>Ga0222419_100056_pt1 | contig 209488 bp, 183 predicted proteins | sample 1B20Ametagenome_FD_182474 | JGI IMG/M metagenome (GOLD analysis project Ga0222419, IMG submission 182474) | Enriched microbial communities from leaf-cutter ant dump, University of Wisconsin, Madison, United States - 1B20A (version 2) | ecosystem: Environmental > Terrestrial > Nest > Insects... | reverse complement strand
CGCAACGGCCAACTGTATACGCCACGAAAGAAGGTGACGACTGCGAAGGATTGACGCCTCCTTTGCTAAAGTCCTTTGCGGATTCCCAGTAAAAATCTGGATTTTGAATTGATTTTTGACTGGGTTTAATTTGATGCGCCCACTTTTTGTGACTGAACTGCTTTACAACCAAGAAAATTTCCAATTCACTCAGAATCAGCACTTGACATCATACCGCTGGACTTCATCGGTTAGGTGGCGGATAGGCGTAGCTTCCACATTATACCATCGGCTGCAGCAAGAAGCGAATCGGTGAAACGGACGGAAGTCAATCCACAAATTCTGGCAGTGGCCAGGGCTTGCAAGCGAATGTTTCCCCGATGCGATTCGGATTGCCGATATACACGGTTATGTGATCGAAAGTCTGTATATGCTGCGAAAAACGGCGCAAAGCAAACTTTCACCCCGAGCCAAAGCGCTGATCACATCGCAGCATCGTCAGCTCAATCCGCCGAAAGATACGCTGACAGAGAAAAGTCAAAAGCGCCCTGGACGGGCTGCTAAGCTACTCCCCCTGCTACGCAGCGTGTGGGAATGGAAAGAAGCTTTTTCAATTGGGTATAATTGTCCGCCGAATCATGAGGTCGCTTCGCTCGAATTTGATCGCTGGTATACGCAAGGAGATTAGATTGATCATACTGCCGTTTGACCTACTTTAAAGACCACGCGTAACTTGGAAAGAAACTATTGTGAATGACCATCGTTGCCAATGGACGAACAACGGTCGAGGGTCAGGCACAACCGCATCAAAGTCTTTCCACGCCGCCATTATTTCATCTGTAACCACAATCGTTATATCGTAGGTATTCTTATTGAGTACAACCGCCATCGTTTGTTAAACTGAATTGTCAAGCACTGATTTTGGGATTTAGCCTTATTTGATTGCATGTTTAATACTTAATTCGAGTAGTGAATAATCTGAGGCATTTGTTCGATTCAAATTAAGTTTTTCTTTTAATGGCGTATTAAGGTTGCACATAATGCGTGGGACTCGTAAATGATTTTGTGATCCTGTGTGATAAAGAAAGGGATGGCACAACAGCACGTCTCCAGCTTGCCCTGTAGTTTCAACAACTTTTAATCGAATTCCTTTTGAATCATCAAGGGTATTATTCATGAATTTACTAATTCTGGATCCTTGTGATTTTTCACCTTTTCTTATTTGATCAGTCGTATAAATGACTTTCCGGTCATGTTCGTTGATATTTCCGTTACTTTCTGTAAGCTCCATCAACCATGGGTGAGATCTGTTTACTTCCGGTATAGCATCTTTATACTCAACTCCATCGGGGTGATCTGCCAAATATTTGGCAACGATTTTGTGTGAACCTTCTGCAAGTAGAGTTCCCCCGCCTTTTGGTTGTATGTCAGAAAATAAAACAATCATCAGTAGACCTTGATCACGAGCATTCACGAAATGTTTAAAATGCATACCATCCCAATGCCACCCCCCAACTGGCACATCCCAAGCTTCATTTTCCCCTAGATATAGATTGATTGGCCACCATCCAAAAGATATTCCCTCTGAATGATAATCCTGTTCCAGCCGATTTGAACCAACAATGTCCTCTATGGAATCAATAAGTCTGGTAGTTGTACAACGAGCAAATGAACCATGATTGTAGGTTTTAGATATTTGATAAAACGGGGATTTCCAAGTGTCTTGACACGAGTTTATAACATCATGTTGTGTCCTCAGAATCGACCAAATCTCATTTTGGGCTTCTAGCACTATTTCTCTGGGAATAGCAGCTTCAATCTTTACCCATCCCCGATTCATAAATTGCTCAACCTGATCTTCAGTTAGTATTTTATAATTCATAAGTTTCTCTCCATGATAATATTTCTTGTAAAAATTGTTTTGTGAATATTTGATCCTTGTCATGGCAGTGTTTGAGTTGATCAACTAATGATTTTATGGTGGTAGCATCTTTAGTTACCTGAAATTTTAACATATGGTTCCTCATAATAAGAGAACTCGAAATTAAATCTTCGCAGAGGGTTATTGTTGAAATACTAATGCCTGCTGAAAAGTTTTCATTTATAAAATGAATTCTGGCAAACATAATTTTTTTGTGTTCCCAAAGCAGTTGGAAAGGTTTAATGTCGCATTCTTTTTGATTTAATAAAATCATTTCAACTTCATTGATTAGGTAATCATAGGTTTTTAAACCATATATTAAATTATGATCGCTCTTGTCTTGAAAATTGAACATATTGTACCTGTTGGAAGAATCTTTGGATTCCAAAAAATCGGTTAGCATATTAATGATGTGATCAAAATTAAGAGCCGATTTGAGAATGGAAGTAGGTTCAATACAATAAACATTAGAATAATACGGGTTAAAGTCCAATCCATCCAAATCATTTGTTGCTGTAAAACCTTTTAAAAAAGCTTCGTAAGGGATTTTCGATTCCTGATACATGTAATTAAAAAATCCCGAAACTATAATTTGTTGGTTTTGTTTATCATAGCCATGAATAAATATATCATGTTGACACGAGTATGCACCGTAAGCATCCTTCATAGGCACATAAAATTCGTCAATACTTGTATAAATATATCGACCCAAATCAATATTTCTGACTATAAAGTCCCATATATCGACATTATGGGCGAGAAGTGTACCCTTAAAAACTTTTTCTATTTTAATAAACCTTTGAGGAGTGAGTGCATAATAAAACCAATCCTCGATATTTTCATAATATTCGTAAAATCTCAATGTTAAAGGTAGAGATGGATTAATTTTGGTATTAACGCAACTGAGTTGAATGAAGTTACTAAAAAACCATGGTAAGGCATCGGTATTACGAAGAACAATAGATAAAATATGTGCATTGTGAGACCAGCAAATGGTGGGCGGAATGACTAGTGGGAGGGCTTTATCCAATTTTGTTGTTCCTTTCAGGTGGAATTGTCTTCTAAGTATTACAATAATATTTTTAACATTCAATCTTCGTTGCTGTCAAATAGATGCTATAGAAGAACTATACATATGATTGTACTTTAATATGCTAAAATGTTAATAAATTGTTGTAACTCCTATTGACGAAAATTATCGAAAATACTAGATTGGTTTTATATCCAAGAAAATATTGGGAGGATTCATGATTAGTGTAATTATTCCAGTTCTAAATAATAATGTTCAGCTTGACCTAACCTTAAATGGTTTTGCAAATCAATCTTTGAGTCCTGAATTATTTGAAATTTGGATTGTAGATGATGGTTCCAATCCACCTGCTGAGGCTATTGTCCAGAAATATTTATCAAGAATCCCGAATATTAACTATGTGTATCAAAACAATTTAGGAAGGGCTTCGGCAAGAAATCGACCTAGGGATATGATCAAAGGTTCGATTGTTCTATTTAACGATTCTGATAGAATCCCGGGTCCTGCTTTTTTGATGACCCATTACGATTTTCATATGCTCCAAGATGACGCTGTAGCCATTGGGAATGTTAAAGAAATCTATTTCAGTGATCTGATAGGTAATCAAGAATTGATTTGTAAAATTGTGAATGAAAATTCAAGGGGAGCAAAGCAAATTGAAGTTCATAAAACTTTTTACCAAATCTATGATCATATGGGGATGACTGATGCTTCTATTCGTTGGTTGACAACCTTTAGCGGTAATATGTCTTTACCCTTAAAATTTTTAAATAAACTCGGATGGTTTGACGAAAACTTCTACGATTGGGGATTTGAGCATTTTGAGTTAGGCTATCGGTTTGTGCAGGCTGGCATTCCTTATAAATACTTAAAGGAAGCAAACAATTTTCATTTAGCCCATGTTAGAGAAGAAGGAGCATTAATGGCTGCGATGGAGAGAAGCCATCAATATTTTCTAAAAAAACACCCTTCAGTGGAGATTGAAAAGTTGCTTGATGTTATGAAGGGATCCGTATCGTTGCAGCAATATGAACTATTGTCTCAAAGAGGAAAATCGAGAGCGGCGTTTTTGGATGCTATACAGGAACCCCTGCTAATTGGGGTGAAAAATTGAACAAATTTTTACACCATTTTATCCTTAATCGTTGTAATGAATTTGATAGTAAGATTTGGCTTGTTACAAGTTCCCGGGCTTACACATTTAAGGAAATCCAAAATCGAGCTATTAATGCTTCTGAGGCATTAAGGAGTCGAGGAGTGCACAAAGGAGATTATTTAGCGCTCCAGTTTGATGATAAGATCGAATTTATCGTGATGATATTTGCCGTGTTACTTGCAGAAGCAATACCAGTCCCGTTTCATAGTAGCTTTCCGACTAAACTTTGTAGAGACTTGTCTGAAAGAAATGGGATTTCATATCTATTAAGCAGTTCTTCTATTGATTTTATTTGTTCCAACGATGAAAAAGAACAAGCGGATCATTCTGTTAATGATGTGGCCATTTGTTTCCCCACCTCAGGAACAAGTTCTTTCCCTAAAATTGTACAACTATCTCATGCCAATATTCTGGAAAATATGAAAGCGATAGCAGTGTATTTTCCACTTGGATCCGATGATCTGATACTGTTGGCTAAATCATTGGCACATGCGTCAACGTTTACCGGTGAAGTTCTTTTAAGTTTGTTTTGTGGCTCACGGTTATTTATACCAGAGGAAGGGTATTCTCCGCGAAAGCTGGCAGATGTAATTGACAGAAACGAAATCACAACCCTTATTGGTGTTACCACTATGTATCGCCAAATGCATTACTTACTCAATCGGAAATTTCATTCTGTAAGGTATGTAAAAATACTTGGGGAACCTGTTACTGAACCTGATGTACGTAAAGTGAAAGAATTATTCCCGGAAGCGCAGCTATTCGTAGCATACGGATTAACAGAGGCAGGACCGAGGGTATCCGCCCTGCTTCCTAACGAACAAAAGCCAGGAAGCGTTGGGCGTCCTGTGGACAAGACAAGAATCGAGGTTTTTGATGCTAACAATCAAAGTTGTTCTACTGGCGTCCCCGGTGTAGTAGTTGTTTCTGGAGTAGGCGTAATGAAAGGTTATCTAAACAATCCCGAAGGAACAGCACGGAGATTAAAAGAAGGCCGGTTATGGACTGATGATGTAGGGTATTTGGATGAAGATGGATACCTGTATATTTTAGGAAGAAGAGATGACGTGTTTTTTCGAGGCGGAGAGAACATCTACCCTGTGAAAATAGAAGCCGTTATTAAGCAACTAGAGGGTGTCAGGCAAGTTTTGGTGGTTAACGAAAAGGATTTGATTAGGGGCGAGAAAATCCGTGTTTTAGTCGAACTGAATGATAAGGAAATGCAGACAAGTCATATATACCAATTTTGCATCAAACATCTTTGCAGTTATGAAATACCTGATTTTATAGAAATAGTTGAACATATACCGCAAAATGCAGCCGGTAAACTAATAAGAAAAAGAGGAGAATGCACCAATGATAACCCGTGAGCAAATTATTAAACAAATCGCAGAATATAGAAATGTGGCTGTCGAATCACTAAGCGATAACACTGATTTATACGAAGAACTGGGGCTAGATTCATTGTCCTACCTGGAAATGGTCGTAAAATTGGAGATGTTGTTGGACCGAGATTTGGATTGTGTTATGAATCCCAAAGGAATTCAAACGATTGGCGATCTCCTTCAAAAGATTATGGTGTGAGAGGAGTCGGTTATGAAGATTGATCAGTTTTATCTTTGCAATCAAAACTCATCGAATTACGTTGTCTTGAACAAGCCAGGTGAATCAATCGATGATTTGATTATTTTCTTGCACGGATTTACATCCAAACTGATAGAAAAAAATTTTTTGTTTAGACATATTGCAAGGCAGGTAAGCCGACGATTGGGATTCGCCACACTGATGTTTGATTTGAGCGCGCATGGTGATAGCAGTGGTCATTTTGAAGAATCAACACTGCAAGGATGGTTGCAAGAGGTTAATCACATATTTGAGTTTGCCAAGAGTCTGGAGGCCAAAAGAATACATTTAATTGGAACTGGATTTGGTAACTTTTTAGGTTGCCTATTATGTAATTTGCAAAAGCAGGAAGTGTTTAGTTTTACGTTGTTAAGCCCTTCGGATTCGTATGTTTTCCCATTTAAAGGATCGGATTTTCATTTGTATCAATTTGATTTGGAACTAAATGCTAGCCTGCGTATCAATACAGATATTTTTTGGGGGCATGAGCTGGTGTTTGAAAACCAGATTCTGCATGACTGGCTTCTTCGAATGGGGGCGCTGGATTTCGACAACATATGTGAACGTATAAATAGCCATTTTTTTTCAGAATTGAACAATTGTGTGTTTTTGAATGAATTAGATAAAATTTGTAATTTACAACATGTAATTACTGGGAAGAATACAACTTGGATGGATTTGTCGAACAATAATAATTCTAAACGTTCTTATTCCATAATAAAAGATGCTGCGAATGATTTACATAATAAGCCCGAGTGGCAGAACGAGACTATAGAGCAAATAATTCAATACTATTCAAAAATTGTGGTGTGAAAAATGAAGAGATGTAAAAAAATTGAATTTGAGAATCAAAATGAAGAATTAGTATGCATCGACCTGGATAATAAAGGAAAATTATTTGGTATCCTGCATTCCCCAATAAGGAAAGTGCCGAAGCAACCGAGCCTGATTTTTTGTGGAGGGCTCAATGCAGAACGATCTGATGTTAATAGGATCGCAGTAAAGGCGGCGCGTACGGTAGCAAAGTTTTTGCCGGTTTTTCGTTTTGATTATCGTGGGTTGGGGCTTTCAAGCGGTGAGACTTGGGAAATGGGCATTACTAGTAAAATACAAGATATCGAAGAGATAATTCAATATTTAGAAGCAAGCCATGCTTGCAGCGAATTTATTCTTTTGGGATTCAGTGACGGCGGGAAAAATGTTTTAGATATTGCTGTGCGTCAACCCAAAGTCAAAGGCATTATTTTGTGGAATCCTACAATGGTTCAATCAAGGGAAACAGCGATAAAGCAGAAGCCCATCTTTGATCAAAAACTTAATCTATTTCTCTGGAGGCTTAAGGGGATTTATCTTGCTTCATCCTATTATCGAGAAGTAGCTGAATATGAGAAAAAATTCGAAGAGCAAATTAATAGGCTAACCATCCCTACTCTTATTGTATGGGGAGGCAACGACCCAAATGTGTTGGATACGCGAATGTTCATTTCTAAACTTGGGGAAAAAAGCAATTTTAAAGAAATCGAAGTTCCCGGAGCTACACATCTATTTAGCAAAACTCAATGGGTAGATGAACTTTTGGGGCACACAATAAGTTGGTTAAAAGGAGAATATTTGACCCATGATTGAAGTGCAAAATGTTTCCAAGACTTTTCAGGTTCCAGAAAAGACAGAAGGGATGAGGAATAAGTTAGTCTCTTTATTTAATCCTTCCTATAAAAAAGTGACAGCAGTTGAAAGACTTAGTTTTCATATAGCCAAAGGGGAGATTGTCGGATTCATTGGACCTAATGGAGCAGGCAAATCTACAACTATTAAAATGCTATGTGGGATTCTCCTTCCTACTTCGGGTGAGATTTATATTGATGGATTAGTACCTTCCAAAAATAGGAGAGCAGTGACGAGGAAGATAGGAGCGGTTTTTGGTCAAAGGACTCAACTGTGGTGGGACTTGCCGGTTTTGGATTCTTTAAGGCTAAACCAAAGAATATACAATATAACAGAACAAACTTTCGACGAAAAATTAAAAAAGTTTGATGATATCCTACAAATTGGTGAGTTTCTGCATACTCCAGTAAGACAACTAAGTCTTGGGCAAAGAATGCGGGCTGATATTATAGCGTCGATGATGCATTCTCCCGAAATTTTATTTCTGGATGAGCCGACGATTGGACTTGATGTGATTGCAAAAGAATCAGTAAGAGAACTGATAACAACGATGAATCAAGAATTAAAAGTAACGATTATTTTAACTACTCATGATATGCAGGATATAGAAAAAACATGTCGTCGGATCATGGTCATTGATAAGGGAAGGTTATTTCATGACGGCACCTTGGAAATGATGAAAACCAAATATTATGATCGCAAAACCATTGCGATTGACTTTGATTCAACTCCTGTATTGCCTCATGTATTACCTGTAGGTACTGAGTTGGGGGAAATCAAGGATTGCAAAGTTGTATTGCATTACGACCCCCAACAAACGAATGCTTCACTTATCATAACAGACATAGCCAGCAAAAACTCAATCAAAGATGTAATCGTTGAGGATATTAAAATAGAAGAGATTATAAAAAAAATGTATATAAATAATAGCAATTAGGTGAGCGAAAAGAGGAGTTATAAATTGAGGTATTTTTTTATTAGTTGGATGAACTTTAAGTCATTATACGTATATCGCATTAATGCCTTTATGACAATTATGTACACATTCGTTAACAGTATTATGGTGTACTTCCTTTGGAAGGCAATATTTGCCGAGAACGATATGATTGGCGGATTTACATTTGAGCAAATGATTACCTATGTTTTAATGAGTTTGGTGATATCCAGATTTTTATTCTTTTTTTTAGAAGATTATCTTTCGAGTAAAATTAACGACGGCAGTATCATTACATTTTTAATGAAACCGATGTATTTCCCCTTTTTTGCATTTTATGAAAAGATGGGAGAGTCGATTTTCAGGCTATTAACAGCGGGAATTCCTACAGTTTTGCTTGCGATTTTTGCTTACAATATAAAAATTACTATGAGCGGCTCGAGTATCGTTTTTTTCATAATTACCCTTTTATATTCTTGGACCATACTTTTTTGTGTGCAGTTTTTGTTTGGTGTTTTTGTAATTTATGTTGTACAGGCGGGTGGATTATGGAGGTTGAGGATGTCTATCATTGCCATCTTTTCAGGCGAATGGATGCCACTAGATTTGTACCCACTTTGGCTTAGAAACCTTGTTGTGAATCTGCCTTTTAAGATTATTTATTATTATCCTTTGACCCTTCTGACAAATAAGGAAAATTTAATGGCGGATTCACTGATTGTAAAGCTGTTTACCATCAATGGAGTGAGCAAGTCAATATCTATCCTTTTAGAGATGAGTCTTTGGTTGTTTATCTTAATTGTTGTTTGTATTTTGTTATGGAGGACGATTATTAAGAGGCTTTCTATACAAGGAGGGTAATGCTGATTGTATATTAAAATTTATGCATATTTTCTGAAGTTGCACTTATCGCGATGGAATCAATTCAAAATGAATTTATTAATGGAAGTTGTAGCTAGCCTTTTTGAAGTTTTGTTGAATGTATTGACCTTACACATTATTTTTTCGAAGGTTATTGATGTAAAAGGTTGGAGTTTGGGGGAAATGTTACTTCTTTATTCTATGTGGCTCTTAGGGTATGCCTTCTACGAAATGTTTGCTGAAAACGTCCAAAATTTGCCTCTTTATATCCGCACAGGAGAATTAGATACATTAATCATGAAGCCGATCCCGCTTCTATTTCATGTTTTCTCCTTAAAGTTGAATTTCCATAGCATAAGTAAATTGTTATACGGTCTAATCTTGTTAAGTATTTCTATAGAAACGGGGCATTTTAGCTGGGGGTTTTGGAAATGGGCATTATTTATCCTTTTAGTTATAAGTTGTAACTTGGTGAATTTCGGTATATACGCTTCAGTGTCCAGTATTTGTTTCTGGGCAGGTCACTTGCCTGTGATTTCGGGAATTGTATGGATTCTGTGGCTACCAACTCAATATCCGCTAGATATTTATACACGTTCTGTGAGATGGTTATTCTATATTATTCCATTAGCTTTTACGAGTTATTTTCCTACTCTTTGGCTACTCGATAAATCTAGTGGTGTTTGGGGATTGCTTACTCCTATTGTATCCGTGATATGGGTTTTCATTGCGAATTTTTTATGGAACAAAGGGGTAAACCATTATAAAAGTGCGGGATCTTAAGAAAAACGAAATGAAGGTGTCATCGATGAAGCCAAACCTAACCGTACAATCTTACTTTTTTGAAGAGGCCCGGGATAAAATATCTAACAGAACGGCTAAGCTAGGAATTATAGGCTTGGGGTATGTTGGACTTCCAACATTATTACAATTCAGCAAAGCAGGATTTGACGTCAAAGGTATCGAGAGAGATAGGACGAAGCTTGATAAATTAAGGTCCAATTCTTCGTATCTGGAAGATGTTACAGACGAGCAACTTGCAGTAGCCCCACATTTTTATGTTACAAATGATTATTCTGTGGTCAGCCAACTTGATATATTAATCATTTGCGTTCCAACTCCTCTAGATGGCTTGGGGTTTCCCGACACTTCATTGATTAAACAAGCAATAGAATTAGTTGATCCTTATGTTAGAGAAGGCGTTTTAATTATTTTGGAAAGCTCCTCTTATCCAGGAACTACGAAAGAGCTAATTGCAGACTACTTTTCTGCTCAAGGTTACGTAGTGGGTCTTGATATTTTTGTAGCCTACTCACCTGAAAGAATTGATCCTGGAAACAGTGTGTTTTCACTTCAGGAAATCCCCAAATTAATTGGAGGAATAAGTCCGCATTGTTGTGAATTATCAAATTTTTTGTATTCTTCTGCAGGGTATCAGACTGTTTTAACAAGTAAATTAGAAGTTGCAGAACTGTCTAAATTGATTGAAAACTCATTTCGTGCAGTAAATATTGCATTAATTAACGAGATAGCCTTAGTCGCTAATAAAACAGGAATTGATATCATGGAAACCATTCAAGCAGCCGCGACAAAACCTTTCGGTTATCTACCTTTTTACCCCGGACCTGGAGTAGGAGGACATTGTATTCCTGTTGATCCCCAATATCTGTTATGGTGGGCTGAAAAAAACGAATGTCAATTATCAACGCTTACAACATCCATGCAGAGCAATAATGCATTTTTTCTTAATATTATTGAAGTGCTTAAACAAATTGCTCATATCCAAAATAAAAATTTGCAAAATCTTGATTTGCTCATTATTGGAGTCGGCTATAAAAAAAATATGTCGGATTTCCGTGAGTCGCCTACCTTACGTTTGATGAACGAATTATATCGATTACAAATTCAGTTTAGCTACCATGATCCTTATCAAGAAAATATCAATCAAGCGATGTTTTCGTTAAGATCCGTCCCGCTTGTCGAATTAGAAATTATACACAGAGACGTAGTTATCCTTATGACTGATCATGATTGTATTAATTACGATGAGCTTTTGCACCATGCAAGCTTAATTATCGATTCGAGGTATAGATTTCAGAAAGGAAAAAAGATTATTTATTTGGGAGAAAGCTTAGCGAAGACCGGGAGTGTGGCTAATGGCTAAAATTTATTTTTTTAACATTAATGCCTTTGGGCATGTCAACTGCACACTTCCAATTGTAAATGAGCTTCATGCAAGAGGGCATAAAATTAAATATTTTAATTATGAATCGTTTCGTAGCTTTTTTGAAAATAGAGGGATTGATTTTTATTCTTTTGAATCTCTATTAAACCCGCCGAATAGTTCGAATTATCTTAGTAGAGCTGTCCAAGCTTTAAGAATGCTTGAAAAATCGGGTATACCCAAAGATCAATTGTTTAATCGAATCATGCAATTTTTTGAACAAAACAATAATAGTTTTGAACTTAGTCCTTTTTTTACATTTGATGCTTTGGAAATGACTTCTCCTTTGTTGGACAAATTATCGCAAGAGAAGCCTGACTGTTTAGTAGTGGATAACATGTTAAGTTTCCCGAGATATGTGGGCGAAAAGTTGGGTATTCCTGTTGTTTCTTCTACTGTATGCATGCCTAATAAGCAAGAGAGAAAATTGCTTGATAGATTATACAATGAAGACATGAAACAAATCCACTTAATTTGCAATTCCATCTTGAACGGGATTCGGCAAACGATAAATTTAACTGTTTCCGAGCAAAATGAGCTTTATGCAGTATCTACAGACATGAATCTTTTATACTCCATTCCCCTATTCCAAGATGAAAACTTCGATATAGAAAAAAATATTTGCATTGGAGCGTCTATTGACCAAACAAATCAAAATAGTTGTCTGGATTTTCCAATCGATAAAGTTAATTCATTTGACGGATCCAAAATTTATGTGTCTTTAGGAACTGTAGCAACAAAGAAGGACTTTTATTTAAAAATTATTGAAACCTTTAAAATTCACTTTAGCGAGTACTTGTTAATTATAAATGTAGGTAGTAGCAATCTGTCTGATTTTGAACATTACCCCAATATCATAATCTGTAATTATGCACCACAATTAGATGTAATTCAGTCCGTTGATGCTGTCATTTGTCACGGCGGAGGAAATACTGTAATGGAGTCTCTGCATTTTGGTAAACCTGTTTGGGCAATTCCTCTAATGAATGATCAGGTTGTATGGGCAGACAGGGTCCAAAGATTTGATTTAGGCTATACATGTTTAATAGACGATGTTAACAACGAGGTTATCAAATTTGTTGTAAGCCAAATATTAATGAATGCCACAGTCATTGGCAAAGTTCGAGATTTTAGTGCGATTGTAAAAGAAATGGGCGGCTACAAGAAAGCTGCTTCACAAATAGAACTTTACACAACCCGGAAGGTGTAGTGATCTTATTGAAAATTCTTATAACGGGTGGGGCAGGTTTTATAGGCTGTAACTTAACAAGGCATTTACTAGAGCGTAATCATCAAGTACTGGTATTTGATAATCTTTCTACAGGAAGTATCCATAACATACAACAATATCAAGATAATCCCTCGTTTCAGTTTATTTATGGGAATGTTATTAATTACCCGGACCTTGAAAAGTTAATTGAACAGTCGGATTTAATCATACATCTTGCCGCTTCTGTTGGAGTCAAAGTTATTATGGAGGAAACAATTGAATTAATTGAAAACAATTTGGAAAGTACCAAGAGAATAATTAAGCTGTGTTCAATGCACAATAAGCTTCTTTTTTTTGCGTCCACATCTGAAGTATACGGAAAGTCTGAACAAATGCCTCTGAAAGAAACAAATGATGTGCTATATGGACCATCATCTATTTTGAGATGGAGTTATGCGGCAACTAAATTAATAGATGAGATTCTTTCGTTATCGTACTGTTATTTTAATTCTTCACGGATAATTATTGGAAGACTATTTAATACTATCGGCCCCTATCAGAGCGGGCGTTATGGTATGGTTGTTCCAAGATTTGTGCAATCTGCATTAGAAAATGAGCCCATCATTGTGCATGGAGATGGTCTGCAAATTAGAACTTTTACAGACGTAAACGATGTGTGCAGAGCCATAATACATTTAACGGAGTGCGAAAAAGCTTACGGTCAAATAGTAAATGTTTCAAGCGAGAATTCAATAACAATTTTGGACCTTGCCAAGAAAGTAAAAAAAATAGTTCAATCGAAATCGTCCATTGTTCATATCCCGCATCATGAGGTTTATAACGATAAGTTTGAAGATATCCCTATCCGAATACCTTCAAATGAGAAATTAAAGGAGTTGGTTGGTTGGGGACCAGATACGCCAATCGATGCTACTCTGGAAGCGATTTTAAAATGGAAACGAGGAGAACTGGCATGAAAATACTAGTTTTTGCGGCTCACCCAGATGATGTGGAGCCACAAATGGGAGGAACCATTCTTAAGCATGTAGCGAACGGTGACTCTGTGAGTATTATTCAAGTGACTTCTCCACTAGTAAACGGAGATAAGCACATTCGACAATCAGAAGCCAGGCAAGCGGCGAGGGTACTTCAATCTGAAATTGAATTTCTAGATATTAACAGTATGCAACTACATGACTTTCGCAAGCTCGTTTCGATTTTCGACAATATCTTGGATGCAAAGCAACCTGAAAGAGTTTATACTTGTTGGCCCCATGATTCTCATCAGGAACATACAATTGTTTCAAATATGGTTTTATCGGCAACCAGAAAAAATTTTTGCGATGTTCTTTTTTTTGAGCCAATCATTCCAGGCGGAATTATGCCAGTTGGATTCGAGCCCAATTTATTTATTGATATTTCTGACTTCGTACAACTAAAAGAAGAATCAATACAAAAACATGAAAGCCAGATACAAAGATTCGGGATTCAATGGCTAGAAGCGATTCGGAGCAGATCAATTTTACATGGTTTTAAAATTCATAAAAGGCATGCCGAAGCATTTAAAATAATAAAAATGATCCAATAAATTATTTTCAGGAGCACATTCAATGAAAGAAAAAAAACTGGATATTATCACATTTGACCAGTTGGAGAAGTTTGGTTTCAAATATATAAATTGTTTCAATCGCATCGTTTTTTGTGAGATTGAACGTTTAATTCCGGGAAGTGGAAAGAAGTTTTTAGTTCTTTATCATCTGGCTAAAAGCTTTCCTGATTTAGTTGTGCAATATTTATATAAAGAAAGTCAAATTGACGGTTTTGCTATGTATCCAGATGCGTATTCAGAAATCCATTTTATGAATAGCATTTTGCAAACATATTTTGGATTGTCGCTCACCAAAATAGTTGTTAGCGAAGAAGCCTTGGTACAAACTATTTATTATCTTTTGGACCGCAATCAAGTCGCATTTGTTCCCATCGATTTATCCACTATTTATTATTCTGAAAATTATTTAGAAAGCCCAATGACACATTGGTTATATTGTTATGGCCATTTTTCAGAGAAAAAAATTATCCACATTTTAGATCAGATGCACTTTGGAATTAATTCCGTTATATACAAACCTTTTGTTATTTCTAACGAAATGCTCACTTCATCCCATAAAAGTTACTCGACTCTGGATTCACCTTCAGCTAATTCCATCTTTACTATTGAACGATTTCATGATGAGATTCTGCATCAGAAAACAAACGACTTCTTCGAAATACTGTACTCACTTATTCAAACCTTGGCTGAAGTTGTCCAGAATAAAGCGAATGTTCGAGTTATTGAGTGGGATGCTTTTATGAATGATGATTTTGAAATGATGTTTTCGCTCAGATATATTAAGGAGATCTACCATAGTTTTCTGCTTGAATTATTAGAACCATCTATAACAGAACAAGATAAGAAAGTTATAAATTATTACTATTTGAATATTCGAGAGCTTTGGGATGAAGTCAGCAGAGATTGCCAACTTTCTATTTATCGAGATAAACCATTAAATAAATCCAAGTTTTTCGATGTATATGAGCATATTATGAAACAGGAATCCCTTTATTTTTCCACAATATCTAAATGTTTAAGTATTTATATGCAGGGGGAGTGAGAATGCGAATTATTGTTGTTGGAGCCGGTTACTCAGCTTGGTATTGTTGTAAGCAGCTTTATGAAAGATCTTACGAAATTATTGCTGGAATTACGCTAGATAGTCCGCAGGCAAAATATAAGTCGACTTTCAAGGCTATTGACGATCTGGCTGAGCAGAATCAATTTCCACTTATTAAAGTTAACAATATTAATGAGTCAGTAGTGGTGCAACAGATTAGAGAGCTGTCTCCTGATTTAATAATTGTTATGGGATGGTCTCAGATTATTGGTAAAGAAATTTTGGAAGTACCTAAGCTTGGCACAATAGGTACTCATATTTCTTTGCTTCCTCAAAATAGAGGTCACTCACCTTTAAATTGGGGAATTATCAATAATGAAAAAGCATGGGGAGTTACTCTTTTTTTTCTGGAGGAGCGGGTAGACGCTGGGGACATCATTGATCAATGCAGTTTTCCCATCAACGATCGAGATGATGCTAGGACACTATATAATGAAGCGACTTATTATTCAATCGGCATGATTATAAATGCTTTAGTGAAACTGCAGAATGGGGTTTTAGAAACTATCAAGAGCCCGCATACATTAAGCAAATCACTTCCCAGAAGATCCCCTGAAGACGGCATCATCAATTGGGGCTTGACGCCAACTGAATTATTCAATTTTGTAAGGGCATTAACAAAGCCGTATCCAGGCGCTTTTAGTTATTTTATCAGGAATAAAATATATATATGGAAAGTAAAGTTATACGATGGGCATTTTGACGGTGCAGCAGCTCCTGGGGAAATCTTAAAAATCATATCAGGAGAAGGGATCCTGGTTTCTACGGGTGCGGAACCGATTTTGGTGGAAAGAGTTAGTATTGTGGATGATCTTGATATTTGGGCAGACACTTTTTTTACAAATTTATGTGTAGGCCAATCATTTACCAGCGAAAATGAACTGCACAGAGAGGTAGTTCCATTCTAGATGCAAGAGATCGGGGATAAAAATATATGGCGGTGTTTTCTTGGTTTTGTCCGAGTTACGGAAAAGGAACAAACGGAAGATCATCACAGTTATCACTGGATGAAATCGTGGAATGTGCCGTGTGTGCAGAACAAAATGGTTTTAATTCAATATTAACGCCTGCTGATTCAAACTGTTATGACCCATGGATGTTGTCTGGCGCGATTATATATCGAACAAGCAAAATAAAACCTATCATTGCAATTCGAACGGGTTATATAGAACCTGTGTATGCTGCAAGAATGGTGTCTACATTAGATCAAATAAGTAAAGGCAGAGTAGAGATTAATATTGTAACAGGCGGTTCAATTCAAGAGCTCTCCAAAGAAGGACAAGTTCTGAATCACGATGACAGATATAAAAGAACTGAAGAATATATGCAGGTATTCCGAACACTTTTAAAAACGAATGGTCCTCTTAGCTTTAGTGGCCAATATTATTGTGTTGACCAGGCTACATTATTTCCTGTTTGTTATAGTGGAAATTCACCCAAAATATTTGTTGCGGGTTCCTCAAATAGTGCAAAAAAAGTTGCAATAAAATACGGAGATGTGTATTTGCTCTGGGCAGAACCTGTTCATGGAATCAGGCAACATATTGAAGAATTGCTTCAAATTGCGGGAGGGAGAATTCCCGATATTGGTTTAAGAGTGAATATTATGCTTTCCAAAGGTAAACAACATGCAATAAATAAATTGAATCAGTTTTATGAAGATAATAATCCAAACAAAATTCCTAAAAAAAGATTATTTGAGCTTATATACAAGTCTAGCGATTCTATAGGCCAACGAAGAATGATGAGTTTAGCCCAGCAAGGAGATTTATATGACGGCAATTTATGGACGGGCACATTAGCGGGTAGGACGGGTATCGTCCCTACCTTGGTTGGAACGGATGTGGAAATTTGTGATGGTATTAAAAGATACATGGAATTGGGAATCACTCATTTTATTGTTAACAGTATCGGATCAAATGAGGAAATCAAATTGATTGGGGAGCAAGTCGTAGGGAATTTGTCATGAAAGGTTGTCCTAAATATGACCTCTAAAATTATTGCATGTGTATGGGATTTCGATAAGACACTGATTCCGGGCAACATGCAAGATCCTCTTTTTAAAATGTATAATGTTCATCCTGATGAATTTTGGAAGGAAGTAAACAATCTTTCAGTTTATTATCAGGAGCAAGGAATTAGAGCAAGTGGTGCTCATTTATATTTGAATCATATTTTAACGTATACAAACTACAATGTTTTTCCGGGATTAACCAATACAGTTTTGCGTAATTTAGGAAAGGAAGTGGAATTTTGCGAAGGGATTCCTGATTTCTTGGCTGAGCTCACCGATTTCGTGGGAAAGCGTTTTGGTCTCTATGAAATCACGCTGGAGCATTATGTGTTGAGTACGGGAATGGTAGAGATGATTAAGGGAAGCGGATTAGCTGAGTTAGTGGATGGCGTCTGGGGGGCAGAGCTTATAGAAATGCCAGCGCCGCCCCGATACATCGCTGAATCTCAGGGTCGCCCGGAGAAGGAAGGAGCTGCTGTCTGCCAAATCGGAATGATTACCGATAAGACAACGGCTCTTTTCGAAATAAATAAAGGTGTAAACAAGGATAATTCAATCACGGTGAATTCTTTCGTACCTTACGAAAATCGAAGAATCCCTTTTGAACATATGTTGTATATTGCTGATGGTGAAAGCGATATTCCTGCTTTTTCAGTTGTTAATAAATATGGAGGAACAAGTTTCGGTGTGTATTCGGAAACAAACGTAGCCTCGCAAGAGCAAATCCGAAGATTATCAAAAGAAGGACGTATTTCTGATTTTGGCCCTTCTGTTTATGTGAGAAACGGACCCACAGCAATGAAAATTAAGCAACATATAGAAAGAATCGGAATCGATATTCTAAAACAACTCAATTCAAAATAATTGGAGGATGCATCAATGAACAAACTGTCAAGAAATGAAGTGCTCGAAATAGTCACAATCACGGTTTCCGATATTTTAAATAAGCCGGGAATTCCGATTAACCAACCGTTAGACGAAGTGGGCATGAATTCTTTAAAGACAATTCGCTTGGTTGTCCAACTTGAAAAAAAAATGGATATGATTTTTGAAAACTCAGACCTGTTGCCAGACAACTGGGCTACAATTGATAACATTGTTCAACTCATAATGAAAGAGAAGTAAGGATACATATTATGAAAAGATATTTTGAAGGGGATTCATTAGATGAAATCTGGATACAAATTTGTTGTGAACTGTATGACCAGGGGCAGTTGGTTCAACCACGAGGACAAGTGATAAAAGAAATTCGACATTTAAGTTTTGAATTGAAAAATCCTCGTAACAGGATTATTTTCCATCCGGTTAGAGCATTTTCGATTTTTTATGCATTCGGTGAATTGTTTTGGTATTTGTCAAAGAGTAATGACTTGGCATTTATAGAATTTTATAATAGAAGAATGAAAAATTATTCTGATGACGGGAGAACCCTTAATTCAGCGTACGGACTTCGAATATTCTCCAATGCTCACTCTTTGATTCCTTTTAATCAATGGGAACATGTGATAGATCAGTTGCAAGGCGACAGGGACACAAGACAAGCTATAATTCATATACATACCCCTAATAATAAACCTACGAAAGATGAGGTCTGCACACTGTCGCTTCAATTTTTTATACGGGAAGATAAACTTGAATTAGCGGTAACTATGAGAAGCAACGATATCTATTGGGGAATGGGGTACGACGTATTTGCATTTACGTGCATGCAAGAATATATGGCGAACCGATTAAATATTGAAATGGGATCGTACTATCATTATGCCGGCAGTATGCATCTGTACGAAAATCACTTTCCTGCGGTAAATATCCTTAGGAGTCGAAAGAAAGACTACTCTGTCTATCCGATGGATAAATTTGATCTTAATGATAGTAGCATTACAACGCTGTTGGACATTGAAAGTTACGTGAGACTGTCAAAAGAGTTCAACTATACAAAATGGAAGGAATATTTGAGGGGAAATTGTCTAAGTTTCCCTCAAAACCTGAAAGATGTTGTAAATATACTAGCGTTTCATAAGTTTTATCGATTAGATCAGATTGGCGATTACAGTAAGCTCTTGAATGAAATTCCCTTGAAATCTATATATTATACTTTTTTGAACAACATGCTGGTTCACAATCGGAGACACTAGAGGTTTCTAGAACGAATGGCAGAAGCACATTTGGAAGCACCATGTCAATCGTCTGTGAAAGTATCAGGGCAATCGCTTACGAAAATGAGAAGCAATAGGGGAAATCACAAGACTTTGTCGAATCAATAGCTCAACAAGGAAAAAGAAGGAAGTTGGGCGAAAATGAAGCGAACCCTCTTAGAATTTCTCAATGATATCCCAGATCCACGCAGAGGCAATGGTATCCGCCATAAATTTGAAGAAATCTTGATCATCGCGATTCTGGCGATTCTAAGCGATTGCCGCACTTATACGGATATGGCAACCTTCGCGGAAGTCCGAGAAGAGTGGTTGCGCGGTTTTCTTGAGTTGCCGGGCGGAATCCCTTCACATGATACTTTTGGAGATGTGCTGGCGGTGCTGAATCCTAAGGCCTTGCATGAAGCATTTCGCCAGTGGGTGGAAACCATTCGAGAGCATATCAGCAAAGAAATCATTGCTGTTGACGGCAAAACGGTTCGGCGCAGCAAGGACCCGACGAATGACAAGCGGCCGTTGCATGTGGTCAGTGCTTGGGCAAATGAAAATCAACTGGTGCTGGGCCAATTGGCCATGGATGAAAAGAGCAATGAAATCACGGCGATTCCAGAGTTGTTGAAACTGCTCTACATCAAAAGCTGCATCGTCACCATCGACGCGATGGGGACACAAAAAGAAATTGCCTCCACGATTATCCAGCAAGGTGCCGATTATGTGCTGCAAGTCAAGGACAATCAAAAGACACTTCGAGAAGACATTTCCTATTATTTGGAACAGGAAGTCCTTCCACAGCCTAAAGCTAAGTTAAAAACAGCGGGGCAGTGGGCACAGAACAAAGGCAAGGATCATGGCCGTATCGAAACGCGAACTTGCTATGTGACTGAAGAAATCGATTGGCTGCCGGGCAAAGCGGATTGGCGCAATCTGGCGGGTATCGGCATGATCATTTCAGAACGACAAGTCGGGACCTTACCCAAAACCGTGGAAACCAGCTATTTTATTTACAGTGAAAAAGGAGCAACCGCAGAGCAACTCCTGGCGGCTCGTCGTAGTCACTGGGGCATTGAAAACACGTTGCATTGGACCCTCGACATGACGATGCGTGAAGATGAAAGTCGGGCACGCAGCGGGCATGGTGCTGAGAACCTAAATGTGCTACGTCATTTGGCGTTGAATTTGGTAAAGCAAGAAACATCTAGAAAGGGCAGTATGCGCACCAAGCTTAAAATTTGTGGTCTCGATCCCAATTATTTAATGAAAGTCCTTCAGTTACCGACCAACCCGTAAGCGATTGCCCTGGTGAAAGTATCACCCTGATTTGTTAGAGAAAATGTCGCAGTCAAAGTCGCCGGGGCTGGTCCAAAGGGCCTCAACGTAGCTGCTGTGTTGGGAATATAAGGAGTCTTGGAAACAAGTTTGCTTTGTGGTGAGCTGGAATTGGTTTGGGTGCTTCGTGGTTTTCCACGGATGTGCTTGGGCGGGTTTGCGTAGTGACGCAGAACTCTCTTTTTTCTCTTCTGGCTGAGGGGGGGGGGACGGACCAATGTTGTCAGGTTAGTAGAAATGGGTATAGTAGAGGTAAACGATAGAAACGGACGATAGAGTGATGAACAAAACGGAAAAGCGATTTTGCGTCGGGCGCTCATTCTGCGGATGGTTCGCAAATCGACGCAACTGGAACTCGATGAGTTTCGGGAGATGTTCATGCCGGAAGAAGCGGCGAAGATGACTGACCTACACGAAGCAATCCTTTTCTGAAGCCCGGCAGAAGCTGCTGCCGGCTGAATGACGAACTGATCCGGGCATACTATGAGGACGGCAATTTCAAAACCTGCCTCGGATTTCGGCTGCTGGCGATGGACGGAAGCGTCATTGAGTTGCCGAACACCAAAGAAACACAGAAGGAATACGGGTACACGACGACATACAAAATCGGGTTTCGGATTGCAAGGGCGCTCTCCTCCCATCTGTACGACGTGGAAAACAAACTGGCGATCAGCACCTGCCTGAGCCGCTATGATGATAATGAACGCGATCTGGCTAAACGAAATATCGGGCACATGCTCCAATTGGAGACTGCACCGGTGCGTAATTTGATCCTGTTCGATCGTGGCTATCCATCCGCGGACTTTATGCTGTATCTACAAGAAAAGGGCATCTCTTACCTGATGCGGGCCCGAGGATCGTTTTACAAAGAAATCGTGAACACGACACGACCGGATGAGGTCGTTACCATCGAAATCACGAAGGCCCGGGCGAAAGAACTGAAGAAGCAAGGGAAGACCCTTGCACCGGGAACCGTTCTGCAAGTCCGTGTCTTCAAAGTGGAGTTGTCCACCGGCGAAACGGAAATCCTGTTGACCAACGTTGGCGCGGACGAACTGAGCTATGAAGCGAGCAAGCCTTTGTATTTCAAGAGATGGGGCGTGGAAACCCGGTTCGATGATTTGAAACACAAGTTCGAGATCGAGAATTTTTCAGGCCAGAAGCCCCAGTTGATTGAACAGGACTTTTACGCCACGGTGTTGCTCAGTAACATGGCTTCGGTCATGGAACAAGAGGCCGAAAATCAGATGAAAGAGACCAACCGAACCGAACACCTGAAATACACGGAGTACCGCATCAACAAAAACATGCTGGTCGGCAAATTGCGCAATCGGCTCATCGAAATGGTACTGGAAGAAGACGATGCCCGACGGGATGTGTTGCATGAACGGTTTTTGGAAGAACTTCAACGTAACATCGTTCCCGCCGTCAAGAATCGCACGTTCAAACGTGACAAACAGACCAAGGCCAATAAATTCACAAAGACGAAGCGACAGGGGCTATAGGGACCTTAACCTGACAACATTGGCTTCGGCCCGCCAGCCGATAAGCCCAAAACGCTCTGCAATTTGCTTCCTTCCTGCACAAGGTATGATACAATACTCTTGCAGAGCCCGTTTATGGGACTTTCAGGAAAACAGGGGGGAGCTGAGAGCATGGTGGATTTGGTAAGCGATGTAGTAAACGCAATGGACGTCCAGCTGAGACGGATCGAGGTATGCCTCGACCGGCTGACCGAGGAGCAAATCTGGGAGCGGCTGCGTGAGGGCATGAACAGCGTCGGCAACCTGTGCGTGCATATGGCCGGCAATGAGCATCAGCATTTCATTAGCGGCATCGGCGGCAAAAGATTGGTCCGCGAGCGCACGCGCGAATTTACGATGACCGGCGGCTACACCCGCGACGGATTGGTCGCGCTCTTGCGCAGTGTCCGCGAGGAGGCCCGCAGTTACCTGACCTCGCTGACGGAGGCCGATCTGAATCGGGACGTGACGATTTTTTACACAGTAGATGACTGGTTTACGATGAAGCAACGCGGGGTGAACGAGCAAGAGCCGTGTTACACGCGCAAGCTGGGTACGATTTTGTTCCTGGTGGCCGAACATTATGCGTATCACGCGGGGCAGATCGTGCTGATCACCAAGCAATTGCAGGCGACAACCGAGCATGTGACGGAATCTCGGCATTAGGATGGAGGCAAGGAGCCGGGCTTATTTCCGGCGGCGAGAGCTGCTGGGGGTAGGCTTTTTCATTGGTGGGGCCAAGAAAATCAGCTTATGCTTCACTGGTTTGGATTGACCGATTCCTATTATTGGCTGGACTTTGATGCTGTGCAGCTATTACGCTACAGTGATGAGTTCGTCGAGTTCTATCAAATGAATCAACAGCTTCCATATGTGGATTACCAGTTTGCTCGGATCTTCTGGGATTTTACGGGTATCGTTAGAGACGTTTTAGCTCCGATCCCCGACGAAGTGTTTGAGGACATCCGCACATTTGCAGATTTGGAGGCCTATCTTGGCTCATTGGCGAATTGGCTGAACGATGAATGGGACGGCACGGATGAAGCTTATGACAGCATTTATTTGCCAGCCGGCCAATGGGTGGCTGAGCGGAGATTGGATTTCAGCTATTTGATCGGCGCTCCTCGCATTTATTTTTTCAGAAACGGGGAACGCGTGTATATAAGATGGATCGCGGACGATGTAGACACAAATGGCATTCGTGTGTGGCAGACAGCAAAAGGCGAGTGCGTGATGGATCTGGACCCGTTCATCGCCGCTTTACAGCAGTCCTTACAAGCTTTCGCACAGGCAATGGGAGATCAAGTGAACTGGGTGCTCGATCATCCGATCGACAAGGTGTTTATCGACCGTGCCAAATTGCTTGCCAATCACGAAGAATTTTTACAAGAAGTGGAGGCTTACGACAACGTCCTTTCGTTTGTTTTTGAACGATCGGATTGGGGGGACGTGTTATCCAAAATGAAAATCATCAACCGAGAGAGCCAGCATAACGCCGGAAGACGTACAGAATAAAGGAGGCGACAGCCCATGAGCGATATCAAAATCAGCTATCAACCAGACCGCAACCTGAATAGGAAGTCCTCCAGAATGAAAATCGTCGTAGCGTTGATAACAGCGGTTCTTTTCATCCTGTTTTATTTGGTTCTTTTCAGGGAGCTGGATCTGCTTGTTATTCCATTTGCCGGAGTGATGATGATTATTGTTTTGATATTGCCGTTGTCGATGATTTGTGAAACTTATTTCGCAGCCATCCGTCCCTTTTTTCGAGTCGTTATGACGTTGGTTGTTCAAGTCCTGGCCCCTACGTTTATTGTTTTCTTGTTTGATGCGTACAGCTTGCATTTTTATGGTTTCTGGGGAGTTGTTTATTTGTTTAATTCATTTTTGTTTTTTGTGATAGACGGGATGGTCCAGATTTATAAGGTGTTAAGGAGCAAATATAGATGGACGGAGTAATGAGAAGAAAGCGCTGTTTAAATTTAGTTCGGTCATAAGGGAGGCCGGTTAAGATGCAATTTGAGTTGACCACAGCTATATATCAGATTTTTGTTATAATTATTATTATATGTGCAGGGTATTTGTTGTTCCGTTTTATTAGAAAGAAAGGGTAGTCTGGCAACATAGATGATCCCGGATTAAAAATTCAATATACGCTATGGAAGTATTGAGGGAGAAGATTGTTTGAGGAAATTGTCTCAACAATCTTCTTCTTTGCGTACATCTATAAATAGATGAAGTGAAAAGATCCCCTTCGGGGAATTCGTTTCAACAGCGTTTACGACGAACGTTGGATAGATCCGCTAGGAACAAAATTTCCCTCCTAAATGAGGGGTGGCAAGGTTTTATTTTTTGGTTGCCTTGATAGGAGATGCTCATCCTCCCAATCCCCCTCCATTTTCAACCTACCCGAATCTCCGAAATCATGATAGAATAACGGAAAATTGGCTTGCGAAAGTTAGGGGAACCGATGAAACGACTGATCATGATCGCGATTATCGCCAGCAGCTGTCTGGCGCTGACGTTTTCCTTATATTATATGCTCACGGTGTATCAGAGCGATCTGGGCATGTCGAGCGGCGGAGCGCCGATGTCGCCGGCGCAGGCGAAGCGCATCGTCATCATTTCGCAGGAGCAGGGCAGCTTTATGATGAATGAGATTCAGCAGGGGGCGCGCGAAGCGGCCGAGGCCCATCAGGTGATGATTGATTTCTGGGGCGTGTACCGTTCGAATCTGGAAGAATTGGTTCAGCAGGTGGATATTGCAATCGCTTCCAAGGTGGACGGGATTATTGTCGAGGGCATCGACGACCCGGAATTTGAGCGCATCGTCAGCAAAGCGACGGCGCGGGGTATTCCCGTGATTACGATCAATTCGGATGCGCCGGGCAGCTTGCGCAAGGCGTATGTCGGCTCCGATCACCATCAGGAGGGGATTATTCTCGGCGAATACATCGCCGCCCAACTCAAGGGCGAAGGCCAGGTCGGGGTGATTCGCAATGCTACGAGCTCGGCGGCCGACGATTTGCGGCTGGAAGGCTTAAGCGAGGTGCTGGAGCAGTATAGCGGCATGAAGCTGGTGTTTGCGGCCGACGATACGATTGCCGGGCAGCCGATTATGCAGGTGTACGATATTTTGAACCATTATCCGCAGGTGAGCGCGTTTGTCAGTTTGCCGACGGCGTCGGGCGAAAGCATTGTGCAGGCGGTGTATTCGCGTTCGCGCGTGAACGAGTATCCGATTTTTCTGTTCGACGATTCGCCGCAGACGACGATGTTGATTGACAAAGGGATGCTGATGGCCGGCCTGTCGCCGCATTATCAGGACATGGGCCGGATGAGCGTCGATCTGGTTGTCGGTTGGCTGGACGGGACGCAATTGCCGCTGAATGACAGCTATTTCACGCCGATTCGCGTCGTGACCGCTGCCTATGGACAAGGGGGCGGCCAATGAAAACGATTCGCAGTAAAATGATGCTGCTGTCCTTGATGATCTGGATCATCATGGCGATCATCTGGATTTCGATGAGCATTTTCAATCAGGTTACGGTCGAAAAGTATAATGAAATTTTGCAGCGTTACCTGCTGATGAATCAGGCGTCGCAGCTCAGCCAGCAGGCACTGACGTCCCTGAACAATTACCGGATGTCGCCGACGCTGGAGACGTTGTCCGGCTATCAGACCGACAACAGCAAGCTGCTGCATACGGCAGCGGAGATGAACTGGTTGCGCAACCAGGACAATACGATGCGGATCGACAATGTGCAAAATATGCTGGAAAGCCAGGCGGAGACGATGGACCTCGCCGTGCGCTTCCAGAAGGACAATGATGAGGAAAACGCCGCCAAGGAGTTTGACGAAGCGACGAACATGTCCAAATATATCGCCGAAGCGACGCTGACGCTGATCAGCGGGGAGCAGACGACGTATGACGCGTTTTACCGCAAAATTATCGAGCGCAGCAGCGATATCAAAAAGATGGGCTTCTGGACGCTGGCGCTGGTGTCGCTGCTGCTGCTTTTGTTCTCCTACCGCTTTGTCAACAGCGTCACGGAGCCGATCCGCATGCTGACGCAGTCGGCGCGGGAAATTTCGCGCGGGCGGTTCGAGAATCCGATCAATGTCGAAGGCAATGACGATATGGCGTTTTTGGCGAAAACGCTCGATAACATGCGTGTCAGCGTCGGCAATCTGATCGATGAAATCCAGAGCAAGGCGCAGCTGGAATACGATTTGCACCGCCATAAGCTGATGCTTAAGGAAAGCGAGCTGAAAAGCTTGCAAAGCCAGATTAACCCGCACTTTTTGTTCAATACGTTGAACATGCTGTCGAAGGAGGCGTACCTGGCCGGGGCGGAACAAACCAGCGAGCTGATCAGCTCGGTTGCCGGCATGCTGCGCTACAATTTGCGCAAGATGGACAGCAAGGTGACGCTCAAGGATGAAATCGCGGTGCTGGAGGAATATTTGCGCATCCAGCAGGCGCGTTTCGGCGACCGGCTGCGGGTTGAACGCGAGATTGACGAAGCGGCGCTGCACGTGGAGGTGCCGATTCTCATTTTGCAGCCTTTGGCCGAAAATGCGTTTATTTACGCGATTGAGCCGGCCGAGGACGGCGGCACGCTGACCGTGCGCGTCAAGGAGGAAGCGGAGGCGATCTGCGTCGATATTGAGGACACTGGCCCGGGCATGGAGCAAGCGCAGCTCGAACGGCTGCTGACGGACAGCGGCGCCGCCGGTTACAAGGGGCACTCCACCGGCATTGGCCTGCGCAATGTGACGCACCGGCTGCAGCTGTTTTACGGCGTCGACGACATTCTCGCCATTCGTTCCGCGCCCGGTGAGGGCACCTGCATCACATTAAAGCTGCCGAAGGGGGCACCAGCATGATTCGCTTGTTGATCGTAGACGATGAGCCGATCGAACGGACGGCTTTGCAAAAGATGATTGAGAACGGCGCTATCGGCATCGAGGTCGTCGGCCATGCCGCCAACGGCCGGGAAGCGATTGCCGCCGCCGACCGGCTGCAGCCGGATCTGATCACGATGGATATCAAGATGCCCGGCATCAACGGCTTGGAAGCGATCGAGAAAATCAAGGAGACGAATGATACGATCAAGTTTATCGTCGTGACGGCTTTCGATACGTTTGAATTTGCCCGTCAGGCGATCAAGCTTGGCGTCAGCGACTACATGTTGAAGCCAAGCCGCACGTCGGTCGTGCTGGAGACGATCGGCAAGGTCGCCGCCGACATTCGGCTGGCTCGCACCGAGCTGGAGCAGCGGCGGCTGGACCGCGAGCGGTTGCAGAAGATGGTGCCGATCGTTGAGGCGGACATCGTGTCACAGCTGCTGTTCGATTACGTGCCGTCGATCCATCTCGAGGAGATGATCGAGCTGCTCGGCTTGCCCGCGGCCAGCGGCGGTTTTGTGATGAACGTGCTGCTGTCGTCGCCTGGCGACAAGGAAACGCGGCCCGAGGAGCTGGACGAGCTGTACGCCCGGCTGGCCCAGCCGATCTACGAATCGACGCTGCGCTGCTGGATCGGCAAGTTGTCCGGCAAGCAGCTGCCGCTGATCGTCTTCCACGACAGTGAGCGCGCTTACCGCAATCATGCGGTCGGCATGGCGCGCAAGCTGGTGCAGACGTTGCGGCGGCTGGGCGGCGGCGAGCCGTTTATCGGCATCGGCGGCTTTTGCCCCGATGTGCGCGAGCTGCGCAAGTCGTATCACGAGGCGTTGTTTGCCTCGGCGGATACGGCGGCGGCAGCGCGCTTTTGCCTGTACGAAGATTTGTCGCAGCGCGGCAGCGAACCTGCCGGCAGCTTGACGGCGGAGATGGAGAAGAATGTGCTGGAGGAAGTGCGGCGCGGGCATTGGGCGGCGGCCGGCGAGCAGATCAGCCAGATGATCGACGTGTACGAGGGTGCGGGCTTAAGCGCCGGCATGGCGCAGCAGCGCATCTTCGAGGTGCTGATCATCGTCTCGCGGATGCTCCAGGATATGGGCATCGATGTCCAGAAGCCCTACTACAAGGAGCAGGCCGCGGGTTACGCGCAGCTGAAAGCGGAGACGCGCCTCTTGATCGGCCAATGGATGGAAACGACGGAGACGTTGGCTGGCGGTATGGAATCCGACTTGTTGCAGCGGATGAAGCTGTACATCAAGGAACATGCGCACGAGGATTTGTCGCTGGAGCGGGTCGCCGCGACGGTCGGCCGGAACCCTTTTTACATCAGCAAGCTGTTCAAAGAGCATTTTGGCACAAACTATATTGATTTTCTGACCGAATGCCGGATGGAGATGGCCAAGCATCTGATGCAGGAAACGGATAAAAGCTTGAAGGAAATTACGTTCGAAATCGGGTACAACGATCCGAATTATTTCAGCCGGGTGTTCAAAAAGGCCGTTGGCCACTCGCCGACCGATTATCGGAAAATGCTGCTGCGTCCGGCGAAAACCAAAACCGGCTCAGGAAGGAGCGATTTCCCGTGAGACGAGGAAGCATGAAGCGCCGCGCCGCCGCCGGCCTGTCGGCGCTGCTGCTGCTGGCGCTGTGCGCCTGCACGGGGCCGGCGGACGAGCAGACGCCTGCGCCAAGCCCCTCGGCCGCGCCGCCAGCGTCCGGCGTTGCCGGTCGCGACGACGGCAAGGTCGTCGTTGGCTTGTCGATGGACACGCTGCTGGAGGAACGCTGGCAGAAGGACCGCGATTTGTTCAAGGCGGCGGTGGAGAAGCTGGGCGCGTTGATCGAGGTGCAGGCGGCCAATGGCGACGACGCCAGGCAGATGCAGCAGGCCGAATATTTGATTTCGCAGCACGTCGACGTGCTGGTCGTTGTGCCGCATAACGCCGAGGTTGCGGCGGGCATCGTCGACAAGGCGCACAAGGCCGGGATCAAGGTCATGTCGTACGACCGGCTGATCGTCGACGCCGACGTCGACTTGTACGTGAGCTTCGACAACGAGAAGGCCGGCGAGCTGCAGGCGAAGGCGATCGTCGAGCAAGCGCCGAAGGGCAATTACGTGCTGATCGAAGGCGCGGACACCGACAACAACGCCCATATGTTCAAGAAAGGGCAGATGAACATTCTCAAGCCGCTCGTCAACCGCGGCGATATCCGCATTGTGTTCGACCAGTTCACGAAGGAATGGAAGCCGGCCAATGCGCTGGACAATATGCGGCTGGCGCTGGCGGCGAACGACAATCACATCGATGCGGTCGTGGCCGCGAACGATGCGACGGCCGGCGGCGTGATTCAGGCGCTTTCCGAGCAGCAGCTGGCCGGGAAAATCCCCGTGTCCGGGCAGGACGCCGAGCTGGCTGGCGCGCAGCGGATCGTCGAAGGCACGCAGACGATGACCGTGTACAAGCCGATCGAGAAGCTGGCCGAAACGGCGGCCGACCTGGCGGTGAAGATGGCCAAGGGCGAGGCGATTTACGCCGACAAGACGGTCAACAACCGCAAAATCGACGTGCCGTCGATCCTGCTGGAGCCGATTGCCGTCGACCAGTCGAACATCGATGCGACGATTATCGCCGACGGGTTCCACAAGCGGGAAGATGTGTATAAAAACGTGAAGTAACGGGAAAAACACAAAATAGTATAGCACGGATAAAAAAAGTGCTACATTAAAGCGCATACAGCCTCAAAATCCGATGGTATACTCAATTTGTAACCGGGCGAAAGCCAAAACAAATGAGAGGGGTTTACCAATGAAGAAAAGCGTGAAAGCGATTTCGCTTCTGCTGGTCGTCATGATTTTCGCAGTGATCGTATCGGCGTGCGGCAGCAGCAGCAAAGTAAGTGTAGGTATCGTATTGCCTACGAAAGACGAGCCAAGATGGGTGCAAGACGAGCAGCGCTTCAAGGATGCGCTGAACGGCACGAAGTACTCCGCAGAAATTTTGTTCAGCCAAGGTTCCTCGGCTAAAGAAAAAGAAAACGTTGACGCTCTGATCGCGAAGGGCATCAAAGTTCTGATCATTTGCCCGCAAGACGGCGACGCCGCTGCCGCTTCCGTAGAAGCTGCGAAAAAAGCAGGCGTACAAGTTATCTCCTATGACCGTCTGATCACCAACACCGACGCGGTGAACTACTACGTAACATTCGACAGCGTCGCAGTAGGTAAAGCACAAGGCCAATACCTGATCGATCATGCCAAAGGCCCAGGCCAACCGCTCTACCTGTACGCTGGCGCCGCTTCCGACAACAACGCGTTCCTGTTCTTCCAAGGCGCTTGGGAAGTGCTGCAACCGAAAATCGCCGACGGCACATTCAAAATCGCCAACTCCAACGAAGCTGTAGCACTGCAAGGCAAAGCCCAACTGTCCCGTGAAGAACTGGCCAAAATCATCGGTCAGGTGACAACGAACTGGGATGCCGGCGAAGCCAAAAACAAAGCGCAAACTCACCTGACAGCCGCTGCAGCCGACGCAAAAGGCGACGTAGCGATCCTGGCTCCAAACGACGGCACCGCTCGTTCCATCGCCGACGTATTCGCTTCCGATTCGACGATCAAAAGCTTTGTCGTAACGGGTCAAGATGCTGAAAAAGCTTCCATCCAATACATCATCGACGGCAAACAATCGATGACCGTGTTCAAAGATGTGCGCACGCTCGTGAAAGACGCTATGGGTATGGCTGTCGTGATCCTCGATGGCAACACGCCGCAAACAACCGGTTCCTACAACAACGGCAAAGTTGACGTTAAAGCCAAACAAACGAACGTCATCGTCGTAGATAAAGCGAACGTGAAAGCCGCACTCGTTGACTCCGGTTACTACCAAGCCAGCGACTTCAAAGGTCTGTAATCGTCATACACATAGTTCGAAAGGAAATAGTGATAGATAGCGATGTCTATCACTATTCCTTTATTCAAGAGTTGTTTGGTTAAGGAGCGCTAGTGACTATGAGCAAATACATTTTAGAAATGAACCATATTTCCAAGGAATTCACCGGCGTTAAAGCGCTCTCCAACGTCAACTTCAAGGTTGACGCAGGTGAAATTCATTGTTTGATTGGTGAAAATGGCGCTGGCAAATCGACGTTAATGAAGGTGCTCAGCGGGGTGTACCCGTACGGCACATACAGCGGTGACATCGTGTTTGAAGATCAGGTGCAGAACTTCTCCAAGATCAGCGACAGCGTGAGAGCCGGCATCGCGATCATTTATCAGGAGTTGGCGCTGTTCCCCGACTTAACGGTGTATGAAAACATTTATGCAGGCAATGAGGTCAAAAAAGGCGGGCTGATCGACTGGAACCAGACGATTCTGCAAGCCAAGGACATGCTGCGCAAGGTTAAGCTCGACGTGAACCCGGAGATGCTGGTCAAGGATTTGGGCGTCGGCAAGCAGCAGCTGGTGGAAATCGCCAAGGCGTTAACGAAAAACGTCAAGCTGCTCATTCTTGACGAGCCGACTGCGGCGCTGAACGAAAAAGAAAGCGAAAACCTGCTCGACCTGCTGCGCGATTTGAAAAAGCAGGGCATTGCCAGCATCATGATTTCCCACAAGCTCAAGGAAGTGACGGCGATTGCCGATAAAGCGACCGTGTTGCGCGACGGTCAGACGATCTGTACGCTGGACGGGGCAAAAGGCGAAATCTCCGAACCGGTCATCATCAAAAACATGGTCGGCCGCGAGATCGAGGACATCTACCCGAAACGCCAGCACAAGAAGTTCGGCAGCAACATCCTGGAAGTGCGCAATTGGACGGCATTTGATCCCGAACTGGGCCGCGAAGTCGTCAAAAACGTCAATCTGCACGTGAAAAAAGGCGAAATCGTCGGCATCGCCGGGCTGATGGGCTCGGGCCGCACGGAATTTGCCCAAAGCATTTTCGGCAATCCGAAGTCTTACAAGCTGCAAGGCGAATTGTTTCTCGACGGGAAAAAGACAGCGTTCAAGCATCCGAAGGATGCGATTGACGCCGGCATTGCTTATGTAACGGAAGATCGCAAGGGCGACGGGCTCTTTTTGATTCAGGATATCAAGCAAAACGTTTCGGTAGCGAACCTGCAAGCCATTGCTGCGCAAGGCATCATCAATCAAAATGAAGAAGTCAAAGTAGCCAACGGCTACAAGCAATCGCTCAACATTAAAGCGCCCTCGGTCGAGCAAATTGTCGGCAATCTGAGCGGCGGGAACCAGCAAAAGGTTTCCCTGGGCAAGTGGCTGTTCGTGAACCCCAGCTTGCTCATTCTGGATGAGCCTACACGCGGTATCGACGTCGGGGCCAAATTTGAGATTTATACGATTATGAACAAGTTGATCAGCGAAGGCATGAGCATCATCATGATCTCTTCCGAGTTGACTGAAGTATTAGGTATGAGCGATCGCGTATATGTCATGGCAGAAGGGCAAATGAAAGGCGAACTGTCCATCGACGAAGCGGATCAAGAAAAAATTATGAAACTTGCAACGCATTAGGGGGAAGGGCCAGTGCCATTTTTTAGCGAAGCGAAATCGTTGATTAAGCATAATATTCGGGACTACGGCATGTATATCGCTTTGTTCATCATCATGCTCGTGTTTTCCATCATGACGAACGGACTGTTCATGTCCTCTCGAAACATCAGTAACCTGATCGATGCGACGGGCTACATCGCCGTATTGGCTGTCGGCATGACGCTCGTCATTGTCATCCGGCACATCGACTTGTCCGTTGGTTTTGCGGCCGGTTTTCTCGGCGCGATTGCCGCAATCCTGCTGAGCCAGGCGGGCGTTCCTTTTTACATTACGATTCCGATCATTCTCGTGTTGGGCATTCTCGTCGGCTTGTTCAACGGCTTGCTTGTGGCGCGCTTCGGCATTCCGTCGTTCGTCGCCTCGCTGGCCGGCATGCTGATTTTCCGCGGCGCGCTGCTGCGCGTGACGGAGAAGACGGGCACGATCATCGTCAAAGATGAGCACTTCAACGCCATCGGCAACGGCTTTATTCCGGCGATTGCCAAGGTGGGCGGCTTGAACCTGCTGTCGCTGATTCTCGGCGCGCTGATGATCATTGCCTACATCTACAGTGAAGTGTCGAAACGCCGCAACAAGTTGAAATACAACTTTGAAGTTGTCTCGAACGGCATCTTCACCGTCAAGCTGATTTTCGTTTCGGCGATTATCGCGTACATCACCTGGATTTTGGCCGGTTACAACGGCTTCTCCTGGACCGTCATTATCGTGATGATCGTCGTAGCGGTCTATCACTTCCTGACGAGCTCGACCGTGCTCGGACGCCATATCTACGCCGTGGGCAGCAACCCGGAAGCGGCGAACCTGAGCGGCATCAGCGTCAAAAAGATCACCTACATCGTCTTTGGTTCGATGGGCCTGTTGTCCGCGCTCTCCGGCATCCTGTTCACCGCGCGTCTGCAATCGGCGACTACAACAGCCGGTACGCTGTTCGAGCTGGACGCCATCGCAGCCGCTTATGTCGGCGGTGTATCCGCAGCCGGCGGCGTCGGCAAAGTCACCGGCTCGATCATCGGCGCCGTCGTGATGGCGTCGCTCTCCAGCGGCATGAATTTGCTGGGTGTCGGCATCTCCTACCAGTACATGATCCGCGGCGCCGTGCTCGCGATTGCCGTCATCTTCGACGTCGTGACACGCCAGCAACGCGCGTAGTGTTTCGGCTGAACCGTGTGAACCATCATCTATTCGGCCGTTTCCGGTTGGCTGACCGGGAGCGGCTGTTTGGCGTCTCCAATCGACTACAGTCGAAAGGAGGCGTTTTTTGTTTCGACGGCGGCGTTTTCGGGTCATACACCCATGTGGGGTGGGAATAAGCGGTATAGATCAAATGAACTAATTTGGGCAACATTACTATTTAGGTATTTAGACTTATGTGATACACTGTTACCTGAGCCGATACTCTTAAGTGAGAGGTGTTAAGTTTGGAATCGGCTGCCATTTTGAACTGATCGGGTCGTACCACATACATTCGCTGCACACCAACCAGAGATGGGGCAAACGGAAGGAGGAGAGAATTTGCGACGGATTCGCGCGCTGCAGCCGGCGCTTCGCCGGGTGTCGCCTGCCGCTTTCGCCGCAGCCGCTGTATTCGTCATTACGGCGATTGCGCTGCTGACGCCGCCGTATATCGGCATGGCCGACAACGGTGACTTTTTTCGTATTTTGTACAGCAACGGGATTTATTTTAGCGAACCGGACTACAACAGCCAATACCTCGGGTATTTTGTCAAGCATTATGGCATCTATCAGTATTATAACGAAAATGGAGCTACGTTGTTTTCCACGCAGTCTTTGTTTATTCAAGCAGCGATGTGGCTGAACCGGCTGTTCTACAGCTCGCAGACGTTTGATATTCGGTTTCAGTCCGCGATGTATATCGTGATGTACACGGCGGCGGTGTATTTGCTGGTCGAGGCGCTGACCTGGAAGCTGGCGCGCAAGATTGGCTACGCAGTGGCCGCGGTGGCGGTGTTTATGTTCGGCGATACGGGTTATACAGCGTATTTCAATTCGTTTTACGGCGAAAGTGTCGTGCTGATCATGACGATGCTTATGATGGCGTCGGGCCTGCTGCTGTACCGCAACCGGTTTAACGACTACGCGATGCTGGCCGTATTCATTGCCAGTGCGATGATCCTGACGGCAAGCAAGCAGCAAAACGCTCCCGTCGGCATCATCGCCGGACTGCTGGGCTTCGTGCTGATCTATATTCGAACGCAAAAACCGTTCCGCATCCTCACAACCGTGTCGCTGGTCGCGCTGATCGGCGTCGGGGTTGGCACGTACGTGCTTATCCCGCAAGAGTTTGTCAATATCAACAAATACCATGCGATGACGCGCGGCGTGCTGATGGGTTCGACGAACCCGGAGAAGACGCTGGAGGGCTTTGGCATCGACAAGCAATTTGCGGTGCTGAACGACAGCTTGTATTACGATCCGTATGCGTCGGCCGACGTCGATTCGGAGCTTTTGCAACAGCAGTTTTACAACAAATACGGCTTTGGCTCGATCCTCGCCTATTATGCGGCTCATCCCGATCAAGCCGGGCAAATGCTGAATCTTGCCGCGCGCGACGGTTTTACGATCCGGCCGAAGGCGATGGGCAATTATGAAAAAAGCGCGGGCAAGCCGTTTGGCGCGCAGACGATGTTTTTCTCCGGCTACAGCTTGCTCAAGGACGCGCTTGCGCCGAAAACGTTCGGCTTTGTGATCCTTTGGACGTGCATCGTCACAGGGCTGTATATGCGGTCTTTTGTGTCGGCGGTCCGGCAGCGGCGCTTGCGCCATACGATCCGGCTGCCGCTGCTCGTCATGATGATCGCGATGGGGCTGTCCGGCATCGTGGTATCGATTGTCGGGGCGGGCGATGCGGATCTGGCCAAGCACGAATTTTTGTTCACGTTAAGCTTTGATCTGGTCACGTTCACTGCTGTCGGCAACCTGATCGCCAAGCGGCTGTGGAACTCCGAGCCCGAGACGGAGCCGCCGCTGGCGGCCTAATGGCAAGAGGGAGGGAAGAGGTATGCTGAAACGACGTATCATGCCGGTTGGTTTGCTGCTGCTGGTCATCTTGTCGATCGTGCTGCCGCTTCCGCAGACGATGAGGGCTGCAGCGGCCCAGCCGGACCAAGTGCTGCTGCTGTATGACAGTCTGGCGGCCGACACGCCGCAGGCCGGCAATGTGGAGGCGCTGGAGCGGCTGTTGGCCGGATTCGGCGTCCAGGTTACAGCCATGTCCTTCGACCGATATGCGGCCGGTCAACTGTCGCAGGCGCATAAGCTGATCATTGTGCGCAACGCCGACGATTTGCCGGCTTGGCCGCAAGCTTTCCTGACGGACTTGGATAGCTACAGCGGAAGTTTGCTGCAAATCGGCGGCCAGCCGCTGGCCGCGCTGCAGCGCAAGCTGCAACTGGACATCGTGCAGACGGGCGGCGCGGATACGATCAGTCTCCAGATCGGCCCTTTCGCGCAAGCGGCGATTACAACCAGCGGCATTCCGTATATTGTCGGGCACGCGGGCAGCGCCTACGGCGCCATCACATCGGAAATGCGGCACAGATCAAGTCCTTACGGAGTGGCGCAAGACGGTTACGCTTATATTCCGTTTATGGTCCAAGGCAATTTAACCGAGCTTGCGGCATCGTACGTGTTGAAGGACTGGCTGGCGATTGCCGCGCCAAGTCATTATTATGTGCTGTTCAACGGAATTTATCCGTTCTCCGATCTGGATCTGCTGAATGAAATGGCCGATCGCTTGTACGACGCCGGCATCCCGTTTATCGCCAGCGTCCAGCCGGTGCTCGATCATCTGGATTATCCGGCCGCGCTGCGTTATCTGGAGACGCTTAAGCACGTGCAGTCCCGCAACGGCAGCATCGTCGTCAACGCTCCGGTCGTCGCTTCGACGATCGTTCAGGACATCCACGTGCTGCAAACGCAGATGGAGGCGTTCCTCGACGCATTGGCCGGCTACGGCATCGCCCCGCTGGGCGTCGGCGCCGAGATGTACTGGTCGTACGACCAGCACTATACGCAAGACGGCTTGCGCTTTTTCGATTCCAGCATCGTGTTCCCGAACGAAAAGGTGATGTACCGCGCGCCAACCGACATATCGACGGCTTTCGCTTCGCATGTGTACACGGTCAAGGCCGGCGAACTGACGCCTTATATGGCCCCGCGGCAGGCGCTTGCGCCATTGCCGATGGATACGGCGCTGGTCTATCCGTTCCCGCAAAACCGCAGCGAGCTGGAGGCGACGATGCAGTCGCTGCTCGCCGACTGGTCGACGTTCGCCGATTACAAAAACACCGAGCATACAGTGCGCACGGCGCACAACGAAATCGGCTCGCGCAGCGGCCATCTGCAAATCAACGGCGCGGCGATTGTGATGAACAACAACATTCAGGAAATTCAATCCGAGCATACGTATGTACAGGAAAATGAAAAAAGCTTTAAAACGCTGTTTACGGTGCAAAATAATATTTTCATCGTGCTGATTCTGACCACGCTGCTGCTGTTTGCCGCTTTCCTGGTCATCGGCTATCGCCTGTACAGGCAAAAATATCGACACACGGGGAGGGCGTTATGACAATTGCCGATATACTTATGCTGATTTCGGTCATCTGTATATGGTCGCTCCTCTTGGTTAACGTCGCCCTGATCGTGGCAGGCTATCTGTATTACATGCAGATGGAAAACAAGGAGGTGCCGCCGCTTGCCGGCGACCCTCCTTTTGTCACGATCATGGTGCCGGCGCATAACGAAGGCCGGGTGATCGGCCAGACGGTCGAATCGCTGCTTGCGTTGGAGTATCCGCACGACCGCTGCGAGATTATCGTCATCAACGACAATTCTTCGGACAACAGCAGCGATCTGCTGGCCGGCTTGCAGCGCAAATATGAGGAGCGCAACCTGATCATCATCAACACCGACGCGGTCACCGGAGGTAAAGGCAAGTCCAACGCCTTGAACCTTGGCTTCCAGCAAAGCCGCGGCGAGCTGATCGCCATCTACGACGCCGACAATACGCCGGAGAAGAAAGCGCTCTTGTATCTCGTTTCCGAGATTACCCGCGACCCGCAGCTGGGCGCGGTGATCGGCAAGTTTCGCACCCGCAACCGCGACGTCAATCTGCTGACCCGCTTCATCAATGTCGAGACGTTGTCGTTTCAGTGGATGGCCCAGGCCGGCCGCTGGAAGTTGTTTAAGCTGTGCACGATTCCCGGCACGAACTTCATCATGCGGCGGGAGATCGTCGAGCGGATCGGCGGCTGGGACGTCAAGGCGTTGGCTGAGGATACGGAGATCAGCTTCCGCATCTACATGATGGGCTACCGGATCAAATTCCAGCCCAAAGCCGTCACCTGGGAGCAGGAGCCGCAGACGGTCAAGGTGTGGTTCAAGCAGCGCACGCGCTGGGCCAAGGGCAATATTTATGTGATCATCAAAAATATTCCGCTGTTGTTCGACCCGGCTGCGCGGCGGGTGCGCTTCGACATTATGTATTTCCTGTCGATTTACTTCCTGCTGCTGACCTCGCTGGTCATGTCGGACCTGCTGCTTGTGCTGCACGCCTTGGGTTATGTGACGACGACGATCGCCGGCTTCAGCTCCTTCCTGTGGATGCTGGCCGTCACACTGTTTGTGGTTGGCACCTTTATCACGCTGGTGACGGAAAAAGGGGAAATGCGGTTGTCCAACGTTTGGATCATCCTGCTGATGTATGTGTCATATTGCCAAATGTGGATGGTTGTCGCCGCTTACGGCATGTACGCTTATATCAAGGACCAGTTATTCAAACGCGAAGCCAAATGGTACAAAACCGAACGGTTTTAGCTAGGAGAGAGTAGACGATGAATATACGGAAAGTTGGGCTGGCGGCCATCGGCGCGTTGCTTCTGCTGCAAGGAGCGGCCGGGAGCGCCGCGATGGCGGAGGAACCGCCGGCCGCGGCGGCGAAGCAGGTGCAGACGAATTTTGCCGACACTTCGCTGCTGGGCGGAATTACATATACGGAGCAATTTTTTCAGGTGGAATCGTATTGGCATGTCCAGGCGGTCGAGCTGCATCTGGATTACAAGGTGTCGCAGTTGATGCAGGGCGAACGTTCCAGCGTCACGGTGTATATCAATAACGTGCCGTTTCATTCGTTTCGCCCCGATCAGGCGGAAGCGGTCGAACAGCAGTTGACGTTGGCCGTGCCGGTCGAGCATATTGTCGAGGGCGTGAACACGATCATGGTGCAGGGGCATCTGGAGACGACGGCACCGGCTATCGAGAATGCCTGTCTGCCGACGGACACGCGCGACAACTGGCTGCAGATCGCCAAGACATCCCGCGTCAACGTCCTGTACGACGACGCCCCGGTTCAAGCGAGCATTCACGATTTCAACGCGCGTTTCATCGGGCTGGACACGGTGAAAAACGGGGAAAATGCGCTGGTTGTGCCCGCGGCGGCCAGTCCGGCCGAGCTGGAAGCGGCGACGTACGCCTTGTCCGGCTTCGCCAAAGCGAATCAAGTGAGCGACAAACCGATTCCGCTTGTGCCTTACGGCAGCCAGACGCTTGAGGACAAGCAGGCGGTTGTGCTGATGGCGCTATACGAAAATTTGCCGGACGAAGCCAAGACGCTGATCCCGGCGGAAGCCGCGGCGAACAAGGCGGTGCTGCAGCTTGTCACGCTTGGCGGCAAGCCGACGCTGCTGATCACGTCGTCCGATGCCGGGCTGTTGGTCAAAGCCGGGCGTTTTGCCGCCAACCAGGAGCTGCTTGGGCAAATCGACGTGGACCGCAAGGAGGTCGACCCGACGACCGAGGTCGATACGCCGCCGGTCAGCGTAAGCCGCAACCTGACGTTGACGGAAACCGGCGACAAGCTGGTTGGCGACCGGCACCGGGAGCGCGCGTTTTTCATCTCCTTGCCGGGCAACCGCTCGATTGCCGATGCCAGCAAGCTGTCGATTCATTACCGCTATGCGCGCAATCTGGATTTTGACCGCTCGATGATTACGGTGCTGATCAACGACACGCCAATCGGCAGCAAAAAGCTGTCGACTGAAATGGCCGACAGCGATCATATCGATTTGACGATTCCGAAGACGCTGAATATCAGCGGCAATTTCTCGGTCAAGGTCGCGTTCGATCTGGAGCTGAAAAACGCCAGCTGCATCGAAAACCAGGAGCAGATGCCGTGGGCGTTCATCGAAAAAGATTCGCTGCTCCAGCTCAACACGAAAGACCGCGCCGATCTGTTGTTCAACAACTATCCCTACCCGCTGCTGCGCGACGGCAGCTTTAATCAGGTAGCCGTCGTGCTGCCGACGCAGCGCGACCTGTATCTGTACCAGACGCTGACCAATCTGTTCAACCTGCTCGGCCATTACGCGCAGACGAACACCGGCGAGGTGCTGTATTACGAAGATACCGTCAACGCCGTCAAGCTGAAAGGGCGGGAAGTGATCGCCATCGGCAGCTACAAGGACAATGCGGTGATCCGCAACAACAACGACAAATTGTATTTCTCCTATGATGAAAGCGGGCAAGGTTTTGTCTCGAATGAAAAAATGAGCATCGAAGCGAATTACGGCCGGCGCATCGGCACGCTGCAACTGATCGATTCGCCGTATGAAAGCGGCTTTGGCCTGCTGGCCATCACCGGCAGCAGCTCGGAATTTGTCTATTTGGCCTCCAAGCTGATCGGCTCGGAAGGCACGTTGTGGAAAGTGTTTGGCGACGGCGCAGTCACCGACAAAGACGGCAATGTACAGGCGTTCCGGTTCAAAAAACAGGCGGAAGCGGCCCCGTCGACCACGCTGCGCGACATCGCCGAGCGCAAGGATGTGCTTGGCTTTATGGCCGCAGCGCTGCTGGTTGCGGCGCTGGTGCTCGTTTCCTTGATTTTCATGGTTCGTAAATACAGCAGGAAGCGGAGGGATCGCCGATGAACCGGTTTCGCAGTAGCATGGTCTCCGACGGCGCGTTCCTACTCCTGATTTTGGCCTGCTTTATCAGCATCGTTTTTACGGCGGGCAATCCGAACCTGTATATCCAGAACATCATTTTCCTCAATGTGGCGTTTCTGATCGCTGTGGTGACGTATTTTACGACGGTGACGACGGGGTTGATTTTGAATATTTTGTTCATTTTCGGCTATGGCACGTTTACGTTGTACCAGACGGTGGTTGTTGGCGGTTTGATCGGCACGCAGAACTATTTTTGGCTGATTATGACGCCGGTGTTTACCGTGGCCACGTGGCTGCTTACGATGGGCAACCGCCAGCTCCAGCTCGAAAACGAGCAGCTGCACAAAGCAAACGACTCGCTGGCCACCGTCGACGCCGGCACCAGCCTGAAAACGACGTTATCGTTTCAAACCGACGCTACCGTGTTTATGGCGTTGTCCGTCCGCTACAATATCCCGTTGACCCTGATGGTCATCAGCGTGAAATATTGGGATGAGCTGCGGCGGATGATCGGCGAGGACCAACTGCTGGAGGCCGTGCACGATTTGTCCAAAATGAATCAAACGAGCATCCGCACCAACGACTCGCTGTACTTGCTGAACAAGGACAACCCGATGTGGGGGATGCTGCTGTTCACCGACCGGCCGGGGGCCAACATCGTGATCGACCGGCTGCGCAGCCGCGTCGACGAGCGCAATCGCGACGAGTTCGCCAGCAAATACCGGGTGGAGCTGGTGCTGAAAATCGGTGCGATGGAATACGAGTCCGAGCAAATTACCAGCCCGCTGGAATTTATCGCGCAAGCGAAAAAACAGCTGGAATTTGACGTCTGACAGCAGCGAACAGGGGTTGTGCGACGGCCGAGACGGCCGAAGCCGCAGGGGACACCCCTGGCGAACCGCTGGCATGTCCGCCAGGGAAGGCGAGTACAATGAAAGTAAGACCACGCCGGGGAGCGGGCTGGTTTGATTTTGCGAAAAAATGTGTAAAGCGATATAGTAAAATGCAAACCGGTGTGCCATATTAACCAGGAAGGCGCGTTGCCTGTGAAGTGAAGGAGTGTCGTCGATGAGCGTGCTGCTGATCTATGGAAAAGCGTGGTGGAGGCAGTTTCAGGATAACGATGCGTTGGGGTTGGCCGCGCAATGTTCTTATTATTTTTTGCTGTCGGTGTTTCCGTTTTTGCTGTTTGTGATGAGCTTGTTTGCGTATTTGCCGATCGGGACGCAGGATGTGATCGATTTGCTCAAGGCGTACATCCCCGGCGAGGTGGCCCGCGGCATGGAGGATGCGGTGGTCAGCTTGTTGAACGTCAAGCGCGGCGGTGCGCTGTCGTTCGGGATCGTGTTGTCGCTGGTCAGCGCCAGCGCCGCGATGAACGCGATTGTGCTGGCTGTCAACAAGGCGTACGGGTTGTCCGAGCGCCGCAGCTTTATTCATTCGCGTATTCTGGCCGTTATGCTGACGCTTGGCATGTTGATCGTAATCGCCTCGGCGCTGCTGCTCAGCGTGTTCGGGCAGTGGATCGGCGACTGGCTGTACGCGCACACGCATATCCCGCTGGCGCATATCGAAACGTGGAACGCGCTGCGCTGGGTCGTCAATATCGTGATTTTGTTTGTCGTGTTTACCGGCATTTATTACATTGCGCCCAATACGTGTCTGACGTGTAAAAGCGTGCTGCCCGGCGCGTTGTTCGCCGCGCTTGGCTGGCAGCTGACATCGCTGGGCTTTTCGTATTACGTGAACCATTTTACGAATTATAGCGCGACATACGGCAGCTTGGGCGGTGTGATCGTGCTGATGACGTGGTTTTACGTCTCGGCGCTGATCATCATTATCGGCGGTCAAATCAATGCGCTGGGCCATATGCGCAAAGGCTCACGCCCGGCCAGCCGCTAGATGCCGCGCATCCGCGCCCATCGGCTTTGTCCGGCGGGATGGCTTGCGTGCCGTCTGCGGCGCGGGTTTGCGAAGATGAGGTTATCCAGGGGAACCGCCGGATAATCTTTTTCTTTTTAACCAGGACAAGCCAAGCAGCAGCGCGAGCAGCGGGAACAGCGCTATTCCATACACGTCGAGGAGGGAGAAATGGCGCACCCGGATGTGCGTGTTTGCTATGTACAGGCTGCAGGCCAAGACGACCGCCCAGATCGCGAGCAACAAGAAACGTTGCTTTTTTTGCGATGCCAGCGGCATGATCAGGTCGCAACAAAGACGCAAATACAAGCTGGATCGGATATAGCAACCAAAGGACATCAGAACCAACGCATACGTGTCGAACCGATCGATAAATCCCAACGAAATAATGCGCACCATCTCCAGCGCGGGGTAGAGGAAGTTCGACGCTTGCCCAAGCCCAAACACGGCGATAACGCCCGATATCGTCATCATCATGATCAACATGTTCCAGGCGATGCAGATGCCCCACATACGAAACAGCGATTTATCCGCTGCGTTTCGCAGGGGAATGACCAGCAGGAAGGCAAGTTCCATCCAAACGCTGAGCAAAACCAGGCAACCGAGCCAAACCGGCGACCATCCGTATTCGAGGAGCGGATACAAATTCCGCCAATCCTTCATTGGCGCTGACGCAATCGAAACCGTGTATCCAATCGTGATCGCAAACAAACTTAACACAGCAGATGTAAGGGCGAGCGCCTTAATCCCTTTCGCTGCAGCATAAAGACAAATGAACAGGAACAAGCAGGTCAAAGCCAAATTGGGGGTCTCTGGAAGAAAGCAGATGTTGACCATATCCACTAACTGCACGGTGGACATGATGCACAAAAAGGCAAAATAGAGGCTGAATGCCATCAGAAGCAAGGTTCCGGCAAATTTGCCCATCACGCTGCGGGCGAAGCTGCGAAAATCAGTCTTGGCGAATTGCAGCCGCAGCCGATAAATCACATATCCATACAGCAGCGCAAAGGGCAAGGAAAGCAGCGCGGAAAGCCAAGCATCCCTTCCGGCAATATCCAGAATCAGCGGCAGCATGATCACGTGCCCCATGACGGGCAAAACGAGCATGATCAGGAAGGCGCTGTCCCATTTTGTCAAAGTCGCGTTATTTTCCACGCCATTAACGCTCCTTCCATTCACCGGGCCGGTAGGGGTTGAACTTGGGCCTGGCCCGATCGGCGCCAAGGGTATGGTCTACCAAACCTTGATGATAAATTTCCGCTTTTACATCCACATGGACTTTGGCCGCCGCGAACAGTTCATCCCAATTTTTCTCCAAGCGATGCCATTCCTGTGGATAACGGCGATAGACTTCAAGACCAATTCCGGTAATATCGGTTTGGAAGGTGCCTTGCAGCGTTTGCAGCGTCTCGCGGATTTGGGCGGCCACCTTGTCCGAGACCTGCTGCTCCAGTTCCTTAATAAAGTCCTCGTTCACGCGCACCTCCGGGGCAACCTCGGCGACAGCGCCGCGCAAGGATACCTTGACATTGACGGAAAGCTTTCCATCCTGCAGTACCGGCTTGATTTTCGTATCGAGGCCATGCGCTTCAATTTGCACAGGATGATCGGCGATACCGCCGGCCGAGATCGTCGTACCTTTGACACTTCCACGCAGCCAAAGCAGTCCCATCGTCTCGTTCCTGTTGAGTTCGCCAATCATGTGATCGCCTTTGATAATCGCCGTTTCCCCGACCTCCGGGATCGGCTTGTTCGTGTTCTGGCGAATATGCAAAACGGGAAGAAACGCCGTATACGGCGGTTCGGAGAGCATTCGCATAAATTCCCTCACGTTGGGCGTTGCATAATCCGAGACGAATTTGACCTCCTTCATGCCCAGCGAGAGTTCAATGGACGTTTGCGTTTTAAATAAGGGATGCGTCTTCAGTATTTCCGTCGGATTTTCCGGCGTTATAAAAAGATAGCTGTGCATGCGCAGCATTTCTCCGCGTTCCAAGATGTCCAGGATGCGCAGCAAATTTTCCTTGGCCAAGGTGTCCTTGACGATCCACACTCGATTATGGGTAAACACAAGTTTGCGTTTGCTGTCGCGAATAAAGTGACGTGCGAAGCCGTGCAAGTTTTGGTCGGCACGTTCGAGCACAAGGCTTTGGGCAACCGGATTCGATTGCGAACCGCTTTGCTCGGCGCCCGGGATCAACATTTCGACGCTGATGCGATAGCCTTGCGGATCGGAATCGAACCCGGTTCCCATCACGATAGCGGCATTTTTGAAATCGAGACTGCTCCAGCAGCCAGTTAGCAGAAGCAGGGCGCCGGACGCTCCCATGGCGCGCAGCCAAACCGGAAAACCCCTCATGTGAACGGCTTCCTTCGCGGCGGCAAACTTTCTATACGGGTAGACCGTTCATGCGCGATGCTGGCCGGCCGTCTGCGGAACCAGCGTAAAGGAACCCGGATCATCGTATCGCGCCAGTCGGCAAAGTGAAAAGGCGCAAATGGGGCCATATAGGGTTCGCCGATCGACGTTAAACAGACGACATGCGTACAGATGCCCAGCAGCACCATCACAAGCCCAAAAAAACCGAACAAACTTGTGGGAACGATCAAGGCGATTCGCAATACGCTGGCCACATCGGTGATTGGCGTTATCATAAAGGTGGCGATCGCCGAAAGGGAGACGGCAATAATCGTCGGCGCGCTAATAAGCCCCGCTTGTACGGACACTTGGCCGAGAATCAAGGCGCCGACGATGCTTAACGCCTGACCCACTTGACGGGGCATCCGAATGCCGGCCTCCCGCACGATCTCGAACAGGATCGTCATAAGCGCCACTTCCATTACGAGCGGGAACGGCACTTTTTCACGGGCGGATTCGATACTGGTGATAAATTCGGACGGAATCATCGATTTGTGAAAATTGAGCGCGCCCACGAAAAGAGCCGGAGCCAGGATGCTGACAAAAAAAGCAATAAACCGCAACATCCGCACTAACGAAGTGTAATAGGGACGGGAATTGTAATCCTCTACATTTTTGAATGCATCGACAAATAGATAAGGGATGTATAAAGTGACAGGCGTGCCTTCGACAAGCACAGCGATTCTGCCCTCTCCAAGCTCCATGGCAATCCGGTCCGGCCGTTCGGTATTGCCAATCGTCGGGAACAAGGTGTACGGATTGTCTTCGATGTATTGTTCGATTTGCCCGGCACTTTGAAAGTCATCGATATTGACTTGCTGCAGCCGCTTGCGCACTCTTTCCAGCAGTTCCTGTTTCACGATGCCTTCAATGTAACACAGTGTGACCGACGTATCGCTGATTTCGCCAACAGGTATCGGTTCGAAACGCAAATTTGGCGTGCGCAGCCTGCGACGGATCAGCGCCATATTGGCGCCTGTCGATTCGATAAATCCTTCTCTAGGTCCCTTGACAAGGGTTTCCGAAGGGGGCTCTTCCGGCGAGCGCAAGCGATATTCTTCGGCGCTAATGGCAATCCCGCGGGAGTAGCCATCGAAGAGGAGCAGCATTTGGCCATTTAACGTTTTCGTGATTGCCCGATGCAAGTCGGTCTCCAGCACAATCATCTGGTTATAAATTTTTTTGGTAATTTCCTGCAATCGTTCCCCGGGTACGTCAATCGGTTCGCGGAGCAACGGTTCGAGCACCTCGAGACTAGTGGCTTGCGTGTCCGAGATGCCGTTGATAGCCAAGCAGAGCGCGTCCAGTGTTTGCCCGTCAGCCAGCGTGACCACAAAGGATCGCAATGAAATATCCGGGCTCGTTCCAAGGATGTCGACGATGTCGCGCTTGTTATCCTGCAAGTTGGTTGAAATCGGGTGAGCGTCGAGACTTGACCCAAGGCTGCTGTCCCTGCCAGAAGGTACATGCGGCTGATCGGCTTGTTGTTCGCTTTGGAGATTGTCTCTGCCTGGTTTTGTTCGAATCAAACGCAAAAGCAGCTTGAATGTACGCACAGAAGTCGACCCCACTTTTGAATTTACGTCTGCAAATGATTGGTGATAACCGGATTTGATGTTAATTTGCCCCATTGTGTTTCGTTTATTCCGCGAACTCATCAGGAAGGAGCGCATCGCTTCGTTTGCGGGGAGTCAGCCAAAAAGGGCAGGCAACGCCGCGCCGGGGGCCGATGTGCTGTCGCAGGGCGCAACCGGCTATCGCAGCCCCTTGAGAGGGGCCGGGTTGTGCAAGTCTTGCGGTTGGCAGACTGGCAGCGCGCCTGTAGGGCGCATGTTTGCAGCAGCAGGCCCTTATCGGGCTGCTGGCAGCCAGCGGCTAAGCCGGCGGTTATGACCGTTTTCATATTGCGCGTTCGTGGCGGTCGGTGCGAGCTGATGCAAGGATTGGCTATTGACGGGGAGTGGCGGATCGGGTAGGATGGGGGATGTGATTATTATTCACTAAATTACTAAATTAGTTGTCAAGTGGACAAGTAGTTTGGCGGATCGAAAATTTGATGGGGAGCTGATGGTATGTTTTCCAATCGCTATGTGCGCACGATCGTAGGTTCGCGCGTGTTTTTGCAGCTTGGCGTGTGGATTCGCAATTTTGCGGTGCTGCTGTACGTGACGGATGCGACGCACAACCGCCTGCTGTACGTGTCGCTGATTTCCGTGGTGGAGTTTGCGCCGATTTTTTTATTTGCGCTGATCGGGGGGACGTTGGCTGACCGCTGGCGGCCGAAGCGCACGATGGTGTGGAGCGACGCGGGGTCCGCGTTTTCCGTGCTGGTTGTCCTGCTGGCGCTGACGGGCGGGCACTGGTCCGCGCTGCTGCTGGGCACGCTGGTGTCGGCCAGCTTGTCGCAGCTGTCGCAGCCGTCCGCGCTAAAGCTGTACAAGCGGCACATCGCGCCCGAGCAGCTGCAAGGGGTTATGGCACTGTCGCAAACGTTGACCGCCGTATTCACCGTAGCCGGCCCGGTGATCGGCGCGCTTGTGTTTACCCGCTTTGGCATTCATGTCTCGCTGGCGCTAACGTTCGTCTGTTTCGCCGCTTCGGCGTTCGTGCTGTCGCGTTTGCCGCGCGATGCGCAGGAGGAGCGGACGCAGGCGCGTGCCGGCTTTATGGCGGAAATGCGCGCTGGTGTGCGCTATTTGTGGGCCAGCCGTCCGCTGCGCGCGTTGAGCGCCGTGTTCGCAGCCACCGGGCTGGCCGCCGGCCTGATCCAGCCGCTGCTCCTGTTCATCGTCATCGAGCGGCTTGGGCAGGACAAATCGTTCCTGCAATGGCTGCTGATGGCCAATGGCGCGGCGATGCTGGTTGGCGGCGCTGTGATCATGACCGCGGCGAAACGAATCCGGCCGCAGGCGCTGCTGGCGATCGGGTTGGCCGTCAGCGCCGCTTGCACGATCGTCGTTGGCTTTTCGCTGAGCCTGACGCTCAGCGTGGCGATGCAAATCGTCAGCGGCTTGTTTTATCCGTGCGTGCAGGCCGGGATTCAGACCTTGATTGTCCGCAATACGGAAGCGGCGTTCATGGGCCGGGTCGGGGGCGCGATCACGCCGATTTTTATGGGCATGATGGTGATCGGCATGGCGTTGTCGGGCGTGCTGAAAAGCGCGCTGTCGCTGGTGGCCGTCTACACGGTCAGCGGCTGTCTGCTGGTGCTGGGCGCGCTGTTGTTGGCGCCGCTGTTCAGGCGAGAAAAGCAGCCGGCGGCCGGGTGAAGGGGCGCAATGTTTCGCGCGCCTGGTTTGGGGCGCGTGCGACTTCCGGCGCTGGAGACGTTTTGTTCCACATGATGGCAACCTCTTTCTGATTTTAATCATATAGATAACGAGAATCATTATCAACAAAAATTATTATAAAGGGCCAATCTAACGATGAAAATAGACAAACTGCGCCGATTTTTTGGACAAAGTGCGACAAAAAAACGCGCAGCGGCTTGCGGGAAGGGCGATTTTTTATTTTAAAGGTTGACTATGATAATCATTCTCAATTAAAATAAAACATGTTGTACCATCTGTTGTACTTGTGGGCATGGACGAAGGGGTCCGCTGCCCTGACGATAAAGAAGGGAGGAGCATCGATGGGACTGCTCTATCAAATTTATCAATCCGTGCATGAGCGGGAGGAATCGGCCCACGCCGAGTCCGAGTCCGGGGAAACGGACCTAACCGGCTCCGCGGAACGGGATGCGCCGCTTTCGCTGGTCGAGCTGCTGGCTCGTCCGCTTGGCGCAGGCCGCGCCGCGGAGGAAACGGCGGCGGGCCGGACCGCGAAGACGCAACCGGACAGCCGTTAGACGCTTCGTGCGACGGCAGCGCCGAAGGCGGGTTTTCCCGGCAGGCTTTCGGCGGCTTCCGCCGCAAGAGCAGGCAGCCGATCCGGTTGCCGGACGAATTTTACATATAAAGGTGGCCATCATGAGTCTTAATCAAACAATGAATGCAACAAGCAGCCCGGATGAGCTCGCAGCCAACGTGTCGTTGCGCTCGCGGCCCTGGGTGGCCTTGCTCGTGCTGTTCGGCGGCTTGGCCGCGCTTGTGCTGAGCGTTGGGTTGTCCGTTTCGTTCGGCGCCGCGGACATCCGCTTTACAACCGTATGGGAAGCGATTCTCCGCTTCAATCCCGATTTGACCCCACACCAGATTATTCACGAGCTGCGGCTGCCGCGCGTGCTGGGCGGCGCGATGGTCGGGGCTTGCTTTGCCGTGTCCGGCGCGATGATGCAGGGGATGACCCGCAACCCGCTGGCCGATTCCGGCCTGCTTGGCCTGAATGCCGGCGCGGGGTTCGCGCTGGCGCTTTGTTTTGCTTTTTTCCCCGGATTGCCGTTTATGTTTCTGATTTTGTATTCGTTTGCCGGCGCGGGCCTTGGCGCGGGGCTGGTGTACGGCATCGGCTCGCTGGCCAAGGGCGGGTTGACGCCGGTGCGGCTCGTGCTGGCGGGCGCGGCTTTGTCGGCGCTGCTGACGGCGCTTAGCGAAGGGATCGCTTTGCACTACCGCATCGGTCAGGAACTGGCGTTCTGGTATGCCGGCGGCGTGGCCGGGACAAGCTGGACGCAGCTGAAAATTATGTTCCCCTGGACGGCGGCTGCGCTGCTCGGCGCGCTTGTGCTGTCGCGTTCGATTACGATGCTGAGCCTGGGCGAAGATGTGGCGCGGGGACTGGGTCTGCGCAGCGGCCGGGTGAAGCTCGCCGGCGCGGTGATCGTGCTTGTGCTGGCCGGCGCGGCCGTATCGGTCGTTGGCGCGGTTGGTTTCGTCGGCTTGCTTGTGCCGCATTTGACGCGCAAGCTGGTTGGCGTCGATTATCGCTGGATCGTGCCGTGCTCCAGCGTGCTGGGCGCGCTGCTGGTTGTGCTCGCCGATCTGGCTGCGCGGATGGTCCACCCGCCTTACGAGACGCCGCTTGGCGCGGTTGTCGCCTTGCTGGGCGTGCCGTTCTTCCTGTATCTGGCGCGCGCGGAAAGGAGGGCGCTGTGAACATGTCCGCTTATGAACTTTCGACGCCGGAACAGCGCAAACGCAAGCGAATTTTCGTTGCGATCGCCGTGTTGGCTGTGTTGATCGTGCTGGTTTTTATCGTCAGCATGGATACCGGGTTTATTCGTCTGACTCCGCTTGATCTGCTGCGCACGCTGGTGGGCGGCGGCTCGGATAAGGAGAAGCTGATCCTGTTTGATTTCCGGCTGCCGCGCATCGTCATTTCCGTGCTGGTTGGCGCGGGGCTGGCCGTGTCCGGTTGCGTGCTGCAGGGCGTCTCGCGCAACGCGCTGGCCGACCCGGGCATTCTCGGGGTGAACGCCGGAGCAGGTTTGTTCGTGCTGCTGTTCGTGGCGTATTATCCGTCGACGGCGGCTGTTCCACCATTTCTGCTGCCGGTGCTGGCTTGGTTGGGCGCAGGGCTGACCGCTGCGGTGATCTTCGCGCTGTCGTACAAGCGGCACGAGGGCATCTCCTCCAACCGGCTGTTGCTCAACGGCGTCGGGGCGGCGGCCGGGATCAGCGCGGCGACGCTGATTCTGATGATCCGCATCAGCCCGGAGAAATACCAGTTCGCCGCAACCTGGATGGCGGGCAGCATCTGGGGCACGAATTGGAAATTCGTGCTGGCCGTGCTGCCGTTTATCCTGGTGCTGCTGCCTTATGTGCTGAGCAAGGCGCAGACGATGAACGTGCTGCATCTGGGTGAAGGCACGGCGACCGGGCTGGGCGCGCCGGTGTCGCGGGAGCAGGTGCTGCTGCTGGCCGCAGCCGTCGGGCTGGCCGGCGCTTGCGTCTCCGTCAGCGGCGGCATCGGCTTCGTCGGCTTGATCGGGCCGCATCTGGCCCGGCGGCTGGTCGGACCGCGCCATCAGGCGCTGCTGCCCGCATCGGCGCTGGTCGGCGGCTTGCTGCTGCTGGCGGCCGATACGCTCGGGCGCGTGCTGCTGCAGCCGTCGGAGGTGCCGGCGGGCCTGGTGGTCGCCGTGATCGGCGCGCCGTACTTTTTATATTTGATGACGCGCACGGGACGGTAACATCCCCCAATTGCATAGGACAGCTGGACAGGCTTATTGCCGATCGAACCTGAGGGTTCGGCAGGCGATAAGCCTGTTTTTTGATTTGCCGGCGCTTTACAAATGTTTAACACTGGTTTGATGTGCTGAAAATAATGTCGAATTATGATGGAAATTGTGGAAAAAGAATGATTTTGTCGAAAAAGTGGACTTGCGGAACGCAAGGAAAGGGGAGCAGACCCACTATGAAACGCAAGCGCTGGAAAAACAACTGGCTGGTGCTGGGCCTCGCGGTGGCGGTAGCGGCGGGCAGCTTGCCGCTGCACGGCTGGCTGAGCGAAGCGGCGCAGCAGCCTATGCAGCTGCCGACGCAGCAGTCGATGCAGCAAGCGACACAGCTGCCGACGGCCGAAGAGGAGGAGCCGTTTGGCGCAAGCGGTTTTGAGCCGATCGGCGAGCCGGGGCAAGGAGCAGCCGGTGCGGAGCGGACCCGGCCTGACGATCCGTATGGACTCGGCGGCACCGCCGATGCAAACGCCGATCGGCCGGGGCGTTCGGCAGCGGCCGGGGATGCGCAGGCTTTTTTAAGCTACGGCTTCCGTTAGATTTATTTGGCCAAGAAAGGGTTGATCCGTGTTGGTTATGAAAAAATCCCCGAAAGTTATGCGAGCGGCCATGTGGCTGGCCGTCAGCGTTGCCGTCTTGTTCCTCGGTCTGTCGGGCGTTCAGGCCGCCGAAACGCTGGAGCCGCAACTGCCGCAGTTTGCGACGGCGGACGGGGCGTTTGCGTATCAAGTGCCGCTGGAGCTGCCGGATGGCATCGACGGCTGGAAGCCCGAGCTTTCGCTGGCCTACAGCTCGCTGGCGCCGGACGGCGCGTTGGGCGTCGGCTGGACGCTGACCGGCATTCCCGCGATTGCCCGCGACCCGTCGTATGGGACGAGTTTGACGGACCATGATCATTTTGTGTTTGCCGGGCAGCGGCTGGTGGAGGAGGAGCAGCGCAGCGACGGCGCGTTTACGGTCAAGGAGTACCGGATGGAGCAGGATTTGTCCGTGCTGATCGAGCATTACTTCAATACGTCGCAGGACGCCGATTATTGGAAAGTGACGAGCCGCAGCGGGGAGATCTATTACTTCGGTTATGCCGACGGATCGCTGATCGATGCCGGCCAGGACGGGCGGATTCGCGCGGACACGGCGGGCCATCCGACCCTGGTCTGGTCGCTGAACCGGGCGTCCAAGCGGTATCAGGGCGCGGACTATTATATTTTTTACGACGAAAATCCCGGCAACGACAACAGCGGCGACTACGCGCCGAAGGAAATTCGCTATGGCTGCACCGTGGGCACGACGTGCACCAAGACGGTCGAATTCAGCTACACGGCCCGCGGTTACGGGTATACGCAATATATGCCGACGCCGGTGCGGTCGGAACTTTTGCTTCATACGATTACGGTGAAAATCGCCGGGCAACTGATGAAGGCGTACCAGCTCAGTTACAGCAAAAGCCCGCAAATCGGGCGGAATCTGCTGGGCGATGTGTGGGAATACGGCACGGTGGCGTTGAGCGCTCCGCGGCAGGTGGCCCATTTTCAATACGGCGGCTTGGGGCAACACCGCTTTACGAAGCTGGAAGGCAACACGCTGCTCAAGGGCGGCAATCCCGACGAGTTCAGCTTTGACAGCGGGGCGAACGTTATTCCCGGCGATTTCAACGGGGACGGCAACACCGATTTCATCCGTCAGGAACGGGGGGATTGGGCCGGGGATTCGGTGAACACCTTCCGCGTGTATTATTCCAACGGCGACGGCACGTTCGATTATGCGCAGCCTGCCGGCCAAAGCTTTTACGATTGGAACGGCCAACCGGCCAATGCCGGGCATGATTTGTATCAGGAGGATCTGCGCCATGTCGAGATCATTCCGGGGGATTTTAACGGCGACGGCAAAACGGATTTTCTCCGCAAGGGATCGGACCTGTATCTGTACTTGTCGCTGGGCGGCAGGAGCGGGCAGTTCAAGGTGTGCGCAGCGGTGCGCGATGAGGGCATCGGCAGCGCCAAGCTGGCGGTCGGCGATTTCGACGGGGACGGCAAGCAGGAGTTTGCCGCGGCCCAGGACGGGAAGCCGATCAGGCTTTATTTGAACAGCGGTATACGCGACGGCTTCTTCCTGCCGCTGAACTTGACTGCTCTCCCGACGGCCAACCAGCAGTTGCTGGACCTGATGGCAGGCGATTTCGACGGCGACGGCAAGGCGGATTTGTTTTATTTCAAAAGTGATTCGTTCTCGGGTTTGTATAACGCCGGGCCGATCAATGTGAGCAAACCTTATGTGGCAACCTCGCTGATGTCCGGGCCCAGGGTGTACGAAATCAACGGCCTGATGCCCGATTTGTGGCTGGGCTACACGCCGACGGCTTATTACAACACTTACAGCGCCGCCCATTCGATCGGCGATTTTAACGGCGACGGGCGGACGGATTTGGCGGTGCTGTCGCCGAATTACAGCAATAATACGCACAGCTTCCATATCGTTTCCTACAATCCGGCGGCGTCTGGCGGCTATTCGGTGCAGCCGATGGCTCCGGCGACCCGCAACTTGACCGGCGTGCTGCTGACCGGCGATTTCGACGGGGACGGCATCGATGACATTTTGGATCAGTCCAGAAGCAGTTACGGTCAACAGGATACGTATTTCCAGCTGTATTACTCGCGCGGGCACAATGCCGACGGCAGCCGCAGATGGGAAGCCGGCACGTTCGGCGACGACTATCAGTGGGCCATGCATCTGGATCAAGGGGCGTATCTGATCCTGGGGGATTACAACGGCGACGGCCGCGCCGATTTTCTGCGGCAGGAACATGGCGATTGGGCGCATACGGCCGGCAACATGTTTTCGTTGTACTTGAACGGCAGCGACCCGACGGCGGATCTCATCCAGACGGCAACCAACGAAACCGGCGGCAGCATCCAGGCGGCTTACACGTTGTCCACGCGCCTGGCCGGAGCGATTCAGCCGGAGCAGGCTTCCGGCAATCTGGTGCCCAATGCCGCGCCGCGCCCGCTGGTGACGCAGATCACCTATGATTTTGACGGGGAAAATACGTACAGGTACGACTATGCGTACAGCAACGGCATGTTCCGTACAGGCTATGATCCGTGGCAACGGCGCAATCTTGGCTTCGCGCAGGTGACGCAGACGGATACGCTGGGCAGCCGTACTGAAACGACGTATCAATGGTCGCTGGACGGCCTGGACATTCGTCCGCTGACACAGAAGGTCGCGGTGTCGCGCATGCTCAGCGAAACCGGCGCGCTGGTTGTCGAGCGGGAAACGCAATACGAATATGCGTCGGGTCCGCTCGGAGGAGCGGCGGCGATTACCGAACCGCAGGACCGGCCGGTGAATGTCGTGAAGGAAACGAGCAAGCTGTATACGCTTGGCACGGCGAATTTCAGCACGCTGGAGACGCTGTACAGCCATTACGACGAATACGGCAATCCCGGTCAAGTGGATTACAACGGGTTGACGGGGGAGGGCGGTGAAGCCGACGATTACCGGGTGACGTATACGTATCTGAAACATACCGGCACGTACCCCGGCACGCCAACCCGCAGCAATCTGCTTGGTTTTCCGGCCGAGGTCACGGTCTGGGGCAAGGACCCGCAGCATGAGAACTTGACTGTGCAGCAGCGGACGCGGACCATTTACGATTATGCGGGCAGCGATTACGACAATAACTGCAACACGCTGACTCGCGGCCTGGTGACGGCTGTGCAGCAAATGAACGATGCGGGGCAATGGGTGACAGTCAACCGCCGCAGCTACGATACGGCCAATCTGCCGGTCACTGGACTGGTCAGAACCGTCACGGACGGCAACGGGAACGTTACTGCGGTGCAATACGATGCGGTGTATGGCGACCCGGTCAAAATTACGAATGCGCTCGGTCAGGCTACGGTGCTGGAGTACGATGCCTATAGAAGACCTACGGCCGAGCATTACGAAGGCAAGCCGGCGGCAGCGACCAAAACGTACGATGTGTTCTCGCGTTTGTCGACGGTGATGGCCGATGAAGGCGACATCTTGCAGCTCACGTATGCGGACGCGGCCAGAAACGGGAGCGGCGGCTTTGCGCCGTCGTGCACCTACGAGAAGTCGCTGTCGGGCGAGGCGAGCGCCGGTGATGTGACGCACACGACGTGCATCGACGGTTTCGGGCGAGTGATTCAGGAGAAAACGAGCACGGGGGTGAGCGCCTACCAGACCGTGGATACGTATTACAGGGCAGATCCGTTCACCAGCAAAAATGGGGTCAAAACGTCGGTGCCGTATACGACGAACGTCAAGGAATTTACGGCGCGCCGCATTGGTCCAAACAGTGCAGCCCAGCTGTCCACCCTGCAGGAAACGTATGTGTCGGCGAGCCAGGGGTTGTCCAGAACGAATGCCGTTATGACGCGTGTGGTCAACCCGGACGGCACGGAGCAGAAGACGGCGGTTTCTTCGCCGCTGACGACCACGGTTTTTGCCCCGAACAGCACGGCGGTCCAAAGCCAGACGACGCTGGACGGCCAAGGCCGCACGGTGGCGCTCACCCGTTGGGAAGGGGGAACCGTCGTTTCCAGCGAGCGGTATGCGTATTTCTCCGGGACCGGCTGGAAGGCCCAGGTGACGGCGCGCAGCGGTGCAGGCGGAGCCGACATCGTGACGACGATGCAATATGATTGGGCGGGACGCGGTACGACGGTTGCCGATCCCGATATGGGCACGTGGACGTACACGTACGATACAAATGGCAATTTGTTGTCCAAGACGGATGCGAAGGGCCAGAGGACCACGTATAGCTACGACAAGCTGAATCGCGTGCTGAGCGTCCTGCCGCCTGCCGGCGCCGGGGTTGGCCGCACCGATTACTACTATGACGAGCCGCGTGACGGTTACGTCAATACGGGCTTTTTGACCACGTTGAAATACGACAGCAACGGCATCGGTGGGCTGGACCACTACGACTATGACAAGTGGGGTCAGGTCGTCAAGGTCAACCGCAAGATCGACGACAAGGAAAAAACGCAAACGTATGCGTACGATCGCATGGGCCGGTTGAAGCAAACGAACCATACGGACGGCGAGCAGGTGCGGCGCGAATATGTGTACGATCGCTTGAACAAGTTAAACGGCGCCGGTCGTGAGATGTTGGCCTCCGTATCGACGAACGATTTCGGGGAAGTCAGCGAGCGGCAATACGGCAACGGCACGTTGATCCGTTACGGTTATGAAACCAGCGCCGCAACCGGTTATACGTATTTGCCAAGCTCGATCGGCGTGTACCCGGTCGCGGGCGGCGGCGCGCTGTCGCAGCGGACGATGGGTTACGACAATCGTCACCGCATGACGTCCTACAACGGGAGAACGCTCAGCTATGACCAGCAGGACCGGCTGACCGGCGACCAGCAGGGGGCTGAGGACACCCGTTTCCGCTATGACGGATTGGACAACCTCACCGGCAAAAACAACCAGGCGTACACCTACGATCTGGCCCGGCCGCATGCGGTGAAACAGGACGGCTCCTTCGATTACACGTACGATGCGAACGGCAACATGACCAGCCGGACAAAGCTGGAACCAGATGCGCTCCCGTCCGCCGGCGGGTTGGTCGCGCGCTGGAGCATGGATGAGTCGGGCGGCGCGACGCTGCATGATTCAAGCGGCAACGGCAATGACGCGACGATCAGCGGCGCCGTACGGGTTGCAGGCAAGTGGGGCGGCGGCTTGCGCTTCGACGGCATCGACGACTTTGCCGCTTTGGTTTCTTCGGCGACGATCCCGACCGGCAACGCCAGCTACACGATTTCGGCCTGGTTCAACCCGGCGGAGCTGGGCGCCAAAGGCATCATCGGCTGGGGGGCTTACAACGGGGCGACGGGGCAGTCCAACGCGTTGCGGCTGAGCGGCTGCGGTTTGAGCCATTACTGGTATTTCAACGATTTGAACTACACGGCGCCGGGCTGCGCCGCCGGACTTGCCCTGAATGTGTGGCATCATGCCGCGGTCGAGTTCGACGGGACGACGCGCCGGATGTATGTGGACGGCCATCTGGTTGCCGAGGACCAGCCGGGCAGCGGGCACAACGTGCCGTTCGCCAACTTCAAGATCGGCAAAACGGAGCTGCCGGTCGATATGGAATATTTTAAAGGCATTCTGGATGAAATTTCGATTTACAACCGCGCTTTAAGCGAAACGGACATTCAGGCGCTGTATCAGGACAACACGACGTACGAGCTGGCCCCGGGCTTGCATACGTTCAGCGGCTCGCTTGCCTCGGGTGTCGGGTATGAGGAGCTGCGGCCGATCTCGACCGATTACACGAACGGCTTCACGTGGGAAGGTTGGGTGCGGTTTGACAATTTGTCGCAGGGCCGCAAGTGGCTGCTGGAGGTGTCGCAAGGCCAGGACAGCAACTATTTCAGCATTCTGTACGACGGCCATGGCGACAGCGGCGATTTATTCCTCGCTTATGGCCCGTCCTGGCAGATGGAATCGTTTGTTCCGGCGCCGGGCATTCTCGCGACCAACGAGTGGATGCATCTGGCGATTACGCTGAACCAAGACCCGAATCATTCCGGCCAGTATATCGGGTCGGTCTACAAAAACGGCGAACTGTACGCTGTGAAAAACGGGTTGCCGGCGATTGCCACGATGACGCGATCGAGCAACAAGCTTGGCAAGTCCAATTACAACGATACGATGCTTTTCCAGGGTCAGATGAAGGACGTAAGCTTGTACGCCAAAGCGTTGAGCGTCAGCGAGCTGCAATCGCGCTACCGCAAGGATCAGGGCCGCTCCTATGAGCTGGTTGGCGGCGTGCAAACGTTCAGCGGTGTTGCCGGCAGCGGCGTCAGCCAGCAGGTGAAGGAGCCGGAGCTGGCGGACTTCACGCAAGGTTTTACGTGGGAAGGTTGGGTCAAATACGACGCAGACGGTTTGCAAGCGAACAAACGCGGGTATCTGAACGAGTATTGCAATGCGCTGCCGTGCACGGACTGGCTGAGCATTTTCTCGGAAGGCCAGGGCGGGACGGGCACTCTCGTGCTGGCGTACAAATCGGCTGCTACGTCCCAAACATTCGGCTCGGCCGTGGGCATTCTGGAAACTGGCGTCTGGATGCACCTGGGCATTACGGTTAGCCCGGACCATGTGGTGCGGATGTACAAAAACGGCCGGCAGGTGTACGAACGCAGCGGCCTTCCGCCGATTCAGACCGTGTTGCGTCCGGTCAACCGCGTGGGCGGACCGGCGACCAGCAGCTCCGGCAATTTGTTCAAGGGACAGATGCGCGAGGTGAACTTGTATACGCGGGCGCTTGATCCTGCGTCCATGCAGCTGCGGACGAAGGAGGACCTGCTGGCGGGCCGCCAGGACTTTACCGGTACGGGCAGCGCGGAGGGAACGGCTGTCAGCTCGATCAAGCTGGGCGAAGCCGCTTATGATTTTACCGGCGGCTTTACGTGGGAAGGTTGGGTGAACTTTCAGCCGGATACGCTGCAATCCGGGCGTCACTGGCTGACCGAGTATGCGACCGGCGCGGACAGCAACTTCATCGGCGTGTTGTATGACGGCAGGGGCGGCAGCGGCGATTTGAGCTTCGTTTACGGTCCTTCGTACAGCCAGCAGTCGCATATTACGGCGAGCGGCCTTTTGACCCCGAACACCTGGATGCATCTGGCGGTCACGGTGGCTCAAGATCCGGCGAGCCCGGGCCAATATGTGGCTACGCTTTACAAGGACGGTCAAGCCGTAGCCGAGAAAAGGCAAATGCCGGCCATCCCCACGTTGCAGCGGACGAGCAATTACATCGGCCAATCGAACTATGCGGGGTATGCGCCGTTCCATGGCTCGATGAACCGCCTGCACCTGTATCAGACCGCGCTTGGGGTCGGCGAATTGCAGGCGATTGGCGAAGCGGGAGCGACCGATCGGCGCAGTTTTGCCTACGACAGCGAGAATCGCCTGATCCGCGTGACCGACCGCATCGGCGATGTGGACACGGTTATCGCTTCGTACGCTTACGATCCGTTCGGCGAACGGATTGTGAAGCAGGAGGGCAGCCGGACACGGATGTACTTTTTCGATGATTATGAGGAAGTGTACGCGAACGGCAGCATCGTGGAGAAAATCAAATATTATTACGGCGACGAAGCGACGCCGATCGCGTGGGAGTTGTACGAATATGCGACGAATGCGATCAAGCTGTATTATTTGTACAAGGATCACGAAGGTTCTGTCGTCGAAGCACGCGACACCGGCGGCCAACTGGTCGGCAGCGCGTCCTACGATGCGTATGGCCAGCCGGCCAGCCTGAACGGGATTTTGCCCGAGCGGTTATACACCGGACACATTTACGACCAAGCGACCGGCTTCTACGATTACGGCGCGCGCTTTTACGATCCGGGTCTCGGCAAGTTTATAACGGCTGACAGCGAAGCGTCTTTTGGCAATCTCAACCGCTATACCTACGCCAACAATTCGCCGTTTATGTTCACCGATCCCGACGGGCATTTCCCGCTGGCTGCGATTGCGTTTATCATCGGATTGACGATTGCGGTAGCGGGAGGGATTACCTACGGCGTTGGCTACGTGCAGCATAATCAGAATGCAATGATTGCCGGTCTTGTGCTGATGGCTGCAGGTACGGCGGTGATGTCCGGGTTCTCGGGTTCGCTGGTCTCTTTCTCCAACACGGCGGCGGGCGTGGCCGCGGATTTGGGGATGAGCGTCGTGGAAGGCACCTTGTCGGGAGCGTCGGAAGGTTTCGTGCAGATGCTGGCTACCGGCGAGACCTCGCCTGAGGATATGCTGCATATCGCTTTGCCTGCGGCGATCAAGGGAGGTTTCACCGGCATTTTCAAATCACATGCCGTCAGCAGTGCCGCCAGCAAATCGAAATATGTGCAGCCGTTGGTCAAGATGTCGGCAAGAACCGGCAAGATGGCTTTGCGTACGCGAGCGGCGTTTGCGCTCGACAACTTCATCATTTCGGGAGCGGAAACGGCGGCGCGGAATGCGGCGTTAGGCAAGGATGTGGGCGCAGCGCTTGAGGTGCAGTACACCACCAATATGGTCCGAGCCGGCCTGACGCAAAAATTCAACCGCTTTGACAGCATTGTCAGCACCGGCGTGCTGTCGCGCGGACTGTTCAAATCCGTATACGTGGGCGTCAAAGGCGCAGGCAAGGCGGGGGTCAAAGTGTACGACCACCATATGCAGCAAGCGGAAGCAGACAACAAGGAGCCAGGGTCCGGGTATGCGGTTTACAGCCGGAGCATGGCTTTGCAATAAGTCATGGGGGTGCAAGCAGCAGCGTGGCGTCGGGACCGGGCACAAATGACGAGCATGTGACGGCGGCTTTCGTCCCGGCTTGCAGCGAAAAACCAGAGGCGGAAGATACCTCTGGTTTTTTCACGTCCGGTAGCTCCCGTACCTCAGGGGGAACAGAGTCGGGGGCCGGGGCGGCCCGAAGCTTACGGCTTCGTCACTTCGCCTTTGTAATAGCAGACTTTAAATACCGTATAAGTATTCGAGTAGATCAGGTTGAGGGTGCCGGAATAACCTTCGGCGTCGCTGTAAGGAATCCACTGCTCGCAGTAGCCGTATTCCGATGTCGTGATGTTTTGATAAACCGTTTTCGTATCAGCGGCAAAAACCGCCGTGGACACGCCCAGCGCCAGCGTCAAAGACAGCAGCGCGGTCATGCCTTTTTTCCATGCGTTCATCATGCTCACCTCCTTTCCTCTGCGAAGGCTGCCCGACTGACTTACGTGCCGATTATAACATGCGGGTATTGCTGCCGGAATAGGGTGGTCCAATATTGGATAATTCAAGAAAATAAAGGTAAAAAATGTGAAGGTTAGCGGAAGGGGGCCGCTTGGGGGATGGTGCGGTGGTGTCTGATGGGCGTGAACAACTGCTGCGAAAACGCGGGTCGCCCCTCCTCGAAGGACGCTGATCGGCGTTTTTCTTGTCCGCATGTGCAGAACCAGGAAGGCAGGCAGGCCCCTCAGGCGGAAGAAGGCTCGAATCTCGATGATTTCGTGATATAATAAACCTGAAAATTCTACAAGATCAGATTGTATTTGGAAAAGGGAGCTTAGGCCGATGCCAACGACTGAACCAAAGCTGGATGTCCACGAAGTTGATGCGGCCCGCTGGCCGGATTTGCAACGGCTGTTCGAGAGCCGGGGCGGACCGAAAAACTGCTGGTGTATGGTCTGGCGGGGCCAACCGGAGGACCGCAAGGACAAGGCGAGCAAAAAAGCGGCGATCGAGCGGATGGTGCGCGCAGATGTCCCTATTGGGTTGCTGGGTTACTTGAGCGACCAACCCGTTGCGTGGTGTTCGATTGCGCCGCGTCGCACCTACCGCGAGCTTGGCGGCATTGTGCGGGCGGGAGAGCCGGAGGAAAGCGTCTGGTCGCTTGTTTGCTTTTATATCAGCCGCGAGCTGCGCGAGCAAGGAATGATGAAGCAACTGCTGCATGCGGCCGTCGGGCACGCCCGGCAGCGGGGCGCGTGTGCGGTTGAGGCCTACCCCGTTGACCCGGACTCGCCGAGCTACCGGTTTATGGGTTTCATCCCGGCTTTTGCGGCCTACGGCTTTGTCGAGGTCGGGTTGGCCGGCAGCAGGCGGCATGTGATGCGGTACGATTTTGCTCGGGAGGTCAGGTGAATCCAACGATGAATACGGCACATCTGATAGTTGCAGGTGTTTGTGTGGTATTGTTTGCTTTGTATGAAGCAGGCAAAACGATCGGGTTATTGCGGAGAATCGACGCCCCGCTGCAAGAATATCGGGATGCATGGAGAAGACAATCCCGGGCGTTGCGGTATAAGCGAAATCTGGCATTTCATAAGGAGCTGTATGCGTACGGCCGCTTGTCCAAGGAGGAGCTGCTGCATACGCAGATTTATTTAAAATCGTATGACAATGACTCTTTTTATTTGGGTGCGGCCATCGATTTGGCGATCAAAATCGTTTTGCCGTTATCTGTATTTTGGCTCGGGAGTATGTTGGCCGTCTCGAATAATTTGTTTGGCATTGCCAGCCGGTCAGCAGATACACTGACTGCGGGGACGTTTGACAACATCGTAGAGCTGTTCCAGCTTACTGCCGACAACACAAATGTGATTATGCTGATAGCCATTGCTGTTTTCGTTGTAGGCCTTGTTAATGCGGCATGCAAAGCGGCGAGAAAGCAGAAAATTCAGCTGCATCTGCTGCTGGTCGAAGCGGCCATGAAGCAAGCAAGCGAAGAAACGAAGGCCTGATATTTTAAGAAAAATTTAAAGTTTTTCCGCGCTTCTTTTTAAACTGTTGATCTTATCCTTGAGAAAGATGCAAGGGTAGGGAGGAACAGCGATGAACAAGCGGGTCTTGGGGCTGGCGGTGCTGGCGCTGCTTGGATATGGGGCGATTCGTTACTACTGGGCCGATGCCGGCAAGTCGCAGCCTGAACTGAACGTTCAAGTATCCCCTTCGTTGGGGCAAGCGAACGGGCACGCGTTGCATGTGACCAAGGATCAACTTTATAAAGGAACGCTGCTGCTGGTTAACAAGGATCATCCTGTGCCAAAGGCGGCAGGCGCGGCCGCGGCGATCCAGCTGGCGCAGCATCAGGAGAAGCTGACCGGGTTCGGGTTGCTGGATAACAGCATCCGGCTGTCGTCCAATCTGCTGGACAAGTTTTCGACGATGGTCGAGGCAGCGGAACGCGACGGCGTGAACCATTTTATGCTGAGCAGCGGTTATCGCGATAACGAGGAACAGGATCGGCTGTACCGGCAGATGGGGGCGCAATATGCGATGCCGGCCGGGTATAGCGAGCACAATCTCGGCTTGTCGGTCGATATCGGTTCGACCTTGGGGGAGATGGGCCACGCGCCCGAAGGGAAATGGCTGATGCAGAACGCCTGGAAATACGGATTTATTTTGCGGTATCCGAAGGACAAAGCGAACTTGACGGGGATTCAATACGAGCCGTGGCATTTTCGGTATGTCGGGCTGCCGCACAGCGCGATCATGCAGGAGAAGGGGTGGGTGCTGGAGGAATACCTCGATTTTCTGCAGCAGGAACGCCATCTTTCGGTTACGCTCGACGATCACACGTATGCGATTGCGTATTACCCGGTTACAGCGCTTGCCAATATCCGCGTGCCGGCGAACCGCCGCTATGAGCTATCGGGCGACAATGTGGACGGCGTGATTGTCACGGTGTACGATTGACGATGGTTGCGCCGCGGCCGGTATGGTGGACAGTGGCGGGGCTGCAAGGACATAGCGCTAAAGCGGGGCAGAGGTGAACGAACATGAAGACGATTACGATTCTGATTGCCGACGATGAGCGGGAAATCGCCGATCTGATCGAGTTGCATTTGGTCAAGGAAGGTTATCGCTGCATCCAGGCCGCCGACGGGCAAGCGGCCATCGACGCACTGCAAACCCGCACGATCGATCTGGCGATACTCGATATTATGATGCCCAAGCTGGATGGCTACGAGGTGACGCGGCTGATCCGCGAGCAGCAGCATATCCCGATTATTGTCGTCAGCGCCAGGACGTCGGATCTGGATAAAATTACCGGGCTGGTGCGGGGAGCCGACGATTATGTGACCAAGCCGTTTAATCCGCTGGAGCTGGTCGCTCGCGTCAATGCCCAACTGCGGCGTTCCTTGCAATTCAATCAGGCCGCGCCGGGGCAGGCGGCGATTGTCGAGGCGGGGGGCTTGCGGATTCATCCCGAGCAGCGGAGCGTGCTGGTGTACGGACAACCGGTGGAGCTGACGCCGAAGGAGTTTGATATTTTGCATCTTTTGGCCAGCCATCCGAAAAAGGTGTTCAGCACGGAGCATATTTTCGAGCAGGTGTGGGGCGAAGCGTATTTTGAAGACGGCAACACGGTGATGGTGCATATTCGCACGTTGCGGAAAAAGCTCGGCGAAGACGCGCAGCGGAGCAAATGGATCAAGACGGTCTGGGGAGTGGGGTACGCGTTCCATGGCTAATCCGGTGCGCAGCTTCCGGCTGACGATGATTGTGTTGTTTGCGCTGAGCATGTTGTGCTCGGGTGTGGTGACGTATTTGCTCTACAAGCTGCTGCAGCTGTTTTACCATACGATTCGCTTCGAAAATCCGCTGGCGCATCTGCGCCACTGGATGAAGGATGTCGGCGATATCAACGTCTTTTTGCTGGTGTTTATCCCGCTGGCGTTTTTGTTTTTCTGGTTGTTTACCGCGCGGTACGCGGTGTATGTGGCGGAAATTTCCCAAGGGCTCCGCCGCCTGGCGAGCGGCGACTTCCACAGCCGGATTCATCTGAACACCAACGACGAGTTCGGTGAAATCGCACGCGACATTAACCGGGCCGGCGAGCAGTTGCAGCAGGCGCTGGAACGGGGCGATTTTGCCGAAAACAGCAAGGAACAGCTGGTTTTGAACCTGGCGCACGACTTGCGCACGCCGCTGACATCGGTGCTGGGCTACCTCGATCTCCTGCTGCGGGAAGAGGGGCTGACGGCGGAACAAATCCGCCATTATACGCGCATCGCCTTCACCAAGTCGCAACGCCTGGAGAAGCTGATCGACGAGTTGTTCGAGATCACGCGCACAAGCTATGGCAAGCTGCCGCTGGACCCGAAACCGCTGGATCTGAGCGAGTTGCTTACGCAGCTGAACGAGGAATTTTACCCGGTCTTGGACAAACATCAGTTGACCTCGCGATTGCGCGTGCCTGTGCAGTTGATGATTCGGGCCGACGGCGAACTGCTGGCGCGCGTGTTCGAGAACTTGCTGACGAATGCGATCCGCTACGGTCAGGACGGGCAGTTTATCGACATCGATGCGCGGCGGGAAGGTGGCGAAGCCGTGGTGCAAATCGTCAATTACGGAGATTGCATCCCGGCGGAGGCGCTGCCGCATGTTTTTGAGATGTTTTATACCGGAGACCGCGCGCGGACTGTGCATGAAGGCAGAACGGGCCTCGGGCTGTTTATCGCAAAAAATATTGTGACGCAGCACGGGGGCGCGATCGCCGCTGAAAGCAGCGTGATTCGGACGATGTTTGAGGTGAGGTTGCCTGGCGTCCCCAATCACAAACCCTCTTAACAACAGGGGAACATCCTTGCAGGATGCCCAGCCTGTAGATGAATTTCCCAACGGGAAAGGTCTACAGGCTTATCTGTTGCAAGAGGGTTTTCTTTTCCTTGTTTATTTGTCGTGTTCCGCCAGCCCCCGCCCTACAGCCTCCGGCCGTACACTCGCAAATACTCCTCGATATCGTTGTACAGCCCGCTTTGGTTGGCGTAACGCACGTAGTTTTTGGCCGTTTTCAGCCACTCCAACGTCGAGGACGTGACGGTTTGCAGCGCTTGCTCCATATCGCGCATCGCGATGGGCCGTTCCACGCCCGTCTCCAAAATATCTTCCAGCACCTGCTCGACCGCACGCTCGCACACGTTTTCGATGTCCGCGCCCGAGAAAAACTCGCTGTGTTTGGCCAAAGCAGCAAAGTCGATGCCCTGGTGCAGCCGATCTTTCAATTTCAATTCGAAAATCATCCGCCGCGCCTCTTCATCGGGCGGAGCGACAAAAATCATCCGGTCAAACCGCCCCGGCCGTTTTAACGCGTTGTCGACATCCCACGGCATATTGGTCGCCCCGATGACGAGCACCTGATCGGTGGACGAATCAATGCCCTCCATTTCCGTCAGGAACGTATCGACCAAGCCGCGAAAGTTGGAGCTTGACTTCGCCCGATCGTAGCCGATCGCGTCCAGCTCGTCAATGAACACAATGCTTGGTTTTTGCGCCCGGGCTTTGGCAAACAGTTCATGCAAATTCCGCTCGCTGACCCCGATGTACGGATCGAGGATGTCGGTAATGTGGATCGGGATAAATTTGGCATGGCATTCGCCGGCCGTTGCTTTGGCCATAAATGTTTTGCCGCAGCCGGGCGGTCCGTAGAGCAGCACGCCTCCACCGGCTTTTTTGCGAAATTTGGAGAACAAGCCTTGATTGTAAAACGGGCTGATGATTTTCATGCGGATCGTTTTCTTCAAATCGGTTAGCCCGGCCACGTGCTCGAATGAAATGACGTCTTCTTGCGCCGGTTTGCGCGCCGCGCCGGATTCGTCTTTTTGCCCGGAAATGACCTTGAACATATGGGCTCTATCGGTGCGTGCTGCAGGAACCGGTGTTTCCGCCTCCTCCGGCTGCGGCTGGACGTGGCTGGCTGGTTGCTCTGCTTGCGGCATTTCCGGCGGCTTGGGGGTTGCGGGATGAGCGGCAGCGGCGAGTTGATCGAGAAACAGCGGCTTTTGCGTGTCGGAAGCCAGCTTGAGCCCTTCGGTAAAGGCCAGGATGGCCGCCACGTATTCCTTTTGCTCGATATAGGCCTGTCCGAGCCAATACCAGCCTTCGGCTTGGTCGGGATGCCATTCGGTAATTTGGCGGAGCCATTGTAGACGATTCATTGTAGTTGGTCTTCCTCCTTATTTCTCATGGATTTTAACAGAAACATGCGGACAAGGCCGATCAGCACCCATACGCCGGGGACGAAGATGAACAGGATGGCGATCAGCAGCAAAACGTCGCTGAACACCCGGAGGATCACCGGAGACTTCATACAGCCTTGCCAGTAGGGCAAAGCGGAGTCCCGCGCATCCTGATGAATCAGGACGGCCGCTTTGGCTAAATAAAGATACAGGCCAAGCGCGATAACTCCGGCAATCCCAACGTAAGCCGCTTTGGCGTAGAAGGGATGCAACAGCAGCAAGCAGCAGGCAATTGCCCACCATAAAAACGGGATGCCGCCGATTTTATCCGAAAGACTAAGCGGGAACAACAGCGGGTTGGCGCGATATTCCAGCAGCCGCAGATTGTCCAGCAAACGCGGATTGGTCGGATTCATGGCAAATGCGTCGCGAAAGTGAGCTTTGGCCGTTTTGTGGTCGCCGCTGAAATGCGCGGTCAGGCCCATTTGAATCAGGGCGCTTGATTGATCGGGGCTGTTTTGCATATATTTTTCCAGAGTCAGCAGCTTGGTGTTGTTGTGATTCTCCGCGATGTCCCAGTAGAGCCGGTGCCGCAGCACCTCGGGATCTTCCGGGTCCAGCCGTTCCGCTTGGCGAATCAGCGCCAGCCCTTGTTGGCGATGTCCGGTTTGGATCAGCAAAGCGCCGTAAGCGGCGTGCAGACGCGGGTTATTCGGGGATAGATCCAGCCCGGCCAAACAGGCGCGCTCAGCTTGGCTCCATTGCCCGCTCTCCGTATAAATATGGCCAAACAAATAATGAACCTCTGTCGGCGAATAGCCCAATTTGAACGCTTGCTGCAAATGCGCTTCGGCTTCCGCCCATTGGTCGAGACAATAATGGATGCGCCCGGCCAAATAATGCAGCTGCGCCTCCTGCGGCTGCTCTGCCAATCCTTGATGGACCAGCTCCAGCGCTTTGGGGTAGCGCTTGATGTCGAGGTAATGCTCAATTGCGGGAATCCAATTCGTGTGCGCCAGCGCCATACAACACCTTCCTTCAAGAATAGATCGCCAGCAGCGTCGGCGTATCGATGGCAATGCCAATCAGACAGATCGCGACGCCCAAGCCCCGGTAGCTCATTAAACGATACTCGGCGATGTAGACCATGTGCAAGCGATAGGGAATTTTTAAAACATGGTAATAGGCCAAAAATAAAAAGAGATCGACCAGCTTGTAAAAGCTGAAGCCCAGCGATGAATCCGGCGAAGTATGCGCAACGATCATCGTCGTCAACACGGGTTTGACCACAATCAAAACGATTGAAACAAGCAGCAGCACAACGGTATGCCATTTTTTCATTTTGAGCATCCGGCAGTTGTGGATGCCCAAAATCGTTAACGACACGCTGCCGCCGAACAACGCGATATAAAACAGATTGGCAATTTGATAGGATTGCGTTCGCTGCGTTCGTTCGGTGAGTAGGGGCTGCAATTTGCTCATGCGCCGTTACCTTTCTTTGTTTGTTTTATCATACATGATGTATTCGAGGTGGTGGTGGGATTTTCCTGCTGGGGGTGGAATTTGTTTGTGTGACACTGGCCCGGCGGACGAGGGAGCTGCGGGTATGCATGTTGCGGGCGCAGACAAGCTGGCGTTTGGCAGCTTTGCTTCACGCAAAGACCCCGCAACCGGAACGATCACGTTCGGTGCGGGGCCTTGTTCACATCGGTCCGCTGCATCAGTCCGCCACGCAGCCGGCGAATTGCTCGCGGAACCAGCGCACATCCAAATGGCGGCCGATAACGACAAATTCGCTGACCGGCACTTCGTCCGGTTGCCACTCGCGGTCGGGATACGCGCCAAACATCATGTGGATGCCCTGGAAAACGACGCGCTTGCGGACGCCTTTAATATGCATTACGCCTTTGTAGCGAAAAGTGTCCGCGCCGTGCTCGGCCAGCCACTCGGTCAGAAAACGCTCCACGCGCTTCAAGTCGAGCGGGCGGGTCTCGCGACAAAAGACCGAAGTTACGTCATCGCGATGATGGTGATGGTGCTCCTCCAGGAAGTCGGGCTCCAGCTCCAGTTTTTGCTCCAGATCGAAAGCAGAGAGGCCGAGAATTTGCCCGAGATCGATGCGGGATTGCTGGGTGCGATACAGCTTGGCCGCGGCATTTATCGCGCGCAGGCGCGCCTCGAGCTGTTTCAGCTCGTCGTCCGAGACCAGATCGGTTTTGTTGAGCAAAAGGACATCGGCAAAAGCGACCTGCGCCTGCGCTTCGTGGCCCTCATCCAGATGCTGGCCGGCATGTTTGGCGTCGATGACGGTAACAACGGCGTCCAGTTGATAAAAATCGGCGATGTACGGGTCGACGAAAAACGTCTGTGCCACCGGGGCCGGATCGGCCAGGCCGGTCGTTTCGATCAAGACGCGGTCAAAATCGGCGTGGCGGGGACCCGTACCCAGCTTGGCCGTCTTCAATTCGCCGAGAATGCGGACCAGGTCGCTGCGGACGGTGCAGCAGATGCAGCCGTTGTTCATTTCGAAAATTTCCTCATCCGCGCCGACGACAAGCTGGTTGTCAATGCCAACCTCGCCGAACTCGTTGACGATCACGGCAATTTTTTCGCCGTGCTTGGCGGTCAGGATGTGATTGAGCAGCGTGGTTTTGCCGGCGCCGAGAAAACCCGTCAGTACGGTGACAGGAATGCGGGAATCGACTGCTGTGGGGGGAGTGGGCATGGCGATCAAACCTCCATTTGTTAGTAATAATTACTATTAAATAAAGTGTAAAACGCCGGTTTTTATTTGTCAAACGACTTTCCACAAAGTTTGTGCTCCAAAATGCTGCTTTAAGCAGAAGAATTTTGCCGGAACAGCTGCGGATTGCGCCGCAGGGCGATGTGTCGGACGTAGCGGTGTGCAGGTACGAACGGTTGGCGAACAGCGGGCCGGGGCAAGTCGGCGCCACCGCGGACCAGACCCGTGGCCGCTTGCGGCAGCCGCACGCACAACGCGCAGCGCGCGCATACGATAGGAACAGGGGCGCGGCGCGTCCCGCACAGCTTAAGCCGCAAGGAGTGAAGCGCCATGAGCGAAAAGAAAAAAGAAAAGCTGACGTGCGTCCGCTGCAGCCACGTCACCGACGATACCGACAGTTACTGCATCCAATGCGGGGCGCCGCTGAAAAATAGATGCACGAAAAAAGCGTCGCCGCTCCACGGCGGCTGCTCCAGGCTGAACAAGCCGGACGCCAAATATTGCGCCGCTTGCGGGGAGAAAACGACGTTCCATGTCTGGGGTTTGCTGTAGCCCACTAGGCGAAATTTTCCAGAAAATGGGCAGAGGCCCGCACCAACATTCGCCTATGCACATACATTGCACTAGACATTTATCCATCCCCTTAAGGAGCTGACACGATGTATTACTATTATTACCGCCCTGACATGCCGCCTGCCGCCCCCATGATGCCGCAGCATGGCACCGGTTCGCATCACCCCGTTCACGGCCAACCGTTTCACCCGCAAGGTCATCCGGTTCACCCGCAAGGCCATCCCGGTCATTGGCAGCCGCCCGTCCAGCCGCTGCATCCGATTTATCCGCCGCCGCTGACCGGCGGCAACCCGCTGGCCTCGCTGCTTGGCGGCTTGGGTTCAGGCTCGTTCGGCAACCTGCTGACGGCGCCTTCGGCCGTTCCGGCGAACGTGATGGCGGGACTGCCGTCGCCGCCGCCGCAGGCCGTCCAACGCTATCATTTTTTGGTCGCCAATCAGGCGGAAATGCAAAACCTGGTGCAGCAAGCGGCGCTCCAGCCGACCGCTCCGGCTTCGATGGGAACCGGGCTTTCACCACTGCCCTCGCTGACGGGCGAACGTGAAGACGAAGAGGAGAGCCGGTTTCCGTGGCTGCTGCCGTTTTGCGTCTTCCGCTGGGCGATCCTTATTACATCGGGGCCTTGGGGGTTGAATGCGCATTTGGGCATCATCATCAGCACAAACGTATTTTCGACGACGCTGCTGCAGGTGTTGCCGACACCGGCGCTGGGTACGATTCCGACTTCCAGCGTGCTGTTTGTGGAGTGCTTTTAATAGAACGAACATATGCATGACCCAAGGCCGCTTCAAGCGGCCGGAAATCCGCTCCCGGCGTTGGGGCGGATTTTTTCCTTTCCGGTCCGCGTGGCCCAAGGATCGCGGCAGTTGCGGCCACCCCCCAAGCTTCACGCCGCCAGGGCATTGCGGGCCCGCGCCGAAACTCCACTCAAGCATCCCCGGGGTCGTGCGTCCAACGTTGGACGATCCGCCGCATTTCGGGTAACATAAAAACAAAAGCTGATGGATACGGACGGCCACTGCCGCCGACCCGCAACCGCGTCGGGTCCGGCAAGCCGGCTGGAGCAGGGAGGTCAAGCGGTGAACACACAATACCCGCAGGCGTATAAGGAATATTTGCTGTTTTTTCAGGCGGAGCGCGACTATTTCGAATGCCATGAGGTGATGGAAGAATATTGGAAGGAACATCCCGATGACGAGCGCAGCCGCACGTATGTCGGGCTGATTCAGATGGCCGTCGCCTTGTACCATCACAGGCGGGGCAACCAGGCCGGGGCGCGGAAAATGCTGGACAGCGCCTTGCGCAATCTGGAGCCGCAGCACGTCGCTGCGCTGGGGCTCGACGATGCCGCGCTGCGCGAGCGGCTGACGACGCGGCTTGCGGCGCTGGACGCGGAGGACGGCGCAGCAGCGGCTTTCGCCGATCTGGACCTGCCGGTCCGCGACGCGGCGCTGCTCGCCGAATGCCAGGCGGCTTGCGCCGAACGCGGCCTGGAGTGGGGCCGGCCCAGCGAGCTGGCCGATGCGGAGCTGGTGCACAAGCATACGCGGCGCGATCGTTCGGACGTCATTCGCGAGCGGGAGCTGCAAAAGCAGCTGCGCCAAGACAAAGGAGCGGCATTATGAGCGCGGAAGGCAAAATTTTGATCGTCGACGACGAACCGAACATCGCCGAAGTGGCCCGCCTGTATTTGGAGCATAACGGCTTTAAAGCGATCGTGCTGACGCGCGGCGCGCAGGTCGTCGAAACGATTGTCCGCGAGAAGCCGGTGCTGGCGATTCTCGACATCATGTTGCCCGACGTCTCGGGCTACGAACTCAGCGAGCGAATCCGGGCGATGGAAGCGCCGCTGAACCGGCTGCCGGTCATCTTCCTCACGGCGCGCGGCGAATCGATCGACAAGCTGCGTGGCTTTAACGCTGGCGGCGACGACTACATCGTCAAGCCGTTTGATCCCAACGAGCTGATCGCGCGGATCAAGGCGGTGCTGCGCCGCACGCTGCAAGGAAGCGCCGAACCCGCGGCAGCGAAGCCGGCCGAAGGCAGGCAGCTGCGCATCGGCACGCTGCAGGTCGATCTCGACCAGTTCCGGGTGACGATTGGCGGCAAGCGCATCGAGCTGACGCCCAAGGAGATGGAGCTGTTGTACTTTTTGGCCAGCCATCCGGCCCGGGTGTTTTCCCGCGAGGATTTGCTCGGCTATGTGTGGAGCTTCGATTTCAGCGGCGGCACGCGCACGGTGGACGCCCATGTGAAAAATTTGCGCAAAAAGCTCGGCCAGCACCCCGAATGGAGCATTCAGACGTTGTGGGGCATCGGCTATTCCTTCGAGGTGACGCCGCATGGTTAGGAATTGGCTCGCCGCTCGCTTCAAAAGCTTGTATATCAAGCTGTTTTTGTCGTTTTTGGCGACGTGCGTGCTGTTTTTCGTCGGGCTGGGGTTGTTCTGGAATTATTACTTTACCGATTTGTTTTATAAGGATCAAAAGGAGCTGCTGGAAAAACGGTTCGTCGAAGTGTCGCGTCTGCTGGCCTCTTACCAGGAAGGTTCGATCTCGACGCGCGAGCTGAACATCACGGTGCGGCTTGTGGCCCGCAGCATCAACGGCCAGGTGTGGCTGGTCGACGACAAGGGCACGACGATGAACGGTTCCTCGGATCAGATGGGCTTGAATTTGCCGCATCAGCTTGATGCGTTGATTATTGAAGGGTTAAAAGGGCGAAGCGGCTTTCAGGTCGTCAGCTTTACCGCGCCGGGCAAGCTGCCGCTCAACCTGTTTACGTATTACGCGCCTTATCAACTGAACGGGCAGCAAATCGTCGTGTTCCTCCAGGTGCCGGTCGGCGAAATCCGCGAGGCGCTGTCGGCGGTGCGGATCAACATTATTGTGCCGCTGTTGTTCTCGCTGGTGGCGGTTGGCGTGATTTTGTTCGTGCTCTCCCGCAAGCTGGCCGGGCCGTTGCAGCAGATGAACCGGGCGGCGCTGGAGCTGGCCGGGGGCGATTTCTCGCCGCGCATTCCCGTGACGTCGCAGGACGAGGTCGGGCAGCTCGCCGCCAGCTTCAACTTCATGGTCGAGCAGTTGGAGGAGTGGGAGGGGGCGCGTCAGGAATTTCTCGCCAACGTGTCGCACGAATTGCGCTCGCCGCTGACGACGCTGCGCGGTTTTATTGTCGCGATGAACGACAAGGTGATTCCCGCGGAGAAATACCCGCATTATTTGCAGATTTGCGACCAGGAAGTGCAGCGGCTCCAGCGGTTGGTGAACGACTTGCTCGATCTGGCGACGATTCAGAACGGCGTCGACGTGTTCCGCCCGCGGCCGCTGGAGCTGCGGGACAAGCTGGCTGCGCTGCTGGAGGTGCTGCAAGCGCCGGTGCGGGCCAAGGGGCTGACGCTGCAGTTGATTCTGCCGCCGCCGGAGCGCGGGCCGGCCGAGGCGTACCTCGACCCGGACCGGTTTGCGCAAATCGTGCAAAATCTCGTCTACAACGCCATCCAGTTCACGTCCGAGGGCGGCACGATCACCGTGGCGCTGGAGATCGCCGATGTGCTGAATGTATATGTGCGCGACACGGGCAGCGGCATGCCGCAAGATGAGCTTGAACGCATCTGGGACCGCTTCTACAAGGCCGATGAAGCGCGCAGTCCGCGAACCGACGGCAGCTTCGGCACAGGGCTTGGCCTGACGATTGTCAAGCATCTGGTCGGCGGGATGAAGGGGACGATCGATGTGAAAAGCCGCATCGGCGAAGGCACGGAGTTCCGTTTGACGTTCGCGCGTTGCGTGCAGCGGGGAGCGCCTTCATAATTTTTTCACAAGTTCCGCAAACATTGTTCATGATTGATCGGTATCCTGTCCATGGGACAGGATTTTTTTTGTAGGCATGGGGGTGGCGGCGATGAAGCGACGATGGGGCCGGCTTGCCGCGAGCGCGGCATTGACGCTGCTGCTTGGGGGCTGCGGCGCAGCGCACGTTGCGCAGGACGCGACGCCTGCGGCTGCCTTGCCAGCAGCGGCAACGGCGGCGGCAACCGAAGTGCAAAGCAACAGCGAACGGCAGCTGGTGGTGCTGTTTCGGGCGCTGCTGCAACTGGACCGCCAGCCAGGGCTGGCGATTGGCAAGGAGCAGGCCGAAGCGCTGCTGCCGATCATCCGCCAGACCGAGGAGGCGGGCAGCGTTGGCGAAGCCGACAAGCAGCGCGTCGTCGCGCTGCTGAGCCCCCAGCAGCTGGCGTATTACGACAAGCTGGCGCAAAGCATGAAGGCCCGCATGAGCGGGGACGGCGCAAGACATGCGGCCAGCCTGTCGCCGCAGGAGCGCGACAAGCTGATCGAGGAGTTTAAAAACCGCAAGGAGACGAGCGGTGAAGCGCCGGCAGACGCGGCGCGCCCGCCGATCGGCATGGGCAAAAGCGTCGAGCAGCAGCTCATCGAGCTGCTGGAGTCCAAGGTAAAGCCGTAAACGTTGGGGAGGAAAGCGAAACATGAAATGGTGGCGGAGCAAATGGTTCATCGTAATTGTGGCAGTTGCAGTTTGCGGGGCCGGCGGCTGGTTGTATGTGGCCAAGGGCAAGAAGTCGGCGGCCCAGGAGCAGGCGGAGGTGGTCGTCGAGGCGAAGAAGGGCAATATCCGCTCTTCAGTGTCCGGCACCTCGCAGTTTGAGCCGAAGGAGACGCAAATCATTTCCGCTCCGGCCGATGGCACGATCAAGTCGATCAATCTGGTCAAAAATCAACCGGTCAAAGCCGGCGACGTGCTGATCGAGCTGTCCAGCAGCGCGCTGGAAAGCGATCTGCAGGATGCGCAGATGGCCTACGAGCAACTGCAGCGCGACATGACCGAGCTGCTGGAGCAAAAGGGCAGCTTGCAAGCCGAAGCGCCGATCGGCGGCAAGATTACATACGGAGGCAATCTCGACGTCGGTTCGACGGTCAACAAATCGACGAAGCTGGCGACGATTGCCAACGTCAACAAGCTGACGGTGACGCTGCCGTTTTTCCTCGAGGACGCCGTGCAGTTGCAGAAGGGCGAGCCGGTCGATTTGACGATGGACGGCTTTATGCTGACCAAAACCGGCACGATTCAAAGCATCGGCAAGGACCCGAAATCGGACGGCCAGGGCGGCAAGCTGCTGGACGTTGAGATTGCCATCGACAACGACGGTTCGATGGATGCGGGCATGAATGCGCTGGGCACGGTGATGATCGGCGAGCGGTCGGTCGATTCCGAGGGCAAGGCGCAGTTGGCGTACAGCGAAACGGCTACGGTGCTGGCCAACACATCGGGCAGCATCGTCAAGCTGCCGTACAAAACCGGCGATATCGTCAAAGCAGGCGCGGTGATCGCCACGTTCGAAAACGATTCGATCCAAAGCGACGTGGACAGCAAGCAGTCGGCGATCGACCGCCAGCAGTTGAAGGTCGACGCGGCGCAGGAGAAAGTGAACGCGCTGAAAATCGTCGCGCCGTTTGACGGCGTATTTTCCACCGATTTTGTCAACAAGCGAGTTGACATCTTGAGCAGCTACCACGTGGGCAGCAAGGTCGACAGCGGCACGCAATTCGGAGCCGTCGCCAGCCTTGACGACATGCAGTTGCCGATTCAGGTCGACGAGCTCGATTTGCCGAATATCAAAACCGGCATGAAAGCGGAAATCAAGGTCGATTCGCTGCCGGGCCGCACGATCGTCGGCGAGGTGACGCAGGTGTCGACCGTGGGCACGACGACAAACGGCGTGACGTTTTACGATGTGGTGATCGCGGCAAAAAATACGAACAATCAGCTCAAATACGGCATGACCGCAACGGCCGAAGTGCTGATTCAGGATAAAGAAGGCGTCATCTACCTGCCGCCGGAAGCTTTGCAATCGCAAAAAGGCAAGCGCTTCGTGTCGCTCAAGAAACCGGACGGCACCGTGGAGGCGCAGCACGAAATCGAAATCGGCATTCGTTCGAAGACGCAAATCGAAATTACGAAGGGCTTGAATGAAGGCGACAAGGTCGTCATTCCGCAGCTCAAGCGCCAGCAAAATCTGAGCCAGGACGAAGTGAACCGTTTGCGCCAGCAGTTCCAGCAAAACGGCGGTGGCTTCGGCGGTGGCGCCGGAGGATTTGGCGGCGGAGCCGGAGGCTTCGGAGGCGACGCAGTGCGCGTTGGCGGCGGCGGTGGCGGCGCGGTGCGCATCGGCGGTGGAGGAAACGGCGGCGGTGGCGGCAATCGATAGCGCAGCCGGAAAGGAGAGTCGCAGGCATGAATATGATCGAGCTTCGCGATATTACGAAAACTTATAAACGCGGCACGGAAGAGTTGCACATTCTCAAAAGCATTTCGCTGTCCGTGGAAAAAGGCGATTTCGTCGCCATCATCGGCCCGAGCGGCTCCGGCAAATCGACGCTGATGAACACGATCGGCCTGCTCGACGTGCCGACCTCCGGCAGCTACACGCTGGACGGAGTCGCGACCGAGCGGATGAGCGACAACCAGCTCGCCGAGCTGCGCAATCAGAAGATCGGATTTATTTTCCAGCAGTTCAACCTGCTGCCCCGGCTGACGGCGATGGAAAATGTCGAGTTGCCGATGATTTACGCCGGCATTGGCAAGAAGGAGCGCAAGGAGCGCGCGCTTTCGATGCTTGGCTTGCTCGGCATGGACCAGCGCGGCCATCACAAGCCAAGCGAGCTGTCCGGCGGTCAGCAGCAGCGCGTGGCGATTGCCCGGGCGCTGGCGATTTCGCCGTCGCTGATTCTCGCCGACGAGCCGACCGGCGCGCTGGATTCGCGCACCGGCGAAGAGGTGCTGGAGCTGATTTTGCAGCTGAACGAGCAGGGCAATACGATCGTGCTGATTACGCATGATCATCATATTGCCGACAACGCCAAGCGCGTGGTGTCGCTGCGCGACGGCTTGATCATCGGCGATCAGCGGAGCGATGCGGCGGAAGCCGGCAAGCGCGAGGTGACGGTATGAAAATAACCGAGCTTTTTGCAATGGCGCTGCGGACGGTGACGGCCAACCCGCTGCGGACGATTTTGACCATGCTTGGGGTCATTATCGGGGTAAGTTCGGTAGTGACGCTGGTGGCGATCGGTCAAGGCACATCGGAGAAAATCGCCCAGCAATACGAAAGTCTCGGCACGAACCTGCTTGTCGTCAACATCAACGGCAACGGGCGCGCCACGCAGCTCAACTACGACGAGCTGATGGATTTCGAGAGCTTTCCCGAAATTCAATCGATCGCGCCAACGATGACGAAAGCCGGTTCGAACATCAAATACGACCGCACGCAGGACAAATACAACGTGATCGGCACCAACGATCGCTACCTGTCGATTGTCAAAGGGCAAATCGCTTCCGGGCGCAACCTGTCGCCGGCCGATCAGGAGTTCCGCATGAACGTTGCCGTGCTCGGCAGCGAGGTGGCCAAGGCGTTTTTTGGCTTCCTTGATCCGGTAGGCGAAGAAATCAATATCGACGGCGTTGTGTTTACCGTGGTTGGCACGATCAAGGAGAAAGGTTCGAACATCGGCGGCGCGTCGCTCGACGACTCGGTTATCGTGCCGCTGGAGACGGCCCGCCGCTCGTTCAAGCTTGGGCAAATCCGCACGACGTACATCGAAGCGCCAACCAAAGACGACATCTACAAGGCGCAGGATACGATGAAGCAATATTTGACTTATACATTCAAAAGCGACACCGGCTTCACGCTGATCAACCAGGATGAGCTGCTGAACGCCCGCACGGAAGCGACCAATACGCTGACCAACCAGCTCGTCGCGGTGGCGCTGATCTCGCTGCTCGTCGGCGGCATCGGCATCATGAACATCATGCTCGTCACCGTCAGCGAGCGGACGCGGGAGATCGGGATTCGCAAGTCGATCGGCGCCAAGCGCAAAAACATTTTGATGCAGTTCCTCGTGGAAGCGACCGTGATCAGCGGCTTCGGCGGCTTGATCGGACTGCTCGTCGGCGTCGCGCTTTCGCTGGCGTGGCCGCATTTCAACCCGGAGCAAACGACGAAGCTTTCGCTCGACATCAGCTTGTATGCCTTCCTGTTTTCCGTGGTGGTTGGCATCGTGTTCGGGCTGTATCCGGCGAACAAAGCCTCCAAGCTGCGTCCGATCGATGCATTGCGCTTTGATTAATGACAAATTACTTACGGCAGGGAGGACTTCCTTTGAAACCACAGCGCACGATGAAACGGCTGCTGGGCCGGTCGGCTTTGCTGATCGCCTCCGCAGGGCTTGCGGTATTGCCGCTTTCGCCGGCGGCTTTTGCCGAGCAACAGGGCGTCTATATTAGCGATTCGGTCTATTTCTCTCTCGATCAGGTGACGTTGTCCGCCGGTGCGGACACCAGTTCCTTGCGCTTTGCGCTGAATCTGAACAACGGCAGCGGCGGCGCGGTCGATTTCAACCGCTACGGCGTCAAAGTCGTCGATCCGAGCGGCGTGGCCTACAAGGCGAAGCTGACGGAAAAAGCGGGCGCGCGCGTCAAGGCGCATCAGACGCAAGCGTACAAATTCAGCGCCGACGTGCCGGCCGGCGTCGATGCGTCGAAGCTGACCGTCGACGTTTTTGAATGGAGCACCAGCTCCGCCGGTTACATGAAAGAGATCGGCGCGCTGTCGGTCGGCGCGGCGCTGGACAATGACGGAGCGGCGGCGCAGACGGCCGTTCTCAATATGAAGGACATCGACACGACCTTGACCGACGACACGCTGATTTCCGCGGAGCTGGGCAACAGCTACCGCGTGTACAAGGACGGCGTCTGGATGGTGTACACCGACTTGACGTTGGACAATCTCGGCACGATCAGCTACAAGCTGCCCGACACGCTGGAGTACCATTTGCAGGCGCCGGGCGGGCTGCTGTACGGCGCGATCGTCACCGGCAGCGGCGTGCCCACGCTGCTCCCGGGCGCACGCCAGCAGGTGACGCTGCAGGCGTCGGTGCCGGCGAGCCTGTCCATGGGCGGGCTTGCGCTCGTCTTTTCGCCGAAGGGACAGGCGAAGACGACCACGCTGGCCTCGCTCGACGTCAGCGGCTCCTTCGCCAAGGCGAAGGTCGGCGAAGCCGCCGCTTATCCGCGCGAGGACGCGCAAGGGCTGACCGTCGCCGCCTCGTGGGCGTCGGCCAGCAAGCTGAGCGACGGCCTGCACGTGCAGGCGAACGTCACGCTCAGCAACAGCGGCAGCGACATCGTGGCGCTGCCGGCGCTCAGCGCCCAGTTCCAGGCGCTGCGGGGCGCTTTGGCCGTCGGCGCGACCGACGGCTCGGCGCACCCGGCGTACCTGGCGCCGGGTGAAAGCGCGACGTACCGCTTCTCCGGCATCGTGCCGGCGGGCGTCAGCACCGACGCGCTCCAGCTCGTCGTGCTGGAGAGCGCAGCCGCCCAGGCCGCAGCCGGAGACGGCGCCGGAGCCGCCGCGGGCAAGGGCAGCGCGCTGCCGGTGCTCGTCGCCGGCCTGGCCGGCACCGGCAGCGGCGCCGAAGCGACGGCCTACGACGCGGCTCAGGCGTACACGCTGGGTTCGCCGCTGCCGCTATCCGGCAGCAACACCGTCGACTCCAACCTCGAGGTGGCGCTGGAGGATCTGCACATGCATCAGAACGACGATTACGGCTACAACACCGTCGTCGCCAAATACAAAATCACCAACAAAGGCACCACCGCAATCGACGTGCCGAACCTGGCAACCGAGCTGTCCAGCGGCGCCGGCTACACCTACGTCGGCACGCGGCAGACGCTGGCGGTCAAGCAGCTGCTGCCGAACACCAGCTACGTCGTCAGCTATTCGTACATGCTGTCTTCCTCCGATCCGGGCGAGAAGCTGGCGCTGGGCGTCTACGACGCCGACCATCTGTCGCTTGGCGCCTTCAAGGTAGCGTTGCAGCAAGAACCGGACAACGGTCCGTTTTCGTTCTATCCGTTTAACGTGACGTTCAATGACTACGCGGCGAGCTGGACGTACAACAGCGGCGGTTTTGTGTACCGATTGCGCCTCAACCTGGCGCTCGACCGCACGGACACCGTGGTCGTCGATTCGTCCTTCTCGAAGATGACCTTCGATCTGGTCGATCCGTTCGGCGAGGTGCTGAGCACAACGTCGATGCCGTTCAGCGGCAGCGGCAAGCTGATCGACGGCGAGCAAATCGTCACCTTCTCCAGCATCAAGGGCGATCAGGTGCAGTCCGGCCTGTCGGTCCGCGTATACGAAGAAATCACCACGGCAGACGGCCCGGTCAAACGGCTGATCAAAACAATGCCGCTGTAAACGAACCCGGCCCGCAGCAGCGGCCAACACGCAAAAAACCTCCGCATTCCATCAAGGAATCGGAGGTTTTTTAGCGCTTGCATGAGGTCGATCCGCCGCCGCACAGCCATAAGGCGGTCAAAGCCGGCGGCAGCGGGCCTGGCGAAAGCGGCCGGTTAAGGTCACTTCGTCAGGTGGGCGTAGCCGTCTTCGATCATATCGAGCTTGCCGGTTTCCGGGTGGATGATCAGGCCGTGCACCGGCAAATCTTTCGGAAGCAACGGATGATTGCGAATCATGTTGACGCTGTTGACAATGCCTTCCTCGACATGGTCGAAGCCGGTCAGCCAGCCCGCCAGGTCGATGCCGGAATGGGTGAGCGTGTCCAGCACGTCGGCGGAGACGCCGCGCTCTTTGGCCTTGGCCAGCACATCCGCGGAGTTGAGGCCGGTCATGCCGCATCCGTGGTGGCCGACAACGACAACCTCGTGCGCGCCAAGCTCGTACACCGCGACGATGATGCTGCGCATAATGCTGCCGAACGGGTGCGAGACGATCGCGCCCGCATTTTTGATCAGCTTCGCGTCGCCGTTGCGCAGGTTCATCGCCTTGGGCAACAGCTCGACAAGCCGCGTGTCCATGCAGGTCAAGATGACCATGCGCTTATCGGGAAACTTGGTAGTTAAAAATTCTTTGTACTGCTGCGTTTCGACAAACTGCTGATTGTGCTCCAACATTTTCGTAATTAATGACAAGGTATTCCCTCCCGTGACGTCTATTGCCGCGTTCCAGCGCGCAGCCGGCGGTTGAAGTCCCGCAGTCCGCAAACCGGCGCTGTCTAGCGTTTTTCTCTTTTGTCGACCACGCTCATACCCGCATTGTAAATCTGACCGCTGCTCTTAAGTATATAAGATTTGTTCCGGTCTTGGTAGTCGATATGCAGTTTGTCTTCAAAAAAGATTTCGTCCTTCGCCCGGTATACCAGCCGCAGCGGGGCGGACTCTGCCTCCAGATCGCCGGACTCGGGCCGGTCGACCAGCCACAGCGCCGGCACGCCGTCAAGCGAGCAGCCGCAGCCCTCGCGGTCGAAGACGAGCCGCAGCAGCGCTTCGCCGCCTGCCGCCGCTTGCAGCCGTTCGGCTGCCGTTTCGCTATACGTGATATGCATCGCAAATCCACTCCTTTACTCACCAGTGTACCACAATCGCGCAGCAAGTTGCTTCCCGGTCGGCCGAAGCGGTATGATGGGGGATGGAGTTAGAAACTTTGGGAAGGGGTCAGGACATGAGTCAAACGCAAACGGACAGCCGGGTCAAGCTGGAGGGCTACAAGGCGTTAATTCGCAAAATGAAAATGTACGAGGAAGCGGTTGGCCTCATCTACTGGGACATGCGCACCGGCGCGCCGAAGAAAGGCATCGAAGCCCGCTCCGAGGTCGTCGGCGAGCTGTCGACCGAGACGTTCCGCATGTCGGTTTCGAATGAGATGGGCGCTTATCTCGACTGGTTCACCCAACCCGAGGAGCTGGCCAAGCTGACGCCAATCGAGCGGACAATGATTCAGGAAAGCAAAAAGGACTACGACCGCAGCAAAAAAATTCCCGCCGACAAATACCAGGCGTACGTCGTGTTGACCTCGCAGGCCGAAGCGGCGTGGGAAGAAGCGCGCGCCGGCTCCGATTATGCGGCGTTTCAGCCGTTTCTGGACAAAATCATCGCCTTCACGCGCGAATTTATCGAGCTGTGGGGCTACGAGGGCAACAAATACAACACGCTGCTTGACATGTACGAGCCAGGGATGACCGTGGAGAAACTGGACGCCGTGTTTGCGGCGCTGCGCGAGCAGGTCGTACCGCTATTGCGGCGGCTGCAGGCCGCGCCGGATCAGCCGGAGCGCGGTTTTCTCCAGCAGGAATTCGCCAAGGACAAGCAAAAGCAGTTCAGCTTGTACATTTTGCAGCAGATGAACTACGATTTCGACGCCGGACGGCTCGACGAAACGGTCCACCCGTTTGCCACGGCACTCAACCGCGGCGATGTGCGGATCACGACCCGCTACCTGCCGCACGACGTTGGTTCGGCGCTGTTCGGCACGATTCATGAAGGCGGCCATGCGCTGTATGAGCAGAATATCGCCAAGGAACTGGAAGGCACCAACCTGTGCACGGGCACATCGATGGGCATTCACGAGTCGCAATCGCGCTTCTGGGAAAATGTGATCGGCCGCAGCCCGCAGTTCTGGAGCCGTTATTTCGGCGAGCTGCAGGTGGCGTTCCCGGGCCAACTGGACGATGTTGACGCCGATGCGTTTTATCGCGCGATCAATCACGTCGAGCCGTCGCTGATCCGCGTCGAAGCCGACGAACTGACGTACAACCTGCACATCATGATCCGCTACGAGCTGGAAAAGGCGCTGATCAACGGCGAGCTGGAGACGGCCGACCTGCCGGCGGCATGGAACGCCAAATACAAGGAGTACCTCGGCGTCGAACCGCAATCGGACAGCGAAGGCGTGCTGCAGGACGTGCATTGGTCCAGCGGCGCGTTTGGCTACTTCCCGTCCTACGCGCTTGGCAATATGTATGCGGCGCAAATCGCCCACACGCTGCGCAAGGAGCTGCCGGAGCTGGACGCGCTGGTTGCCCGCGGCGAGCTGGCGCCGATCAAGGAATGGCTGACCGCCAACGTATACCGGCACGGCAAGCTGCTGACGCCAGGCGAAATCGTGCTCGAAGCGACGGGTGAGGAGCTGAACCCCGCCTATCTGGTGGATTATTTGCGCAGCAAATACGAAGCCGTCTACAAGCTGTAGCGGTTGGCCCGTTGGGCCGTGCGGCAGGCAGCCGCTGCTGCGCACGCTGCATATAAGCGTAGGAAGTGAAGCAAGGAACGTTCCCGAGAAGGGGCGTTCCTTTTTTCGTTGTCGGACCGCGGCTGCTCATACGCGGCATTAACCGTCCTCTGGGCTCCTGCATACAATAGGGTATCGCGAACACAATCGCGGATAGGAGGGATGGAAAATGAAACGTGGCACCACGAAACAAGCGCTGGCGCTGACCGCGCTTTTGCTGCTGGCCGCGCTGCTGCCCGCTTGCTCCGGGGGCGGGGAGCAGACGCCTGTGCGGATCGGCGAGGTGACGCGCTCGCTGTTTTATGCACCGGAATATGTGGCGTTGTCGCAGGGCTTTTTCACGGACGAGGGGCTGGATGTGGAGCTGACGACGACGCCGGGCGGCGATAAAACGATGACGGCGCTGCTTTCCGGCAGCATCGACGTGGCGCTGGTTGGCTCGGAAACGTCGATTTACGTCTACCAGCAGGGGGCGGACGATCCGGTGATCAATTTCGCGCAGTTGACGCAGACGGACGGCACGTTCCTTGTCGGCCGCAAGCCCGACCCCGGCTTTGACTGGAATACGCTTAAGGCCACGACGTTCCTTGGCCAGCGCAAAGGCGGCATGCCGCAAATGGCCGGCGAGTTTACGCTCAAGAAGCATGGCATCGACCCGGCGCGCGATTTGCAGCTGATCCAGAACATCGATTTTGCCAATATCGCTGCGGCGTTTTCATCCGGCACCGGCGATTATGTGCAGCTGTTCGAACCGCAGGCATCGATTTTTGAGCAGGAAGGCAAAGGTTATGTGCTGGCGTCGTTTGGTGTGGAAAGCGGGCATTTGCCGTACACGGTGTTTATGAGCAAAAAAAGCTATATCGACCGCAACCCGGACACGGTGCAAAAGTTCACGAACGCGATCCAGCGCGCCCAACTGTGGGTGAGCGAAAACAGCGTGGAGACGATCGCGACCGCGGTTCAGCCGTATTTTACCGATACGGACGAAGCGATTATCGAAAGCGTCGTCAAGCGCTATAAGGAGCAAGGCTCGTACGCTGCCGACCCGATCGTCGACGAAGCGGAATGGAACAACCTGCTGGACGTGATGACCCAGGCGGGCGAACTGCAGCAGCCGGTCGGCTGGTCGGCGCTGGTGGACAACAGCTTCGCCGAGAAGGCGTTGGCGCACGTCAAGTAGGCCGCGGGTTGAAGCGAGGAGGGGATCGGCATGAGCGCTGCCGTTGAGGTCGATCATGTCACGCACATCTATGTAACGGAAGCTTCGGCGCACACCGCGTTGGAGCGCGTCGGCTTTGCCGTGCAGCCGGGTGAATTCGTCAGCCTGATCGGGCCAAGCGGCTGCGGCAAGACGACGTTGCTGTCGCTGGTCGCCGGCCTGCTGCAGCCGACGGCAGGCACGGTGTCGGTAGCCGGCGAGCCGGTCCGCGGACCTTCGCCGCGTGTTGGCTACATGCTCCAGAGCGATTATTTGTTCCCTTGGCGCACGATTTGGGACAATGCGGTGATCGGTCTGGAGGTGAGCGGCCGGCGCAGCCCGCACAGCGAGGCGTATGTCTGGCACCTGCTCGACGAGATGGGGTTGGCCCGCTACGCCCGCTATTACCCGTCGCAGCTGTCCGGCGGGATGCGCCAGCGCGTCGCCCTCGTGCGCACGCTGGCGACGGGGCCCGAGCTGCTGCTGCTTGACGAGCCGTTTTCGGCGCTCGACTACCAGACGAAGCTGCAGCTCGAGGAGCTGATCGCCGCCACGCTGCAGGCGACGGGCAAGACGGCCCTGCTCGTGACGCACGACATCGCCGAAGCGGCCGCGATGAGCGACCGCATCCTCGTGCTTGAGCCGGGCCCGGGCCGGTTGCGCCGCGAATTTGCCGTGCCGCGCGCGGTCCGCGAGGCCGGGCCGCTGGCGGCTCGCGAGCTGCCGGACTTTCACCCGCTCGTGCGCGAGCTGTGGCAGGAGTTCGAAGCGATGCAGCGCAAAGGAGGCGACGCCCATGCCGGCTAACGAATCGACCGACGAGCTGCGCGAGCGTATCCGCGCCGAGCACAAGCGCCGCCGCCGCCGCGCCACGCGGCATGTGCGCTATACGCAGCTTGCGCTGTTGCTGGCCGGCTTCGCCTTGTGGGAAATCGCCGGCCGGCTGCGCTGGATCGACGTGCTGCTGTTCAGTTATCCGAGCAAAATTTTTGCTCTGATCTGGACAAAGCTGCTCGACGGCACGTTGCTGCCGCATATCGGAGCGACGGTGCTGGAGACGATCGCCGGTTTTGCGCTGGGCACGCTGCTGGGCACGGCGCTGGCTGTCTTGATCTGGTGGTCGCCGTTTCTGTCGCGGGTGCTGGACCCGTATATCGTTGTGCTCAACAGCATGCCGAAGGTGGCGCTCGGCCCGCTGTTTATCGTCAGTCTCGGGCCGGGGCTGCTGTCCATCATCGCCACGACGCTGTCGATTACCGTGATCATCACGACGTTGGTCGTGTTCGGCGCGTTCAAGGAAGTTGACGCCAACTATGTCAAGGTGGTGCAGATGTTCGGCGGCAGCCGCAGCCACATTTTTCGCAAGGTGATTTTGCCCGCTTCGTTTCCGGCGATTGTCGCCACGTTGAAGGTCAACGTCGGGTTGGCGTGGGTCGGCGTCATCGTTGGCGAGTTTCTCGTTTCCAAGCTTGGCCTCGGCTATTTGATCGTCTACGGTTTTCAGGTGTTCAATTTCACGCTGGTGCTCAGCACGCTGATCGTCATTGCCGTCGTCGCCACGCTGATGTATCAGGCCGTCGTTTATATGGAAGCGAAGCTGACGCGGCGGCGTTGAAGACCGGCTTGCGCCTGCGCGCTCCTCGCATGGGCTTGACAGCGGCCGTGGGCGGCAGACAGCGTGCGCCGCGAGCAGCTAAAGGCTCGCCACGTCCGATGTTTGGACGGAGGCGGTCAACGTTGGCCTCGCAGGGCCGCAAAACACATCTGGCAGAGCTTGCCACCGCGGCGCGAACATGAAATAATGAGCCCATAGAAGCGCATCCTGTAAGTCAGAAGAGGGGTCAACGCTATGGGCTTTCGCGTGCTGAAAACCGCGATTGCGGTGATCATTTCCATTTATCTCGCCATGTGGCTTGGGCTGCATTCGCCGTCTTCGGCTGGGCTGCTGGCGATTCTGGGCGTTGAGGTGACGAAGAAAAAAGGCGTGCGCAGCGCGCTGTTCCGCATCATCGCTTCGCTGATCGGTCTGGCGTTTGGTTGGCTGCTGTTTGGTATTTTCGGCTACCATGTGTGGGTGATCGGGCTGTTCATTGTGCTCGTCTATCCGCTGCTGTACCGGCTTGGCATCAGCGAAGGCACCGTGACCGGCTCGGTCGTCATGTTTCACCTGTTCGTCGGCCAGACGGTCAGCTATGCCGCGATCCTCAACGAAGTCCAACTGCTTGTAGTTGGACTTGGGACGGCGACGTTGGTCAACATTGCTTATATGCCCAAACCCGATCGCAAGCTGCTGGAGGCGAAGCGGCGGGTCGAGCACCATTTTTCGGAAATCTTTTTTCGCATCGCTGATCATTTGCGCGACAATTCAAGCATTTGGGACGGGCGCGAGCTGCTGGAGGCGGGCAACGCCGTGGCGCTGGGCGCCGGGTTGGCGAAGCGGTCGCTGGATAATACGCTGTTTTTTGGCGGCGATCCCTATTGGCGGGTCTATTTTTATATGAGAGGCGAACAACTGGAATCGATTCACCGCATGGCGGCGCTGATCGCCCAGGTGTACGAAAATTTGCCGCAAGGCGAGTCGGTGGCCGAGGTGCTGGAGGAACTGAGCGGGGATGTGCGCAAGGAGTATTACAGCGGCCGCGCCGAACAGCGTCTGGGCGAGCTGGAGCAGCGCTACAAGATGATGCCATTGCCCGCAACACGGGCCGAATTTGAAGTGCGTTCGGCGCTGCTGCAGTTGACCCGCGAGCTGCAATTTTATTTGTCCATCGCCAAAAAACAAAAGAAACAGCGCCCCGAAACAGGATAACGTCGGCCGCGCCAGCATACGCAAATAAATCTGAGAAAGTTGTCACCCTAGACGAATGTCCTGCATACACTTGTAATGAATGATTGTATGGAGGAGGTTGAAAGGATGTCAATAGATAAAGATTTGCAGTGCAGAGAGATCATTACTAAAGCTGTCTGCGGCAAAGGTCGTAAATTTACGCACGTGAGTCACAACGTCACGCCGCCTTTTGCTCCGACCAGCATACTGGGCGCCTGGATCATCAACAACCAGTTCGAAGCGGTGCATGCAGGCGATGGCGTAGAGGTGGTGGGTACTTATGACATCAACATCTGGTATTCGTATGACCGCAACACCAAAACGGATGTGGCCAAAGAAACGGTATCGTATGTAGAACTCGTTCCGCTCAGCTATCTGGACAAAAAACATAAGTCGGTTACGGCCGAAGTGGCCGCCATCGCCACGCAGGAGCCCAATTGTGTGGAAGCAAGCGTCTCCGCAAGCGGCGATAGCGTCGTCATTCGTGTCGAACGCGAGTTTCAAGTTGAGATGGTGGCGGAAACGAAGGTGTGCGTCGTCGTTTGCCGCAACGGCTGCAACGATTTTGACGACAAGCACGTCGATTTCGACGACAGCGCGGACGGGGATTTCGAGGATCTCGACGCCGAGCTGTTGGAGGATGAACTCGATTGACCGTGGTTTCCACATGCACCGTGGTTTCGATTTCGATACTGTAGGTTATGCAAAAGCCGATCGATCGGCAGAGGGCAATCGCCCTCTTTTTTGTTTATGCGCATAGATTTGGGCGATGCGGGAGGGAAAAGGACCATGAGCGTATTTTTGCTGCATGGCGGAGAGGCCGAGGCGCTGGAGCTGGCCCGGCGCAGCGGGCTGGCGCACGGCACGGCGCTGCCGGCGGATTGGAGCGGCAGCGCCATCGTCCGCTGGGGCGCGGCTCCGGTAGGGCCGGCGGGTGGAGTAGCGGGAGAGAAAAACGGCGAGTCGGCTGATGCGGGTGCAGGTTCTGGGGCAAGAGCTGGATCAGGTGAAGCGGTGGGGGCCGGGGCGGATGTGGGCAGGGGAACGGAAGCAGGCGTGAGTGTAGGCGAAGCAGCGGGGGCGCAGATAAGCACAGCATCCGGCGCGTCTGGAGCGGCGCAGACGGAGGCTGTAGCGAGCGCGGGGGCATTTGGTGCGACCCGTGGACATACAGGCGCAGCAGTTGCAGCCGCCGATGCACAGGCGAATGCCGGTGCGCTGGCGAGAGCCGGCGCGGCCAACGTCTGGACGCTGCAGCCGGCCGAGGCGGTGCGCCTGGCCGCCGACCGCGCGCGGCGGGAGCGACTGCTCGAGCTGCACGGGCTGAAAACAACCCGCTCACATGCCACAGGCCGGCCGGCGTCGTTTCCGTACAAATACAAGGTTGCCGTATTTCATTTGCAGACGCTGGCCGTCTACGAGCGGGCGGAGCCCGTGCTGCTCGCCGCCGCGCCGCGGCCGGCCGGCGCGGGAGCGGCCGCGTACCGCGAGGTCGCCATGGAGCGGGCGACCTTCCATGCGCGGCGCGCCGCGCGCGAGGCCGTCAAGGCGCTCTACGCGCTGGGGCTCGATTACGGCATCGTCACCCTCGGCGTGTTGGCCACAGGCCACACGCTTGTGCTCGATGTCGAAGCGCGGCCCCAGCGGCTCAGCGAGCGGCTGCTCGGCCTCTACGCCGAGGCGCTGGCGGCGTACAACGCCGCCGCCACGCGCGAGCGCCGGCGCACGGAGCGGGCGATGCTCGGCTGCGACCCCGAGTTCCTGCTGCTCAGCGCGCAGGGCAAGGTCGTCTCCGCCGACCGCTTCCTCGCCCGTGAGGGCGCCGTCGGCTGCGATGCCGTCGTGCAAAGCGGGCATCGCCTGCTGCTGCCGCTCGCCGAGCTGCGCCCGCGGCCGAGCGACGACCCACGCGAGCTGACGCGCAACCTGCATCGAACGATGCAGTTGGCCGCTCGCGCGATCCCCGACGCCAGCCTCGCCTGGCTGGCGGGCGGCATGCCGCTCAAGGGCTTCGCCCTCGGCGGCCACATCCATTTCAGCCGCATCCAGCTGAATGTGCACCTGCTGCGGGCGCTCGACAACTACCTCGCGCTCCCGCTGCTGCTGCTCGAGGGCGCCGGGGCGCGCGGACGCCGTCCGCGCTACGGCTGCCTCGGCGATTTTCGCCGCCAGCCCCACGGCGGCTTCGAATACCGGACGCCGCCGAGCTGGCTGGCGTCGCCGGCGATCGCGCGCGGCGTGCTGACGCTCGCTTCGCTGATCGCCGACAACTACGCGCGCCTGTCCGTGTTCCCGCTGCGCCGGCTCGCCGTGCAGCGGGCGTATTACGCAGGCGACAAGGAAGCGCTGCTGGATACGGTCGCCGCGCTGTGGGGCGAGCTGGCACAGCTTGACGCCTACGAGCTGCATGCTGCGGCGCTCGAACCGCTCAAGCGGCGCATGCTCCGGCTCGCAGCGTGGGATGAGCGGGCCGACATCCGCCAGGCATGGAAAATAGCACCCGATCAGGCGAAAGAAGCGCTCGCCCCGCAATTCGTGTTATAATGATAGAGAAGTTTTTGCGAGCGCGGCCCGCGGCGGCGGCCCGGTTCGGCACTACGCCGGACAACGCTGCCGCGGCGCGCGCTCCACAGGTTGACGGAGGAGAACAATGGCGCAATATACCCCGATGATGCAGCAGTACCTGGCCGTCAAGGCGCAGGTGCCTGACGCTTTTTTATTTTTTCGCCTCGGCGATTTCTATGAAATGTTTTTCGAAGATGCGATCAACGCTTCGCGCGAGCTGGAAATTACGCTGACCGGCCGCGAAGGCGGCGCCGAGGAGCGCATTCCGATGTGCGGCGTGCCGCATCATTCCGCCGAGAACTACATCGCCCGCTTGATTGAAAAGGGCTATAAGGTCGCGTTGTGCGAGCAGGTCGAGGACCCGGCCGAAGCGAAGGGCGTCGTGCGCCGGGAAATCGTGCGCATCGTCACGCCCGGCACGGTGATGGACAGCAAGCTGCTCGGCGAGACGAGCAATAACTATATCGTGTCCCTGAGCTGCGAGCAGGGGGCCTACGCGTTCACCGCTTGCGATATTTCGACGGGCGAGCTGTATACGACCGAGCTGGGCGATTCGCTGGAGCTGGTTGTCGATGAGCTGAACGTCTATACGCCGTCGGAAATGATCGGTCCGGCAGAGCTGCTGGAGAACATCGCCGCGCGCACGGCAGGCTGGAACCGCACGGCGGTGCTGACCCCGTGGACGGCCGCCGACGAGCAGTTGCTTGCGGCCCATTTTGTCGGCGATCCGGCGTTGCCGGGCCTTTCCGGCGTCAGCCGCCGCGGCGTGGCGATGCTGCTGGGCTATTTGCAGGAAACGCAAAAGCGGGCGCTGACCCATGTCAAGCATATTCGCGTCTATGAACCTGAGCAATACATGACGATGGACCCTTTTACCCGGCGCAATCTCGAATTGGTGGAAACCGTGCGGGAACGGGCGAAAAAAGGCTCGCTGCTCTGGCTGCTCGACCGCACCGTCACGGCGATGGGCGCGCGCCTGCTGCGCCGCTGGATCGAGAAACCGTTGATGAGCGCGGCGCGCATCGAGGAGCGGCTGGAAGCGGTTGAACTGCTGGTCAACCAGCTGATCGTCCGCGAGGATCTCAAGCTGGCGCTGCGCGAGGTGTACGATCTGGAGCGGCTGGTCGCGCGGATTTCCTACGGCAATGCCAACGGCCGCGATATGGTGGCGCTGATGGCGTCGCTCCAGCAGGTTCCGCTGCTGCGCGAGGCGTGCGCTGCCTCCGGTTCGCAGACGCTAAAGCAACTCGTCGCGCACATGGACGGCTGCGAGGATGTGATGAGCTGGATCGAAAGCGCGATCGTCGACGAACCTCCGGTATCGATTCGCGACGGCGGCATGATTCGTCCGGGCTACCATGCCTACCTCGACCAGCTGCGCGAGGCCAGCACAAGCGGCAAGGTATGGATTGCCGAACTGGAACGCAAGGAGCGCGAAGCCACCGGCATCAAATCGCTGAAAATCGGCTACAACAAAGTGTTTGGTTATTTTATCGAGGTGACCAAAGCGAACATGGGCGCGCTGCCCGCAGGCCGCTACGAGCGCAAACAGACGCTCGCCAACGCCGAGCGCTACGTGACGCCCGAACTGAAAGAGAAGGAGTCGCTTATTCTCGAAGCCCAGGATAAAATGATCGATTTGGAATACGAGCTGTTCACCGAGCTGCGCGAGCGGATTTCCGGCCATATTTCGCGGCTGCAAAAGCTCGCCGAAATCATCGCTACCGCCGATGTCTACCAATCGTTGGCTGCGGTGAGCGCCGCCAGCCATTTCCGCAAGCCGGAAGTCGGGGACGGCTACGAGCTGTTGATCGAAGAAGGACGGCATCCGGTCGTCGAGGCGGTGCTGGAGGGCGGTTCGTTCATCGCCAACGATACGCGGCTGGAGCGCGAGGACGGGCGGATTTTGCTGATTACAGGTCCGAACATGGCGGGCAAAAGCACTTACATGCGCCAGGTGGCCGTCATCTGCCTGATGGCGCAAATCGGCTGCTTCGTGCCGGCGCGCGTGGCGCGCATCCCGATCATCGACCGCGTGTTTACGCGGATCGGCGCGGCCGACGATTTGATCGGCGGGCAAAGCACATTTATGGTCGAGATGATGGACATTCAAATTATGACGGAAAAAGCGACCCCGCGCAGCCTTGTAATCATCGACGAACTGGGCCGCGGCACCTCGACCGGCGAAGGCATGGCGATCGCCCAGGCGGTCATCGAATATTTGCACGACCGGGTTGGCTGCAAGACGCTTGTCTCGACGCATTTTCACGAGTTGGCCCATCTGGAGGAGAGCTTGGGCCATTTGCGCAACCACTGCATGGCGGTCAAGGAAAGCGGCCAGCAGGTGACGTTCCTGCGCAAGCTGATCCGCGGGGCGGCCAGCACAAGCTACGGCATTTACTGCGCGGAAATCGCCGGTTTGCCGGCATCGATCATTCAGCGCTCGTACGAGCTGTTGCACAGCTTTGACGCGCGGACTGAGGCGCGGCCGGACGAGGCGGGCGCGGCTGCGTCCGAGGGAGAAACGCGGCCGGAGACGGCGGGGACGTGGGCTGGCGGGCCGGCTGCGGTCGCGGCTGGCGGCTGGCCGGAGGACAAGCCGGGAGGTTCCGGCAGCGCGTTGTCAGCGTCTGCTGCCGGTGCGCTGCCGGTGGTGATGGAGCGGCCAGGCGAGTCGCAGCTGCGGCACGCAGAGGTCGCGGACGTATCCGCCGCCGCCACATATGACGCGCTAAGCCAACCGGCTGCCGCGTCGGGCGCCGCGATTGCACGCGGCGAATCTGCGGCGGCGGTTTACGCCCCGGCCGCTGCGGCGGCTCCCGGCGAACCGGCAGCGTCGGCCGTGGCCGCGCAGGCGTCCGACAATTCCCCCGGCTTCGTCCAACTGTCGCTGTTTGCCGACGAGCAGCCGGGGGACAAAGGCAAGCGCAAGCCGGACGGCAAGCAACTGCAAGTGATCGAGCAGCTGAAAAGCGCCGATTTGATCAACATGACGCCGCTTGCGGCATTAAATCTCATATTTGAATTGAAGCAAAAGCTGCAGGGCTGACGCGCCGGATGTTGACCCGGCCGGATGTGCCCGCGCAGGCGATACCATCCAACAAGGAGGCACAACCTACCATGAACTTCAAGCAGGCCAAAACGATGAAAGTTACACTCGGACTTGCTTCCATGCTGCTCGCGGCTGCGCCTCTTACGACGGCGGCGGCGGCCGCTCAGGAGGACGAGACGACGGCGCAGGTTCGCGAGTTGATCGGCTCGCTGCACGTCAGCGGCGTGACGGCGGATGCGCTGCAAGGCAAAACGATCGCGGAAATGATCAAAAGCCTGAACGATCCCTACACCGTCTATTTCAGCAGCAATGACTTGAACTCTTTTGAAAGCTCGCTGGAAAACGACTACGTCGGCATGGGCGCGCGTCTGGCCATGGACGCCGACGGCTTGTACATCCAAGATGTATTTCCCGGCTCGGCCGCCGAAGCGGCCGGCGTCAAAGCCGACGATTATATCGTCGCCGTCGACGGCACGCCGGTGAATCCGAAATCGCTGGACTCGGCGCGCGACCGCATTCTCGGCGAAGAGGGCACGCATGTCACGGTCACGGTGCAACGCGGCGAGCAAAAGCTTGATCTGGATGTGACGCGCAAGCCGTTTAATGTCTCGGAAGTCGATAGCAAAAACTTCGGCAACGGCGTCGGTTATATCGCGGTCAGCGATTTTTCGAGCGATGCCGACGCGGATTTTGCCCAATCGCTCGACGATTTGCAAGCCGATGGCATGCAATCGCTGATTGTCGATTTGCGCAACAATCCGGGGGGGCTTTTGCGTACGGCGCTTGGCATTGCCAAGCAGTTCGTGGCTTCGGGCACGCTGATTCATACAAAAGACCGCAACGGCGTGGACAATCCGGTGCCGATTGAAGGCGGTCATGCGCTGAACATGCCGGTTTACGTGCTGGTCAATGAAAACAGCGCCAGCGCTTCGGAGGTGCTGTCCGGCGCTTTGCAGGACTACGGTGTGGCCGAAGTAATCGGCATGAAGAGCTACGGCAAGGGCAGCGTGCAGCAGCTGTACGAGCTGCAGGATGGCGGCGCGCTGAAGGTGACGATTCAGGAATATTTGACGCCAAAGCTGCACAAGGTGAACAAGGTGGGCATTACGCCGGACGAAGTGATCGACGGCGGCGCGGCCCAGTTGATTACAGCGCTGCGCGACGCCGGCATGGACGACCTGTCCATCGTTATTTCCAAGCATCGGGTGACGATAAACGGTGTGGAAGTGTCTGATTCTATGAGGCTGTTGCGTCAGAGTGGGGCGATCTATGCGCCGACCCGGGCGCTGGCGGCGCTCATTGGCAGTTCTGTTGCCTGGAACGAGGAACAACGCGCCGTTGAACTGCAAGACGGGGACGTGGTGCAGACGCTGCCGGCGGCGGATGCGGACAAGCTGATTTTGGAAGGCGGCTCCAGCTACGTCAACCTGACGTATTTGGCCGATCTGTATCCGCAGCTGCACGTGAAGGACGAGGCGGGGCAAGTGACGATTCAAGCGGCAAAGGAGAAATAGAGTATGGGCAAAATTCAGCTGCTGAGCGAGCATATCGCCAACCAAATCGCTGCGGGCGAGGTGGTCGAGCGGCCGTCTTCGGTTGTGAAGGAGCTGGTGGAAAACGCCGTCGACGCCGGCAGCACCCGCATCGACATCGTGGTCGAGGAGGGCGGCTTGCAGCTGATTCGTGTGGCCGACAACGGCTCCGGCATGGAGACGGAAGACTGCGAGTTGGCTTTTCAGCGCCATGCGACGAGCAAAATCGCCACAAGCAAGGATTTGTTTTCGATCCGCACGCTTGGCTTTCGCGGCGAGGCGCTGCCGAGCATCGCGTCCGTCTCGCGGCTGGAATGCGTGACGAGCGCTGCGGACAGCGGGCTGGGCCGGCGCATCGCCATTGAAGGCGGCACGCTCAAAAACGCCGAGGAAACGGCGGCGGCGCGCGGCACGGAAGTGATCGTCCGCGATTTGTTTTACAATACGCCGGCCCGGTTAAAGTATATGAAGACGATCCAAACCGAGCTGGGCCATATTTCGGATTATTTGTACCGGCTTGCGCTGGCGCATCCCGGGATCGCTTTTTCGCTCAAGCATAACGGCAATCTGCTGCTGCAGACGTTGGGCAACGGTGATTTGCTGCAGGTGATCGCAGCGATTTACGGCACGGCGACGGGCAAAATGATGGTGCCGATCGCCGCGGAAAGCCTTGATTACACGTTGAGCGGCTTTATCGCCAAGCCGGAGGTGACGCGCGCCAATCGCGGCGGCATGTCGACGATCGTCAACGGCCGTTATGTGCGCAATTATGCGCTGAATCAGGCGTTGCTGCAGGGCTATCATACGCTGCTGCCGATCAACCGCTTTCCGGTGGCGGTGCTGCACATCGCGATGGACCCGTCGCTGGTCGACGTCAACGTCCATCCGGCCAAGCTGGAGGTGCGTTTCAGCAAGGAAGCGGAGCTGACCGCGCTGATCGAAAGCGAGATCAAGCGCGCGCTGGGCCGGCAGGTGCTGATTCCGCAGGGCAAGCCGGGCGCGGCCAAAGGCGCTTACGTGCAGGAGCAGCTGGAGCTGACGCGCGTCGCCGACGCCGCGCCGGAGCTGGCCGCGGGCAGCGCCCCGGCCGCCGATGGCGCTGCGCCGGCAGCCGGCTTGGCGGGGAGCGCCGGCGCCGGGCCGGCCGATGGCGCGGCGGAAGGCGCAGGCGCTGCCGGTGCAGCCGCCGGGCCGGAGCGCGCTGGCGGCAACGCGGCAGCGAGCCGCGCGGCCGGCAGCCCGGCTTGGGCCGACGGCGTGGCCGCGCCGCTGCCCGACGACGCCGACGCACCGCCGGCGTCGGGCGAAGCGCCGCCTGCCGACTGGGCGGCGGCGCCGTCCGGCGCGCCCGGCCCGGCGGCGCGCAGCGAGCTGGCGGGCGGTGATGCCGCGCCCGCCGATCCGCGGCGCCTTGCCGACGCCGCGGGCCTGCCAGGCGGCCCGCGCATCCGCGAGGCCGCGCCGCCGTATCGCCCGCAGGGCGATGCGGCTTACGCGGCCGGCCCGGCGCCGGGCGGCGCGGGCGCTTCCTTCGGGAAGCAGCCCCAGAGCCCGCCGCAGCAGCAGTCGAGGAAAGCAAGCGAAGCTTATCTCAATTCGCTGCCGGAAGCCGGCGGCGCGCCGAAGCTGCCGGCGTTCCCGCGGCTTGATCCGATCGGCCAGATGCACGGCACGTACATCGTCGCGCAAAACGACGCCGGCTTGTATCTGATCGATCAGCACGCGGCGCATGAGCGGATTCACTACGAATATTACTACGAGAAATTCGGCAATCCGGCCGCAGCGAGCCAGGAGCTGCTCGTGCCGATCACGTTGGAATTTACCCCGTCGGAAGCGGCGGTTATCGCGGACAAGCTGGCGCTGCTGGAGCAGGCCGGCGTCTACATGGAAGCGTTTGGCGGCGGCACGTTTATCGTTCGCGCCCACCCGCATTGGTTCCCGGCGGGCGAAGAGCAGGCGATCGTGGAAGAGATGTGCGAATGGCTGCTGGGCGAAAAGAAAAGCGTCGACATCGCCAAGCTGCGCGAGAAATCGGCGATTCTTTGCTCCTGCAAAGCGTCGATCAAAGCGAATCAGGCTTTGCGCACGGCGGAAATGGAAGCGCTGCTCGACCGATTGGCCGCGTGCCGCAACCCGTATACGTGCCCGCACGGCCGGCCGATTGTCGTCAGCTTCTCGACCTATGAATTGGAAAAAATGTTCAAGCGGGTGATGTAAGGCGATGCTGGTGACAACGTCTTATCAACCCGCGGCCGAATTGGAAGCCACAGCGCAGCGGCTGGCCGCCGCATACGGCGGCCGTCCGGTGCCGCGGCGGCGCGATTCCTTGTCGCAGCTGATGCGCCGCTACGGCGACCCGGCCGTGCTGCTTGTAGCCAAGGGCGAGATCAGGTACTATGAAGAAGATCAGGACGCGATGTTTTTCCATCCGAGCATGTCGCAAATCCGCGTGAAGCGGCTGCTCGCCGGAGAACCCGACGCGCTGGTCGCGGCATGCGGCGCGCGGCCGGGCGATGCCGTGCTGGACTGCACGGCCGGGCTCGCTTCCGACGCGATTGTGTTGTCTTGCGCCGTCGGCGCAAGCGGCAGCGTGACCGCGCTGGAAAGCGAGCCGGTGCCGGCGCTGCTGATCCGCGAAGGGCTGGCCGCTTACGAGTCCGGCCTGCCGGAGATGACGGCCGCGATGCGGCGCATCGTCGTGCGGCACGCCGACCATCTCGACGTGCTGCGCGCTCTGCCGGACAACAGCGTGGATATCGTTTATTTCGATCCGATGTTCCGCCGGCCGATCCGCGAGTCGAATTCGATCGCGCCGCTGCGCTCCCACGCCAATGCGGCGGCGCTGACGCAGGAAGCCGTGGAGCAGGCCAGGCGCGCCGCCCGCAAGCGCGTCGTGCTCAAGGAGCTGCGAACCAGCGGCGAATTTGCCCGGCTGGGCTTCGACCACGTGTTACGATCCAACACGAAAACAACCTATGGAGTGATTCAACTGTGCTAGAAGCGAAGACCAAACCGCCGTTGCTTGTGCTGGTCGGCCCGACGGCCGTCGGCAAAACCCGGCTGAGCCTCGAGATCGCCCGGCGGTTTGGCTGCGAGATCATTTCCGGCGACTCGATGCAGGTGTACCGCGGGATGGATATCGGCACGGCCAAAGCGAGCGCCGCGGAGCGGCAGTTGGTGCCGCACCATTTGATCGATATTCATGAGCCCCGCCACCCGTTTTCGGTGGCCGAATTTCAAGAGCGCGTGCGCGCGCTGATTGCCGATATCGCCTCGCGGGGCAAGTTGCCTTTTATCGTTGGCGGCACGGGCCTTTATGTGGAATCGGTTTGCTACAACTTTCAATTTACCGAGGTGGGCAGCGATCCGGCGTTCCGACAGGAGCAGGAGGCGTTTGCCGAGCGCTTCGGGGCGCAGGCGCTGCACGAGAAGTTGCGCGCGGTCGATCCGGCCAGCGCCGAACGTCTGCACGCCAACGATATCCGTCGCGTCGTCCGCGCGCTGGAGGTGTTTCATTTGTCCGGCATGACGCTGTCGGCCAGCTTGGCCGCGCAGACGAAAACGTCGCCGTACGACCTGTGCTTGCTTGGGCTGACGATGGAGCGTTCCTTGCTTTACAAGCGGATCGAGGAACGGATCGAGCAGATGCTGGCCGACGGGCTTGTCGACGAGGTGCGGCGGCTGCTCGCTGCCGGCGTTCCCCGCGATGCGACGGCGATGCAGGGGCTGGGCTACAAGGAGCTGGCTGGCTATTTGGAGGGAGAGTTATCTCTTGAAGAAGCGATCGTTTTGCTGAAGCGCGACACCCGGCGGTTTGCCAAACGGCAGCTCAGCTGGTTCCGGCATATGGCCGACATCCACTGGACGGATGTGACCGATCCGGCGAAATTTTCAGCGCAATTCCAAGGGATTCATGCTATAATTGCAGGAAAGTTCGCGAGAGCAATGGAATATAATCAACAACAATCACCTTTGAAATAACGCCGCGGGCGAAACGTTTCATTCCAATAGAGGGGGACCTACTGATGAATAAATCCATTAATATTCAAGACAATTTTTTGAACCAGCTTCGTAAAGAAAGCATTCCTGTAACCGTGTATTTGACCAATGGGTTTCAAATCAGAGGGCTGATCCGCGCCTTTGACAATTTTACGATCATCATCGACAGCGAAGGCCGCCAGCAAATGGTGTATAAGCATGCCATTTCCACGTTCACGCCGCAGCGCGCCGTGTCGCTGATGGCTGCTTCGGAGGGCGCCGAGTAGGCCCCCCAGTCCGGCGGCATGCAACTTTTTGTGGTGCAGGTACGTCTAACTGGATAGAAACGGATGGGAACAACCTTATTTTTGGGGTTGTTCTTTTGCTGAGAAGGCGCGCCTTGCGCCTAAGAAACCTAGCAAGGGAGTCGGTGGAGGATGGGGAGATCAACCAGCACCAAGCAGCCGGGCAAGAAAAGCAGAGGTCCCGGTAGAAAGCAGCGTTTCGGCATGAAAAAGCTGCTGATCGGATCGATTATCGCGGCTATCATCGCCGTCATTTGCGCGCTGGGCGTATACATGGTCATCATCATGAACGGCGCCAAAATTGTCGAGGAGAACATCGACAAGTTCGATACGGCCGAAACGACGCTGATTTACGATTCCGACGACAAGGAGGTCGCCAAGCTGTACCGGGAAAACCGCGAAAGCGTCGCGATCAAGGATGTGCCCGAAAATTTGAAAAATGCGTTTATCGCTACCGAGGATCGCCGCTTTGAGTCGCATGCCGGAATCGATTTCTGGTCGATTGGCCGGGCGCTGGTCAAGGATATCATGCATATGAGCGCGGTGGAGGGCGGCAGCACGATCACGCAGCAACTGGCCAAAAACGTGTTTCTCAGCTCGGAGAAAACGGCGTTCCGCAAAGCGACCGAGGTGTCGATTGCGATTGCGCTCGAAAACAAATACGATAAAGATGAAATTCTTGAAAAATATTTGAACCGGATTTATTTCGGCAGCAACGCTTACGGCTTGAAGGCGGCGGCCAAGGTGTATTTTGGCAAATCGGACTTAAACCAGCTCAAACTGTGGGAAATGGCGACGCTGGCTGCGCTGCCGAAGGCGCCGTCGCGCTATTCGCCGCTGTCCAACCCCGATAAATCGAAGGAGCGGCGCGCGGTTGTGCTGCAGTTGATGGAGGATCAGGGATACATAACGGAAAGCGAACGCGCGGAAGCCGCAGCGGTCGATTACGTCCCCCCGAAAGGGCAGCAGGGGAACAAACAATACGCCACGTTTATCGATTATGTCGTGCAAGAAGCGGAGGACGTGTATCAGATTGATGAAGATGAGCTGTTGACAAAAGGCTACCGCATTCACACGACGATGAATACGAAGGCGCAGCAGATCGTCGAAACGACGTATGCGAACCCGGCTTTTTTCCAAAAGGACGCTTCCGACGGGCAAAAAATTCAGAGCGCGATGGTCATCGTCGACCACAAAACCGGCGGTTTGATGGCCTTGATCGGTGGCCGCGATTACCAGACGAAAGGGCTCAACCGGATTTTCAGCCAGCGCCAGCCGGGCTCGTCGTTCAAGCCGATTGCCGTGTACGGCCCGGCGATTGAAAGCGGCGATTGGACGCCGTATTCGAAGCTGGACGATACGCAAACGTCGTTTGGCAACGGCACGTATTCGCCGCGCAACTACGACCGCACGACGCACGGCCAGGTGACGATGTTCGAGGCGGTCAAGAAGTCGTATAACCTCGCGCCGGTTTGGCTGCTGGAGCAGATCGGGGTCAGCAAAGGCCGCGATTTTGCCAAAAAACTGGGCATTGCGCTTGATCCGAAACAAGACAACAATCTGGCGATTGCGCTTGGCGGCTTGACGAACGGTGCATCGCCGATGGAGATGGCTTCGGCTTACAGCGCGTTCGCCAATCAGGGCGTGCAGATCAAGCCGCATGCGATCTTGAAAATTCAGGACGGCGATGGCCGCGACGTGGCGGTTTACAAGCAGGAGAAAAAGCAGGTCATCCAGCCGAAAACGGCCTGGTATTTGACGTTGCTGTTGCAGGGCGTCGTCGAGCCGGGCGGCACCGGGGTCAAGGCGAAATTCAACCGTCCGCTCGCTGGCAAAACCGGCAGTACCGGTCTGGATCTGAAAGGCATCGAGAAATACGACCGCGACGTCTGGTTCGTCGGCTATACGCCGGAGTGGACAGCGGCGGTGTGGGAAGGTTTCGACCGCACCGACTCCAAGCATTATGTCACCGTGGGCAGCGGCAGCACGGCGGCGATTTTCAAGGAGGTTATGTCCAAAGCGCTGGCCGGCCGGCCGTTGACGGCGTTTGCCAAACCGGAGGGCGTCGCCGATTTGACCGAACCGCCAACCGGTGTCGCCGATCTGGCCGCTGTGTATGTGCCGGAGACGAAGTCGGTGAAACTGACGTGGACGCCGCTCGCCGACAAAAACATCGCCTATCAGGTGTACCGCCAGACTTCGCAGCAGCAGGAGGCGCAGCTTTTGATCCAGTCGCCGACGGCGGAGGTAGCCGATACGACGGTTTCCTCGGGCGAGACTTACCAATACTATGTCGTGCCGCTGAACACGGAAACGGCGGTGCCCGGCGATAAATCGAATGCCGTTGATGTGCAGATTCCTGCGGATGAGGCGCTGCCGGGCGGCGCGTCGCCGACGCCATCGCCGGGCGAGCCGGGCAGCGAACCGTCGCCGACCCCTTCGGCTTCGCCGGGCGGCAAGCCGACGCCAACGCCAACGCCGCACAAGCCTGACGGCGGCAAGGGCGCAAGCCCGTCGCCAAGTCCATCGCCGACGCCGGGCGACTTGCAGCCGGACCACAGCCAGCCGTCCGGGGGCGAGCCCGGGCAAGTGGACGAGGATGCGCTTGATTTTTTGAATGAACCGCTGCAGCAGTAAACCCAACCTATTCCCATTTCATTAAACGGAGGAACCTACGATGATGCGTACAAGTAAACAAATCGGACTGATCGCCGCGGCGTTCGCGCTGCTGACCTTGACTGCGTGTGGAGGAGGAGGCTCCTCCTCGTCGGCGGGCGCAAGCGCAAGTCCGGCCGGTACGGCTGCGACGCAAACCGGGCCGAAGCAATGGAGCAAAGCGCCGGAGATGACGATCGATCCAAACAAATCGTACCAAGCGGAAATGACAACGTCCAAAGGCAAGATGACGATCGAGCTGTTTGCCAAAGAAGCGCCGAAGACGGTGAACAATTTCGTATTTTTAGCGCAGCAGGGGTTTTACGATAACGTGATTTTCCACCGCATCATCCAATCGTTTATGGTGCAAACCGGCGACCCGGAAGGCACGGGCCGCGGTGGTCCGGGCTATCAGTTTGCCGATGAGCTCAAAACGACGCATACGTATGAGCCGGGGATCGTGGCGATGGCCAATGCCGGGCCGAATACGAACGGCAGCCAGTTTTTCATCTGCTCGGGGCCGGATTGCGCGACGTATTTGAACCCGCAGCCGAACTACACGATTTTTGGCAAGGTGATTGACGGCATGGATACGCTGCAAAAAATCGCCGATACGCCGGTGGAAATGGGCGGGGAATCGACGCCAAGCAAGCCGACGGAGAAAGTGACGATCGATTCGATTACGATTAAAGAGCAGTAGAAGGGAGACGGCTGCGATGGAAAGAAAGCCGGTGCTGCTGTTTCACGGGTTTACCGGAGGCCCGTTTGAAGTGCAGCCGCTTGCCGACCACTTGCAAGCCAGCGGCGTCGAGGTGTGCGAAGTGCCGAAGCTTCCCTGGCATGGGGAAGATCGCGAGGTGCTTAAGGAAGCGCATTGGAACGATTGGGTAAGCGCGGCCGAGCGCCATGCGGCGCGGATGAGCGAGCGTTACGGACACTTTGATCTGGTCGGGTTTTCGATGGGCGGGCTGCTGGCCGCGCATTTGGCGGCCAACTATCCGGTGCGGCGGCTGGTGCTGCTGAACACGGCAGTCATCTACATCAGCCCGAAACGGCTTGTCCAGGTGATGCGCGAGGATTGGCGCAATCAGGATCAGGACTATTTGCGCAAGATGACAACGACGCCGCTGCGCGCGACCTGGCAGTTTATGCGGCTTGTGCGCCAGCTCAAGCCGGAGCTGGGCCGGGTGACGGTGCCAACGCTGATTGCGCAAAGCGAACGCGATCAGGTGATTCATCCACAAAGCGCGCGTTATATTTACGGCAAGCTGGGCGGCGTTCGCGAGCTGCACTGGTATTCGCGCTCCAAGCATCTGATTTGCTGGAGCGAGGATGCGCCGGCGCTGTTCGGGCAGGTCGACCGCTTTTTGCAGGACGGACGGGAGAGCTGACGATGGCTGACAAAATCACGGGCGGCCGAGCTGCGGCCGCGCCGCGCCGCGGGAGCCGCAAGCGGCGGCTTGGGCCGCGAACCCGCGGCCGACTGCGGCTGATTGTGCGCCTGGTGCTGCTGGCCGCCGCGGCTGCGTTCGCATGGGTGCTGTATGTGCAGTGGCATGTGCAGCACCCGCCGCAGATGGCGCTGCCGGCCCATGCCGACGTCGGCATTGTGCTTGGCGCTTCGCTGCGTCACGACGTGCCCAGCCCCGGACTTAAGGAGCGGCTGGATCTGGCCGCCCGCTTGTACGAGCAAGGGCGTTATGCCCGATTGATCGTCACCGGCGGGCTTGACCATAACGGCTCCATGTTGACGGAAGCCGAAGGAATGCGCAATTATTTGCAGCAGTTGGGCGTGCCGGGCGCGGCGATTGAGCTGGAGCCGGCAGCGACGGACACGTATGAAAATTTGTTGTTCAGCCGGCGCATCATGGAAAGCAAGGGCTGGAGCAGCGCGATCGTCGTCACGCACGGCTTCCACGGCTGGCGTTCGCTGGAGATTGCCCGCACGCTGGGCTATGACGAGCCGGCGCTGGCGACAACGCCCTCGCAGGTGCTGTTTATGCCCTATCATGAGGCGCGCGAAACGCTGGCTTACGCCAAATGGCAGTGGACCAAGCTGCGTTACCGGCTTGGCTTGCTGCCCATATAAACAAAGCCCCTTGGCATCCAGACGATAACGGTTCCGTTTTGAGGTGCAAAAGCTTTAAATGACAGTGGATTTGACGTGCCAATTGGCACGTCTTTTTCTATTCAAAAACAACGATTAGTTCTAATTTTGGCTTTCTTTTTCACTAGGCTCTGTTTTAACGCTCAGTGTTGATTTAAGCAAACGAGTATCTTGCGTTAATCGTTTAAGGATAATGTGGAAGTAAGGGAAGGATAACGTGGAATTTTCATGAATAAGTAATGTATTTATAATCGTTGAAATTGGCAAGGAGGGTAAGTCGTGAAGCTTAGTGGGACTATTACCGAACAAGCGTACAGAAGAGAATTACAAGCTTCAAAAATTCGTCTTTTCAATGAAATATCCATGCGAAGGTTTTTGGACATTATCAGAGATAACTTTCCAGCGATGAAGACAGCGTATATTTTATATTGGACGCCTGAACAGGGGGAAGATATTATCAGCTTTCTTGTGGATACACATTCAGTTATTAAAATTGAATTGGATCGTTACGATGATAAAATAGCTCCGATAGTAGATGTGTATCCAATAGAGAATTTGATTAAAGGACGTAGTAAAACGAATCAGATTAAAATAGCCGTAGCTTTGGAGTTAGCGAAGAATGATTTAAATCATTGAAAAGAAGATGGAGCTAACGAGTAGGTTAGTCCAATCCCAGTCTTAACACAAGGCGGTTTGACGGTTTTTCTTTTGCCCGAAAATGAACATTTTAAGTAACAAACCGATTGTCAATTTCGTTGTCAATTCAGACCTTTGCACCCGAAAACGGAACCCGTTAATCCAGACGATGCCAGGGGCTTTGTCGTAGCATGGGTGTTCGGCCGGCAGATCCTTGTCCTGCGATGGCCGGGAAGTTGGACGGCGCTGCGAGCGTTCGCAGCGCCGGTTTGCTTGCGATCAGCTGCCGACGATGACGCCGCCGTTGACGTGGAGCATCTGGCCGGTCATGTAGGAGGCGTCTTCGCTGGCGAGGAAGACGTAGCTTGGGGCAAGCTCCTTCGGCTGTCCGGGCCGTTGCATCGGCGTGTCCGAGCCGAAGACGGCAACCTGCTCGGCGGTAAAGGTCGAGGGGATCAGCGGCGTCCAGATCGGACCGGGAGCCACGCCGTTGACGCGGATGCCGCGGCCGACGAGCTGCTGCGACAGCGAGCGGGTGAAGGCGACGATCGCGCCCTTGGTCGCGGAGTAGTCCAGCAGTTGTTCGTTGCCCTTGTAAGCGACGATCGACGCGGTGTTGATGATCGCGCTGCCCGCTTTCAAATGCGGCAGCGCCGCTTGCGTCATATAAAACGCCGCGAACACGTTCGTGCGAAAGGTGCGTTCCAACTGCTCGGGCGTTATGGCGGCCAGGTCTGTTTGCGGATGCTGCTCGCCGGCGTTGTTGACGAGAATGTCCAGCTTGCCGAATTGGCGCACCGTTTGTTCGACGGCTTGTTTGCAAAAGCTGGCGTCGCTCAAATCGCCGGCGATATGCAAGCAGCGGCGGCCTTTGGCTTCGACGAGCCGGTGCGTCTGTTCGGCGTCCTGATGTTCGTTCAAATACAGCAGCACGACGTCTGCGCCTTCTTTGGCATAGGCGACGGCCACGGCGCGGCCGATGCCGCTGTCGCCGCCGGTGATGATCGCCACTTTGTCTTTCAGCTTGCCGGCCGGCTTATAGCTGTCGTCTTCGAACACCGGCAGCGGATTCATGTCACTTTCCAGGCCGGGCTGGCTGTTCTGATGCTGGGGCGGCAATACGGGTTTGGTTTGCGTAGCTGATGTCATGACGAATCTCCTTTGGCTGTCCCGCAGGGCGGGAGTAATCCTGATTAGGATGATTCAGGAGCCGGCAAATCATACTTGGTGCGGTAATGATAGCCGCACAGCGGCTGAAAGCCGTTTTGGCCATACAGGCCAAGGGCCGGCCCGTTGGCGGCGACAACTTGCAAATACAGGCGCGCAGCGCCTTGCGACACGCTCCACGCGGCGAGCGAGCGGACGAGCAGATGGCCAAGCCCCAAGCCGCGGCGGTCTTCGCGCACGACGAGATTGACGAAGCCGGCCCAGCCGTCTTCGGCCACCGCTGTGCCCAGCCCAACAGGTTCGCCGCCGTCCAACAGCGTTACGAACGTTTTCGGAGCCGGCATTCGCTCGGCAAGCCCGGTATAAAACGACTTGCTTTCGCGGGGGAACCCGTCAAGGCGCAGCAAGGTATCGATCCATGCTTCATCGGCTTGCGGGGCGTAATGGACTTCGATGTGGGGGCGCGGGCGGCTTGTCCAGGCTTGATCGGCCAATTCGCCGCTCCGGCTGCTGTCGGCGCTCATGATCAGGCAAGGAATTTCCTTCCGATACCCCAGCCTCTCCAGTTCGCCGTCAAGCGCTTTGGGCACGTCACCGCCAAGCTGGAAAACCGCGGGCAGCCCGCGCGCCGCGTAGAAGCGCTCGATGCGAGCCAGCCAGTCCGGTTCAGCGGGATAAAGCGGTCCGGTAAACACGCTGTTGGCGCGTTTGCTGACGCCGCGCGAGGCGCGCAGCAGCCAGCCGCCAAGCGGTTCGGTTTCCTCAGCCGGCCATAACCGCATGGCGAGGCGGTCGATTTTGCCCAGCAGCTGTTGATTTGTTTGCACAACCATAAGGGGATAAGCGCTCCTTTCGCGAAAGCGGGAAATATCAATGAATATACATAAAGATGAATAGAAATTCAATAAGTTTTGTGGTATTTTGCTGCATAGATAGGCCAGGCCGATCGGCGGAGCGGCAGCGATAGTTTCAGCTATTTTTGGAGCGGCAGTTTGTTGGGGCAGAGATTCTGAAAGCAAGCGGTAAAGTGGATGGCTCACCCGCGGACTGCGTGATTGCCAGTTGCGATTTTTAGTTGTAATATAGATGGAATCATCTGAGCAAGGAGGGGACGCGTTTGCCGCACATTCCGGGGGAGCGAATCGTGTTGAGGGAATACCGCAGGGAGGATTTGCCGCATATGCGGGCCTGGACGAACGATGCGGAGATTACGGAGCAGCTGTCCGATATTTTTTTGTTCGCGCATACGCTGGAGATGACGGAATCGTTTTTGAGCTCGATGCTGCAGGGCACGGGGGAGATGAAAGGTTTTGTTATTGCGGATGCGGCGACGCTCGACTATATCGGGCAAATCGACCTCCACCATCTGGATTGGAAAAACCGCAGCGCCACGGTGGGCATGGTGATCGGCCGCAAGGAGCTGCTTGGTCAAGGTTATGGACGCGAAGCGATGCGGCTGATGCAGCGTTTTGTGTTCCACAGCTTGAATATGCACCGGCTGGAGCTGACCGTATATGAATACAACGAGCGCGCCATGCGCAGTTATGCGGCTTGCGGCTTTGTCGAGGAAGGCCGGCTGCGCGGCAAGCAATTCCGGCGCGGACGGTATTGGGATGTCGTTTGCATGAGCATGTTGCAGGACGAATATGAGCGCCAGACCGCTGCGGCAACGCAGCCGGGGACCGGCCAGCGATAACGCGGTGATGAACAGGCAGGACGGCCGAGGCCTCCGGGCCTGTTTTTTCGTTATTTTGCGCTGCGCTTATTTTTGATACCGCTTACACATACAGCCCGCCTGCTGCTTCCGTGCGAACTGCATTTATATATTTTACAATAATGGATACAATGCTTGTTAGCAATCCCGGATCAACCGCGCAGTCGTCAACAAGGCTGCTGCCAAGTTTGCGTAAAACGCCTTGCTGAAATCTTGTCAACAACGCTGCTGCCGTGAGGGCGGTATCCTTGTATTGAAAAAGAAAGCGCTTCGATTTACGCTGTGGTTAGCAACAACACGACAACAAATCGACCTGGGAGGGTGCTTATGAACATGACAGCAAATCAAGTTCAAACTGCCGGCGGCATGCGAGTGCGCGTGCAGCGGTTGGGCCGCTTTTTGAGCGGCATGGTGATGCCGAATATCGGGGCGTTTATCGCCTGGGGGTTCATCACCGCTTTATTTATTCCGACGGGCTGGATTCCGAACGAAGCTTTGGCGAAGCTGGTTGGTCCGATGATTTCGTACCTGCTGCCGCTCTTGATCGGGTATACCGGTGGGCAAATGATTCACGGCACGCGGGGCGGTGTCGTTGGCGCCGTCGCCACGATGGGCGTGGTGGTTGGCGCGGACATTCCGATGTTCCTCGGCGCGATGTTGGTTGGTCCTTCGACGGCTTGGGTGCTCAAACAGTTCGACCGGGCGATTGAAGGCAAAATCCGTTCCGGCTTCGAAATGCTGGTCAACAACTTTTCGGCCGGGATCATCGGCGGCGCGCTGGCGTTGGTGGCTTACACGCTGATCGGCCCGGTGGTGCTCGGGATCAGCAAGGCGCTTGCTTCCGGGGTGCAGGCGCTCGTCGATGCGGATTTGCTGCCGCTGGCGAACATTTTGATCGAACCGGGCAAAATTTTGTTCCTTAACAACGCGATCAATCACGGCGTATTAAGCCCGATCGGGCTGGCCGATGCGGCCAAAACCGGCAAGTCGATCATTTTCATGCTCGAATCGAATCCCGGTCCGGGTCTGGGCATCCTGCTGGCGTATTGGTTCGTCGGGCGCGGCTCGGCCAAGCAATCGGCTCCCGGCGCGGTGATCATTCATTTTCTCGGCGGCATTCATGAAATTTATTTCCCGTATATCCTGATGAATCCGCGGCTGATTCTCGCCGTCATCGCCGGCGGCGTTACCGGCAGCTTTACGTTTTCGCTGTTTCATGCCGGATTGGTGGCGCCTCCGTCGCCGGGCAGCATTTTCGCTTATATCGCCATGGCGCCGAAGGGTGGACTGCTCGCTGTGTTAAGCGGCGTGCTGACAGCGGCTGTCGTCTCGTTCCTCGTGGCCTCGCTGCTGCTGAAAACGGTCAAAGGCGGGCAGGAGGACGGGCTTGCACAAGCGCAGGATAAAATGGCCCAGTTGAAAAATAACGCCAAAGCGGCTCCGGCTGCCGCTCCGGTTGCGGTCGTGCGCGCTGCGGCCGATGTCCGCACCATTATTTTCGCCTGTGATGCCGGCATGGGCTCCAGCGCGATGGGCGCTTCGGTGCTCCGCAAAAAGCTGAAAGACGCCGGGGTGCAAGTCACTGTCGCCAATACGGCGATTACGGACATTCCCGCCGATGCCGATATCGTGTTCACGCACAAGGCGCTGACCGACCGGGCCCGCTTGCAGGCGCCAGGCGCCGAGCATATCGCCATCGACAACTTTATGAAAAGCCCGGAGTACGACGAGCTGGTCAAACGGCTGGCTTAGACGCTCCCTCTCACGCTGGCGGCTGCCGGCGTGATATCCTTTTTTCGGCGAGGAGATTGCGATGGAAGTTACGAACAGAAAACGTCAAATCCTTGCTTTGCTGTTGAACCGTAAAGAGGACATTACGATCGGTGATATCGCCGGAGAGATTCAAGTCAGCGCCAGAACGGTTCATCGCGAGCTGGATGAAATGGAAGCGTGGCTCGCGGCAAGCGGGCTGCAATTGAAGAAAAAAGCGGGGCGGGGCGTGCAGCTTCGCGGCAGCGCCGAGCAGATGCAGGCGTTGCACGAACGGCTGTACGCCACGCCAACGCGCGAATTTTCGGCCGAGGAGCGCAAGATCAACATTTTATGCATCCTGCTCGATTCGTCCGAACCGCTGAAATATTATGCGCTGGCGCAAGCGCTGTATGTGACGATGGCGACGATTGGCAACGATCTCGACGAGTTGGAGGGTTGGGTGGCCGAGCAGGGACTGACGCTGATTCGCCGCCGCGGCTACGGCGTGGAGATCGCCGGGGCGGAAGCCGAGCGGCGCAGCGCGATTTGCCGGCTGGTCGAGGAGCAGCTTGACGAGTCCGACCTGTTCGGCAAAGCGGCGGACGACGCGCTTGGCCCAACGAGCCGCCGCCTGGCGGCGCTGGCCGGCAAGGAGCAGCTGCTTGCGGTGGAGCAAGCGTTGTGGAGCGCCTCGTGCGACTGGCTGGACGGGCTGCCGGAAGCGGAATATACGCACCTGCTGATCCGGCTGGCCGTTGCCGTCTCGCGGTTTCGCGGCGGCAGCACGTTGGGCGAAGCGGCTGCGGCTGCGTTTGCGGCCGAGCCAAGCGCTTCGGTGCAGGCGTTGACTGCGCACCTGGCGCGCGAGCTGGAGCTGGAGCTGCCGCCGGCGGAAGCCGCGTATTTCGCGCATTGCTTGCAGAGCAAGGAGCGGCTGCAGCTGAGCGACTGGCTGGCCGCCGGCGATATGCGGCTGCATGAGCTGGCCGCGGAGCTGATCGGCCGCGTCGAGCGGCGCATCGGCTTGGCGCTGGCCGGCGATGCCTCGCTGCGCGAAGGGCTGGCCGGCCATCTGGCGCGCTCGTCGCGCAAGCTGGCCCGCGGCCAGGCGATCCGCAATCCGCTGCTCGGCCAGATCAAGCGCGATTTCGAAGCGCTGTTCCAGGTCGTGCGCGAGGAAAGCGGTTCGCTGCTGCCCGGCCCGGCGGTGCCCGACGAGGAGATCGGCTTTCTCGTCATGCATTTCGGGGCCGCTCTGGAGCGGCTAAAACGGTTCCGCCGCCCGGTTCGCGCCGTGCTCGTCTGTACGAGCGGTATCGGCTCGTCGAAGCTGCTGGCGATTCGTTTGCAGCAGGAGCTGCCGCAGATTTATATTTTGGGCCATACGTCGTGGTATGAGGCGAGCCGGTTGCCGGAAGACGATTATGATGTTATTTTGTCCACGATCGATTTGCCGATTGAACCGGATAAATATTTCAAGCTGAGCCCGCTGCTGGCGGCCGAGGAAGTCGACAAACTGCGCGCTTTTATTCAGGACATCACGCTGCGGCGCGATGCAGCGGACAGCGCAACGGCGGCGAAAACGAACGTGCAGTTGGGCCGGCTGAAAAAACAAAAAACGTATCTGGATGCCAGCCTCAGCCTGATCGAAGGTTTTCGCGTCCATGCCGCGGCGCGGGCCCCGCTGCCCGAGTTGCTGGCGCATATGGTGAACACGGCGGTTGACGAAGGGTATGCCGATGACGGCGATTCGATTGTCCGCCAACTGCTGGAGCGCGAGCGGCACGGCTCCCAGCGCTTGCCCGATACGCGGCTTGCGTTGTTTCATACGCGCAGCGCTGCGGTACGGAGTATTTATTTGTCGCTGTTTCGGCTGGAGGGCGAGCCGGAGGCACCGACGGCGGCGTCCCCGACAAGCGCTGCGGACGGACCTGACGGTACGGCGCGCGAACTTGCGGAGGATGATGCGGATTCGCTTGATCAGGCGCTGCTGATGCTCGCCCCCTGGGAGCTGCCGAAGGCGACGCTGGAAATTTTGAGCGAGATCAGTGGGTTGCTGGTGGACCCGGAGCTGCTTACGTTGCTTGCCACCGGGACGGAAAAGGAGATTCGCCGCTTTTATACACAGGCGCTGGCTGCTTTTATAGAAACTAAAATGGAAATGGAGAGTACTGTGCTATGGGAATTTTAACTGTGGAGAAAATCAGGGTGCAGGCTGACGTGAAAACGAGGGATGAGGCGATTCGGCTTGCCGGTCAACTGCTTGTCGACGCCGGACATGTAGCGGCTGCGTACATCGATAAAATGCTGGAGCGCGAAGCGATGGTTTCGACATATATGGGGGGCGGGCTGGCGATTCCGCACGGGACGAAGGAAGCCAAAGCGCTGATCGCTTCGACGGGCATTTCCATTGTGCAAATTCCGGCAGGCGTCGACTATGAGGACGGGGAGAAGGCGTATCTGGTGGTCGGCATTGCCGCTGCGGGCGACGAGCATATGGACATTTTGACGAATATCGCAATGATTTGCGCCGAAGACGACAATCTGGATGCGTTGGTGCAGACGGACAGCGCCGAAGCGATGCTGCGGATTTTTGCAGGCGGTGCGCTATGAAGGCGGTGCATTTTGGCGCGGGCAATATCGGGCGCGGGTTTATCGGGCTGCAATTGATCCGTTCGGGTTATGAGCTGACGTTTGTCGATGTGAACGAAACGCTGGTGTCGCTGCTGGCGAGCCAGGGGCTGTATCGCGTCAGGTTGGCGGGCGCGCAGGAGGACAGCGTGACGGTCAGCGGCTTCGCTGTGCAAAACGGCAGCGATATCGAGCAGGTCGGCGCGCTGATCGCCGAAGCGGATATCGTGACGACGGCGGTTGGTGTCGGCGTGCTGCGGCATATCGCTCCGGCCGTGGCGCGCGGCATCGAACTGCGCGTGGAGCGGCGTCCGGGGGTCCCGCTGCATGTGATCGCTTGCGAGAATACGATCGGCGGCAGCGCGCAGCTCCAGGAGCTGGTGTATAGCCGGTTGAGCCCGCAGCTGGCGGCGGACACCGCGGCGTGGATCGCGTTTCCGAACGCGGCGGTCGACCGGATCGTGCCGCTGCGGCAAGAGGGAAGCGAGCAGCTTGCGGTGACGGTGGAGCCGTTTTTCGAATGGATCGTCGACGGCTCGCAAATGCTGCCGGGTTATGCGCCGCTGGACGGCGTCACGTATGTCGAGCGGCTCGCGCCATATATTGAGCGCAAGCTGTTTACGGTGAATACCGGGCATTGCTGCGCAGCTTATGTCGGCGCGGCGCGCGGGCATGCGACGATCGGCGAGGCGATGGCCGACCCGGTTGTGGAAGCTGCGGTGCGCGGCGCGCTGGAGGAGACCGGGACGTTGCTCGTGCGCAAATACGGCTTTGAGTTTGAAGCGCATGCGGCATATGTGAATACAATGATCGAGCGCTTCCGCAATCCGTATTTGCGCGACGATGTGGAGCGCGTCGGCCGTTCGCCGCTGCGCAAGCTCGCGCCGCAGGATCGCTTTGCCGCTCCGGCGCTGCAACTGCTGGAGCTGGGCATCGAGCCGTGCGGACTGGCGCTGGCGATGGCCGCTGCGCTGCGCTTCGACAACCCGGGCGACGAGGAAGCGGTAGCGCTGCAAACCGTGCTGCGCGAGCGGGGCGCCGGTGCGGCGATCACGCTGGCGACCGGGCTCGGCGCGGATCATCCGCTGCATGTTTTGGTTATGACCCGGTATGGGCAACTGGGGCGATGTTTGACCAAAGGGGGCGCGATCAGATGACAGACCATCTGCAAGGGATCGCCGCTTCGTCCGGCTACGCCATCGCACCCGCGTTTCGCTACAGCCCGGAGGGCTTCACGCCGCAGCGGGAAACGACGGACGATCCGGCTGCGGAGACGGCCCGGTTTCGCGCCGCAGTCGCTGCGGCCGGCCGGGAGCTCGAAGCGCTGCGCGCGTTGACGGAAAGCCGGCTTGACGCGAAGAAGGCGGAAATTTTCGAAGCGCAGTTGATGTTTCTGGAGGACCCCGAGCTGATCGATGCGATCGTCGAGCAGATCGCCGGCGAGCGGGTGAGCGCCGAATATGCGCTGCATCAGGTTTCCGGGCAGTTTATCGATATTCTGAGCGCGATGGATAACGAGCTGCTGCGCGAGCGGGCGGCCGATGTGCGCGATATCGCACGGCGGCTGATGAACCTGCTGCGCGGCGTCAACGGCGCGGAGCTGGGCGGCATCGCGGAGCTGGCGATTGTGCTGGCCGACGACTTGACGCCTTCGGATACGGCGCAGCTTGATCCTGCGCTTGTCTGCGGCTTCATGACGGAGCGGGGCAGCCGCACCTCGCATTCGGCGATCATGGCCCGCTCGCTGGAAATTCCCGCTGTGGTCGGCGCCGGCGGAGCGTTAGCGGCGATTCGCACGGGCGATCTGCTGATCATGGATGCGGTTGAGGGGCGTATTTTCATCAATCCCGATGCAGCTCGGCTGGCTGAATACCGCGAGAAAAAGCGCCTGTACGACGAACGCCGCGCCGCGCTGCGCCGCCTTGTCGACGAGCCGACGGTGACGCGCGACGGGGTGACGCTGGAGCTGGCCGCCAATATCGGCGATATCGAGGATGTGCAGAAGGCGCTGGACAACGGCGCGGAAGCGATCGGCCTGTTCCGCACGGAGTTTTTGTACATGGGACGCCAGGCGTTGCCTACCGAAGAGGAGCAGTTTCAGGTTTACAAATATGTGCTGGATAAAATGAATCCGCAGCCGGTTGTGATCCGCACGTTGGATATCGGCGGCGATAAGGAGCTGCCGTATATGAAGCTGCCGGACGAGGACAATCCGTTCCTCGGCTTGCGCGCATTGCGGCTCTGCCTGCGGCATGAGGACGTGTTTCGCACGCAGCTGCGCGCGCTGCTGCGCGCCAGCGCATACGGCAATTTGCGCATCATGTTCCCGATGATCGCGGTGATGGAGGAACTGCTGGCTGCCAAGCGCGTGCTGGCGGAGGAGCGCGCCAAGCTGGAGCAAGGCGGCGTGCAGGTTGCAGCCGACGTGCAAATCGGCATGATGATCGAGGTGCCGGCCGCGGCGCTGGCCGCCGATGCGTTTGCGGCCGAGGTGGATTTTTTCAGTATCGGGACAAACGATTTGATTCAGTATACGATGGCGGCCGATCGGATGAATCAGGAGGTGGCGTATTTGTACCAGCCGCTGCATCCGTCCGTGCTCCGGCTGATTGCGATGGTGATTCGCGCGGCGCGCGGCGCGGGCAAGTGGGTTGGGATGTGCGGCGAAATGGCCGGCGACGAGCTGGCGATTCCGCTGCTGGTCGGGCTTGGGCTGCACGAATTCAGCATGAGCGCGGGTTCGATCCTGCCGGCGCGCGAGTTGATCGGCCGGTTGTCGCAGCAGGAATGGGCGGAGCACGCCAAGCGGCTGCTGGTCTTGCGCACGTCGGGAGAAATCGCGGAAGCGGTCCGCCAACAATTGGGATGGGGAGAGTGATGCAGCCATGCTGACCAAAACGTTTACGATTCTGAATCCGTCCGGGTTCCACGCGCGTCCGACGAAGTTGTTCGTGCAAAAGGCGACGACGTTTACGGATTGCGAAGTATTTTTGATCAAAAACAATACGAAAAAAATAAACGGCAAAAGCTCGCTGGGCATTTTATCGCTGGGCATTATGCACAAGGACGAGGTGACGCTGGAAATTTCCGGCGGGCAGGCCGAGCGGGCGATGGAGGAGCTGGGCGGGATTTTGACGGCGATTTTGGAATAAACGTGCATGAGGAAAAGCGTGAGTTTGCAGGCTGCGGCCTGAGGAACTCGCGCTTTTTGGCGCTTCGGCGCTGGGTTCGGACAGATCGGGGCGGCCAGGACGGAGCGTCCTTCCAGTTTATGGGTGGTTGCGAACAGCGCACCACAAGAGGGTGGGATGAGGCGGATTCACGAGCAAACTTTTGCTTTTTCAAAAAAATTCCTGAAAATTTCCTTGAATCGACAAAAAAAGACAAAAATCAGCCCTTTTCAATTTTATATTACACATGTATAATGGAAAAAACCAAGTTGTTGCTGAGTTGGACGAGATGTTGAAAATTGCATTTTTTTGCAGTTGCAAGTAATATGTATGCTACCGGATACGAATGATATTTCGGGAATAATGCCGATATAGAGGCGAAGCTGTTATTTTGCATTCGTGGGTATGATATATATTACTGTTTTTAATGGACAAGGCGGTGAGGATGGAAGGATGATTCAGAGCAGGTGCGCTATTCCATGGGGGTCGTTGGATGTTGGGCGGCCGCGGGTCAAGGATACGATCAACGAGCGGTTGTTCTGGAGAGAGTCACCCGGATCACCGCACGGACCGCCGGAATTTTGAAGAGGCAAAGCAAAAGCGAGCGCGCGAAGCCGAATTTTGATGCATGTGGACGGTAAGTACATATCGAAGCGTTACATGATTTAACAGCGACCAAGTTGCTGGTGAAAGGGGAATTCAGTGATAAATCGGGGGACGCAGGAGCCTCTATGAACGAAAACGGTTTTCTAACATTCGCGCGTTGGACATCGCTTGAGGCATGCCATTGCTGGATAGCGAGCGGACGTTGAATGACAATCGGCAGTTTAATAATCATGTCGAATATATGCGATACATGTGCGGGACAGGAGGCGCAGTATGGTCAAAATGTCGCTGTGGACATTGGTTTTTCTCCTTGTATTGACAGGGAGCTACTGGTGGACGCATCGCGAGAAGGGACCCGATCCGGCATTGAAAAGCGTTGTTGCCAGCTATGTCGGTTTCGATGGAGCGATTAACGATCCGACCGGGGAACTTGGAGTAAACGGCAAAGATGATGTGAGCTTTCAACTGAAAGGCGATCAATTGGTCATCGCTTACGGCAAACAATTGTTTCGAATCGATATGGTGAAGGATGGGCAGGACGTGTTTCGCGCTTTGCAAGCGCTTGGCGTGACGGTGGAGAAAGGTGCCGGCGGGCAGCTGACCGTGCGTTATCATGGGGAAGCGGTGAAACGCTTTGAGTAAATGGCTGTTGGTTTGTGGAGGACTGCTGGTGCTGGCGGCAGTGCTTGTGCCCGTGTCGATTGCGTCTTTCGGACCGCGTGATGCGGCGGTGGCGAAACCGCTGCCCGTTGTGGTCATCAAAGAAGCGCAAGCTGCTGGCGGAAGGTACAAGCAAATTGCCGAGGGCGATACGGTATATCTTGTGAACGAGCAGACCGGGGAACAATCCATACTGCACAAGCTGTACGGCAAGCCCCAGGCAGCTATGGAACGTCCGGCCGCACAAGCGGTTGGGAATTTTGGCTATTTGCCCGGGAGTCTGCTGATCGACCCGTCGAGCATGGAACAAGCGGGTATTCAACCGTCCATTCCGTTTACTTACGATGCCACGCCGGAACAAAGTTCGATATACCTGGAAACGCTGCAAGCCGACGGCTGGACGATTCAAGGGGTTTACCGGACAGCGATCTATCTTGACTATTATTTGCAAAAGCAAGAGTTAACGGCGCGAGTGATTGTACTGGAGGACAGCATGAAAGTATTTGGCGATGTGAAGCCGGATCTGCCTGATCCGCGGAAGTTTGCGGCTGAAGCTGCACCTTAGTCGGGACAAGCGGACCGCAGCATGATGTTGGGTGTGTTATACAATTTACCCTGTGTCGGGTATATGGAGGATGCTTGAATGAATATAGAGTGGAATTGGAAAACCATTTGTGTGCTTGCCGCAGCGGTGCTTCTTCTGGTTGGCACGAATGTGGGCCAATATTTCTTGCTTTGGGGTCCGAAGCAGGAGGAAATGAAAGCTGCTTATGACCAGCAAGTGCAGACCTTGGAGGCGACGATTGCGCAAATCGGCCCGATGGTCGGCATCTGGACCGTCAAGGACGGCGTGACCAATCTGGAAGCCGGCAAGCAGGTGGAGGAAAGCGACCTGGCCATCAGGGAAATTCCCGAATCGATGATTACCAAAAGCTTTATTTTGGACCCATCCTCCATTGTCGGCAAATATTACCGGATTGCGCTTGGGCCGGGCACGCCGCTCAGCGAAGATCTTGTGATGGAAGACCCTGTGGATGATACGACGCGCGAACTCGATGTCGTAGCCAATACGTTGCCGATCGGTTTGCATGTAGGGGATTACATTGATTACCGGATCGTATACCCGTACGGCGAAGATTACATCATCTTTCCTCACAAACGGATCGATGGGATGAATGGAGAGACATTTAAGATCAAGCTGAACGAAAAGGAAATTCATTTCTATCAGGCAGCGCTTGTCGATTATTTCCTGCAAAAGGAAAACGGCTCGATCCTGTATGCCACCAAGTATTTAGAGCCCGGGCTGCAAAAACCGGCGACACAGTATTACGCCATTCCCCAAAATATTGCGGCGATTATTAAAGCAGACCCGAATATCGTGGAGAAGGTCAATGCACAGCTCAACGATCCGACGCGAACGATCATCGATTCCGGTATTAGCGATTTGAATGATGAAGCTGTTGGCAAACTGGCGAGCGGGCGAGGAGAAGTCATCGGCAAAATCAACGGTGGCGTAGGCGAGCATACGAACCAAGAAGCCAAACGCCGGCAAGAAGCGGCTGATCAAGCCGCCAACCAGCCCGCTGCAAGTTCGCAGCCGCAAACTCCAGCGACGGCGCCGCAAAGCACGCAACAAGGAGCAACGGATCAATCGTCTGCAGGCTCAACTGCCGGCAGCGGCGGCGTATCGTCGGAAATGCCGTTGAATATAGGGAAAGGTGTCGTGGAGTAATGTTAATTGGCGTGTATGGTTATACCGACAAGCGCCCGGTCATTTACGCGTTGCTCAAGCTGTTGCAGGCAACCGGCGATGTAGCGCTGTTCAGCGGCAACCGGCATTACCGCAGGCTGCTGGAGAACGGGGAGTCCCAAGGGCATATGGCAAATGTCATGATCGCCGTATCGGATGCTTCACCGGATGAAATTTTTGAAGAGATCGGATACACGACAGATGATTTTGAACATATTATTTTTGACTTGCAAGATGCGATTCCCGAGGAGCTTTCGTTGATTTTGTACGTGAAGAGTTATCCGCCTGACGATGAGGAACTCAGCTTTATCGAGCTGCTTGGCACGTATACGACAGTGAAGCTTGTTTATGACGGCAAACGGGAGAAAGGTGCAATCAACGTTGCGCCCCTCTCACCGCTTTGGCGGAGTGTCGAACAGATCGAGGCTTACCGGGTGCTCGCTCCGCTTGCATCGAAGGAGCTTAATGCCGGACTGGCGGCGCTGCTCGCCCCGGCGTTGAATATCAGCGCAAAAACGGCGTTTGCGATTTTGAACCGGAGGTGGTCGCGTTGAAAATTGCCGTTATTTCTCCAGACCGCCGGCAAGGGGGAACAACAGTCAGCGTGCTGCTGGCACTGGCCTTGGCACAAACGCAAAATTATCGCACCTGTCTGACTTACACCGGGAACGACAATCTATCGATTATGGGTTGTCTTGGCCTAAAGCCGTTCGAAGATAAAACGCGCAACCTGACACAGGTGATCAAGCTGCTCGAGGCGCATGCCATCTCCGGCGAAGAAATTTCCGACTATTGCATCAAGGTGCCGGGCGTGCCGAATTTGCAAATTATCGATACGGCGTCCGACACCATTTCGGATGAAGATAACAGCAAGTTGCTCAAATTCGTCATTGAAAATTTGCATCACGAAATTGTCATTACCGATGTGGCGACGGAAATTTACGACGATATTACGCGTGCTGTTATCGATCAGTCTGATTTGGTTGTGATGGTGCTGACCCAGTCCCGCGATATCGGCAACAAGTTGAAGTATTGGGAAACGGCGGGAGTGCTCGAATATGTCAACAACAAAGGCCTCGTGTTCATATTTAATCAATATGACCCTTATGTGGAAGCGTTCCGCGATACAACGAAACGGATGGGGCTGCGTCACAGGCGTTGTGCGAAGATCAGCTATAATCCGTTTATCAAAAAGACGGGCAACCAGGGCAAGCTGCAGACCATTTTGCCGTACATCTTGAAGAAAGACCCGCGCGTCATTGAACTGAATAACGATTTAAAGGAATGTCTGATGACCGTGCTTGCGAATTTGGGCCGCAAAACCGTATGGCCGCAGTAAGCGCAGCAGCAGCCAATCGGTTTGGAAGGAGGAAGAGATTTGAGTACGAACGCCTGGCTGATGCTCGCAACCTTGCTTGGAATCGCTATAACCGTCATGTTTTTGTATCTGAAAGCCAAGCGCGAACGGCCGGATATGGAGCAATCGGACAAGCTGACCATGGACAGGCTGCTGGAAATCGTCAAATACAGTCTTGCAGACTTGCTCAAGGACGAGAATTTCGCCGGCATGGCCGACGAAGAGTTCGAATCGATGTACAAACGAAAAGCGCGCATTCAGGATGCGATGCAAAACTGCGTGTACGGGATCGATTCGGCCAAACTGATCGTACAGGACTTGATCCGCAGCATCATTGCCGATTTGCTGAAAACCGAGGAAGCGATTTTGCAGGTATTCGATTTTCATGCCAACTATTTGGAACCGCGGGTCAAGTTTGAGATCCTGATGTATTTTTATAAGAAGAAATGTGGCAAAGACGCGCTGGCCGACATGATCAATGAATATCAATTGGCGAGAGAACGCTTTGAAATCGAAGATAAATCGCAGGCTTCCTATTTGGTCACGAATGAAGATATTGACATGATCTATGCAGAGAAGCAATTTGAGTTGACGTATCATGTCTTGCTCGATTTGATGTCCATTTTGATCTACCAGCGCTACAAAGGTTTTGGCGTCATCGATACGCTGCGTGAAATGAACATCAACGGCTTTAACTGCGGAACTTCCGGTTCGATTTTGAGCGCATTGCTGAACAAGGATAAGAAAATCATGAAGGCGCCGCGTTCGGTATGGCTGTATTTTAACGGGAAATATATCCATTTGCGCTTTTTAACGTTCCATTCCGAAGAAGAACTGCGGCGTGTCGTTCAGCTGCTCTGCCGCTACAACAATCCAGGACCGCTGACCGAGAAGCGCGGTTATCTCGTAAATACGATGTACGACAAATCGCGCGTATTGGCCATGCGGCCGCCGGCTGCCGAATATTGGGCCGTGTTCGTCCGAAAGTTCACATTAAGCGATTCCTCGTTGCCGGCGCTGATCGCCAAACCTTATGTGAATAAAGCGCATTTGGCGATCAACATGGTTAAGTATTTAATGATGGGGCAGGTCACTTGCGGCTTTACCGGCAGGCAAGGTGCAGGTAAAACCGTTATGATGACCGCTGCGGTCAAGTACATTGACCCCCGCTACACGATGCGCGTTCTGGAGATGGCGCCTGAAATGTACTTGCGGGAGCTGTACCCCGAGCGAAATATTTTGTCCGTACAGGAAACGGAATTCGTTTCTGCTGCTGAATTGCAGGACGCCTTGAAGAAATCGGACGCTGCCGTATCGATCGTTGGGGAAGTTGCGACAGATGCGATTGCCGCACGGATGATTCAAATGGGTCAGGTAGCTTCGATCTTTACGATTTTTTCGCACCATGCCAACAGGGCCGAGCAACTGGTATATGCGATTCGCAACTCGCTTGTGAACGCGGGGGGCTTTACGGGCAACATGATTACGGCCGAACAACAGGTCATTGACGTCATTCGCGTCGACATTCATCTGAATTATACAACTGACGGGCGGCGTTATATCGAACGTGTTTCCGAAATCGTCAAGCTGGATGTCAGCGTGCCGTACCCGGACTATGATCCGAACAATCCGCTCCATTCGATGAATGAAATTACAAAAGAATATTATACCCGGCAAACCGACCGCCAATCGTTTACAACTCGCGATATCTTAACATACAACCTTGAAACGGATACCTACGAAACGTATGAATGGTTTACGACCGAGCTGACGCAAAAAATGCTGGAGGTCATGCCGACCGATCAGGTGCCGGAGTTCAAGCGTTTTATTTTGGATAACTGGAGGTTATAAGCGAGGAGCGGATGAAAGATGATCTTTTTACTTATCGGCATTGTTTTCACCGCCGTTTTCGGAGTCACGATGATTGTCATCACGGACAAGAAAAAGGCGAGAGCCCGCAAAGGCATGGTCAAGAAACACAAAGGTTTGATCTCCTTGTCCACGTATTTCCGGTGGAGCAAATTTCTTGACGAGTTTTTTCTGACGCGAGGCAGTTACCGTAAGGTTAAAAATCGGGTAGCCGAGTTGTCCGTCTACACGGTTCAGGAAATCAAGGTGTATTCCGTACGCGTATATTTGATCGCCGCAACTTCATCATTCGTATTGGTGATTTCCGGTGCAATTATTTTTCGCGACTTGTTTTCCACGTTATTGGTGCTGTTCTACGCCATTATCGTCAATACGGTATTGGTGGACAAGCAAATTGACAGCGTGCATTTCAAGCTTTTGAAGCAACTGTCGATGGCGCTTTCCGCACTAAGGCAAAATTATTTGCGGCTGAACTCCATCCCGCAGGCCGTTGCGGAAACCGATACCGGTTCGGAGCTGCACCGGGCATTCGAGGACATCTATTTGATCTTGACTGATGTCGACGGCAAAAAACGGCTGGACGAGTTTTATGCGACAACGCCGTTCAGGCTGCTTTGTACATTGGCCGGTGTCTGCTATATCTTAAACAATTCCGGCGACACGAAGCTGCGGGACGGTTCTTCGAACTTCCTGCAAGCCATGGGTATGATGGCTGATGAGGTCAATTTGGAAATTCGCCGGATTTCGCTGCAGAAAGCCCGCTTCGGCATGCTGGAATATTTGCCGGTAGCGCCCCTGATGGCCATCGGGGTGATCGAAAGATTTTTCGCTTCCATTATTCCCGGCACTTCGGTCATTTACAACGGAGCCATCGGTTATATTTCACGCACTGTCATTTTGCTGGCCTCAATCATCGGATACACCGTGATCGTCAAGATCAACAGCGCCGTCTCCGTCAAAAAGGATGATCGGAATCCGATCGTTGTCAGACTTTTGCGTCAGCCATGGTTTGCTTCACTTATTGGCGATGTGATGCCCAAACGACAGTTCAAGAAAGCGAAAAAGCAACGCATGATCAAAGGCGCGCTGAGCATGACCGATTTGCGGCACATGTATGGAAGCAAGCTGTTATATGCTTTTGCAGCCTTTGCGGTGACCTTGACTTGTATGTTTTTTGCCGTTCATCTGGGCAAGCAGTTTGTATATTCGAACGTTAAAGAGGTGTCGCTGGTTGGCGGGGAAAAGCTGACCGCTCAGGACATTGTCGTTCGCAAAAAAATGGACGAGATTTATCTTGCGAAGCCCGTGCTGCCTGGCGAAAACGAAACGAAGGAATTCGTCAAGGCGAATTTGCCCAAACTTCAGGCGTTCGACCAAGACGCTCAGGTGAAGCGGTTAAAGGAAAAATACGTCAGCTACCATAACGCTTCATTTAAATGGTGGATGCTGTTGACCGCGTTTCTGGTGAGCTTAGCTTTTGCTTACGTTCCCGAATTGCTGCTCAAGGGCCGAGCGTGGCTGCTCAAGACCGAAAGTGAAGAAGATGTACTGCAACTGCAAACGATTATTTCCATCTTGATGAATACGTCCACAGACACACTGGAGACGTTGTACTGGTTGGAACGGCAGAGCAGAGTGCATAAAAACGCAATTCTTGATGCGTACCACGAATATCCATCGAATCCCGATCTGGCGCTGAACCGGCTGAAATCGAAAGCGGTGTTGCCAGGTTTCCGCCGAATGGTCGACAAACTGATTTTGACGATTCACCAGATTACGTTAGGCGAGGCATTCAGCGATTTGGTGACAGAGCGCGACCACGTGATGCGGATTCGGGAAATCTCCCAAAATACGACGTTGAATAAAAAGCGATCGATGGTCAGTCCGCTTGCAATGGCACCGCTTGTGTTGACGGCGCTTTTGTACATTTTAATGCCGCTTGGCATTCTGGGCTTCAAAGAGTTTATGGCTGCACTTGCTAATGTGAAGCACTAGATCATGAAATCCAAATTACGCTTGGGAGGTGATAAGAGTTGACGAGTGTTCCGTGGATTGCCATATGTGTGCTGCTCGTTTTGCTGATTACGGGGTCTTGTGTGTTCGTATTCGGACGACAGAGGAGGTGAATAACGCGCTCGAGCTAGCGAACGCCGGCTGCTTTCAGCAGATCGTAAAACGGATGTATCCAAAACTATTTAAGGAGTGAATAATCAATGGAAGGCGAATTGGGATCTGGCGCAAGGATAGCCATTGCATTAATTGTGATTGGGGTTATTATTTCGGTTATTTTCGTTATTCTCGGCTTCACGCGAGGAACGACGAACCAAGGGATTACAACGGTACAAAACTCGATGGATTCGATGTCGCTGGCACAGTTTGACGATTACGACCAAAAGGTTTTGTCGGGGACGCAGGTTATCTCTGCGATCAAGCTGTTTGAAGGCCGGCCGGTGGCAACTGTCACCCGAACATCTCAATCGATGCATCCTACCTCGAGCACCACAACCAATATTGGTTATAACTATGGGGCAATCCTGGATGGAAGCGATGAAACTGCAACTAACAGTGGGATATATAAAACTGATGCTTTGACTAAACCAGCAGAACAATCATGGTTTGAAGTAGGGCTTGATGGTGATGGCGATATTACCTACAACATGAACTATCTTCCACTGACGCAAACGGGTAAAGATTCTTTTGTTCGACCAACAGCGAAATTTCTTGCACAACTGATTAAGGACCCGACAGGAACGATTGTTGGCATTTGCTTTACACAACAATAAACAATATTCAGAGGTTTCTTGTTGTTAAAATCCGCAATGGCAGATGATTGCTTATTGCGGATTGGATAGAGCCGGAAACCTTACTAAATGAATAGGGGATGATGGATGATGAACGAATGGCCCGCAGCTTTATGGGCGAGTATAAGTGCGATGACAGCGGCGCTGGTGCTGACATTGATTGCCGTGCTCGGCTCCTTTGCCCGACAGGGAGCAGCGATCCAGCAGATGGATGACAATGCCATTGCCATTGTCAAGGAATATCGCAAGTATGCACAATTTAACGGCACGACAAATTTATACCCGCAGGATGTGATTTCGGCGATTGCTGAATCGCGCGGCAACCCGGAAATTTGGATTGATATCTTGCCAGGCAACGACGTGAATTTCGCTAAAATATATACGGTGTACACACCGGCTGCGGATTTTTCCGTTAACGCACTTACGCAGGCAAAGGCTGGTGAGGTTGAAATATTCCCTACTGAGGCCAGGTTTAGCGCGTCATTGGATACGGATGCGAACGGTGCGATCATCCATATTGAATTCAGGAGGGAATAGCTATGGATAATGAAGTTCGCTCCAGTGTTCATATTGCAATTCAATTGATGGTGGTTGCTTTTACGCTGGGCGTGCTGATTTTCTTTGCTGTCCCGGCGCAAAATTACAAGCGTAATCAAGTCGACGCGGTCGCAGATACACAAGCAGAGACGTTTGCAACAGAATTGGTTGACGCGGCAGCCTACGGTCCGATTCCCGCTTCCTCGGCTTTTGTCATTCTTGAGCGCAACGTTTCCGCGATCCATTCGCTTTCCGGCACCGTATCTACCAAAGATATTCATGGCCAAAACATCGTGGTGCCGATAACGAGCACAGCCAGTTTGACCCAGTTGTTTCATACCAAGGTTCGTTTGCAGTTGACTCCCTATATGGACATGTACGACGTGACGGTAAAGGAGGAATGATCCATGAATGAAACCGACGATGCTTTTGATTTGATTACGCTTGTGATGGTACTGGCCATTTTTACACCGATTATGGTCTACTGTGCGATTCCTTTTTTTAAAGGAGATGTCGGTGGTTTCGACGTGCAGATCGATAAGACAGCGTTAAGTACGGAGAGCGAAATCGTTCCTCAAGATCCGAAGAGAACGGTAGCAGATCTTTTGATGATGCTTGTGGTGGCTGATGCCAATACACCGCAGCCTAAACAGCTGCGTTTGGATTTTTCCGGGGTGCAGCAGCCATTTGCTCTGGATGAACATTTTTTCAGTGACAGAAGTGAGGAACTGCAAGCAGCCAAAAGTATGCTTCCGGCCAATTTAGCAGCATGTACACGATTGCGATTGTTTGTAGGACCCGCCGGTATGAGATTTTGGAATGCCGATTTGAAACCTAAACCCAATCCTCCCGAGGAGAATGACGAATGCGACTATTCGGCTGGTTGATTCCTTCGTTTCGCAAAGGCACGTATGTGATCGTAGCCGATCCGGTGTGCGCGCGCGGACATGAAGCGGAATCCGTATTTGCTTATTTGGACCCGCAGATCAAATATGATCGCAATTTGTACGGGATGCCGAAGCGGCAGGCCAAGGGGCTTATCGTCTCGCTGATCAAATACAAAACTACGGCGGGCACGGAAACGATTTATTACGGTGTGCTGATCAAAAATATATTGTATGCCATCGATGAGGCACATCTGGAACGAGCGTAGCGAGGGAGTCGAATTATGAGCGATATTATTAATAAAATCATCGGCGTATTTATGGCGTTTATCATCTTGGCCGGCGGCCCGCTTATCATCAATACGATGAGTATGGATTTGACGATGAACCGCAGCGTATTGAATGAAATGACCAACTTGATCGACAAAGTATGCGACAACGGTCGGTTGACGCCAACGGACCTGTCTGATTTTTATCTCGGCGTTTCCTCGTACGGGGTATCTATGGACGCTACGGTTAAGCGATACATGAAGGTCGTAAACCCGGATGGCAGCGGGGGGACATATACTTCCTACGTGCTTAATGAAGATACGCAAACGTGGAAAGAGGGCGACATCATCAAGGTGACGGTGAAAGCGATCGATTATACAGGGGCGCAGCGCATTCAATATCGGCTCCTGCACATGACACCGCCGAAGTTTGATCAGACGCTGGCCGGCATGGTGAGAAAGTAGGCGACGATGAGCAGAACCTTTGGTGTTGTGAATATTGTTGCTGTCTTGTTTTTTGCAGCGATGATTATCGGGCTGCTGAAATATGCGGAAAAAGAAAAAAATGAAATTGAGCAACTCAAGCTGAGCTATGCGATCGACTACGCGACTGATGCCGGCTCCATGGCGATGCTAAAAACGGGAAGACTTGATATGGATTATGCGGTAACGAAATCTTTGACCGTAGATCCGAATGCGGCGTTGGATACGTTCCTCGACGTATTTTGCTTCAATTATGATTTGCAGCCGACCCCGGATAACAAGGCGTTGATCAAGGATTACATCCCGGTGGCCACCGTCGCCGGGTTTGACGGTTATTACTTGGCTTCACCCCAGCTTGTCAGCAATGGCGGCGGCAATTATCCCGACAATTATGCTGCCGGTGCCCCTGGTGAGAACGTCGACTGGGATCTCGTTTTTGGCATGAAGCTTCCATATACCTATACGTTTGGATCAACCAGCTACGCATTAAACATGGGATTCGAATATACGCTGGCATTAAATGGAGCGGATTTGACGAAGCAAGCCGGGTTGCCGCCAACCGCTTCGGGGACGATGACCAAGGTACAAGCCCGAGAGAAAATAACCAATCTCATATCCAACGATATGGCCAGTACCATTAATCGAATTAACGCCAATAATCCGAACTGGCATCATGCATTTTATATCCCAAGCCAACTGACAACTTTTAGCGGCGTCAATCCTATTGAGGGTCCCAGCTTCCTGGTGCTGTTGCAAAATTTGACGCTTACAACCTCGAAGCCAATCAGCGGCTTTAGCGTATCCGGTTCACGAATCGATACGACGCGAATGCTGGTTGGATACAAACGTGGCGGCATCAAGTATTATGCGTATGCAGATGAAGCTCCGCCAACGGATGAAATGGATAATGGGACCGTGGAGCAGGTGTTCGCCACGCCGAAAGAAGCAGCGCTCGCTCAATATTACTATGATTTGAAAAAAGTGAGCAAAAAATAGGAAGGGAAGCCGACATAACCAAATCAACAAGGGGCAACATGATCTTTCTACAATCAGGAGGGCGGTACGGGATGGGAATTAATGTAGAAGCAGCGCGCACGCAGGCGAATCGATTAAGCCAATATGCCAGTACGCTTAATGAAGTGTATCGTAACTTGGAATCGCTTAGGGTGAATTTGAATCAGGCATGGCAGGCAGATGAGATGGCTTATATCAACGTGGCCATCGGTCAAATGCTTGGCGAACTGTCATCTTGCTCCAGCTCTTTAAGCTCGTTAAGCAGCGATGTGTATGCTGTGGCTCTGGAGATCAGACACGAGGAAGAAGTCAGGGAAGCGGAGGAGCGGGCCCGCCAGCAGCGTTTGCTTCAGGAGCTGTTGAGCAGGCAGCAACTGCCGTTTCAATAAAGCTGTATCCGCCAAGCGGATGTTAATGCTTCTGTGCCGTTGTTTCAACGTACATTCGGCACGGAGCTTAATATAATTTATTTCAGGAAGGGGTTTCAACATATGGGAAGAAAAATTGTGGTTGATCCGGCGAAGCTGGAGGCGGCCGCCAAGCAGATGAATGCACAGGCTAATGATTACAAGTCGCTGTATGAAAAATTGTACGGCGAGGTCAGCGGTTTGAAGTCTGGATGGGACGGGGTCGACAATCAGGCTTTTGTAGCGCAAATCGAAGGATTCAAAGAAGATTTCCAAGCCATGGTGACGTTGATGACGCAGTATGCTGACTTCTTGACTACGAGCGCAGGCACCTATAAGCGTACGCAGACGGAAACCGTTAATGCAGTGAAAAAATTGACTAATTAATTATTGAGGAGGACGTTACGATGGCAACCATTGAAGGAATCAGCATTACACTTGATGTCGTTTCTGCTACGGCTAAATCGATCGGTGAGTTGAACAGCAAATTGGATACGAAGCTGTACGATATTAAAAAGGAAATGAACAGCTTGACATCCACTTGGAACAGTGATGCCGCCGACACCATTCAGAAAAAGTTTAACGGACTGGAAGAGCGCTTCAAAGAGTACAAGGACATTATCGATTCTTATGTCAGATTTTTGAATACAACCGTCACGAACTATAACGAAGCAGAGACGGCAATCAATAATAACGCCGGTCAATTCAAGTAGGCGACAACGGCAAGAAGGGTGAAATTTCGATTTTGCCCTTCTGCTTCATCTTTTGCTGCAAGAAGTTTTAATGAACATCGAAAACAAGAGGTGGTTGGCGACGCTCCCATCTTAACGATATAGATGCATGGTGAGGAGAAGGTGAAGCAAATGCGGAATAAACGGGCGCTGGCGATTATAGCCTTCTGCTGCCTATGGCTGCTTTTGCAGCAACAAGCCTATGCGGAAGACGCTTCTGTGCTGTTGAATAAATATGGCATAACCGTTGATAACGCCGCTGCAGAGGGAAAAAAACTGGATGTTATGGAGAACGCCTACTATCAAGCGGCCAAAACCGTTAATACCAAAGAGATGTTGAATGCTGCGGATGTTGTGTATGATCAGTATGTCAAAAATCAACTGACCGCCCTGGATTTGCAAATCTATCAGCAGTCGGACGAACTGACGCAAATTCAGTCCATGATGGAGCAAGCCAAGTCCAGAGAGGTGACGTTCATCCTGGAATTGGATGCCCGTTACCGGGCTGCGGCATCCGCACTTGCTGCCAAACAGGAGGAACGAAACAAGCTTGCCGCTCAGTATACGCCTGCAACACAATCGTACGAAGTGGAACAAGATAAGGCCCGGCTTCGTGATTTGGGCACGCAGGTAAGCGCGCAACGCAGCAAATACGAAAAGGCGCTTGTTCATCCCGAGCTTGGCGAAATTACAGATTTCAAGTCACCGCTGGCGATTCCGGCACAAATGACATCGGGGTTTGGTGTCCGGCTTGACCCTGTATCCAGAACCGAGATGAGCTTTCACAAAGGAATGGACCTGCACGCTCCTGAAGGTACGACTGTGCTTGCTGCGTTTAATGGCATCGTAGAGGAAGCGGCAAGCAATACGGAAATCGGCAACTTTGTCATCCTGGATCACGGGCAGGGGATCAAAACTCTTTATGGTCACTTGTCAAGTTTCCAGGTGGCTGCTGGACAAACCGTATCGCAATATGAGCCGATTGCCAAGTCTGGCAATACCGGAACGCAAAGCACGGGTCCGCATTTGCATTTCGGTCTGTTTATTAATGGACAAGCGGTAGATCCCGCCGTTATCGTACCCCACTCTTAAGAATAGGAAAAGGAAGTGAGCGAAATGATTGTGGCTTCAAAGGAACGATATTTGCCGGTTACGATCAACACGCTGGTGCTGGCCAAAAACGATATGTACATCTACATTCATCGGGATGTATACGATCAGGCCGTTGTATTGGCCGATCGGTATCCTACGTTTGACGCGCTTCGCGCCGAGGTTGGAGGTTCGTCGCTTAATGAGCCGACAGCCCAATGGTTTTATGAGCATGCCCCGAGACCGATTCATGCTCTGGCGCCCTATCTTTGCCTGGTTGAAGGTTTAATTGAACCTGAATTGGAACTGGTTTGCGGGGTGCTTCATGTCATTACAGGGATGATCCATGTGCGCAATTTTGTGACAAAAGCCGCAGAAATCCGGCGCAGCGTCTCCTTCTCCTTATCCATTCAGGAGGAGTACGAGCTTGCATGGGATCGTTTTTTTGCTACAGCGATTCCTTACAAAGAACGGCACGGCGTACAGCTTCAGTTGCCCGGACATGTATCGGATCACGGACACGATCTGGCTGATGCGCGTGGCGTAGAGGCATTGCCGTCATCGTGGGGGTCGGTTGCTGAGCTGGCGAGCCCAAACGATTGGCCGCCTGGATCTCCTCCACGCAGTCAGGAGAACACCGGCAAACTTCCGGTTGTGTCATCGGAAGCACTAGTGGAGGCTGAACGTGTTGCCACCCGCAACCTGCTGAAATAAGACAACAAGAGAAACGGAGACGGGACAAATGCCGATGTGGAAGTTGCAAGTTGATCTTGCGGGATTGCTGCTGCTCGCTATTTGCGTGTTGCTAAAGGGGAGGCTTGTTGCCGTTGTCTGCCGCAAGTTGGCTTCTGGAAATACTGGCGGGTTTCTGCGGCATATCGCTTACTATGTTCCCATTGTTAACACCTACCTGATAGAACGCGCTATTTACCGCAAAGCTTCGCTTTTTGGATGGATGATGATTTTGCTGGTTATGCTTGCCGCAGCATCATTTGCAGGGGATCGCGTTTTCCCCGCGACGGAGTTCCCCGGTTGGGCGAAGCCGTATGGAACAAACATCATGTCGGGAGTGGCTATTGTTGTTGTTCTCTACGTTGTCGAACTGTTGCTGAATTGGGATTTGTGCAAAATGTTGGACCGGCGGCGTTGGCTTGTATGGGCAATTGTGCTGCCACCGCTTTGCAGCTTATTGCTGGCTGAGCGAATGGTTGCTTACAGCCGGAAAATGAGCTTTATTTGGGAATCGCCAAAGGAGGAGGAACCACGATGAATGAAATAACGATGACCAGTCAGGATCAGGTGCGTCTTTCAATGGAAGTGATCGCTCATGAATTACGCAACCTGCACGCCGGCGTTTCTCACCTGCGCCAAGTTTATGCAGAAGCGGCTGCCAGCAGTGATTTGACGTTTATCAAGATGTTGGAGGATAAATACGCCAGTTTGACTCAAGAGTTTGCCAAGCTGGTCGAGATCGTCAGCGACATGCTGACGGAATTAGAGAATAAGGAATAAGGGGGGAACTTTATGGGAGGCAAAGCAAAAATGCTCGATCCAAAACAACTGGATTGGATTTACGTAGAAAGCCGGCGTTTTGAGCAGCAAGCTGCCAGCAGCATGCAAACGATTCATCAAGAGTTGACGAGACTGAACGACCCCGCCTTCCAAAGCGGGTTGTCGGGTGAGCAGGGAGAAACGACAAAAGCGGCCATTGCCAACTTCGGGTTGTCGATCCACGTATTAAAGGAAACCTTGCTTCATACGAGCACATTTATCGACACCAAGCTGGCCGGCGCGGCTCAGTTGGCCAAGGAGAAACAAACCATCGAATCCATGGAGGGGCAGGGAAGAAATTTCGCCGCCGACAAACGATTGCGCAAATAACCGCCGTTTTAGCCCAGATAGTTATAGGCGAAAATCGCCAGCATAATGACGAGAAAGAGAGCAAAAACAACCCAGATCGCATGTAGTGTACGACGTGATGAACGTTCTCGTCGTTCAAAATCAAAAATCGTATCATTGGGCGGCAATTCCACATCGGCCGAAAAATCCCCACATATCAGCGATAGAAGTTGCAGCTCGTCCTCAGGGGACAGTTCGCTGATTTCAGCGTGAGGGGGCTGCACGATTTCAACCGAGCGGTCGGCGTTATTTCGAATCAGCCCCAAGCCGTTGTCGCAAATAAAATAGGAGAATGCTCCGGCCTTCACAACGTCGGACCCAAAGCGCGCGACGAATTCAGCGGCCGTAATTTCATTTGTTTTCAATGAAATGCGATCTCCTTTCGAGATGAATTTGTTTGTGTTTTTCATTATAACCGAAATGAGACCGAAACGGATAATGTTGGACGTTCTGGAGTTGGAACGTAAGACCAATCTTGACCAACCTCGCAAAGCGGGTGAATTTACAGATGGTGTATATCGGCATAGCAGCTCTACTTGCGGGAATGGTGGTATTGTTTTTGTTCCATAATTCAGATCGATTGCCGGGAAGAGAGCAGGTTTCGCAAACGCCGCAGACGGTGAGCGGAGAACTGTTTCATTTTTTGGAGCAAGCTGACGACGCATACATCTTGACTCATGAAACGCTGGAAATCCGCTTTTTCAGCCCGTATGCGACGAACTCGGTGTGTAATGAGATTATGGAAGCGATCTATCAAAAGCCGCCGAAAATGTTTGGAACCCGCAGGTTTCGCCGGCGAAGCTGGAGCATTGTTAAGCATAACGGCTCCGATATTGTAGTACGCAAAGAAATTGTTCATAAACCGATTGTGATGAAGAAGGGGATTCGCGTTGCATTAGGCGATGACATGGTGGAGTTGTGGACAATTGCCTGTAATGCACATGGTTTTGTAGTGAAACAAGTGACGTAGCTGCCACGCTCGTGTCAAAGGAGGATGTTTATGCAGCTTTCGCTGCTCAAGGACAGTGTATTGTATACATGCGTGCTTCCTGAGAAGAAAAAGGGGCAATATTGGGTTACGCAAATGAATGCGCAAGGAAATGAAGAGAAGGTCATCAGCGTAGAAGGTGTCGATGGACAATGGCTGCTGAAATCGAACCGTCATGCGACGATTCTGGATGGCGGACAGGAGAAAATCAAAGAGCTTGTATTGGAACCGCAAGCGATCTACCATATTCATTTGCCAAAATCCAATGAAACCGTCGTACTTTATACAGACCCGATTACCGAAGATCGTAAGCTGTTCCGAAAGTTGCGCGTGCCGGCGTCCGGGCGGTTCAAAATTGGCCGTGTGGAAGGAAGCGATATTCAATATGCGAATAAATACGCCTCGTCCCTTCATGCAGAGCTGCACATTACCCCGACGGGCATGAGCATTCAAGATTGCGGCAGTTCCAACGGCACCTTTGTGAACGGTATGAAGATCAGCGCCAGAGCACTCGTACCAGGCGATATGGTTTCCATCGTCGGTCTTAAACTGATCATTGGAAATGGATATATTGCGTTGAATAATCCTGATGGGCAAGCGCATTGCAAGCCGGGATTGTTCCAGCCCTTTATCAAGCCAACGCCGCCGCAGATTTCCGATGACGACGAGCCCGATCAGGCGGAAGTACGTTTGTTTTACCGTTCCCCGCGCTTTAAACGGGAAATTGAACGCCCCGAATTGACGGTAGATCCGCCTCCTGCCATTGGCAATCAAGACCCGATGCCCTTGCTGCTGCTTTTGGGACCATCATTAACTATGGGAATGGCCTCGGCATTTACCGGTCTGATTGCTGTGCAAAATGTGCTTGGCTCCGGGGGCAGCATGATGAGGGCTATGCCGATGATTGTGATGTCGTCAAGCATGCTGCTTGGCACGATATTTTGGCCAATTATGTCCCGCAGGTACGAGGACCGCAAACGCAAGCAGCGGGAGAAAACGCGCAAGCTAAAGTATATGAAGTATTTGGAAGATGTGCGCAAGGAAATCGTGCTGGAAGCCGAACGACAAAGCGGCATTTTGCATGAAAATCATGTGACTTTGGAGCAATGCGTGACAAGAATCAAAACGCGGGAGCGCAATTTGTGGGAACGTACACGTCGCCAAAACGATTTTCTCAAAGTTCGGCTTGGGTTGGGGACATTGCCGCTTTCGATTGAAGTCAAATATCCTCCCAAACGTTTTTCAATGGAAGACGATAGTTTGCAAGATGAACTGAATCAATTCGCTGTCGAGCCCAAGCTGCTCCATCAGGTGCCAATTTCCTTCTCTCTGATCGATCATTGGGTAAGCGGCATCATCGGAGATCGGGAAGAGGTTGCAGACTTCGTTAAGGGACTGATGTTTCAATTAACAGCGTTGCATAGTTATGACGAGCTGAAATTAGTTTTTATTTATGATCGACGAGAGCAGGACAAGTGGGAGTTCGTCAAATGGCTGCCGCACGTATGGAGTCAGGATAAATCGTTGCGATTTCTGGCGACGACGGCTAATGAGGTCAAAGAGCTGTCCGCTTTTTTGGAGAAAGAAATGTCCAACCGCGATCAACAACGCGAGGAGGAATTGAAAGACGTATCCCCTTATTACTTGATCGTTGCTTTGGACAAGCCTTTGGCATTAAAAGCGGATGCGCTGAACAATCTGCTGCAACAAAAGAAAAACATCGGATTCAGCCTGATCAATGTGTACGAAGAGTTGATGCATCTGCCCAAGGAATGTTCGTGGGTCATTGATTTTCAAGGCGGGAGCGCACAAATTTACGATAAAAACGACACCTCCGCGCATACACAAACCTTTTTGCCCGACCGCTGTGCGCTTGGCAGCGAAATGGAATTGGCCGTTACACTGGCCAACATCGAGTTGGATTCGTCGGAAACGGCGTATGCGCTACCGCAAACACTCACTTTTCTTGAAATGTTTGGCGTCGGCAAAATCGAGCATTTAAACGCTTTTACCCGGTGGAAGGAAAATGATCCGACACTTTCTTTGCAAACCCCGATTGGTGTGGACCCGGGGGGAGAATGGTTTTTCCTGGATTTGCATGAAAAATTTCATGGTCCGCATGGTTTGATTGCCGGTATGACCGGTTCGGGCAAAAGCGAGTTTATTATGACCTTTATTCTGTCGCTGGCCGTTAACTACCATCCGCATGAAGTAGCGTTTATTTTAATTGACTATAAGGGTGGTGGTATGGCCAACGCCTTCTTGGATTTGCCGCATCTGGCTGGTACGATCACAAATCTGGACGGAGCTTCGGTGAAACGCTCGCTCATTTCGATTCAAAGCGAATTGAAACGGCGTCAGGCTATTTTCAGTGAGACCAGCAAGCGGCTGACGATCAGCAATATGGACATTTATAAATACCAGAAGCTTTTCCGAGAAGATCAGGTCGAAGAACCGCTCCAGCACTTGTTTATCATTTCCGATGAATTTGCCGAACTGAAAACGCAACAGCCCGAGTTTATGACTCAACTGGTAAGCGCCGCTCGAATTGGCCGCAGTCTCGGCGTTCATTTGATTTTGGCTACGCAAAAGCCGTCCGGTGTGGTCGACGACCAGATCTGGAGCAACAGCCGGTTTCGCATTTGCCTGAAAGTTCAAGAGAAGGCGGACAGCATGGATATGATCAAAAGACCTGATGCGGCAAGTCTTTCCGTTACCGGCCGCTATTATGTACAGGTCGGTTTTAATGAATTGTTTGCCCTCGGGCAGTCGGGTTGGGCCGGTGCGCCTTATGAGCCTTCGGAGCGCGCGGAACGGCGAACAGAAGCGCAAATCGCTGTCGTCGATAACCTTGGCCGCGTCTTGAAGCAGGTCAAAGCAGACAATCGTCGAGCCGTACACAACCCTCCGAAGCAAATTGACGAGATCAACCGTTATTTGCGGGGCATAGCCGATGAAGAGCGAATCAAGGTACGCCCGCTATGGCTGGAACCGATCCCGGCGCTGATCCATCTGGAAGGTCTGCGAGCCAAATATGGACATGCCGCAACGCAACGTTATTACCTGGAGCCGATAGTCGGAGAAGTCGATAACCCGGCCAGCCAGAGTCAACACGTGATGCGGTTTCCGCTCAGCCGTGAAGGCAATGCCGTTATTTATGGAGCGGCGGGCAGCGGTAAAACAACGTTTATTACGACGCTTATGTACGCGTTGATGGCCGAACACACGCCAGCCGAGGTGAATATGTATGCCCTCGATTTTGCTTCCGAGACGCTACGGGCTTTTGCGAAAGCGCCGCATGTGGGCGATGTATTGCTCGCACATGAAACGGAAAAGGTCGTCAATTTGTTTAAAATGCTGCAAAAAGAGCTGATCATCCGTAAAAAGCGTTTTGCTGACTACGGAGGGGACTACCACTCCTACGTTCAATCAGCTCCGCAGGGAGTCGCTGCCATTGTTGTGATTATTCATAACTTCTCGGCATTTACAGAAACGTATGGCGAACTTGAGGATGCCATGTCCTTTTTGTCGCGCGAGGGCTTGAAATACGGAGTTTATTTTGTACTGACTGCACTGAATACGGGAGCCGTCCGGTATCGGATTTTGCAAAACTTTAAACAATTTTATGTGCTGCAGTTAAATGATACCTCCGACTATAGCAGCGTGTTGGGCAATGTCGAAGGTCTGTTTCCTTCCAAATACAAGGGCAGGGGCATTTTCAAGACAGACAGTGTTTACGAATTTCAGGTCGCGCATGTTCATGAACAGCCAGAGCGTGTTTTCGAGGCGGTACGTACAAGGAGTTCTCACGATGCGGCGCAATGGACAGGGCAACCCGCTCCCCGCATTCCGATTTTACCGGACAGGGTAGATAGAGACTTCTTGATGAACGAGTTGCAAAGCCACACGGCCGAAGTGCCGATTGGCGTTGAAAAGCTGAGCTTGCAAGTAAGTTCAATCGATTTTGAGCAGTCTTATGTGCATACGGTTATGTCGCAAAACACGGAAAAGTCGAGCTTCTTGCAGGGCCTGTCGGAAGCATTTGCGATTAAAGGCAGGGCGAAGGTGCTGGTGATCGATCCCGATAACCGGTTTACAGCGGATGCGGCTGCGACGTATCGGCGTGTCGTGAAGCCGGCCGAGTTGGAGCAGAGTGTAGTCGAGCTGTTCAACACGCTGGTGACACGCAATAATGCCTACAAGGATGCGCTTGCGGGCGGCCAACCGGCGCCGGTCTTCCAGAAGTTGGTCTGCATCGTGCAATCCCTGACAGCGTTGCTGTCAAGTTTGTCCGAGGATGCCAAAGATAAATTCAAAGTGCTTTTGGAAAAAGGCGACACCGCCTACGAAGTTGTGTTTATTTTGGCGGATACGGCTTCCGGTTTTTCGTCAGTGTCATTCGAAACGTGGTTTAAGAGCCAGGTATCGACAAACGACGGTATTTGGGTAGGAAACGGCATAGCCGATCAATACCAGCTTAGACTTGCCAAAACGTCCAGCGAGCTTTATCAGGAGCTTGCTCCAGGTTTCGGTTATGTAGTGCGCAAAGGCCAGCCGACGTTGACCAAGCTGCTGATGTCCGTAACCCATATGACGGAGGTAGGAGAAGATGGATAAAATTATGATTGAGCTTTTTGTACCCGCTGTGAACCAGCGTTATGACGTTTTCATTCCGCTCTACGGGAAAATCTATGAAATCGAACAATTGCTGACCAAAGCGGTTGTCGATTTGTCCGACGGCTATTTTGCCGCGACAGCAGATACGGTGTTGTGTGAACATATGTCCGGCGGGTTGCTGGATGGCAAGCTAACCCCGCATGAAGCCGGGTTGTACAATGGTTCGAAATTGCTTTTGTTGTAGAGAAAAAAGCTGGTCTGTCACATAACCTCGTGGCTGAGCTTGCTGGAATGACTTGCCGAAATGGGAAATTCATGTGATGATAAGGCGAGAATGACAGTCGGCGAACAACAGCCGGAGGCGAAACGACAGGAGCGGGAGATATGAAGAAAGCAATGAAGGTGGTGCTGGCCATAATGAGTATGGCATTGATGCTCGCATTAGCCGCTTGCGGTAATAGAGACGCGGCGGCCGCGAAAAAAATTTCCAGTTATTTGCAAGGCAAATACGACGAGACATTTGTGGTTGATGCAATTGGCGGGGGTTACGGAACGCTTACGACCAATACGTTGAAGGCGGAGGTTTATCCCGAAGGTCGGCCTGACCGCAAGTTCAAGGTGGAAATCACCAAAGACTTGGACAAGGTGTGGGACAGCTATATGAACGTGCTTATGGCGGAGAAGCTTGATCAGCAGGTTGCGGAGCTTGCGCAGTCTATTTTTCAAAAGCCGGTTTGGGTCAAAAGTTACATCACAAACGGTGGTTTGTCATTTCCCGATACGGATTTGAATGATCGAAATATAAGTCTTATCGATTACATGAACATCAAGCAAACGTATGTAGTGGCCAATATATTTCTTGATGCACAAACACCGGCAGACTCTGAGACAGAAGCGCCGCGTATTGATCAAATGGCGGACGCGGGTTTGAAAATGGGCATGGAAGACTTGTATGTCGATGTGTACTATTTGAAGCCGGAAGCCTTTAAAACTGTGAATACGAAATATGATGTAGAGAAAGAACCGATGATTTTTTACGCACAGCAGGAAAATTGTTTCAGTAAAGGATTCACGGAAGTGGTAAAGGGACAAAAAAAATATACAATTGATGAGATTGTTAATAAGTTCCACAAAATATCGGGATACGAATAAAAAGATCAAAACAAATTGACTTTGATTCTTGGACAAAGAGTTACGAAGGGGGGTTACACACCGTGCAGATATCAGAAGTGGATGCGTGGGTGTTATCTAAAATTGCTTATTTAGATGTACTCGAAGGAAGCCGACTTTACAAAAACTATACAGAAGGAACCCTAACCGTCGGCGATCTCACTGATTACTATCGGACCAAACCAGATGAAATGGAGCAGTTAAAGGAACGCTTTTCCAGCGAAGAGCAGTTTGAAGAGTTTCGGCGTGTGGTCACGGAAATTTCGGAACCGGACTCCAAATATTACAATTGGAAAGTTGCGCGGATGCAGGATAACAACGCGACGACTGGTTTTGTCGCTTATACGTTTGAGCCTGAGCCGGGGGAGGCCGTGGTGGCATTTCGCGGCAGTGAGGATATGGCCCAACTGGAGTACCGCAATGATTGGCAAAACAACGCTTCCTCCGTCTATGCTCGGCAAACCGTACAGCAGAAGGATGCGGAGGCCTACATGGCCGATCCGGCGATGAACGATTATGCCCAGATTTCGATCACAGGTCATTCGCTGGGTGGCAATCTTGCTTTGTACGCCACTTTGACCGCTGACCCGCGGATACGTGAGGCGATTGTCAATACCCAAACGTTTAATGCGCCTGGATTTAATCAAGCGTTTATCCAAAGCCATCGTGCCACGATTGAGGCGATGCGCGGGCGGATTCAGGAATTTCAAAACAAATATGATCTCGTGTCTTCCATTATGTACAATCCGACACAGCCGATTATTATTGATACAACGGCCAAAGACAAGCGGGCCATGAACGTTACGGATAATCACGCGCTTAACTTCTTGCAAATCGAAACCGGTCAGTTCAAACGGTCGGATATACAAGAAAAAGATATCGGTTGCCAAGTGGTGGCGGATTTCACCCGAAGATTGCAGACGCTGCCGGCCCCTATGCTGGAGGGAACCGTTGAGCTGATTTTTGCGATGTGGAACGGCCGGATCGACCATGTCGATATTGCTGCGGCTGGCCTCACGTTGGTGGCACTTAACTATTTCGGACCGGAAATCGTTGCTCTTGTGGTGGATGTGCTGGTTTGGGCGATCGTGCCGGAGCTTGTTAAGTTTGTTGTCGTACCAGCACTACAAAATGCTTATCAGTTTGTTCAAAAATCGGCGGTTGAGCTTTACGAGCATGTCACCGTATTTGTTGAAGGGGCTATTGCTGCAGCCAGTCGTTCGGTGATTGTATTGCGCGATACCTTACGCGATTTCAAAGCCAAAGCGTTGCAACAAGTAGAACACGCGGTCAAAGGATTCATGAATGGCATTAAAAGTTTGTGGGGTTCATCGAAGGCTGTTTATGCGGAAGGGCCGCTTGAAGCAAGTGTTGCCGGACTTAGAAGCCTGGGAGAGCGATTGCAGCAATTGCAGAGCAAGCTCAGCCGAATTGACGACCGTATGGATACGTTGCGAAGGCTCGTGGACTTTGAGGATAAAGCGTCGGTATTGTTGTTTGATTTGCGGATTGGCTACGATTCGGAGCTGAGAAAATGCCAGGATTACGTCAATGATGCGGCCGATCGGCTTGAGCAATGTGAACGCAGCATTCTTCAGCAAGCATACGCGTTTTAATGTTGGGAAGGGGGCCTTGTAATGAACGCACGAGCCAATGCTGAAAAGTATGCCATTATGAGCGAGTTGGACAGCGTCGCCCAGGAGTTGCAGCAAATCGCTGCCGAGCTGCAGCGGGTTAAAGGTCTGGGGGCTGAAATATGTTCGGCCAAGCTGCTGCGTTTGGCCGACAAATACAGCGGCATGCGCTCGCAGCTGCAATATCGATTGTAGGAGAACGTGACTTTAGCGAAGGGAGCGGTGGCCGAATTGCTGGAACCGGGGTATGTGTTGGGCAACCGGTATGTAGTTGACTCGTTGATTGCCAAAGGAGGTATGGGCAACGTCTATTTGGTCAAAGATGCGAAGCTGAACGGTAAGGTGTGGGCCGTCAAGGAAATCAATCGACTTGACAATACGGAAATATTTCTGGAGGAAGCCCGTTTGCTCACGGGACTTTCGCATCCATATATCCCCAAAATCACGGATTATTTTGAGCCTGATGCGGAAGGTCGCTGCTATTTGGTGATGGAATACATTTCCGGCATGACGCTGCAGGAACAGTTTGAACGTTGCTCACGTCGTATGCCGATGGAGAAAATGATTAAGTACGTGCAGCAGCTATGCGATATTTTGATGTATTTGCATGCGCAGCCGAAGCCGATTATTTTCCGCGATATCAAACCTTCGAATATGATGGTGGACGAGCATGACAATGTGCAATTGATTGATTTTGGCATTGCGCGAAGCTACGATCAACATAAATTCGCCGACACGGTGCAGATGGGAACGATCGCTTTTGCCGCACCCGAGCAGTTTGAGAACAAGCAAACCGACCAGCGAACCGATGTATACGGTGTGGGCGCATTGCTTTTTTACCTGCTGACCGCGGGGAAATACGTCTTTCAGCATAGTGCCGCTATAGAATCATCGTTGTCGCATGTACCGGCATCGCTGGTCCCTCTGGTGACAAAAGCATTGGAAAGCGACCCGAACCGCCGGTTTCAACGGATGGGCGAATTGCGGGAGCAGTTGCGCATCTTTGCAGCAAGTACGGGAATCCCGACGTCAGAGCCAGCAGTTTATCAGGATTTGCATGTCACAAGAACGCTGTTTATCAATCCGTCCATGCAGCGGAATGCAGCGGCCGAGACACAGAGCCGGTTAGCGGCTCCGCTTCCTGCGGCCCCCCCGGTGCAAACTGTTGCGACGTCAGCCGCTTTTTCGCCCGGTACGTCTTATACGACCCAAGCTACGCAAAGCAATCCGGCGTTGATTGTTTATTTGCTGGATGTAAGCGGATCGATGGGCGTGCAGCAGGGGAACAAACGGCGGATCGATCTTGTGCGCGATGCTTTGCATACCGCATTGCGGCAAATGGTCTTTCGCTCAACCAAGGGCAGCCGCATTTCTTCGCGTTATCGTGTAGCGTTAATTGCTTACAGCGATGAGGTTTACGATTTATCCGGCGGCATCAAAAAAATCGATCAATTGATGAATACCGGCGAGCTTCCGGTGCTCCAGACCTACCGTTTTACGGACACGGCCAAGGCGTTTCTGTATGCCGAACAGCTGTTAAAGGCTGAATTGCCGCATATGCAGGATTGTCCTGCACCACTCGTATGCCATATGACGGATGGCGTTTATACCGGAGAAGATCCGCAACCGATTGTTGAACGGATTCGCGCCATGGCTGTGAAAGATGGGACGGTGCTGGTAGAAAATATTTTTATCTCCGACGAGGTGCTGGAAGACGAGGTGACGCAGCCGAAGCGTTGGCCCGGTGTCAGATGCAATACGCCGATGCGCGACGATTACGGCCGAAAATTGTGCTTCATGTCATCGCCGATCCCTGAAAGCTACCGTGAAATGATGCTGGAAGCGAACTACCGGCTGGAACAAGGTTCGCTGATGATGTTTCCCGGCACGAATCCTGAACTGGTGTCGCTGGGGTTTCAAATGTCTGCTGCGACGCCGATTCGCTGAGATGGCTGCAAGCAGAATCTGGCTTTCGCAGTCGGAAGAGACGGAGGTTCAGGAGGCAGTCGGTGTCGACTGGACTTATCATTACGGCTATTCGCGTTCTGCAGAATCTCGGGAAGGCGGGGATGACGGACAAGATTACGTGTCGTTGTCGGAGGATGAAGACAGCTTGCTGTTTGTCGTTTGCGACGGGATCAGCATGTCCTATTTCGGAGATTTTGCAGCGCGATTTCTGGGGGATGCGTTAATCGAGTGGTTAATGAAACTGGCGGCGAAACCGTTGACGGAAGAGGAGCTCCAGATCAGTTTGCAGCGATTTTTGACTGACAAGGCGCGTGAAGCAACGTGTGCGCTTCAGGAACACGTCATCCCTGATCATATTAAAGGTATGCTGCGCGAGGTGCTTTTGGCGAAAAAAGCTAAAGGCAGCGGCACCGTGTTTGGCTGTGGACGGCTTGACCGCCCGGGTCCCGCATTTCCGAATGGACGCCTTGTGCTGGCATGGCAGGGGGATGTCAGGCTGCGACTATGGGACGGTCGGACAGAATGCTCGCATCGTCTGGGCAACCGCTTTGATACGCGTCATCAATGGAACAGCGTCGTTGGGCCGGTAGGGAGCGCTCCCCATGTGATCTGCGAGTCCTTGAATACTTGGGAGGAAGGTGGCGGTTTGCTGCTGTATTCCGACGGCTTAAAAGCGTTGGACCAGTTGGCGTCCATTACCAGGGATGACCTAGCGGCTGTGCTGAAACGTGAAGCTGTGGACCCTTCCAGCGACGATATGTCTGTGGTCCATGTGCGCTGGGCGTTCCCGCAGGCGGTTCTACAGGAAAATACGTCACAACGAAGGAGAGAAAAGTGATGGGCTTTCGGCCTGAAGTACATACACGATTGACGATTAACGGCGTGCATTATGTAGTTGGCGAACATCCGTTGGCGCCAGGGGTCCCCTACGGACAAGAAGGACGCCAAGGTACAGTATATTTGTTGTATACGGAGGACAAACGGCAAAAAAAAGCGATGAAAGTGTTCCGGTCGAAATTCGTCAATGCGTCGATGGTTTTTCAAACGCAGCAGTTGGCCAAACACGCGGGTTTAAAAGGACTGGCGGCTTGCGAACGGCTTGTTGTGACGCCGCAAAACAATACGGAGCAGCTTGGCCAGGAGCCTGATTTGCTTTATGCCGTCGTGATGCCGTGGATCGAGGGCGTTACCTGGATGGACGTTATGCTTGGCGGAGAAACGATCGGGCGGCAGATCAGTTATCGCATCGCTCTCGCCTTGGCCGAAGTATTGGCCGGTATGGAACAGCGCAACATGGCCCATTGCGATTTATCGGGCCCCAATGTGATTTTGACGGGAATATCGGTCGGTTCTGCGCCGTCTTCTACAGGAGGGTCCGTCCAACTGATTGACCTGGAGCAGCTTTATGCCACCCAACTGGAGCGGCCCGAACATGTACCTGCCGGTTCTCCGGGTTATGCGCCGCAAACATCAATGACGGCAGGATTATGGGGGCCGCAAGCAGATCGCTTTTCCGGCGCTATGTTATTGAGCGAAATGCTGGGCGCGTGTACGGAAACGTTTTTTGCCCATGCCTGGGGAGAAAGCTATTTCGCTCCCACGGAGTTGCAAACTCGATGTGATCGTTACGAATATTTGCGCGAAGCGCTTCGCGCAAGCTGGGGGGAGGCGTTTGGCGCGCTACTGGAACGGGCGTGGACGAGCACCGAACTGCATCAGTGCCCGACCTTTAGCGAATGGCTGGTCGAATTGCAGCGTCTGGAGACAGTCGGGCCTGTCAAACCGCCAGCTGCTGTCGTAGCTTCTGCTGCTGCGGGCCCAGGCCATGCAGGCTCGGGGGATGAAGATGTGAACGCGACGCTGCTCCAGCAAGCGCAAAACTTTGAAGCGGAAGGACGGTTAGGCGATGCGAAAGATCTGTATCGCTCCATTCAACTGTTGAATCCGCACTCAGGTTTGGCGTTGGAGGTGGATATCGCCATTCGCTCCCTGGACAAGCAGCTTGCCGTCCTTAACCATGGACCGGCCGTGCCGCAACCGGCGGGCAGCGAACTGGAGCAGTTGCTGGGAAGGCGGCTGCGCAAGCGGCAGCTGCGGCTTGCTGCGCTGCTGGGCATCGTGATCCTCGCCGGTCTGCTGGCTTACGCGGTTTTGACCGGGGTTCGCGATCAACAAAGCGCTGCCGGCCAGCCCACCCCTGCCGCCGTTCCGCTCGTCGATCCTCAGCTGGAGCAATTGCAGCAAACGCTGCAAGAGCGCGAGAAGACGATTGCCGAGCTGACGGAGCAGTTGAAGGCGCAAAGCTTGCCGATGGCCGAGAAACGCCAGTATTTGAGCCAAATGCTGAACGCCGACTACCAAGAAATCCAGCGCGTGGCCGCAACGGCGCCCAACAACGCCTTGAGTCTTGAAAAAAAGACGTTTGACGCGTCGGGTGTGTATCTCAACCATTTATATACTTTCATACAAGCGGCGTATGGAATGGACGAACAATGGATGCAGCAAACGAAAGTGGTCGAAGGTTACTATTTCCCGTATTTATACAATCACGACCGGAATGCTCAACTGAACTTGCAGTTTTTTAAAGATTACAAAGGAAAGTTTTAAAGGAGGAGCAGATTATGATTTACGGAGCTTCGTTGGGACCATTCGCCAAAAAAGGATTTGGCGACCGGGCATTTCAAACCAATGTCAACAAAATAATTGAAGCGTTGCCGGTGCCTCCGGCCGTGTCCAACATGGACGCCATCGTATTGGGTCCCAAGGATTTGGTCGGCGCGCTGGGGCGATTGCTGGACACCGCGATCAAGAAAAAGCATCCCGAGATCAAGGTGTTGTATTTTTATCAAAAAGACAAGGAAGCCGAGTTGATCAACGGCGATGTCCATAAAATCAAGGTGGACAAAGTGACGCCGCAATCGATTCAAGCGGGGGTGGAGCAAGTCATGGAGGCACAGCGGATCGGTGGAGACAACCGCGTGCTCGCATCGGCTGATGAACGTGCGTTCAAGCCGCAAGCCATGCCGGCAGCGGCGGATGTCGCGCCTCCGCCACCCGTGCAGCAGCGCGCGCTCGAAGAAACGGTCGTGCTGACAGAGGCCGTCTTTGAAGCGGCGGCGACTTTGGAAACGCCACCTGCCACGCAGAGCAAACCGCTTGAACAACGTGTGCTGGAAATGGGCAGCTATGCCGATTTCGGTTTTTTACGCAACGCGCTCGATACCACGCTGCTGTCAAGTGAACTGGTGCAGGAAAATACGCAGTATGCCGGTGTTGTCAACATGCTGGAGACGCTTGATCGGCAAATGATGGAGGTCTTCAAAAATGGTGATGCGCCTGCCGAGGTGCGGTTTGCGCAAATTCGCCAGCTGGCGGTGGATCGTGCGGCGTACAAAGGCATTGAAGGCAGCATCATCGCCGATAAACTGAGCTCGGTTATGACGGCTATCGTCCAGGCTGCGGAAGCAACGGTGGAATCGCGCATGCGTACGGTTCGCGAGGCGTTGGACAAGGTCGCTGCGGTGAAAGAGGTGTTTGAAGATCATGGCAAGCTGCAGGCGCTGATCGATTCGCGGCTGGCCCTGCAAATGGATTTGATGGAATTGTCCAAAGAGATCATTGAGGTGTACAAAGCGATGGATCGCAGCGTAGCGGAGGTATTGAAGGAAGTCGAGCAGGGACTGCCTTCGGATAACGCGTATCTCAATGAGATTTTGAAGCCGACAAATACGATGTTCCAGCCGCAAAACATTTCCACGGTGACGGTTAAGTTGATCGGCGATCTGCAGCAAAACCGCGTATCGCTATCGATTATCGAAGATAAGCTGAAAAGCTTGGTCAATCTCGTCTTTAAGCTTTGTGAAGAAGATGCCGTGATCATCGAATATCAGCAAAAACTGATTCAACTGCTGCGTGCCCAGCGCGTGGAAGATGTCGTCATTGTCGACAATGTGATCAAAAACGCGATTCGCTTGTTTGTCGGCCCAACCGATACGGGCAGAACCGCCACAGCGGTTACATGGTCGGGCGTAACGGCCCGCCGGCAAAATACGCTGCTGATTGATTTGACCGGCAGCTCCAAGCTGCGTCAATACGGTCTGGAGCCTGTAAGCCTGGATCACTTTTTGCAAAATCGGCTCGAGGAACCGCTGGTTTGCATCGAAGGGGAACCCGCAGCCGAAGCGGAGCGGATTGAGGCGATGGTCGCCGAGCTTAAAACCCGGTTGAATTACTACGCGCATATTCATGTGATTCTGGACGCCGGCCAGACGGAGCTGCTGCGCCAGCTTTCTCCGTCGGCGCTCGCCGTACATTTTATTACCGATTGCAGTTACCGGGGCAACGGCTTGTTGAAGGAAGCTATCGCCGCTTTCCGTGAAGAAAACATCGCCAAAAAAGTCATCCTGATCGACCCGCCGGTAGAACCGACGAAATTGCTGCCCGAACTCGGGGTAGACCCGCTTTTGGTCAAGCTGATCGTACTGCCGCGCTTGCAGCATATTCGCGCTTGCGCTTTTAACCGTACACGGCCGTTTGACAGCCGGGAAGTGATTGACGTCTTTGAAGAGGCGTTTCGCTAGATCGCTGCCCACAGCTTTATCGTTCAATGCCATCGCAAAGCTGGAAAGGGAGCCTCAATCCCAATCGTAAATACGCTGAGCTTCTTTTGGCAAAGTCCTTATGCGCAGCAGGTAATCTGTCACCCGCACGTCCTGCCCCTGGTCGTAGTTGCATCCGATGTACGCCGCAACCTCGCGGGCAGCGTCCCGAAACAGCTCGCCCATGGTCAGCAGCGCTTGCCACATGTGATCCGGTTGAGCGTCTGTGTAGGTGCTCAGCAGAAGTTTCCATTGGGCCGGGGGCAACAGATTGCGAAAAAAGCGACCTTCTTTTCCCGGATTGAGCGAAAAGCTGCTGCTTGCGCCGATTTGCCATTGCAGCATCAGCGTCAGCATGCGCCTGACCGGAACGTCGCAGATGAATTTGGCGTAAGCGAGTTCTTCGCGCCATAACGCTTTGGCCGTATAGGTGCAGACCCACCAAAACTCGTTGCAGCAATCGGCAAATTCGCCTTCGCTGGGCGGCTTCGTTACGTAATCGCTAGCGGATGGGGCAGGCAGCGCGGCGAACAAGCCGTCTTTGTCGAGCAGCAACACGCTTAAGCTGTCAGCTTGCCATTCGGCCAGCCGTTCCTCCGGGAATAACGTGAGATCCAGACGATTACCGTCGTGAAACAACATCAAAAAAGCGAATGCCGGGCGATTGGATTTGAACAAGGCGCCTTCGTCCGGCGTTTGCATGATAATCCGCTTCCCGAACACCTCAAGCCAACTCCTGTCTTGCGTCAAGCTATCCATTGCACGCACGATATACACGATATCATAATCGCGCAATAAATCAGCCGGAACGTTCGGATTAACGCGCGATCCATTCATGATGACCGCTCTGATCCGTTCATCGGCTTGCGCTTTGCCGACGATCAACTCCAGCATTTCACGTTCTGTTCTCATCTTCCACACACATCCTCTTTCGTTGGTACGGTCATTGTACCTGCATGAAAGCTGTTTGGCCAGTCCGCCAAAATCTCGGTGTGCAGCTGCCATGCGACAGGCCCCTGGTGACGGAAGTGGCGTGCGGCGCAGCCGGTTTTGCCAGCGGGAAATCCGCTGTCCGTCATTTCCCGGGCAAGCGCATAAACTGACAGAAAGCGCACATGATGGATGGCCCAGCGGCATAAAACAGCGAAAAAGCCAAGCTGAGGGCCAAATTTGGCGTCGGACAACTGGTTTTCGGCGTTATTTTCGTTGTACATTTCTGCTAAAAAATATAAATATATGTTAATATCAGTGAATAAGCACGATTTTATCATATTCACTGAGAGGAGCAAGCCGGTATGCACAAGGAACAAGCTGCATTCGTCATGCCTCATTGGACTCGCGATTTCGCGGCGAGCAGGTCTGTGCTGGAGGAAGCGGTGGCAGGCGTATTTGCTCAAACCGATACGAATTGGAGTCTTATCATCATCGATGATTGCTCTGCGGACGAAAACGGAAAGTTGTTTCTGCACGATTTGCAGGAGCGGCATCCAGGCAAGATTCACATTCTCTGGAATCAGACGAATATCGGTCCGGGACAAAGCCGCAATGCCGGCGTGGATTGGGCGAAGCGGATCGGAGCGCCGTTTATTTTATTTAACGATGCTGACGATCTGTCGCATCCCGAGCGGCTGCAGACGGTGCGAACCGTTTTTGCCCAACGCCCCGAGGTGGATGTGATTTATTCTTCTTTTCAGGTCATTGACGAATACGGGGATGTCGTTGACCCGCTAAAGTTGACCCCATCCGTTTTGGAAATTATGGAAAGCCATCAGGAGGAGCCGATCACCGGGCCGCACGCCTGGATCGATATGGGAACCCGCAAAGGTTATACGAATTTGACTTCCGCAACGGCGGTGCGAACAGAACTGGCGGTGAAATACCCGTTTCCTCCCGAAAGCGTGTCCGAGGATTTTTTTGCCTGGATGCAATATGCCGCAGCGGGGAACGAATATTATTTTGCCGCAGCGATCCCTTCGAGCTACCGGATTCCGCAGCAGCTGGCGTCGGCTTCCCGGTCGCGGGTGGCTAATTTTTATGAAGAAAAAGCACGTGTAGACGAATTGGGTTTCAGGTCGGCCATGCGCATCGCCCAGTCGCGAGATGTCACGTTCAACAACCCGGATCTGATTGAAGAACTGATGATTACGTTTCATCTCAAGCTGGCGGAAACGCTGTTCCGGGAGCAGCAAATCGAACTTTCCTTGCGACAGCTGGCCAAAGCGCGGCAAATCTCTGCGCACCAATACGAATTTTATAAAAAACAACGCAATTTTCGGCTCCCGGATCGTGTCAGCTTATAAAGAAGGGGAGTCCAACAGTTGGTGTATCCTACGCCTGCCAGCTTGGCCGACGGCAGTGGCATAACGATGATTTCCGAAATCGAGCTGTGGATTGCTGGATCACACTATATGCAGGAGCAGGTTCTCTTTTGAGAAGAGCAGCTGCTCTTTTTATCGCATCAACAAAGTCGTGTGTGTGTGTTCGATGGGTGTGAAATCTTCCCGCTGCAACGCGATTGCTCCTTCTCGAAACATTTCGCTTAACGTTTGCTTGCCAGCGCATTTGCAGCCGCCAGCGCATCGCTCATACATAAAGCTTCTATGCCAAGCGTAACATGAAATTATGGGGTACAAGAGGTTTCGGCTGCCGATGCGCCTGCGACAGACGGGGAGCCAGCGGATACGGGCCGGCTGGTCGGCTTTCACGCTTTCTGGGCTCTTGCGTATATTGTGGTAACAACCATCAAGTAAACGAGGTGATCCTCATGAGTGGTCGAAGCTTGCCTTCGAGACAAATCAACATCGTGCTGCGCCAGCCGGAGTCTCCCGCCATGCCGCTCAGCGATGCGGAGCCACAGCCAGCAGGGAAAAGAACGCCTCAGGAAGGTCCGTTGTCGGACATTTTCAAAGAGCTTCATCAATTGATCGGTCTGGATAATGTAAAGGAACTGGTGCACGAAATTTACGCGCTGCTGCAGATTGCCCAATACCGGGCGGAAGCCGGACTGCTTTGCAATTCGCATGTGTATCATATGATTTTCAAGGGCAGCCCGGGTACGGGCAAAACGACAGTGGCCCGCCTGATGGGCCGGATGTTTCACGCCATGGGCGTGCTGAGCAAGGGGCATTTTATTGAAGTGGAACGCGCGGATTTAGTGGGGGAGTACATCGGGCATACGGCTTTGAAAACGCGGGAGCTGATGAAAAAAGCGCTGGGCGGCATCCTGTTTATCGACGAGGCCTACAGTTTGGCCCGGGGTGGCGACAAGGACTTCGGCAAGGAGTCGATCGATGCGCTGGTCAAAGGGATGGAGGACAAAAAAAACGACTTCATTCTGATTCTCGCCGGCTACCCGGAGGAAATGGAACAGTTTTTGGCAACGAATCCTGGCCTGCCGTCGCGGTTTCCCATTCAGGTGGATTTCGAGGACTACACCATCGATCAATTGCTGCAAATTACCGAGCTGATGGCAAAGGAACGAGAGTATACGCTGCTGCCGCAGACGCTGATGAAGCTCAAGCAGCATTTGGCCGAGGAAAAGGCGGCGAGCTGGCGCACGTTCAGCAACGCGCGGTATGTGCGGAACATTTTGGAAAAAGCGATGCGCCATCAGGCGGTGCGGCTGCTTGGCCAATACGTCACGACGCCATCCAAGCAGGAGTTGATGTCGATTCGTCCCGACGATGTCAAATTCAAATGATCGGCCGAAGTTGGGCCTGAGTTGGCCCGATTCGCTCAACGCTGGCGAAAAGATTGGCAGCGTATGGATACGCTTTTACATGAAAGGACACGTTGGCCGCCAGCGGGATGCTGCGCGGGAATGTGTTCTTTTTTTGTCACAAATATTGGCGAAATCGCGTTATTTTCGTCAGTTTCCAGCAAAATCACATTGACAGCCAGCGGTGGAATACCTATAATAATTTACGAATCACTGATAATAATTCTCATTATCAAGTTGACCACGGAAAAAGGGTTTACATCCATGAGGGAGATGGTAGGATGAGAGGCGCAACCGGGCGAAGCATGCTCGCGCTGCTGCTGGCGGTTGGTCTGCTGCTGGCATTTGGGTCGATGACCTATGCGGCTGAATCCACAGCCGATGCAGGCATCGCTAACGCTGTTGTACATACCGCGGACTTGAAAACCGCTTTGGATCAGGGAGACGCCAGCCAAGCCAGCGCAGCGTTCGCTCCGGTCAAAAAATGGTGGACGGCAAGCAAGCAGTCCGTCAAGATCAACTCCTTGGATGTGTCCGCTGAGATCGACCGCAGAATCGCTGCGATTTCGTTGGCGCTGCTCACGCAAGATAACGCCAAGGCGCTGGAGGAGACGAAGCAGCTGGAATCGGCGCTGATCAACTATCGCGACGGGGCGTATACCGATAATGCCGGCAAAACGAGAATGACGTTGGCCGCGTATGTGCAGAAGCTGGAGCAGACGCACCAACTGCTGGCTGCCGAAAGCTGGGACCAGGCGAGCGCATCCATCAAGCAGTTGCAGCAGCAATGGCTTGCGGTGGAAGGCGATGTCGTCAGCCAATCGCAATCGGTTTACAACGACTCCGAGCGCGACCTGGTGTTGCTTGACGCGTATGTGGCCAATCCCGACCAACGTCCGCAAGCGGCTGCCGTGGCCGAACGCATGATCGCTTCGCTAAGCCCGTATACCGACGCTCAATATTCGTGGTGGGACGCAGCGTTGATCCCGATTCGCGAGGGAGTGGAAGCTTTGCTCGTTGTCGGCGCGTTGCTGATGTATGCGAAAAAAGCAGGTTCCACCGCAGCCCGGCGCTGGGTGGTCGGCGGCTCGACGGTTGGCATTCTGACGTGTCTGGGCGTAGGGTTTGTCGTGGCGTTCCTGCTTTCGTCAACCGCGTTTGGCCGCAACAACTCGCTGATTAACGGTTGGACCGGCGTGTTCGCCAGCTTTTTGCTGCTTTATGTCAGCTACTGGCTGCACCGCAATTCCGATACGCAACGCTGGAAGCAATTTCTGGAGTCCAAAAGCCGCGCGGCCCTCACCGGCGGCCGGATGATGTCGCTGGCCCTGCTCGCTTTTTTTGCGATTGTGCGCGAAGGACTGGAAACCGTGATTTTCCTCGTCGGGATGGCGGGCAAAATGTCCGGGCTGGAGCTGACCGCCGGCATTGGCGTAGGTTTCGGCGTGCTGGCGCTGGTTGCGGTTGCGATGATCAAAGCGGGTTCGCGCCTGCCGATTCGCCCGTTTTTCCTCGTGTCGAGCGTCATTGTATTTTACCTGTGCTTCAAATTCATGGGTTCGGGCATTCATAGCCTGCAAATGGGCGGCGTGCTGCCGGCGACCGTTCACGATTATTTGCCGGATTACAGTGGCTTAAGCTTGTACCCATCCTGGTACAGCACGTTGCCGCAGTTGATTTTCCTGCTCGTCGGAGTGACCATAGTTCTCGCCCAACAAGTGGCGAAACGCCGCCGGGTCAGTTTGCAAAGCCGTTTGCAATCGTAGCGTTGTTGTTCATTTTTTTTAAAAATAGATTATATATCGCATTGGAGGAAACCATTCATGAAAAAAACATTAGCCGTCGGCTGCATGTCGTTAGCCGCACTGATGATGCTGAGTGCTTGCGGGCAAGACGCTGCAACAACAGCTTCGCCATCCCCGTCCCAAGCTGCAACGGAAACGCAGCAACCGGCAGCCGCCGAAAAAAATCCGATTCAGCAGGGCACGGAAAACATGCTCGCCGAAACGAAAAAACTGCAGGACGCCATCGGACAAAAAAATGCCGAAGATGTCAAAAAATTAGGCAAATCGATCAACGACATCTGGTTGTCCTACGAAAATTCGGTACGTCAAAAATTCCCGCTGGAATACACCGACGTAGAAAAATACGAAATGCCGATCTTTTCGGCTTCCGCTTATGATAAAATAGATTTTGACACGTTGAAAACGACAGCCGACCAACTCGTCACGGCGCTGAACAATCTGCAAAACGCCAAAGAAACGACCGGCAATACGTCCGAGCTGCTGAACAAAGCAGTTGAAGGCTATCAAGCGTATGTGGTTGAGCAGGTTGACAAGCTGTATGCGCAAACGAAAACGTTCGTGGATGCAGTGAAAGCCGGCAATGCCGACTTGGCGAAAAGCGAATATACGAAAGCGCGTCTGTACTATGAAAATATTGAACCGATCGCTGAAAGCTTCGGCGACCTTGATCCGAAAATCGACGCCCGTCTGGCCGACGTCGAAAACGAAGCGGACTGGACCGGCTTCCACCGCATCGAAAAAGCGCTCTGGCTCGACAACAAGCTGGACGGTCAAGACAAATACGGCGATCAGCTGCTGAAAGACGTGCAGGACTTGCAGACGCAAGTAAAATCGCTTAAGCTGGAGCCGAAGGCCATGGTCGCTGGCGCGATGGAGCTGCTGAACGAAGCGGCCACTTCGAAAATCACCGGCGAAGAAGAATTGTATTCGCATATCGATCTGGTTGACCTGTCTGGCAACGTGGAAGGCTCGAAAGCCGTTTACCTGGCGATTATTCCTGCCTTGAACGAAAAAAATCCCGACCTTGGCTCGCAGATCGACAAACAGTTCCAACTGATGGAGCAAAAACTGATGAATTACCAAAAAGATGGCCAATACGTGCAATACGACAAGCTGACGACAGAGCAAATCCGCGAGTTGAGCGATCAACTGAGCCAGCTGTCGACATTGATGACACAAACGGCATCGATTCTCTAATATACGGGGGAGACGCAGATGGAAGAGCAGCCTAAACAAAATGGCGTATCGCGCCGCGATTTTTTGAAAACTTCGGCGGTGGCCGGTGTTGGATTGGCGCTGGGCGCCGTCGGTGTGGGCGCTGTGATGGGCATTGGCAAAAACGCGCAGCAAGCCGGCACGGTCAGTGCCGCGGAAGGCGATCGCATTCCGATGTACGGCGTGAATCAGGCGGGGATCGTAACCCCGCAGCAGACGTACATGTATTTGGCTGCTTTTCATCTGACTGCGGCTGACCGCGCCGGCGTGATCAAGCTGTTTCGCGAGTGGACGAAGTTCAGCGATTTAAGCACAAACGGCGGCACGATGAAAACGGGCGATAATCCACTGCTGCCGCCCAGCGACACCGGGGAAACGTTGGATCTGCCCGCGTCGAAGCTGACGGTCACGTTTGGCTTTGGCGCAAGCTTTTTTGAAGAAAACGGCAAGGATCGTTACGGCATCGCCCATTTGGCGCCGAAAGCTTTGCGGGATATTCCGCGCATGCCGCGGGAGAACCTCGATCCGTCGATTTCGGGCGGCGACGTCTGCGTGCAGGTGTGCGCCGAAGATCAGCAGGTCGCGTTCCATGCGGTTCGCAATCTGATCCGCTTGTCCACGGGCAGCGCTACGCTCAAATGGATGCAGGAAGGTTTCATCAGCGCCAAGTCCGGCACGACGCCGCGCAATTTGTTTGGCTTCAAGGACGGCACGGCCAACGGCTTGCACCAAACGGACGATGGCTTCAAGCAAGTCGTCTGGGCCGGTGCGGATGAACCGGCGTGGATGCAAGGCGGCACCTATATGGCTTACCGGAAAATTCGCATGCTGCTGGAAATGTGGGATCGCACGTCCCTGGACGACCAGGAAGCGACGTTCGGCCGGCGCAAGGAGTCGGGTGCGGCGTTTGGCATGCCAGGTGAGTTCGACAAGGTGGATGCGGGCAAACTTCCTGCTGACTCCCATGTCCGATTGGCGAAAGATGCCAAGCAGCAGATTCATCGCCGGGCGTATTCGTATACCGACGCCGTTGATCCGCGCACAGGCAATGTCCATGCCGGCCTGTTGTTTATCAGCTTTCAGCGCAATCCCGACGAGCAGTTTATTCCGATGTTGCGCCTGATGCAAAATCAGGATAAGCTCAACGAATACACCATGCATATCGCCAGCGCGATGTTTGCGTGTCCCGGCGGCTTGCGCGAAGGCCAATATATCGGTCAAGCGCTGCTGGAGGGTTAACCCCCGCCGCATGGCTCCACCGTCTGATGATCTCGATCTCATACTTATAAAAAAATACCGAACTACCCTTTCGTTGGCGCAAGCGGACAAAGGGTAGTTTTTTTATGGCCTGCTGCGCCCGGTTGCCGGACAAACGCCGTGGCCGCATCAGCGGTTGCCGGATACACTGTAACGACGAAAGACGTGCTCCATGTCACAGCAGCAGGGAGGTCGGAAATGGAACGGACCATAGGCATTTTGCTGGACCCGCAAACCTACCGCGGTTTAACGCGGAAAGAGACCGGGCATGAAGATATCGGGCTGTATGACCGGAGTGCGCGCAAGCTGGGCTTGTCGCTGCTTTATTTTACCTTGCGTAAAATGAAAAACGGGTCCGTGACCGGATACGTGCTGAAAGACGGCCGCTACCGCACGGTGCGGGTGCCGATTCCACGCGTCACCCACAACCGCACGCTGATCGGCACGGCGGCGGCGCAGCGGCGCATGCGCCGGCTGCAAGCTTGCAGCACGGTGTTTAATGCCGATAATCGATACAGCAAGCTGTACATTCATCGCCTGCTGGCCGCCAAGGAGGAGCTGCGCCCGTATTTGCCGGCAACCTGGGCGTATTCGCAGCGGCGTTTGGTCAAGGCGATGAGCGCCCGCCGGACGTTGTTTCTCAAGCCGCTGATCGGCACGATTGGCCGTGGCATCATCAAGCTGACTCCGCTGCCTGACGCCGGGCGCTGGGACGTGCAGTGGGGCCGGAAGCAGCAGCGGCAAGCCCGGGCGGAAGAGGTGGTGATCTGGGTGCGCAAACAGGTGCGCGGGCAGCGGTATTTGATTCAGGAAGCGATTCCGCTGGCCCGTTCCGACGGGCGGCCGTTCGATTTGCGGGTTGCCGTGCAGCGCGACGGTGAGGGCGTTTGGCGGGTGAGCGGCATTCTTGGCAAATGGGCGGCGGCGGGAAGCCATGTCACCAACATCGCCAGAGGCGGCACTTCGCTGCCCGGGGAGACGCTCTTGCGCACCGGGGTGACGGATGCGAGCGCCGCGCTCGCCGAGGTGCGCCGCGTTTCCCTGGCCATCGCCGGCTGGCTCGGCAAACGGCTGCCGCGGCTCGCCGATCTGGGGCTCGATCTGGGCGTCGATGACGACGGCCGGGTATATTTTATCGAGATGAACGGGCGGCATCAGCGTTTTGCCTTTTCCGAGGCCGGCATGAGCGAAGCGTACGAGCAGACGTATGAGCTGCCGCTGCGTTATGCGGCGTATGTGCTGGAAAGCGCCGGCAACGGCAGGCGCAGCCGCTGACGCAGCGCGGAACCGGCGCAAGCCAAGCCAGCAGCGCTGGCGTCAAGGGCGTTGGATTAGCCCTTTGGCGCTGCTGCGGGGCTGGGACTGGCGCCGGGAGAGCTTTTAACCGGCAGGCGCCGCCGCCGGCTCGTCCACCACAAGCGATTGCAGAAGCTGCGGGATAACCGGCCGTTCGTGGTCGGCCAGTTGCTGAATTTTGCCGAGCAGGGCGGCGGAGCAGTCAGACGAAGAGACGGTGCTTTTAAATTTCTCGGCCGGACAGGTGCGATACGCCGCTTCCAGCGCAGTAAAGGGGATCGTCCCGACGACGTATTTGCCGTCCGGCGAATAGCCGGCGAGATGAAACAGCTCGCGCGATTCGTCATACCCGTAAAACAGGTCGTCGTGATCGTACGGCAGCGGGCTGCCGTAGGCGGCGCGATGGGGCACGTGCTGCTCGTTCACATACGTGTCGACGTAATACCCGAGATCGATCCAGCGCTTGAACAGCTCTACAACAGGTTCGGAGGCAAGGTATCTTTCCTGATAATTTGCGTAAATAAAACGGGTTGTTCAAATGGATTGTGATTGATATAATTTATTTTAAAATCCTTATTTTACTTAATTTTACATAGTTTTAACCTAAGTGTCAATTGCATCGCACAACTATTTTTGCTGAAAATCAAGTTGCCCGGCCCGAACCAAAGCGGCGGCGCTGCCGTATACTGATAAGCGACACCAAGCTGAGACAAGCAGGAGGGAGCGCTTTGAAAAAAGAAGATCCCCGGAAACGCGATCGTCAAGCGGGCGAACCCGCCGTCGGTTGCTCTTTTTCCCCACTCGATTTGCTTCGGGCCAACCACAGCGGCTGGCGTAAAACGCCGGACGGACTGCAGGAGCGGTTGTTTGCGGACAGCTTCGGGCATATTTACAGCGAACGCCGCTATGGGCGGGCCTGGAGTCGTCCCGAGGAGGTGCAGGAGCTGCAACGGCTGTTTGCACAGGTGCTGTATACCGATCCGACGGTCTGCGGCGCGCTGTTGCAGTTGAAATCGTGGGATTCGTTCAGCTATTGGCATTCGTTTGACGTGTTTGTGCTTGGCTGTTTGCTCAAGGGCCGGCGCGAGGATTTTGCTTTCTATAAAGGTTTGCTGCTGCACGATATCGGTAAGCTGGAGATTGACCGGGCCATTTTGCAAAAAAAGACCCGTCTGACGACGGGCGAATACGCGCAAATTCAGCGTCATCCCCAGCTCGGGGCCGCTTTTGTCGCCGCGCACGTGCAATTCGCCGATGAAGTGGCTCTGGAGCTGATTGCCGACCATCATGAACGGCTCGACGGCACCGGCTACCCCGCGGGCAAGCTGGCCGGCGAGCTGAGCGAAGCCGTGCGCATTGCGATGATTGCTGACGTGTATTCCGCGCTGACGCTGGAGCGTCCGTACCGGGCTCCGCTGACGGCTTGCGAAGCGATCGAGCATTTGCTGCAAGCCGCGGGGCAATATGATCCGACGTATATGTACAAGCTGATGGACCGGCTGGGCGTGTATCCGCTGCAGGCGCGCGTCGAGCTGACCGATGGGCGGTTTGCGACGATTTTGCACCATAACGGCAGCTGCCCGCATTTGCCGCTCGTGCAGGTGGACGGCCGGCGCAAGGCGTTGGAATTAACGCGCCGCGGCGAATTGGCCGTCAAGCGAATCGTCGGCCGCGAGGCAGAGCGCCGGCCCGGACCGGCGGCATGGGACGGCTACCTGGGCGCACTGGTGGGCGGTCAGACCGAGCAGGCGCTCGCTGCGCTTGACAAGCTGTCCGATGGCCGGCGCATCGAGGAGGTTTACGTCGAGCTGATCGCCAAAGCGATGCAGGTCGTGCGCGCCCGCCGCGCCGCCGGCGACATTACCGTGGCCGAGGTGCAGGTGGCGGCCATGGTCACTCGCGAGGTTATGCGCACCATCGCAACGGCGTATTCGCGGGAGCAGCCCGCCGGGCGCAAGCTGGTGCTGACGGCTGCAGGTGGCGGCGAATCGCTGCAGATGCACGTGCTCGGGGATATGCTGCGGGCCAACGGCTGGACGGTGTATGCGGTAGCGGAGCCGGTTCCTGTGGACGACCTGCTGCAATTGATGGACAACCATACCGTCCACAGCGTTGCGTTGTTCGCGCGCAGCAAAGCGGACGTTCTGCGGCTGCGCCAAGCTGTGCGTGAGCTGAAGCGCAAAGCGCCCGCCGTCCGCATCATCGTAGGCGGTGAGGCGCTGGGGAACGTCCGCGTGGCCGAAGCCGATTACGAGGTTCGCGACCTGCTGCGGGCGGTGCAGGAGCTGACCCGGCTGTAGCCGCGGCGGCACACCGCGCCGTTGGCGTTAGGTCACCGACTGGCGGAACGCCTCGACGTGCTGGACGTCGCCGCTGACGAGCAGCCGGTCCCCGAGCCGCAGCTCCGTGTTGCCGTGCGGGATCAGGTGCGACTGCCCGCGGGATACGCGCAGGATCAGAATGTTATGCAGCGCCAGTTGGCGCAGCAGGGTGGAGCGAAACGGCAAGCGGCCGATTTCGATTTCGTAAATCATCTCGTCCTGTTCGGCCAGCAGCTTCAGCGCGCCCGGGCTGTCGATCAAGGCGCGCAGCACGGTTCTCGACGCGTACAGCGTCGAGAACACCTCGAAGCCGCGGTCGGCGAGCTGCTTTTGGCCCTGCGGCGCTTCCAGGCGCACGAGCACGCGCTTTCCCGCGCCCGGCGACAGGAAGGAGGCCAGCGCCAGGTTGCGCTCGTCATCGCCCGTGGCAAGCACGACGATGTCGGCGCTAAAGGCGCCTTGCCGCTGCAACTGCTCCGCATCAAGCGCGTCGAGCTTGACGGTGCGTAAGGCGGCTTCTTCGCCGAGCAGCCCGAAAGCGGCGTCCGACGCCGTGAAGATGCGCAGGTCGTACATGTCCTCGCGCAGCAGGTCCTGCACCACCGGCGTGGAAATATGGTTCATGCCGATCACGGCGACGACAGGCTTGCGCGGCGTGGGCTTGGGCGACAGCTTGCTGTACAGCACGGGAAAAATCAGACAGCTGAGCAGCGCGACGAGAATAAGCGCACCATGCAGCGACTCGTTGATGATGTGCAGATCCAGCGCCAGCGTCGCCGCGGCAATGACGAGGCTCAGCTTGGACGAGAGCAGCACCCCGGAGCTGAGCACGTCCCGCCAGCTGTACCAACGGCGCAGGATGACCATCGGCACGATTTTGGCAATGAACATGACGATCAGCAGCAGCGGAATCATGAGAATCATTTTGGCATCGGTAAAAATGGTTTTCAGTTCCAACCCGGCGCCGACCATCACGAAGAAAATCGGAATCAAAAATCCGTAGCCAAACGATTCGAGCTGGTGCACGAACGCTTTTTTCGGCCGCAGCAGCGAGACGATCACCCCGGCGAGAAACGCGCCCAAAATATTTTCCGCCCCCAGACGTTCCGACAAAAATACAATCGCCAGCATCAAGGCGAAAATCGCCCGCGTGCCGAACTGGATCGTGCTTTCGCTAAGCACCTGGAACACCTTGCCCGAAGCCAGCCGCTTGACGAAGCGGTAGATGATGACCACCAGCAGGAAGAACAGCAGCAAGAGGAGCATTTTGGACAAGTTGCGGGAAAGATAGCTGACATAGAAGGCGAGCAAAATCATCGTAAAAAAATCAGCCAGCACGGTCACGAGCAGCAGCGTCTGCCCAAGGCGCGTGCCCAGCATCTTCCGTTCTTTCAGCACGGGCACGACGACACCAAGCGACACGGTGCCGATGATCAGCGTCGTCAGGAACACGCGGCTGACCAGTCCTGTCCGCATCAACGCCCAGGCCAGCAGGCCGGATATGGCGAAAATGCCGATAAAAATCACGATGGCGACCGCGATCGTCGAATCGCTGGATTTGGCGCCGTCCCTGCTGCGGGTGGGGGTAAAGGACGAAAAATCAATTTCCAGCCCGCTGAGAAACATCAAATAAATGAATCCGAGCAGGGACAAAAGCTCCAGCCACGGGTCGTTGCTAACGAGGTTAAAGCCGCTTTTGCCAAGGATGACGCCGGTGACAATTTCCGCCACGACCACGGGGACAAGCCGCAGCCGCAACTGGTACAACAGAATCGGGACAAGAAACGACAAAGACACAACCAGCATCAGGCTGGTTAACGAGCCGTTGCCATGCTCCATGGGAATTCCTCCTTCATATCGGATGGTGGGCCGAAGGCCGCAATGGAAAGGCTTGGCTTTAGTATAGCGGAGTTTGCCGCAAACGAACAAATGCGTCTGGGCCAAGCGGCCCGCAGTCCCGGGGAGGAGGAGACGAAATTTGAGCCCAATCGGGCCTTGACTCTCCCCTTGGAGGAGGCTTTACGCTGATGAGGAAAGGGAGGGAGTTATATGTGCTACACGGTAAAAGAAGTTTCGGAGCTGTCCGGGGTGACGGTCAAAACATTGCATCATTATCATAAAATCGGGCTGCTGGCGCCGTGTGAAATCAGCGAGGCCGGCTACCGGTTGTACGGCGCGCGGGAACTGGAGCGGCTGCAGGAAATTTTGTTCTACCGCGAGCTGGATTTCTCGCTGGAGGAAATCGGCCGGCTGCTGGACGGCGAACCGGATCGGGCGGCGATTTTGCGCGACCAGAAGCAGCGGCTGCAGGCGCGGGCCGAGCGGTTGCAGGGCCTTGTGCGCACGCTGGAGCTGTCGCTGGATTGCGCGCTGACGGGCGCGCCGCTGGCGGAAGCGGAGCTGTTCCGCGGCCTGGCCACGGCCGAGCAGTGGCACGAGGCGCTGGAGCCGCAGCGCCGGCATGTCCGCGAGCAATACGGGCACGATCTGCTCGACGACGAAGCGGCCGGAGCGCTGGACGTGGACGCGATGAACGAGCAGGCCCGCGAGGCGAAGCGCTTGATGGACGGCATGGCCGACAGCTTGCGCGGCAAAAACCGCGCCGACAGCGAGGATGTCGCGGCGTTGATCGCCAGCCATCTTGCGGCGCTCAACCGGTTTGGCCATCCGGCGTCGGCCGCCGATTTCGCCGCCCGCTGCCGGTTTTTCCTCCAGGACGATTTCCACCGCGATATGCTGGAATCGCAGCAGCTTGGGCTGGCGTATTATTTGTGCGCTGCCGCCGATGCTTATGCCGCAGCGCAGGCTGGCGCGGCAGCAGCGGAGCGCTCCTAGCGCTCCGGTTTTGCGGCATCGGCTGGGTCTGCGCGGGCAACCCGCGAAGCGCAAGCTTCGGCGCTGCAAGCCGCCCGGCGGCTATCGGGCCGGCGCGTTGCCGCCGGGCAAGCGTCTGGCTCTTTAACCTTACAGCTCTTTCTTAAGGCTGCGCGGCTGCGCTTGCCCTGGGAAGGGGCTGTTGGTTTTGTACGGAATATGTCACAAATGAAGGGTAGACGGAGCGCAATAATTTTGTCATAATGAGAATGATTTTCAATTTCAATTAAGATTGCAGCATTGGTGAGGTGGAAGCCCGCAAGGATACACCGATGTATGTCTTGTTATGCACCTTGCCGGCGGGGGTTTTATCTTGATTTCAGTCGAGCGATATTCACCGGCTGGCAGCGATTCGCAGCGTCGACCGGACCACCGTCGCGAACGCGATCGGCATCATCGGGCCAACGGGCCACGTCTGGCGGCATGTACAAGCCGGCAGCCTCAAGCGCAGTTCGGGACATAAGGGGCACGGTGGCGCCCGACGCATAGAGGCAAGGGGAGTAAATCGTCCTCACCGCCGCAGGTGCGACCGCGCATGCCCCCTTAGCGCAAAGCCGTTCGCTGCACAGCTCCAGCGGCGACCCGCCAAAATGCCAACTCCAACGCCTCCATGCCGCGCGCCACTGAAACCTGGTTGCCGAGCCACAGAAGGCTGTAACCGGACGACTGGCGACAACAAGCAGGGACAAAGACCGGTTGGCAAAAAGCGACATTGCCTTTTTTTACAAATCAATTGACAATGATAATCATTATCAAATAAAATAAGATTAGCTCACGAAGCAAATTAAGGAGGCACGCGACATGTCGATGGAAGTCAAGGAGCGCTTTCTGTTTCACTACTCATCGGTGAAGGTGCAAGCCGATTCGACGCTGCTGGCGGCGTCGCTCGGCCGGGGCGTATGGCGCAAGCCGACCGGTGAGGAGCAGTGGGAGCGGCTTGGCGCCGGCTGGAGCAGCGATACGCATACGAATCGTTTGCATCTCTATGATAACCGCGCATACGCCTGCACGAACAAGGGGCTGCTGCAACTGTCCGATGACGGCGTCTGGCAAGCAACGGATCTGGAAGTGACCTGCTACCAGTTCCTCGAATTCGGCCGCTCGGCGTTGGCCGGGACGTCCTACGGATTGTGGGTGCGCAAGCACGAGATGTGGGAACCCGCCTCGCACGCGCAATCGGCTGTATACGATGTGATGTATTTGCCCGAATTTATCATTTTGGCGTTGGATGACGGTGTTGCTGTATACGATCGCTATATGTGCGAATGGAGCCAATATCCGCTGCAGACGGCGATTACCAGCCTTGCCGTGTATCACGGCTTTTTGCTGGGCACAACCGAAAAAGGGGAACTGCTCGTCGGCAACAAGCGCGGCGGTTTTAATAAGGTGCATATTTCCGATTTGTTCGTTTTCTCGCTCGTCACCCGGCAAGGGCGCGTCTACGCATGCACGGATCACGGCTTGTTCCGCGTCGGTCGGCTGTATGAAGACGTCACGTTGTTTTCGGTGAAACTGGGCTTCCCCGTGACCGATGCCGATGTGGACGACGATCAATTGTACATGGCTACTTTGTTTCAAGGCGTGCAGACGATGCCCATCGGGTAGCCGAAGCCGCCGAGGATTGACAAATACAAGTTTCTTTAAGGAGGATGCCCACAATGGCACAAGTAATCATTGTATACGCAAGCATGACGGGAAATACGGAGGAAATGGCCGAAGCGGTGGCTGTAGGTTTGCGCGAGTCGGGCGTGGACCCGGTGCTTGTGTCGGTGCTGGACACCAATGCCGCCAATTTGCGGAAATATGACGGATTTTTGCTTGGCGCGTACACGTGGGGCGACGGCGAGCTGCCCGACGAGTTTCTCGATTTTTACGAGGAGTTGGACGAGATTGATTTGCAGGGAATGAAGGGAGCGGTATTCGGCTCGGCGGATTCCTCGTACCAGCATTATGGCGCGGCGATCCACATCCTTGAAGAGAAAATCGCGGAGCGCGGAGCGGAGAAAGCGTTGGAAGGCTTGAAAGTCGAGCTTGGCCCGTCGTCGGACGATATCCGGTTGTGCGAAGAGTTCGGCCGCAGCTTTGCGGCGCAAGTGGCAATCAATAAGTAACCGATGGGCAGAAATAAGCGGCAAGCAAGTGATGGAGGGCGTTAGCAAAGGATGGAGCTTATCGAGGATTACCGGCTGGAGGCTATCATGAAAAACGGAGGGCGGCACAGCCACCGCACCGCAGGCGCGCACAGCGGCGAGACAGACGTCGATTGGCGTCAACTGGCCCAATATGGTGTCAGCCATGCGCTGAACGATTTGTTCAGCCTGCCGCCGGAGGCGCGGACGGCCGCGCGCATAGAAGCGCTGGTCGAGCGGCGCTGGACCAACCGCGGTTACAAGTTCGCTTCGCGCGAGCATTATCATCACGTCAAACTCCGTGCGGTTCAGGCAATTGGCCGCTATGCCAGGCGCCAGTCGGAGCGGGCCCGTCCGCTGATGCTGTTCGAAACCGCCCAGACGCGGATCGCGCCGCTGGCCGTCAACCTTTCGCTGAACATGCAGCTGCTGTGGAGCGACTGCGAAGGGGCGGCCCGCGAGCTTGTCGTTCACAAATTTGTGATCGAAGATCAGCCGCAAGAAAACGAAACGTTTTTCCATATGGCGACGTTATTTTGCCATCACGCCTTTGGCCGGCTGCCGCGTTGCGTGGAGGTGCTGCCCGTGTTGGGCGGCGGCGGGGCGCGTTATGAGCCATCCCATGATCGCCTGCAGGCGTCTTACGATTACTTGCGGCTGATCAAGGATTATATGAAGGAAACGGAAGCCAAAGCTCCGCTTGGGCGCCAATCTTGCCGCAGTTAACTGCCGCAAAGTGTCAACGATCCTGCCAAGGGTCGTTTTTCTTTGCGCAAAATCCTGCTTTCCTGCTGAAATTTTTAAAAAATTGTAACAATTACTGCAAAAGCGAGTATTTATTTTCCAAACCTACTAAAAAAGCTTTTTTTCCCGTGGTAAAATAAAAGGTGTATCCGCTTAAAAAGACAACTTGACTGCCTGGGAAGGTGATACCGGTTTCATTGCAGTACAACTTCATTAATGGGCAAAGGAGGAAAGGTGGAGAGCTGACAGAAGCGAAGGGCCGCGCGGGCGGCATCCGGCGCTTGCTGTTGCGAGGAACGTTACGACACTTAGCGAAAAAAGCATAACCGCTTCATGGCAACCTGCTCCAGCATGGTGCACGTCTTTCATCAAGCAAGCAAGGAGGCATTTATGATCAAGGTGGCGCTGGTCGATGGCCAAATGCTGGTGAGTGAAGGCATCAAATTTATGCTGGAACAAGATCCTGACATTCGGATCGCGGGCTGCGCGTTTAACCTGGAAGATACGCTGCGCATTTGCCGGCAGGACGAGCCCGACGTGCTGGTTGTCGATGTTCAGATGTCAGGCTGTGACGGCTGGCAGCTTCTGGGGCAGCTGCAGTGCGAGTTTCCGTCTGTCCGCGTTGTGGTGCTGACCGAGAGCAGGGAGAGAGACACCGTGATCCGGGCGATGAATGCCGGCGCACGGGGGTACATGCTGAAGACGATCCATCCGCAAGAGCTGCTGATGACGGTCAAAAGCGCCGCGCTCGGTCTGAGTGTCATGCATAAAGACGTGATGGCCGATTTCATCCGCTTCGCTCCGGGGTATCAACAATCCCGCCAAGAGGAGGCCAAAGCCTCCTGGACGTTTCATTTTACCGAACGGGAGCTTATGATTATCAAGCACGTTTCCCAAGGCAAGGAGAACAGCGAGATTGCCAAAAGCTTATATCTGTCCGTAGGCACAGTGAAAAACACGATTTCGACCATTCTCAAAAAACAAAATTTGCGAGACCGGGTCGAATTGGTCGTTTTTGCGGTCAAAAACGATCTGCTGTAGCGCCGTGTCGCGGCCGGACCGCCCGGCTCGCCGGAGCCGTTCATGCAAGTGCGTCCGTCGTCCGTTTCTGAAGCCGCCGTCGAACGGCGAACCGTTTGATGTTATCAAATTGCTGCCGCCAGCAGCTTACCGAGTGAGCATGGTTATCGCATAACGCCGCTTGCAAACGAGATGGAAGCTCCCACGACTGGTGAACCCGATGCTTACCGCGCAAGCCTGTACCGGCGAACAGCCACAGGAGGGTGTAAAGATGAAATACTCTTACAAATTGCACTGCAATTTGCCCAACAACAGCCGTAATGAACATGTGCCGATGGAGACGATCGCCCGGATTGCTCAACACGCAGACGCTTTTCAATATAATGGAGTGCTGTCGCACTTCAATTTTCAAATGATGGACCCGTTTGTGCTCGGCACCTGGATCATTCAGCGCACGAACCGGCTTTCGCCGATCATCGCTGTGCAGCCGAACTATTGCAGCCCGCTGGAGGCGGCCAAGATGGTGCAGACGATCGCCCGGCTATACGGGCGCAAGGTTATTCTCAACATGATTACTGGCGCGGCCAAAAGCGAGCTGGAACAGGTGCAGGAAACGTTGTCCCACGATGAGCGGTATGTGCGCCTTGCGGAGTATATTCATGTGCTCAAGCTGATTTTGTCCACGCCGGGACCGATTTCCTTTGCGGGCGATTACTACAAATATAACGGCTTGCAGCTGTACCCCGAACTGGAGCCAGAACAGATGCCGACCTTCTTCGTCGCCGGCTCGTCGGCAGCCAGCATGGAAGTCGCTTTGCAGCAGGCCGACCTGTTTATGACCCATCCGGGTCCGGTGCAGGAATACCGCGAATTAACCGCCGGCATCCGCCATCTGCCGCATCTGCGCTCAGGCATCAAAATCGGCGTGATCGCCCGGGAGACGAGAGACGAAGCATGGATGGAAGCGCATCGCCGCTATCCGGTCAGCGCAACGGGCAAGATGGCAACGAGGATGAAGACGAAATCGGAGTCCGTCTGGCTGCGGCAAATGGCCGAGCTGAGCCTTGCGCCCGAAAGCCGCGACGGCGTGTTCTGGATGGGCGGTTTTGCCAGCGGCATCGCCAATAATCCGATTCTCGTCGGCGATTACGAAGAGGTCTCGCAGTATATCGGTCAATACGTCGAAGCGGGCGTGAATGAGATCATTGTGGCCGGCCTGTCCGACGAAAACGATTTCCGCCATACCGCTGAAGTGTTCAAGACGATGGATGCGGCCCAATATGCGCATGAAAGATAAGGACGTGCGGACCGCGGTCCTGCCGCTGGCGGGAGCGGCGGCGCCGCGGGCGTGGGTATAGCAGGCTTGGCTGACGGATGCGGTGGCATCCGGGGGCGAGCCTGTTTTTTATTTTCCGGCGAGCGGTCGTTGGCGCAGGCCAAACGGGTTGTGCGTCGGCGAGTGGTTTTCACGCGATGAAGCGGGGTCCGATGGCGCCCTTCGGCAAGCGTTGCGGCCCGTCTGCCGGCCTTGAAGACAGGTGATCCGGCCCGTCCGGCGGGGCGGTGGCGGCAAATTGACTTTCCCGGTTATTTGCTTCACAATGAGGGTGGGCTTGGCCCAACCTTCCATTTGTAAGGAGACCCGCATGAAACCAAATACACACGTCGTTGAAAGTGAAAAGATGGACCGTGCCATCTTGGTCAGTCTGGTGACGCAGGAGCAGAAGAAGCGCGAGGCGCTTGCCGAGTATTCGCTGCAAGAGCTTGTCCAACTGGCGGAAACCGCTGGCGTGGACGTGCTGGCGACGATGACGCAAAATAAAGAAACCGCCGATTCCAAATGGTTTATCGGCAAAGGCAAAGTGGAGGAGCTGCGCGCACAGATCGCGGAGCTGGGCGCAAATACAGCGATCTTCGACCAGGAGCTGTCCGGGGCGCAGGTGCGCAACCTCGAAGAAGCGCTGGACGCGAAGATCATCGACCGCACGCAACTGATTCTCGATATTTTCGCCCAGCGCGCCAAGACGCGCGAGGGCATCATTCAGGTGGAGCTGGCGCAGCTGAGCTACTTGTTGCCGCGGCTGTCCGGCCAAGGCAAAAACCTCTCGCGGCTTGGCGGCGGCATCGGCACCCGCGGACCGGGCGAGACGAAGCTGGAAACCGACCGCCGTCATATCCGCGAGCGGATCGGCGAGCTGAAAGATCAGCTCGAGGAGGTCGTTCGCCATCGCAAGCTGCACCGCGAGCGCCGCAAGAAATCCGGCGTTTTCCAGGTGGCGCTGGTCGGCTACACGAACGCCGGCAAATCGACGCTGCTGCGCCAGCTGACGAACGCCGACGTCTATGTGGAGAACCAGCTGTTCGCCACGCTCGACCCGACTTCGCGGACGCTGGAGCTGCCCAGCGGCAAGGAGATCGTGCTGACCGACACCGTCGGCTTCATCCAGAATTTGCCGCATGACCTGGTCGCGGCGTTCCGCGCGACGCTGGAGGAGGCCAATGAGGCCGATCTGATCCTCCACGTCGTCGACAGCTCGACCGAGATGCGCAGCGAGCAGATGCGCGTTGTTGCCGAGGTGCTGGAGGAGTTGGGCGCGCACCGGCAGGAGCAGCTGACCGTGTTCAACAAAATCGACCTGCTGCCCGCGACAGAGCAGGCGCTGCTGTCGGCCGAAGGCGATTTTATTCCCGTGTGCGCGTACAACGAAGCCGATTTGCAGCGTCTGCGTATCGCCGTGCAGGAGAAGCTGATGGGCGAGCGGCTGAGCTTCCGCATTCCCGCCGACAAGGGCGAGCTGATTTCGCTGGTGTACCGCATCGGCGATGTGCTGGAGAATGAAGTCGACGGCGAGGACATGTTGTTTCAAGTGCGCGTGAACAAGGACGATTACGCCAAAATGGGCTATTTGCTGGCCGCCTACGATCAGCAGAAGCAGCTGTACGGACAGGACGACAAGGGAGAGAGCTTCTAGGTATGGAATTTGGGGAAAAATTAACGGCGCTGATGGAAAGCGCCGAACGCCGCATCGAGCCGGCCGTGCGCCGGATCGAGCGGACGATCGATCACAATCAATGGAAAGTGATCGCGGCGTTTCAAAAGCATAAGGTCAGCGATTATCATTTCGCCGGTTCGACGGGCTACGGCTACAACGATCGCGGCCGCGAGGTGCTCGATCTCGTCTACGCCGACGCGCTGGGCGCGGAGGCAGCGCTTGTGCGGCCGCATTTCGTGTCCGGCACGCACACGATCGGCACCGCGCTGTTTGGCGTGTTGCGTCCGGGCGACCACCTGCTGTATATGACAGGCCGGCCGTATGATACGCTGCACAAGGTGATCGGCAAGCCCGGCGACGGCACCGGCTCGCTGCAGGATTTCGGCATCGCCTACAGCGAGGTGGCGCTGACTGAAGCCGGCGAGCCAGACTGGGCGGGCATCGCCGCGGCCATGCAGCCGAATACGAAGGTGATCGGCATTCAGCGCTCGCGCGGCTACGACTGGCGGCCGTCGTTTACCGTGGAGCGGATCACTGAGATGGTCCGCTTCGTTAAAGCGGCCAATCCGCAGGTGATCGTCTTCGTCGACAACTGTTACGGCGAGTTTACGGAAGTCGAGGAGCCGACAGCGGCCGGCGTCGACCTGATTGCCGGCTCGCTGATCAAAAACCCCGGCGGCGGCATCGCGCCCTCCGGCGGCTACATCGCCGGCCGCCGCGAGCTGGTCGAGCAGGCCGCCTACCGCTTGACCGCGCCGGGCATCGGCGGCGAGGTCGGCGCGATGCTTGGCGCGACGCGAGCGATGTATCAAGGGCTGTTCCTGGCCCCGCATCTCGTCGGTCAGGCGCTTAAGGGCGCGGCGTTCGCCGCCGCGGTATTCGCGGAGCTTGGCTTCATCAGCCATCCGCGCTGGGACGAGCCGCGCACCGACCTGATTCAGGCGATCCGCTTTACATCGGCCCAGCACCTGATCACGTTCGTGCAGGGCATTCAGCGCGCCGCCGCCGTCGATGCGCATGTCGTGCCCGAGCCGTGGGACATGCCCGGCTACGAGCATCCGGTCATCATGGCCGCTGGGACGTTCATTCAGGGCGGCAGCCTCGAACTGTCGGCCGATGCGCCGATCCGCGAGCCGTACATCGCCTATATGCAGGGCGGTTTGACGTATTCGCATTGCAAGCTTGGCGTGATGACGGCGCTGCGCCATATGGAGGAAACAGGCCTGATTTGATTTTGCAAAACTGTAAACAAACCTAACACTCCTTGACATGTTTTTATCGGAAAGGTACAATGAAAGCAGGCAGTTACTGATCAGGAGTGATGAGTCATGAGCGATGAAATACGCAGAAATATGGCGCTGTTTCCTATTGGAATCGTCATGAAGCTTACCGATTTGACGGCGCGGCAAATTCGTTATTACGAACAGCACGAGCTGGTCATTCCGGCAAGAACCTCGGGCAATCAAAGGCTCTATTCGTTTAATGATGTGGAGCGTTTGCTGGAGATCAAGGACTTGATCGAGAAGGGCGTCAACATCGCCGGCATCAAGCAGGTGCTGTTGCCGGTGTCCAAAGATTCCGAAGATGCAACCGTTATCAACGAGCATACGGAAGTCAAGCGCAAGGAGCTTACCGATTCGCAGCTGCACAAGATGCTCAAGCAGCAGCTGATTGGCGAGGGCAAGCGCCCCGGTCAGGTATCCCTTATCCAAGGCGAGCTTTCCCGGTTTTTTCACTAAACACACGGTTTTGAGAAGAGAGGAGAATGTTCGTGGGCTACACCAATAATTACACGAAAGAAGATATTTTGCGCATTGCCAAGGAGGAGAAGGTCAACTTCATCCGCCTGCAGTTCACCGACTTGATGGGCAGTATCAAAAATGTGGAAATTCCTTACAGTCAGCTGGAGAAGGCACTGGACAACAAGATGATGTTCGACGGTTCCTCGATCGAAGGTTATGTGCGCATCGAAGAATCCGACATGTATTTGTATCCCGATCTGAGCACATGGGTTATTTTCCCTTGGTTTACCGAAGGCAAAGTGGCGCGGCTCATTTGCGACATCTACCTCCCGGACGGCCGTCCGTTCCCGGGCGACCCGCGCGGCATTCTGAAAAACGCGCTCAAGCAAGCCGAAGAAATGGGCTTTACGGCAATGAACGTCGGACCGGAACCGGAGTTTTTCCTGTTCAAAACCGACGATAAAGGCAACCCGACGATGGAACTGAACGATCAGGGCGGTTATTTCGACTTGGCTCCGATGGACCTGGGCGAAAACTGCCGTCGCGATATCGTGCTGACGCTTGAAGAGATGGGTTTCGAAATCGAAGCCTCGCACCATGAGGTTGCCCCGGGCCAGCACGAAATCGACTTTAAATACGCCGATGCGATCAAAGCGGCCGACCAGATTCAGACGTTCAAGCTGGTCGTCAAAACGATCGCCAGACAACACGGCTTGCACGCCACCTTTATGCCCAAACCGCTGTTTGGCATGAATGGCTCGGGCATGCACTGCCACCAGTCGCTGTTTCATGGCAACGTCAATGCGTTTTACGATGAAAATGACAAGTTAGGTCTGAGTCATGTAGCCAGACACTATATGGCAGGTGTACTGCGTCATGCCCGTTCGTTCGCTGCCATCACCAACCCGACCGTCAACTCGTACAAACGTCTCGTTCCCGGTTATGAAGCTCCGTGTTACGTGGCATGGTCGGCAAGCAACCGCAGCCCGATGATCCGCATCCCGGCTTCCCGCGGCCTCAGCACGCGCATCGAGGTGCGCAACCCCGACCCGGCGGCAAACCCGTATTTGGCGCTGGCTGTGATGCTGGCTGCCGGTCTGGACGGGATCAAAAACAAAATGCAGTTGCCGCCGCCAACCGACCGCAACATCTACGTGATGACGGAAGAAGAACGCGAGGAGCAGGGCATCCCAAGCCTGCCGCTCGACCTCAAGCACGCGTTGGATGAGATGATCCGCGACGAAGTCATTTGCGAATGCCTCGGCGAGCACGCGTTGGCGCACTTCTACGAACTCAAGGAAATTGAATGGGATATGTACCGCACTCAGGTTCACGCTTGGGAACGCGATCAGTATTTGACGCTGTATTAATCAGCGCCAACCGGCAACGGCGCAAGGGATGAGGGGGAGTTGCGAGGCACTTCGCAGATGATGGGTTTCGACATCAATGCGGGCCCGCAGCTCCCCTTTATTGCTTGGCTCATCAGCGGAATGGACCGCGGAGTGTTGAGGATGTTGGAGCACGTTGCGGTCATCTGGTTGCGGCAGCATCAAGTTCAATGCGCGACGATGCGATCCGCCGCGCTGGAGTTTTTGAGGTTGGACCGGAACTGGCGAACGGAGGGGGAGCGTTATGAAAGCCATCACCATTCAGCAGCCTTGGGCGACGCTGGTCGCCTTGGGAGAGAAACGTTTCGAAACCCGCTCGTGGAAAACCGGACACCGGGGACCATTGGCCATCCACGCCGGGCAAACCGTCGACAAGGCCGCCTGCCGACAAGAGCCGATTGCCACGGTTTTGGCCAAAATCGGGCATACGGCCGAGACGCTTCCGCGCGGTGCGATCATTGCGACCTGCGAGCTGCATGACTGCCTGCGCGTCGCCGGCAATGAAGGAGACCACGCGTTGCTCGGCCCAGCAGCCGTTACCGTCAGCGGCAGCGAATATCATTTCGGCGATTACGCAGCAGGGCGTTATGCCTGGGAGCTGCGCGATGTGCAGCCAATTCAGCCGATTGCGGTCAAAGGACGTCTGAGCTTGTGGGACTGGGAGCCGCCCAGTGAGCTGCCATCCCCAAGCGACAACCAGCGCAGCGGAGGGATTTGAGCCGATCTGACGTTCTATCCTGTCGGATTCCCGGGCCTGCTTGGGGGATCACGCAGACATTTGCTACACGTTCATAAGCTCAACTTGCGAAGGCATCTTCATCGCGGTTGAGCTTTTTTATGCGCATTTCATTCTTTCAGCCGGGTCCACGGATCTAATAAAAATACCAGTTATGGGGAAAAGTAACTTCCAGATACTCACCTTTTGCTTGCTTTTCACTAACAAATTCCATCATGGGGACTCACGTATGATCCAAAAATCAGGCGCTGCCATCGGGACGTTCCCGGCATTTACCATCATCATATTGGCGACGGGACTGATGAACCATGTGATGGTCATCCCGCCTTTGCTGCAGGCCGCCCAACGCGACGCTTGGCTCAGCGTATTGGCGGTCATTCCGCTGTACCTCGTCTGGACGGCGATCTTGTATGCCATCATGCGGCAAACGAACCAGCAGCCGTTTCTGCTGTGGCTGGAGCAAAACTACGGCAAATGGACGAGCCGCTTGTTTCGAGCTTGTTTTTTTGTTTATTTATTCCTGATCAGCGTGCTGACGATGAAGGATACGGCGATGTGGACCCATACGTCCTACTTGCCGCGAACGCCGCAATTGGTGCTGTCCGTCACGCTGCTGCTGCTGTGCTGCTTTGCCGCTCATGCCGGGTTGCGTTCGATTGCGATTTGTTCGGGGATTCTGCTGCCGTTTGTCGTTGTGTTCGGCGATTTTGTGCTCAGCGCCAACCTGCCTGCCAAAAACTACGCCTTGCTGATGCCGATCATGGAGCACGGGGTCCAGCCTGTGCTGCACGGGGGCGTCTATGTCGGCGGGGGACTGGTGGAAATCATCATTATGCTCTTGTTTCAGCATCAATTAAAAAAGCAAGTTCCGCTGTGGTCGCTATTCGCCTTGGCGATTTTTCTCATCCTGCTCGTCTTCGGGCCGCTGACGGGCGCCATCGCCGAATTTGGTCCGGTGGAAGCAGCCAAGCTGCGTTATCCGGTTTATGAGGAGTGGCGGCTCGTCAGCGTCGGCCAGTATATCCGGCATGTCGATTTCTTGTCGATTTATCAATGGCTGTCGGGTGCGTTTGTACGGATTTCGACCGCGTTGCTGCTGCTTGTCGATTTGCTTTCCGGCAGCGGAAGCAGCAAGCATAGATCGCTGTGGGTTTGCCTGCTGGGGCTTGCGATCGTGGTGCTGGTGGAGCTTCCGCTGAGCGATATGCAGTATGTTCAGTTTATGCAGCAGGTGTATTTGCCGGCCGCGCTGACGGTCATTACCGCCACGCTGTTGTCGTTATTCGTATTAGTGCTTATCAAGCGTGGAAGGAGGGGAACATCTTGAAGCTGAATCAGCTGTGGAAAACGCGAGCCGAGACCAGGGAGCCGCTGCCGCCAGCAGACGCGGACGCGGAGGCGAGCCGAACGGGCGATCATACCTGGGACCCGCAGAAGCTGGAGGAGCTGTTTCACAATTGTGCCGATGTCAAAATCGAAGAATACGCGCTGGGCGACGACAGGGAGCGCCAGCCTGTTTATTTGATCTATTGCACCGGCTTGACGGAAACGATGCAGGTCAATCGGTTCGTGCTTCCGCGCCTCGGAGCCGTGCTGAGCGATTCGAACCCCGCGGTCGATCTGGATAAAAAGCTGGAGCTCATTCGGCTCGATGATGAGCAGGATATCGTATCCCACGTATTTTCCGGCCAGATGCTCGTTTATATCGCGCAAACCAAGGTGTTGTACTCGATGGATTTGGCCATGCCGCCGCGCCGCCAGCCGTCCGAATCCAATACGGAGGTATCGATCAAGGGGCCGAAAGATGGTTTTGTCGAAGAAGTCGGCTGCAATGTCGCGTTGATCCGCAAACGGTTGCCGACGAAATCGCTGTGCTACGAGCAGTTCCGGGTAGGCAAGCGCAGCAACAGCAAGGTGGCGCTGCTCTACATTCAGGATATCGCCTCCGCGGACATCATCGACGAGGTCAGAAAGCGGCTGAAAAAAATCGAAATTGACGCGATTCTGGGCAGCAGCCAACTCGAAAAAATGATTGCCGACTACTCCGGCTCCTTGTTCCCGCTGCTCGATTTTACCGGACGGCCGGATTATGCCGCGGATTGCCTGATTCACGGCCGTTTTGTCGTCATTGCCGACGGTTCGCCCAACGCGATTATCGGCCCGGCCAATTTGACGTTATTGCTCAAATCGCCGGAAGACGCGTATTTTCCGTTTTATTACGCCAGCTTGGGCATTTTGCTGCGCCTGGTCGGGCTGGTGTTGTCCTTGCTGCTGCCCGGCTTCTGGACGGCGTTGTCGGCCTTTAACGTGGAGCAAATCCCCTATCCGCTGGTTGCGACCATTTCCTTGTCGCGCATCGGGCTGCCTTTGCCCGGGCCGTTGGAAGCGGTGATGATGATTACGATGTTCGAGTTGTTCCGTGAGGCGGGGGAGCGGCTGCCCAAAGCGGTCGGGCAAACCGTGGCGGTCGTCGGCGGGATCGTTGTGGGCGATGCGGCGATTCGCGCCGGCTTGGCTTCCACCACCTTGCTGGTCGTGTCCGCCGTAACTGCGGTATCGAGCTTTACGCTGGTCAACCAATCGCTGGTCGGTTCGGTCAGCTTGATCCGTTATTTTGTGCTGATCTGCTCTTCGGTGCTGGGCATGTACGGGTTTATGCTGTCGACGATTGCGATTATCGTCTATTTGTCCCGGCTGGAATCGTTTGGCGTGCCGTATTTGGCCCCGTTGTCGCCCATCACCTGGAAAGACTTCATGTCGGCGATCACCCGCAAATCCTGGTTTGCGATCAACAAGCGACCGGAGATCTTAAGTCCCAAAGACGCTACGCGCAGGGGGGGAGCGAATTGAGACGGAGCCGAAAACGCTGGGCGGCGGCGCTGCCGCTCGTGGCGCTGGTGCTGCTGACCGGCTGCTGGGATATTAAAAACATTCAGGACATGAATTACGTCACAAGCATCGGGTTTGACTATGTCGACAATCAATACAAGATTTACGTGCAAATGCTGGACTTCAATTCCGTGGCCAAAGTCGAAGCGGGCAAGCCGTCTCAGCGCGTTCCGGTGTGGGTCGGGACGGGGAAAGGGGAAACCGTAATCGACGCCGTCAATGATTTGTATCATACCTCGCAGATGCGAGTGTTTTACGGTCAGGTCAATTCCATCGTCGTCAGCGAGCGCGTCATGAAAAAAGGGCTGTGCGATGTGCAGGAGCTGCAAAACCGCTATTACGAAATGCGGTACACCCCTTGGGTTTTCGGGACGACGGACCCGATCGACAAGCTTTTTGCCATTACGCCTTTGTTCCATCTGTCGCCGATTATTTCCTTGCTGCATCAGCCGCTCCAGAGCTACAAACAAAAGTCGACCATTTCCCCGATTACGTCAAGGGAATTTGTTTCGAGCTTCCATGAGCCCGGACAAGCGGTGTTGTTGCCTTCGTTAACGGCCACGGACCAGCAGTGGAAGCAAGGCGCGAGCCCCCATGAATTGTTGGACATCAATGGCGTGTTTGTGTTTCAGGACGGTCGTTACCAAGGTTGGCTCAGCGAGTCGGCATTGCCCGGCTTGCGCTGGATGGAGCCGAAAACGAACCGCAGTCCCTTGATCGTGCATAAGCAAGGCCGACCGCAAGCCGCCGTGTCGCTGGAAACGCCCAAGGTGCGCATCCGACCGCATGTCGAAGGGCCAAACGTGACCTATGACGTAAGCGTCAAGCTGGCGGGCAATATCAGTGATGTCAGCCGCCCGATGACGGAAGCGGAGCTGGAGGAGGCGGTTGCGGAGCGAGTGCGGACGGAAATCCGCCAAACGTTCGAAAACGGGCTGCAGATCAACAGCGATGTGCTGCAATTGCAACACATGTTGTACCGCGGGCACAACAAGGAGTGGCAGCGCTTGAAGCGGGAAGGGGGCTTGGGGCTCACTCCGGCGTCGCTTGGCGAGATTCGGGTGGAGATTCGTTTGAGCAATGCGGGCAAGCTGAAATACCCGCCGGCAAGCCATTAGACGGCTGCGCGGCTGGAGCTCGGTTGCTCCAGCGCGAAGCTCTGATAAGGGGAGGCGATATCGAGGTTTTCGATCACTTCGTACCTGGTCTGGTATTTGGCGATAAGGCTGACGCAAAAAAGCGAATAAAAGTAGTAGCAAATGATCACAAACACACTGAACAAAATAGCGGCTGGTACGGTTTTGGGCATTTTCATCACGACAGCTCCTTTGTGCGTATGAGATGGCGCCTGCAGGATTCGCAAGTCCGGCGGCATTTTCAAAATATCATAGCTGCCGCTGGGAAATAAGTACTATTTTTTTATAGAACTGTGCGGATGAAAGCAGGGGATATCTACCCGAAAACAGCGCTCCGACCAGATAAGGAACGATGTCCGATCATGCCTGTCATTTCGGAGCATACGTGAAGCCGGGCTATTCGACAACCGGCCATTTCGTCTGGCGCAGGGCATCCGGCAGTTCGGGGCGTTGGCTTATGGATCGACAAGCTCCTTTCAAAGATGGTTTTATTTTACGGTATGATCCAAATAAGAGATTATGTAGTTGGTTTTGGCGTGTTCTTCCGCAATCAGGTATTGAAGAGGAAAAAATGAATGGTGTATACTAAAATTACCATTCTTATCCGCGGGAGGACTATTTATGAAAGTCGTTTTCAAATATTGGATCAACGGGGAAGCCCGAAGCAGCGAAGTGGAGCTGACGGAGGAGGAGGCCGGTTTGCTGGCCAAGTCGACCCATGCCGTTTTCCCGCATTTTATTAACGGAAACAGCCATTTTAAAATTAGAGGCAATATCGCCTCAACAACGTTCCATGCGTTGCCGCAAGGCCGCGTGTTTATGGTCGAGATCGGCGAAGCCAAGGATTTGGTGTAGCGATGGCGTGCATGTCGTAGTCGGGCGCACGAAAACGACGGTGCTGCTGCTTAAAGTCCGCTACAGCGGCGGGATGATCAAGGCGTATTCCAACGAGCTGCTGATGTGGGAGGGAGCGCTGGAACTGTTCGATGCCTTTATGCAGAGCCGCCAGGCGCCTGATGCGTACGCGCTGAGAGAAACGACGGACCTGCACCGGCAGCAAGCCGAATAACGGAGCGCTGATCAAGCTGATCGTAACCGGATCGGCTTTTTTGCTGCGTTGGCAGCGGGTGCGCTTCGCAATGCGGCTTATCTGACATATGGTCAATAAATTCCTCCTGCTACGTCAACAATATCTGTGTGCGAGAAATTTGCAGGAATTTACAATGAACATGTTTCTCAATCAAAAGGAGGGATTTTATGACTCAAGTCAATGTTTGGATGTCCAGGCCAGCCCGCTGGCTGGCCATCGTCCTGCTTGCCGCCGCGCTGCTGCTCGGTTTGACCGTCAGGGGCGAAGCTGCCGTCGACAGCGGCTACAAGGTGTCCGTGATGCTTAATTTGCCGGACATTACCGATTTCAACGCCTTTGACGCGCAGCTGACCACACTGAAAAACTACGGCGTCAAGGTTGTGGAAGTCGATATGTGGTGGAACCATTTTGAGCCAACGACGCGCAATCAATTCAACTGGAGTTACTACCAGAACGTGTTTACACATATCCAAAACGCCGGGCTGCTGATCGCGCCGATTTTCTCTTTTCACCAGTGTGGCGGCAATGTTGGCGACAATTGCAATTTTCCGGTCCCCAGCTGGGTTTGGTCGTTGGGCACGCAGGATCACATGCAATATAAGTCGGAGACGGGTTACTACAACAATGAATACGTCGCGCCGTATTTTACGACGGCCTACACGCTGTACGACGAGGCGTTCCAATCGTTTGCCGCCAATATGGCAGCATTTCAGGGCTCGTTTTATAAAATCTACATCGGGCTTGGCCCGGCGGGCGAGCTGCGCTACCCGAGCTACAACGCCGCCGATGGCTGGACCTATCCGGGCCGCGGCAAGCTGCAAGCGTATTCGGGCCCAGCGATGGCCAGCTTTCAAAGCGCGATGCAGGCCAAATACGGCACGATTGCTGCAGTCAACAGCGCCTGGGGCACATCGCTTTCCGGCTTCAATCAGGTGATGCCGCCTGCGAACGGCGACAGCTTTTTTAATACGGGCGGGTTTGCGATCACGTACGGCAAGGACTTTTTGGCCTGGTATCAAGGCGTGCTGACGACGCATATGAGCAAGGTGATGACGAAAGCTCATGCGGCGCTGGATACGTTCGGCGTGCGGCTTGGAGCGAAGATGCCGGGCATCCACTGGCAATACGCCAATCCCGCCGTGCCGCACGAGGCCGAATATACAGCCGGCTTGTACAATTACTCAACGATGATCGACCAATACAAGACGAGCAACGTGGATCTGGCGTTTACCGCGCTGGAGCTGCCGGACAATAATGTGTATCCGTATTACAGCGAGCCGCAGGCGCTTGTGCAAGATGTCGCCGGCCTGTGCATCCAAAAAGGCGTGCCGCACGATGCGGAGAACGCGCTGGCGATTGGCGGCAACCAGACGTTGTACGACAGCGCCGCGTTTAATACGTTTAACTATGGTTTTGACGGTTTTGCCTTGCTGCGGCTGGAAAACGTCGTTAACAATAGCGGCACGGCCACCGGCGAGTTAAGCCCGTTCACGCAGACGCTGGCGCTGCAGCCGCAGCAGGCAACGATGACGATCAACGGCGCGAATCCGTCGGCTGGGCAAAGCGTCTACCTGATCGGCGACCGGATGGAGTTCGGGGCCTGGAACACAAGTTATGCGATTCCGGCAACGAACGTCGGGGGCGGCGTCTGGCAGGCGACTTTCAATTTGGGCGCAGCGCACATGTACAATTTTAAGGCGATCAAAAAAACTTCGTCCGGCAGCGTCGCATGGGAGAACGGCAGCAATCACAGCTGGACCGTGCCTTACATCGCCGGAGGGACAGCTTCTTATACGCTGAATTGGCAAAACTGATCACAGTCGAACTCGGTCAATGAGCCAATTACAGATGACATCGGGCGCTCGCAGGAGCGCTTTTTTTTCGCGCGACAAACCCAGTTAACTGCGTTATAATCCTATTAATCCCATATTTGCAAGGCGATATTTTTTAATTTTCGACAATGCGCGAAATCTGTAGAAATCAAATCTTCCATAGTGTTATTGTAGAGGTAAAGAAAGTAAAATGTGGGGGAAATCATGAATACCGTGCTTTACGTCGCGCTTGGCTTCTTGGATATTGTCGTCGTGTTTGCGTTTCTCTTCAAAATATACCGTTGGCCGTTTTGGGGGTACGCCAAGGAAATTGCGGCGATTGCGCTGGCGCTGAGCTTGATTTCATGGGTGGATCGCGTGTTGCTTCCTCTGGCCGACTGGGACGCGACGATTCAATACGGTCTGGTGATTCTCTCGCTCAGGCTGCTGTTCGGGGTCCGCTGGAACCGGGCGTTTACGCTCGCGACAGTCGGATATCTGGCCTTTGTGTCGACGCAAAATGTCGTGTACGCGCTCCTCTTGGCCGCGAACATGGTCAGCATGGCCGATGCGCAAATTACACAGGGCGCAGGCACGTATCTGATTCAAATCTGTACGCATGTCGTCAGTTTTCTGATTTGTCTGGCGCTGTATTATGGCGGCTATGGCTTTTCTTATATTTCGGTTCCGCCGCATGATAGAAAGAAAGAGTCGACATCCAATGTGCAGCGGGCGATCTCGGCGCTGAACGTCGTGGCCGCGTTGGTCCTGGCCAGCACGATGTATTGGGTGATGAATTATTATCAGCATGTGTATATCATCGTGCCAAGCGCGCTCTTGGCGTTGTTCCTGCTGATTGTCTTATCCCGCAAGAGGGAGAATGCGCAATGAAGGACCCGATCGATGCGGCGGCGCGCGCGCTGTCCAGGGTGGCGTGGATCAGGCGGGAGCAAAGCGAGCAGCTGGCCGAATACCGGATTGCCGTTGGCATCAACATGGTTGGCGTCATCTTGTTTACGGCGCTGCTGGGCGCCCTATGGGGGCGCTACGGACAAGCCCTTGTGGCGATGATTTGTTTTTTTGCGCTCCGCGCTTTTTCCGGCGGTTTTCATTTTCGTTCGTTGACGTTGTGCTGGGCGGTGACGGTTGCGTTGTTCGTGGCGATCGCGTTTGTGGACCTGCCGCCGCCGGCCGCCGGCGCGGTGAATGCCGCAGCTTTGCTGCTCGTGTTGTGGCGCGCTCCGCGGCATGTCGCCGGCGTGCCGGCGTATATGCACCGCTATATGAAATTTTTTGCCGCGCTTATCGTCGTGTTGAACTTTATTTGGCTCAGCGATCAGGCTGCCGCCAGCTTTGCGGCTCAGGCGTTGTTGCTGCTGCCTCGTGAAAGGGGGTGAACTTATGGAAAGATATGCACATTATATCGGCGAAGTCAAAACGCACGTTTATCTCGCTTCGTTTACTTTGGTCTTCATCCTTTATTTCCTGTTTTTCAAAGGGTCCATCGGAGATAAGCAGCTTCCGCAAGAACTGCAGTAACGATGTTGTTTAATTGCCTGGACGACAAGGGCGATCCGCTGGATATTCCGAAAGATCATGTGCTTTACGTTTATAAGGCGGCCAAGTACGCATTGTTCGTCCATACGGACCGCCATCAAGAGCTGGAGTGGGAGATGATGGGCCCCATCGATTCAGCGTCCAGATTTCTCGCCCAATTCGGTTTTGCACGGGTGGATTCGGGCACGATCGTGAATATGAGCAAGATTGCGAGCTGGAGCAAAAAAAAGGTGTTCGGCAAGTATGAAGCTTATTTCGCAGATGGCAGTAATGTCACCGTTTCAAGAACCGCACATGAACTGTATAGCAAAGAGTAGCTGTTTCCATTCGTGGAGCAGCTATTTTTTATTATCATATTTTTCATTTCCTGTCAACAACTGAAAAGGTATACCTTTCTGTAGATACCATTCATTCCCTTTTATGTGTATAGTATAGTTACGCTCGAACGCAATATATATTGCGTTCGGACGCAAAACCACGCAAAAGCAGAAAGGGGATTCCATGAACATCGAGCAGACGGTAGAGGAGATTTTGGCAATTAAACGGATGCTGCGCCAAGGAGCGTCGACGGAAGAAGTAGGACGCTACATCGAGCAGCGGGTCAAGCAGGACCCGGTTTGCTCCCCGGAATGCGAAACGCCCGCTTTATGCAGCACCAGCACCGGAGGCAGCGTCCGGTAGGCAAGCGGGCCGTGGGCCAGGAGTTGTCTGGCGATTGTCGCCCTTTTCGTCGTACGGGTATGACGGCAGGGCAATGACTGCCATACCTATGCCATTGATCAATCCTCAACGCGAAGCGTTGGGGTTTTTTTCTTCTTGTCGCATTTTGGTTGCCGCAGCGGCGGGGGGCAGACCGGGTCAGCCAAACGGCCGGCTTGCAGTTGGGCGGCAATGAACCCGGCAACGAACTGGTGATCTGCACGACAAATAAGCAGGGGGTACGGCTGCGGGGATTCACGGCGTTTATTGCGCAAATGGCTGATCGAGTTCTGGATCACAAACGCCCCGCAAGCACGCATGTTCGCATGTTGATTGCAGGGCATTTGGTATACTTTAGGAAAACTCTTCATCAATCTTCGAACCGCTCTGATTGTTCAGACCGGCAGTTGGCGTGCCAAACGTGTGGAAATTCGCAAAGTTATACGTGGGTTGCGGGTTCGTGGACAACGTCGGGTCCACATGTCCCCCCAAGCTGCCGAGACCGCCGGCATCGTGCGAGCCGGTAAATCCGGGGAAGCCGCCGAAACCGCCCATGGCCGAAGTGTCGGGCACTTCTTCGTTCAGCTTCACTTCTTCCTGAAATTGCGTTGTGGTTACAGGATTATCGGTCATCCATTGTGCGGCAGCGGCCACGATGCGATCGTCGGCTGGAAATTCGCTTAACGTCGTCACGATTCTGCCGACCTCGCGCGGCCAATTAAACATCGTATATGTTTTGGCCTTGGCATATTCGAGAAAAACCGACTGCATTTCCAAAATGCTGTACACAAGACGGGCTTGCTTGTGAACCGGCTTCACCTTGCGCCGCCAGTCCCCCAACCTGCTGAATATCGCGATTTCCGGGAATGCTGCTTGCACCTCGTCGATGGTGGCCAGCACTTGCTGGACCCGCCAATCGTCTTGCTGCGGCATATCTTGTTTGATTAAATCTCTTAGTTCATCGAGTCCATGATAATCCTCCAAGGCTTGCTTGAGCAGCATGCCGGTTTTGGCCCTTTCCCGGTCTGGCAAGCCTTCGATCAAGCTGTCTGCATAGGAAGCGACGGCAGGGATATGGAAATACGGTGCAAGCTGTTGAAGGATTTCCTGATTTTTTTCGGCTGCGAGTTGTGCCTGGCCTTCCTGAATGGCCGCTTCGGCTTCTTGTTCGATCAGCGATTTGACCGCTGCGTTGCTGGTGCTTACCCCACCGCGATTAAAACCGAACGGGCCGTCGGCAATTTTCAAATACTTGAGCGCACCGCGGGTGAAAGACATGTCGTCGAAGCGATCCACGGTTTTGACTTCTTCATCCTCGTCGGGAAATTGCTCCAGAAAGAAGGTTTGCGTCTCCTCGCGTTTATTTTTCGAATTGCCGCCCGTACCTTTCCAGCCTTGGTTGCTCTGGAAGGTGGTGAATTTATTTTTCAGCTCGGCCTGCTTTTTTTGCTTTTCAGTCCATTCAATTTGCTGTTCGGCGGCCATGAACTGTCCGTATTCCTTGTAGTAACCGTCGCTTGTCGCTTCCAGAATTTCTTGAGGGTTCAGCGGATCATATAAAACTTCGAACACAAACGGCCTTTTTTTCCAGCCGGCTCCATCTTTCTTGAGAATATGGCCAACCGACTGCGAGCTGGTGATATCGATCCAGGCCACCTGCAGATCGCCGTCGAAAACGACAATATCCGGGCGGGTATGCCCCTCGGCCACTTGCATGTTCACGGTAAGTCCCGCAAAATCGCCAATCGCTTGACAAGCGAGTGTTTCGATCGCATAGCCGAAGCGTGCATGAATGAGATCAGGTTCGGTTTCCGGGTTGTTGAGATAAGCGTTGGCGATGGCAAACCAGTTCTTCAAGTGTGGGCTGGGGTGCCCGTCAAAGCTATGCCATTGAATCGCCTCATCCCGCGCTTGGGTGACAATCCTGTCGATTTCTTGCGAGATGCGCTCGATCGGACCGCGGTATTTGTCCAAAACGGCCTGATCCTTATATTGGGTTGGAAAAGGTTGCAGCGCGCGTTGAATGAGCGGGCGGCCGGGCGTAAGCCCAGCGGGCTGCGCATGTTCGCTTTGTTGCGATATTCCGCTGTCCATCTCCATGCTGTCTGCTGCTTGCGTATCGCGGTTTTCCTCCGGGACCGGCTTGCGCTGCAAAGCGGCGGGTTTTGTTGGGGGAAAGCTGGCGGCTGCCGGACCGGGCGAAGCTTGCCGCATCAACATATGCGCGACGGCGCGATTGCCGACCGCTCTTTGCAGCATGGGCGCATTGTTGGGCGTCACGGGCGGCAAACGGTTGCCGCTGAGCGACGCTTCGGCCGATCTGTCGAGCGAGCCTTCTGTACGAGTTTCCGGTTGCAGGGTCGGGTTGTTTGCGGTTCGCGTTGGGTTTGTCGCTTGATGCACGACTGCACACTCCTGTTCTTGGATCAACCCACATTTTAAGGATATTATACGAAAATATGAGCGTATTGACTATATAAAAAGCGGGACTTTCCTACTACCTTTCATTCGTTGAAAAAAATAATTACGACAAAATGCCTAAGATTCATATGTGTTAATGAAAGATGGTGCCGCCGATTGCGGCCGATTTGCACGCATAGGCTTGACAAATGATATGGCGATTCGTCAAAGGATGCTGGAAGGGGAGCCAGGAGCATTTGCTGCAACTGCTCGGACATCCGCTTGCACCGCTGCCAACGTTGTCCGCAAGTGAGCCGGCGGGGCGCAAATGAAAGCTTATCTGGTTGGTACGTCAAGAAGCATATTCCATAATCAGGGAAAGTGTTATATGATGAGAGAGGTTGAATCATGGGCGTGTTTGACGGCATGGCCGGTGCGCCGGTGGCTCATCTTTTTCGTCATAAGAATGAAATCGATTTCATTTCATAAGGAGGTGAGAGACGCAAGCAGATCGGGAAAACGCTTTTGTAAAATGAGAGCGCTATCAAAACAGCCGTGGGCCCAGCCTGCCGGCTCTAAAACAGGAGGTTAGGAATGGTAATGGAAGCACGATTTTGGAAACGCAATCCGCTTTTGATTGGTTTGCTGGCTTTATTGACGATATTGACGCCATTGTCTTGGGAGCCGCCGTCCGCAGCGGCAGCCACCACCGTCAGTTTGCCGGGTCAGGTGGAAGCGGAGAACTGGAGCGCGATGAACGGCGTACAGACGGAAGCGACAAGCGATGCCGGCGGCGGTTTGAATGTCGGTTGGATTGACGCCGGCGATTGGATGGATTATGCGGTGAACGTGCAAACGGCCGGAACGTACACGGTTGATTTCCGTGTTGCGTCACCGAACAGCGGCCAGCAGTTGCAGCTGAGAAACGCCGGCGGCACGGTGCTGGCGACAGCGAATGTGCCGAATACCGGCGGGTGGCAGAACTGGGCGACGGTTAGCGTCAGCGCAAGCCTTGGCGCGGGTGCGCAAACCTTGCGTTTGTATGCGGTTACAACCGGCTTTAACGTCAACTGGGTCCGTTTCACGGCCGCGGCTCCTACGCCGACACCAACGCCAACACCGGGCACGATTGTTTCCGGCGGCATCTACAAGCTGATCAACCCGAACAGCGGCAAGGCGCTGGACGTGGCGAGCGCGGGCACAGCCGATGGCACGAATGTGCAAATCTGGGCCGATAACGGCACGGCGGCTCAACAGTGGCAAACGAACAAAAACAGCGACGGCACGTATACGCTGATCAACGTCGGCAGCGGCAAAGCGCTGGACGTAGCGGCAGCCGGGACGGCGGATGGCACGAACGTGCAAATTTATACGAGCAACGGCACGGGCGCGCAAAAATGGTCGATTAACAGCAACGGCGACGGCACGTACCTGCTGCTCAACCAAAACGCCGGCAAAGCGCTTGATGTGGTGAACGCGGGCACAGCCGACGGCACGAATGTGCAGATCTGGGGCAATACGGCGACCGTTGCGCGCAAATGGCAGCTGATTCAAGCATCGTCGCCGACGCCAACCCCGACGGTTACACCGACGCCCACGCCGGGTACGGCTCCCGATTTTGGCCCGAACGTGAAAATTTTCAGCCCGTCGATGTCGGCGTCCAGCATTCAAAGCCAGCTGAACAGCGTGTTCAGCCAGCAGGAGTCGAATCAGTTTGGCACGAACCGCTACGCGTTGGTGTTCAAGCCGGGCACGTACAATGTCGACGTCAATGTCGGCTTTTATACGCAGGTGTTGGGTCTTGGCATGTCGCCGGATGACGTGACGATCAACGGGGCGGTGCACGCCGAAGCCGACTGGTTCCAGGGCAATGCCACACAAAACTTCTGGCGGGCGACGGAAAACCTGTCGGTGACGCCGTCCGGCGGCACGAACCGCTGGGCCGTTTCGCAGGCCGCGCCGTTCCGCCGGATGCACATCCGCGGCAATCTGGCGCTGGATGACGGCGGCTGGTCGAGCGGCGGCTTTATTTCCGATTCGAAAATTGATAATCAAGTCAACTCCGGCGGCCAACAGCAGTGGTTCTCCCGCAATTCGCAATTCGGCAACTGGGCCGGCTCCAACTGGAACATGGTGTTCGTCGGCGTGAACGGCGCGCCGTCCGGCGCTTCGTGGCCGAATCCGCCGCATACGGTCGTCGGTCAGACGCCGGTTGTGCGCGAGAAGCCGTTTTTGACCATCGACAGCGCGGGCAATTACAGCGTATTTGTTCCGGCGCTGACGACCAACACGCAAGGCACGACCTGGGTGAATGGAGCAACAGCCGGTCAATCGATTCCGATCAATCAGTTTTATATTGCCAAACAAGGCGTAGATAACGCCGCAACGATCAACGCGGCGCTGAGCCAAGGGAAAAATCTGCTGTTCACGCCGGGCATCTACCATCTGAACGATACGATCCGCGTCACGCAAGCCAACACGGTTGTGCTTGGCTTGGGCCTGGCGACGCTGATTCCCGACAACGGCGTCAACGCGATGTCGATTGCCGACGTCGACGGCGTAAAGGTAGCGGGATTGCTGTTTGACGCTGGCCCTGCCAACTCGCAAATTTTGCTGGAGGTCGGTCCGACCGGCAGCTCGGCCAGCCATGCAGCCAATCCGACATCGCTGCACGATCTGTTCTTCCGCGTCGGCGGCGCGGCGGTTGGCAAGGCGGACGTCAGCCTCAAAATCAACAGCAACAATGTCATCGGCGATCATTTCTGGATCTGGCGCGCCGACCATTCGTACGGTGTGGGCTGGAATACGAACACGACGAAAAACGGCCTGATCGTAAATGGCGCCAACGTAACGATCTACGGCTTGTTCGTCGAGCATTACCATCAATATCAAACGCTGTGGAACGGCAACGGCGGCCGGGTGTATTTTTATCAAAGCGAAATTCCTTACGATGTTCCGAACCAAAGCAGTTGGATGAACGGCTCGGTCAACGGTTACGCTTCCTATAAAGTGGCGAGCTCCGTAACGAGCCATGAAGCGTGGGGGGTGGGCATTTACTGCTATTTCAGCTCGAACCCAAGCGTGAAGCTGCAAAGCGCGATTGAAGCGCCAAACGTGAGCGGCGTGAAGTTCCACAATATGACGACGGTGTCGCTCGGCGGTACGGGCGAAATCACGCATATTCTGAACAATATCGGCAATGCCGCCAACTCGGGCGGTACGGTGCAGCGCTTGGCGCAATAAGCACATGGGGCGAAAGCCCGCGCAATGAAACAAAGGGAACTGCTCTTCCGGCGTAAGCCGGGGCAGTTCCCTTTTTTTAATAAATGTCGCGGAACAAGCCGATGACGCGTCCGAGAATCGTTACGTGTTTGAGACGAATCGGCTCCAGCGCCGGATTCTCCGGCTGCAAGCGGATGTGGTCGCGTTCCTTGTAAAAGCGCTTGACTGTCGCTTCGTCGTCTTCGGTCATCGCCACGACGATATCGCCGTTGTCGGCTGTCTGCTGCTGCTTGACGATCACGTAGTCGCCGTCGTGAATGCCGGCGTCGATCATGCTGTCACCGATGACGCTGAGCATGAATACGTTGTTGTCGCCGACATAATGCGAAGGCAGCGGGAAGTAGTCTTCGATGTTCTCCGTAGCCGTAATCGGCACGCCCGCTGTTACTTTGCCGATCAGCGGCACGCGCGCCACGGAAAGCGCAAAGTGGGAGGAAGCGACGTCCTCGCTCAAAATTTCGATCGCGCGCGGTTTGGTCGGATCGCGGCGGATCATCCCTTTCTTCTCCAGACGCTCCAGGTGGCCGTGCACGGTGGAGCTGGAGGCAAGTCCGACGGCTTCGCCGATTTCCCGAACGGAGGGCGGGTAGCCCTTATCTTTCACTTCATTTTTAATAAATTCCAAAATGGCCTGCTGGCGCTGCGATATTTTACTCAAAGGTTATCACTCCAATATGGGAATCATTACAACGAGTATAGCACAGAACCGGAGTTCGTACAAACATAAGTTCGAAAATGGTGTTGACGCAAACGTTTGTTCGTGATATTCTGATACCAGAACAAATGTTTGGGAGATGATCGTGATGTATATCGCTTACTTCGAAGCTTCTGCACAACGTGCGCCGCAACAGGTGAAGCCATCCGCAACCAAGGCTTTTTTTCATAAATGGTCATTGTTTTTTCGCAAATCCGTTCGCTTTATGTCCGTATTCTTTGTGTTGCTGATCGTGTTGTCCTTCAGCGCAATCGTACAAGCGTATGCAGGAGACAGCAGCGACTTGCCGAACGTGGACAGCTCAGCTTCGGCCGACATGGCGTTTGTCCAGCCGGTGAAGCTTACGGTAGAGCGGGGAGATACGCTGTGGAGCATCGCTTCGGCGCGCTTGGACAAGAAATCAAACATCCGTTCTTATATTTCGGAAATCAAGGCATTGAATCATTTGGACAGCAGTATGCTTGATGAAGGACAAGTGCTGTTGCTTCCATAAAGCCGCCAATCCGTATGCGCGGAATTTCCAGGCAAGTGTTTCCTCCGGCCGGCGGGCTGTTGCTTCCTTTATAGATCGACAAGGCTTTTTCAACTGGCGACAGAAGAGGAAGCCTTGTTTGCGTTTTGCACATCCATTTATTTAGGAAGAAAGACGTTGCAGGATGGGGGAGGAGAGGCGTTTTTTGGTGGGTGGAACGTTTGTTCTCGTCCTGTGCCGCTCTTGACTTTCCGGGGGAGGGATGGCAAAGTTATACTCATATTGCAAGGCAAGGAGGACTTTATGAGCGACAATATGGAGCAGCACATTCAGCGCATTAACGAGCTTGCACGCAAAGCCAAAACCAAGGGCTTGACGGACGAAGAAATCGATGAGCGCAATGAACTGCGGAGAAAATATATTGAATCGTTCCGCAGCTCGCTCAAGGAGCAGCTGGATTCCATCAAGTTTACGGATGAGGAGCCGTCGTAGCTTCACATAGATGAAAGATCACGATGAATGAGTGCCAAAGGGGAAGTGGAACATGACATTGAAAGCAGTATGGTTTGATTTGGACGACACCTTGTTGTGGGACGAACGCAGTGTGGAAGAAGCGTTTACAGCCACTTGCGAGGAAGCGGCGAAACGCGCCGGCGTGGAGCCGAAGCAGTTGGAAGCGGCGGTGCGCCGCGAAGCGCGCGCGCTGTATGAAGCGCACGAAGCGTTTCCTTTTACAAAAATGATCGGCATTAACCCGTTTGAAGGGCTGTGGGCGAACTTTACCTCCGGGCATCAGGAGGAGTTCCGCAAGCTGGAGCAGTTTGCGCCGGCCTACCGGGCCGCATCCTGGACGCAAGGGCTGGCGGCGCTTGGTGTCGACAACCCGGAGCTGGGCCGCGAGCTGGGCGATTTGTTTGCCGCCGAACGGCGCAAGCGTCCGCTCGTTTATGAAGAAACGTTCCGCGTCCTGGACGCGCTGAAAGGGAACTACAAGCTGCTGCTGCTGACGAACGGCTCGCCCGATCTGCAAAAGGAGAAGCTGGCCGGCGTACCGAACATTCCCGGTTATTTTGATCATATCGTCATTTCCGGCGAATTCGGCGAGGGCAAACCGGCTGCTTCGATTTTCCGCCACGCTTTGTCGCTGCTGGAGCTTGCGCCTGAAGATTGCATCATGATCGGCGACAAGCTGACGACGGACATTCTTGGCTCGGGCAGCATCGGGATGCGCAACATCTGGATCAACCATCATCAGGTAAAGCGCAGCGACGAGATCGTGCCGGCTTACGAAGTATCGCGGCTGCAGGAAATTTTGCCCATCCTTAAAAGCTTGTCGACCAGCGATGTGCCGGCGGCCAGCCGATAACACCCAGACAAAAAACCGGTTGCAGGATGGAGAACGAACGTTCCCCGGCAGCCGGGTTTTCTATATCGCCAGAGGCGCTTATGCTTTGGCAAATTCCGGGTCTTCGACGTTGTAAGCGATCCAGCCGTCTTTCTCAATAAACAGCCGCACGGCGACGATTTGCCGATTGTCCATCAACGTAAAGAAGTGGTTCGTGTTCTCCGGTACGGAGATCACATCGCCGGCTTCCAGCTCGACGTCGAAATAGCCGACTTCGTCTTTGCCCTTGATGATGAAGATGCCTTTGCCCGCCACGATCGCGCGGATTTCGTCTTCCGTGTGCGTGTGCACCTGCTCGAATTTCTTCAATAGTTCCTCAATGTTCGGCGTGGCGTCGGACAAGGAGATGACGTCCCAGATTTCATAGCCGCGGCGTGCCGCAAGATCGCGGATTTCCGCGTCGTAGACGCTGAGAATTTGCGCTTTCTCGTCATCGCTCAGCACGAATTTCTCGCGCAGCGCTTCCGGCAGCTTGTCCGTGTTCCAATGCTCGTACACAACCTCCTGGCTATCTAAAAAAGCTTTGACTTGCGCTTCGCTTGCGATGCGCTCGTTCGTATTGCGAATGCGGATTTGTGCCATGCGAATGATCCCTCTTTCGTCTTTAAAGATACTTGTATTATAGTGGAAAAGCACGCGGCTGTCGATGGATTCGCATAAGAAAATCCGATAAAATCTATAGGTAAAATTGATATTTTAGATTCTTCCCTTGCAGGCTTGATTCTGATACACTAAATGTTAACTTATTCGATGAAGCGTGCGTATAAATCGGCGTTGCACCAGTTGAAAGGAAGTCATGTGATGAGCAAACCACCGATTCAGGAACAGTTGCAGAAAAAAATTATGATTCTCGATGGCGCGATGGGCACGATGATCCAGCAGGAAAATTTGACCGCGGACGATTTTGGCGGCGAAGAGCTTGACGGTTGTAACGAGATGCTTGTGCTGACGCGTCCCGATATCATTCAAAACATTCACGAGCAGTATTTCGCGGCGGGAGCCGACATCATAGAAACGAATACGTTTGGTTCCACAAGCGTTGTATTGGCCGAATACGATTTGCAGGACCGCCATCGTGAGATCAATCTGGCGGCGGCCAAGCTGGCGCTCGCCGCGGCGGCCAAATATTCCACGCCGGACTGGCCGCGTTATGTGGCCGGGGCGATGGGACCGACAACCAAGACGTTGTCCGTGACCGGGGGCGTGACCTTCGAGCAGTTGGAAGAGAGCTACTACCAGCAGGCGCTGGCGCTGGTTGAAGCCGGCGTCGACGCGCTGCTGCTGGAAACGTCGCAGGATACGCTTAACGTCAAAGCGGGCAGCATCGGCATCCGCCGCGCTTTCGAGACGCTTGGGGTAAAGCTGCCGATCATGATTTCCGGCACGATCGAGCCGATGGGCACGACGTTGGCCGGGCAAAATATCGAATCGTTTTACATTTCGCTCGAGCATTTGCAGCCGATTTCGATTGGTCTGAACTGCGCGACCGGCCCGGAATTTATGCGCGACCATATCCGCACCTTGTCCGGCGTCGCCAAAACCGCGGTCAGCTGCTACCCAAACGCCGGTCTGCCGGACGAAAACGGCCGCTACCACGAATCGCCGGAGCTGTTGGCGCAAAAGCTGGCCGACTTCGCCAAGCAAGGCTGGCTGAACATCGCCGGCGGTTGCTGCGGCACGACGCCCGATCATATTCGCGCGATGGCGGAAACGCTCGCGGCCTATAAGCCGCGTCTGGATTACGGCACGCATCCGGCTGCCGTATCCGGCATCGAGACGGTGTACCTTGAGCAGGACAACCGTCCGATTATGGTCGGCGAACGAACGAACATTTCCGGCTCGCGCAAATTCAAGCGGCTGATCAAGGAAGGCAAGTTCGAGGAGGGTTCGGAAATCGCCCGCGCGCAGGTGAAAAACGGCGCCCATGTCATCGACATCAACCTGCAGGATACGGACATCGACGAAGTGTATGCGATGGAGAACTTTTTGCAATACATGGTCAAAAAGGTCAAGGTTCCGCTGATGATCGACTCCACCTATGATCACATTATCGAGTTGGGGCTGAAATATTCGCAGGGCAAAGCGATCATCAATTCGATCAACCTGGAAGACGGCGAAACGAAGTTTGCCAATATCGTGCCGCTGATTCACCGCTATGGTGCGGCTGTCGTTTGCATTTTGATCGATGAACGGGGACAAGCCGTTTCCCGCGAAGCGAAGATGGAAGTGGCGACCCGCTCTTATGAACTGCTGACCGGCAAATACGGGATGAATCCCGAAGATATTATTTTTGACCCGAACATGTTTCCGGTTGGTTCCGGCGACCCGCAATATATCGGTTCCGCTGTCGAGACGATTGAAGGCATCCGCATGATCAAGGAGAAGTACCCGGATTGCAAAACGATTCTCGGCTTGAGCAACATTTCCTTTGGTTTGCCGGACGCGGGACGCGAGGTGTTGAACTCGGTGTATTTGTACCATTGTACGAAAGCCGGGCTCGATTACGCGATTGTCAACACGGAGAAGCTGGAGCGTTATGCCTCGATTCCCGAAGCGGAACGGAAGCTGGCAGAAGAGCTGATCTACCATACGAATGACGAGACGTTGGCGCAATTCGTCGCCCATTTCCGCGAAAAGAAGGTCGAAAAGAAGGAGAAAATCTCCAACCTGACGTTGGAGGAGCGGCTTGCTTCTTATGTCGTGGAAGGGACGAAGGAAGGGCTGATCCCCGATCTCGACGAAGCGATGGCGAAATACGCGCCGCTGGATATCATTAACGGGCCGCTGATGAAGGGGATGGAAGAGGTCGGCCGCCTGTTCAACAACAATGAGCTGATCGTGGCCGAGGTGCTGCAAAGCGCCGAGGTGATGAAGGCGTCGGTGTCCCACCTGGAGCCGTTTATGGAGAAAGCCGAATCGGCCGTCAAGGGCAAGATCATTTTGGCCACGGTCAAAGGCGACGTGCACGACATCGGCAAAAACCTCGTGGAGATTATTTTGTCCAACAACGGCTACCACATCGTCAACCTTGGCATCAAGGTGCCGCCGGAGCAGTTGATCGAAGCGTACCGCAAGGAAAAGCCCGATGCGATCGGCTTGTCCGGCCTGCTCGTCAAATCGGCGCAGCAGATGGTGGTGACGGCCCAGGATTTGCGCAACGCGGGTGTCGATGTGCCGATTCTCGTCGGCGGTGCGGCGTTGACGCGCAAATTTACCCGGACGCGGATTGCCCCGGAATATGAAGGCATCGTGCTGTATGCGAAAGATGCGATGGACGGTCTGGATATCGCCAACAAGCTGAGCGACCCGGATCAGCGGGCGCGGCTTGTGCAGGAGCTGCGCGAAAGCAAGGAATCCGATGTGATGGAAGCGGGCAAAAAGGACGAAAAGCCCAAAAGCAACGTGATCATGCGTTCGGCGATTTCCCGCGATGTGCCGGTGCAGGTGCCGCCCGATCTGGAGCGCCATGTGCTGCGCGACTATCCGATCGGCCATATCGTGCCTTATGTCAACATGCAGATGTTGCTTGGCCATCACTTGGGCCTGAAAGGCAAGGTGGAGCGGCTGCTGAGCGATCACGATCCAAAAGCGCTGCAGCTTAAGGATACGGTTGATTCGATTTTGTATGAGGCGCAAAAAAATCAGCTGATTACCGCGCACGGCATGTACCGCTTTTTCCCGGCGCAGTCCAGCGGCAACGATGTGATCGTCTACGATCCCGCAGACCACAGCAAGGTGCTGCAGACGTTTACGTTCCCGCGGCAGGAGACGGAGCCGCATATGTGCTTGGCCGATTATTTGAAAGCGGTCGATAGCGGACAGATGGATTATGTCGGTTTCCTGCTGGTGACGGCTGGCCACGGCATTACCGAGATGGCCAAGGATTGGCGCGACAAGGGCGATTATTTGAAGTCGCACGCCTTGCAGGCGACGGCGCTGGAGATGGCCGAAGGTTTCGCCGAGCGCATTCACCATATTATGCGCGATGTCTGGGGCATCCCGGATTCGCCGGAGATGACGATGCAGATGCGCTTTGGCGCCAAATATACCGGGCAGCGCTTTTCGTTTGGCTACCCGGCGTGTCCGAATCTTGAGGATCAGACGCAGTTGTTTGCGCTGCTCCAGCCGGAGGATATCGGCGTCGAGCTGACCGAATCGTGTATGATGGAGCCGGAAGCGTCGGTGTCGGCGATCGTGTTTGCCCATCCCGAAGCCCGTTATTTCAACGTCGATAAAGTGTAAGGTTGTTTCCGTTGCGCGAGCGAAAGGCGCAGGGACAAGGAAAAGGCTTCGCCTGGACAAGCGTTCGTCCCGGGCGAAGCCTTTGTGTGTTTGGCGCGGCGTGTGGTGTGGGTCGGGCTGCCGCGTGCGTGTGCGCTGCGCGCGTTGTGTGGCGCCTGCCGTACGGTGCGGCTGTCAGCTCCGCGCTCCGGTGTGTGCGGGGTAAGCTGCGAAAACCGCGGTTGCACGGCTTGCGCAACTGTAACACTCACGGCGGCTGCCAGCTGCGGCAAGTTGCCTACGGCTTCAGAATCACCTTGATGCAGTCGTCGGTTTTTTTGTCAAACACCTCATAGCCGTGCACCGCCTGGTCCAGCGGCAGCCGATGCGTGATGATATCGGTTGGGTCCAGGCGGCCGTCGACGATCATGCGGAACAGCTCGGGCATGTAATGGATGACCGGGGCCGGTCCCATTTTCAAAGTGACGTTGCGGGAAAAAAAATCGCCTAACGGAAAGGCGTTGTACCTCAAGCCGTATAGGCCGACCAACTGCACCGTACCGCCCTTGCGCACGCATTGGCTGGCGATCGTGATCGCGCCCATCGCGCCGCCTTGCAGCATCAGCACGGTTTCGACTTTTTCGAGGAACGTCATTTTACCGTCCAGTCCCACGCAATCGATGACCACATCGGCGCCGCCGCCGGTTAACTCCTTGAGGTGCCGTCCCAGGTTGTCGTATTTTTCAAAATTGAACGTTTCTACCCGGTTGGTTTTTCGCGCATGCTCCAGCCGATAGTCGACGAAATCGACGGCGATGACGCGTTTGGCGCCTTTCAGCCAGGCGAATTTTTGCGTGAGCAGCCCGACGGGGCCGCAGCCAAGCACGATGACGGTATCGCCTTGCTTGACACCGCTGTTATCGACGCCCCAATAAGCCGTTGGCACGATGTCGGAGAGAAACAACAGCTTCTCGTCTTCCAACTCGCAGCTTTCGGGGATGACCAGCGGGCCGAAGTTGGCGTAAGGGACGCGCAGCAGCTCCGCTTGAGCTCCGGCGTAACCGCCGAACGTTTCGCTATAGCCGAGATAGCCGCCGGATTCGCCATGCGGATTGGCGTTGTTGCATTGGCTTTCGAGCTGGTGCGTGCAGTAAAAGCATTGCCCGCAAGCGATGGTGAACGGGATGACGACCCGGTCGCCTTTTTTGACGCGGGTGACGTCCGGGCCAACTTCTTCCACGATGCCCATCGGCTCATGACCGATAATATAGTCGTGGGGCAGGTTCGGAATCAGCCCGTGCACCAGATGCAGATCAGAGCCGCAAATCGCGGTGGTCGTGATGCGCACGATGATATCGTCGGTTTTTTCGATCGAAGGGTCCTGCACCTGGCTCACCTTGACGTCGTTGAAGCCTTGATAAGTAACAGCTTTCATGGGGCCTCCTGCTGGATGGGGAATGATGGTGATGGTTATAGATTGAGCAATTCGCTGCTTGCTTACTCTTGTACCGGGTTGACTTCGGGTATGGTTTCCTATAGGATTTTTGTGATAAGCGGCCGCGGCGCGAATGTTGCCAGCGGCGAACGGCTGATGCGATCAGGAAAGGAGGAGGGCAGATGCAGCTGTATTTTCTTGGGACGGGGGCAGGCATGCCGTCCAAACAGCGGAATGTGACCGCGATTGCGCTGAATTTGCTCGATGAGCGCGGTACGTATTGGATGTTTGATTGCGGAGAAGCTACGCAGCACCAGGCTTTGCATTCGCCGGTCAAGCCGGGCAAGCTGGAAAAGCTGTTCATCACGCATTTGCACGGCGATCATCTCTTTGGACTGCCGGGGTTGCTTTCCAGCCGCTCGTATTTGGGCGGAGACACGCCGCTGACGGTGTACGGGCCCAAAGGGGTGCGGCGCTTTATCGAAACGGCGCTGGCCGTCAGCGAAAGCCATCTCGGCTATCCGCTTTCGATTGTGGAAATCGCCGAGGAGGGGCTGCTGTTCGAGGACGAGCAGTTCACCGTCGAGGCGGCGCGGCTCGCGCACCGCATCGAATGTTTCGGCTACCGCGTCGCGGAGAAGCCGCAGCCCGGCCCGCTGCTGCTGGACAAGCTGCGGGCCCAAGGCGTGCCGGCCGGGCCGCTGTACGGCCGGCTGAAAAGCGGCGCGACCGTGCGGCTTGACGACGGTCGCGTGCTGCACGGCGCCGACTTCGTCGGGGCGCCGATTCCCGGGCGTGTCGTCACCGTGCTCGGCGACACGCGTTATTGCGCCGGCGCGGTGCGGCTGGCCCGCGCCGCCGATGTGCTTGTCCATGAAGCGACCTTCGGCATGGACAAGCAAGAGCTGGCCGTGGCGTTCGACCACGCCACGAGTGCCGACGCGGCCCGCACGGCGCAGCAGGCCGGCGCAGGCGCGCTGATTCTGACGCATATCAGCTCGCGTTATCAGGCTGACGATGTCGACCGGCTTCTGGAGGAAGCCCGGGCGCTGCATCCCGACAGCCATCTGGCTCACGATTTCTGGAGCTACGAAATCGCCCGGAAAATCGCGCGTTAAGCCGCGCGGCAAGTTTCCCCCTGTTGCGGCATACACTAAGTGTTGACCATGCCAACGCAAGGAGGGGGAGCGCTGTGGAGTTTTCGGCGGCGGAGGTGCTGATCTCCGTGTTTATGTCGACGCTGATTTATGTCATGCTCAGAGAGGTGTTCCGCTCGCGGGATAATAACAAGTTCCGCGGTTAGCGGGTTTCGGGGTGGCCGGCTCTGGCAGCAGCGTCTTTTCAGTTGCGTCAGGCCGGGAGCTATGCTGTTGTGCCGGTCGGGCGCGTCGGGGGCGGGGAACAGTCCCGTTCGGCTGCTGCTTGAATGCCGGCAGTCTCGGGCAGGGCGGTTCGGGAGCCCGGCGGCCCGCCCGGGACGATCGATTCAGGAGCCGAGGAACGGACGGGAATGGGGCGCGATGCCAGGATTCGCGCGCCGTCGCTTTTATATTGGTGAGGGTTCCTCCCGACCGCAGACAAGCCCGCACGTGCCGCTGCCCGGCAATGTGATCGGGCTTTGTTGGATTTACCGCCGTTTTGTTCGTTAAAGTGCCGCAATCAGGTTTGCACAAAAGCCGCTTCGCAAGGGACGTATGGTTCCTTTCGCGCAAGCGGCTTTCGTATGATGAGGTCAACCGGAGAATTTCCGGTTGGCCTGCTTGTATGGGCGTCTTTCATGCGTTTTGCTCAAACGTTACAAAACCTTTACAACGCGAAAACCTGGTCTTAATAATCGTCTGTTACCCTTGAGCTAGTTGGTGGAAAGCTGAACCAGCGTGCAGCAACATTCCCGGTGAAAGGTGTGTGGAACATGAACCCGACGACCCTTGGCGCGGCGCCGCAGATTTCCCGTTTGGCGGTATCGCTCGCCCAAAGTCCCGAGGAGATTGAGCAAGCGTTGCGCTTGCGTTACCGCGTTTTTGTAGAGGAAGAAAAAAACCTGCGGCTGCGTCGCGACGACGGCCTGGAGACGGATGCGTACGATGCGTTTTGCGATCATTTGATCGTCAAGGATTTGGATACGGGTGTGGTGGTCGGCACGTACCGGCTGTTGCCCGGCGAACGTGCGGCGGCCGGCATCGGCTTTTATTCGCAGACTGAATTTGACTTCGGTCCGTTTGCCCATCACCAGCTCGCGACGCTGGAGCTTGGACGCAGTTGCGTCGATCCCTCGTATCGCGGAGGCAAAACGATCAACCTGCTGTGGGAGGGCATCGCTGCTTATTTGGCCAGCAGCCGCTGCGACTATTTGATCGGTTGCGCCAGCATCCATCCGGCCAGCCGCGATGAGCTGAACGCGATCTATACGCTGTTGCGCCGCAAAGGCGTGCTGACCGACCGTTTCGGCATCCAGCCGCTGCCCACGCATCGGATTGGCGGGTTGACGATGTTGGAAGGCCCGTGGACGGAAAAGGAACTGTTTCGCAAGCTGCCGCCGCTGATGAAAGGCTATCAATGGCTTGGTGCGGAAATCGGCGGCGACCCGGCTTATGACGCGTTGTTCGATACGGTCGATTTTTTCATTGTGCTGCATAAGGATCAGGTGGCGTCGCGCTACAAAAAGCGCTTTTTGCCAAACTAAACCGGACGGGGGAAAACGTTATGTACGCATGGATCGGCAAGCTGACCCGCAGGGAGACGGCCGTGCGGCGCATCGCGCGTGCGTTTGGGCTTTTGCCGCGGCCCTTGGTGTACCGGCTGGGGCGTCTGGCCGGTCTGGCGTTGTACCGGGCTTGCGGGCAGGCGCTGCGCCGGCGGATCGCCGCCAATCTCGACGCGCTGATCGGACCGGCTTCGCCGCGGGAGCTGGCGCGCATCAGCCGCGACTATTTGACGAACCTCTTGCTGACGCTGTTTGAAATCGTCGTGGAAGCCGACAGCTTGCCGCAGACGGCCAAGTGGCGTTTTCAGGTCGAAGGCGAGGAGCATCTGCAGCAGGCGCTTGCTGCCGGACGGGGCGCAATTGTTTATACGCCGCATGCCGGAAATTTTTTCTACTATTATTGGTATTTGACCCGCCGCTATGCGTGTTTGACGGTAGCGACCGCCGGCAGCGATGAGCTGCGCCCGTTGTATGTGCGATTTCAATCGCTGGGCTGTCCGGGGCTCGATTACGACAGCATGCCGCCGCTGGCGTTGTACCGTTCGTTAAAGCGCCATTTGGCTGCGGGCGGGGTCGTGTTCCTGCTTGGCGACTTCTGGCGGCCGGCTTTTCCGCCGGCGCGTTGGTTCGGGCGCGACACGCGCGCGCCGGAGGGCGCGGCGATGCTGGCGTTGGAGCTGGGGACGCCGGTCGTGCCGTTTTACGGGCATCGCTTGCGCGGCCGGCAGCGCAGCCGGCACCGGCTCGTGTTCGAGCCGCCGCTGGCGCTGCATGAGGAATTTGCGCGCAGCGAACGCCAGGCGGCGAACGACCGGCTGCACGCCTTTATGGAGCAGGTGATCCGCCAGGCGCCCGCCGAATGGTTTTACTGGTTTAACGCCGAAGAGCGTTGGGAACGGCCGGCTGGCACGGACAGCGGACTGCCGCAGGCCGGTAATCCGACTTGAAATCGCACGGAGAAAGGGGAGAGGACATGGATACGGCAAGCCATACGTTATTTGGCCTGACGCTCGCAGGTCTGGCTCATCTGCATCCCGCAGTCGCGCACGATCCGCAGCTGGCGGTGTGCGCAGGCATTGCGGTTGTGCTTGGCTCGAACGCTCCCGATTTTGACGCAGTTGCCCGAATTGGCGGCAGCGCGGCGTATGTCAAACATCACCGCGGTCTGTCGCATTCGCTGCCGGCGCTCTTGATCTGGCCCGCTCTCTTGGGCCTGCCGCTGGCCGCTTGGTTCGGCGAGTGGGGGCACGCACCGCTTCTTTACGCCTGGACGCTGCTCGCCGTCGTGTTTCATGTGCTGCTCGATCTGTTTAACGTCTACGGCGTCCAATGTTTGCGGCCTTTTTCCCGCACCTGGCTGCATCTCGATACGTTGTGTCTGTATGAGCCGTTTTTGTTTGCGCTGCACGGCGGAGGTTTGGCCGTCTGGGCGCTGGGAGGCGCACAGCCCGGTCCGATGTTTGCCGTGATCTACGGCGTTACGGCTCTCTATGCGGCCATCCGCAGCGTGCAGCGCCGGCAACTGGTGCGGCTGGTGCAGCGCGAGCTTGGGCAAACGGGTGTCTGCCACGTCATCCCCGGCCTTTCCTGGCGGCGTTGGCAATTCGTGCTGGAAACGGCGGCAAGCTTTTATACGGGTGAGATTCGCTCGGCAAAGCTGCGGGTGCAATCGGTGTATCCCAAAGCTCCCGACCACCCGATCATTCAAGCGACGCGCGGCATCGACGGGGTTACGGCGTTCCTGCAATTTGCCCAGCGCGTTCATGTCCGATGGACGGAGCGGCCGGACGGCTGCGAGGTGCAGTGGCGGGACGTGCGCTTCTGGCACGGCGACCAGCTGCCGTTTGGCGTCGATGTCGTGCTGGACCGCAATCTGAACGTCGTCAGTCAATCGGTGGGCTGGCGCAAGCGGGCGTGGGACCCGCCTTATGTGTGATGAGTGGTATGTATAGATATGCCAATGGAAAAGGCTCTTGATGGAGCTGGTCGGTGGTCATACCTCTGTCAAGTAGACAAAAGAAAAAAACTAAATAGCCACTGCGTGCCGATACTCAATCGGTGCACGATGTTGGAGTTTGGCTTGAAGGTGTTAGTATTTATGGAAATACATGTATTTCTCAATGGCTTGATGAATTTCCGCTTCTGACTTACATAGTTGAAAGCACAACTTCTCCGTTTTCAGATGCGATTTTCAGATGCGAAAAGAAGGATTTGGTGCAGACGTTGTCCAGGCAGAGCTGCTTTGCGAGAGTGCTCTTGATGCTGAATATTTTCAACGTTGGTTGTATGCTTGAGACGTATACTGAACGCCTTGATCCGAATGGAGCGCGGCATCGGCCACGTCTCTTTTTCTTGTCCGCTTTTCGAGGATATCGAGACCAGTTGTACGTTGTTATGCGCCGATACGTATGTAGGCTACAATCTCATTATTAAACAGGCCCTGAATTGTAGACAGGTAGTAAGCCTCTTTTTGCTCGTCGAGCGCTTCCCCGTTTCTCCACTTTCTTTATCTATACCGGCCACTTGGTAGCTGGGAGAACCCTCTACATCAGCTTTCACCGCCTCCATCTTCAACGCTTCTGAATAACTGTTGAGCTTTTGCCTCTTTTTTGGCCATGACAAAATCCCTTATGTTTCACGCATTTTCCATCTTAACACGATGGATTTTTCTGAATGTCCACTCCTAAAGAAGATAGTATCAGCCCGATAGTTTTTATTTTTATTCGCAAATCGAAAATAATCGACAAATTTCGACTGAAATACTCATTTTCTTAGTGTAATATAGTAAATTAAGATTACTTTTAAAGGATTACTTGCTTGCGAGATTATATGTTTTAGGGACTATTTTTGGAGGAGCTACTACTACATGAGTGAAAACGCCGTTCATCAAATGAAACAATCCGAGAATGACAATGACGACTCAAACGATGGAATAAATACTGGGCTGAATAGTTTGATCATTATTGCAAATTTTTTTGGACTCTCTGCAGATCCTGAACAAATTAAACATTATTTTGCAATTCATACGAGCGAAATAGACAGTTTAGATATGCTAAGGGTTGCCAAAAAATTAGGACTTAAAACAAAACTGGTGCAAATCCCTCTAAAAAGAATCAACAAAATGAGGTTGCCAGCGATCATAAAAAAGAAGATTGGTGGATATGCGATTCTTGCAAAGATAGAAAATGACGAAATGCTTGTATTCGATACTCAAATAAATAGAGCTGAAAAGGTATCGAAGGAAAAGTTTCAGGAAATATGGAGCGGTGATATTTTTCTTTTTGTTAAGAGTATGGATAAAGAAACAGAGAGTTCTTTTGGAATTAAGTGGTTTTTGAGAGCGGTATTGAAATATAAAAAAGTGTTGGTAGAAGTATTATTAGCGTCATTTATCCTGCAAATACTAGGTCTTGTTTCACCATTGATTACTCAAGTGGTTATAGATAAAGTGCTTGTTCACCAAGGGATTACTACGTTGGATGTGCTGGCATTTGGCCTGGCTGCTATGGCTATATTCGAATTCGTTATTAGCTTGGCTCGAACTTATATTTTTTCACACACGACCAGCAGAATTGATGTGAGTTTGGGAGCAAAATTGTTTGCTCATTTATTTAAACTTCCTTTGGCATATTTTGAGAATCGAAGAATTGGAGATACCGTTGCAAGGGTCAGAGAACTGGAGAATATTCGTCAATTCATGACGGGAGCCCCGCTGACTGCTGTATTGGACGTTTTATTTATTGCCGTTTATTTTACTGTAATGTTTATTTACAGCAAGGCGTTAACGTTTATTGTATTAGGTACTTTTCCGCTTTTTATTTTGTTATCCGTGTTAGTTACTCCTGTATTGCGTCATCGTTTGGAAGAAAAATTTCAAAGAGGCTCGGAGTCTCAATCATTTTTAGTAGAAGCGGTTTCGGGGGTGCAGACGGTTAAGGCGCTTGCTTTAGAACCGGAAATGCAGAAAAGATGGGAAGGGCTACTGTCCAATTATATTCGTGCCAGTTTTAAATCAGGTGTTTTGTCAGGCCACGCAAGTGCTGTAGCTCAATTTATTCAAAGAGGTCTTTCCTTATTTATTTTGTGGTTTGGTGCACATCAAGTCATGGACGGGATGATTTCAGTTGGACAGCTTATTGCTTTTCAAATGTTATCTGGGCGTGTAAGTGATCCTGTTCTTAGATTGGTAAATTTATGGAAGGACTTTCAACAGACCGGTATTTCCATTAAAAAGATGGGGGATATTTTTCTTTCAAAACCGGAGCCCTCTATGAATCCGACTAAATCAAGGCTGCCGGCAATGAAAGGTGAAATTCGTTTTGACAGGATTACTTTTCGATATCGGGTCGACGGACCAGAGACAGTAAAAAATATGTCGTTTCACATCCCGGCCGGTTCTATCGTTGGATTTGTTGGAAGAAGCGGATCGGGTAAAAGTACGCTAACGATGTTGATGCAAAGACTTTATTTACCGGAATCCGGGAAAATCTTAGTAGACGGCATTGACACTTCAATGGCTGATCCTGTATGGTTGCGCAGGCAGATTGGTGTTGTACTTCAAGAGAATTTTTTGTTCAACGGAAGTATCCGAGAAAATATTGCGATACATCTTCCGTCAGCTAATATTCAAGACATCATTCGAGCTGCTCAATTAGCAGGTGCTCATGAATTTATTTTAGAGCTGCCCGAGGGGTACGATACTGTTGTTGGAGAAAAGGGAGTTTCCTTGTCTGGCGGTCAAAGACAACGTTTAGCTATTGCCAGAGCTCTGTTGACCAATCCCAAAATTCTTATTCTGGATGAGGCGACGTCTGCGCTTGATTATGAATCCGAGCGTATTATTCAGAACAATTTACAGCTTATCTGTAGAGGAAGAACAGTTATCATTATTGCCCACAGGCTTTCAACGTTAAAACATGCGCAAAAGATTATGGTAGTTGATAAAGGATCGCTTATTGAAGCAGGCAGCCATGTTGAATTAATGCAACAAAAAGGGCTTTACCACTATCTCTATAGCCAACAAGAAAGGGACTGATAATGGTTTATGATATTTAAGCGTGATCGGCTCGAATACGAGTTTTTACCTGCAGCGCTGGAGCTTGAGCAAACACCTGCTTCTCCGCTTGGCAGGATCGTGATCTGGACAATGCTTGTACTAATCCTAACAGTTGGAGTTTGGTCGTATTTGGGGAAGATTGACATTGTGGCTGTTGCAAGGGGGAAAATTATTCCCGATGGCCGCATCAAAGTAATTCAGCCTACTGAAGAGGGCTCAATTCGAAATATTCTTGTTGAGGAAGGACAAAAAGTAAAGCAAGGAGATGTTCTCATAGAACTCGACTCTACCATCAAAGAAGCTGACTTGGAAAATGTCAAAATAGAATTAGCTGTTGCCCGTCTGGAAAAAGAGATATTACAAGCGGAGTTAATCGGGCAAGATGTTCAAGTAGTATCGACGTATCAGAGTCGGTTTCCAGAAGTGAGTCCTGAGGTTTTGCAGTTTGAACAGAAGCTTGAGGAGGCTCGTGAAGCACAATATGGTGCAAGATCAGATTCGCTGATGTTTGTTATTTCCCAAAAGAAAAAAGAAATAGAAACAGAAGAAATCAATTTATTAAATCTTGAAAAAAAATATGAGCTTTTGGTTTTTCAATCTAAATCCAAATCAAGTGAAGTGTTGGAAAGTGATGAGGAAATTTTAAGTAGCAAAGTAGGGTTGTTTACTGCAGAAAATGAAATTGAGGCTCAAAAAAGTAAATTACAACAAACCAAAGATGCCTTGCGTGAAGCGGAGGAGAACCTGCAAAGCTTAAAAAAAGAACGAGAAACTACACTTCTCAATAATCTTGTAGAAATTGAAAAGAAAATTTCAGCATATGGCGGCGAGGTGACTAAAGCGAAAAAACTTAGCGATTTGCAGAGGCTGACATCTCCAGTAAACGGAACTGCACATGGTTTGTCTTCCTACACGATAGGTGGTGTAGTCACGCCTGCACAGCCCGTATTGACAATAGTTCCAGAGGGAACAGCGTTAATTGTTGAAGCGAATGTCCGCAATCAAGATATCGGGTTTATTCAATTAGGTCAGAACGCAGAAGTTAAATTAGATACGTTTCCGTTCCAAAAGTATGGAACGCTGAAAGGTATCGTTGCGTTTATTAGTCCCGATGCTTTTGAAGATGAAACACAAGGCCTCATTTATAAAATCAAAATCAAATTAGAGCAAGAAAATATTCAAGTCGATGGCAGAACCGTTCATGTTTCCCCTGGTATGGCTGTAAGTGCAGAAGTTAAAACAGGAAAGCGCAGAATTATAGAATTTTTCCTATCGCCAATCATTAAATACGCCAAAGAAGGCTTATCGTTGAGATAAGTAATGACTAGGAGCTACCGATATGAATGAGAGAATTACTCGCAGCTTTATTTTAATCATTGTTCTTTTTCTAATAATGCAGACAGGCTTCATACAACGTAGTCAAGCAGAAAGCGGGAATTTGATAAATTCAACCGTATATGTTACGGACAAATCCTGCATCCAAATTTACCAAGCGCTGTTATTGCCGAATCAGAAGGGAAACACGCTGGCTATCATGCTTTCTTTTAATAATGATGATGACAAAGAGCTAAATTTAAATGACTACAAAATACACTTACAGACACAGGCCGGAGCACAATATAAACTAAAATTACTTTCTAACGGGAGCACTGAAATTGCTGCTCATACTCGCGGACAATTTGTTTTTTATGCATCGGTTGCAGGGGACCTCCGACTTGACGATTTTGTTGTTGGAATTAACGAATGGGACATTCGTGTGCCAAACTTCGAACGCGTTAAAGGGGAAATCGTATTTGCTCATGCTGATTTTTGGCAAAACATGTCCCCGACGAATCAAACGTTCAGATTGAAAAATAATTTAATTCACTCTGAGATTGATAGAACGATAGTAAATGAAACCGAGACCAGCTATGAAGTTGCAATGGTTTACGAAATGAAGAATATCGATGGCTTCGAGCTGGATCTTCCTAAGCTAGGATTCTACATAAAAACTCCAAAAGGCCTTTATCCGTTAGATCCATCGGGCAGCGAAGATCATACAAGCTTGAAACCATCAGAAGTGCGCAAAATTTTGTTGACCACAATTATTCCCAAAGAAGATGGGTACGATGATTGGACGTTAATCGTTGCGAGAAGTGAAACAGACAAGACCAATGAAACTATAATAGTTCCGGTATTTACGGACGAGCTTGATTTGACAGATCCCAAATATTCTTCTTACGGGCAAGAACAAGAGTTTATTTATAAAACAGAAGATCAAACCATTGCGTATTTGGCAAAATTAAAATCCATACAGAGGCTTCCTTGGGAGGATCAAGATATCTTGTCGGCTCAAGTTGCAGTAAGTAATAATACAGATGAAGCTCAGCCTGTTCCAGAGTTAACCGGATATTACTTGCTGGACGGCAATCATAAAGTAGAGGCGGCAACGATTAATAGTGAAAAGGCGACTGGAATTCCAGCGCATTCTTCTGTCATCCTTTTTTTTCAGGGAAAGGTGCCGTACAATAACCGTTTTTCTAAAATAAAATTGGTTATTCATGTACAATCCAATGACAACCAGAATGCCAATGAACTTCAATTCAACTATTCCCGCGGCCTTGATCCGATACGTCTTTATTTAAAAAGTTGGAAGAACCTGATCACAACTCAAGGAAGGGCGTCTAGCTATTATGTGAAAGACGTCAGCAGATACGTTGGAGATTCAAACGATATTATTCAAGTACAAGTTAATGTAACTAACAATGAAAAAAGAGCTGTTGCTATTCCTAATATGCTGGGCTATATCGAAACTCCTGAGGGCGAAATTTGGTCAACAAGCAAAAAAGCGGTGAATAACAAAATAGGAAGCAAGAAGAACGCCATCGTTTCTTTCTATTCACAGATCCCTAAAGGAGAAGATGTAAGCCACTATGTGCTGCTTACAGGAATTGCGGTTTCAAATGGAATCGTGTCTACACTTGATGGACAAAGTGATGGTTATATTGATCCTGCTGAATACATGTTGAACGATAAGAGCTATGAAGCCTCAGATGATCTGAACCACGTTTCTTATTTGCTTTATACGTTATCGATTCATAATTTTCGTGCAGGAACAGATTTACAAGGCCCAGTTGTAACATTTAATTATGACCTGAAAAAGGATACGGATGTTGTCATGAACATCGAAGGCCACACTCTATTGTTGACTTTGGAGAATTCGAATGGCGTTATTAGGTTTTCCAAAGAGATCCAGATTCAAGACAAGTCAACGATCGGTCTGTTCAACAATGAGGAAGCTTTACTTCTTGGAACCGATAAAAAGTTGGAAATCAGATGGAGCCAAGCTGATCTTTGGTATAATCAACAAGATTTACAACGATATACGCTTAAGCTCTATGACCAGTTTGAAGGGGCAAAGCGGCTTCTGATTTCGAAAGAAATGGAATGGTTTGTTACTTATCCCTAACGAATTGATTTAAGTAAAGTATAGAGAGTTAGTAAAAAGGGGGGGGGGGGTTGTCATAGGAAAGTTCTATAGATGTAATCGAAAAGTAATCGTAAATCTATGTGTCCTGTTGCTGCTTGTATTGACGGCAGGCTGCATGAATGATAAACAACATGATGATTTTGTGATGCAGCAAGAGCAGGTAAAGCATGATATGCTAGCCTATTTAGAATCCAAATACAAGAAGCAATTTGTCGTTGACAGCATTACATATTCAAATCAAACCAGTGATTATCAGCTATCATTTCATTTGAGGGATAACGATCAAATTCATTTTTTTGCATACAGGAATACCGTCACGCAAAATATGGGCGACACTTTTCTCCTTCACTATTGGGACGATGAAGTAACAGCTGATTTTAAGCAAATGTTTATCGAGGTTTTCCCCGAGAATCCACCATTGTTGTATACCCCGCCGGGTTTAATGCATTTTGTGAAAGGGCAGCAGCAACAATTAATTGACGAGGGTTACCCAAGCTTTCCACAGATTGTTCTACGATATCCTAGTAAATTTACGATGAGCTTACAAATTGAAATTGAAATCGGTGCGTTGCATTTATCCGAAGAACAATATCAAGAACGGATTTTTCAGATCATTAATTACTATAGAGATCGGGGGATAACCTTGGAAGGAATGAGGGTACGTTTGTTGGAGAATCGTAAGGATAATATAGCTAAATTTATCTTAGATATCATAAACCAAACTGAGTTTAATAAAGTTACTCAAATCAATGATTTAAAGAGCCATTGGCGTAAAGTGAATGCTAATAAATAAATATAGGAGTGTGTAGTTATGGCAACGGAATTTGAACTGCTTCGAATGGCACATTTGTCTTATTTCCCTCTAGCTGGTTTATTGCGAACGCGTGTTTCTGAATTGCAAGATGATGATATCGGTAATACTTTATTAAACTATGAAAATAAATCACTGAACGAGGTCATGATTGCATCCGGTATCACATCATTGGATGATATGAGTGATTGGATTATACTGGACTCGGTCGGCAATCAGCAAGCAGCTCGGGGTTTTTACGGTGTTGCATTCCAAAATACTTCGACCGATGAAGTCGTTATAGCATGTAGAGGCACTGAAGGAGCTCCGAACGAGACAGGTACAAAAGACCTGGTAGCAGATGCGCTTCTGGCATTAAATTATAGATCAACGCAGAATTCGGAATTAATGAGCTTTATCGATAGGGTTGCACAAGAGAGTTCAGGACAAATTTCAATAACTGGGCATTCTCTGGGTGGATTTTTGGCTCAAATTGGTGCAGTGAAAATTATGGAGGATTACGGAGATAGGTATAGTGGGGCGGTCACTTTTAATGCTGCCGGTTTGTATGACCCGTCGTATAGACCGATGCCTGCTGTGGACAAAGTTCTTAGCGATACTTTAAATGAAATCATGAATTTGCCTTTTTTGACTCCAGACCGTAAAGGGGAACTGTTATTATATAACACATTACTTAATAAAAAAGGACTAAACCCTCAACTTGCATTGGATTTATTGGATTCCCATAGCGCTGTTCAACAAGTGATTACATTTGTATGGTCATATTTAACCAATCCTAATTTTAAGGGGAATCTGACTCAAGAACAGTGGAATAACCAGATGCATGGATTGTATGACGATAAGATCAAAAATTATATTGTTTCTAATGATCTTGTAGGAGCGGCACCAATTTTTCAAGCTCATTTGGGTACTACGATTGTTGTTCCTTACATGAATGAATCTGAATTTTTTGGCGAGCATGGGCTTGCGGCGAATTTTTACCAATATCAATTTTCAGAAGACGAACTCCTGCAGGATGCCTATAATTCGAGTGATAAAATCAAAGGAACAAATGGGACGGATTGGATTTATGGTGGGGATGGAGACGATGTCATACAGTCATATGCAGATAGTTTACTTGATATCAGCTATTCCAGTTTATCGTTTAAAATCGGAGATTGGTTAAGGAGTTTGCTTGGAGACTACGAAGGTGTTTTAGATTTACTTAATTTCGAACAAGTTTTAACCATATATTTAGCAAAAGCCAATGCTTATGGCAAAGAAAATCTTTATGCTGAGGATGCTGCCGATCATCTATTCGGCGGTAAAGGGATGGATACCTTAAAAGCCGGTGGCGGTAATGACTATTTGGAAGGAGGGGAAGGCACCGATTCTTTATATGGAGGTATTGGAAATGACACTTATGTCTATAACAGATACGATGGCAATGACACAATATATGAAATTGGTAGTGATTCTGGGGATATTTTGCTTATTAAAGGATATTCACTTGATGATATTAAAGTGATTTACAGCAGTTCTGCTAACCAATTAATGTTTACATTTAAAGGAAACGAATACGATCAAATTACATTTATGGACTGGGTTTCGGACTATGGGATACGAATAAACAAGGTAGAAAAAATTCAATTTGAAAACGGTGAGACCTACAATCTACTTGAAGCTTTTAAAGATTTAATTGCATCAAAAGCACTCCATAATATATGGAACCCATGGGATATCCAGGATGAAAGTTTCTCGATGGATCTGAAAAATTTATTATCGGGAAAGTACTCGGTGAACTCTCTTTTAATCTTTGGTCATGATCCTGACGATGCCATCGTAAGTAAAAATGCAATTACCGGAAAGATGGTTATCACCTTCCCTGATAGCGACGAATATTATTTAGTTGATATGGATGAAAATAGCGATGGTCGAGTCCAGGAGATTGTGTTTCAAAATGGAGATTATACAACAAGATTGGATGTTTCTGATTTTTTAAAACAACATGGTTACTATACAGATGGGACAAACAGCGGGTCAACAGACAATGATTCAAACGAAGAATTTGTTGGCCCCGATTCAGACCCCAGGGGTCTTCTGGATCCTTTATCGGATCGTTTTGATTACGGTATGAATTTAGTCTCTCCTATTGTTTTGGATTTAGACGGTGACGGTTTGGAAACAAAAAGCGTATCGAAGGGTGTTTATTTTGATCTTGACGGCAATAAATTTGCTGAAAAGACAGGCTGGGTAGGCCAAGATGACGGATTGTTGGTGTTGGACAGGGACGGGGATGGACTGATCACCAGCGGCGCGGAATTATTTGGTGATCAAACCAGGTTGAAATCTGGCAGCAAAGCAGCTAATGGATTTCAAGCGCTTGCCGAATTCGATGACAATCATGATGGGAAAATTGACGAACAAGATCCGGCATTTGAACAAATTAAAATTTGGAAAGATGAGAATCAAGACGGGCATTCTTCTTTCGATGAAATTTTTAGTTTAAGACAACTAGGGATTAAATCCCTTTCTACATCGTACAGTACGATTAATAGTACAGGAGAAGACGGCAATGTACTTGGTTGGGCAGGCAGCTTTGAGGACAAGAATGGAACTGCTCAACAGATGGGAGATTTTTTATTCAACAGAAATAATACGGACTCTAAGCCTTTGGAGCAAATTCCGTTAACTGCTGTTATAGAATCGTTACCTGAACTCATCGGGGCAGGAAACATGGTTTCTTTACATCAGGCTATGGCCAAAGATCAAAGTGGAAGCCTGACAGCATTGGTTCAAGCGTTTCTCAATGAAAGTGATGAGGCGAATAAATATGCGTTAGTCGCGAGTATTGTATTAAAATGGTCGGGCAGCGACACGATTGTGCCTAATACTAGGGGAATGTATGCGGATGCCAAAAAATTGGATGCATTAGAAAAGTTTCTTGGTGTTTCTTTTTACCAGCAGGGATGGGGGAATAATCCGGGACCTAATGCTGCACAGATTATCGATCAAACCTTTAAAGACTTGGTTGATCAATTTTATTTGAGATTGTTGGCTCAAACCCAGTTGAAGGATTTAGCTGACCTCTTGAATTATAGAAATATCAATGGCAGCGTTCAGTTTGACTTTGCGCCAGTTCAAGCGAAGTTATCGATCGAATTGAATACGAATTTTGATGCAGGGGTCACACGTCTTACCCAACTGGTCAGATTGATGCGTATTTATCATGTTTTTGATTATACAATGTCTATCGTAAAGTAAAAGTACCCCGAAAAATCGTCGTACCGTACCCCAAAAAATCGTGCAAAATTACCCATCATGATCGACCGAGGTAAACCGAACGACGACTGAACAACCGATACCTTTCG
>Ga0222419_100055_pt1 | contig 210139 bp, 184 predicted proteins | sample 1B20Ametagenome_FD_182474 | JGI IMG/M metagenome (GOLD analysis project Ga0222419, IMG submission 182474) | Enriched microbial communities from leaf-cutter ant dump, University of Wisconsin, Madison, United States - 1B20A (version 2) | ecosystem: Environmental > Terrestrial > Nest > Insects... | reverse complement strand
TGCGGATGCGGGGGTGCGCGGGTGGGGGCGGGCGCGGGGACGGGTGCCTGGGCGATGCGCGGGGGTGCGGGGCGTGGCGACGGGCGTGCGCGTGGGCGCGCGTGGGCGCGGGCGGAGAAACTCCGTTGCGGCGGGAGCACCTGCTCCCGCCGGGTGCACGCAGTTCCGCCCGCCCATGCGATTGCTCCCGCCGGTGGTGCAGGTGCTCCCGACGACGGGGGATGGCGCGCGACCCGCTGGCGCGTTTGCTCCCGCCGCTGGCGCGATTGCTCCCGCCGATACGGATTACGGCTGAGCGGATGCGGCCGAAGCCATCCACCGAGAGGAGAGGGTGCGGATGCCGAGGGTCGCCGCGCGGATGCCGTAGAAGCCGACGCAGTAGGCGAGCTGGATCGCGACCACCGCGGCGGAGGCTCCCGCGGCATCCGGGGTCTGGGCGGCCCACCACAGCAGCGGCAGGTAGACCGCCAGGTTCACGACCCCCGCGAGCGCGAGGTAGCGTCCGTCGGCCGCGCCGATCAGGATGCCGTCGAGCACGAACACGAGCGCGGCGAGCGGCAGCGTCGCGGCGACCACCCACGCGCCGCCGGGGACCGCGGCGGTGACTCCGGCATCCGAGGAGAACACGTGCCCGAGCCACGGCGCCCCGACCGCGAGCACCGCGCCCAGCGCGACACCCGAGGCGAGCGCCCACCCGACGAGCCGGCGCACGGTCGCGCGCACCGCATCCGCCGTGCCCGCGCCCAGGTCGAAGCCGACCATCGCCTGCGCCGCCACCGCGAACGCGTCGAGGGCCAGCGCGAACAGGAAGGTGAGCTGGAACAGCACCTGGGTCGAGGCGAGGGTGACCGTTCCGAGGCCCGTCGCGGCGACCGTCGTCGCCACGAGCGCGATGCGCAGGGTGAGGGTGCGCAGCAGCATCCATCCGCCCGCCCGGGCCGCGGATGCCACCCCCGGCAGCCGCGGACGCACGCTCGCCCCCACACGCCGCGCGTGCCGCACCGCGATCACGAGGCACGCGACCGCCATGCCCCACTGTGCGGCGACCGTGCCGACCGCGGAGCCCGTGATGCCCCAGCCGGCGCCGTAGATGAGCGCGACGTTGAGGGCGGCGTTCGCCGCGAAGCCGACGACCGCGATGACGAGCGGCGTGCGCGTGTCCTGCAGGCCGCGGAACAGGCCCGTCGCGGCGATCACCGCGAGCATGGCCGGGATGCCGAGGCTCGAGATCGCGAGGTAGCCGGCGGCGAGCTCGGTGACGGCGGGCTCCGCCCCGAAGGCCGCGGCGAGCGGATGCGCGGCGAACGGCCCCGCGATCGCGAGCACGGCACCGAGCGCGAGGGCGAGCCAGATGCCGTCGACCCCCGCACGGACCGCGCCCGCCCGGTCGCCGGACCCCAGCCTCCGGGCGACCGCGGGGGTCGTCGCGTAGGCGAGGAAGACGAGCAGGCCGATCGTCGTGCCGAGCACGGTGGAGGCGATGCCGAGCCCCGCGAGCGGGTCGACGCCGAGGTGGCCGACGAGCGCCGTGTCGGTGGCGAGGAACAGCGGCTCGGCCACGAGCGCGCCGAGCGCGGGCACGGCGAGGCCCAGGATGCGCCGGTCGATCGCTCTCATCCGGGCAACGCTATCCGGGCGCGGGCGGCGACTCCGGCACGCGGCGGGGGATATTGCTCCCGCCGCGCGCGCAGTTCACCCGCCGATGGCGCAGTTTCTCCCGCCGATGCGGTCGCTCAGGCCTGCTGCCCCTGCTGCCCCTGCGCGGATGCGGCGGCATCCGGGTGCGCGGCGTGCCGTGCGCGGGCGGCCGGCGCCGCGATCGTCGCGAGCACGAGCAGCACGAACACGATGAGCAGGGCGTTCAGGATGCCGACGTGCTCGCCGACGAGACCGATGAGCGGCGGGCCCACCAGGAAGGCGCAGTATCCGACGGTCGCGACCGCCGAGACGCGGGCTGCGGCGCGCATCGGGTCGTCGGCCGCGGCCGACATCGCCACAGGGAACCCGAGCGAGGCTCCGAGGCCCCACAGCACGATGCCGACGACGGCGAGCGGGATGACCGGCACGAAGATCACCAGCGCCAGGCCGATCGCCGCCGAGATTCCCGTGATCCGGAGCATCGCGACCCGGCCGAAGCGGTCGATGAGCGGCCCGCCGACGATGCGGCCGACCATCATCGACGCGGTGAACGCGGTGAACAGGGCCGCGCCCTGACCGTTCTCGAGGCCGCGGTCGTCGACCATGCCGAGCGCGAGCCAGTCGTTCGCCGAGCCCTCCGTGAAGGCCATGCCCAGCGCGATGAGGCCGATCGCGAGGGTGCGCGGCTCGAGCCAGATCGACATCCGGTCGCGGAACGACACCTTCTCGACCGCCTCGCCCGTCTCGGCGTGGGTGGCGACCCGCGGGATGGCGCGCGGCGCGAGCACGGCCCCGACGAGCAGCAGCACGCCCATCGCGCACGCGTGCACGAGCACGTCGACGTGGGCGAACACGAGCCCCGTTCCGATGGCGGTGCCGATCACCATGCCCGCGCTCCAGCTCGCGTGGAACAGCGGCATGATCGTCTTGCCGATCACCTTCTCGACCCCGGCGCCCTCGACGTTCATCGCGACGTCGCAGATGGCGCTGCCGAAGCCGTAGACGGCCATGCCCGCGACGACCACGGGGAACGACTCGAGCACCGAGGTGCCGACGCCGATCACGACGAGCGCGAGCCCGCAGAGCGCGAGCGTGACCGTGAGGGTGCGCCGCCCGCCGAGCCACTGGATGATGTGGCTCGCGAGCAGCAGGCCGATGATCGAGCCGACCGAGACGCCGAGGATGAGGTAGCCGACGAACGAGGTCGAGAGCCCCAGGTGGTCGCGGATCGACGGGATGCGCACCGCCCAGGCGGCGGCGCCCAGGCCGTTGAGGGCGAAGGTCGCGAAGACGGCGTTGCGCCACGCGGTGGCGTGGGCGGGGCGGGAGGTCGTGGTCATGCGGATCCGAGGGAGACGTGCGGCGGGCGGCCGCGAGTGCGGAGGGGTCGAATCGATTCGATCGAATCGTTTCGAGTAGGCTAACGCGCGATGACCGCACCCGCAAACACCCGCCCGACGCTCGCCGGCGTCGCCGCGCGCGCGGGCGTCTCGGTCTCCACGGCATCCCTCGTCTTCAGCGGCCGGGGGCCCGTGGCGGATGCGACGCGCGCCCGGGTGCTCGAGGCCGCCGCCCAGCTCGGCTACGCCGGCCCCGACCCCACCGCGCGCTCCCTGCGGCGCGGACGCACGGGCGTCGTCGGCGTCATCACCGAGGACCGGCTGGGCGACGCGTTCCGCGATCCGATCAACCTCGCCCTGCTCGACGGCGTCGGGGAGGAACTGGCCGACGAGGGCTTCGGGCTGCTCGTGCTGCCGTGGGCGCCGGACTCCGGCGTCGACCTCGCCGCGGCCCCCATGGACGCCGCGATCCTGCTCGGCTGCAGCCCCGACCTCGCGGGCGCGGTGGAGCAGCTGCGTCGCCGACGCATCCCCCTCATCGCGATCGAGGCGCCGCCCATGCCCGGGGTCGTGCCGATCGACCTCGACAACGCCGAGGCGACGCGGGCGGGCGCCGAGCTGCTGCGCGAGCTCGGGCACGAGCGGGTCGCGCTCGTCACCCTGCCGCTCGACGCCGCCCGCACGCGCGGCGTGCTCACCCCGCAGCGCGAGGCGGACTCGGCGGCGTTCGTCGCCTCCGAGCGGATCCGCGGGGCGCGGCAGGTGTACCCGGATGCGGGGGGTGTCTCGGCGGGAGCCAGCACGGTCGCCGAGGGGTACGAGGCCGGGCGGATGCTGCTCGAGGTCGCGGAGGAGGTGCGGCCGACCGCGGTGATCGCGCAGAGCGACCTGCTCGCGGTCGGCGTCATCCGGGCGGCGGAGGAGCTGGGCGTCGCGGTGCCCGAGCAGCTGAGCGTCGTGGGCTTCGACGGCATCCGGCTGGAGGGGTTGACGGATCGCGAACTCACGACGCTCGTGCAGCCGGCGGTCGAGAAGGGGCGGGCTGCGGGGCGCGCGGTGCGCGAGGCGCTCGCGGGCGGTGCCCCGGCATCCGTCGCCTTCGCGACCCACCTGCGCCCGGGTGCCACCGCCGCGCGCCTTCACCGCTGACTGGTCGGTAAATCCCGTTATTCGTGCCGAATAACGGGATTTACCGACCAGTCAGCGGGGGGCAAGCCGGGCGCGACAGCGCGGGAGGCCCGGGTCAGGCGGTGGCGGCGGCGGCCAGGCGGGTGAAGGCGGCGTCGAGCTCGGGGTCCACCGACCGACGCGCCGCATCCGCGAGGTGCCACTCGACGATCTCGCGCGCACCCGCCGCGAACGGGGTCGTCGCGACCCACCCCGGCACGAGGGTCTTGATGCGCGTGTTGTCGAAGAGCACCGAGTGCGCCTTGTCGCCCACGAGCCCCGGCCCCATCGACGGGATCGCGCGGGCGATCGCATCCGAGGCCACGTGCACGATCTCGGGCTCCACCCCGAGCGCGCGCCCGAGCTGCCGGGTGATCTCGTCCCAGGTGAGCGACTCGTCGCCCGTGATGTGCACGGCGCTGCCGATCGCGTGCGGGTTGCCGAACAGCCCGACGAAGGCGCGCGCAAAGTCGCGGGCGTGGGTGAGGGTCCACCAGCTCGTGCCGTCGCCGTGCACGATCACGGGCTTGCCGTCGAGCATCCGCTGCAGCGTCGTCCACGACCCCTCGAGCGGGATGAGCGTCTCGTCGTAGGTGTGCGAGGGCCGCACGATCGTCATCGGGAATCCGGATGCGCGGTACGCCCCCACGAGCACGTCCTCGCACGCGATCTTGTCGCGCGAGTACTGCCAGAACGGGTTGTGCAGCGGCGTCGCCTCGACGATCGGCAGCTGCGCGATCGGCTTCTGGTACGCGGATGCCGAGGAGATGAAGAGGTACTGCCCGGTCCGCCCCGCGAAGAGCTCCACATCCGCCGCCACCTGCTCGGGGTGGAAGGCGCGGAAGGTGGCGACCACGTCGAACTCACGTCGCCCGACGGCGGATGCGACGGAGGCTGCGTCATCCGCGTCGCCGATGAGCACCTCGGCCCCGTCGACGGGCGGTCGCGTCGTCGAGCGTCCGCGGTTGAGCAGGGTCACCTCGTCGCCGCGCTCGAGGGCGAGTCGGGAGACCGACGAGCTGATGATGCCGTTGCCGCCGATGATGAGCACACGCTGAGCCGCCATGCGCCGAGTCTAGGTCGGGTGTCGCGCCCATCGGCGGGAGCACGTGCGCCATCGGCGGGGGTTGCTGCGGGCGCGGGCGGTGCACCTGGCGTGCGGCGGGGGATGCTGCTCCCGCCGCGTGAGGGGATCTCCGCCCGCGCCGGTTGCAGCACCCGCGGCGGTGCGCGCCACCCGCGCCGTCGCATCCGCCCGCGCCCGCCGTCGCATCCGCCCGCCGCCACATCCGCTCGCGCCCGCCGCCCACATCCCGCCCTCGAGCACCGGGCATAGGCTGGCGGCATGAGCGCTGAGGATGCCGCCGCCCCCGTCGACACCAACCCGCACACCGCATCCGGGATCGCCCTCGACGAGCTCGACCCGGCGGTGCGCCCGCAGGACGACCTGTTCCGCCACGTCAACGGCCGCTGGATCCAGCGCACCGAGATCCCGTCCGACAAGGCGCGCTACGGCTCCTTCTACGTGCTCGCCGAGGCCGCCGAGCTGGCCGTGCGCGGGATCATCGAGGAGGCGCAGGGCGCCGACCCCGGCACCGAGGAGCGCAAGCTCGGCGACCTCTACGCGAGCTTCATGGACACCGAGCGCATCGAGGCCCTCGGCTGGGAGCCGATCCGCGCCGAGCTCGCCGAGATCGCCACCATCGAGGACATCCCCAGCTTCCTGCGCGCCCTCGGCGCCCTCGAGCGGCAGGGCGTCGGCGGCTTCCTCGCCGCCTTCGTCGACAACGACCCCGGCGACCCCGAGCGCTACCTCGTCTTCCTCGAGCAGGCGGGCCTCGGCCTCCCCGACGAGTCGTACTACCGCGAGGAGAAGTTCGCCGACGTCCGCGAGGCCTACCTCGCCTACCTCGAGCGGATGCTGACCCTCGCCGGTTTCGACAAGGCGGCCAAGCGCGCCTCCCGCATCCTCGAGCTGGAGACCGCGATCGCATCCCACCACTGGGACAACGTGCGCACCCGCGACAGCCAGGCCACCTACAACCCGTCGAGCCGCTCCGAGCTCGACGAGCTCGTCGAGCCGGTGCTGCTGCGGGCGTGGCTCGCGGGACTCGACGCCCCCGCGGGCGTCTTCGACACCGTGGTCGTGCGCGAGCCGAGCTTCCTGACGGGCGTCTTCGGCCTGCTGAAGGAGTCGAAGCTGAACGCGTGGCTCGACTGGCTGCGGTTCCAGCTCATCCGCTCGGTCGCCCCGTACCTGCACGACGAGGTCGTGCGCACCAACTTCGACTTCTACGGCACGACGCTGCAGGGCACCCCCGAGCTGCGGGCGCGGTGGAAGCGCGGCGTGAGCCTCGTCGAGGGCGCGATGGGTGAGGCGGTCGGCCGCATCTATGTCGAGCGCCACTTCAGCCCCTCGGCGAAGTCCGCGATGGACGCGCTCGTCGGCCACCTCATCGAGGCCTACCGGCAGAGCATCGAGACCCTCGACTGGATGACGGATGCGACGCGCGCGCGTGCCCTCGAGAAGCTCGAGAAGTTCACGCCGAAGATCGGCTACCCCGCACGCTGGCGCGACTACTCCGCGCTCGCGACCAACGCATCCGACCTGGTCGCGAACGTGCGGGCGACGGCCGCGTTCGAGTTCGCACGCGAGCTCGGCAAGATCGGCCGCCCGATCGACCGCGACGAGTGGTTCATGACCCCGCAGACGATCAACGCCTACTACAACCCGGGTTTCAACGAGATCGTGTTCCCCGCGGCGATCCTGCAGTACCCCTTCTTCGACGAGGCTCGGGATGCCGCGGCCAACTTCGGCGCGATCGGCGCGGTGATCGGGCACGAGATCGGGCACGGCTTCGACGACCAGGGCTCGCGCTTCGACGGCGACGGGCGCCTCACCGACTGGTGGACGGAGGCCGACCGTGCGGCGTTCGAGGCGCGCACGAGCGCGCTCATCGCCCAGTACGACGCCCTCGAGCCGGCCCAGCTGCCCGGCCACCACGTGAACGGTGCGCTCACGATCGGCGAGAACATCGGCGACCTGGGCGGGCTCGGCATCGCGTGGAAGGCGTACCTGCTCTCGCTCGCGGGCGAGGAGCCACCCGTCGTGGACGGCCTCACGGGTGCCGAGCGGTTCTTCCTCAGCTGGGCGCAGGCGTGGCAGATCACGCTGCGCGACGAGGAGGCGCTGCGGCTGCTGCAGGTCGACCCGCATTCGCCGAACGAGTTCCGCTGCAACCAGATCGTGCGTAACCTGGACGCGTTCTCCGACGCGTTCGGGCTCACCCCGTCCGATGCGCTCTGGCTCGATCCCGACGACAGGGTCACCATTTGGTAGTTGCCCCCGCGATCCCCGGTCGTCGCGCGCGCGTGCACGAGGCACGTGCGGCGCGGCACCGCGCCGAGCGCGCGGAGCCGAACTTCGCGGGGTCGTTCCGGGCGCTGGGCGATCTGGCCTACGGCGGCGCCCAGGTGTCGGCGTCGGCGATCGACCTCGACTCGGGCGAGCGCATCCTCGCGATCGACGACCGGATCGTGCTGCCCACGGCATCCGTCGGCAAGATCCTGCTGCTCATCGAGGTGTCGGCGCGGCTCTCGGAGCAGGCGGTTCCCGAGCTCGAGGTGCTCGCCAAGACGCCGCGGGATGCCGTGGGCGACTCGGGCCTGTGGCGGCACCTGCAGGCGCGGTCGCTGCCGCTCGCGGATGTGGCGACGCTCGTGGGCGCGACGAGCGACAACCTCGCCACGAACGTGCTGCTGCGCGAGGTGGGCCTGGATGCGGTGCGCACCCGCACCGAGCAGCTCGGCCTGCTGCGCACGGCGCTGCTCGACCTCGTGCGCGACGAGCGGGGTCCGGATGACGCCCCGCAGCTCTCGGTGGGGTCGACGGCGGAGCTGTCGTCGCTCTTCGCGGCGCTCGCGCGGGGGCAGGTGGTGGATGCCTTGACGTCGTCGCGCGTGCTCGGCTGGCTCTCGCTCAACACCGACCTCTCGCTCGTGGCGAGCGCCTTCGGCGTCGACCCGCTCTCGCACCGCGGCGTCGACCACGGGCTGCAGCTCGTCAACAAGACGGGCACGGATGCGGGGGTGCGCTCCGAGGTCGGGGTGCTGCGCGGCCCGCGACGCGGCGTCGCCTACGCCGTCTCGGTGCAGTTCGCCGACCGTTCGATCGCGGCCCGGTTGCGGGTGCTCGAGACGCTGCGCGCCGTCGGCTTCGACCTGCTCGAGTTCGTGCACTGACGTCCGGGCGTCGCCCAGGCGTGCGATGCCAGGATGGGGGGATGCCCCCTTCGGATCGTGTGCTCGTCGTCGGAGGCGGCGTCGCGGGTCTCGTCGCGGCGCGGGCCCTCGCGCTCGCCGGCCGGGAGGTTCTGCTGCTCGAGCGGGCACCCCGTCTCGGCGGCCAGCTCGCATCACATTCCGTTGCGGGCATCGAACTGGATGCGGGTGCCGAGGCGTATTCCGACTCGGGCGAGGCGGTGGCGCGCATCGTGCGCATGCTGGGTCTCGAGGGCGACATCGTGGCTCCGCGGGAGCTGCCGCGGTGGCTGCGGCGGTCCGACGGTCGCGCCGTGCCGCTTCCTGCGACGAGCGAGCTCGGCATCCCGGGGGTGCCGCTCGCGCGCGACGTGATCGCCGCCGTCGGGCCGGGTGCGGCGTTCCGCGCGCAGCTCGACGCGCTCATCCCGGGCACGGTCGCCGAGCGGGTCGGCACCCTCGGCGAGTACGTGCGCCGACGGATGGGGCGGGGCGTGCTCGAGGGGCTCGTCGACCCCGTCGTGCGCGCCGACTTCGGGGTGACGGCGGACGAGCTGGCCCCGGATGCCGCATCGCCCGGGTTGCGCGCGGCCGCGCTCAGCGGGGGGCTCGCGGCGGCCGTCCACGCCCGCGCGCTGCGGGCCGCTCGGCCGGGCGTGGCGAGCCTGCGCGGCGGGATGCACCGCCTGATCCCCGCCCTCGTGACGGAGCTGGACCGCTTCGGCGTGCGGGTGCGCACGGACGCCGAGGTGACGGCGGCGACCCCCGACGGCGTCACGCTCGGCGACGGCGAGCGGATCGCGGGCGAGGTCGTGCTCGCGGCGCCGCTCTCCGGCGTCGGCCGTCGCATCCGCACCCGGGTCGTGACGCTCGCGGTCGACGCACCCGAGCTCGCGGCCGCCCCCCGCGACGTCGGCGTCGTCGCGCAGGCCGGCGACCCGGAGCTCGCGGCTCTCTCCCTCGACCACCTCAGCGCGCGCTGGGAGTGGCTCGCGGCGGCCACGCCCCTGCAGCTGCTGCGGCTGCACTACCCCGGCGACATGGATGCGACGCCCGAGCGGGCGCGCCGCGACGCCGAGCTGCTCCTCGGAACGCCCCTTCCGCATCCGAGCGACGTCGTCACCGCCGTGTGGGACCGCCGGCTGCCCACGGCGGATGCCGCACATGCCATTGACGGAATGCGCCGGGTGGGGGAGGCTGAATCGGGGCCGGATCTTGCGGCCGTGATCGCCTACGCGGGATCGGTGGCCGAGACAACCCCCTCCGGTTCGGCCGGGTTCGAGGGTTAGTCTGAAGGCGGCCCACAGTCACCGCGCAAGCGGAGAACGGAGCACCCATGAAAGGCAAGATCCTCTTCCTCACCGGACTCGGCGTGGGGTACCTCCTCGGCACGCGCGCCGGGCGCGAGCGCTACGAGCAGATCAAGGCCGCGGCGTCGAGCCTGTGGCACGCCCCCGTCGTGCAGCGCCAGGTCGACACCGTGCAGGAGTTCGTGAAGGACAAGGCTCCCGAGGTGGTCGAGTTCGTGGCCGACGGCGCCAAGAAGGTCGTCGCCCAGGTCTCGGGTCGCGCGGAGGCGGAGCCGAAGTCGGCGAAGTCCACCTCGAAGCCGCGCTCGGCATCCGCATCCGCGAAGAAGTCGACGGGCTCGGCGAGGAAGTCGGCGTCCGGCTCGGCGTCCTGACGCGGGGCTCATCATGACCGAACCCGCAGCAGGCACCCCGTCGCGCAAGCGTTCGCTGATCGAGCTCGTCGCGAGCCTGCCCGAGCAGGTGCAGAAGCTCGTTCACCGCGAGATCGAGCTCGTCAAGACCGAGCTGATCGCCAAGCTGACGGCGCTCGGCGTCGGGGCGGGGCTGCTGCTCGGCGCCGCGATCACGCTCCTGTTCCTCGTGGGAGTGCTGCTGACCCTCGCGATCATCGGCCTGAGCTACGTCATGCCCGACTGGGCGGCCGCTCTCGTCGTGGCCGGCGCGCTGCTCGTGATCGCGGCCGTGCTCGCGCTCGTCGGCTACGCGGTGCTCAAGCGGGGCATCCCCCCGCTGCCGACCGAGTCGATCGCATCCATCAGGAAGGACATCCTCGCCGTCAAGGGCGAGGGGAGACGAGGCAGTGATGTCTGACACCGTCGCGGCCGCACGCGCCGCCGCCCAGAAGGCCCGCCACGAGCTCGCCGACACCCTCGACGCGATCGAGGGCAAGTTCAACGTGCCCGAGCGCACGGGCGAGCTCGCGCGCAAGGCCAAGCTCGCCTACGAGAAGAACCCGGTACCGTGGATCGTCGGCGGCGCGGCCGTCGCGGTCATCGCGGCGGGCCTCGTGGCGTGGGCGATCTTCGGACGCGACGACTAGCACCCGGCCTCCCGCGGGGGCACCCCCGCGGTACCCCGCACGGGCCGATTCGCGCCCGGGAGGGGATGGGGGGAGGATGGGGGCGTGACGTCCTCGCCCCCCGTCTCGCCCGACACCCCTGCACGCGGCCCCCTCCGGACACGGTCGGTGGCGGCATGACCCTGCGTCTCGGCACGATCGACGGCGCCCTCGGCGCCGCCCGCGCGGCGACCGTCGCGGGGCGGCTCTCGGCCGAGGTCGTCGCCGTGTCGGCCGGTGCGGATGCCGTGGCCGCGCTGCGTGCAGCCCTCGTCGCGGGCGAGGTCGACGTGGTGGTGCAGGCGCTCGCCGAGCTCGATGCCGGGCCCGCCGGTGCCGCCGCGGACGTCGTGGCCGCCGCCGTGCCGAAGCGCGCCGACGCGCGCGACGCGCTCTGCGCATCCGGGGGCCGCGGCCTCGACGCGCTGCCCGCGGGTGCGCGCGTGGGCGCCGCCACCCCGCTGCGCCGCGCCCAGCTGCGCGCGCGCCGCCCCGAGCTCGAGGTCGTGACGGTCACCGGCGACGCTGCCGAGCTGCTCGGCCTGCTCGAGGCGGACGACTCCCCGCTCGACGCGGTCGTCGTCGCGCTCGCCGAGCTCGAGCTGCTCGGCCGCACCGACGCCGCGAGCGAGGTGCTCGACCTCGCCACCTGGCCCACCGCATCCGCGCAGGGGGCGCTCGTGCTGGAGACGCGTGCCCAGGGGCGGGCGGTCGTGGCGAAGCTCGATCACAAGCCCAGCCGCCTCACCACGGATGCCGAACGCGCCGTGGCCGCGCGCCTCGCCGACGTCGCCGCCCCCGTCGCCGCGACCGCCCTGCTCGAGGACGGACTGCTGTTCCTCTCGGCGCGGGCGACCGCATCCGATGGGTCCCGCCGGCTCACGGCATCCCACGCGCTCTACCCCGAGGACTCCCGCGACCCGGCGGCCGAGCTCGCCGAGCGGGTGGCCGAGGAGCTGCGCGCGGCGGGTGTCGCGGAGCTGCCGGGCGACGAGGCGCGCGCATGACCCCCGGCTCGGCGAACACCGCGAAGAAGCCCGCGAAGCCGCTCGGAGGGTGGCGGGTGCTCGTGCCGCGCGGCGGCAAGTGGGGCGACTCGGTCGCCGCATCCGTGCGCGCTGTCGGCGGGGTGCCCGTGATCGCCCCGCTCATCAACTTCGCCTCGAGCGACGACCCGACCACCCTCGCGAACGCGCTGCACGAGCTGCAGGACGGCCAGTACGACTGGCTCGTCGTCACGAGCGCCACGACCGTCGACGTGCTCAACGGGCAGCGGGTCAGGGTGCCGGAGGGCACCCGCATCGCGGCGATCGGCGAGACCACCGCCGCGGCCCTGCAGCTCGCGGGCTACGTCGTCGACTTCGCCCCGGCATCCGACAACTCGGCGCGCGGGCTCGTGAAGGAGTGGCCGGATGCCGCCACGCGCGGCCGGGTGCTGATCCCCCAGTCGGACGTGCCCGATCCCACCCTCCGCGCGGGCCTGCAGAAGCTGGGCTTCGCGGTCGAGTCGGTGACGGCCTACCGCACGGTCGGCGTGCCGGTGTCGCCCGACGTCGCCGGCGACGTGGCGTCGGGCCGCATCCGCGCGATCCTCGTGACCTCGGGGTCGATCGCGCGGCAGGTCGAGGAGCAGCTCGCGCCGCTCCCGGATGACACGGTCGTCGCCTGCATCGGCCCGCGCACCGCGTTCGACGCGCGCGCGGCGGGGCTGCCCGTGCACGTCATCGCCGAGGAGCGCACGGTCGAGGCGCTCATCGACGCGCTCGTCGAGTACGCCGAGGCGGGCTGAGCGCTACGCGGTCGCGAGGGCGAGCGCGAGGCACACCACCGCCACGAGCGGCGCGGCACCCTGCACGAGGGCGGCGCGCAGCATCCGGCGGTTGCCGCTCAGCAGGACGAACGCGGCGAGGGCCATGCTGAGGGTCGCGAAGAGCGTCAGCGCGCCGCCGACGAGCTGAAGGCCCGACCAGAGCAGCACGAGACCGACCCCCGTGCCGAGCGCGAGGAACAGGTTGTAGAAGCCCTGGTTGTACGCCATGCCCCGCAGTGTCTCGGCCTCGGCCTCGGTCGCCACGCCGAAGGTGCGGCGGGTGGAGGGGCGGGTCCAGAGCACGCTCTCGAGCACCCAGATGTAGACGTGGACGACCGCGGCGAGCAGCGCGAAGACCGTGCCGACCACGAGCAGAGCGGTGTTCACGGCGTCAGTCTGCCACGCGCACCGCGATGCGCCCGCGGGTGTCGCCGGCGAGGATGCGACCGGCGTGCGCGGGCACCTCGTCGAGGGTGATCTCGGTCGTGAGGCTGTCGAGCAGCGCGGTGTCGAGGTCGCGCTCGAGCCGCTCCCAGACCCGCGCACGCGTGACGAGCGGCGCCTCGACCGAGTTGATGCCGAGCAGCGAGACGCCGCGCAGGATGAACGGCATGACGGTCGTGGCGAGCTCCGGGCTCTCGACGAGGCCGCACGCCGCGACCGAGCCGCCGTGGCGGGTCTGCGCGAGCAGGGTCGCGAGGGTCGTGCCGCCGACCACGTCGACGGCTCCCGCCCAGCGGCTGCCCTGCAGCGGCTTGCCGTGCTGCTGCAGCTCGGCGCGGTCGAGCAGCTCGGATGCGCCCAGGCGCTCGAGGTAGCCGCGGTCGTCGGGGTGCCCGGTGGCGGCCACGACGCGGCGGCCGGATGCGTTCAGCAGCATGACCGCGATCGAGCCGAGCCCGCCGGTCGCGCCCGTGACCACGACGTCGCCGTCGGGGAGGCCCGCGTGCTCGAGCGCGAGCACGGCCTGCGCCGCGGTGAAGCCGGCGGTGCCGATCGCGGCGACCCGTCGCATCCCGAGCGCCGCGGGGACCCGCACGAGCGCCGCGGCGGGCACGCGAGCCCGCGTCGAGTAACCCCCGTTGCGGGTCTCGCCGAGTCCCGCCCCCGTCAGCACGACCTCGTCGCCGGGAGCCCAGCGCCCGTCGCCCGACTCGAGCACCGTGCCGACGACGTCGATGCCGGGGATGAGCGGCGAGATGCGGGCGACGCCGCGATCGCCGCGGAGGGCGAGGCCGTCCTTGTAGTTGAGGCTCGAGTAGGCGACGTCGAGCAGCACCTCGCCGTCCCCGAGGGCCGTCTCGTCGAGCTCGACGAGGGCGACCGACGCACCCTCATCGCCGCGGGTCATCTGCACTGCGCGCACCATGCCCCGAGCCTACGGGCCGCCTCCGACGCCGCCGGTGCCGTATCCGCCCGCCGACGCACGGCATCCGCCCGCCGAATGTAGAAAATGCAGGAGAACCCGGGCGTGTCGCCCCTGCGAAGCCTGCACCGCAGGGGGACGCCGCTGAGAACTCCTGCATTTTCTACACTCCCGCGCGGGGCGGCGGGGCGGGCGGATGCGGGCCGGCGGATGCGGGGCGGCGGATGCGGCCGATGCGGGCCGGCGGATGCGGGCCGGCGGATGCGGCGGGCGCGATGCCGGCGGCGTCAGCCGAAGAGGACGGCGGCCTCGTCGTAGCGCGACTGCGGCACGGTCTTGAGGCGGCCGAGCGCGTCCTCGAACGGCACCGTCACGATCTGGGTGCCGCGCAGCGCCACCATCTTGCCCCACTGCTCCTCGAGCACCGTGTCGACGACGGCCATGCCGTAGCGGGTCGCGAGCACGCGGTCGTAGGCGGTCGGGGTGCCGCCGCGCTGGATGTGGCCGAGCGTGGTCGCGCGGGTCTCCATCCCGGTGCGCGCCTCGATCTCGGGGGCCAGCTGGTCGCCGATGCCGCCGAGGCGGGGGCGGCCGAAGGCGTCCAAGCCGCGCTCCGAGTGGGCGTCGTCCATGGTGTCGAGCAGGAACCCCTCCGCCACGACGATGAGCGGCGCGCGACCGCGGGCGCGGGCGGAGTCGATCCATCCGCAGATCTCGTCCATGCTCGTCTTGCGCTCGGGGATGAGGATCGCGTGCGCTCCCGCGGCCATGCCTGAGTGCAGGGCGATCCAGCCCACGTGGCGGCCCATGACCTCGGCCACCATGCAGCGGCCGTGCGAGTCGCCCGTCGTGCGCAGACGGTCCATCGCCTCGGTCGCGATCTGCACGGCCGTGTCGAAGCCGAAGGTGTAGTCGGTGGCCGAGAGGTCGTTGTCGACCGTCTTCGGCACGCCCACGATCTGGATGCCCTCATCCGTCAGGCGCTTCGCCGCGGCGAGCGTGCCCTCACCGCCGATCGCGATGACCGCATCCATGCCGCTCTCGGCCATGACCTCCTTGACGCGCGGCACGCCGCCGTACTCGAAGGGGTTCGTGCGCGAGGTGCCGAGGATCGTGCCGCCCTGCTTCGAGATGCCCATCACCTGGGGGCGGCCGAGCGGCTGCAGCTCGCCGTCGACGAGGCCCTTCCACCCGTTCTTGATGCCGACGAACTCGACGTTCTCGTGCTGGGTGAGGCCCTTGAGCACCGCGCCGCGGATGACCGCGTTGAGTCCGGGGCAGTCGCCGCCGCTGGTGAGGATTCCGATCTTCACCCAGCCATCATGCCCTGTTTTGGGGTGCGGTCGGCACGACGGATGCTGCGCCCGCGACCGCGGGATGTCGCCGCGTCCGCGTGGTGCCCCTCGCGTGGGGGTGAAACGCTCGGTAAGGTTCGGGAGTGGCCGATTCTCGTGCCGCCCATCCACCACCGTCACAAGGAGTGTCATGACCGACCCCAACATCCCCGCCGCCTCCGAGCCCCAGCCGGTCGCCCCCGCCGCTCCCGCGGCCCCCGCGGCCCCGGCCGCCGCGCCCGCCGGTGCGCCCGCCGGCGTCAACCCCGGCGGCACCCTGGGCATCGTGGGCCTGATCCTGAGCATCCTGGTCGCGATCGTCGGCCTCATCATCTCGATCGTCGCCCTGCGCAAGTCGAAGAAGGCCGGCTACGGCAACGTGCCCGCGGTCGTCGGCATCGTGCTCGGCATCCTCGGCTCGATCGGCTGGATCATCTTCTGGATCGTGATCGGCGTCGGTCTCGCCGCCGTCGCGGGCCTCTGTGGTGACCTCGGCCCCGGCATCTACGAGTACAACGGCGGCACCATCACCTGCGGCTGAGCCGCTCACCACGACGGGCCGGTGCGGAGCGATCCGCCCGGCCCGTCGTCATGCCCGGGGGCCCGATGCACCGGGCCGCGCGCGTCGGTGGCCGGGGCTAGCCTGACGTGCATGGATGCGGTGGTCACCCGCTACGCGCCGCGAGAGCGCACGGAGCTGCGGCACGTGCTGCGGCCTCTCGCGCAGGGCCGAGGCGACCCCACCATCCGGCACGACCCCGACGGATGGTGGCTGACGCTGCGTCTCGCGAGCGGCACCGCGACGCTGCGCCTGCGCGAGGGCGCGGATGGCGTCGAGGCCTCCGCGTGGGGTGCGGGGGCGGTCGAGGCGATCGACGGGGTGCCGACGCTGCTCGGGGCGGCGGACGACGCATCCGGGTTCGAGGCGGGGCGGCATCCGCTCGTCGCACGCCTGCACCGCGAGCACCCCGGCCTGCGGCTCGCGCGCACGGGCCGCGTGCTGCCGGCGCTCGTGCCGAGCGTGCTCGGGCAGAAGGTGACGGGCGTCGAGGCGAAGAGCGCCTGGCGGGTGCTCGTGACGCGGCACGGTGACGCGCCGCCGGGGCCCGCACCGCACGGTATGCGCGTCGTGCCGACCGCCGCGGTGTGGCGCCGCATCCCGTCGTGGGAGTGGCACCGGGCCGGGGTCGGGCCGCAGCGCGCCGACACCCTCATGCGGGTGTTCGCGGTCGCGGATGCGCTCGAACGGGTGGCCGCGCTGCCCGCGGAGGAGGCGTCGCGGCGGTTGCGCACCGTCGCGGGGGTCGGGCCGTGGACGGTCGCCGAGACCCTGCAGCGCAGCCACGGCGACCCGGATGCGGTGAGCGTCGGTGACCTGCACCTGTGCAAGCGCGTGGGCACGGCGCTCGCGGGGCGCCGTGTCGACGACGACGGGATGCTCGAGCTGCTCGAGCCCTGGCGCGGGCACCGTCAGCGCGTCGTGCGGCTCATCGAGGCGGCGGGGATCGGCTACGAGCGGCACGGGCCGCGGCTGGAGATCCCGGCGCACCGGACCGCCTGACCGCCGCCCGCCGGTTGTCCGCACCCCACAGCCGCGTCGCGCATCCGCTCGCCGTCGCCTAACGTTCCGGCGTGGGCTTCATCCGTCGCTTCTCCCGTCTCACCTGGCTCTCGATCCGCGCGCCGAAGCTGCCGCCGCTCGACATCTACGAGGTGTGCCGCTCGCCGCGGCGCGTCATGCCCGGCGATCTCGACGAGCTGCGGCACATGAACAACGGCGCCTACCTGGCGAACCTCGACCACGCCCGGCAGGAGCTCGTCGTGCGCACGGGGCTGTGGAGGCGGATGCGGGACGCCGGCATGTACCCGGTGGTCGGTGCGCAGACGATCGCCTACCGGAGGTCGCTCGAGCTCGGGCAGCGCTACACGATCGAGTCGCGGTTCCTGGGGCTCGACGACCGCGCCGCCTACCTCGAGCAGCGGTTCGTGGTCGACGGCGAGGTGTACGCGCGGGCATACGTGCAGGGGCGGTTCGTGTTCGACCGGGGCGGCAGCGTGCCGATGGACGAGCTGGCGCGGGTGACCGGGATGGACCCCGTGGCGCACCCGGTGCCCGAGTGGCTGCGCGACTGGGCGGGCCGCATCCGCCTCCCCAGCACGCGGACCCCCGCCCCCTCCACCTGGGACTGATCGCTGACTGGTCGGTAAATCCCGTTATTCGTGCCGAATAACGGGATTTACCGACCAGTCAGCGACGGTGGCTCAGGCCTCGAGCACCGCCATGGCGGCGTGGAACCCGCCGAGGCCCGAGACGGCCCCGCCGCGGCGCGAGCCCGAGCCGCACATCAGGATGCGCTCGTGCTCCGTCGCCACGCCCCAGCGTTCGGCCGGCGTCGAGAGCTGCTCGTCGTCCTCCGCCCACGGCCAGGCGAGCGGCCCGTGGAAGATGTTGCCGCCGGGCATGCGCAGGCTCTGCTCGAGGTCGCGGGTCGTCGCGGTCTCGATGCAGGGGCGACCCTCCGCATCCGTCAGCAGCAGCTCGGCGATCGGCTCGGCGAGCACGGCGTCGAGCGAGTGCAGCACGGCGTCCTGCAGCTCGGCGCGCGCCGCATCCGGGTCGCGACCCTCGAGCAGCCGGTCGGGCGTCTGCAGCCCGAACACGGTGAGCGTCTGGGCACCGGACGCCTGCAGCTCGGGCGAGAGGATGCCGGGGTCGGTGAGCGAGTGGCAGTAGCTCTCGAGCGGAAGCGGGTTCGGGATGCGACCCTCGCGGGCCGTCTCGTAGGCGGTGTCGATCGCGGCGAAGCCCTCGTGCACGTGGAAGGTGCCGGCGAACGCGGCTGCCGGGTCGGCGGATGCGTCGCGCAGCATCGGCAGGCGCTTCAGCAGCAGGTTGACCTTCACCTGCGCGCCCTCGGGACGCTCGGCGGTCTCGCCGAGCAGCCGGGCGAGCTCGTAGGGGGCGACGCCGGAGAGGATCGTGCGTCCGGCGATACGGTGCTCGGTGTCGCCCGTGCGGTAGACGACCTCGCCGTCGGGCGTGACGGAGGTGACCTCGGCATCCGTCACCAGCTCGGCGCCGGCCTCGCGCGCGGCGCGGGCGAGCGAGCCCGAGACGGCGCCCATGCCGCCGACCGGCACGTCCCAGTGGCCCGTGCCGCCGCCGATCACGTGGTAGAGGAAGCAGCGGTTGCCGGCGAGCGTCGTATCGACCGTGGGGGCGAAGGTGCCGATGAGCGCATCCGTCAGCACGACCCCGCGCACGAGGTCGTCGGCGAAGCGGTTGGCGATGGTCTGCCCGATGGGGGCCTCGACGAGCTCGGCCCAGGCCCGCTCGTCGCCGACCGCGCGGCGCACCTCGGACCGGGTCAGCAGCGGGTCGGTCATGGTCGGCCAGACGCCGTCGGCGAGGCGCGAGGTGTCGGTGCCGAAGGCGCCCCAGGCGAGGTGGTCGGATGCCGCCCCGATGGAGGCGAAGCTCGCCGCGGTGGCCGCGTCGTCGCCCGTGTCGACGAGCAGTCCTCGGTCGCTGCCGGGGAGCGGGGTGTAGGAGGAGTAGCGGCGGCGTGCGAGGGCCACGTCGAGTTTCAGGTCGCGGCGGATGCGGTCGGGCAGCAGGCTCACGAGGTAGGAGTAGCGCGAGAGCCGGGCCTCGACGCCGGGGAAGACCTCGGCCGAGATGGCGGCGCCGCCGAGGTGGTGCTGGCGCTCGAGCAGGGTGACGCTGCGGCCGGCGCCGGCGAGGTAGGCGGCCGCGACGAGCGCGTTGTGTCCGCCGCCGACGATGACCACGTCGCGGATGTCGTTCATCTGGCCAGTATGCCGGGTGGCCCGTCGCTGACTGGTCGGTAAATCCCGTTATTCGGCACGAATAACGGGATTTACCGACCAGTCAGCGAGGGACCAGCAGGCGGGAGCCGTTGACCCGGGCGGCGGGCTCGGTGAGCCAGGTGGCGAGACGCTCGGCGAGGGCGGCCGCAGGGGTGTCGCCCTCGCCGAGCGCGCCGATCGCGAAGACGGTCGCGGCGCCGCCCTCGGGCGCCATCCGCTCGGCGAGCTCACCCACGAGCCGCTCCGCCTCCGCCTTCGCCCGCGCGTACGAGCTCGTCGCCGCGGGCGTCACGGCGGTCGAGCTGACGATCGCGAGTCGCCCCCCGGATGCCGCGAGCTGCGGACCGAACCCCGCGATCACGTGCGCGAGGCTGTCGACCAACCGCGGGCGCAACCAGGCGTCCGCCTCCGCGGAGGAGCCCCCGCGCCATCCGCCGACGAGGTGCAGCACGGCGTCGACCCGGCCGTGCGCGGACGCGACGTCGGATGCGAGCGTGCGTGCCGCATCCGCGTCGCTGAGGTCGGCGACCCGCCGGTCGTCGGCGTCGACCGCGTCGAGCCGCACCGCATCCGTGCCGACCGCGACGACCACGTGCCCGCGCCGCCGCAGCTCGGCGCACGCCGCGCGCCCCGCAGGCCCCGATGCCCCCGTCACCACGACGTTCATCCGAGCGCTACCCGTTTCCGCGAGCGCTGTCCGTGTACGAGGCGCGCTCGCCGTTTTCGGTAGCGCTCGCGGAGGGAGTCGCGCCCGTGATGCCCCGGGTCGACTCGATCACGTCCGTCATCTTCTTGGCGAGCGCCTCGTAGAACATCGAGAGCGGGAACTCGTCGTCGAGCACGGCATCCGTGTAGCCCTTGGGCGGCCCCGCGAGCACCTCCTCGGGCAGCCCGCGCGCCCACGCGGATGCCGGGTTCGGCGCGAGCGTGCCCCGCACGAGCTCGTAGGCGGCGAGCCAGTGCGCCGTCTTCGGCCGGTCGATCGAGCGCCAGTACAGCTCGTCGATCGCGTCCGACAGGGCGATCACCGCATCCGGAACCTGCTCCCAGTCGAAGGCGAGCTGCGTGTCGGTCCAGTGCAGCACCCCGCGCTGGTGCAGCCACGCGAAGAGCAACTGGCCACCCAGCCCGTCGTAGTTGCGCACCCGCGAGCCGGTGAGCGGGAACCGGAACAGCCGGTCGAACAGGATCGCGTGCTGCACGTGCACCGCCCGGTCGCGGGTGCGTTCCTCGGCCGCCTCGTCGCGCGCGAGCGCAACGCACTCGCGGAACGCGGTCAGGTCGCACCGCAGCTCCTCGAGTGAGTAGAGGAAGTACGGCATCCGCTGCTTGATCATGAACGGGTCGAACGGCAGGTCGCCGCGCATGTGCGAGCGGTCGTGGATGAGGTCCCACATCACGAAGACCTCCTCGGCGAGCGCCTGGTCCTCCACCAGCCGCTCCTGCGAGGGCAGCAGCTCGAGCTTGGTGACCTCGGATGCGGCGCGCACCACGCGGCGGAAGCGCGCGGCCTCGCGGTCCTGGAAGATGGCTCCCCAGGTGAACGCCGGGATCTCGCGCATCGCGACGGTCTCGGGGAAGAGCACCGCCGAGTTGGTGTCGTAGCCGGGCGTGAAGTCGACGAAGCGCAGCGAGACGAACAGCTTGTTCGTGTAGCTCTCCTCGAGCCGCGCGATGAACTCCGGCCAGATCACCTCGACGAGCACGGCCTCGATGTGCCGGTCGGTCGAGCCGTTCTGCGTGTACATCGGGAAGACGACGAGGTGCCGCAGGCCGTCGACGCGGTGGTCGGCGGGCGCGAACGCGACGAGCGAGTCGAGGAAGTCGGGCACGCCGAAGCCGCCCTCCTCCCAGCGCGCGAAGTCGCCGGGCAGCGCCGCGAGGTAGGCGGCGTCGTGCGGGAAGGCGGGCGCGAGGGCGCGGATGCCGGCGACGATCGCGGCGACGTGGCGGCTCGCCTCGGGGTGGTTGGCGGCATCCGGGATCGAGCCGTCCTTCTCCTGCAGCGCCTGGATGGCCGTGGCGGCCTCCTTGAGCTGCGCCCACGCGACGCTGTGCTCGGCGGTGGAGGCGTCCCCTTCGACAGGCTCAGGGCGGCGTTCGACGACCTCCGGTTCTCCGATGATGGACGGGGTGTGGGCGATCGTGGTCATGGTGCGCCTCCTCTCTGCTTTCGAGCCTAGGCAGGATCGTTGTGCAAAGCTCGGCGTGCGGCGCACGGATGCTGCGTCGGCGCAACAATCCGCGCACGTCGCTTGCTCGGCGGCGACCCGGCGTCCGTCGGCACGATGCCGCACCGCCGAGGCGCGCACCCCGTGCGACCGCCGCCCCTCGCATGCACATCGCATCCGAACTGTCATGCTGGGGCGATGGGCGGGGTGCTGATCGGGTTCGCGATCATCGCCGTCGTCATCGTGACGGGCTACGCGATCGCCCGCTTCGGCGTCATCGGCCCCGAGGCGCACCAGGTGCTCAGCCGCCTCGCCTTCTTCGTGCTCTCGCCGGCGCTGCTCTTCACGGTGCTCGCCGAGGCGGACCTGCACGCGCTGTTCTCCACGCAGCTGCCGGTCGCGGCGGTCGCGGCCGTGATCCCGATCGCGATCTTCCTCGTGGTGGCGCTCGTGGTGTGGCGCCGGAAGGTGCCGGAGGCGACGATCGGCGCCCTCGCATCCGGGTACCTCAACGCCAACAACATCGGCATTCCGGTCGCCGCCTACGTCGTGGGCGACGCGGCGGCCTCGGCGCCGGTGATCCTGCTGCAGCTCGTGGTCCTCGCCCCCATCGCGCTCACGGTGCTCGACGTGACGACGTCGGGGCGCGCATCCCTCGGCCGCATCCTCAGCCAGCCCGTGCGCAACCCGCTCATCATCGGCTCGCTGCTGGGTCTCATGGTGGCGCTCACCGGCCTCGAGCTTCCCGAGCCCGTGATGGCCCCCTTCGAGCTCGTCGGCGCGGCAGCGGTGCCCGTGATCCTGCTGAACTTCGGGATGTCTCTGCACGGCCGCCGCCTGCTCGATACGCCGGGGTCGCGACGGGATGTGGTGCTCGCGGTCGTGCTGAAGCTCGCGGTGATGCCCCTCATCGCGTGGGCCGCCGCCCGCTTCGTGTTCGGGCTCGACGGGCACGCGCTGTTCGTCGCGGTCGTGCTCGCGGCGCTCCCGACGGCCCAGAACGTGTTCACCTACGCGCAGCGCTACCGGCGCGGCGAGAACCTGGCGCGGGATGCGGTGCTGCTGTCGACGCTGCTGTCGCTGCCGGTGATCGTGGTGATCGCGGCACTGCTCGCCGCTTGACCCCGCGCGCTTGACCCCTCGTCGGCGAGCTCAGCCCACCGCGCGCGCGAGCGACCCGTCCGGGAACGCCACCACGTACCCGGTCCCCGCCTGCGGCTCCGACGGCGGGAAGTCGGTCGAGACGATCTGGGCCCCGGATGCGAGGGCCGCGGCGCGCTGCTCCGCCCCGGTCGCGAGGTCGGCGTCGGCGCGGGTGCGCACGATCACGCCCTCGGCGAGGAGACCGGCCATGAGCGGGTCGCGCGGGTCGTCGACGACCGCGAACCTCGCATCCGCCGCCCCCGTCTTCGAGGAGGTGAACACGCTGCGCCCCTGGAGGCCCGCGGGCCCCGCCCCGCCGTCGAGGTACAGCTCGCGCACGGTCTCCCCGTTTCCGAAGTAGAGCAGCACGCGGCCGCGCAGTTCGCCGACGGTCGGCCACGGGCCGCCGCCGAGGTCGTCGGGCGCGAAGAGGCGCTCGCCGAGCTGGGTCGCCACGAGCGCGTCGAGCGCGTCGGCGGCATCCGCGTCGAAGTCCCGCAGATGCGGGTCGAGGTAGGTGTAGTCGTCCTTGACCTCGACCATGATGCTGATCGGCAGGTGGTCGGGGTGGCGCTGCGACCAGAGGGCGATCTCCTCGAGGCCGAGCGCGAGGTCGGGGGCCGTCGCGCGGTTGCCGACGAGCGGCACGTGCACCGACCAGAAGCGCTCGCCGTCCCAGCGCGCGTCGAGCTCGAGGCTGCGGATGCCGGCGTCGAGCTGCGCGGTGAGCGTCGCGTGGTCGTACTGCAGCGCATCCGCCTCACCGGGCTCGACGAGCCGGATCACCGCGGTCTGCAGCCACGTCGGCGCCAGGTTGTAGCTGTTGTGGGTGGCGACCACCTGCAGCTTCTCGTAGCCGAGCTCGTCGAACGCGTGGCTGTCGCCGGATGCCGTGGGTGCGTCGTCCGCGCCCCGCAGCTGCTGCATCCGCTCGGCCTGGGCGCGCACCGAGTCCCCGCCGATGATCGCGAAGTGCGACACGAGTGCGGCGAAGGCGAGCACGAGCACCCCCGCCACGATGCCCACGATGCGCAGGAACTTCTTCACGCCGCCTCCTTCGCCGGTCGCACCACGCTATCCGCTCGCGCTGCGCGCCGCCCCGCCGCCCGCGCCCCGCGTGCGCCGAGACGGCAGTTCCGACCCTTCGCACGCAGGACGACGGGTCGCAACTGCCGTCTCGACGTGCTCAGAAGATCATCGGGCGGTCGTCGTCGTCCCCCGCGTCGAGCTCGAGGTCGACGACGACCGGGACGTGGTCGCTCGGGCCGTCGCCCTTGCGCTCATCGCGGTGGATGGATGCGTCGACGACGCGGTCGGCGAGCGCCCGCGAGCCCAGCACGAAGTCGATGCGCAGCCCCTCGTCGCGCGGGAAGCGCAGCTGCTTGTAGTCCCAGTAGGTGAAGCCCTCGGGGCGGATGGGGCGCACGACATCCGTGAGGCCGGCCGCCTCGAACGCCGCGAACGCCGCGCGCTCGGGCGGGGAGATGTGCGTCGAGAGTCCCGGCACGAGGCTCGGGTCGCCCACGTCGGAGTCGAGCGGGGCGATGTTGAAGTCGCCCATGAGCGCGAGCGGCAGCTCCGGGTCGTCCGCGAGCCAGGTGCGCACGTCGGCGGCGAGCGTCGCGAGCCAGTCGAGCTTGTAGGTGTAGTGCGGGTCGTCGAGCGCGCGCCCGTTCGGAACGTAGAGGCTCCACAGCCGCACCCCCTCGACCGTGGCGCCGATCGCGCGCGCCTCGAGCGGCGCATCCGGGCCCTCGTGCCCCTTGAGGAACCCGGGCTGCCCCGGGAAGCCCACCTCGACGTCCTCGAGCGGCAGGCGGGAGGCGATCGCGACCCCGTTCCACTGGTTGAGTCCGTGCAGCACGACCTCGTAGCCCGCCTGCTCGAACGGCTCGTAGGGGAACTGCTCGGGCTTGCACTTGATCTCCTGGAACGCGACGACGTCGACGTCCTCGCGCAGCATCCAGTCGACGGCGCGGGCGTGACGGGTGCGGATCGAGTTGATGTTCCAGGTGGCGATGCGCATGCGGCAACGCTAACCGCATCCGCGTGCCGCCTCGTGGCACCCTGGCAGGGTGCGTGTGATGAAGAGGGTGCTGGCAACCGTGTCGCCCGTGTCGTGGATGCTGATCGCGGTGTGCGTGCCGCTCACCGCGGTGGGCATGGAGCTCGCCGTGGGCGACCCCGACGGCGACACCTGGTGGGGCTACTCGATGGTGGCGCTGCCCTCGATCGTGGGCGCCTACGCGGTGCTCGAGGTGACGTGGCGCCGGCTGCCCGAGGACCACAACCGGCTGTGGGAGTCGTTCCGCGTGCTGCTGCTCGTGCCCACCGTGGCGGGCGTCGTGACGGGTGCGGTGGTGGGGGTGGCGTACCCCCTGCTGGATGCGGGCCGCCGGGCGCTCGAGGTCGACCCGAGCGGGTACCACAGCTGGTACCGCGCGGAGGACGGCAACCCGTGGGCGCTGTCGATGTTCGGCGGGATCGGCATCGGCATGTTCGTGGCGCTCGGGGTGTTCATGTGCGTGGCGGCGCCGCTGCTGGCGTTCCTGCGGCCGGGCGAGTTCGTGGAGGCGAACTACGGGCTCGAGCCGGACGATGCCGGCTACCCGGCGGCGGTCGCGGCGGTGCGCGGCATCGCGATCCTGGCGGCGTGCGCGTTCCTGGGCCCGGGGGCGTTCGTGCTCGGTCAGCCGCTGGCCGGCTGGGTCGTGGTGGGGGTGGCGGTGCTGCTCATCGCGTGGGTCTGGCGCACCCAGCGGCGCATCCACGAGGCCGACTGATCGGGCACGCGCGCCGCGCTCGCTAGTCTGGTCAGCGTGACCGACGCCCGCGCCCAGCTCATCGAGTTCATCTCGACGGAGGCCGTGTTCCACGGCGACTTCACGCTCACGAGCGGCAGGAAGGCCAGCTACTACATCGACCTGCGCAAGCTGAGCCTCGACCACCGGGTCGCGCCGCTCATCGGGCAGGTCATGGTCGATCTGATCGCGGGGGTTCCGGATGTCGCGGCCGTCGGCGGGCTCACGATGGGCGCCGACCCGGTGGCCTCGGCCGTGCTGCACCAGGCGGCTGCCCGTGGCCTCTCCTATGACGCGTTCGTCGTGCGCAAGGAGCCCAAGGACCACGGACGCGGCCGCCAGGTGGAGGGGCCGGATCTCGCGGGCAAGCGCGTGATCGTGCTCGAGGACACCTCCACGACGGGCGGCTCGCCGCTCGCGGCGATCGAGGCGCTGACGAAGGTGGGTGCCGAGATCGCGGCCGTCGCCGTCGTCGTCGACCGTGCCACCGAGGCGCAGGCGCGCATCGAGGCGGCCGGGTATCCCTACCTCGCCGCGATCAGCCTCGACGACCTCGGGCTCGCCCCGCAGTAGCCGCAGACCATGAACGACCGGATCCCCGACGACGAGGAGCAATCGGCGAGCGACTGGCTCGCCGCGCAGTTCGGTGCGCCGCAGACGCCGGATGCGGTGCCCGCGTCGACGGCGCCGCCCGTTGCGTCGGTGCCGCCCGTGGTGCCGACGCAGCCGCCGGTGGTGCAGCCGCCGGTGGTGCCGCCGACGCAGCAGGCCGGGCCGACGCAGCCGCCCGCCGGGTTCTCCTGGGGGCTCCGCCCGGGACAGGCGCCCACGGCTCCTCCCGCCGCGGCCCCGCCGGCATCCGTGCCGCCCGCATCCGCTCTGCCGCCGAGTTCGGCGGCGCCCGTGCCGCCGCCGCTCGTCGAACCGGCGGCCGCGCGGCCGACCGCGTCGGCATCCGTTCCGCCCGCGGCCCCGCCCGCATCCGTGCCGCCCGCGGCGCCGGCACCCGGCTCGTGGGACCAGCCGACCCAGATGATGGACGTCGTCGACGTCCCCGTGCCGCCGACCGCGCCGCCCGCATCCGCCCCCGCCACCCCGCCCGCCGAACCCGTCGCCGCCGAACCCGTCGCCACCGAGCTGCTCGGCACGGAGCTGCTCGGCACCGCCGCGATCGCCCACGACGCGGGCACCACCTCGGCGCTCGAGTCGCTGTTCGCCGACGAGAACTTCCGCGACTACGCGGCCGAGCCGGGCCCCTCGCAGTCGCCGTTCGTGCGCGCGGCCGCCCCGGCGCCACGCGCCGCATCCGAGCCGGTCGAACGGGCGCCCCTGCCGCGCGCGCAGAAGGTGCTGCTCGGTGTCGCGGGGGGCCTCGTGGCGCTCCTCGCCCTCGTCGCGCTCTTCCTGCTCGGCACGCGGCTGCCCGCGCTCGTCGACACGCCCGCGGACGCCGCCCCGACGGCGTCGAGCGACCCCGAGCCGAGCGCCGGCCCGCCCGTGGCAGAGCTGCCGGAGGGACCCGTCGCGCCGGGCGTCTGGGCCTGGGACGAGCTGCTCGGCGGCGAGTGCCTCGAGCCGCTCGACGACATCTGGGCCGAGGAGTTCACGGTCGTCGACTGCGCCGCACCCCACGCGGGTCAGCTGGTGTTCCGCGGACCCGTTCCGCCGCCGGGCGACGGCGCCGCCGAGGGCGAGCCGGCATCCGAGCCCGTCGACCCGGCCGCGCAGCCGTTCCCGGGAACCGAGACGCTGCAGGCGCAGCTGTCGTTGCTCTGCTCGGCGCCCGGAGCGATCGACCTCGCGGAGGCCGGCAGGTACACGGACGTGCAGGTGTCGGTGAGCTACCCGGCCACCTCGGAGCAGTGGGACGCGGGCGTGCGCGACTACTACTGCTTCGTGACGCGCGCCTCGGGGGAGCCACTCACGGGGTCGGTGGCGCCGTCCGCGGCGGAGGACGCGGCGGACTGACGTCCCGGGCTAGGGCAGCAGCTCGTGAACGCCCGCCAGGATCTCGGACGGGCGGAACGGGTAGCGGGCGATCTCGGCGTCGTCGCTGATGCCGGTGAGCACGAGGATCGTGTGCAGCCCCGCCTCGATGCCGGCCACGACATCCGTGTCCATCCGGTCGCCGATCATCGCGGTCGTCTCGGAGTGCGCCCCGAGCTTGTTCATCGCCGAGCGGAACATCATGGGGTTCGGCTTGCCGACCACGTAGGGGTCCATGCCGGTGGCCTTCGTGATGAGGGCCGAGATGGCGCCCGTGGCGGGCAGCACGCCGTCGGCGGAGGGGCCCGTGGCATCCGGGTTCGTGGAGATGAAGCGGGCGCCGCCGTTGATGAGGCGGATCGCCTTGGTGATCGCCTCGAACGAGTAGTTGCGGGTCTCGCCGACCACCACGAAGTCGGGGTTCGTCTCGGTCATCACGAAGCCGGCCTCGTGCAGGGCCGTCGTGAGGCCGGCCTCGCCGATCACGAACGCCGAGCCGCCGGGGGCCTGGCTCTTGCAGAACTCGGCGGTCGCGAGGGCGCTCGTCCAGATGCGCTCCTCGGGCACGTCGAGTCCGGATGCGCGCAGCCGCGCCGCGAGGTCGCGCGGCGTGAAGATCGAGTTGTTGGTGAGCACCAGGAACGGCGTCTCGGTCTCGACCCAGTGCCGGATCAGCTCGGGGGCGCCGGGCAGCGGGTTGTTCTCGTGGACGAGCACGCCGTCCATGTCGGTGAGCCAGCTCTCGATCTGTCGTCGGGCGTCGCGCGCGGTCATGTGCCCAGCGTATCGGCGGCCCTCGTGTGGAAAATGCAGGAGAAGTTCAGGGTGACGTTCGTGATCCCAGGGGCGTCGCATCCGACACGCCCGAGGTCTCCTGCATTTTCGACATTGCCGTCCGCGGCGACTCCTGCATTTTCGACATTGCGGCGGGGGCTCGGGGTGCGGAGGCGGGGGCGGCGGATGCGGATGCGGATGCGGATGCGGATGCGGATGCGGGGGGTGCGGATGCGGGGGAGGCGGATGCGGCGGATGCGGCGGGCGCGGCGGCCAGGAACCGCGCGTGCGGCAGCCGGGCGCGCATGACCTCCACGGCATCCGGGTTCGCGTCGACGAGCAGGAAGCGGCGGCCGAGGGCGGATGCGACGGCCCCCGTCGTGCCGGACCCCGCGAACAGGTCGAGCACTGCGTCGCCCGGCGCGCTCGAGGCCTGCACGATGCGGCGCAGGATGCCCTCGGGCTTCTGCGTGGGGTAGCCGGTGCGCTCGGCGCCGCCGACCTGCACGATCGTGTGCCACCACACATCCGTCGGCAGCTTGCCGCGCTCGGCCTTCTCGGGCGTGACGAGGCCCGGCGCCATGTAGGGCTCGCGGTCGACGGTCGCGTTGTCGAAGTAGTAGCCGGCCGGGTTCTTCACGTAGACGAGGATCGTGTCGTGCTTCGCCGGCCAGCGGCGGTTGGTCTTGCCGCCGTAGTCGTAGGCCCAGATGAGCTCGTTGAGGAAGCAGTCGCGCCCGAAGAGCGCGTCGAGGGCGACCTTGGCGTAGTGCGCCTCGCGGTAGTCGAGGTGCAGGTAGAGGGTGCCGCGGTCGTCGAGCAGGCGCCACGCCTCGGCGAGGCGCGGCTCGAGGAAGCCCCAGTAGTCCTCGAAGCGGTCGTCGTAGCCGTAGAGGGTGCGGATGACGGTGCGGTAGCGCTCGCCGCCGAAGCCCGCGCGGTCGCCCTCGGGGTCGCGCACCGCCTGCATCGCCCGGTGCCGCTGGGCGCGCCCGGTGTTGAAGGGCGGGTCGAGGTAGACGAGGCGGAAGCTGCCGTCGGGCAGGGTGCGGGAGATCTCGAGGTTGTCGCCGTGCACGACGGTGTCGGGGGCGTCGGCGCCCCAGGCATCCGCGCCCCAGCTCCCCTCGACCATGGCCCGAGGTTAACAGGACGGATGCGGTGCCGCGGATGCGCGAAGCCGCCGGCTGGCGGGCGTGCCGGCTGGCGAGCGTGCCGGCTGGCGGGCGGGCGTGCTGGCGGGTGGGCGTGCTGGCTGGCGGGTGGGCGGGCGGGTCGGCCGGCCCGCGGGCGGCGCGGGCGGCAGAGCGTGCAGGCGGCGGGAGCAGTTTCTCCCGCCGCACGAGAGGTGCACCGCCCGCGCCCGCGGGTACTCCCGCCGATGGTGCGGTTGCTCCCGCCGCCACCGACTCCCCGCGGATGCGTCAGGATCGTGGGGTGGCGGATGCGGAGACGGTAGCGGAGACGGAGACGGAGACGGAGCCGGATGCGGACGGGACGGATCGCGTGAGCGTCGGCGTGGGCCCGTGGCCGGGCGGCCGCGCGGCGTGGCCGAGAGATGCGCGCTACGACCCCGAACTGCTCGAGCACGGCGACACCCGCAACGTCGTCGACCGCTACCGCTACTGGACGCTCGAGGCGATCGTCGCGGAGCTCGACACCCGGCGGCATCCGTTCCATGTCGCGATCGAGAACTGGCAGCACGACCTCAACATCGGCTCGATCGTGCGCACCGCCAACGCCTTCGCGGCCGAGGCCGTGCACATCGTCGGCAACCGCCGCTGGAACCGGCGCGGCGCGATGGTGACCGACCGCTACCAGCACGTCGTGCAGCATCCGACGATCGACGAGCTCGTCGCTTGGGCCCGCGCGCGCGAGCTGCCGATCGTCGCGGTCGACAACACCGAGGGCGCCGTCGCGGTCGACGCGGCCCCGCTGCCCGAGCGCTGCGTGCTGTTGTTCGGCCAGGAGGGCCCGGGGCTGACGGATGCGGCGCTCGCCGCCGCGGACGCCCACGTCGAGATCCGCCAGTTCGGCTCCACGCGCTCGATCAACGCCGCGGCGGCGGCCGCGATCGTCATGCACGAGTGGGTGCGCCGGTACGCGGCAAAGGTGGACAGACCGGTCTAGTCCCCGTTTGACGAAACGGGGGTAGTGACGAGGGCTCACCGCCTTGCTTTACTGATCCTGACCCGAACAACGTGCTCGGGACACGTCCCGAGCACCTGACCGGCTCGCGCGAATCTGCGGACCGCGTCGCATCCCCGAGGTGCGTCGACTGCACGCGTCAGCGCCTGCCCGGAGACGCCATGCGCACCACCCGCGAGACCGCCCCGTCCCTCCCGAGCCGCCGATCGCTGCGCCGCCGCCGTCGCGGTCTCGCGTGGCTCGCGGGCCTCGCCACCGCCTCGCTCGTGACCGGTGTCATCACGGTGGTCACCTTCGGCACCGCCCCCGTCTCGGCGGCCGAGATCGCGCCGCCGACCACCACGATCGGCGTCGACGGCACCTACATCGCCGGTGAGGACCTCGCGGTCACCCTCACCTTCACGGGCAACCCGGATGCGGGTGCCCAGTACAACCTCAGCGCGGGCGTCGTGCTGCCCGCCGACGTCACCGTGGTCAGCACGGGCACGCTCGGCACGCCCCGCATCTTCCCCACCGCATCCGCCACCGACCGCGTCATCCCGGGCCTGTACGCGACCGTCGACGGCGACTGCACGGTGCTGGGGCTCGAGCCCGTCACGGGCTCCGGCAACTTCTGCGCCGTGCCCGAGGGCATGCAGTACCTGGTGTTCCAGAACGTCTCCGACCTGCCGGCGGGCGCATCCGCCACGCACACCCTCACCCTGCGCCCGGATGCCGCCACGTTCCCGGTGGGCACGGACCGGCTGCAGATCCACGCCACCGCCTACACGAGCAGCGACGAGCGCTTCATCCCGCTGTTCCCCGGCAGCCGCGGGCTCGCGCTCGACGACGAGGCGACCTCGAGGCCGGGCGCCGCCGCGCGCACGATCGAGGTGCAGGCGCTGCGGCTCGAGAAGTCCGAGCCGAGCCCCGAGGAGGAGCTGCTGCGGGGCGTGCACGACCACAGCACCACCTACACGCTGCGCGTGTGGCACACCGGCGAGGGCGACATCGACGGCGTCACCGTCACCGACTTCCTGCCTGCGGGGCTCGAGTATCTGGGGCTCGGCGGCGTCGACAACACGACGGATGCGAACGGGGCGGGCGCGGGAGCCCTCGAGTACCCCGGCGCCGACGACCTCACGGGCACTCCGGCACCGGATGCGAGCCCGCTGGGCGGCGCGAACGCGACCCGCAACGCCGCGGTCGGCGCCACGACCACCGTCGAGACGGTCGTCCCCACCGCCGCCGAGGTGGCCGCCTACGGTCTCGACGCGGGCAAGGTGTACACCAAGGTCACCTGGAACCTCGGCAGCCTGCTCGCCGCCGGCGACGCCACCCGCGACATCCGCGCGCCGAAGGCCCAGCAGTACGCGAGCACGGCCGGCGAGCCCGGCTACCTCGAGATCCGCTACCGCGCCGCGGTGCCGCTCTTCGAGAACACGCTCGACTTCGACGGAGCGGGCGGCCAGCCCGCCACCGACGGCGCGCAGGCCGCCAACCTCGACAACAACCGCGGCGCCTCCACCCGCCACGGCTCCGTGCAGACCACGCCCGGCACCGCCGACGAGGGCCTGCCGGTGCGGCTCGTGAACGTGGCGGGCGCGAGCGGCAGCTACGCGGGTGCCACCGCCGACCCCGCCGACAGCGAGACGCGCGACGTGGCCAGCTACGGCGTCGACGCGGTCGACGTGCGCGTGCTCAAGTCGGTCGACGACACCGAGTTCCGCCAGGGTCAGCTGGCCCGCTACACGCTGCTCGTGCAGACAGGCGAGTACACGACCGCCGCGCTCGGTGCGGGCGGCAGCGCCGACATCCGCCCCAACCGCCTCGTCGACGACCTGGCCGACGGCATCTGCCCCGTGATCCCGGCGGATGCGGCGGTCACCCCGGGTGCGAGCGACGTGCCGGGCGTTCCGCGCCTGATCATCGGCGACCCGCGCACGGGCGCCGTCGGGCCCGACCTCGACGCGGCCGCCTGGACCGCCGAGCTCGGCTCCGCGCAGAGCTCCTGCGGCTACCCGTCGGCGGATGCGGACGCCGACTTCGCGGGCGCGACCCTCACCGGCATCGCCTTCGACCCCGCCACCGGTCACTTCTTCCTCGACCTGTCGATCCGCGCGCTCGCGGCGAGCGACGAGGTGCGGGTGGAGTACACGGCCCGGCAGAACTCCTTCTACTCGCGCGACCAGCGCGCGCACGGTGCCACCACATCCGGCGACGCGGTCGTCAACCACGTCGACCTCATGGCCACCACCACCTCGATCCCCGCGCTCGACGGCGTGCACTCGGCGGGGGATGCCGCGCACGGCATCGGCGGTGACGTGGCCGACGGCGTGTGGCGCGCCTGGGACGACTCCCGGGCCACCCTCGAGGCCGAGCTGTCGACGCTCAGCAAGCACGTGCTGCGCCGCAGCGCGGGCGCCCCCGACCGCGACGAGATCTCGGGGATGCCCGAGGGCGATTGGGTGCAGACGGTCGAGCAGAACGAGCCCTACGCGGTCGGCGACCAGGTCTGGTACCGCATCGTGGTGAGCCCGCCGACCGGAGCCGATGTGCGCAACCCGCTGCTCACCGACTTCCTGCCGCTCGGGGTCGCGTTCGACGACACCCGCATCACCGAGACCGACCGGCCCGAGAACATCTGGGTCGTGCCGTCCAGCCGTGTGGGTCTCGGCGACTGCACGGTCGACCCCGACGACCCGGTCGACTGGCTCAACACCTTCGTGCCCTATGACCAGATCGTGACCCGCGGCAACGTCATCCGCTTCGACCTGGGCTCGAGCGAGTGCTTCGACGACGGCACGAGCGACCGCTTCCTGCCGCTCGCCACCGACCTCGAGATCTACATCCGGGTCACCGTGGTCGACCCGGCCGCGTTCGCGACCGTCGACATCCCCGAGAACCTGGCCAAGTACCAGCAGAACAACGTCGAGGGCAAGATCTTCTTCCTGCGCGACGCCGCCGCGATCGAGATCGACGGCGCTGCCGGGCTCACCAAGGGCATCCGCACCAACAGCAACGCCTCGAGCGCCTCGGGCGCCGGATACGACTACCGCAGCGACGTCGACGGAACCCCGACCGTCGAGACCGTGCAGCAGGGCGATGAGGTGACGTTCCGCCTCGACGTGGCGGCCCCGCGCACCGACACCGACCACTACGAGGTGTGGGATGCGCTGCCGGCGGGCCTGACGAAGGCCGACCTGGCGGGCATCCAGCCCGACGGCACGATCGCGCACAGCTCGGCGACCGCCGCGATCGTCACCCAGCAGCTCACCGCGGGCGTCTTCTCGCCCGTCGAGACCCCCGCCTCCGGCACCTGGACGGCGCACGCCTACGACATCGGCGACGCGGGCTACCCCGCGGTGACCGACGCGATCGCGGATGCCGGACGCACCGTGATCGTGTGGAGCTACGACGGCGTCGTGCCCGGCTCGCTCGCCGCCGACCCGGTCGCGCACACCCCCGCCGCGTTCCAGGGCCTCACCCTCGGCTACACCGTGGTGATCCCCGACGGCACGGACGGTGCGCGGGCCGCGCAGCTCACCCAGCGCTACGAGAACGACGCGTCGATCACCGCGTTCTCGTACGTCAACAACGCGGTCGACACCTCCACCCGCGTGATCGTGAACGGCCCCGAGCAGGTGGCCGCCGAGCGCACCCCCGCCGCGGGCGAGTACGCGATGGACGACGCCGACGGCGACGCGAGCGACCCCTCCCGCGTGTACGTGGTGGGCGCGACGCCCACCAAGCGCCTCGTCTCGACCGAGATCGGCGGCCCCGCCGAGCTGGGTGCCGACCGCACGGTGGGCGAGAACGACATCGACGACCTGAACACGCAGGACCGGATCGTCCAGGGCGAGCTGGCCACCTTCGAGTACGCGATCGAGATCCCGGCCGCCACCACGGTGCGCAACGCCGTGCTCTCCGACAACGGCGACCTCGGATACGGCGCCGTCTGGGGCAGCAGCGTCGCCTACGAGTTCGTCGAGGCGCGCTACTTCGTCGACGGGGTGGAGCTCGACTGCACCGGCACGACGGATGCCGACTTCCGCTGCGCGGACACGGTGGGCGCCACCCACGGCGTGCTCACCTTCCCGGTCGACTACACGACGCATGCCGCCCCGGTGGTCGTGAGCGTCGAGATCACCGTGTGGGTCGACGACGCGGATGCGACGACCCCCACCCGCACGCCCGACCTCGGCGACAGCACGCCGCTGCGCAACACGGCCACCTTCGGCTTCGACGACCCCAACACCGCGGACAGCCGGCTGAGCTACCCGGCCCACGCCACCGCCACCTACGTGGAGCCGGCGCTCGCGATCACCAAGCTCGCCGACGACGACACCGATGTGACGGTGGGCGACCCGATCACCTACACGCTCACCGTGAGCAACCCCGGCCGTGTGGCCAGCTACGACAACGTCGTGGTCGACACCGTGCCGTACGGCCTCGAGGTGGACCTCGACAGCTTCACGGTGAACGGGGTCGCCATCGCCTCCAGCCTGCTCGACCTCACGGGCGACGTCGAGAACGGCCAGGGCGGCACCATCACCTGGAGCTTCGAGGACATCCCCGCGCTCGCGCAGCTGCCCGACACCGTCCTGCTCGGGTACACGGCCTCCATCAGCCCCGAGACCGGTGGTGGTGCCGCGTACACCAACACCGCCGTGGTGACGGGGCAGACGCTGCCCGCCGACCTGGACTCCACCGCATCCGCTCGCCGCGGCGACCGCCGTGCCACCTCGAGCGAGGTCGTCACCGCGACCACGGCCGCGATCACGAAGGGCGTGCGCGTCGGCGACACGGGCGCCTACACCGGCGGGGTGACGGCCCCGATCGGCGAGACCGCGAGCTACGAGCTCGAGGTGACCCTGCGCGCGAACATCAACTACTACGACGTGCGCATCGAGGACACCCTCCCCGCCGGCGTCGCGCTGCAGGGCACGCCCGAGATCACCTCGGCCTCGCCCGAGCTGGCGGCCGCCAACTGGACCTTCCAGCCCGCGACCGCACCCGGCACGACGTGGGGCTTCGTCTACGCGAAGGCCGGTGAGGACGGCGACGTCGACCTCGCCGCCCAGGAGCGCACGCTCACCATCCGCTACGACGTGCTGCTCGCGAACACGGTGGCCGCCACCGTGCACGCGCTGCCCAACACGGCGCGCCTCAGCTGGGGCTCCGTGAACGGCGCGGATGACGACGACCGGATCGACGTCGACGACGCCGCCACCGTCACGGTGCCCGACCCGCAGGTCGCGCTCGTCAAGCGCGTGAAGGCCACGGGCGCCGCCGACACGAGCTACGCCGCCACGCTGGGTGCCGAGGTGGACGGCGCGTTCACCTACCGCATCCGGGTGACCGCGACCGCGGGAACGGGCGCCGACGCGTACAACATCCACGTGACCGACGCGGTGCCCGCGGGGGTGCTGATCGATACGGCGAGCTTCCGGATCGCGGGGGTCGCACCCGCCATCGCGCCTACCACGAGCGCGGGGATCGCCACGGGCGCCGCCGGCACGGTCGTCTGGACCATCCCGGGGCCGCTGGCGCCGGGCGCCTCGGTGGATCTCACGTACGACGCCCACTTCGTGGCGTCGGGTGAGCTGCACTCGGGCGGCAAGACCAACACCGCGCGCGTGACCGACTACAGCTCCTTCCCGACGGGCGGCCGCGGCTATACGGGCACCGGCTCGAGCACGGCCACCGTCACGCCGCGCTTCCCGCACGTCGACCTCGTGAAGCAGGTGGCCGACACGAGCCGCACGGCCTACGTGGGCGAGCCGTTCGGCTGGGTGCTGACCGCCACCAACACCGGCACGGGCCCCGCCCAGAAGGTCGTGCTCACCGACACGCTTCCGGCCAACTGGACCTTCACCGCGGTGCAGAGCATCATGGTGGCGGGCGCGGCGGTCGCCTCCACCGCGCCCGCCGGCCCCGCCGCAGGTCCGCTCGTGTGGACCTTCGGGCAGGATGCGGCATCCGGCACCCCCGCGGCCGTGCTGCTGCCGGGGCAGAGCATCGTGATCCGCTACACGGCCACGCCGAGCAACCCGCAGGCGCTCGTCACGCCCGGCGTCGGCGTCGCCCACACCAACCGGCTGAGCGCGGTCACGACCGATCGACGCAACCAGGTCGGGAACGCGGACGACGACTACACGGGCGACGACGCGCACGACGACGCGTTCCTGCGTCAGGCCGACCTGCACCTCGTGAAGCAGGCGGTCGGCGGCGTGACCGCCGTGCAGAACGCGGCCGACAACCCGCTGCGCGGGCTGCCGATCGGCACCTGGGTGCCGGGCCAGCAGCCGCTGGCGGGGCAGTACGCCCAGCCGCAGTGGCGCATCACCGTGACCAACCAGGGACCGGATGCCGGCTACGGCCCGTTCCGGATCACCGACGTGCCGGACCCCGTGACCGGGGTCGCCGTCACCGGCTGGACCGCGCGCCTCTACACGAGCGCCGGCGACACGACCGGCACCCTGCTCGCCCTGAGCGGAGCCGGCACACCCGCCGACCCCTTCGTGCTCGGCGACACCGGAACCTACCTCGACGCGGCCGGCGCCCGGAGCATCGTGCTCACGGCGACGGTGACGATCACCGACGCGGCGGCGGATGACGCGCTGCTGCACAACGCGGCGAGCGTGACGGGTCGCACCTACGAGGATCCGGACGACCTGGGCGACAACGACGACGAGGACGAGCGGCCCCTCGCTCGGGTCGCCGATCTGCAGATCGAGAAGACGGTCAGCAACCTCGGCACCGTCACGGTGGGCGACACCCTCACCTGGGGCATCACCGTCACCAACCTCGGCCCGTCCGTCTCGGCGAGCGCGACCGAGAAGATCACCGTGACCGACACCGTGCCGGCCGGGGTCGCCGGGGTGGCCGACCCGAGCACCACCGACTGGGCGGCATCCGTGACCCGTGGCGGCGCGGCGTCGAGCTTCCCGGCGCGCGCCGGCGACGTGATCACCTGGACCTACCGGCACGACGGGCTCGCCGTCGACGTGCCCACGACGTTCAGCCTCGCGGGCACCGTGCTCACCTCGCACACCGGCGAGATCCGCAACACCGCCGTCGTGCACCCCGGCGACACCGACGACCCGGTGACGCCCAACAACACCGACGACGTGCCGGTGACCCCCGACGACGGCACCTGGCTCAGCATCCAGAAGACCCGCGTGGTGTGGGATGCGACGAGCTCCAGCTGGGTGGCGGCCGCGGGCCTCGACCCGGTGCCGTCCGTGGTGCCCGGCGCCCCGGTGAGCTACCTCGTGGAGGTCACCAACGACGGCCCCGCGGATGCCCGCGACGTGCAGGTCGTCGACGAGGTGCCGACCGGTCTCAGCTACAGCAGCCACGAGCTCACGAGCGCGTGGACGCGCACGGCGGGCGGCTCGACGAGCACCGCGGGAACCCCGCAACCCGGCTGGGACACCTTCACCCTCGGCGGCACGCTGCCGGCGGGCGAGACCGCGAGCTTCGTGGTGAGCTACGCGACGAGCGCCGAGCTGCCCACGACCGCGCTCGTGAACTGCGTCGAGGTGACGAGCGAGAACTGGGCCGAGGAGCGCGTCGCCGACTTCGCCCGCGACTGCGACTCGAACGCCTCGAGCCGCGTCGTCGACCTCGGCATCGTGAAGAGCCACACCCCGGCCGCGGGCGGGGGCGACGTGTTCGTCGCGGGTACGGACGTCTCGTACCGTCTCGTGGTCACCAACCACGGCCCGAGCGTGAGCGACGGCCCGATCGTCGTCACCGACGAGCTGCCCGCGGGCATGAGCTACGTCGTCGGCAGCGCGCGCGTCTCGGTGGCCGGGGGCGCGCCCGCCGCGGTCGAGCCCGTGCTCAGCGGAACGGATGACCGCATCCTCAGCTGGTCGGTCGCCGTCACGGGGCTCGCGGTGAACGCCACCGTCGTGGTCACGCTGGATGCGCGCATCGACCCGGACGTGCGGGCGCACGTCGACCTCGGCAACTTCGCCGCGGTGTCGGGCCCGCACACCGAGCCGCCGGGCGACCCCCACCCGAACGAGGACGACGACGCGATCACGACCACGACATCCGCGGTGATGACGATCGTCAAGGACGTCGACGCCGGGCCGTGGGTGGCGGGCACCCAGGTGGGCTACACCCTCAGCGTGGTCAACGCGGGACCGTCCGCGGCGCCCGCGACCGTGGTCGACACGCTGCCCGCCGGGCTCACCCTCGTGTCGATGAGCGGCACCGGATGGACCTGCCCCGTGGTGGCGGGCGCCCAGAGCGGCACCTGCACCTACACGGCGAACGCCGGCCTGCTCGAGCCGAACGCGAGCCCCGTCGCCGGCATCCGGGTCGTGGCGCTGATCTCGGCGACGGTCGTGGCCGGCACCGAGCTCGACAACGAGGCCGTCGTCACGTGGACGAGCGAGGACGGCACCGACTCCGACGAGGACGACGAGGAGATCACCGTGACCGCGGTGGCCGACCTCGGCGTGACGAAGCACGTGCGCCCCGCCGCGGGCAGCACCGCGTGGATCGACGCGCAGGATGCGGATGCCGCCGGTGCGGTCGTGGCGGGCGCCACCACCGAGTACCGCCTGCAGGTCTCGAACGCCGGACCGAGCGACGCGGTCGGCCCCCTCGTGGTGACCGACGCCCTGCCCGCCGGAGCGAGCTTCGTGGCCCTCGGGGCGAGCCCGGGCTGGTCGGCCGAGGCCGACACCGCGGCCGGCACGGTGACCTTCACCCGTGACGCCTCCCTCGGCGGGCTCGCCTTCGGCGCCGCCCCGCTCGAGATCGTCTACACGGTCCTGTTCGACGCCGACCTCGAGGTGGGCGAGGTGCTCACCAACACGGCCGCGCTCGACCCCGCGACGCTCGACGCCAACGACGACCCGAACACCGCGAACGACGACGACCCGGCCGTGGTCGAGGTCGACCGCGAGGTCGACGTCGCCATCGTGAAGAGCCACGTCGCGGATGCGGTGCGCATCGGCGACGAGCTGCCGTTCACCCTCCTCGTGACCAACGCGGGGCCCTCGCAGGCCACCGGGGTGCACGTCGTCGACACGCTGCCCGCCGGTCTCGAGCTGCTGAGCGTCGTGGGCCCCGTGGCCGGAACGGGCTGGGAGATCACCTCCATCGTGCCGGTCGACGTCGACGACCCCGCCGCGGGCGCGATGATCGAGGCCGAGTACGCGGATGCGCTCGAACCGGGCGCGTCGGCCGACGAGCTGACCATCCTCACCCGCGTGACCGTCGGGGCCTACCCCTCGGTGGTCAACACGGCCGAGGTCGACGTGGTCGAGACCGATGTGGACCCGGGCGACAACACCTCCGACGACACGGTCGACGTGCCGCCGATGGTGACGCTCGTCGTCACCAAGACCGCGGTGGGCCCCTTCCAGGTCGGCAGCGACGCGCGGTACGCGATCACCGTCGAGAACCTCGGGCCGACCGACGACCCCGGCCCGATCACGGTGACGGATGTGCTGCCCGCGGGCCTCACCTTCGTCTCGTCGCCGGATGACGGGGTCGCGGTGAGCGGCGGCACCGTCACCTGGACGGTTCCCGGCATCGCCCTCGGCGAGACCGTCGAGCTCACCCTCGTCGTGCACGTCGGCGAGGCGGCCTACTCCTCGGTGACGAACGTCGTCGACGTCGCCAGCGAGAGCGAGCTGACGCCCGACTCGGTGACCGAGGCGGAGGCGGATGCCGAGGTCGCGGCGGCGCCGCTGCCCGGCACGGGTGCCGAGGTGAGCGGACTGCTCATGCTCGCGCTGCTCCTGCTCGTCGCGGGCACCGCGACGCTCGTCGTCACCCGGCGGCGTCGGCTGAGCTGAGGCGCCGGCTGGGCTGAGGCATCGGCTGGGTCGGGCCCGTGCCCGGCTCAGCCGATCAGGCTCGGCTCGAGGTCGCGCAGGGTGCGGCGGCGCGTCATCCGCGCCACCCCGAGCACCGCGAGCACGAGGCCCCCCAGCAGCCACGCACCGAGCACGAGCGCGTCGAGGCCCGCGCGGCTGAGCTCGCCGCCGTACATGAACTGCCGGATCGCGTCGACCGCGTAGCCCATCGGCAGCACGTGATGCAGCGCGGCGAGGGGTGCCGGCAGCGTCTGCCACGGGAACGTGCCACCCGCCGTCACGAGCTGCAGCACCATGAGCACGAGCCCCAGGAACTGCCCGACCGAGCCGAGCCACACGTTGAGCGCGAGGATGATCGCCGCGAAGCACAGCGAGGCGAGCGCCATGATGCCGTAGACGCCCCACGGCGCCGTCACCGAGAAGCCGAGCGCGATCGCGAGCACGCCGAACAGCGCCGCCATCTGCAGGGTGCCGAGCAGGCCGGGCGTGAGCCACCCGGCGAGGGTGATCTTGATGGGCGAGTGCAGCGCCGTGATGGCCCGACGCGACACCGGCTTCACGATGAGGAACAGCGCGTACATGCCGATCCACGCGGCGAGCGCGGCGAAGAACGGGGTGAGGCCCGCGCCGTAGCTGTCGGCGGCGGCGACGTTCGAGGTCTCGAGCTCGACGGGGTCGGCGATCGTGGCGGCCTGCGCGGCGCGCGTGGCGGCGTCGGCATCCGGGATCTCGTCGAGCGCCCCGCCGAGGCCGTCGCGCAGCGTGGCGGCGCCGTCGTCCAGCCGCGCGAGACCGTCGGCCAGAGCGGCGGCACCGGATGCGGCATCCGCGGCCCCGTCGGACAGCTGCCGCGCCCCCGCGGCGAGCTGGTCGATGCTGCCCACGGCGGACTGCACGGTGCTGTTCGCCTCGTCGAGCGCGTCGGCGACCGGGTCGAGCTTCGCGAGCACCGCGTCGACCTCCGCGGGCGTGAGCCCCTGCGCTGCGAGCGCCGTCGCGATCGCGGCGCGCGCCTCGGGAAGCCGGGCGTCGAGCTCGCCGGCCTTCGCGGCGAGTTCCCTGGCCGTCGTCGCGAGCTGCGCGTTGCCGTCGGCGACCCGTGCGGCGCCGGCCGCGAGCTGCGCGGTGCCGTCGGCGAGCGCCGCCGCCCCCGTCGACGCCGTGCCGGTGCCGTCGGCGAGCTGGGTCGCGCCGTCCGCCGCATCCGTCACCCCGTCGCGGATGGTGGCGATGCCGTCGAGCAGCTGGCTCGCCGCATCCTCGGTCGCCTGGCGGGTGATCGACTCGAGCACCTTCGCGGCGGCCTGCTCGCCGATCGTGGTGGCGAGGTAGCTGCCCGCGTCGTTGGTCGTGAGCTCGAGCCGCGCCTTCCGCGGCGCGTCGCCGCCGGCCGAGAGCAGCGCCTCGGTGAAGTCGGCGGGGATCGTGACCGAGAAGTCGAAGCGCGAGTCGGCGAGCCCGTCGGCGGCCTCCTCGGCCGACACCTCGTGCCAGTCGAAGGTGCCGGAGTCGAGCAGCTGCCGGGCCACGTCGGCCCCCAGTGCGACGTGCGCGCCGTCCTGCTCGCCGCCCGCGTCCTCCACGACGAGCGCGACGGGCACCCGGTCGAAGCTGCCGTACGGGTCCTGGTTCGCCCACAGGTAGAGCCCGCCGTACAGCACGGGCACGACGCAGAGGGCGAGCAGCGCGACCACGGCCATGGGTGTGGCTGTCAGGCGGCGCAGCTCGGCCTGGATCATGGCGCGGATCTTCATTCGGCGCTCCAAGGCCTGAGGGCCGCCATGGCGGGGCGGCCGATGAGGGCGAGCACGGCGGTGCCGCGCTCGGCGATGCGGGTGAGGTCGGCTCCCCAGGTGCTCGGCTCGCCGCCGTGCCGGTCGGGCGAGACGACGACGAGGCCGTGGGTGCCGGGGCGCAGCAGCGCGAGCTCGGCGAGCACCCGGATGCGGGTGGCGGGCGCGAGGTCCGCCATCCGGGTGCGGGGGTCGTCGGTGACGCCCAGCTCCGCGAGCTGCCGGAGTGCCGCGGCGGTGGAGGCGCGGCGCCCCGCGAACATGAGCTCCTCCGCGACGACGGATGCGAGGGTCACGCCGGGCGGCGGCTCGCTCACGACGGGGGCGTCGACGAGGGCGACCTCGCGGCGGATGCGGGCGGCATCCGCGCGGGAGTCGATCAGCACCTCGCCGCGGTCGGGCCGCATCCGCCCGCTCGCGATGAGGCCGAGCACGGTGGGCCGCTCGGCGGTCTCCACCTCGGCGAGGCTCAGCTCGCCGGACGCGTACTCGAGGAAGGTCGGCGGGAGCGCCTCGTCGTGGCGGCCCTTCGCGACGCCGCGCAGCTCGACCCTCATGCCTCGAGCCCCGGGGTGGCGGCGGTGAGCGCGCGTGCATCGTGGGCGCCGAAGCCGGCGATCGCGAGCACCGAGAGCGCCACGAGCCGTTCGCCCTCCGTGGCGTCGAGCGGGGAGCGCGCGGCCTCGTCGAGCACGGTGAGCGCGGCGCCCTCGACGAGGCGGGCGAGGGTCGCCGGGGCGATGTCGTCGCGGATGCGGCCGGTCGCGGCGCCGACCGTGACGACGTGCCGCAGCCGCTCGCGCAGCGGGGCGAGGCCGAGCGCGAGCTCGTGCTGGTAGGGGCCGCGCATCGCGAACTGGGCGGCCACCCGCACGGCCTCGACCTCGCGCCAGAGGGTGACGCCGATGAGGGCGAGCAGGGCGGCGGGGTCGGGGTGCTCGACGCGGTCGACGGCCGCGAGGACGCGGCGCACGCGCTGGTCGAGCAGGGTGTGGATGAGGGCGTCGCGCGTCGGGAAGTGCCCGTAGACGGCGCGGCGGCTGAGGCCCGCGGCGGCCGCGATCTCGTCGAGGGATGCGTCGGGGTCGCGGTTGAGCACGGCGCCCGCGGCGGCGAGCAGCGCCGCGCGGTTCTGCTCGGCGTCACGTCTGCGGGTGCGGGGGGCGGCATCCGGGGTCTCGGTCACCGCACGATGCTACGCCTCAAGTTGCACATCGACGTGCAACTTGCATGGGACTCACAGCGTCACGCGACGGCGCCTCCCGATAGGCTGGGGTGCAATCCCCCCTCGACCAAGGGAGAAGAACCATGCCCGCGATCGTTCTCATCGGCGCCCAGTGGGGCGACGAAGGCAAGGGCAAGGCCACCGACCTGCTCGGTGACCGCGTCGACTACGTCGTCAAGTTCAACGGCGGCAACAACGCCGGCCACACCGTCGTCGTCGGCGACCAGAAGTACGCGCTGCACCTGCTGCCGTCCGGCATCCTGAGCCCCGGCGTCGTGCCCGTCATCGCGAACGGCGTCGTCGTCGACATCGAGGTGCTCTTCGAGGAGCTGGATGCGCTCAGCGAGCGCGGTGTCGACGTCTCGCGCCTGCTCGTGTCGGCCAACGCCCACGTCATCACCCACTACCACCGCACGATCGACAAGGTCACCGAGCGCTTCCTCGGCAAGCGCCAGATCGGCACCACCGGCCGCGGCATCGGGCCGACGTACGCCGACAAGATCAACCGCGTCGGCATCCGGATCCAGGACCTCTTCGACGAGAACATCCTGCGGCAGAAGGTCGAGGGCGCCCTCGACCAGAAGAACCACCTGCTGCTGAAGGTCTACAACCGCCGCGCGATCGAGGTCGACGAGGTCGTCGACGACCTGCTCGGCTACGTCGAGCGGCTGCGGCCCATGGTCGCCGACACCGGCCTCGTGCTCAACCAGGCGCTCGACGCCGGCAAGACGGTGCTCTTCGAGGGCGGCCAGGCCACCATGCTCGACGTCGACCACGGCACCTACCCGTTCGTCACCTCATCCAACGCCACGAGCGGGGGAGCGGCCACCGGATCCGGCGTCGCACCCAACCGCTTCGACCGCGTCATCGCGGTCGTCAAGGCCTACACGACGCGCGTCGGCGCGGGGCCGTTCCCGACCGAGCTCTTCGACGAGTCGGGCGAGTTCCTGCGCGCCGCCGGCCACGAGTTCGGCACCACCACGGGCCGCCCGCGGCGCACCGGCTGGTACGACGCGCCCATCGCGCGCTACTCGGCGCGCGTCAACGGCGTCACCGACTTCGTGCTCACCAAGCTCGACGTGCTCACCGGCCTCGAGAAGATCCCGGTGTGCGTCGCCTACGACGTCGACGGGGTGCGCTTCGACGAGGTGCCCGTCAACCAGTCCGACTTCCACCACGCGGTGCCCATCTACGAGGAGCTGCCCGGCTGGTCGGAGGACATCACGGGCGTGCGCACCTTCTCGGACCTCCCGAAGAACGCGCAGGACTACGTGCTCGCCCTCGAGCAGATGTCCGGATCGCGGATGTCGGCCATCGGCGTCGGCCCCGCGCGCGACGCCATCGTCGTGCGGCACGACCTGCTGGGCTGAGTCTTCTGGCGCGGCGATAATCCGCCGCGCGGCGCCGTGAGGCGGTACGAGCGCGGTCGCACCGCCTCACGGGTGCGCACACCGCGAGGTGTTACGTCGGCGGCCGCTGGATTCGCGGCACCGGCCGTTCGGCCGACCGTGCGCGAACGCCCGGCCGAACGAGTGCTGGAACCGGTGGGTCGTGCGTCGGCCGCCGCGGGGCGGCCGACCCCCGCCGGTTGAGTGACCCGCCGGAGGCGGCCCCTCCCGCTGGTTGAGTAGCTCGCCGGAGGCGGCCCCTCCCGCTGATTGAGTAGCCCGCCGGAGGCGGCGTATCGAAACCCGGTTGTCACCACCGGTACGACGCGGCGCCGACGTCCGCGCGACGTCCGTGCGGCGCCCGCACAGCATCCGCTCGGTGCCGGCACCGCATCCGCTCGGCGCCGCCGGATGCGGGGTGGCGCGTCCCGGGACGCACCACCCCGTGCGTCACTCGTTGCCGATCGCCCCGTCCGCCGCGTCGCGCAGGCCCGCGATATGGTCCCCGAACTTGCCGCCCGTCACCTTGTCGGCGACGCCCGCGACACCGTCGAGCACCTTGTCGCTGATGTCCTCGGCCTGCTCGCTCTTGAGGGCCGCGTCGATCTGCTCCTTGTTGTCTCCGATGAAGTCGCCGGCCTTCTTGGCCAGCTCGTCGAATGCGCTCATGATCTGCTCCCTCCCGGGCGGCGACCACCGCCGTCCGTAGACGCATCGTATGCCTCCGGGGTGACGTGCGCGTCGGGCGGCGTCCGCATCCGTCCGGGCGGAGCACACACCGTGCGGCGGGAGCAACTACTCCCGCCGCCCGCACGGTTGTCCGTCCGCCGCTGCGGTTGCTCCCGCCGATGGCGCGGTTGCTCCCGCCGCACGGCGCGCGGGGTCGCTCGCGCGGGGCGGCTCGCGCCGGGCGCTCGTGCCGGGCCGCGGACGGGTGGCAGGATCGAGGAGTGACCGCGACGCGCCCCGACCGCATGCCGCTCGTCGGGCGCTACATCCGGCTCGACCCTCTGCAGCGCCAGGACCTCGACGCGCTCTGGCCCGCGATCGGCCGCCCCGAGGTCTTCGCGAGCGGATACGGTGGCGGCCCCGCCGCCCGGCCCGCGGATGCCGAGGCCTACGCCGCGTGGGCCTGGACCCACTGGCCCCACGAGGCGGGCAACAGTTATGTGGTGCGCATCGCATCCGGACCCCACACGGGCGAGGTGGTCGGCGCCACGAGCCTCGCCGACTTCGACGAGCATCGCGAGTCGGCCCACATCGGCTGGACCGCCTACGACCCGCGCGTCTGGGGCACCCAGGTGAACCCCGAGGCGAAGCTGCTGCTGCTGGGGCTCGCCTTCGACCACGGTTACGGGCGCGTCAAGATCCAGACCGGCGCGACCAATGCGCACTCGCGCGCCGCCATCCTGAAGCTCGGCGCCACCTTCGAGGGCATCATCCGCCGCGAGCAGCCGCTCGCCGACGGCTCCTGGCGCGACACCGCCGTGCACTCGGTGCTCATCGACGAGTGGCCCGCGGTGCGCGCCGGGCTCGAGGCGCGGCTCGACGGATGGGGCGGCCGCCCCGTGCTGTACCGCTCGGTCGCGGGTACCGCACCGGAGCCCGCACCCGCGCCCGAGCCCGGTAGTCTCGGCGTATGACGGTCGACGCCGCAGCCCCCGACGACCCGCGCGACGAGCTGGCGCGCCACCGCCAGAGCATCGACAACATCGACGCCGCCCTCATCCACCTGCTGGCCGAGCGCTTCAAGGCGACGCAGGCCGTCGGCCGGCTGAAGGCCGCGAGCGGGATGCCGGCGTCGGATCCGGATCGCGAGCGCCGCCAGGTGGCGCGGCTGCGGGCGCTCGCCGAGGAGTCGCACCTCGACCCCGAGTTCGCCGAGAAGTGGTTCACCTTCGTGGTGGCCGAGGTCATCCACCACCACGAGCGCATCGCGAACGCGGGCGGCACGGAGGCGTGAGCGACGGGGATCCGCGGGCGCTGCCGTCGCTCGCGGGCCGCAGCTACGTCGTGACGGGCGGCAACGCCGGCATCGGCTACTTCGCCGCCGAGCAGCTCGCGGCGGCGGGCGCACGTGTCGTGATCGCGGCCCGGTCGGCCGAGCGGGCCGAGCTCGCGATGGGTTCGATCCGCTCGAGGGTGCCGGATGCGGACCTCGCCCACGTGCGCCTCGACCTCACCTCGCTCGCCTCGGTGCGGGAGGCCGCGGAGGCGCTCGCCGCGTTCCGTCCGCTCGACGCGCTCATCAACAACGCGGGGCGGGTCGTCGCCTCGCGGCGCCGGCTCGTGACCGAGGACGGCTTCGAGGCGACCGTCGGGGGCAACTTCCTCGGCCACTTCGCGCTCACGACGCTGCTGTTCCCCGCCCTCGCTCCGACCGGCCGTGTGGTCGGCCTCGGCAGCGACTCGACGCGGATGGTGCGGCTCGACCCCGCGGACCTCTGGTCGCAGCGTCGGTACGCGCCGTTCCGGGCGTACGCCTTCTCGAAGCACGCCGTGCAGGGCTTCCACCTCGAGCTCGCCCGGCGGATCGATGCGGCCGGCGACGGGCGCCGCTCGCTGCTCGCGCATCCGGGCTGGGCGACGAGCGTGTACGCGCCGCGGCGCCCCGGCATCACCGACCGCGACACCCGTGCGCAGCGCTTCGTCGAGGCGGTCGGCGGGTGGATCGGTCAGGGCAAGGACCGCGGTGCGTGGCCCGAGGTGCGCGCCGCGGTCGACCCGGATGCCGCGAACGGCACGTTCTTCGGCCCGCGCTGGGGGCTGGCCGGGCGACCGGTGCCGACGCGAGCCGTCGCATCATCCGCCGACCCGGCCTTCGGCGCCGCCCTGTGGGCCGACGCTGAGGAGAAGACGGGCATCCGCTTCCCCGTGTGAGCTGCACTCTGCGTGCCGCGCCGTGCCATCCGCGGCTCCCGCTGCGACCCATCGGCGGGAGCTACCGCCCCGTCGGCGGGAGCAACTGCAGCATCGGCATCTCTCGCGACCGTGTCGGCGGGAGCAACCGCACGTCCGGCGGGGGCAATCGCAGCATCGGACGGCGCAGCGCCCGTGCGGCGGGAGATGTTGCTCCCGCCGCGCGACAGTAGTGCCGCCCGTGCAATCGCCGGGTGCGGGTGCGGGTGCGGGTGCGTGGAGCCGGTTCCGACTGAGTGCAGGTGCAGGTGCAGGTCGTGGGCGCACCGTGCGTGCGCCCGAACCGGCGAGAGCGCGGGCGGGCTAACCCTATTGCGGCGGGAGCAACTACTCCCGCCGCACGACATCATCCCCGCCCGGACGTGCGGTTGCTCCCGCCGGACGTGCGGTTGCTCCCGCCGAACGTGCAGTTGCTCCCGCCGAACGCGCGCGCCCCGGTGAGGCCGGCGTCGCGCTCAGGCGAAGCGCGCCCGCAGCGGCTCGCGGAAGGTCTCGGCGAGCTCGTCGACGGATGCCGTGAAGATCCCCTGCACCTCGAGCGTCGGCTCCGTGTCGGTCACGCCGATGCGCAGCAGCGGGTAGCCGCGTCCCTCGCAGAGGCGCGTGAACTTGACGTCCTCCTCGCGCGGCACGGCCACCAGCACGCGGCCGGTCGACTCCGAGAACAGCGCGGTCGCCGCATCCACCCCGTCGCGCGCGACGAGCTCGTCGAGGAACACCCGCGCCCCCACGCCGAAGCGCAGCACGCCCTCGGCGAGCGCGATCGCGAGCCCGCCGTCGGCGAGGTCGTGCGCGGCCGCGAGCAGGCCCTCGTGCGCGGCGGCGGCGAGCAGCGCGCCGAGCTCCTTCTCCGCATCCAGGTCGACCGCCGGCGGGCGCCCGCCGAGGTGCCCGTGCACGACGCCCGCCCAGGCGGAGCCGTCGAGCTCGAGCCGGGTCGTGCCGAGCAGGTAGAGGTTGTCGCCCGCGTCCTGCCAGCCCGACGGAACGCGGCGCCCCACGTCGTCGATCGTGCCCATGACCGCGACGACCGGGGTCGGGTGGATCGGCACCTCGCCCGTCTGGTTGTAGAACGACACGTTGCCGCCGGTCACCGGGATGCCGAGCGCCAGGCAGCCATCCGCGAGCCCCTCGACCGCGCGCGAGAACTGCCACATGACCTCGGGGTCCTCGGGGCTGCCGAAGTTGAGGCAGTCGGATACCGCTGCGGGCACCGCGCCCGTCACGGCCACGTTGCGGTACGCCTCGGCGAGCGCGAGCTGCGCACCCTGGTACGGGTCGAGGTAGGCGTAGCGGCCGTTGGCATCCGTCGCGAGCGCGAAGCCGAGCCCCGATTCCTCGTCGACGCGCACCATGCCGCCGTCGTCGGGGTAGCTGAGGGCGGTGTTGCCGAGCACGTACTTGTCGTACTGCGAGGTGATCCAGCTCTTGTCGGCGAGGTTCGCCGAGCCGAGCAGCGCCAGCACCTGCGCCTTGATCGCCGGTCCCTCGCTCGGCCGGGGCAGAGCGGATGCCGTGTCGGCGTTGACGGCGTCGATCCAGCCCGGGTAGGCGATGGGCCGCTCGTACACGGGCCCGTCGACCGCGACCGTGCGCGGGTCGACGTCGACGATCGTCTCGCCCTTCCAGTCGATCACGAGGCGTCCGGTGTCGGTGACCTCGCCCAGCACGCTCGCCTCAACATCCCACTTGCGGATCACGGCGAGGAAGGCGTCGAGCTTCTCGGGTGCGACGACCGCCATCATGCGCTCCTGGCTCTCCGACATGAGGATCTCCTCCGCGGTGAGCGAGGGGTCGCGCAGCAGCACCTCGTCGAGCACGACGTGCATGCCGCCGTCGCCGTTGGAGGCGAGCTCGCTCGTCGCGCACGAGATGCCGGCGGCGCCGAGGTCCTGGATGCCCTCGACGAGCCCCTCGCGGTAGAGCTCGAGGCAGCACTCGATGAGCACCTTCTCCATGAAGGGGTCGCCCACCTGCACGGCGGGGCGCTTGCGGCCCGAGCCCTCGTCGAACGACTCGGAGGCCAGGATGGATGCGCCGCCGATGCCGTCGCCGCCCGTGCGGGCCCCGAACAGCACGACCTTGTTGCCCACGCCGCGCGCGTTCGCCAGGTGCAGGTCCTCGTGGCGCAGCACCCCGACCGCGAGCGCGTTGACGAGCGGGTTCGCCTGGTAGATGGGGTCGAACCAGGTCTCGCCGCCGATGTTCGGGAGGCCGAGGCAGTTGCCGTAGAAGCTGATGCCGCTCACGACGCCGGGCACGACCCGCGCCGTGTCGGGGTGGTCGAGCGCGCCGAAGCGCAGCGCATCCATGACCGCGACCGGGCGCGCGCCCATCGAGATGATGTCGCGCACGATGCCGCCGACGCCCGTGGCCGCGCCCTGGAACGGCTCCACGTAGCTGGGGTGGTTGTGGCTCTCGATCTTGAAGGTGACCGCCCAACCCTCGCCGATGTCGACGACGCCCGCGTTCTCGCCCATGCCGACCATGAGGTTCTTGGTCATCTCGGGGGTGACCTTCTGCCCGAACTTCCGCAGGTGCACCTTCGAGCTCTTGTAGGAGCAGTGCTCGCTCCACATGACCGAGTACATGGCCAGCTCGCCGCTCGTGGGCCGACGGCCGAGGATCTCGCGGATCGACAGGTACTCGTCGGTCTTGAGCCCGAGCGCCGCGTACGGCTGCTCCCGCTCGGGGGTCGCGGCGGCGTTCTCGACGGTGTCGACGACGTGCGTCGAGGGGGTGCTCATGCGGGGGTGCTCCTGGGATGCGGGGCGGGCGACGACGCGCCCCATCCTACCGGCGTGCCCATGCGCATCCGCGGGGAGCGAACGCTGCGGCGCCGCATCCGCCCGCCGCGCCGAGACGGCAGTTCCGACCCATCAGCCCGCGCGGGAAGGGTCGGAACTGCCGTCTCGACGGCGGATGACGGAGTCGGACGGCCTTTGCGGATGCTGCGCCGGATGCGAGAGCCTGGATCGATGGAACCCGGCATCGTCGTCGAACTGACCACCGCCCGATCCTGGCCCGCCTTCGCGCTCGCGGTGGCGATCGTCGCCGCGGGCGCCGCGCTCGCGACCGTCATCCTGCACCGCGGCGTGCGCCTCCTCTCGCGACATCGCGGGTGGGACTACGCGCGCATCGGCCGCATCGTCGGCCCGTTCCTCACCCTCGTCGCGGTCTCGGGCATGTGGATCGCCGTGCGGGTGACGCTTCCCGCGACCGACTGGCTCGACGGCATCGGGCAGGTGGCGCTCATCCTCGTGATCGCGAGCTCCGCGTGGCTGCTCTCGGGCATCCTCGCGTTCGCGTTCGGCGCGGTGCGGGCCCGCTACCCGATCGATGTGGCCGACAACGGCGTCGCGCGTCGGGTGCGGACGCAGCTCGGGCTGCTGCAGCGCATCGCATCCGCCGTTCTCGTGGTGCTCGCCGTGGGGGCGATCCTGCTCACCTTCCCCGGGGTGCAGGCGCTGGGGGCGAGCGTGCTCGCATCCGCGGGTCTCGTGTCGGTGATCGCGGGCCTCGCGGCGCAGTCGACGCTCTCGAACCTGTTCGCCGGCATCCAGCTCGCCTTCTCGGACGCGCTGCGGGTCGACGACGTCGTGGTCGTCGAGGACGAGTGGGGGCGCATCGAGGAGATGACCCTCAGCTACGTCGTCGTGCGCATCTGGGACGAGCGGCGCCTCGTGCTGCCGTCCACGTACTTCACGACGACCCCGTTCACCAACTGGACGCGCGCCTCGAGCGACATCACGGGCACCGTCTACGTCGACCTCGACTGGCGCGTGCCGCTCGACGGGCTGCGCGAGCACTTCGACGCCTTCCTCGCCACGCAGCCGGAGTGGGACGGCCGCGGCTCGAGCGTCGCGGTGACGGATGCGACGGGCGGCGTCGTGCAGGTGCGTTTCGTGGTGACGGCGGCCGACTCCGGCGCCCTGTGGACCCTGCGCTGCGCCGTGCGCGAGGAGGTCGTGCGCTGGGCGCAGGCGCAGGGCCCGCTCGCGCTGCCGCGCGCCCGGGTGGACGTGCTGCGCGACTGAGCGGGCGCCGGGCGTGGGCGGGTAGCGGGCGGGCGTGGAGCCGTCGAAACGGCAGTTTCGACCCCAACCGGGCGCGACGAAGGGTCGGAACTGCCGTCTCGATGCGCGGGTCAGAGCCCGAGGGCGCGGCGGATGCGGTCGATCGTCTCGGCGCGGTCGGGCCCGAGACCGCGGGCGCGCACCCGGATGACGCGGTAGCCCGCCTCGGTGGCGCGGTCGAAGCGGCGGATGTCGCGGTCGTACTGGTAGCTCGAGGTGCGGTGCTGGTCGCCGTCGTACTCGGCGATCACGCGGAACTCGGGCCACACGAGGTCGAACCAGCCGATCTCGCGGCCGCGGACATCGTGCACCATCACGCCGCACTCGGGCTCGGGGAGGCCCGCCGCGAGCACGAGCAGGCGCAGCAGCGTCTCGCGCCGCGACTCGACACCCTCCCGCACGAGCTCTGCGGCCTCGCGGGCGAGGCGGATGCCGCGGCCCGTGCGCGCGGCGAGTTCCGCCCGCAGTTCCGCGAGGCCCAGGTGCGGGCGGATGTCGTGGGGGTCCAGCACGTGCGGGTCGAGCACGAGGTGGTCGCCGACGGCGACGAGGTCGGGCAGCTCGAGCACGCCCGCGCACTCGAGGAACGCGAGCGCGGGAGGGGAGACGGGGAGGCCGCCGCGGATCGCGGGGGCGGCATCCGGGCCGTCGTGCCCGACGACACCGACCCGGCGGGGGCGCGTGAGGCCGGCACCGGCGGTCACATGCACGGGGTGATCGTCGTGCGGGAGCGGTGCGCCCCACAGCGCGGCAGCGGTGGGGCCCGAGAAGCGGTCGCCCGGTCGTAGGAGGGGTGCGTAGCCGAGCGCCGCGGCGACGGGGGCCGACCCCGCGGCGGGTTCCCGCATCCGCACCCCCCGATACGGCCGCAGGAGGTCGGCCCCGCGAAGCCGCGAGGCGCTGTGCCCCCGTGCGAGGGCGTCCGCCACACGGAAGACGGCGTCGAGCTCGGGGTCGAGCGGGGTGCGCTGGGTCATCCCGCGATGCTCCTGCATTCCCGCCCGACGCTGCTGCGGTTGTACACAGGTGCGCCGAGACGGCAGTTCCGACCCTTCCCGGGCGCGACGAAGGGTCGGAACTGCCGTCTCGATGCCCCTCGCGGGGGCGACACGGGATGCGGCACGATGGCGTGATGGAGCTACGTCGCGTCGTCGTGCTGCACGGCTACACCGCGCACCCGCGCAAGCACTGGTTCGGCTGGTTGCGCGACCAGCTCGCGCCGCTCGGCGTCGAGACGCACGTTCCCGCGCTGCCCGACACCCGGCATCCGGATGCGACGGCCTGGACGGATGCGGCGCTCGCCGCGATCGGTCGCGTCGACCCCGCCACCGCGGTCGTCGGCCACAGCCTCGGCACCGTCACCGCCGTCCGCGCGCTCGGCCGCGCGTTCATCGAGCAGCCGGATGCGCGCCTCGGCGCCCTCGCGCTCGTCGCCCCGTTCGTCGACCCGGTGCCCATCTACCCCGAGCTCGACCCGTTCACCGTGGGCGTGCCCGACCTCACGGCGCTCGCGGCGCGCATCGACCGGCGCGTCGTCATCCGCTCGGACTTCGACCCCGAGGTGCCGATCGAGCTCTCGCCGCGCATCGTGTCGGGGCTCGACGCGGAGGAGATCGTCGTGGTGGGCGCGGCCCACTTCTGCCAGCGCCAGGGCGTGCGCACCCTTCCGGCACTCGCCGACTGGCTCGCGCGCGGCTGAGCGCGGCGGGCCCCGCGGCCACCGATAGGCTCGCCGGATGGCGACGAGGGCGGGTCTCTACATGCGGCGGGGCGTCACGGTCACCCCGGGGATCATGACGGCGGATGCGGGACGGCTCAGTTTCGCCACCGAGGCGGGCGTCGTCTTCGACGCACCCCTCACCGAGGTGTCGGCGCGGTTCACCCACGTCGCGACGCTCGTCGTGACGGTCGCGGGCCGCGCCCACGTGTTCGTGACGGGTGCGTACGCGGGTGCCTACGCGGGTGCCTTCAGCGCGGCGCAGCTCGAGCTGCTCGCCGGCGCCGACGACGGGCAGGAGGCGCTGCGCACCTTCCAGGACGGTGCCGCGATCATCGTCTCGAGCTCGGTCGCCGGAAACCTCGCGCGGCTCGCGGGCAAGGTGCTCATGCGCTCCGTCGCCCTCGTCGGCGACGCCGTCGGCGTGGTGGGGCTGTACCGCTCGCAGCACCAGTCGTTCGCGCTCGCCCGCGCGTGGGCGGAGCACCTCGCCGCGCTGGGCGTCGCGGTGCGGATGCAGGGCAGCACCTTCGCGCGCTCGCAGCTCGTGGTGGCCGCGATCGTGCTGCCGATCCTCGTGGTGATCGGCCTGCTGTCGTGGGCGGTCGCCGCCGCGCTCACCTGAGCGACGGCGGCCGGGTCTCAGACCCGGGCGAGTGCGCCCTCGATGACCGAGGTGAAGAACCGCAGGCCGTCGACCCCCGAGCGCATCGCATCCGCCGTGTCGGGGCCGAAGCCGGGCTCGGTCGCGTGCTCCGGATGCGGCATGAGGCCGACCACGTTGCCGCGCTCGTTGGTGACGCCCGCGATGTCGCGCAGCGACCCGTTCGGGTTCGCATCCAGGTAGCGGAACGCGACGAGCCCCTCGCCCTCGAGCCGGTCGAGCGTCTCGTCGGTGGCGATGTAGCCGCCCTCGCCGTTCTTGAGCGGCACGACGATCTCATCGCCCTCATCGAAGGCGCTCGTCCACGCGGTGGAGGCGTTCTCGACGCGCAGCTTCTGGTCGCGGCAGACGAAACCGCCGTGGTCGTTGCGGATGAGGCCGCCGGGAAGCAGCTGCGCCTCGACGAGGATCTGGAAGCCGTTGCAGATGCCGAGCACGGGCATCCCCGCGTTCGCGGCGTCGATCACCTCGGCCATGATGGGCGCGTGCGCGGCGATCGCGCCGCAGCGCAGGTAGTCGCCGTAGCTGAAGCCGCCCGGCAGCACGATCGCGTCGACGCCCTGGATGTCGTGGTCGCCGTGCCAGAGCGGCACGGCCTCGGCACCGGCGAGCCGCACGGCGCGCTGCGCGTCGCGGTCGTCGAGCGAACCCGGGAAGGTGACGACGCCGATCCGCACGCCCATCAGGCGACCTTCACGGCCACGACGTCTTCGATCACCTGGTTGGAGAGGAACTCCTCGGCGACCCGCCGCGCCTCGGCGAGCACGGCATCCGTGACCTCGCCCTCGACGGTCAGCTCGATGCGCTTGCCGATGCGCACGTCGGTGAAGCTCGCCGCCCCCTGCTTGGCGAGGGCACCCGCGGTGGCCTTGCCCGCGGGGTCGAGCAGCTCGGGCTTCGGCATGACCTCGACGAGGATGGTGGGCACGGCGGACTCCCGGAGTTCGAGGGGCGGGGAACGGTCTCAGTCTACGGCCAGCGTCATTCCGGCACGGATGCGGTTGCGCGGATGAGTGCCGCGGGCGCCCCGTGGGATGTCACCACGCGACGCGCTCGCCGGCGTGCGCGACCTCCGAGAGACCCCGCGGCCAGGCGTCCTCGACCGACCAGCGCGCCCAGTCGGCGTAGCCCGACGGTGAGGGGTGGAACCGATCGGCCGCGAAGAAGTCCGGACCGTAGGGGGGAGGCGTCTGGTCGGTGATCATCCAGCGATCATCGCGCGCCACCACGAGGCGGGCCACCCGCTCGAGGTTGAGCGAGTGGCGGTACAGGGTCGTGCGCAGCGGCTCGGGCAGCAGCTCGAAGCGGGCGAAGACGGGCAGGTTCGACATCAGCACGCGCGCGTGCGGCATCCGGTCGCTCACCAGCTCGAGCAGTGTGCGCAGGTCGCGGCCGAAGGCGCGGGCGCTGCGGGCGTGCAGCGCGTCGTTGGCGCCGAGCGTGACGAACACGAGGTCGGCGGGGCGCGCGAGGGCCTCACTGAGGTGGCGCTCGAGGAAGTCGGCCGTGTCGGCCCCGTTCTCGCCCACCGACCGCCAGAGCACACCGCGGCCGGTGCGGGCGTTCAGCTCGCGGCCGAGCGAGCCGGGAAGGGCCTCGTCCTGGGTGGCGGCGCCCGTGCCTGCGGCGGTCGAGTCGCCCACCACGAGAAGGCGCAGCGGGTCGGGTCCCTCGACGCGGCCCTCCCAGGGGCGCGCCGCATCCGGAAGCCGCACGACGTCGTGCTCGAGCTGCCGCTTCTGGCTCAGGATGCGGGGGCCGTGCAGCACGAGGTAGCCACGGCTCGCGCGGAGCGCACGCGGGTAGACGGGGTCGTTCACGGAGAGCGAGTGTAGGTCGCCGCTGCTCGACGGATGCTGTGTGCGGGCGCCGGTGCCGGTGCCGGTGCGGGTGCGAGCCCCGGGCACGCGGTCAGGCGCACAGGCGGTCAGGCGCCGGTCAGGCGCTCGATCAGCTCGCGGTAGCGCGCCGCCGTGCGCTCGACGATTTCGGCGGGCAGCTCGGGCGGGGTGCCCTGCCTGTCCCAGTTCGCGGCGAGCCAGTCGCGCACGATCTGCTTGTCGAAGCTGTCGAGCCGGTGCCCGCCGCCCGCGGCGTAGAGCTCCGCGTCCCAGTAGCGCGAGGAGTCGGAGGTGAGCACCTCATCCGCGAGCGTGATCTGGCCGGTGGCCGCATCCCGCCCGAACTCGAACTTGGTGTCGGCGAGGATCACCCCGCGCGCCTCGGCGATCGTCGACGCCTCCGCGAAGATCCGCAGGCTGAGCTCGCGGATGGCGGCGGCATCCGCCTCGCCCACCAGCTCGACCGTGCGCTCGAACGAGATGTTCTCGTCGTGCTCGCCGAGCGGCGCCTTGTAGGCGGGCGTGTAGATCGGCTCGGGCAGCCGGTCGCCGTTCTGAAGCCCCGCGGGCAGCGGGATGCCGCACACCGACTGCGACACCTGGTACTCCGCCCAGCCGGAACCCACGAGGTAGCCGCGCACGACCGCCTCGATCGGGAACATGTCGAGCCGCGTCACGAGCATCGCGCGCTCCGCGACATCCGGCGGCAGCGGCGCCTCGAGCTCGTCGAGCCCGCCGTGGCCGCCCGCGAGGTGGTTGGGGGTGCCGAGCCGGTCGAACCACCACAGGCTCAGCTGGGTGAGCAGCGCGCCCTTGCCCGGGATGCCGGGGGAGAGCACGTGGTCGAAGGCGCTCACCCGGTCCGAGGCGACGACGAGCGCGCGGCCGGGTGCAGCATCCGAGAGGTAGAGGTCGCGCACCTTGCCCGCATACTCGTGCCGCCAGCGCAGCGCCTCCAGCCGCGGGTCGCCCGCGCCCGCGCTCATCGGGCCACCCGCTCGGCGATGTCGCGGCGGTAGTGCCCGCCCTCGAGACGGATGCGGCCGAGCGCCTCGTAGGCCGCCTCGCGTGCCGCCGCGAAGCCGTCGCCGCGCCCCACCACGCCGAGCACGCGCCCGCCCGTGGCGAGGAAGCGCCCGTCCGAGACCGCGGTTCCGGCGTGCAGGATGCTGACCCCCGGTACCTCGGCGGCCTCCTCGAGCCCCGTGATCTCGCGCCCCGTGACGGGGTTCTCGGGGTAGCCCTCGCTCGCGAGCACGACGATTACGGCGGCCTCGTCCGAGAACGCCGGATACGGCATCCGCCCGAGCGCGCCCGTCGCGGCCGCGAACAGCAGCTCCGAGAGCGGGGTCGTGAGCCGCGGCAGCACCACCTGGGTCTCGGGGTCGCCGAAGCGGGCATTGAACTCGATGACGCGGATGCCGGCCTCGGTGATGATGAGGCCGCAGTAGAGCAGGCCGACGAACGGGGTGCCCTCGGCCTCGAGCGCGCGCACGGTCGGCAGCGCGATCGTGTCGAGCACCTCGTCGACGAACGCCGCCTCCGCCCCCCAGCGGTCGGCGAGCCACGGCAGCGGGGAGTAGGCGCCCATGCCGCCCGTGTTGGGGCCGGCGTCGCCGTCGAGGGCCCGCTTGAAGTCCTGGGCGGGGCTCAGCGGCACGACGTCGTGCCCGTCGGCGAGGAAGAAGAGCGAGACCTCGGGGCCGCTCAGGAACTCCTCCACGAGTACCGGGCCGTGCTGCAGGTAGTAGTCGGCGTGGGCGATCGCGGCGTCGCGGTCGGTGGTGACGAGCACGCCCTTGCCCGCGGCGAGGCCGTCGGCCTTCACCACGTGCGGGGCGCCGAGCTGATCGAGCGCGGCGACGAGCTCCTCGCGGGTGGAGGTGCGGATGGCGCGGCCGGTCGGCACCTGGGCCTGCTCCATGATCCGCTTCGCGAACGCCTTCGAGCCCTCGAGCGCGGCGGCCGCCTTCCCGGGGCCGAACACCGGCACGCCCTTCGCGCGCAGCGCATCCGCGACCCCCGCGACGAGCGGGGCCTCCGGCCCGATCACGACGAGCTCGATGCCGTTGTCGAGCGCGTACTGGGTGACGAGCTTGCCGTTGCTGGCGTCGAGCCCGACGGTCTCGACCTGGGCGGCGATGCCGGCGTTGCCGGGGGCCGCGGTGATCTCGTGTCCGGCGTCCTCGGCGAGGAGGGCGGTGACGATGGCGTGCTCGCGGGCACCGGATCCGAGAACGAGGATCTTCACCCGCACAGGTTACCGGGCGCGGCTGTGCCCGCTCGCCCGTGCAGTCCCATCTCAAGGAGTCCCGCAACCCATCTCAAGGAGTCCGGCAACCCATCTCAAGGAGTCCGGGCCGGAGTCGGGCCACAGCAGGCACGGTGGGCGACATCCGCACCACCGAGTCCTTGAGACGGGTTGCGGGACTCCTTGAGATGGGCCGGGTGGGCTGGGGTGGGTGGGGTGGGGTGGGCTGGGGTGGGGTGGGCTGGCCGGGCGGGCGGCGGTAGCGTCGAGGGGTGGCGGTGAGGCGACGGGTCGACGCGGATGCGGGGCGCGCCGCCGTGCGCGCGTGGCAGGGTGGTGCCGAGGACAGGGCGACCGTCGCTACGGCCGTGCGGTTCCTGCTCGAGCAGCTCGCCACCGACCACGAGGGCAACTCGGTCGAGGTGCGGGTGCCGCCGTACGGCGCGACCCAGGCGATCGAGGGGCCGCGGCACACCCGCGGCACCCCGCCGAACGTCGTCGAGATGGATGCCGCCACGTGGCTCGCGCTCGCCACGGGCACGCTGGCGTGGGATGCGGCGCTCGCGGCCGCGCGCGTCTCCGCCTCGGGCACGCGCGCCGACCTCGCGGCGGTGCTCCCCATCCGCTGGTCGTAGCCGCGCGCCGGCTCCCCCTCCGCCCGCTCCCCCTCCACCCGCGCCGGCCTCGCCCGATCGGCGGGAGCAACCACCCCATCGGCGGGAGAACCCGCACACGCGGGCGGCGCACCCTCCACACGGCGGGAGCAACTTCTCCCGCCGCACGTCGGCATCCCCGCCCGCGAGCCGCCGCACGGGACGCGCGGATGCCGACCGGCCGCATCCGCCCCGCCCGCGAGGCGCCGCACCGACCCCCAGCACGGTCGCCGCGGCATGCGCGACAATGGAGGGGTGAGCGAGCCCGAGACCCCCGCCGTGCAGCCGGCCGACTCCGACCTCCAGGAGGTCGAGGTGCAGGAGGCGACCGTGCGTCGTGCCCCCAAGCTGGGCGTGTTCCTCGTGGTCGGGGCCGCGTTCGGCGCGCTCGTCACGCTCGTGCTCACGAGCCTCTACCCGGCCGACCCGAACGTCGGCTTCGGCGCGAGCTACGCCTACTTCCTGGTCTACGGCATCCCGCTCGGTCTGCTGCTCGGCGGCCTCCTCGGGCTCGCCCTCGACCGCCGCAGCCGCCGTCGCATCCGCACCGTCGAGGTGGAGCACCAGCGCGTCGACTGACGCGGCCGACACGGCCCCCCGGCCCACGGCGTCCCCGGCGTCCCCGAGAGTGCGCACTTCGGCGCCTCAGCAGGCCGATTCCGCGCCAAAACGCGTACTCTCGCGGAGCCTCAGCTGAGCTGGTTGCGCTCGACCCACTCGAGGTACTCGGGCGTCACGGTGCCCGTGACGTAGTCGCCCGTGAAGCAGCTCATCTCGAGCTCGGTGATCTGCGAACCCTCGAGGATCGCCGACTTCATGTCCGCGACCTCCTGGTAGATGAGCGCATCCGCCCCGAGCGCCGTCGCGATCTCGGGGATCTTGCGCCCGGATGCGATGAGCTCGGCCCGCGAGGGCATGTTGATGCCGTAGACGTGCGGATACCGCACGGGCGGCGCCGCGGAGGTGAACGTCACCGAGTTGGCGCCCGCCGCCCGCGCCATGTCGACGATCTCCTTCGAGGTCGTGCCGCGCACGATCGAGTCGTCGACGATGAGCACGTTCTTGCCGCGGAACTCGGAGCTCATGGCGTTGAGCTTCTGCTTGACCGACTTCGTGCGCTGCTCCTGGCCCGGCATGATGAAGGTGCGTCCGACGTAGCGGTTCTTGTAGAAGCCCTCGCGGTACTCGATGCCGAGCTTGCGGGCCACCTGCATCGCGGCGGGGCGCGAGGAGTCGGGGATCGGCATGACGACGTCGATGGCACCCGACGGGGTGTACTCCGCGATCGTGTCGGCGAGCCGGTCGCCGAGTCGCAGCCGCGCGTCGTAGACCGAGATGCCGTTCATGATCGAGTCGGGGCGCGCGAGGTAGACGTACTCGAACGAGCACGGGATGAGCCGCGGGTTCGCCGCGCACTGCCGCGAGAACAGCTCGCCGCTGCGGCTGATGTAGATCGCCTCGCCGGGGGCGACATCCCGCACCACCTCGTAGCCGCCGTGCTCGAGCACGAGCGACTCGGACGCGACCACCCACTCGGTGCCGACGAGCCCCTCGGTGCGGCGCCCCAGCACGAGGGGGCGGATGCCGAACGGGTCGCGGAAGGCGAGCAGGCCCTGACCCGCGATGAGGGCGATCGCCGCGTACGAGCCCTCCACGCGCTCGTGCAGCGTGGCGATCGCGTCGAAAACCTGGTCGGGGTCGAGCTCGTCGCCGCGGATCTGCGACTGCAGTTCGTTCGCGAGCACGTTCACGAGCAGCTCGGTGTCGGAGCTCGTGTTGAGGTGCCGGCGGTCGGTGTGGAACAGCTCGCTCGTGAGCTCACGCGTGTTGGTCAGGTTGCCGTTGTGCACGAGCACGATGCCGTAGGGGGCGTTCACGTAGAACGGCTGGGCCTCCTGCTCCTTGTCGGCGTCGCCGCGGGTCGCGTAGCGCACGTGGCCGAGACCCATGGTGCCGAGCAGGCTGCGCATGTCGCGCGTGCGGTACGCCTCGCGCACCTGCCCCTTGGCCTTGAACATGTGGATGATGTTGCCGTCCGAGGTGGCGATGCCCGTCGAGTCCTGCCCGCGGTGCTGCAGCAGTGACAGGGCGTCGTAGACCTGCTGGTTCACGGGGGTCGATGAGACGATGCCGACGATGCCGCACATGCCGCGGGCTGCTCCTGGGTTTCGAGGTCGCGCGCACCGGATGAGGTACGCCTCATCCTCGCACACGCCCCCGTGTGGATTCCGGATGCGTTCGGGTGCCGTTCGCACGCCGCCTGTGGATAGTCCGCTCGCGTGGGGCGCCGACCTGTCTAGCCTCGCGGGGTGAGATGGATGGGGTTCGTCGCGGCGTCGTCGCTGTGCGCGGTTCTGCTGAACGGGTGCAGTCTCGCGTGGGTCGTCGATGAGGGATGGTCGCAGCCCGCCCGTCCGATCGGTCAGCCGGTCGTCGAGGACGGTGTCGCGGTCGGATACGTCGAGGGCGACGACGGGTTGATGGCGCTGGAGGGCCGGGATGCGCAGACGGGCGAGCTGCTGTGGTCGTACGAGGCGCGGCCGGGCTTCGTGGCGCGGGGGATCGCGATCTCGCCGTCGGTCGCCGCCGGGTACGCGGCCGTTCTGACGGGGATTCCCGCGGGGCGTTACTACGGTGTGCAGCTCATCGACGTGCGCACCGGCGACGCGCGCTTCGCCGTCGACCCGCAGACCGACGAGCCGATGCCGCTCGCCCCCGACAGCCGTCCGTCGCCCTGCGTCGACGATGTGCGGCTGCTGTGCATGCAGGGGCGGCAGGTGGAGCCCATCCGTCCGACCGAGTTCGTGATCGACCCGGCCGCCGGCACGGTGGCACCCGCGGATGACGCCGTCACCGACGACGGTTTCTGGGTGTCCGACGACCTCCGGATCACGACCGGCGATCAACTCGCTCGCGTCGACGACGGGGTGGAGCTGTGGTCGACGGACTACGAGGAGGTGTTCGGCCGGGGCTACTCACCGGCCGGCGGATGGAGCTGGTACCTGTGGGAGGACGAGGGCGTGTTCGTCGGCGCCGCGACGCGGCTCGACCCCGACGATGAGACGCGCGTCTCCTCCGAGCTGGGCGACGCCGTCGCGGTGGGTCTCGACGCGAGCACCGGTGCGGTGCTGTGGCGCGAGCCGCACACGAGCACGTTATGTTTTCCCGCGGATGCCGCCCCCGATCTGCGGTGCCGTTTCGTGAGCGGGCGTTGGGTGGAGGACGCCGACGCCCCGGACGGATACCGGCTGTCCGAGGCGGACCTCGTGCTGGAGCGTTTCGAACCGGCCACCGGCGAGACGCTGTGGGACCTGCCATTGGACGACGACGTCGCCGTCTACGGCGACGGTCTGCCGTTCGCCCCAAGCGTCGACGAGCTGTTCCTGCGTTCGGGCGGTCCCGTCGTCGCCGTCGACCGGCGCACAGGCTCTGTGCGCGAGATGCCGGCCGACGCGACCTACCTCTGCACGAGCCGACCCGACATCCGACTGCGCCGTTCCGGTGTGGACGGGGCCGAGCTGGTCGACTACCACGCCGCAGCCCTGTTGCGCGTCTGCGACGAGAACGGCAACGACTCGGTGTCGCTGCCGTCCGCCGCGGTCGTCGCCGAACTCGACGACGACGATGACGGCGTCGTCGTGCTCGCCGAACCGGGCGGCTACCGCAGCTTTCTCCTGCGCTGAGGCCCGGGACGGGAGCAGCGCCCGGGTACGCTGGGCGGGTGACGACCCCCGCATCCGGCACCCCCGCATCCGAGAAGGCCGGACACGGCGACGCGAGCTACGCGGCCGCCGGCGTCGACACGGCGGCGGGCGACCGCGCGGTCGAGCTCATGAAGGCCTCGGTGGCGCGCACCCACGGGCCCGAGGTGCTGGGCGGCGTGGGCGGCTTCGCGGGGCTCTTCGACGCATCCGCGCTCACCGGCTACCGCAAGCCTCTGCTCGCGACGAGCACCGACGGCGTGGGCACCAAGATCGCGCTCGCGCTCGCGGTCGACAAGCACGACACGATCGGCCAGGACCTCGTGGCGATGGTCGTCGACGACATCGTCGTGGTGGGTGCCAAGCCGCTCTTCATGACCGACTACATCGCGACCGGCCGCGTGCACCCCGAGCGCATCGCGACCCTCGTGGCGGGCGTCGCGCGCGCGTGCGAGGCCACCGGCACGGCGCTCGTCGGCGGCGAGACCGCCGAGCACCCCGGCCTCATGGCTCCCGACGACTACGACATCGCGGGCGCCGCGGTGGGCGTCGTCGAGGCGGATGCCGTGCTCGGCCCGGAGCGCGTCGAGCACGGCGACGTCGTGGTTGCGATCGAGAGCTCCGGGCTGCACAGCAACGGCTTCTCGCTCGTGCGCCACATCCTCGACGGCCGCGGCCTCGCGTACACCGACACGGATGATGAGCTGGGCGGCGTGGTCGGCGAGGTGCTGCTCGAGCCCACCCGGCTCTACACCTCCCCCCTGCTGCGCGTGATCGACGAGCTGCCGGGCGCGATCCACGCGCTCAGCCACGTCACGGGCGGCGGCATCGCCGCCAACCTCGCGCGCGTGCTGCGGAAGGGTGCCTGGGTCGAACTCGACCGCTCCACGTGGAGCCCGCAGCCCGTGTTCCGCACTCTCGCATCCTGGGGCGGGCTGACCCTCGGCGACACCGAGGCGACCTGGAACCTGGGTGTCGGCTTCTTCGCGATCGTGGCCGCGGATGCCGCCAGCTCGGTCACGCACGCGCTCGAGGCGGCGGGCCTGCCCGCGTGGGTGGCCGGCCGGGTCTCCACGGCATCCCACGACCTCACGGGCTTCGAGCAGGGGGCGAAGGGCGTCGACGGCGGGGCCGTGCGGCTCGTCTCGAGCTACGCCGACTGACGCCGGGGCGCCTGGGTATCATCCAGGCATGATCGGGGCGGGAGTGCGGTATGCGCGCCGTGCCGTCGAGACGGCGCTCGTGGCCCGCGCCGAGTACCTGCTGGCCGACGCCGATCCGACACCGAAGGTTCTCGTGATGCTCGGTGCGCCCGGCAACGGTGGCCGGGCGACGCTGCTGCACGGGGTCGCCCCGCGGCTCACGGTCCGCTGCGCCCGCGCGCACGGGGACTGGGCCGCCGACGCCGTCGTGCAGCTGTGCCTCGACCCCGCGGAGGTTCCGGATGCGCCGCCGCAGCCCGGCAGCGGCATCCGTCTGGTGCTCATCGCGGCGCACCGGCTCGACGCACTGCCCGCGTGGGTGGTGACGGGCCGCCCCGCCGACGTCGTCACGCTCGGGCCGCTGTCGCTCGGCGAGCTCGACGGCTTCCTCGCGGCGCGCATGGGCGGGCCGGTCGAGGCGGGGGACGCCGAGACGCTCGCGCACGCGGCGGGCTTCGTGCCCGCGGTGCTCGCGTGGCTGCTCGACACCCTGCACGCGCTCGGGAGGCTCGTGCAGCTCGACGGGGTGTGGCGGCTGTCGGGGCCCGTCGAGACCGAGGCGCTGCAGGGCCTCGTCGCGGCGCGGCTCGCCGCCATGAGCCCGGCCCAGCGCGCGGTCGCGCAGGAGGTCGCGCTCGGCGAGCCGCTGCGCATCCCCGCCGACCGGACCGCGCTCGACGCCCTCGAGGCGCAGGGGCTGATCGACGTCGTGGCGGGCGGTCGGGTCGCCTTCCGCGCGCCGCTGATCGCCGCCGCGGTGCGGGCCACCGCGCCCGCCGAGCTCGCCGACCGCATCCATGCCCGCGCCATCGAGCGCGGCGCCGTCACCCCGCAGGCGATGATGTGGGCCCTCGAGCACGGGCGGCAGGTGCCGTTCGAGGCGGTGCGCGAGGCGATCGAGCGCACCCTCGAGCGCCGCGACGGTGCAGCATCCCTGCGCCTCGTGGAGGCGGCGCTCGCCCTGGACGACGGCGCGAGCCCGGCGGATGCCGCCCGCGAGGCCTGGTTGCACCTGCGCGGGGCCGACGCCGCACGGCGGCTGCCCGACGCCGAGCGGGCGCTCGGGCACCTCGCAGAGGCGGCGGAGCTCATCGCGCCCCTGCCGCACGACTCCGCCCTGCACCTCGACGCCGCCGCGACGACCGCAGAGGTGCTCGGTTTCGTCGAGGGCGACGCGGATGCGGCGCTCGCCGTGCTGCGCGCCTGCCCCGCCCCCGACCCCCGCGTCGCCGCCGACCTGGCGGCCCTCGAGTACCTGCACCTCGTCACGGCGGCCCGACTCGACGAGGCCGAGCAGCTGCTCGGCCGTCACCGCGGCGACTTCCGGGGCGCGCGGCCCGCGCTGCGCACCCGCACGCGGCTCGCCGGGCACATCGCACTCGTCGCTCGGGGGCGACCGCAGGCGGCCCTGCGCAAGACCATCCCCGTCCTCGCGCGGCAGACGTTGTCGCTGCGCCCGCATCCGGAGGTCATGGGCGAGGCGCAGATCGCCTACGTCGTGGCGGCGCTGGGCAGCGACGGGCCCGCCGCGTTCCCCGCCCTCGCCCGGCAGTTCGAGGCCCCGCAGGAGCACGGCTACCGCCCGGACCCCGTCGGATTCGCGTGCACACGTGCGACGTGGGAGCTCGCCGGCGGTGACGTCGCCGCCGCCCGCCGCATCGCCCTGTCGGCGCTCGGCACGAGCGAGTACGCGGACGCCTCGGGGGTCGGTGCCCTGCTGACCGCTCTGCTCGCCGCATGCAGCGCGCTGCTGGGTGATCGTGAGAGCGCTGTCGTGCTGGCGGAGCGGCTCAGCTCGCTGCCGCCGCGCGCGAGCCGGATGACGCAGGGCGCGCGAGATGCGCACGAGGTCGTCACGGCGTTCTGCCTGGGAAGCGGTGGCGTGCGTCTCGCGCGGGAGCGCGGCATGGCGCACCTCGCCGCGGGGCACCTCGGCTTCGCCGCGGAGGTGCTGCACGCCGCGGTGCGCTTCGGCGATGTCGAGTCGGCGCGGGCGCTCACGCCGTTGGGCGAGGCGCTCGACGGACGGTTGCACGGCATCCGCGTCGCCCACGCGCGCGCTCTCGTGGCGGGGGATGCCGTGGCGCTCGTGTCGGTCGCCGAGGAGTTCCGGCGTGCCGGGCTCCCCGTGCACGCCGCGGAGGCGGCACAGCAGGCGCTCGGCTGTGCGGGCGTGCCGGGGTCGCTCGAACGGTCGGCCCGCAGCTACCCGGCCGCGGTGCTCGCCGAGACCGCGCTTCCGGGCCACCCGCTGCTCGCCGGCGCGGGTCCGGATGCCGTGCCCGGCTGGGGCGGCGAGACCCTCACGCCGCGCGAGGCCGAGATGCTGCGCCTCATCGAGGCGGGCCTCTCGAACGCCGACATCGCGGCGCAGCTGCACCTCTCGCCGCGCACCGTGGAGGGCCACATCACGCGGCTCTACCGCAAGACGGGCGGCTCGCGCCGCGCCCCCGCCCGCAGGCTAGAACGCCCGTGAGCGGCGGCGCAGCGCGAGGGTGATCGCGCCGGCGATCACGGCCACGACGATGGCGGCGAGCAGCAGCCAGATCCACCAGGGCGGCGCCGTGTCAGATACGGCGGATGCGTCGGACTCGGACTCGGTCTCCGCTTCTGCTTCGGCGGCAGGCGCGTCTGAGCCGTCCGAATCGTCCGAGGCGTCCGCATCGTTCGAGTCGCCCGTGCGGTCCGCTTCGCCTGCGCCCGCGTTACCCGTTCCGGACCCGCCGTCGCCCTCGGCCCTCGGCCCCTCGCCCGCGGGGCCCGAGTCCGCGGGGCCCTGTTCTGCGGGATCCGAGTCCGCAGGGTCCGGGTCCGTCCCGACAGGGGTCGTGGGCACCGCGGCGACCCGCACCTCGGCATCCGTCGTCGCATCGCCGAGTACTGCCACGACCCGACGATCTCCCGCCCCGGCGAAGGTCACGCTCCACCCGCTGACCGTGTCAGCGGGGTTCGAACTCGTGAGCACCGCCCCGCTCGTGGCGGCAGGGTTGCCGTAAGCGTCCTCCGCGGTGATCGCGAAGAGGTGCGTGCTCCCGTCGAGCGTGTCGAGCTGCGTCGGCGTCAGCGTGAGCTCAGCCGCCTCGGCGGCGACGACCGTCCAGCCGCGGCTCGCCTGCAGGGTGAGCCCCCAGAAGGCGACCGTCGCCGTCTGCAGGTGCGTGCCGGCGAGGGTCTCGACGCCCGTCTCGTCGCCTGCGTCGACGAGCGCGCCCGAGGTGGAGACCCAGGTGACCGTGCCCGCCGCGACCGGGTACACCTCATCCGTCACCGTGTCGCCGACCACGACGCGCAGGGGGATGCTGTCGCCCGCCGTCGAGACCCCCGGCCCGTCGGGCAGCGTGATCGCCGTGCGGCTCGGATCGGGTCGCACCTCGACGAGGGCGTCGATCTGCGCGGCGCCCAGGGTCGCGCGCACCGTGATGTCGCCCAGGGTGTCGAAGGTCAGCGTCCGGGTCGGGAATGCGGGCGTCCCCGCCGTCACGTCCTGCAGCAGCGCCGCGCTCGTGTCGACGGCGTTGCCGTAGGCGTCGGCACCCGAGAGGGTGAAGGTCACGCTGTCGTGCGGACGCACGGTCGTGCTCGCCGGAACGAGGCTCAGCGAGGCGACCGGGCCGGCCACCACCTCGACGGCGGTGGCGGCGGTGTAGCTGTGCCCGCCGTGGCTCACGGTCGCGGTGAGGGTGAGGGGCCCCGCGTGGTGCTCGGTGCGGATGCCGGGGAGGAACGGCGTCGCATCGGTGCTCGTGACGAGACTCACCGCGTCGGGGTCGGCGACCGCGGTATCGGTCATCCGGTCGACGAGCGTCACCTCGACCGGGAAGGGAACCCCGGCCTCCACCGTCTCGTCGACGGTGAGGAGCACCTCGTAGCGCGAGGCGGCGTCGAAGACACGCACCTCCGACGTCGCCACCACGGCACCGGCGACCTCCACCGACACCGTGCGCATACCTCCCCCGTGGAAGGTCACCTCGAGCCCGTCGACCTCGTCAGCCGACTCGCTCGAGAGCAGCACGGGAGACAGGGCCACCTCGTTGTCGTAGCCGTCGTATCCGACCACCTCGAAGGTCACCGCATCCCCGTCCGCGACGGTCGCGGTCGCGGGTGACAGCGCGGCGGAGGCGAGCGGGCCGGGCGACACCGTGACGGGCACGCTGTGCTGGTACTCGTGGCCGTCGACGACGATCGAGGCGGTGACATCCCAGACGCCCGCGCGGGTGATCGTCCACCCGGTCGTCGAACGGCGGATGCCGTAGCTGCCGAGCGAGATGGTGAAGTCGCCGGTGGTGGCGAGCACCGTGTCGGTGATCGGGTCGTAGAGGGTCGCCGTGACCTCGACGTCGACGCCGGCCGTTGCGGCCGCCGGGGCGTCGATGATCACCTGGGCGGCGTCCGCGGGGGCCGTCGTCTCCCACACGTGCAGGGGCGATGCGCCGATGTTCGTCTCCCAGGCGGCCTCCGGCAGGAGCGTCGGGGTGAGCGGGGTCGTGGGCGTCACCCAGGCTCCCGTTCCGTCGTCTGCCGTGTTCCACGCGTGCCCGGATGCGGGGGCCGGGATGGCCGCGCCCGCCGCCGAGAAGCTCGGCGCGTAGACGCGCAGGCCCTCGACGGAGCCTCCTGCGCGGTGGAAGCTCACGGGGAAGTTGTTGTGCGCGACGGCGATGCCGGTCACCGTCTTCATGAGGATGGTGCCGTCGTTGGTGATCCGGCCGCCGCCGTTGAGGGTCGCGTTCGCCCCCGTGAGCCGGCCCGTGCTGCCGATCGTGAAGCGGCTCGAGTCGACGGTGAGAGTCTTCGAGGTCACGTTGACGGTGCCGTCGATCTGCGCCAGGCCCGCGCCGATCCGCAGTGCGGACAGGCTCGCGCTTCCGACGGTGAGGACTCCTCCCTCCTCGACGATCAGGCGCATCTCGTCGCTGTCGCCGTTCGCACCGAGTCGCCCGGTGCCGAACCCCGCCCCCGATGCCGAGGCGGTCGCCGTGACCTTGCCCCCGGAGCGCACCTCGAGGGTTCCGCCGTGCGACCCGACCTCCGATGAGTCACCGCCGCCGATCGCCGCGGCGAGCGAGCTGGTGGCGTTGACGGTTGCGTTCTCGACGATCACCGTTCCGCCACGTCCGCCGTAGGTGGTGCCGTATCCGGTGCCTGCACCACCGCCAATGCCCGCTCCGCGATAGCTCCAGGCGGTCACGACCGCGCCGTCGGTGATCGACACGGTGCCGCCGACGCCTCCTCGCCCGCCTTCGGCCGAGGAGTTGTTGCCGATGCCGTTGCCGCCCCCGATGCCAGCGCCGTAGTAGCCATCCGCGTACACATCGGTGCCGGCGCCCGAGATGGTGAGGTTCGGGCCGGGGCCGCCGCGACCGAGGCCCATGTCAGCGCCGATGCCGGTGCCGTGTGCGCCGGCGTTCGCTGCGCCCCCGCCGATCCCTGCCGCGCGATCACCCCCGTGCGCGATGACGCGCGCACCGCCCAGGATGCGGACGGTGCCGCCCGACTCGCCGGTCTTGATCCCGTATCCGGTCACCCCGCCCCCGCCGATGCCCGCCCCGAAAAGCGCGCCCTGGGCCTCCACGAACACGCCGTCGATGGTCAGCTCCGCCTGGCTGGTGCGGATGCCGGCGTGGTTCCGATTCGAGCCGTTGGCCAAGGCGTAGAGACTGCCCGATCCCGTCGAGCTCATGAGGTGCATCGAGGTGCCGTCACGGAGCGCGATGGCGCCCGATCGCACGATCTTGCCATCCAGGTCGACCCGCACGTGACACGAGACGTAGAGCACCTCGGCGTCATACGCGTTCCCGAAGTTCGCGCCGATCACGATCACGCGCGGGTCGGCGGCGGTCGCCCCTCCGCACGGCGCGGAGACGGCCGCGACGAACTGCGCGCGCGTCGACACGACGACCGTGTCGGCGTGTGCAGGCGCGGCCGCACCGACGATGGCCGCGGATGCGAGGAGCAGCGCGGCGGCGGCAGCGGTCAGCCGCCGTGTCGCCGAGCGGGCGATCGTGAACCTCGTCGCACGGGCGCTGTCCATCGCGCGAAACCTCCTCGGGCACGGGGGAATCGTCGCGCGTCGCGACGACACCCCAGTCTCAGCCGGGGGGCGTGGGGGCACTAGCGAGGTAGACCCCTGATCCGGGCTGCCGCGGAGGCGCCTCAGGCGGTCTTGACGTCGTCCTCGTCGAGGTCGTCGTCCTCGTCGTCACCGTAGGTGTCGGCGTACTCCGGCCACTTCTCGAGGTCCTCCTCGAGGCGCGGGTTGCCGCCGAGCTCACGCTCGAGCGCGCCGTAGTTGGTGTCCGGGCTGAAGTACTTCAGCTCCCGGGCGACCTTGGTGTGCTTTGCCTTCTGACGGCCGCGCCCCATGCGTGACCCCCTCTTTCAAGCTGGCTGACTGGCGATAAAGACTGCCGGTGAGTCTACCATGCGCGGCCATTTCGGGCTCTGGCCGGGCCCTCCTCCGACCCGTGCCCCTCCCAGCCTGCGGCGGGTAACGTGGGGCGGGTGACCGAGCGGCCGACCGACACATCCGTGGTGATCATCGGCGCGGGTCAGGCGGGACTCTCGGCCGCCTACTACCTGCGGCGGCTCGGCCTCGAGCCCGGCGACGACGTCGTGCTACTGGACCGCGGCCCCGGCCCAGGCGGCGCGTGGCAGTTCCGCTGGGAGGCGATGCGGCTCGGCTCCGCGCACCGCGTGAACGACCTGCCGGGCATGGACGAGCTCGGCCTCAGCTTCGACACGGCCGACCGCACGCTGCCCGCGCGCGAGGTCATCGCCGAGTACTACCGGCGGTACGAGCTGCACTACGGGCTGAAGGTCGTGCGGCCCGCCGACGTCACGCGCGTGCGGGCGACCCTCGACGGCTTCGAGGTGACCTTCGACGACGACTACGGCGACCAGACGTTCTCGACCCAGGTCGTGGTGAACGCGACCGGCACCTGGGGGGCGCCGTTCGTGCCCTGGTACCCGGGGATGAACGAGTTCCGGGGGCGGCACCTGCACACGGTCGACTACACGGATGCCGAGGAGCTGCGTGGCCGCGACGTCGTCGTGGTCGGCGGCGGCACGAGCGCGATCGGCTTCCTCATGGAGCTCGAGGGGGTCGCGGGCAGTCTCACGTGGTGCACGCGGCGGCCGGTCGAGTTCCTCGACGGGCAGGAGCTCAACATCGAGGGCGGCACCCGTGCGGTGGCGCTTCAGGATGCGGCGGCGCGCGAGGGGCGGGCGCTCCCGTCGATCGTGTCGACCACGGGGGTGCCGCGCACGCGTCGCATCCAGTCGGCGATCGAGCGGGGGCTGCTCGTGCCGCGCCCGATGTTCGCGCGGGTGGATGCGGATGGCGTGCGCTGGGACGACGGTAGCTTCCAGCACGCGGATGCGATCATCTGGGCCACCGGGTTCCGTCCCGAGCTGCGGCACCTGGCGCCCCTCAAACTGCGCGAGCAGGCGGGCGGAGTGACGGTCGAGTCGGGGGCCGCGTACCGCAACGCCAACATCTTCTTCGCGGGTTACGGGCCCACGGCATCCACGATCGGCGCGAACCGCGCCGGGCGCACCCTGGCCCGCCAGATCGTGGCCGCCCTCAGCGCGCTCGGCTACTGACCCCTTCGCGCCGGGGGGGCGTCATGCCAACTCCGCTGACTGGTCGGTAAATCCCGTTATTCGTGCCGAATAACGGGATTTACCGACCAGTCAGCGACGGAGTCCCGGGGGTTAGGCGAGGGGTGGCTTGTCGTCGTGCACCCGGATCGGGGTGGTCTGGGCGACCGCGTCGCTGAACTCCTCGGGCGAGCCGTCGACGATCGCGATCGCCTGCGTCTCGTCGAGGGTCAGCCGGAAGCGGTTGTCGGCATGCCGGTGGACGCGACCGGATGCCAGCATCCAGCTCACCCCGATCGCGCACGCGAGCAGCCCCGCCACGGCGCCCAGCACGATGGCCGCGCGCGGTCCGAAGTTCTGGGCGACCCATCCGGCGATCGGTGCACCGACGGGGGTCGAGCCCATGATGACCGCCATGTAGAGCGCCATCACGCGACCGCGGAGCTCGGGCGCCGCGGTCGTCTGCACGTAGCCGTTCGCCGTGGTCAGCATCGTCACGGTCGAGAAGCCCACGAAGACGAGCACCGCCGCATACGTCGCATACGTCGGCATGAAGCTCGACACGAGGGAGGCCACGCCGAAGCCGCCGGCCGCGAAGACGATCACCCGCATCCGGGCACGCGCGCGACGCGCGGCGAGCAGGGCGCCCGCGAGCGAGCCGATCGCGAGCACCGAGCTGAGCACTCCGTAGCCGTCGGCGTCCGTGCCGAACTCGACCGCCATCGTGGAGGCGAAGATCGGGAAGTTCATGCCGAACGCGCCGACCAGGAACACGATCACGAAGGTGACCCGCAGGTCGGGCCGCGACCAGACGTAGCGGAAGCCGTCCGCGATCCGCTGGGCCCCCGTCGCCCGCACCCGCGGCAGCAGCTCGTTGCGGTGCATGAGGGCGAGCGCCACGAGCATCGCGAGGAAGGTGACGGCGTTGATGACGAAGACCCAGCCGGTGCCGACCGCCACGATGAGGCCGCCGCCGACCGCCGGGCCGATGAGGCGCGCCATGTTGAACGAGGCCGAGTTGAGGGCGACCGCGTTCGACGCGTTCTCACGCGAGACGACATCCGACACGAACGCCTGACGGGCGGGACTGTCGAAGGCGTTCGCGACCCCGAAGAGCAGCGCGAAGCCGAACATGAGCGGCAGCGTCATGACGCCCGCGAGCAGCAGCCAACCCACCACGACCGCGAGCACCATGAGCGAGCCCTGCGTGACGAACAGGATCCTGCGCCGGTCGAAGCGGTCGGCGACCCATCCGGTGAAGCTCACGAGCACGAGCGGCGGCCCGAACTGCAGCGCCATCGTGACGCCCATCGCGGTGGCGTCGTTGTCGGTGAGCTCGGTCAGCACGACCCAGTCCTGGGCGGTCGACTGCATCCAGCCGCCGATGTTCGACACGAGCGCGCCGATGAACCAGACCCGGAAGTTGAAGAGGCCGAGCGAGCGGAACATCGTCCTCATCGGTCGGCGACCCGGCGGATGAGGGCGGCGGCGCGCGCGATGATCTCCTGCTCCTCGGCGTCCAGGCCGGCGAGGCCCTCGACGAGCCAGGCGTCGCGGCGGCGGTCGGTCGCGTCGACGAGGCTCGTGCCCTCGTCGGTGAGGGCGATCCACACCTTGCGGCGGTCGTCCGTGTCGGGGGTGCGCTCGAGCAGGCCCGCCTCCTCGAGGCAGTTGACGGTGCGGTTCATCGACGGCGCGGTGACGTGCTCGCGCTCGGCGAGCTCGCCGAGGGTGTGCGGGCCGTGCGCGCGGAGGCTCACGAGCACGCTGAACTGGCCGACGCTGACGTCGTCGATGCGCTGGGTGCGGAGGCGGCGCACGAGCCGGTAGGTCGAGGTGCGCAGCTGTGCGGCGGTCTCGGTGAGGGGGGTGGGGGCGCTGGTCATGACGCGCCCCATCATACCGTTAGTTACCCTAAGCAATTTCTGTGAATCGGGGGGCGGCCGGGGGCGCGGTCCTATGATCGTGCGGTGATGAACGCGCGACGCAGACGCCGGTGGCCGTGGGTCGTGGCCGCGGTCGCGGTCGTCGTGCTCGTGCCGACCGCGGTACTCGGCATCCCGATCCTGCTGCACCGTGACGGCGGGGCCGCCAACCAGCAGACGCCGGCCGAGAACTGGCCGACGAGCGTCACCGCATCCGGCGACGACGGACGCACGCGCGAACTCGCCGTGGCATCCGAGACGGGCGCGGCGGTCGACACCGCGGCGCTCGCGGCGGGCGACCGTCTCGTCGTGACGGGCTCCGGATACGACGCGGGCCAGGGCATCTACGTCGCGATCTGCGTCGTGCCGGCGGATGCGTCGACCAAGCCCGGACCGTGCCTCGGCGGCGTGCCGTCGACCGAGGCGTCGGGGGACGCGGATGCGGCGGGTGTGGGGTCCGACGAGATCCAGTGGGCGCCGAGCAACTGGATCAACGACGACTGGGCGTGGAAGCTGTTCGGGGCGCGGGCGTACGACGACGCGGAGGCGGGCACCTTCACGGCCTACCTCGAGGTGGCGGATGCGGTGGGCGAGGGCTACGACTGCACGGTGGACCGCTGCGCCATCTACACGCGCAACGACCACACGGCGCTCGCCGACCGCGTGCAGGACCTCTACATCCCGGTCGCCTTCGGCTGACCCCGGGCCTCCGTCGCTGACTGGTCGGTAAATCCCGTTATTCGGGACGAATAACGGGATTTACCGACCAGTCAGCGACGGAGGCATGAGCGGGGGTCAGCGGTGCAGGGCCGCGACGACCTCGCGGCGCACCTCGGTGAGGCGGCGGGTCAGCAGCTCCACGGCATCCGTCACGGCCCGACCCGCCGCGACCTCCGCGCGCAGGTCCGAGCGGAGTTCGGCGCGGAACGCGGTGAGCGCCGCGTCCGCCTCGTGCAGCAACCGCCGGGCGTCGGCCCGCGTCGGGTCGGCCGCCGCGCCCGCGCCGCCGCCTGCGCCGCCGCCTGCGCTGCTGTCGCCGGTGCGGATGCCGGGCCCGCCCCCGTCGCGCGCCTCGCGCGCCGCCGCGGCGAGGTCCGCGCGCAGCGTGCGCATCGCATCCCCCACCGAGCTGCGCACTTCATCCGCGAGCCGCCGCACCGAGTCGGTCACGTCGGTCTCGATGCCGGCCAGCTCCTCCTGCCGCGCCGCCAGCTCGCCGCGGCCCGCATCCGTGATCGCGTAGACGCTGCGCCGCCCGTCGGACTCCTTCGTGACGAGCCCCTCCTCCTGCAGCTTCGCGAGCCGCGGGTAGATGGTGCCCGCGCTCGGCACGTAGGTGCCGCCGAAGCGGTCGCCGAGCGCCTGGATGAGCTCGTAGCCGTGCTGCGGCCGCTCGGCGAGCAGGCTCAGCAGGTAGAGGCGCAGGTGGCCGTGGGCGAAGACGGGAGGCGTCATGCGCGCACCGCGTGCAGGATGCTGACGTCGCCGCCGACCGTGTTGATGCGCACGTCGGTCCAGCGTCCGTCGAGCTCGCCGTGGCGGGCGGTGTAGCGGCCCTTCACGACGCTCACCGACCGCGCGTCGAGCTGCAGCTTGCCGCCGACCGTCTGCACCGTGAAGCTGCCGGGCGCCTCGGGCTCGAACCGCGCCGTGACCGCGCCCGACACGGTGTTGACGCGCACCGCATCCGGAACCCCCGTGGCGTCGAGCATGATCTCGCTCGAGACGCCGTCGGCGTCGAGCTTGGTGATGGCACCGGATGCGATGACGTCGCCGGAGACCGTGTTGACGCCGACCGGTCCCGCGTGGTCGCGGATGGTGACCTCGCCGCTGACCGAGTTGACGGTGAGCTTGCCGGTGGTGCCGTCGGCGACGAGGTCGCCCGAGACCGTGTTGAGCTGCACGTCGGCCTCGAGGCCGGCGACGAGGGCGGATGCCGACACGACCCCGAGGGTGAGCTGCGTGCCGCGCGGCACGAGCACGCTCACCTCGGCGGTGATGCGGCTGCCGAAGTTCTTGAAGACCTCGATCCAGTTGTCCCAGCGCAGCTGCGGGTGGTCGATCTCGAGGCGGTCGCCGTCGAGCTTGACGAGCAGCTCGCGTCCCGTGACGCCGTGCACCTCGACGCGGATGCCGGGCTCGTCGTGGGCGACGATGTCGATGTTGCCGCCGACGAGGCCCACCTTGAGCCGCCGGACGTTCTCGAGGTCGATGGTCTTGGGGCCGTCGATGAGCCACTTCTCCTGAGCCATCCCGGGCTCCTTTCTCGTGCGCGTGCCCGCATCCGGGCGCCTGTGTTCGCGATATATCGCGTGTGGTGTGACTCACGATATATCGCGTGTGCGCGTTGCGCAAGCCGATTCCCATCTCAAGGAGTCGAGCAACCCATCTCACGGACTCGGTGTGGCTGGTGTGGCCTGGTGGCGCCTGGAGTGACGGATGCGGATGCCACCTCCGTGAGATCGGTTGCTCGACTCCTTGAGATGGGACGGGAGTGGGACGGGAGTGGGACGGGGAGTGGGACGGGGAGTGGGACGGGGAGTGGGACGGGAGCGGGACGGGGAGGAGGAGCAGGAGGCGGGAGGAACGGCAGGCTTGCGGTTGACGCGGCGTCAACGTCTAGCGTCGGATGCGCGCCCCGGATCAGCCGGGACGCCGAACGCGAGAGGAGCGAGCGGATGGAGCACGGCATCCAGCAGGTGGCGCGGCTGACCGGCGTCACGAGCCGCACGCTGCGGCACTACGACGACATCGGGCTCGTGCGCCCGAGCCGCACGGGCGCCGGCGGCATCCGGTACTACGACGCGGATGCCCTGGTGCGGTTGCAGCGCGTGCTGCTGCTGCGCGCGCTCGGGCTGGGCCTGCCCGCCATCGCCGAAGTGCTCGCGGGCGAGACGCGCGACGTGAACGCCCTGCACGCGCACCGCGACTGGCTGCGGCAGGAGCAGGAGCGCCTCGCGCGGCAGCTCGCGAGCGTCGAGGCGACCATCGAGGCACTGGAGGGAGGTGAGGAACCGATGGCAGAGCAGATGTTCGACGGCTTCGACCACACCCGGTACCGGGGCGAGGTCGAGGAGCGCTGGGGCGCGGACGCCTACGCGAAGGGCGACGCCTGGTGGCGCGGCATGAGCGCCGCCGAGCGCGCCGAGTGGCAGGCGGGCAGCGCGCGGCTCGGCGCCGACTGGATCGACGCCGCCGCACGCGGCATCGCCCCGGATGCCGACGCGGCCCAGGAGCTCGCGCGCCGCCACGTCGCGTGGCTGGCCGCGATCCCGGGAACGCCGGGCGCCGTCAAGGAGTACGTCGTGGGGCTCGGCGAGATGTACATCGCCGACCCGCGCTTCGCCGCCAACTACGGCGGCGAGGAGGGCGCGGCGTTCGTGCGCGATGCGCTCCGGGTGTACGCGGAGCGGCACCTGTGACACGCGCGGCCCCGGATGCGTCTTCACCCGCATCCGGGGCCGCGGGGGGATCTCGATACGCCCGCTGCGCGGGCTACTCGATCAGCGGGGGTGGTTCCGCTGCGCGGGTTGCTCGATCAGCGGGGGTGGGCCGGGGCCGCGGGTTGCTCGATCAGCGGGGCCCCGGGGGCCGCGGGGCTACGGCAGCAGCATCCGGTCGGTCGGGACGGCGCGGTAGCCGTCGTTCGCCGTCACGGCGATGGCGGCGAGCGCCGCCCAGAGCGACAGGGCGCCGAGCGAGAGCAGCACGATCATGCGGTCACCTCCCCCGCTGATGCCGGGTCGGTCTCGCCGAGGGGCGCGACGCCCGGGTCGACCGAGGTGGGGTCCGCATCCGCGTCGATGCTGCCGCCGGATGCCGCGATCGCATCCGCGGGCAGCCGCACCGTGAGCAGCGGCAGGGTGAGGCCCACGAGCGGGCCCACGAGCAGGGCGAACGCGACCGTGCCGACGCCGACCTGGCCGCCGAGCAGCCAGCCGATCGCGAGCACCGTCACCTCGATGCCGGTGCGCACGATCCACAGCTTCCAGCCGAAGCGGTGGTGGATGCCGGTCATGAGCCCGTCGCGCGGGCCCGGTCCGAGGCGTGCGCCGATGTAGAGGCCGGTCGCGATCGCGAGCAGCGCGAGACCGCCCGCGAAGAGCAGGCCCTGCAGAACCGGCTGCGTCTGCTGCGGGATGAAGGCGAGGCCGACATCCGCCGCCGGGCCGATGAGCAGCACGTTGAGCACGGTTCCGACGCCGGGCTTCTGGCGGATGGGGATCCACAGCAGCAGCACGACGGCGCCCACGATGACGGTGAGCACGCCGAAGGTGAGGCCGGTCTGTTTGGCGAGGCCCTGGGTGAGCACGTCCCACGGGGCGACGCCGATGCCGGCGCGCACCATCATGGCGATGGCGATGCCGTAGAGGAACAGGCCGACGAGCAGCTGCGCGATGCGGCGGGTCCAGAGCAGGGGTGCGGTCACGGTGAGCAGTCCACTCCCGAATTGGACTCAGAGCAAGGGTCCAATCGGCGTACACTGGCCGCGTGAACACGCTGTCCGCCCGCGCATTGGCCCTGCTCATGGTCGATTGGCGTCGCTCCACGGGGCCCGCCTACCTGGCGCTCGCCGACCGCATCCGCCTGCTCGTACTCGACGGCCGCATCCCGCTCGGCACGCGCCTGCCGGCCGAACGCGAGCTCGCGGCGCAGCTGCGGCTCAGCCGCACCACCGTCTCGGCCGCCTACGCGGAGCTGCGCGACGGCGGCTACCTCGAGAGCGTGCGCGGCTCCGGCAGCACCGCGCGCCTGCCGCAGGAGCCGCATCCCGAGGTCGACCTGCTGGCGGATGCGCCGCTCGACTTCTCGAAGGCGTCGCTGCCGGCCCTGCCCGTCGTCGCCCAGGCCGCCGCCGCGGCCGTCGACCGGCTGCCGAGCTTCCTCGGCGACAGCGGCTTCGACCCGTTCGGGCTGCTCGTGCTGCGCCGCGCGATCGCCGACCGCTACACCGAGCGCGGCATGCCGACCGAGCCCGACCAGCTCATGATCACGGTCGGCGCGCAGTCCGCCATCCACCTGCTCGCGCGCACCCTGCTCGCGCGCGGCGACCGCGCGATCGTCGAGTCGCCCGGCTACCCGCACGCCTTCGACGCGCTCAAGGCTGCGGGCGCGCGGCTCGTGCCCGTCGCGGTCACGACCGACGAAGGCTGGGACGTCGCCGGCCTCGAGCAGGCCTTCCAGCGCACGAGCCCGACCGTCGCCTACCTCATGCCCGAGTTCCACAACCCGACCGGGCGCACCATGGACGACGCCACGCGCGCCCGCGTGCTCGAGCTGGCGCGGCGCGAGGGGACGACGCTCATCATCGACGAGACGATGACGGGCCTCGGGCTCGACGGGCAGCCGCGGATGGCGCCGTTCCCGATGGTTCCGGGGGTGGTGACCGTCGGATCCGTCGGCAAGTCGATCTGGGGCGGGCTCCGGATCGGGTGGATCCGTGCCGAGCGCGAGCTCATCCAGCGTCTCGCCCGGGTGCGGTTCGCGAGCGACCTCGGCACGCCGATCCTCGACCAGCTCGTCGTCGCCGAGCTCGTGCCCGGATACGAGGAGGTGCTCGCCGGGCGGCGCGCCTACCTGCGTCAGGGGCGCGACCATCTGGCGCGTCGCATCCGTCAGCAGCTGCCGGGGTGGCGGATGCCGCACGTCGAGGGCGGGATCGTCGCGTGGGTGGGCATCGGCGCGCCGCTCAGCTCGCAGCTCGCGCTCGCGGCGCGCGGGGAGGGGCTCGTGATCGGGGCGGGGCCGCGGTTCGGGCTCGACGGGGTGTTCGAGCGGTTCCTGCGCATCCCGTTCGGCCTGCCGCCCGACCAGATCGATCGCGGCGTCGAGGCGCTCGCGGCGGCCTGGCAGACGGTCTCGCGCAGCTCCGTCCGCGTGGACGCCCCCGACCTCGCTCACGTCGTCTAGCTCATGCCTCCCTCGCTGACTGGTCGGTAAATCCCGTTATTCGGCACGAATAACGGGATTTACCGACCAGTCAGCGAGGGAGCCCCGGGCCCCCCGGGGCCGGAGGCTCAGGGGTTTCCGAGGGTCGGTCAGGGTCCGGCTGGAATACTGTGCGGGTGCACGGGGACGTGCGCGTCCGGCCGCGCGAGCGGCGCCCACAGCATCCGGGGGAACCGTGCACCTGCTCTCCGTGTTCAGCCTGCGCAACCGCGCGCTCATCGCCCTGCTCACGATCGTCGTGGCGCTCTTCGGCGGCTACGCGCTCACCGCGCTCAAGCTCGAGCTCTTCCCCTCGCTCACCCTGCCGAACGTCACGATCATCACGAGCTACCCCGGCGCGAGCCCCGAGGTGGTCGAGAACGACGTGTCGACCCCGATCGAGTCGGCGCTGCAGGGCCTCGAGGGCCTCGACGCGACCTCCGCCACGAGCTCCTCCGGCATGTCGACCGTGCAGGCGAGCTTCAGCTACGGCACCGACCTGACCCGCGCCGAGCAGAAGACCGAGCTCGCCGTCTCGCGCATCCAGTCGCAGCTGCCGAGCGGCGTCGAGCCGCAGGTCGTGACCTTCTCGCTCGGCGACTTCCCGGTCGTGCAGCTCGCCGTCACGAGCACCCTCGACACCGCCGAGCTGGCCGACCGCCTCGAGAACCTCACCGTGCCCGCGCTCGAGCAGACCGACGGCGTGAGCGGCGCGAGCGTCTACGGTGCCACCGGTCAGCGCATCACGATCACCCCGGATGCCGACGAGCTGGCCCAGCGCGGCCTCGGCACGCAGGCGATCCGCGACGCCCTGAAGGCGAACGGGATGCTGCTGGCCGCCGGCACCGTCGACGAGGGCGACAAGACCCTCACCGTGCAGGCGGGCCTCAAGATCGACTCCGTCGACGCGCTCGGCGAGCTGCCGCTGCTCGGCGGAGCAGCATCCGGCGCCCCCGGCGCCCCCGCGACCCCCGCGGCCCCCGCCACGATCGCCGACGTCGCCGACGTCGAGATCGTCGACAACCCCATCACCGGCATCTCGCGCGTCAACGGCGAGCCCGCCCTCACGATCGCCATCACCAAGACCCCGGCCGGCAACACGGTCGACGTGTCGCGCGCCGTCACCGAGCAGCTCGACGACCTCGCCGCGCAGCTCGGCGGCGACACCGAGTTCACGGTCGTCTTCGACCAGGCCCCGTTCATCGAGCAGTCGATCGAGTCGCTCGCCACCGAGGGCCTGCTCGGCCTCGGCTTCGCGGTGGTCGTGATCTTCGTCTTCCTGCTGTCGATCCGCTCCACGCTCGTCGCGGCGATCTCGATCCCCGTCTCGGTGCTCATCACCTTCCTCGCGATGCTCGCCACCGGCTACTCGCTCAACGTGCTCACCCTCGGCGCGCTCACGATTGCGATCGGCCGCGTCGTCGACGACTCGATCGTCGTGATCGAGAACATCAAGCGGCACCTGGGCCTCGGCGAGGAGAAGCGGCAGGCGATCCTCGGCGGCGTGCGCGAGGTCGCGACCGCGATCACGGCGTCCACGGTCGTCACGGTGGCCGTCTTCCTGCCGATCGCCCTCGTCGGCGACATCACGGGCGAGCTGTTCCGCCCCTTCGCGCTCACCGTCACGATCGCGCTCGCCGCCTCGCTCTTCGTGGCGCTCACGATCGTGCCCGTGCTCGCCTACTGGTTCCTGAAGGTGAAGCCCCACCACGCGCACGACGCGACGGCGGATGCGGACGCCCGGCGCCCCGAGGACGAGCTCGAGCACGCCTCCGCCCTGCAGCGCGGCTACCTGCCGATCGTGCGCTGGACCGTCAAGCGCCCCGCCGTCACCCTCGTCGCGGCGGTCGTCGTGCTGGCCGGCACCCTGGCCCTCGTGCCCCTCGTGCCCACCAACTTCGTGGGCGACTCGGGCCAGAACACGCTCAGCGTGCGCCAGACGCTGCCCGCGGGCACGAGCCTCGACGCGCGCGACGCCGCGGCGAAGAAGCTCGAGACCGCCCTCCAGGGCGTCGACGGCGTCGAGACCGTGCAGGTGTCGATCGGTTCGAGCGGGGGCGGCGGGCTCGCCTCGCTTTTCGGCGGCGGGTCCGCCAACACCTACTCGATCACGACCGACGACGCCGCCGACCAGGAGCGGCTGCGCGCCGACGTTCAGGACGTCATCGACGGCCTGAACCCGGATGCTGTGGGCGAGGTCTCCGTCTCCTCCGGTTCCGGCGGGGGCGGCTTCTCGAGCGACATCGACGTCGACATCACGGCGCCCGACGCGGCCACGCTCGAGGACGCGGCCACCCGCATCCTCGACCGCGTGCGGGAGCTCGACGTGACCCAGCAGGCCGAGTCGAACCTCGCGGCGACCCAGCCCTACATCGCGATCCGCATCGACCGGGAGGAGGCGGCATCCGTCGGCCTCAGCGAGGTCGCCGTCGGCGGCATCGTCGCGGAGGCGATGCTGCCCGCGCCGGCCGGCTCGGTCGAGCTCGACGGCAGCACGCTCTCGATCTACATCGACAACCCGGATGCGCCGACCACCGTCGCCGAGCTGCGCGACTTCCAGCTCCCCACGATGGTGGGGCCGATGGCGCTGGGCGATCTCGCGACCGTCGAGGAGGTCGACGGCCCGGCCTCCATCTCGACGGTGCGCGGCGTGCGCACGGCGACCGTCTCGATCACGCCGGCGACCGCCGACATCGGCACGGCATCCGTCGAGCTGCAGCGCGAGCTCGACGAGATCGAGCTGCCGGATGGCGTGACCGCGGAGCTGGGCGGCGTCACCTCCCAGCAGAACGACGCGTTCCAGCAGCTCGGGCTCGCGCTGCTCGCGGCGATCCTCATCGTCTACACGGTCATGGTGGCGACGTTCCGCAGCCTCCGCCAGCCGCTGCTGCTGCTCGTGTCGGTGCCGTTCGCGGCGACCGGCGCGATCCTGCTGCAGCTGGCGTCCGGCATCCCGCTCGGCGTCGCCTCGATCATCGGCCTGCTCATGCTGATCGGCATCGTCGTGACGAACGCGATCGTGCTCGTCGACCTCGTCAACCAGTACCGGGAGCGGGGCCTGGGTGTGGTCGACGCGGTCGTGCACGGTGCGGCTCGGCGTCTGCGGCCGATCCTGATGACGGCGCTCGCGACGATCTTCGCGCTCATCCCGATGGCGGTGGGGCTGACCGGCCACGGGGGTTTCATCTCGCAGCCGCTCGCGATCGTCGTGATCGGCGGGCTCATCTCGTCGACCGTGCTGACGCTCGTCGTGCTGCCCTCGCTCTACACGCTCGTCGAGGGTGCGCGCGAGCGTCGCGAGGCCCGTCGCGCGGCGAAGGCGGCTGCTGCCGCCTCGCCGGTCGAGTAGCGCCACAGGCGCGTATCGAGACCCCGCCCCGCTTCACGGGGCGGCGCGGACTCAGGGCACGCGGGTGAGTTCGGCGAAGTCGATGGGGTCCGTCTCGCCGAGATAGGTGTAGGTGAAGTCGAGGCGGGTCAGCGGGTCGCCGACGAGGGTGAGCGTCACGATGCCGCCGTCGGCGCAGTTCTCGGCGTTCGCGGTGAGCGTCTCGGTGAAGGTGATCGTGGTCGCGGTGCGCGCCGTCTGCGTCCACGCCGAGCTGCACGGGAAGTCCGGGTAGTCGACGACGCCGGATGCCGTGGTGCCGTCGTCGCTGAGGGTCACGTTGATGACGTACCCGTCGTCCCGTCCCGTCCGACCGCTCCAGTCGCCCTCGACGCCGACGGGCGCCGCGCTGGGCGTCGGCGTCGGGGTCGGTGCGGTGCTGTCGGGTGCCGTGGCCGTGCAGTCCGCGGCGGATGCGGGCGGGGGCGTCAGCACGCCGGCACCGAGGGCGAGCGCGCCCACGAGCGCGAGCCCGAGGAGTCCCATGCGGCCTGCGCGGGTGCGTGCGACGAACGCGACGCCGATCGCGACGGCGACGAGGGCGAGGAGCCCGACCACGATCCATGCGGTGGGCGCGCCGGTGTCGGCGAGGCAGTCGTTCATCGGGCACATTCCTTCATCGGGTGTAAGGGTGCAGAAATGCTACTGGAGTGCCGGGGTTCTCCGCGAGACACCATCGCATCCGATATATGCAGCAACCTCACGGCATCCCGGGCTAGGCTCGACCGGTCGGCTCTCGACTCATCGCGGTTTCACCGCGTTCTCTGCACTGTGTACGTCGAGCGGGCCGGATCGTCCACGCATCCGTGGGCGAGGAATTCCACGAGGAAAACGGCCCCGGTCGACACTGCCCGGGTTCTCGTCGCACGCGCGTCTGCGTGCGCGGCGCACTCTCATGAACACCGGAGACACATCCATGGCATACAGCCAGCGCGCGCCCCAGGGCGGCAAGAAGAAGCCCGGCCAGAAGGTCGGCGGTCCGAGCGCCAAGCACCGCGGCTACAAGCCCGAGTCCGAGGCGCCCCGCGGCGGCAAGAAGCCCCGCTGGTCGAGCGAGCAGCGGGTGGCGAACGGCCGCGGCGCCGACCGCCCGCGCGGGCAGCGCCCCGAGCGCGGCGAGGACGGCCGCCCCAACTGGGAGCCGCGCGGCAAGGACGCGCGCGCCTCGGTCGAGCGCGCCCCTGCGGCCCGCAAGCGCGACGGCGGCTACGGTGCGCGCGACCGCGACGAGCGTCGTGACGACCGCGGATACGGTGAGCGGCCCCGCACCGAGCGCACCGACCGCACCGAGCGTTTCGTTCGGGAGGACGACGCGCCGCACCGCGGCGGATACCGGGGCCGCGACGGCGTGTCGTCCTCCCGAAACAACCACGGCGACCGCCCGCACCGGCTCGCCGGTGACCGCCCGCAGCGGCACAGCTACGGCGACGACCGCCCGCGGCGCGACGAGCGCGGCGCTACCGAGCGTCCAGGCGCCGACCGTACGCGTTCCGAGCGTTTCGTTCGGGAGGATGACGCGCCGCACCGCGGCGGATACCGGGGCCGCGACGGCGTGTCGTCCTCCCGAAGCGAGCGTTCCGAGCGGGATGAGCGCCGCGGCGGATACCGAGAGGAGCGGGGCGGATACGACCGCCCCCAGCGCCCCCGCTACGACAGCGACCGGCCCCGCACCGACGACCGTCCCCGTTTCGACAGCGACCGTCCCCGCCGGGACAACCGCGCGGGCTACGGCGACCGTCCGCGCCGCGACGACGACCGCCGTGGCGGCTACCGTGACGACCGCGGATACGACCGTCCGCGCCGCGACTACGACGACCGGCCCCGCCGCTACGACAACGACGACCGGCCGCGCGAGCCGCGCCCCGTCGTCGAGGACGTCGTGCTCGAGCGTCTCGAGGCCCAGGCCACGCAGGCATCCGACGTCGAGGGTGTGACCTTCGGCGACCTCGGCCTCGGGCAGAACATCGTGCGCGAGCTCGCCGAGATGGGTGCCACCGCCCCGTTCGCGATCCAGGCCGCCACCATCCCCGACGTGCTCTCCGGCGGCGACGTGCTCGGCCGCGGCCGCACCGGATCCGGCAAGACGATCGCCTTCGGCGCCCCGCTCGTCGAGCGCCTCCTGCAGATGCAGGCCGGCGACAACAAGCGCCGCGAGTTCGGCCGCGCACCCCGCGCGCTCATCCTGGCCCCGACCCGCGAGCTGGCCCTGCAGATCGACCGCACGGTGCAGCCGATCGCCCGCAGCGTCGGCCTCTTCACCACCCAGATCTACGGCGGCGTGCCCTACGCCCGCCAGCTGGGCGCGCTCGAGCGCGGCGTCGACATCATCATCGGCACCCCCGGACGCATCCAGGACCTCTCCGCATCCGGCCGCCTCGACCTCTCGAAGGTCGTCATCACGGTGCTCGACGAGGCCGACCACATGTGCGAGCTGGGCTTCGCCGAGCCGGTCACCGAGATCCTCGACCGCACCGCCGAGGGCGGGCAGCGTCTGCTGTTCTCGGCCACCCTCGACAAGGGCGTGGCCGACATCGTCGACCGCTACCTCAAGGACCCGGCCGTGCACGAGGTCGCCGGTGAGGACCAGGCGAGCTCCACGATCGAGCACCGCGTGCTGCTGCTCGACCAGCGCGACAAGCAGGAGGTGCTCGTCGAACTGGCGAGCGGTCCCGGCAAGAAGCTCGTGTTCGCGCGCACCCGCGCCTTCGCGGAGCAGCTCGCCGACCTGCTCGACGACGCCGGCATCCGCGCCGAGTCGATCCACGGCGACCTCAACCAGTCGCGCCGCCAGCGGGCGCTCGACAAGTTCTCGAACGGTCGCGTGACGGCGCTCGTCGCGACGGATGTGGCCGCCCGCGGCATCCACGTCGACGACGTGACGCTGGTGATCCAGGCGGATGCGCCGGATGAGTACAAGGCGTACCTGCATCGCGCCGGCCGCACGGGCCGCGCCGGCAAGGAGGGCACCGTGGTGACCCTCGTGCCGCGCAACCGCCGCCGCCGCACGGAGGACCTGCTGAAGCGTGCCGACATCGTGGCCGAGTGGACCCCGGTCGTGCCGGGCGACGCCCTCATCGAGGAGCTCGCCCAGCGCTGAACCGCTGCGGAAGCAGCCTCCTCAACCGTCTCAGGCGGTTGAGGGGGCGTGCGGCGTCGTCTCGAAACCGCCGTCATAACGCACGCTCGTGCCTTGCAGAGGGCTGTGGCTTCGAGACGCCGCCTGCGGCTCCTCAGCCACCGTCGGCGCTAGGGGATGCGGCGCACCGCGGTGCGGCGTCGGGTCGCCGTGGCCCACGAGCCGAGCGCGATCGCGAGGGGCACGCCCACGACGGTGAGCCCGAGCTGCAGCCACGGTGGGGCGAAGTCGGGCATCGGGCCGTTCGCCACCGCATCCGCTGGCCCGAGCACCGTCGCCAGATGCAGGGCGAGCACCGGCAGCAGGCCGACCGCGGCCCCCAGCACCGTGCCGATGCCGGCGATCACGATCGCCTGCCAGAACGCCACTCCGCGACGCAGCCGTGGCGGCGCACCGATCGCATCCAGCACCTCCTCGTCGCGGCGCCCGTCGGCCCGTGCGAGGCCGATGGCGACGGATGCGGCGGCGAAGCTGATGAGCGCGGTCACGCCGAGTGCGGCCCAGCCGACGGCTGTGGTCTGCGGAGGCCCCGCCTCGTAGCTCACCGAGAGCTCCGATCCGACGATCTGCGGAAGCCCTGCCCGGAGTGCCTGGTACTGCTGCGGGGTCGGCGCCGCTTCCCTGTGCGCGAGCAGCAGCGACGGGCCGTGCTCGAGACCGAGTGCGTCGGCGGTGGAGGCCGAGATCATGAGGTCGAGGCGCAGCTGGAAGCCCGGATCGAGCACGAGCGCCGGCACCGTGGTGGAGCCGAGGGGTGTCGCATCCGCCTCGGGGAACGGCCGATTGCGCACCTGCGCGTCGGACCAGGTGTCGAGGGTGAGGCGACCGTCGTCGACGTACTGCGGCCAGAACGCGATCGCGCCGCCGTCGCGCAGCATCCGCGCCGCCTCGTCGCTCGGGGTGCCGCCGATGAGCACCGCGAGGTCGTCGACGTCCCCGACGTAGATGCGCGGGCTGTTCGTGGGCTGGAAGGGCGCAGGAAGCCCGGAGCAGGAGCCGACGACGTTCCCGTACGCGTCGGTCGTGCACGGCGGGTCGCCGTGCACGCGCGGAAGCGTCCACACCGCATCCGGCTTGTCCGGGCCCCACGGGATGGGGCCGGGCACGGCGTCGAGGACGCCGAGTTCGGTGGGGGCGAGAACGCTCGTGACCAGCGCCGCCACCTCGTCGATGGTGTCGGAGCTCGGGAAGTGCGCCGACCCCGTCTCATCCCATGACGCGAGAGACGTCGTGACGGTGCCGACCGGGGCGTTGTACTGCCAGTTCGCGGCCGTGTTCTCATCGAACGACGCGAGGACCGTCATGAGGAAGGATGCGACGAACACCGTCGTCATCACCGCCGCCACGGCGGGCGCCGAGCGCGCGTGGTTGCGGCTCGCGTCGCGTCCGGCGAGCCGTGCCGCCTCGCTCGTGCGACTCAGGATGCGGGAGGCCAGCGCCAGCAGCGCGGGCGTCGCCATGACCAGCCCGAGCATCAGCACGACCGAGCCGACCACGATGGCCCCCATCGCGACGGGGACGAGAGTGGGGTCGGTGCGCGGCCAGCCGCTGAGAACCGCCAGCACGCCACCGATCGCGAGCACCGCGATCCCCGAGATCACGACGACGACACCCGCGACCGCCCGCCGCCTCCGAACCGGGCGCGGTCGACGCGAGCCGCGCAGTGCGGCGACCACGTCGATCCGCCGTGCCCCGCGCGCCGCCGTGAGCGCCGCGATCCATCCCGAGGCGACGGCCACGAGGAACACCCCGCCGAGCGCCCACCACCACGGATGGAACCCCGGCAGGGTGATCGCGTTGCCATCGTCGGTCCACACGTAGTAGCCCCACGCCGCGAGGACCCCGAGCCCCACCCCGACGAGCCCCCCGACACCGCCGAGCACGAGCCCGCCCCTCGACACGATGCGCGCGATGAGCCGTGGCTCGCCGCCGACGCTCGCGACCGTCGCCAACGCTCGCTGATCGGCGCGCATCCCGACGATGAAGGCCGCACCCGCGAGCAGGCACACCTCGAAGAGCAGGAAACCCCCGATGAGCACGACGAGCTGCACGTAGCCCGAGCTGAGGCTGGTGTCGTTCGACGGGGAGATCCCCGCCGGATACTCGCTCGCCGCCGGCGGATTCCGCACGAGATACCGCGAGTCGACGACGATCCCATCGCGGTTCAGCTCCTGCACCGCGTCCCAGTCGAGCGCGGTGTCGGGAAGGTAGTAGGTGGCCTCCATGGGATTCTCGTCAGCGCGCGAACCGGTGAGCGCCCCATCCGAGACGAACATCACCGCCTCGCTGCGATCCCGACTCCGATCCTCGATCACGCCGACGACGCTCGCGGTGACGGCGCGGGGGTCGGTGATGCGCAGCGTGCCGCCGAGCTCGACGCCCAGCCGGGGCAGAGCGGATGCCGTGAGCGCGATCTCACCGTCGCCGTGCGGCACGCGGCCCTCGGCGAGGTGGAAGCGACCCTCGAGTGCTGGATCCCCCGCGTCGCCCTCGATCACGGGGAGCGCGTCGATGCCCGCCGACGTGCGGACCGTCACGCTCGATTCGGTGGTGGAGAGCACGCGGGTGCCGGCCGGGAGCACGGTGCTCGGGGCGACCGGCACGTCGTCGCGGGCGTACCCTGTCGGCACGTAGTCGTCGTCCACGTCGCGCAGGTAGCTCTGGCCTCTGGTCGGCGACTGGCGCAGCGTCGGATCCGGTGGGGAGATCACGCGCAGCATCGCCTCGGTCCGCCCGAGCGTGTAGGCGAGCGTCTCGTCGGTGGTCGGTACCGTGCTCGCGACGATCACCGTCCCCGCGGTCAGGGCGATGGTCGGCAGAGCGACGAGCGCGGCGATGAGCACGCTCCGCCCCGGATGCCGCAGCGCCGTTCGCCAGGCGATGCGGGATGCGATGCGTCCGGTGCGCTTCGAACGGGAGGGGAGAGGCGATCCGGACTGTCCCGCTGCGCGGCTAGCCGACCTCGCCCGGCCGCGCCCCGCATCCCGTGCGTCGCGCCGCGAGCTCACGCTCGACTCCCCACCATCGCCTCGACGCCGCGATACGTCGACTCGTCGACGATGCGCCCGTCGCGGATGAACACGATGCGGTCGGCCCAGGCGGCGTGCCGCGCGTCGTGGGTGACCAGGATGCCGGCCGCACCGTGGTCGACGCGGCCGCGCAGCATCCGCAGCACCACCTCGCCCGTGGTCGAGTCGAGGGCACCGGTGGGCTCGTCGGCGAGGATGAGGCTGCGTCCGCCGACGACGGCGCGTGCGATCGCGACGCGCTGCTGCTGGCCGCCCGAGAGGTCGTCGGGGAAGCGGTCGGCCTGCTCGGCGAGCTCGACCGTGGAGAGCGCGTCGCGGGCTGCGCGGCGGGCCTTCGAGGTCTTCCAGCCGTCGAGCTCGAGCGGCAGCGAGACGTTCTCGATCGCGGTGAGCGCGGGCACGAGGTTGTAGTCCTGGAAGACGAAGCCGAGGTGACGGCGGCGCAGGGTCGCGAGCTGGCCGCCGTTCAGGGCGCTGAGCCACTGGCCGTCGACGATCACCTCGCCCGAGGTGGGGCGCACGAGGCCACCCGCGACGGTGAGCAGGGACGACTTGCCGGAGCCGGATGCGCCCATCACCGCGACGAGTTCGCCGCGGTTCACGGTGAGGTCGACACCGGCGAGGGCAGTTACGGCGGTGGGGCCGGATCCGTACTGCATCGAGACGCCGTCGAGGCGGAGGATGGGAGTGGTGGTCATCGGGTCGCCTCGGGGTGTGCCGGGGTGGTGTCGGCGGACGTGGTCTCGATACGCCCGCTGCGCGGGCTACTCGACCAGCGGGAGGGGCGCGACAGGCGGGACTCCGTGTGGTCGAGCCAGCGCACCTCGGCCTCGAGCTGGAAGATCATCGACTCGAGCACGAGCTCCCACGCAAGGTCGCGGGTGTCGTCCCGCTTGAGCCGGGTGAGGTCCTGCAGCGCGCCGAGCGTCGCGGTGCGCTGCGTCTGGATGAGGGCGGGCACGTCGACGCCCGGCAAGGTGACGGCGATCGCGAGCTTGATCGCGAGCTCGTCGCGGCCCGCGCGCTCGCGAACCACCGGGCGCGACAGCCAGGCATCCGCCTCGGCGCGGCCCGCATCCGTGATCTCGTAGAGCACCTGGCCCTCGGGTGTCTCGTCGCCGCGGCGCACGAGGCCGTCGCGCTCGAGGCGGTCGAGCGTCGTGTAGACCTGGCCGATGTTGAGCGGCCAGGTGCCGCCCGTGCGGCTCTCGAACTCGGCCCGCAGCTGGTAGCCGTAGCTCGGCCCCAGCTCGAGCACCGCCAGCAGGCCCTGTCGCACGCTCATGTCGCTCCTCGTCGTCGGTGGATGCATGCTGAGTATATGCATACTCGGTATGCATGTGCGCAGATGAGCACCCGGTGAACACCGGATGTCGCGGATGCGCGCCCTCTTGCGCGATCGCGTACTCGGAGAGAGGCTAGGCGATGGCCCCCAAATGGGGGACAACCCGACCAACGCAGTCCCCTTCGAACAACGGAGCACCGCGCGTCATGTCAACTCCAGAAACCACCCCGCAGCGCCCCCGGCGCCGCCTCGCCGCCGTCGCCACGGCGGCCATCGCAGCTCTCGGGCTCACCACCCTCACCGCCACCCCCGCACTCGCGGCCGACGTGACCCACACGATCGCCGAGGTGCAGGGCACCGGCGCCACCACCCCGCTCGCGGGCCAGACCGTCACGGTCGAGGGCGTCGTCACGGGCTACTACGCCGCCCCCTCCAACTACCGCGGCCTCTACCTGCAGGCCGCCGGGTCCGGGGGGGACGCGGATGCCACCCCGGGCGCGAGCGACGGCCTGTTCGTGTACTTCAATCAGGCCTACCCCGAGGTCTCGGTCGGCGACCTCATCCGTGTCACCGGTACCGCCGGCGAGAACGGCGGCCAGACCCAGATCACGGCGACCACGGCATCCGCGTTCGAACTGCTCGAGGCGGATGCGGGCCTGCCCGCCGCGACGCCGCTGCCCGACACCGTCGTCGGCACCGCGCGCGAGGCGTTCGAGGGCATGCTCGTGCAGCCGACCGGCGACTACCGGCTCGCGTCGAGCCACGAGCTGTACAGCTTCGGCTCGCTGTGGCTCTCCGCGGGCGGCGAGCTCGTGAAGTCGACCGAGACCACGGATGCCGGTCCCGCCGCCGACGCGATCGCGGCCGCCAACCTCGCGAAGCGCCTCATCGTCGACGACGGGTACAGCATCCGGGTCGACAACGCCCAGCACACGGGCGACCAGCCGTACTTCACCGCCGACACGGTCGTGCGGAACGGCGACCGCTTCGTGCCGCCCGCGAAGGCGATGGTGCTCGGCTACGGCTTCGACGCCTGGCGGCTGCAGCCGCAGGTGCCGATCGACGACGCGAGCGACGCCTCGTACAAGCCGAGCTTCGAGACGCTCAACCCGCGCCCCGCATCTGCGCCGTCCGTCGGCGGCGATGTGCAGTTCGGCAGCTTCAACGTCTTCAACTACTTCACGACGTTCGGCGGCGACGCGCGCGGCGCATCCGGCCCCGAGCAGTTCGCGAAGCAGAAGGCGAAGGTGATCGCCGCGATCACCGGGCTCGGCGCGGATGTCGTGGCGCTCGAGGAGATCGAGAACTCGGCCTCGCTCGGCGAGACCCCCGACGAGGCGCTCGCCGACCTCGTGGCGGGCCTGAACGCCGCCGCGGGCGCGGGCACGTGGGACTACGTCGCGACCCCGGATGCCGTGAACGCGGCCGGCAACGACGTGATCACCACGGCGATCATCTTCAAGCCCTCCGTCGTCACCCCGGTCGGCGACAGCTTCGCCGACGCGGATGCCGTGTGGGACATCGCCCGCAAGCCGATCGCGCAGACCTTCGACGTCGGCGACGGACGACTCGTGACCGTGGTCGCGAACCACCTCAAGTCGAAGAGTCCGCCCACCGGCGGCGGCGCGGAGCCGGCCGACGGTCAGGGCTTCTTCAACGCCGAGCGTGTCGCGCAGGCCCAGCGCCTCGTGGCGTTCGTCGACGGCATCGCCGCCGACCCGGCGAAGAGCGACGACGTGATCCTGCTGGGCGACTTCAACTCCTACGGCCAGGAGGACCCCATCCAGGCGCTCACCGCGGCCGGGTTCGTCGACCTCGTGCCGACGAAGGCCGCCGGGCAGTACACCTACACCTTCAACGGCGAGCTCGGCTCGCTCGACCACGCCCTCGTCAGCCCGTCGCTCGCGGCCTCGGTGGCCGGCGTCGGCGTGTGGGGCATCAACTCGGCCGAGTGGAGCGACCGCGGCTACGCGTTCGGCGCCACCGACGGCACGAGCCCCTACCGCTCGAGCGACCACGACCCCGTGCTCGTCGGGATCACCGCGGCGGCTCCCCCCGTCACGATCGACCTGCTGAGCATCAACGACTTCCACGGTCGGCTCGAGGCGTCGTCGACGACAGCGGGTGCAGCGGTGCTCGGCGGCATGGTGCGCTCGTACGAGGCCGCCAACCCCCACACCCTCTTCGTGGGTGCGGGCGACCTCATCGGCGCATCGACCTTCACCTCGTTCATCCAGCAGGATGAGCCGACGATCGACGCGTTCAACGAGATGGGCCTCGACGCGAGCTCGTTCGGCAACCACGAGTTCGACAAGGGGCGCGCGGATGTCGACGACCGCATCCTCGAGCACGCCGACTGGCCGTACCTCGCCGCGAACCTCTACGACCGTGCGACCGGCGCTCCCGCGTACCAGGAGTACGAGCTGCGCGAGTTCGACGGCGTCACGATCGGCTTCATCGGGGCCGTCACCGAAGACCTCACCGAACTCGTGAGCCCCGCGGGCATCGCAAGCCTCGAGGTCAAGGAGGTCGTGCCCGAGGTGAACCGCGTCGCGGAGCAGCTCTCCGACGGCGACGACGCCAACGGCGAGGCCGACATCCTCGTGCTGCTCGTGCACGAGGGCGCGGCGACGACCGACATCTCGAGCGCGACCGACGACTCCAACTTCGGCCGCATCGTGAACGGGGTCGACCCCGACGTCGACATGATCATCTCGGGTCACACGCACCTCGCGTACGACTTCGACGTGCCGATCCCCGGCACCGACCGCACACGTCCCGTGATCTCGTCCGGTCAGTACGGTGCGATGTACGGGCACTCGACGATCGTCTACGACCCCGCAAGCGAGGCCCTCTCGATCGACACCGAGAACCTCGACCTCATCGGGGCCTTCGAGCCCGACCCGGCCGTGGCGCAGATCGTCGCGGATGCCGTGGAGGTCGCCAAGGATCTGGGTGGCGTCTCGCTCGGCTCGATCACCGAGAGCATCACGCGGGCCGTGCAGTCCGACGGCTCCGAGAACCGCGGCGGCGAGTCGACGATCGGCAACCTGATCGCCGACGCCCAGCTCGCGGCCACCGAGGATCTCGCCACCGAGGTCGCCATCATGAACCCGGGTGGCATCCGCGCCGACCTGCTCTACCCGAGCAGCGGCGCCGACGACCCGGATGGCAACGTCACCTACGCGGAGGCGGCGCTCATCCAGCCGTTCGCCAACACGCTCGTGACGCTCGACCTCACCGGCGCCCAGCTGCGGGCGGTGCTCGAGCAGCAGTGGCAGCCCGCGGGGGCGGCGCGACCGTTCCTCAAGCTGGGGCTGTCCGAGGGCCTCGAGTACGTCTACGACCCGGATGCCGCGCAGGGTGCGCACATCACCGCGATCACCCTGAACGGTGAGCCGGTGACCGACACCCAGGTGATCAAGGTCGTCACGAACTCGTTCCTCGCCGCGGGTGGTGACAACTTCGGCGCCTTCACGGATGCCGCGAACGTCGCCGACTCGGGCCGGATCGACCTCGACGCCTTCGTCGACTACATCGGCGAGAACTCGCCGGTCGCCCCCGACACGGCGCAGCGTGCGGTCGGCGCGACGCTCTCGGCTCCGGCCGACGGCACCGCCTACGTCGCCGGGGAGCAGGTGACGGCCCAGCTGTCGTCGCTGCTGTTCAGCAACGGCGGGCCGGCATCCGGCGAGGCGAGCATCAAGCTCGGCGACCAGGTGCTCGGCACGGGCGAGCTGAGCCTGCAGATCGTCGACACGACCGACGAGCAGGGCACCGCGACCGTGACGTTCACGATTCCGGATGCTGTGGCGGGCGCGCAGACGCTCACGATCGCCGGCCCCGGCGGCACCGAGGTGACGCTGCCGATCGAGGTGGCCGAGGCCGAGGAGCCGAGCGAGCCGGTGGCCACGCGGATCACCGCGACCGCACCGCTCATCTCCTTCGGCGGCACCGTGAACTACAAGGTCGTGGTGCACGCGGCCGGCGGCGAGGCCGCGGTGGGCACCCTCGTCATCCGCGACGGCTTCCGCACCGTGGCGACCGTCGAGCTCGACGGCGACCGCGGGGTCACCCCGGTGAAGCTGAAGCTGAAGCGCGGACTGCACCTGCTGACGGCGCAGTTCTCGGGCGACGGTTTCGTACCCTCGCTCAGCTGGCCCTCGCTCGTGCTCGTGCTCTGAGCGGCGCAACCGGCCCCACATGAAGGTGCGGGGATCGCCGCCCCCCGACGGTGATCCCCGCTCCGGATTCCCCCCAGATATCCGGTTACCTTGTGCTCGAAGATAACGATTCACCGAGCCGAAGACGATGACCCCGAACGGGGGGCATGGGAGCGCTCCCCTTCCGCTCCCGCCGTCCTCCCCCGAGCGCGCGTGTCCGCATCCGCCCCCAGCCCGGATGCCGGCCCCGGCCGACGTCGCCCCCTCCCGGTAGCGTGGACGCATGCCCCCCGCCGCCCCGCTCGATGTGCTGCACCGCGTCTTCGGGTACGCGGAGTTCCGCGGCGAGCAGGCGCAGATCATCGACCAGGTGGTCGGCGGCGGCGACGCGGTCGTGCTCATGCCCACCGGCGGCGGCAAGTCGCTGTGCTACCAGATCCCCGCGCTCGTGCGCGAAGGCACGGGCGTCGTCATCTCGCCGCTCATCGCCCTCATGCAAGACCAGGTGGACGCGCTCGCCACGCTCGGCGTTCGGGCCGCGTTCCTCAACTCCACGCAGGATGCCGAGCAGCGCCACGAGGTCGAGGGTCGCCTGCTCGCGGGCGAGCTCGACCTGCTGTATCTCGCCCCCGAGCGCCTCAAGCTCGACACCGCCCGCGAGCTGCTCGACCGCGCCCCGATCGCGCTCTTCGCGATCGACGAGGCCCACTGCGTCTCGCAGTGGGGTCACGACTTCCGGCCCGACTACCTCGGCCTCTCGGTGCTGCACGAGCGCTGGCCGTCCGTGCCGCGCATCGCCCTCACCGCCACCGCCACGGCCGCCACCCGCGGCGAGATCGTCGACCGGCTCGGGCTGCAGGGCGCCCGGCAGTTCGTCTCCAGCTTCGACCGCCCGGGCATCCAGTACCGCATCGAGCCCAAGAACCAGCCGCTGCAGCAGCTGTTGCGCCTCATCCGCACCGAGCACCCGGGCGACGCGGGCATCGTCTACTGCCTCTCCCGCGCATCCGTCGAGAAGACCGCCGACGCACTCGTCGCCGAAGGCATCCCGGCGCTGCCGTACCACGCGGGGCTGGATGCCGGGGTGCGGGCCCGCAACCAGGCCCGCTTCCTGCGCGAGGACGGCATCGTCATGGTCGCCACGATCGCCTTCGGCATGGGCATCGACAAGCCGGATGTGCGCTTCGTCGCGCACCTCGACCTGCCCAAGTCGGTCGAGGGCTACTACCAGGAGACGGGCCGCGCCGGCCGCGACGGGCTCCCCTCGACCGCCTGGCTCGCCTACGGGCTGCAGGATGTCGTGCAGCAGCGGCGCATGATCCAGGAGTCGGAGGGCGACGCCGCCTACAAGCGCCGCGCGTCCCAGCACCTGGATGCCATGCTCGCCCTGTGCGAGACGGTCGAGTGCCGCCGGGTGCAGCTGCTGAACTACTTCGGTCAGGCGTCCGAGCCGTGCGGCAACTGCGACACCTGCATCTCGCCGCCCGAGGCGTGGGACGGCACGGTGCCCGCGCAGAAGCTGCTCTCGACGATCGTGCGGCTGCAGCGGGAGCGGGGTCAGCGCTTCGGCGCCGGGCACCTGATCGACATCCTGCTCGGGCGCGACACCGAACGCATCCGCTCGCAGCGGCACGACGAGCTGCGCACCTACGGCATCGGCACCGAGCTGGGTGAGCAGGAGTGGCGCGGCGTCGTGCGGCAGCTGCTCGCACAGGGGCTGCTCGCGGTGAACACCGACGGCTACGGCACCCTCGTGATCACCGAGGCCTCGGCCGGGGTGCTCGACGGCTCGCGCCCCGTGAAGCTGCGCCGCGAGCCCGAGCGGGCGGTCAGGCAGAAGAAGCGCACGGCCGGTGCCGAGCTTCCGGATGCGGCGCAGTCGCTCTTCGAGAGGCTGCGGGCGTGGCGGGCCGAGACCGCGCGCGCCCAGGGGGTTCCCGCCTACATCGTGTTCGGCGACGCGACCCTGCGCGGCATCGCGCTCACCGAGCCGGCCACCCTCGACGCGCTCGGCGAGGTGTCGGGCGTCGGTGAGAAGAAGCTCGAGGCCTACGGTGAGGCGGTGCTCGCCCTCGTGCGCGGCGAGCAGCCGGATGCGGCTTCCGCGCCCGCGCCCGCCGCTGCCGCGGCGCCCGCGCCTGCTGCCGCGCCCGCGCCCGCTGCTGCTGCGGCGCCCGCACCGGTGCCGCATCCGTCGCCGTTCCCCGACGACGAGCCGCCGCCGCTCACCGACGACGACGCCCCGCCTCTCGACTACTGACCGGCGCACGCGGTCGTGCCGGCGCACGGTCCCGTGCGAACCGGCCGTCCCGTGCCCCCGCAAAACACCGCTGACTGGTCGGTAAATCCCGTTATTCGTGCCGAATAACGGGATTTACCGACCAGTCAGCGGTGCAGGCCCGGGTTACTCCGCGGGGGTGGTGCCCTTGGCCGCGCGCTTCGCGGCGGCCTTCGCGTCATCCGCGACACCGCCGAGCGCCGACCCGGCCATCCCGCCCAGCAGCGAGGTCAGGTCGAGCCCCGTGAGGTTCTTCACGACGGCGGGCACCTCGCTGGCGACCTGGCCCACGGCCTTGGTGACCGCGGATGCGCCGTCCGTCGAGACCACCGTGAGGTTGCCGATCGCCGAGAGGGGCTCGGCGACGGCGCGCGTGATCTCGGGCAGGCGCGAGATGATCTCGGATGCCAGGGCCGCCTCGCCGTACTTCTTCAGCGCCTCGGCCTTGGCATCCGTCGCCTGGGCCTCGGCGAGACCCTCGGCGGCGATCGCCGCGGCGCGGGCCTCACCCTCGGCGCGGATACCCTCGGCGAGAGCCACCTGCTTGTCGCGCTCACCGAGACCCGCGAGGCGCACGGCCTCGGCAGCGGCCTCGGCGTCCTGCACGGCGGCGATCTTGTTCGCCTCGGCGATCTTGGTGCGCTTGTAGGCGTCCGCCTCGGTGGCGGCGTTCGCCGCGTCGCGCTCGGCCTGGGCCGCCTGGACGGTCGCGTACGCGTCGGCCTCTGCGGGCTTGCGCACCGTGATGTCGAGGCGCTCCTGCTCCACGCGGGCCTGCTCGGCGAGCGCCTCGCGCTGCTCCGCGGCCACGACGCGATCCTGCTCCGCCGTCGCGAGCTGCCCGGCCGCGTTCGCCTCGGCGTTGGCGCGGTCGGTCTCGGCCTTGATGGAGGCCTGCTTGAGGCTCAGCGCCTTCTGACGCTCGGCGATCTGCTCGGCCGCCTCGATGCGCGCGAACTCGGCAGCCCGCTGCGTCTCGGCCTCCTTGACCTCGGCGTTCTGCCGGGCGAGGGCGGCCTCCGCGCGACCGAGGTCGGCGAGGTAGCTCGTTCCGGGCGTCGAGATGTCGGAGATGTTGAGCAGGTCGACCTGGAGGCCCTGCTCGGCGAGGTCGGCCTTGGTGGCCTCGACCACGGCCTCGGAGAGCGCGTTGCGGTTGGAGATGATCTCCTGCACCGGCATGTTTCCGATGATCGAGCGCAGCGAGCCCTCGAGCGACTGCTGGATGATCTGGGTGAGCGAGTTCTGCTGCGAGAGGAAGCGCTGGGCGGCGCGGCGCACGCCCTCGGCCGTTCCCGACACCTTGAAGTTGACGGATGCCTGGATCGCGAGCTTGATGAAGTTCTTGTCAACGCCCTCGACGGCGATGCCGATCTGACGCTGCTCGAGCGACACGAGGAAGCCCTGCTGCAGCACCGGCCAGATGAAGACGCGGCCGCCGATGACGACGCGCTGGCCCGCGTCGGGCTCCGCGGACTTGTTGCCGGCGCCGCGGCCGACGATGACCATGGCGGAGTTCGGCGGGACGCGCTTGATGCGGCCGGCCACGAACGCGAAGATCGCGAGCGCGACGACGATGAGCGCGAGCACGGCGATGACGGTGACGTTCTCGCTGAAGATGTTCACGGGAGCGTGCCTTTCGGGGGTGGAGGTGGTCAGGCTTCGGGGGTGGTGTCAGGGGTGGTGTCGGGGGCGGATGCTGCCGCATCCGTCGTCAGCGGGACGGCGCGCGCGACGCGCACCCGCGACCCCTGGATCTCGATCACCCGGATGCGGGTGTCACGCGGGATGGGCTCGTCGGCGAACGCGAGGCGCGTCTCGATCTCGTGCGGGCCGTCCAGGCTGACCTCGCCCGACGTCGTGGTGACGTTGGAGCGGGTGACGCCGTAGAGGCCGACGGGCGAGGAGGGCGTGCCGTCTTCGCTGCGCTTGAGCGAGCGGATGAGCAGCTGCACCGCGACGAAGACGAGCGCGCCGATGATGGCCGAGATGAGGTAGGCGGTCCACTCGGGCAGCCCGTTCGCGAGCGCGATGACACCGGATGCGCCGAAGACGACGAGTGCGCTGCCGACCGCGGTGCCCGAGAGCGCGCCGTCGAGGAAGTCGAGGATCTCGTCGAACAGCAGCGAGAAGACGACGAGAAGCAGTCCGATTCCGCCGACGATGAGGAAGGGGAGCATGCTCCGAGTCTAGGGTGACGTCGCGTCCGGGGCACAGGGGACCGCTCCCCGTGGTCCGTGACGCACCCGGCCCGCCCCCGCGCCGCGGCCCGGCTTGCCCCCCGCTGACTGGTCGGTAAATCCCGTTATTCGGCACGAATAACGGGATTTACCGACCAGTCAGCGGGGTAGGCATGAGCATGCAGTGCGCGGCATGCGGGCGTGCGAGCCTGAGCGGATGCGTTTCCTCAGCCGGCTGCTCCTGTCGCCGCTCGCGCGACTCGTGTTCCGGCCCCGCGTGGTCGGTCGCCGCAACGTCCCGCGCCGCGGCGGCGTCATCCTCGCCTCGAACCACCTCGCCTTCATCGACAGCATCGTGCTGACCCTCGTCGCCCGGCGCTCCGTCTCGTTCATGGCGAAGTCCGCATACTTCACGGGCCGCGGTGCGAAGGGCCGCCTGCAGCGCGCCTTCTTCAGCGGCGTCGGCGCGGTGCCCGTCGAGCGCGGCGCGGGTTCCGCCGCGCAGGACGCCCTCGACGCGGGCCTGCGCGTGCTCGAGGCCGGCGACGCGTTCTCCATCTATCCCGAGGGCACCCGCTCGCGCGACGGACGCCTCTACCGCGGCCGCACGGGGGTCGCCTGGCTCGCGCTCACCGCCGGCGTGCCCGTGGTGCCGGTCGGCCTCGTCGGCACCGACGAGATGCAGCCGGGCGGTGCGGGCCGCATCCGCTTCGCCCGCGTCACGGTGCGGTTCGGCGAGCCGCTCGACCTCTCGGGCTTCGGCCCGGCCACCTCGGGGCGCGCGCGCCGCGAGGCGACGGATGCCGTGATGGCCGCCATCCAGCGCCTCAGCGGGCAGGAGGCGGCGGGCGTCTACAACGAGCCCCCGCCCGCGAACGTGCGCGAGCGCATCGGCCGCCTGCTGCATCCGGAGCGCCGCTGACGCTCGCCGCGCCCCCGTCGAGCAACTAACGTCGTGCCCATGACGTTCAACGAGGGCTCGGACATCAGCAGGGGCCGCATCAGCCGCCGCGCGAAGGGCGGCATCGCGGTCGGCGGCGGCGTGGGCGTGCTCGGCCTCGTCGCGCTGCTCGTGGCGGCGTTCGGCGGCCCCGACCTGACGGGCCTCGTGAGCGGCCTCGAGGGTGGCGGCGGCACGACGGGCGGCGAGGAGTCGACGCTCGAGCAGTGCCAGACGGGCGCCGACGCGAACGACGACCTCGACTGCCGCATGAAGGGCGCGGCCGCGTTCCTCGACGACTACTGGGCGGGCCAGTTCGAGAGCGGCTACGCGAGCACCCAGGTGCAGCTCTTCACGGGTCAGACGAGCACCGGATGCGGTGGTGCCACGAGCGCGGTCGGCCCGTTCTACTGCCCGCCCGACCAGACGATCTACCTCGACACCGACTTCTTCGACGAGCTGCGCGACAGCTTCGGCTCGAGCGGCGGCCCGGCCGCGCAGCTCTACGTCGTGGCGCACGAGTGGGGCCACCACATCCAGAACCTGACGGGTCAGATGAACGGCATCGACAACGCGACGGGGCCGGCGTCCGACGGGGTGCGCCTCGAGCTGCAGGCCGACTGCTACGCCGGTTCGGCGCTCGGTGCGGCCGAGACGACGACGGATGAGAACGGCGTGCCGTTCCTGCAGCCGCTGAGTTCGAAGGAGTGGGCGGATGCGTTGAGCGCCGCGTCCGCTGTCGGGGACGACCACATCCAGGAGCAGATGCAGGGCCAGGTGACCCCGGAGACCTGGACCCACGGCGCGAGCGAGCAGCGGCAGAAGTGGTTCACCACGGGGCGGTCGGGCGGGCCGTCCGCGTGCGACACGTTCTCGGTGCCGGCCTCGCAGCTCTGAGCTCGGCTATGTGACGGTTTCGGCGCAATGTGCGGCGCACGCCGCCCACATTGCGCCGAAACCGTCACATACGCGGATGCCGGCGCCGACGCGCGTGCGGGCCCCTTTGGGGGAACCCGACAAGCCGGATGCCGTGCGCGGCCCCGCCGTCGTGCCCCCGTCACGACACCCTCGACACCCCCGACGCCGCGACCTAGCGTGAGGGCATCCCCTCGACTCCCCCCAGGAGGACGCTATGACGCGCACCGACGCCGCCCCCGCATCCGCCGACGCCCAGGCGACCCAGGCGACCCGGGCGACCCCGGCCGCCCCGACCGCCCACGCGCTCCCCGGCGACGTGACCACGCCGCGCGACGCGGCCACCGCATCCGCCGCCCTGCAGATCGACGTGGACTGGCTCGGCGAGTACCTGTTGGGCCGCTGGGCCGAGGACCGCAAGGTGTCGCGCGAGGTCGCCTCGCGCCCCGAGTTCCAGTTCCAGGGCGGGCTGTCGCTCGCCGAGCACCGCGAGCGCGTGCTTGCCCAGCTGCACGGCCTCGTCGAGGAGCAGGCCGTGCACCGTGCGTTCCCGGTGCGTTTCGGCGGACGCGATGACCACGGCGGCAACATCGCCGCCTTCGAGGAGCTCGTGCTCGCCGACCCGTCGCTGCAGATCAAGGCGGGCGTGCAGTGGGGGCTGTTCGCCGCCGCGATCCTGCACCTCGGCACCGAGGCGCACCACGAGGCGTTCCTGCCCGACGCCCTGAGCCTCGAGGTGCCGGGCGCTTTCGCGATGACGGAGCGCGGCCACGGCTCGGATGTCGCCTCCGTCGCCACGACCGCGACCCTCGACCCCGAGACCGACGAGTGGGTCATCAACACCCCCTTCGCGGCCGCGTGGAAGGAGTACCTCGGCAACGCGGGCCTGCACGGCCGCGCCGCGGTCGTGTTCGCGCAGCTCATCACGAAGGGCGTCAACTACGGCGTGCACGCCTTCTATGTGCCGATCCGTGACGCGGATGGCGGGATGCTGCCCGGCGTGCAGAGCTACGACGACGGGCTGAAGGGCGGACTGAACGGCATCGACAACGGCCGCCTCGCCTTCGACCACGTGCGGGTGCCGCGCACCAACCTGCTGAACCGCTACGGCGACGTCGACGAGGACGGCGTCTACACCTCCCCCATCGAGAGCCCCGGCCGCCGCTTCTTCACGATGCTCGGCACCCTCGTGCAGGGGCGCGTGTCGCTCGACGGCTCGGCGACCCTCGCCGCGAAGCTGGCCCTGCACATCGCGATCACCTACGGCACCCAGCGCCGCCAGTTCACGGCGGGCACGGACGACGAGGAGGTGCTGCTCGACTACCAGCGCCACCAGCGCCGCCTGCTGCCGCGGCTCGCCCAGACCTACGCCATGTCGTTCGCGCACGAGGAGTTCCTCGACATCTTCGACCGCGTCTTCTCGGGCGCCGAGGACACGCCCGCCACCCGCGAGGACCTCGAGACGATCGCGGCGGCCCTCAAGCCGCTCGCCACCTGGGCGGGCCTCGACATCCTGCAGGAGGCGCGTGAGGCGTGCGGCGGCGCGGGCTTCATGGCCGAGAACCGGCTCACCCAGCTGCGGGCCGACCTCGACATCTACGCGACCTTCGAGGGCGACAACAACGTGCTGCTGCAGCTCGTGGCCAAGCGTCTACTCACCGACTACGCGAAGAAGTTCGCGAAGGCGGATGCGGGGGCGCTCGCCCAGTACGTCGCCGGCCAGGTGGGTGAGGCGGCCGTCAACCGCACGGGCCTCCGCCAGCTCGGGCAGGCGATCGCCGACTTCGGCTCGACGGCGCGCTCGGTCGGCTTCGTGCGCGACGAGGACTCGCAGCGGCAGCTGTTGACGGATCGCGTGCACACGGCGGTCGCGGAGCTCGCCGCGAAGCTGCGTCCCGCATCCAAGCTGTCGGCGGTCGACTCGGCGGCGCTCTTCAACCGTCACCAGAACGACCTCATCCGCACGGCCCGTGCGCACGGCGAGCTGCTGCAGTGGGAGGCGTTCACGCGGGCGCTCGCCGGGGTGCCCGAGGGCGACACCAAGCAGGTGCTCACCTGGCTGCGCGACCTGTTCGGGCTCGGTCTCATCGAGAAGGACGCCGCCTGGTACCTCGTGCACGGGCGCCTCTCGGCCCAGCGCGCCGAGGCGATCACGGCGTACATCGACGACCGGCTGCTGCCCCGCATCCGCGAGCACGCGCTCGACCTGGTGGCGGCGTTCGGGCTGACTCCCGAGCTCGTGCGGGCCCCGCTCGCCGACGGCGGCGAGGCGGTGCGCCAGGAGGAGTCGCGCGCCTATTACGCGGCGCTGCGGGCGTCGGGCGAGGCGCCCGTCGACGAGAAGACGCTGCGCGCGGCGAAGCGGCGCTGACGCGTCGCCGCGCGTGGGCGGCTCCGCGACGCGGCGTTCCTCACCCGCCTGACTGCTCGCCCGCGCGCTCCCGCGCCAGCTCGTCGAGGTCCTCGAGCAGGTCGGCGACCGCGATGCGGCGCGCCGGCCCGGTGAGCGGCTTCGGACCGCGGGCGCGCGGCACCTGGGCGGCCGCGGATGCGATGTCGTCCAGCGCCAGGGTGCGGGCCTCGGCGAGGAGGGCGGCCACGGCATCCGGGTCGGCCGCCAGCTCGCGCAGGCGGGCCGCGAGCGCGAGGTGCACCCGGCGGCGTCGGCGCAGCTTCGGCACGTCGCGGTCGACGTAGTCGCGGGCCGTCACGGCGCGCAGGTGGCGCCCCTGGGCGTGGTCGGCCTCGCGCGAGAGACGCTCCGCATCCGCCTCGCTCTCGGACGCGAGCAGCTCGAGCTCGGTGCGCACGGCATCCGCGTACCAGTCCGCGTCGAAGTCGGCGCCGTCGCGCAGCGAGCGCACGATGAGAACGTTCTTGGCCCGCTGGCGCACCCCGGCCCGCGCGACCAGGAGCGCGTCGGCGACGAGGTCCGCGAAGAGCGGGCGGCGTCGGAACGGGGTGCGGAGCGGGGGCATTACTCACACGCTAGCCCGGGGCGTCGCGGGCGTCTGACACAATCGCTGTCGAGGTGCCCTCCACCTCGATGAGGAGAGAACATGACCACCACACCTCCCCCCGCACCGGATGCCGCGCCGGCCCCGGATGCCGCGCCCGAGAAGCGCAGCCGCGCCGCGACCATGTCGTTGTACCTGGCGATCGGCGCACTCATCGCGGCGGCCGCGCTCGGCGGCTTCTTCATCATCGTCGGCGACCAGGCCAACATCGCCGGCCGCGCGTGGCTGACGCTGCTGCTCGTGGCGCTGTTCGCCGGCGCCGTCGTGCTCGACGCCTTCGCCGCGCACGGCCCGAACCGCTGGTATCTCGGCGTCTCGACGATCGTCAACGTCGTGCTCGTCGCGATCGGCCTGCTGAAGCTCTGGAACGGCTGGCTGCAGCCCGAGGACTCGGCGGCCGCATCCGTCTGGCTTCTGCAGATGCTGCGGCTGCTCATGATCATCGCGGTGCTGCGCCTGGCCGTGCTGTTCACCCAGCTGTACGGGCTGCACTTCGTGACGCGTGCCCGCACGCAGCTCGGCAAGCTCGTCTCGGCGCTCACCGTCGGCCTCGTCTGGGCGACCGCGCTCGTGCTCGCCGTGCCGGCCGCATTCCCGGAGCCGGAGTGGCCGGACTGGTGGTGGCGCATCGCGGGGGCCACGACGCTCGTCGCCGTCGTGACCACCGTGATCCCGCTCATCATGCGCGCCTTCGAGCCGCGTGCGCCGAAGCCGCCGAAGCCCGTCGTGCAGCAGCCCGTGTACTACGCGCAGCAGGTGCCCGGATACTACGGCCAGGTGCCGGGGCAGCCCGCGCCCGGCCCCGTGGTGCAGCCGATCCCGCCGGGGTACCCGCAGGCCGCCCCGGGCGTGCCCCCGGTGCCGACCGTGCCCGAGGCGCCGCAGGCGGCGGCACCGGAGGCTCCGGCGGCACCGGACGCGCCGGCAGCCCCGGGCGCGCCGGCAGCCCCGGACGCGCCGACGCCTCCGCAGTAGCGGGCGGTCGACGGGTGCCGCTCAGTCGGCGTAGTCGCTGAGCTCGTCGCGCAGCTCCTGCAGGGCACGCGACCTGGTCACCCCGGTGACCGGTCGCGTGCCGCCGACGCCCGGAACGGATGCCGCGGTCGCGGTGATCTCGTCGAGCGCGAGCGCCCGCGCGTCGGCGATCGTCTGGGCCACCAGCTCGTCGTCCTCGGCGCGGGTCCGCAGCTGCACCGCGAGCTCCTCGAGCACGCGGGCGCGCTTCTTGAGCGGGCGGCTGTCGGCCGCGTGGTAGTCGTCTGCGGCGCGCGCCGTCCCGTGCCGCCGCCGCGCCTTCGCCCGGACCGCCCGGATGCGCGCCGCATCCGCATCCGCCTCGCTCGCGAGCAGCTCGATCTCGCGGCGCACGGCATCCGCGTACCACTCGGGGTCGAAGTCGGCGCGGTCGCGCAGGGCGCGCACGAGCATGACGTTCTTGGTGGCCTGCCGCACGGCCGCGAGCGAGACGAGGGTCGCGTCGGCCACCATCTCGGTGCGGCGCGGGCGACGGGGCATGCTCGACACGGTAGCGGGGTGCGGGCGTCGGTGCGAAGGGCGAAGGGCCCGGATGCGGCGCTGCGGGGTCACCGCCGCCGCGATGGCCCCCGGCGGGCGAACACGCGCACGAGGTTGCGGCGGTCCGCGCTCGCGGGCAGGGCGATCGGCTGCGTCACGATCGCGTCGACCACCATCGAGCCGTCGGTCGGGCCGACCACGGGGATCGGGGTGGTCGCGGTGATCACGGCGGGGGAGACGGGTGCGTGCGCGAGCTCGCGGTGCGCCCGCACGTACGCGGGGACCAGGATGAGCACCGCGCCGAGCCAGGCGAGCGGGTTGCTCCAGAGCACGCCGATGTAGCCGAACGCGCCGCCCAGCACGACGGCGGCGCCCACGCGCATGACGAGCTCGATCACGCCGGTCGCCGTCGGCACCATCGTGTGACCGAGGCCCTGCAGGGCTCCGCGCAGCACGAACAGCACGCCCAGCACGACGTAGCAGGCACCGTTCATCGTGAGCATCTGCGTGCCCATCGCGCCCACCGCATCCGACTGCTCGCCGACGAAGATCTGGATGAGCGGGGTTCCGAGGGTGATGAAGAGCACGCCGAGCAGCACGGAGGCGCCGATCGACATCCAGGTGCCCTGCAGCACGCCGCGGCGGATGCGGTCGGGGCGCCCGCCGCCGAAGTTCTGCGCCACGAACATCGAGACGGCCAGGCCGAGCGACTGCAGCAGCGCGACGCCGAGGCCGTCGACGCGCGACGCGGTCGTGTAGGCGGCCACCGCATCCGCCCCCAGCTCGTTGAGGCGCACCTGCACGGCGAGCGTGCCGATGGCGATGATCGAGGCCTGGAAGCCCATGGGCAGGCCGAGCCGCAGGTGCAGGGCGAGCTCGACGCGGCTGACCCGCCAGTCGTCGCGGCGCACGTGCAGGGCGGGCACCCGGCGGCGCATGTACTCGAGGCACAGCAGCACCGAGACGGCCTGGGATGCGACGGTCGCGATCGCGGCGCCGGCGACGCCCCAGCCGAGCGGGCCCACGAGCACGATGACGAGCACGATGTTGAGGCCGCACGAGATGGCGAGGAACACGAGCGGGGTGCGCGAGTCGCCGATCGCGCGGATGATGGCGGCCAGGTAGTTGAAGAACATGGTGGCCCCGGCGCCGAGGAAGCTGATCTGCGCGAACACGACGGCCTCGTGCAGCAGCTCGGGCGGTGTGCTCATGAGGCGCAGCCCGAGCTCGGCGACGAGCGGCGCACCGACCATCAGGATCACCGAGGTGATGCCCGTGAGGATCGTGCCCGTCGCCACCGAGCGGCGCACGCCGACGGCGTCGCCCGCGCCGAACGCCTGCGCGGTCGGGATCGCGAAGCCGGAGGTGAGGCCCCACGCGAAGCCGAGCAGCAGGAAGAGCAGGCTGCCGGTCGCGCCGACCGCGGCGAGCGAGTTGATGCCGAGGTAGCGGCCCACGACGACCGCGTCGATCACCTGGTACAGCTGCTGCACGACGTTGCCGACGAGCAGGGGTGCGGCGAAGAGCAGGATGACGCGCCAGGGGCTGCCGGTCGTGAGGGACGTGGACATGGGGGCTCCGGTTGGTGGCATGACGAAAGCCCCCGGCCAGGCGGGGGCTTTCCGTGGTGGCTCCGACGGGCGTCGATCCCGTGACCTCACGATTTTCAGTCGTGCGCTCTACCAACTGAGCTACAGAGCCTCAGCGGCAAGCCGCTGATTGTGCGAGAGCCTCCCCTTTCGGAAAGGCTCTCGACCAGCGACCCTGACGGGACTTGAACCCGCGACCTCCGCCGTGACAGGGCGGCACGCTAACCAACTGCGCTACAGGGCCTTGCATATGAAGTTGTGTCGTTCGGTTTGGTGACCCCAACGGGATTCGAACCCGTGCTGCCGCCGTGAAAGGGCGGTGTCCTAGGCCACTAAACGATGGGGCCGTGTGGGCGAGCCGCACTGCAACCGAGGGTCAAGCATACGTGTCCCCGGCCTTTAATGCGAATCGGCGTGGCCTCCCGCTGAACCTCAACTCATAGTTGAGGCTTGAAGCGGCTCTGTGGGCGCCCTGGCGGCCACCCGGGGCCGTTGTTAGTGTGGTTGATGTTGCTCATGTGACATAACGCACGTCGTCACAGGGAACGGGGAGACATGCAGCACCGACGGGAAACCGCACGGATGCGCCACGGGCGCGCCGGAACGCGCGCCACGACCGCGGTCGCGGCCATCGCATCCGCTCTGCTCGCCGTGACCCTCGGGGTGCAGCCGGCCGTCGCGGCGCCCGCGGCACCCGCCGAATTCCCCACCTGGGCGCAGGTGCAGGCCGCGAAGCGCGACGAGGCGACCGCCAAGAAGCAGCTCGCCTCGCTCAAGGCGGGCATCGCATCCGCGCAGAAGGACGTCGACCGCACCCAGGCGGAGGCCGACGCCCGCGGCGCCGAGTACGCGGAGGCGCAGCAGGCCTACGACGAGCAGGTGCTCGTCGTGCAGTCGGTGCAGGAGCAGCTCGCCGCCGCGCAGGAGGCCGCCGACGCCGCCAAGCTGCGCGCCGCCCAGCTCATCAGCAACCTCGCGCGCCAGGGCGGCAGCGGCATGACCCTCACCCTGCTCGCCGACAGCGGCGACGCGGACGGCTACCTCTACCGCATCGGCACGATGCAGAAGGTCACCTCGCGCAGCCAGGACGTCTACGACCAGATGACCCAGCTGCAGAACACGGCCACCTCGCTCGCCGAGCAGGAGCAGCTCGCGCAGGAGAAGCTCGACGAGTTCAAGCAGGACGCGGAGGCGAAGCTCGCCGTCGCGCAGAAGGCGGCCGACGAGGCCTCCGCCAAGCTCAGCGAGCTGCAAGCCGCGCAGGCGAAGGCGCAGGCACTCGTCGCCTACCTCACCGACAAGCGCGAGGTCACCGAGAAGGACTACCTCGAGGGCATCCGCGAGAAGTGGGGCTCCGGGGCCGCCGGCCAGATCAGCGCATCCGGCTGGGCACTGCCGAGCCGCGGCTTCATCTCCAGCAGCTTCGGCAACCGATTCCACCCGATCTACCACTACTGGATCCTGCACACCGGCGTCGACATCGCCGGGCAGGGCTGCGGTGCCCCCATCTACGCGGCGCACGCCGGACGCGTCACCTACGCGGCCTGGTACGGCGACCTCGGCAACTACATCACGATCGACCACGGCGACGGCACCTCGTCGGGCTACGGGCACATCATGCCCGGCGGCATCGGGGTGCACGTCGGCCAGGAGGTCGGGCCGGGGCAGCTGATCGCCAAGGTCGGCACGACGGGCGGATCCACCGGATGCCACCTGCACTTCATCATCCGGGTGCACGGCGCGCTCACCGACCCCGTGCCGTTCATGCGCAAGCAGGGCATCACCATTGGGTGAGCCGAAGGAGACCAGATGACCCCCCCGAGACGCTCGGCCGGACAGGCGGCCACCGCCGCCGTGTCGATCGCCGCCGCGTTCGCGCTCACCGCGACGGGGGCGGCGCCGGGCGCTGCCGCGACGCCGCTGCTGCGGGGGGACTACCCCAGCTGGTCCGAGGTGCAGGCCGCCAAGCGCAACGAGTCGACCACGCGCGCCGAGATCCAGAAGCTCGAGGGAATCCTCGCCGAGCTGCGGACCGAGGCCGACCGGCTCGGCAAGAACGCCCTCATGAAGGGTGAGGAGGCGGCCATCGCCCGCCAGGCTCTCGCCGACGCCGAGGCGACCTCGATCCGGCTCGCCGCGCAGGTGGCGGATGCGCAGAAGCGCGCCGACGACTCCGCCGCTCTCGCATCCGGCCTCGTGGCGCGGCTCGCACGCACCGGCGGCGGCGACCCGACGCTCGCCATCGCGTTCTCGTCCGAGTCCGACGCCGACGCGCTGCTCTCGCGGCTGCAGACGATGTCGAAGCTGAGCTCCTCATCCGCCGCTCTCATGGAGCGGGCCATCTTCGACAAGCGCGCCGTCGGCGCCCTCACCGACGAGGCGGCGGTCGCCGAGACCGAGCGCCAGCGGCTCGCCGCCGACGCGCAGGAGACCGCGGACGCGGCGCAGGAGGCCGCCGAGGAGGTGCAGCGGCGGCTCGAGCACCAGATGGCGAGCCAGTCGGTGCTCTACGCGCAGCTCGCCAGCCTCAAGGGCACGACGGCCGAGCTCGAGCGGCAGTACCAGGAGGGGCTGGCCTGGCAGGACGAGCAGAACCAGGCGCCCGCCCCGACGCCGTCGAACTCGCCCTCTCCCCAGCCGAGCCCCTCGTCGCCGTCGAACTCGCCCTCACCCTCCCCGTCGCCGAACCCGACGACCCCGAGCTCGCCGTCGCCCTCGCCGAGCCCCTCGCACACCCCCCAGCCGGACCCGCCCGGCGGAGACGAGCCGGCCCCGCCGCCGCCCTCGAGCTCGCAGGTGAACGGCGCCATCGCCTACGCCAAGGCGCAGCTCGGCAAGCCGTACGGCAACTCGATGGGCCCGAACTCCTTCGACTGCTCGGGCCTCGTGAAGTCGGCCTACGCCTCGGTCGGCGTGTACGTCGGACCGTGGGGTTCCACGAGCCAGTACACCTACCTCTCGGGCCAGAAGCGGCTCGTGCCGGTCGGGCAGATGCAGGCGGGTGACCTGCTGTTCTACTCGACGGGCGGGTCGACCTCGGGCGTCAAGTACCACGTCACGATGTACATCGGGGGCGGCCAGATGGTCGAGGCGCCCTACCCGGGCGTCACGGTGCGCATCGCGCCGGTGCGCCACACCGACCTCGTGCCCTACGTGGGGCGGCCCACGGGCTGAGCCCCCGGGGCGCGGTCGGCGTCAGCGCGCGGCCGGGCTCAGCGCGGGCCCTGGCTCAGTGCGAGCCGGGCACGTAGGCGGCGATGCCGGCCTGCACGATGGCCTCGGCATCCGCGGCGTTGCCCCAGCCCTCGGTCTTGACCCACTTGCCGGGCTCGAGGTCCTTGTAGTGCTCGAAGAAGTGCTCGATCTCCTTGCGGGTGTACTCCGGGATGTCGTCGACGTCCTGGATGTGCGACCAGCGCGGGTCCTTGGCGGGAACGGCGATCACCTTCGCGTCGGAGCCGCCGTCGTCGGTCATGTTGAAGACGCCCACGGGGCGCACCTTCACGCCGACGCCCGGGAAGAGCGGGTAGTCGAGCAGCACGAGCACGTCGACCGGGTCGCCGTCGAGGCCCAGGGTTCCCTCGAAGTAGCCGTAGTCGGTGGGGTAGACGAAGCCCGTGAAGAGCACGCGGTCGAGGAAGACGCGGCCCGTCTCGTGGTCGACCTCGTACTTGTTGCGGCTCCCCTTGGGGATCTCGATGACGGCGGGGTACTCGGCCATGGTGTCTCCTGTGGGGGCGCGCGGATGTCGGAATAACGTTAGCTGATGCCCGCCGCAGCCCCGCGCCCCCGTCTCACGCCCGCCCGTGCCGACATCCGCCGTGCCGTGCGGGAGTCGTTGGACGGGATTCGCGTGCCGACTACATGGTCAAGTGCACCGGAGACCCCCTCGCTGCGCCTGCCGGGTGCGATTGACCATGTAGACGGCCCGGCTCCGCTCGTGCTCGTCGCCCTCTCGGGCGGGGCCGACTCGCTCGCGCTCGCCGCGGCGACCGCCTTCGAGGCCCCGCGGGCAGGCCTCCGCGCGGGCGCGATCATCGTCGACCACGGCCTGCAGGCGGGCTCGGATGCCGTGGCCGCCCGCGCCGCCGAGCAGGCCCGCGGCCTCGGCCTCGAGCCCGTGATCGTCACGCGCGTCGAGGTCGGCACCGCGGGCGGCCCGGAGGCGGCCGCGCGGGAGGCCCGGCACGACGCGATCCTGGCGGCGGTGGCCGAGACGGGCGCCCGCTGCGCCCTGCTCGCGCACACCCTCGACGACCAGGCCGAGACCGTGCTGCTCGGGCTCGCCCGCGGCTCGGGCGCCGGCAGCCTCATGGGCATGGAGCCGGATGCGGGGCTGCTGCGCCGCCCGCTCCTCGGCATCCGGCGCACGACGACCCGCCAGGCCTGCCTCGATGAGGGGCTCGAGCCGTGGGACGACCCGCACAACCTCGACCCCGCGTACGCCCGGGTGCGGGTGCGCGAGCGCGTGCTGCCCGTGCTGGAGGCGGAGCTCGGGCCCGGCGTCGCCGAGGCGCTCGCCCGCACGGCCGAGCTGCTGCGGCAGGACGGCGAGGCGTTCCTGCAGCAGATCCAGGAGATCATCGAGGACATCTGCGAGCCGGCGGAGGCGGGCATCGCGGTGTCGGTGGGCGCCCTCGCGGCGAACCCGGCGGCGCTGCGGCAGCGCATCATCCGCTACGTCGTGTCGTCGGAGTTCGGGGTCTCGCTCTCGTATGCCCAGACCCTCGAGGTGGCGCGGCTCGTGACCGACTGGCACGGCCAGGCGGGTGTCGACCTGCCGGGCCTGACCGCCCGCCGCGAGGCCGGCCTGCTCGTCTTCGCGGCCGTCTCCTGAGCCGCTGGTGCGGTTTCGGCTGGATGGTGGGTGCGAAGCCCCACCATCCAGCCGAAACCGCACCAGCGGCGGCGAAGTAGGCTGGACGCATGGAGCCGGCCGACATCCAGGGTGACCTGACCGAGGTGCTGCTCAGCGAGGCCCAGATCCACGAGCGGATCGCCGAGCTGTGCCGCCAGATCGAGAGCGACTACGAGGGGCGCGAGCTGCTGCTCGTGGGCGTGCTCAAGGGCGCGGTCATGGTGATGGCGGATGTGTCGCGCGAGCTGCGTCGGCACATCGAGATGGACTGGATGGCGGTGAGCTCCTACGGCGCGGGCACCCAGTCCTCGGGTGTCGTGCGCATCCTGAAGGACCTCGACTCCGACCTGACGGGGCGCGACGTGCTCATCGTCGAGGACATCATCGACTCGGGGCTCACCCTCTCGTGGCTGCGCGAGAACCTCACGAGCCGCGGGGCGGCATCCGTCGAGATCTGCGCCCTGCTGCGCAAGCCGGAGGCCGCCAAGGTCGAGGTCGACGTCAAGTACGTGGGCTTCGACATCCCGAACCACTTCGTCGTGGGCTACGGCCTCGACTACGCCGAGCGCTACCGCAACCTGCGGGCGGTCGGCATCCTCTCGCCGCACGTGTACAGCTGACCCCTCAGCCTGGGGCGAACATCCGGAACGTGCTCAGGGGCCGGGCGGTAGCCTGAAGGGCACGTCTCAGAGGAAGGACGTGGGCCCCGGCCCACGAGTACATGGACTTCAAGCGCATCTTCCGCGGCCCGCTCGTCTACATCGTGCTGGGCGCCGTGATCCTCATCGTCGGCTTCAACCTGCTGACCGCCGCGGCGGGCTTCAAGCAGATCACGACCCAGCAGGGCCTCTCCCTGCTCGCGGGCAAGACGGTCGAGACGGTGAAGATCGTCGACGGCGAGCAGCGCGTCGACCTCACGCTCTCGACGCCGTTCAGCGCGGATGACACCGACTACGGCACGCAGGTGCAGTTCTCCTACGTCGCCCCGCGTGGTGCCGAGGTCGTGCAGGCGATCACCGACTCACCCGCCGAGTTCGACGACGAGGTGCCGCAGACCAACTGGTTCATGAGCCTGCTGGGCATCCTCATCCCGTTCCTCATCATCGGCGTCATCTTCTGGTTCCTGTTCAGCTCGATGCAGGGCGGCGGCAACAAGGTGATGCAGTTCGGCAAGTCGCGCGCGAAGCTCGTCTCGAAGGAGAGCCCCAAGGTGACCTTCGCGGATGTCGCGGGTGCCGATGAGGCCGTCGAGGAGCTGCACGAGATCAAGGACTTCCTGAAGGACCCGTCGAAGTTCCAGGCGGTCGGGGCGCGCATCCCGAAGGGCGTGCTGCTCTACGGCCCCCCGGGTACCGGCAAGACCCTGCTCGCGCGGGCCGTGGCGGGTGAGGCGGGCGTGCCGTTCTACTCGATCTCGGGCTCGGATTTCGTGGAGATGTTCGTGGGTGTCGGCGCGAGCCGCGTGCGCGACCTCTTCGACCAGGCGAAGCAGAACGCGCCGGCGATCATCTTCGTGGACGAGATCGACGCCGTGGGCCGCCACCGCGGTGCGGGCCTCGGCGGCGGGCACGACGAGCGCGAGCAGACGCTCAACCAGCTGCTGGTGGAGATGGACGGCTTCGACCCGAAGACGAACGTCATCCTCATCGCGGCGACGAACCGCCCCGACATCCTCGACCCCGCGCTGCTGCGTCCGGGGCGCTTCGACCGGCAGATCGGCGTCGACGCCCCCGACCTGAAGGGCCGCGAGAAGATCCTCGAGACCCACGCCAAGGGCAAGCCGATGGCCAAGAGCGTCGACCTCGAGGTGCTCGCGCGCAAGACCCCCGGGTTCACGGGTGCCGACCTCGCGAACGTGCTCAACGAGGCGGCCCTGCTGACGGCCCGCAGCAACGCGCAGCTGATCGACAACCGCGCCCTCGACGAGGCGGTCGACCGCGTCATGGCCGGCCCGCAGCGCCGCACCCGCGTCATGAAGGACAAGGAGAAGCTCATCACGGCCTACCACGAGGGCGGTCACGCGCTCGCGGCGGCGGCGATGAACCACACCGACCCCGTGACGAAGGTCACCATCCTGCCCCGCGGCCGGGCCCTCGGCTACACGATGGTGCTGCCGCTCGAGGACAAGTACTCGGTCACCCGCAACGAGCTGCTCGACCAGCTCACCTACGCGATGGGCGGCCGTGTCGCCGAGGAGATCGTCTTCCACGACCCGACGACCGGTGCGAGCAACGACATCGAGAAGGCCACCGCGACGGCCCGCAAGATGGTCACCGAGTACGGCATGAGCGCCACGATCGGCGCGGTCAAGCTCGGCCAGTCGCAGGGCGAGGTGTTCCTGGGTCGCGACATGGGGCACCAGCGCGACTACTCGGAGGAGCTCGCCGAGAAGGTCGACCTCGAGGTGCGCGCGCTCATCGAGCAGGCGCATGACGAGGCGTACCAGGTGCTCTCCGACAACCGCGACATCCTCGACAACCTCGCGCGCGAGCTCATCGAGAAGGAGACCCTCGACCACAACCAGCTGGCCGAGATCTTCGCGGATGTGCGCAAGCTGCCCGAGCGCCCGCAGTGGCTCTCGAGCGAGCGGCGCCCGATCAGCGAGCTCCCCCCGATCCAGATCGCGGCCTCCGCGCCGGTCGACCCCGCGTCGACGGATGCGGGCGTCGACTCCGAGCCCCCGGCATCCGCCTCGCGTGCCCCGCGCCCGCGGCAGACGCCCGGCATCGCGCCCGCGTAGGACGACAGGCTGACCGTGCCCATCGACTCGGAGCGCATCGAGGCCGCGGTGCTCGAGCTGCTGCGGGCGATCGGCGAGGACCCGCAGCGTCCCGGCCTCGCGCAGACGCCGCGGCGGATCGCCGACTCCTATGCGGAGCTGTTCGCGGGTCTCGACGAGGACCCGCTCGCGCACCTCGCGGAGTCCGAGGACTTCGCGGGCGACGACGCCGCTGGCGAGCTCGTGCTCGTGCGCGACATCGCCTTCCGCTCCACGTGCGAGCACCATCTGCTGCCGTTCACGGGCGTCGCGCACCTGGCGTACGTGCCGGGTGAGCGCATCGTGGGGCTCGGCAAGCTGGCCCGCGTGGTCGAGACGCTCAGCTCGCGCCCGCAGCTGCAGGAGCGGCTCGGCGAGCAGCTCGCCGACGCGCTGGATGCGGGCCTCGCCCCGCGCGGCGTGCTCGTGGTGCTGGATGCGCGGCACGGCTGCGTGACGGCGCGCGGCACCCGGCAGGCGGAGTCGAGCACCGTGACGGTGGCGTCGCGCGGCGAGCTGGCGGATGCGGCGGCCCGCGCCGGCGTGCTGGCGCTCGTCGGCGGCGGGGCGGGCACGCCGGGCCCCGCCTCCCCGGCCCCGGAGCAGGCGTGACCGCGATCCTGGGCGTGCTCAACGTCACGCCCGACTCGTTCAGCGACGGGGGCCGGTGGCAGCGCCTCGACGACGCGGTCGCGCAGGCCGAGCGGATGCGGGCCGCGGGTGCCGACTGGATCGACGTGGGCGGCGAGTCGACCCGCCCGGGCGCGACCCCGCTCGACCCCGCCGAGGAGCAGGCGCGCGTGCTGCCGGTGATCCGCGCGCTCGCCGAGGCCGGCATCCCGACCTCGATCGACACCCGTAACGCGGCGACCGCCCGCGCCGCGGTCGCGGCGGGGGCGAGCCTCATCAACGACGTCTCGGGCGGTCTCTCCGACCCCGGCATGGCGGAGGTGGCCGCGGCATCCGGTCTGCCCTTCGTGGTCATGCACTGGCGGGGTGGGGCGGATGCCGAACCCGCCTACGCGGACGTCGTCGCCGAGGTGCGCGACGAGCTCGCCGCCCGGCTCGACGCCCTCGTGGCGGAGGGTGTTCCGCGCGAGCGCCTCATCGTCGACCCGGGCCTCGGCTTCGCCAAGACCGCCGAGCACAACTGGCTGCTGCTGCACGGGCTCGCCGAACTGACCGCGCTGGGTCCCGTGCTCGTGGGGGCGTCGCGCAAGCGGTTCCTCGGGCTGCTGCTGCCCGAGGGGGCGCCGACGGAGGCGCGCGACGCGGCGACGGCGACGATCAGCGCGCTGGCCGCGGCATCCGGGGCCTGGGGGGTGCGGGTGCACGATGTCGCCGCGACGCGCGGCGCGTTGGACGTGCAGGAGCACTGGGAGTCGGCAGGACGGCGAGTCGGGAGGACACGTTGACGGCACGCGATGAGATCGCCCTCACGGGGCTGCGCGCGATGGGGTACCACGGCGTGCTGCCGCACGAGCGGGTCGACGGGCAGCTGTTCGTGGTGGATGTCGTGCTGCACCTCTCGCTCGCGCCCGCCGCCTCGGGCGACGACCTCGCGGCGACGGTCGACTACGGCGAGCTCGCGAACCGGATCGTGGCATCCGTCGAGTCCGACCCGGTCGACCTCATCGAGACGGTCGCGGATCGGGTGGCCCGGCTCGTGCTCGGCTACCCGGCCGTCGAGTCGGTCGAGGTGACGGTGCACAAGCCGCACGCGCCGATCGCGGTGCCGTTCGCGGATGTCGCGGTCACCATCCGTCGGGACCGCGCGTGAGCACCGCCACCGCCGCCCCCACCGCCGCCCCCACCGCCGCCCCCACCCGAGCCGTCGTCGCCTTCGGGGCGAACCTCGGCGACCGGGCGGCGACGCTCCGCGCGGCGGCCGAGGAGCTGGCCGCCGCCGACGGGGTGGAGCTCGTGGCGATCGCCCCGGCGATCGAGACGGCCGCCCTGCGCCCCGAGGGGGTGGACCCCGACGCGCCCGCCTACCTCAACACGGTCGCCGTGCTCGACACGACGCTCTCGCCGTCGGCGCTGCACGCCGTGCTGCAGCGGCTCGAGGACGCGCACGGCCGCGTGCGCACGACGCGGTGGGGCGACCGCACGCTCGACCTCGACCTCATCGTCTTCGGCGAGCTGACGCAGGACGACCCCGTGCTGACGCTCCCGCATCCGCGCGCCCACGAGCGCGACTTCGTGCTGCGCCCGTGGCTGGCGGCCGACCCGGATGCCGTGCTCCCCGGGCACGGACGCGTCGACGCCCTTCTCGCGGCGCTCGAGCGGGGTGCGTCGTGACCCGCACCCGCAGCTCGCTCGTCGTGGTGCTGGCCGTGGTCGGCGGTGTCGGCGGCTTCCTCGTGCAGCTCGCCCTCGGCGCGATGGGCATGCAGAAGCTGCTGCCGGTCGTCACGCTCTCGATCACCCTGGTGCTCATCGCGATCGTGGTCGTGGCGCTCGCGGTGCCGATCCGGCGGGCGACGCGTGGTGCCGTGCGGCGACGCGTGGACCCGTTCTATGCGACGCGGGTGGTGCTGCTCGCGAAGGCGTGCGCGGCGGCGGGCGCGCTGCTGTCGGGGGCGGCGGCGGGTCTGCTGGTCGAGCTGCTCGTGCGCCAGGTGGTGCCCGCCGAGTCGCTGTGGCTCATGCTCGCGATGCTCGTCGGCGCGGTGCTGCTGCTCGTCGGGGGGCTCGTGGCGGAGGCTCTGTGCGTGGTCCCGCCCGAGGATGACGACACGCCGCCGAGCGGTGCGGCGTCCTCCTGACTTTCCGGGTCTGACCGGGGATTCTCGCGAAGTCCTTGCAAATGGTGACGTTCACATGTTAACGTCACCATCGCACCAACACACACTCCGGGATGCTCACGGACGAGCACACAGCGAGGACGCAGCGTCGCGTCCGCGGCATCCTCCCCACCAAGGAAGGAACCTGCTGTGAAGCGCACCACGAAGATCGCCACCACGGCCCTCGCCCTCGCCATGCCGGCTGCCCTCGTGCTCACCGGTTGCACGAGCGACGGCGGCGGCAACGGCGGCGGAGGAAGCGACGACAACACCCTCACCGTCTGGACCTGGGACCCCGCCTTCAACATCTACGCGATGGAGGAGGCCGAGAAGGTCTACCAGAAGGACCACCCCGACTTCGAGCTCGAGATCGTCGAGACGCCGTGGGACGACCTGCAGACGAAGCTCACGACCCTCGCGCAGTCGCAGGAGTTCGGCGAGCTGCCCGACATCTTCCTCATGCAGAACAACGCGTTCCAGAAGAACGTGCTCAACTACCCCGACCTGTTCAGCGACTTCGGCGACTCGGGCGTGGACTTCTCGGAGTTCCCCTCGGGCGTCACCGAGTACTCCGTGGTCGACGGGGTCAACTACGGGCTGCCGTTCGACGCGGGCACGGCCATCGCCGCCTACCGCACCGACGTGCTCGAGGAGGCCGGCTACACGGTCGACGACTTCACCGACATCACCTGGGACGAGTTCCTGACCAAGGCGAAGGACGTGCTCGCCAAGACCGGCCAGCCGCTGCTCTCGGGCCAGGCCGGCTCGTCCGACACGATCATGATGATGCTGCAGTCGGCGGGCGCGAGCCTCTTCGACGCCGACGGCAACCCCACGATCGCCGACAACGACGTGCTGCTCGACGCGATCGACATGTACACCCAGCTCGTGAAGTCGGGCGTCTTCGTCGAGGTCAACTCGTGGGACGAGTACATCGGCACCTTCGTGAACGGCTCCGTCTCGGGCGTCATCACGGGCGTCTGGATCGCGGGATCCATCCAGACCGCAGAGGACCAGGCGGGCAAGTGGCAGATCACCAACCTGCCCAAGCTCGACGGCGTCGCCGGCGCGACCAACTACTCCGCCAACGGCGGGTCCTCGTGGGCGATCAGCTCGAACGCGAACGTCGAGCTCGCGAGCGACTTCCTCGCCTCGACCTTCGCCGGCTCGACCGAGCTCTACGACACGATCCTGCCGTCGTCCGGCGCGGTCGCGAACTGGGTGCCCGCGGGCTCGAGCGACGTCTACAACCAGCCGAGCGAGTTCTTCGGCGGGCAGGCGGTCTTCGCCAAGGTCGTCGAGTTCGGGCCCAAGGTGCCGAGCAACAACACCGGCGCCTACTACTACGAGGGGCGTGACGCGGTGAGCGCCGCCATCTCGAAGATCATGGGCGGTGCCGACGCGGCTGCGGCGCTGCAAGAGGCGCAGGACACCGTCGAATTCGCGATGGGCTGAGCCACGGATGCGGGTGGGCGGGGTCCGCCTCGCCCGCCCGCATCCGCGCACCCCGCGGCCCGGGCCCAGGCCCGGGCCGACAGCCGACCCACACCCCGACGACCCACACCCACACGACGAGGACGAGGTGCGAGAGTGAGTGCACTGACCGCGCGGCCGGAGCGAGTCCGCCGCACAGGGGCGACCCCGCCGCCCCGCCGCCGATCCAACATGGACAGGCGGCGCAACCTGACCGGGTGGGCGTTCCTGCTGCCGGCCTCGATCCTCATCGTGCTCGTGAGCTTCGTGCCGATGATCCAGGCGTTCATCCTGTCGCTGCAGACCGGTCGCGGCACACGCCTCGAGTTCGCCGACCCGCTCTGGTACAACTACCAGCGCCTGTGGAGCGACGAGATCTTCAAGCAGACGCTCGGCAACACCTTCGTCTACCTGCTCATCCAGGTGCCGATCATGCTCGTGCTGGCGATGGTGCTGGCCAACCTGCTCAACAACCCGCGGCTCAAGGCGAAGGCCTTCTGGCGCACCGCGATCTTCCTGCCGGCCGCCGTCGCACTCGTGTCGTACTCGCTCGTGTTCCGCACGATGTTCGCGACCGACGGCTTCGTCAACGACGCGCTCGCGGTGTTCGGGGTCGCGCCCATCAACTGGCTCGGCGAGCCGGAGACGGCGCGCGTCGTCATCATCCTGGGCCTGCTCTGGCGCTGGACCGGTTACAACATGATCTTCTTCCTCGCGGGCCTGCAGAACATCGACCGCTCGACCCTCGAGGCGGCGCGCATCGACGGCGCCAACAGCTTCCAGACCTTCTGGCACGTCACGGTGCCGCAGCTGCGCCCCATGATCGTGCTCACGGCGATCCTCTCGACCAACGGCACCCTGCAGCTCTTCGACGAGTCGTGGGCGCTCACCCGCGGCGGGCCCGCTTACGCGACGATGACCATGTCGCACTACCTCTACGAGATCTCGTTCCAGAGGAACCCCAACTTCGGCTACGGCGCAGCGTTGTCGTACGTGATCCTGCTGCTCGTCGCCGTGTTCGCGTTCATCCAGCTGAGGGTCGGTGACAAGCGTGATTAGAAAGCTCCGGGATGCACCCGGCTACCTGTTCCTCGGGATCTGGACGCTGTTCTCCCTGTTCCCGCTCTACTTCATGGTCGTCTCGGCCACGAACACGAGCCAGGACGTGCTCGCCTCGCGGCTGCTGCCGGGCGGCGAGCTGTTCGCCAACTTCGTCAAGCTCTTCGCGGCGCAGGACCTGCTCGCCGCGATGGGCAGCTCGTTCGCGATCGCGGCCGGCACCACGGTGCTCGCCCTCATCGTGTGCTCGATCGCGGGCTACGGCTTCGAGGTCTACCACTCCAAGGGCAAGGACCTGCTCATGGGGGTGCTGCTGCTGGCGATGATGATCCCGTTCGCGGCCACGATGATCCCGCTGTTCCAGGTCTTCGCGAAGCTCGGGATGGTGAACTCGCTCTTCGCGGTCATCATCCCGGCGATCTCCACGCCGCTGCTGATCCTGCTGTTCCGTCAGTCGTCGCGCTCGTTCCCGAGCGAGATCCTCGAGGCGGCGCGGATGGACGGCCTCAACGAGCTGTCGATCTTCGCGCGGATCTACGTGCCGACCATGCGGGCGACCTTCGCCGCGGCGGGCGTCATCACCTTCATGGCGGCCTGGAACAACTTCCTCTGGCCCCGCGTCATCCTCATCAAGAACGAGGTGCAGACGATGCCGATGCTCATCGTCAACCTGAGCGCCGGCTACGTCACCGACTACGGGGTGCTCATGCTCGCCGTGCTGCTCGCCTCGCTGCCGGCCGTCGTGGTCTTCCTCGTGCTGCAGCGTTCCTTCGCCAACGGCATCGTGGGGGCCATCAAGTGAACATCGATCTCGCGCGGGTCGCCGACCCGCGGTTCGTGAGCGACCGCCGGATGCCGGCGCACTCCGACCACCGGTGGTTCCGGGACGCGGCCGAGGCGGCATCCGGGGCGAGCAGCTACGAGCAGCTGCTGAGCGGCACCTGGCGGTTCCACTACGCCCCGAGCCCCGCCGACACCGTGCCCGGCTTCGAGGCCGCGGACTTCGACGCGAGCGGCTGGGACGAGATCCCGGTGCCCGCGCACATCCAGCTGCACGGCTACGACCGCCCGCAGTACGTCAACGTGCAGTACCCCTGGGACGGGCACGAGCAGCTCGAGCCGGGGCGGATCCCGACCCTGTTCAACCCCGTCGCGAGCTACCTGCGCGACGTCGAGCTCGAGCGGCCCCTCGAGCCCGGCGAGCGCGTGTCGGTCGTGTTCGAGGGGGCCGAGAGCGCGATCGCGGTGTGGTGCAACGGGCACTACGTGGGCTACGCGACCGACAGCTTCACACCATCCGAGTTCGACGTGACCGAGGCGCTCGTGCCGGGCGTCAACCGGCTCGCGGCGCAGGTCATCAAGTGGAGCTCGGGCTCGTGGCTCGAGGACCAGGACATGTACCGCTTCTCGGGGCTGTTCCGCGACGTGCGCCTCACGGTGCGCCCCGCCGTGCACCTCGAGGACCTGCGCGTGCGCACGGTGCTCGACGACGACCACGCCCACGCCGAGGTGCGCGTCGAGACGCGGCTCGAGGGCGCCGGCACGGTCACCGGACGGCTCGAGGGCGTCGGCGCGCTGACGGATGCCGGGGACGGCACCCTCACCATCCGCGTCGAGAACCCGAGGCTGTGGAGCCCCGAGACGCCCGAGCTCTACGAGCTCGTGCTCGAGGTGCGGGATGCGGCGGGCACGGTGACCGAGGTCGTGCCGCAGGCCGTCGGCATCCGGCGGTTCGCGATCGACGACGGACTGCTCACTCTCAACGGCCGCCGCGTCGTGTTCCACGGCGTCAACCGGCACGAGTTCGGGCCCGCGGGGCGCGCGATGACCCGCGCGCAGACCGAGGCCGACCTGCAGGCGCTCAAGCGGATCAACGTCAACGCGATCCGCACGAGCCACTACCCCAACAACTCCTTCTTCTACGAGCTCGCCGACCGCTACGGCTTCCTCGTGATCGACGAGATGAACCTCGAGTCGCACGGCATGTGGGACCGCCTGCGCTACCTCGGCGCCGGGGTCGAGGAGGCGTTCCCCGGCGACCGCGCGGAGTGGTTGCCCGCCCTGCTCGACCGCGCCGCGAGCATGCTGGAACGCGACAAGAACCATCCGAGCGTCGTCATCTGGTCGTGCGGCAACGAGTCGTTCGGGGGCACCGCGATCCGCGACGTCGCCGAGTGGTTCCGCTCGCGCGACGACCGGCCCGTGCACTACGAGGGCGTCGACTGGGACCCGCGCTACCCCGACACGACCGACGTGCTGAGCCGCATGTACACGCCCGCACGCGAGATCGAGCCGTACCTGGCCGAGCACCCGGGCAAGCCGTTCATCCTGTGCGAGTACGCGCACGCGATGGGCAACTCCTTCGGCGGCGTCGACGCCTACCTCGACCTCGCGTACCGCGAGCCGCGCTTCCAGGGCGGCTTCATCTGGGACTTCGCCGACCAGGCGATCGCCCTGACGGATGCCGACGGTCGCGCCTACTTCGGCTACGGCGGCGACTGCGGCGAGCGGCCGCACGACGGCGACTTCTGCGGCAACGGCATCTTCTTCGCCGACCACACCCCGAGCCCGAAGGCCGTCGAGGTGGCGAAGCTCTACCAGGGGCTCGTGGTGACGGTCGCGGCGGACGGCGTGACGGTCGAGAACCGCTTGCTCGCCACGAGCTCGGCGGCCTACGCGTGCCGGGTGCAGCTCGCGCGCGAGGGCGAGGTGCTCGAGGAGGCCGCGCTCGAGACGGATGCCGCCCCCGGCGAGACGCGCACGTATCCGCTGCCCGTCGCGGTGCCGGCGGGCGAGGGCGAGTACACGGTGCTCGTCTCGTTCCACCTGCGGACGGCGACGTCGTGGGCGGAGGCCGGGCACGAGCTCGCGTGGGGGCAGGGCGTCTTCGGCGCGTGGACCCCGACCGCGGTCGTCGGGGCGACGCCCCCGCGGCTCGTCACCGGCATCCACAACACGGGCGTGCACGGCACGAACTTCCACGTGCTGTTCTCGCGCCTGCACGGCGGGCTCGTCTCGTACCGCTACGGCGACGGGGCGGACGGCGGACGCGAGCTGCTCGACGGCGTCGTGCGCCCCAACTTCTGGCACGCGCCGACCGCCAACGAGCGCGGCTGGCACGGCCCCGCCGAGGACGGCGCCTGGCTGCTCGCGAGCCGCTACCTGCGCACGAGCCCCGAGGCGAGCGACCCCGTCGTGACGGTCGACGCGGATGGCGCGGTCACCGCCGTCTACCGCTACGAGCTGCCGCTGCATCCGGCCACCGTGTGCGAGCTCGCGTACCGCGTCGACGGCGCGGGGCGCGTCGAGGTGACCCAGACGATGGAGCTCGCCGACGCCCTGCCCGAGCTGCCCGAGTTCGGCACGCTGCTCACCACGAGCGCCGACTTCGACCGCTGGCGCTGGTACGGCGACGGCCCGGAGGAGAGCTACGTCGACCGCCGCGCGGGGGCGCGGCTCGGCGTGCACGAGGCGGACGTGCGCACGGCGCTCACCCCGTACCTGAAGCCGCAGGAGGGCGGTAGTCGTACCGGGGTGCGCTGGGCGGAGGTGACGGACGGCCGGGGGGTCGGCATCCGTCTCGAGTCCGCGGGCGGCATGGAGTTCTCGGCGCTGCCGTGGACGCCGCACGAGGTCGAGAACGCGGCGCACCCGAGCGAGCTGCCGCCCATCCGGCGCACCGTGCTGCGCCCCGCGCTCATGCGGCGGGGTGTCGGCGGGGACGACTCGTGGGGAGCCCGTACACTTCCTCAGTACCGGCTGCCGCGTTCGGGCACGCTCCGCTTCCGGTTCTCGTTCACGGGGGTCTAGACATGTCGACGCGGCGTCCTTCCATGCGGGACGTCGCGCGCGAATCCGGCCTCTCGCTGCAGACCGTCTCGCGGGTCGCCAACGGCGAGCCGAACGTGACGGATGCGACCCGAGACCGGGTGCTCGCCGTCATGCGCGACCTCGGCTACCGCCCGAACCTCGCGGCGCGGGCGATGCGGCGCGGCTCGTTCAAGACGATCGGCATCGTCTACCAGGGCCTGCACGCGGTCGGCACCCGGCGCACCGTCGAGGCGGTGTCGGAGCACGCCGCGCTCGAGGGCTTCGCGACGACGCTCATGCCGATCGCCGCGGCGACGGGACTCGCGACGAGCGGCGCCTTCACGCGGGTGGAGGAGATGGCGGTCGACGTGATCGTCTCGATCCTCACGACTCAGCTCGAGTTCGACACCCCGATGAGCCTGCCCACGGGCGTGCACACGATCCTCGTCGGGCCGCAGCGCAACCCCGAGGTGTCGGCGATGGACTCCGACCAGATCGGCGGCACCCGCGCGGCCGTGCGGCACCTGCTGGAGGCGGGGCACTTGACCGTGCACCACCTGGCGGGGCCCCCCGGCTCGTTCTTCGCGCTGCGCCGCGTCGAGACGTGGCGCGCCGTGCTCGAGGAGGAGGGGCGCCCGGTTCCCGAGGTCATGCAGGGCGACTGGACCGCGCACTCCGGCTACCTCGCGATGCGGCACATGCTCGCGACGACGGCACCGCCCGACCGCCCGACCGCGATCTTCTCGGCCAACGACCAGATGGCGCTCGGCGCGTACCGCGCGCTCGCCGAGGCCGGGCTGCGGGTGCCGGATGACGTGTCGGTCGTCGGCTTCGACGACATCGAGGAGGCGGCCGACTTCAGCCCCCCGCTCACGACCGTCGCCCAGGACTGGGACCTCATGGGCCGCGAGGTGCTGCGCGTGGCGAACGAGGTGCTCGCGGGGGGCGCCCCGCAGGAGGTGCTGCTGCCGACGCGTCTCGTCGTGCGCGACTCCGTCGCCCCGCCGCGCCCACCCGGTGGTTGAGGAGCGCCGCAGGCGCGTCTCGAAACCACCACCCCCGTGCACCCTCGCCCGGTGGTTGAGGAGCGCCGCAGGCGCGTCTCGAAACCACCACCCGTGTACTCCCCCACCCGGTGGTTGAGGAGCGCCGCAGGCGCGTCTCGAAACCACCACCCCTGAACGCCGCCCCCGGGTACCGTTGAGCCCGTGACCGACGCCGCCCCCACCGCATCCGCCCGCCTCGACCCCGTGCCGGGCGAGTGGCAGCGCGTCTCGCCCAAGTACATCGTGGTGAGCCTCGTGAGCGACGTCATCGCGGGGGTCGTCGTGACGGCCGCGTCGACGCTGCCCGCCTGGCTGCTGCACTGGGGCGAGTGGTGGTGGGCCCTGCCCGTCGTGGTCGGGGCGGTCTCGATCGTGCTCGCGGCGCTCGCCCCGCGCCGGGTGCGCTCGATCGGCTACCTGCTGCGCGAGGACGACCTGCTGTTCCGCCGCGGCATCATGTTCCAGCGCTTCGTGGCGGTGCCGTTCGGCCGCATGCAGCTGGTCGACATCACGCGCGGCCCGCTCGCCCGTGCGCTCGGGCTGGCCGAGCTCAAGCTCGTGACCGCGGCGGCGGCGACCGGGGTCGTCATCCCGGGCCTCACCCTGGCATCCGCGGAGGAGCTGCGCGACCACCTGGTGGCGCTCGCCGAGACCCGCCGGGCGGGGCTGTGACCCTGCTCGCCGACGGCGGCTGGCACCGGCTGCATCCGGCGACGCCCCTGCTGAAGGGTGGCATCGCGTTCATCGCGATCCTCGGCATCATCGTCGCCAACCTGCGCGAGCGGCTCATCGAGTGGATCGTGCCGGGGGCCGACTGCCCGCCGGAGGTGTGCGAGGAGGACCCGATCACGATCATCCTCGACCGCTACCTCGTGCCGGCGCTGCTCGGCATCGCGGTGCTGATCGTCGTGATCGTCGCCCTGTTCTGGGTGTCGTGGCGCATGCACACCTTCCGGGTGACGGATGAGGTGGTCGAGGTGCGCTCGGGCGTGCTGTTCCGCTCGCACCGTAAGGCGCGGCTCGACCGGGTGCAGGGCATCAACATCTCGCGTCCGCTCTTCGCCCGCATCTTCGGTGCGGCGCGGCTCGAGATCAGCGCGGCCGGGTCGGACGCGAACGTGCAGCTCGCCTACCTCTCGAGCGCGAACGCCGACGGGCTGCGCGCCGAGATCCTGGCGCGGGCGGGCGGCATCCGGCGGCGGGCGGTGGCGGATGCGGCGGCCGCCGCAGTGGACGACCCTGCGGCGGTATCCGTCGTCGACGAGACGGGGGCGGCACCCGCGCCCGCGAACCTCTCCGAGCTGGCACGGCAGCGTCTCGCCGAATTCGCCGCGCCCGAGCTCGACCCCGCGCTCGCGCCGCCGCAGTCGGTCGTCACGATGCACGTCGGGCGGCTCGTCGGCTCGACCGTGCTGAGCGTCTCGACGATCGTCTTCGTGCTCGCGATCAGCGGAACCCTCATCGGGGTCTCGTTCACGGGCGCCGGCTACTACGCGTTCTTCGGCCTCATCCCGATGCTGTTCGGCCTCGGCTCGTACCTGGTCAACCGCATCGTGAAGTCGCTGCGCTACTCGATCGCGGCGACGCCCGACGGCATCCGGGTGGGCTTCGGGCTGCTCTCGACGAGCAACGAGACGATCCCGCCGGGGCGCATCCACGCGGTCGAGATCAGCCAGGAGCTGCTCTGGCGCCCCTTCGACTGGTGGACCGTGCGCGTGAACCTCGCCTCGCACTCGAGCGCGAAGGGCGCGGCGGGCCAGCAGAACACCACGATCCTGCCGGTCGGCTCGCGCGCCGAGGTGCTCAGGGTGCTCGAGCTCGTGCTGCCGGCGCTCGTCACCGACGAGACGCGGCTGCTCATCGAGTCGGGGCTCGCCCCGGCGCGCCCCGACGACGGCTTCACGACGTCGCCGCGGCGGGCCGCCGTGCTGCGCTGGTTCTCGTGGCGGCGCAACGGGTTCCTGCTGCACCCGGATGCCGTGGTGCTGCGCCGCGGTGCCGTCTGGCGCTCGCTCTCGGTCGTGCCGACGGCGCGCGCGCAGAGCGTCGAGATCACGCAGGGCCCGCTGGACCGGGCGCTGCGGGTGGCCGGCGTGCGCTGGCACACGGTGACCGGCCCCGTGACGGCCGGCATCGGGGCGCTCGACGCGGCCGACGCATCCGCCCTCTTCCGCGACGCGGCGGCGGCAGGCGTTGCGGCCATCCGCGACGACAGCTCGCACCGCTGGGGCTCGGCGTGACCGCGCGCGACGGTCGGCTCGGCGTCGGCATCGTCGGGGCGGGCCACGTGGGGCCCGTGCTGGGGGCGGCGCTCGGCGGGGCGGGCCACGCGGTCGTCGGCGTCGCCACGGTCTCGGATGCGGGACGCGAGCGCGTCGACGCGCTGCTGCCGGGCGTGCCCGTGCTGACCGTTCCCGAGGTGCTCGAGCGCAGCGAGCTCGTGCTGCTCGCGGTGCCGGATGCCGAGCTGCCTGAGCTCGTGGCGGGTCTCGCCGCGGTGGGGGCGTGGCAGCCGGGTCAGCTCGTCGTGCACACGGCGCCGGGCTTCGGCACGGGGGTGCTGCAGCCGGCGTTCGCGTGCGGCGCGATCCCGCTCGCGATCCACCCCGCGATGGCGTTCACCGGGACGAGCATCGACCTGGTCCGCCTGCACGAGACATGGTGCGCCGTCACGGCACCGGCGCCCGTGCTGCCGATCGCGCAGGCGCTCGTCGTCGAGCTCGGGGCCGAGCCGGTCGTCGTGGCGGAGACCGCCCGGGAGCACTACGGTGCGGCCGTGGCGGCGGCCCGCTCGTTCGCCGCGGATGCCGTGGCCGGCTTCGTCGCGGAGCTGCGGCAGGCGGGCGTCGAGCAGCCGACCCGCCTGCTCGGGCCCCTCATCCGCTCGGCCGTCGAGAACGCGCTCGCCGCAGCCTCCCCCGGGTGAGCTGCCGCCGCGGCGGGTGCGTGGGCGGGTTTCGACACGCTCGCTCCGCTCGCTACTCAACCCGCGGCAGCGCCGGAGGCGCCCCCACCCGCTGTTGCGGCAATGCCGGAGTTGCCCCCACCCGCTGATGCGGCAGCGCCGGAGGCGCTCCACCCGCTGATTGAGTAGCGCCGAAGGCGCGTGTCGAAATCAGCTCCCGCCCCACCCGATACCCTTGTCAACCGTGACCCCGCCTGTCGTCGTGACCTCGATCGCCGAGCTGCGCGGGCTGCTCGCGGGCCGCCGCACCGCGCTCGTGCCGACGATGGGCGCCCTGCACGCGGGTCACCTCGCGCTCGTCGACCGGGCGCGTGAGCTGGCCGACACGGTCGTCGTCTCGATCTTCGTGAACCCCCTGCAGTTCGGCGCGGGCGAGGACCTCGACCGCTACCCCCGCGACCTCGCCGCCGACCTGGCATCCCTCGACGGGCACGGCGCCGACTACGTCTTCGCGCCGTCGGTCGCCGAGATGTACCCGGATGGCGAGCCCCAGACCACGGTGCGCGGCGGGCAGGTCGCGTCGCTCTTCGAGGGCGCGAGCCGCCCCGGTCACTTCGACGGGATGCTGACCGTCGTTGCGAAACTGCTCGGCATCGTGCGCCCCGACGTCGCCGTCTTCGGGCAGAAGGACGCTCAGCAGCTCTTCCTGGTCGAGCGGATGGTGGCCGACCTCGACATCGCGACCCGGGTCGTGCCCGTGGCGACCGTGCGCGAGCCCGACGGTCTCGCGCTCTCCAGCCGCAACCGCTACCTCTCGCCCGGGGAGCGCGCCGCCGCCCCCGTGCTCCGGCGCGCGCTCGCCGCCGCAGCATCCGCCGGCCCCCGGGGTGCGGATGCGGCCCGCGCCGCCGCCCGCGAGGTGCTCGCCGCGGAGCCCGGCATCCGCCTCGACTACCTCGAGCTCGTCGACCCGCGCACCTTCCGGCCGGTCGCGGCCGACCACGCCGGGCCGGCCCGCGCGCTCGTCGCCGCGCGCCTCGGCGCGACCCGGCTCATCGACAACGAGGCGCTCACGCTCGGCTGACCCGGGCGGCGCCGCGGCCAGATACCCTGGATGATCGTGACCGAGCCCACCGCATCCGCAGCCCCGCAGGCCGCCGAGACCCCCGCAGAGCCGACCGTCGAAGAGATCGCCGAGCAGAAGGCCGTGCGTCTCGCCAAGCGCGAGCGGCTCATCGCCGAGGGGGGCGACGCCTACCCGGTGCGCCTGCCGATCACCGCGACGATCCCCGAGCTGCGCGTGCGCTTCGGCGAGCTCGACGCGGATGCCACCACGGGCGTCGAGGTCGGCGTCGCCGGCCGCGTCGTGCACCTGCGCAACACCGGCAAGCTCTGCTTCGCGGCCCTGCAGTCGGGCGACGGCTCGCGCATCCAGGCGATGGTGTCGCTCGCCGAGGTGGGCGAGGAGTCGCTGCAGCGGTGGAAGGAGCTCGTCGACCTCGGCGACCACCTGTTCGTCGCGGGCGAGGTCATCTCGAGCCGCCGCGGTGAGCTCAGCATCATGGCGAGCGAGTGGCGGATCGCGTCGAAGGCGATCCTGCCGCTGCCGAACCTGCACTCCGAGCTCTCGGAAGAGACCCGGGTGCGGCAGCGCTACCTCGACCTGATCGTGCGCGAGCAGGCCCGTAACACGGTGCTCGCCCGCGCCAAGGCGGTCGCCTCGCTGCGGGCGACCTTCGCATCCCACGACTTCGTCGAGGTCGAGACCCCGATGCTGCAGACGATGCACGGCGGGGCCGCGGCCCGCCCCTTCGTCACGCACTCGAACGCCTTCGACACCGAGCTCTACCTGCGCATCGCACCCGAACTCTTCCTCAAGCGCGCGGCGGTCGGCGGCATCGACCACGTGTTCGAGATCAACCGCAACTTCCGCAACGAGGGCGCCGACTCGACCCACAGCCCCGAGTTCGCGATGCTCGAGGCCTACCAGGCCTACGGCGACTACCACACGATCGCCGACCTCACCCAGGAGCTCATCCAGAACGCCGCCCTCGCGGTCGCGGGCTCGCACGTGGTCACCTGGGCCGACGGCACCGAGTTCGACCTCGGCGGCGAGTGGGCCCGCATCTCGATGTACGAGTCGCTGTCGGATGCGGCGGGCACCCCGATCACGCCGCAGACGCCGCTCGAGGAGCTCGCCGCGCTCGCCGACCGCGTCGGCGTCGAGGTGAAGCTCGCCACCCACGGCAAGTACGTCGAGGAGCTGTGGGAGCACTTCGTGAAGGAGGACCTCACGCGGCCCACCTTCGTGATGGACTTCCCCGTCGACACCTCCCCCCTCGTGCGCGACAAGCCCGGCGCCCCCGGGGTCGTCGAGAAGTGGGACCTCTACGTGCGCGGCTTCGAGCTGGCCACCGGCTACTCCGAGCTCGTCGACCCCGTCATCCAGCGCGAGCGCTTCGTCGAGCAGGCCAAGCTCGCCGACCGCGGCGACGACGAGGCGATGCGCGTCGACGAGGAGTTCCTGCGCGCGATGGAGCACGGGATGCCGCCGATGGGCGGCATGGGGATGGGGATCGACCGCCTGCTCATGGCGATCACGGGCCTCGGCATCCGCGAGACCATCCTGTTCCCGCTCGTCAAGTAGGGTCGCCTCGTGGTCGATGGACGGTTCAGCACGCCCTCCGCGGCGAAGGTCGTGGTGTGGATCGTGGCCGGCGTGCTCGGGGTCGCGCTCGTCTGGACGGGTGTCGTCGGCATCCTCGTGAAGGGCTCCTGATGGACCGCCGCACCTCGCGCCTCGTCATGTACGGCGGCCTGCTGCTGATCGTCGCGATCGTCGTGCTCGTCGTCGTGTTCAGCCCGCGCTGATCCCGGCAGCGTAGGCTGGCGGCATGCCCACCGACTTCTGGGGAAACGCGATCTTCTCCGTCATCCCGACGATCGCGCTCGGGCTCGTCTTCTGGTTCATCATGCGCGCGATCATCCGCGCCGACCGCACCGAGCGGAAGGTCTACGCCGACCTCGAGGCCGAGGAGCGCGCCCGCCGCGCGGCGGCCCGCGACTCCGCCGCCTGAACTGGTCGTGACATCCGTCGCCCTCGAGCGGATCACGCCCGAGCTCGCCCGGCGCATCCTGGAACGGCGTGAGCTGCCGGGCGACGACGGGCATCCGGAGTACCCCGTCGCCGTCCGTCGTCCGTCGGCGTCCCTCGTCCCATCTCAAGGAGCCCCGCAACCCATCTCAAGGAGTCGGTGTGGCTCATGAGGCGGATGGCGTCGGATGTTGCCGATCGGTGAGCGCAGGTCCTTGAGATGGGTTGCGGGGCTCCTTGAGACGGGAACCGCCGGATGTGAGAGGGGCGCTCGCGCCCCCGGGCGGCCTCGCGAGGCCTCGCGGCTCCTCACCCGCCTCCGCGCTCGCGCGCACGAAGGCGCACGTTCGGCAGCTCGGGCGCGGGCAGGGGCGACCCGTCGTAGCCGGTGACGCGACCGAAGCGCCCGGCCGGGTCGGCATCCGCCACCACCTCGTGCTGCCACTCGGCGCGCCAGGCGACGATCTCGTCGTGGCTGCGGCCCACGAAGTTCCACCACATCACGATCGGCTCGTCGAGCGGCTCGCCGCCGATGAGCAGCACGCGCAACGCGCCCGACGGCGCCTCGATGCGCAACGCATCCGCCCCCGCCGTCACGACCCCGAGGTGGTGGGCGGGAACGTCGACCCCCTGCAGGCGCGCCGGTTCGTGGTCGACGACGAGTCCGTACTCGAAACCCGCGTCGGCGGGCAGGGTGACGGATGCGCCGGCCGGCAGCGCGAGCTCGGCCGCGACGAGCGGGGTGTAGCGCGTGACGGGCGAGGTGACGCCGAGCCAGGACCCGACGAACACGCGCAGGGTCGCCTCGCCGAGCGCGACAGCATCCGCCACGTGGTGCTCGAAGAACGGCGCGACCCCGCGGGCGGCCTCGGGCAGCGCGGTCCAGAGCTGCACCCCGTGCAGGGTCGACGCCGCGGTCGTCGACACCTCGGAGTGCTGGATGCCGCGCCCCGCGGTCATGAGGTTCACCTGGCCGGGGTCGATGAGCTGGTGCGCACCCGTCGAGTCGCGGTGCTCGATCTGGCCCTCGTAGAGCCAGCTGACGGTCTGCAGTCCGGTGTGCGGATGCGGCGGCGTGTCCATGACACCGGCTCGGGGCGCGGGGGTGGGGCCGTAGGCGTCGACGAAGCACCACGCGCCGACGAGGGAGCGGGCGCGCTGGGGGAGCGTGCGGCGCACGAGCAGGGCGCGCGGACCGCCGAGCGGCACCTCGCGCGGGGCGAGCACCTCGACGGGGGCGGATGCGGCATCCGTCGTCGCGCACACGAGCTCCTGCGGTTCCCGCTCGAGGTTGCTCATGCCGGGCACCCTACGCTGACTGGTCGGTAAATCCCGCTAAACCGACGGTTTAGCGGGATTTACCGACCAGTCAGCGAACCCACCCGAGCCGGTAGGATATGCCCAAGATGGAATTCGTCGTGCTGCTCATCGCCCTCATGTTCGGCACGGTGCTCCTCGCGGGTCTCGGCGAACGCATCCGCCTGCCGTACCCGGTGCTCGTGCTCATCGCCGCCGCCGCTGCCGCCTGGCTGCCCTTCATCCCCGAGCTGCACATCGAGCCCGAGCTGATCCTGCCGCTCTTCCTGCCGCCGCTGCTGTTCGCCGTCGCCCAGCGCAGCTCGTGGGGCGTGTTCCGGCTGCGCTGGAAGACCCTCGTGCTCATGGCCGTGTTGCTCGTCGCGCTCACCGCCGTCGTCGCGGCGGGCGTCGCCTGGTACCTCATGCCGCTGCTGTCGCTGCCGGCCGCGATCGCCCTCGGCGCCATCGTCGCGCCGCCCGACCCGGTCGCGGTCGAGGCGGTGGCCGGCAAGGTGCGGATGCCGCGCCGACTCATGACGATGCTGCAGACCGAGGGCCTGTTCAACGACGCGATGGCGATCGTCATCTTCCAGACCGCCGTCTCGGCCGCCCTGTCCGGCAGCGAGGTCGGCTGGGGGCTCGTGCCGGCGTTCCTCGCGGGGGCGGCGGGAGCCGTCATCCTGGGCTTCCTCATGGCCTGGGTGGTCGGCGGCATCAACCGCATCGTCGCCAACCGCGTCGCCCGCACCGCGATCACCCTCGTCGCGCCCTACGCGGTCTACATGCTCGCCGAGCAGGTGCACTTCTCGGGCGTCGTCGCGGTCGTCGTGACCGCCGTCGAGCTCGTGCGCCGCGACCGCCCGCAGGACTCGCAGGAGCGCCTCACCCGCGCCTCGTTCTGGGAGGTCGTCGAGATGCTCACGACGGGTGTCGCCTTCGGGCTCGTCGGCATCGAGATGCGCTACGTCGTCGAGGACGAGGGCGCCAACATCATCGGATGGATCCCCGCGATCATCGCGATCTGCGCCGTCGTCGTGGGGGTGCGTTTCCTCTGGGTGGGCGCGATCATGGGCGCCGGGTGGCGCGCCGAGGGCGTCGCACCCGAGCGGCGGGTGTCGCTGTCGTCGCGCATGAAGGACGTCATCATCGTCACCTGGTGCGGGATGCGGGGCCTTGCGACGCTCGCACTCGCGCTCGCCCTCCCCGCCCAGCTGCCCGGGCGCAACTTCGTGCTCGCGGCCGCGTGCGCCGTGCTGTTCGTGACCCTCGTCATCCCGGGGCTGACCCTGCCCGCGCTCATGCGCATCCTGAAGCCGACCGACGACCACTCGCTCGTGGAGCGGGAGGAGCGGATGATCGCGCTGCGTGCCGAGCGCGCCGCGGCGACCGCGATCGCGGAGTCGCCGCACACCGACCCGCTCGACGACGAGCTGATCTCGCGCGCCCGGGCCCGCATCAGCGGCCTGCACTCGATGCTCGAGCACGACGACGACATGCCCGACGACGAGTACGAGTCGACGCAGCGCGCACAGGTGCGGGCGGTCGAGCTGCTCATGCGCGAGGCGCTCGCCGCGGCCCGACATGAGGTGCTCAGCATGCGCCGTGAGCCGGGGGTCGACCCGGAGGCGGTCAACGCCGTGCTGCGGCGTCTCGACCTGCGCACCGTGTCCCTCGACTCGAAGCCGCACTGAGCCAGTCGCACGGGGATCGAGGGGTCACTTGTGGCCCCCTCGAGCCCTGAGCAGGGGGCCACAACTGCCACCTCGTCAGCGCAACACGAGCAGCTCGCCGATCTCGCATCCGAGGGCGTCGCAGATGGCGGTGAGGGTCGAGAAGCGGATGGCGCGGGCCCGGTCGTTCTTCAGCACCGAGAGGTTCACGAGGCTGACCCCCACCCGCTGCGAGAGCTGGGTGAGCGTCATCCCGCGCTCCTCCAGCAGCTCGTCGAGGCGGCAGTGCACGCGCCCGTCGTCGTCGGGCTCTGCGGGGGCCATCAGACGAGCCCCTCGGTGTCGCGCTGCAGCCGCTCGCCCGAGCGGAACGCCACCGCCACGGCCGCGAGCGCGGCCGCGATCAGCAGCGGCCACCACTCGAAGGTGAGGGTGACGGAGGCGGATGCGGGCCAGCCGAGCTGGTCGAGGGAGTTGGGCACCCCGGGCCCGGTGTAGCTCCACGCGTGCACCTCGAGCACCTCGGAGCCGGCCGCCAGCTCACCCAGCTGGGTGAGCACCGATCCGAGCCCACCACCGAGGAACACGGCGATCGAGCTCACGGTGGCGGCCTTCCCGGCCCCCGCCCGGAACTCGTCGCCGCGCTGCAGCGAGCCCGCCAGCCGCGACACGAGCACCGCGATCAGCACCACCATCGCGGCGTGGGCGAGGGCACCGGATGCGAGCAGCATCCGGGTGCCGACGCCGAGCCCGTCCACGGTTCCCGAGAAGCGGTCGAGACCCCCATACAGCAGGGTCGCCGACGGCGGGTCGAGGAACTCGACGCCCTCGGGCAGGGTGACGGAGTAGGCGCGCACCGGGAAGGTGACGAACAGCTGGGGGGAGAAGAGGGTGGTCGCGACGCCGATCAGGGCGACGAGGCCGGCGACGACCGCCACGACCATGCCGCCCACCTTCACGGCGGGCAGCAGGCGGGCGGCCCCGGCGGGGCGGAGGGCTGCGCCGGCGGCCACGAGCACGAGCACGAGCAGCGCCACCACGATTCCGGCGACGAGCAGGACCCAGGGGGCGATCGTCATCAGATGAGCCCCTCCGTGTCGCGCTGCAGGCGTTGGGCGCCGCGCAGCAGCACGGCGGCAAGCAGCAGGATGACGCCGAAGGCGAGCAGGAGCCAGTCGGTGTCCTGCAGGGTGAACTCGGGCGGCACCACCCACTCGCGCGCATCGCGCGGGATGCCTGCAAGCGAGGGGTCGTCGCCCGCGAGCGGGTAACCGAGTTCGGTGACGCCGCGCACGATCGAGGTGAGCTGCAGCCACGGTGCGGCGAACGCGACGACGACGCTCGCCAAGCCGAAGCCGGCGACGCTGCCGGTCGCGAGCGTGCTGAACCGCATCCGGCGCCACAGCCGCACCGCGAGCAGCACCACCACGGCGCACGCGGCGATGAACAGCGCGAAGCGCAGGCCGACCGCGAGGCCCGCCATCCCGCGGGCGCCGACGAGAGGCTCGTCGCTGCGGATGACGACGGTGCTGTAGGCCGCGTACGCCTCGCCCGCGCTGCCCGACACCTGCGGGGTCAGCTCGAGCGGGGTCGCGACCGGCACCTCCGCCCAGAACTCCTCGGCGATCTCGCCGAGCTGCATCGCGAGGAACAGGAGGGCGAGCAGGCCGGATGCGACGGCCGCCGCGATCACGATGCCGAGGCCGCCGCGCAGGGTGACGGCGCCGGGGTTCCGGCCGGGGGTGGGGCGGGGTGCGGATGCGTTCACAGGGGTTTCCGTTCTCATCAGACGAGTCCGTCGGTGTCGCGCTGCAGGCGCTCGCCCGCGCGGAAGACGAAGGCGAGGGCGAGCACCGCGAGGCCGAGGAGGGGGACGGTCGCGCCGAGGGCGGGGATCTCGAATCCGATCTCGAAGACGTCGTGCGCGACGGGGTTGAGCTCGACGGCGGCCTGCATGCGCGCGAAGCCCGAGAGCGCGGTCGCGAGAAGTGGACCGAGGGTGAGGGCAAACCCGGCGACGAGGGTCGTGCGGAACAGTGAGCGCTGGAAGGGGCGACGGCCGGCGAACATCAGCAGGAACCAGGCGATCGCGCCACCGACGGCGGCGATGGTGAGCGTGTCGATGATCATGCTCGTGGCCAGCAGCGCCCGCACGCCGTCGCTCAGCCCGGTCGCGGTGACGAGGGCGCTCTCGAAGCCCGCGGAGACGATGCCGGGGCCGTCGGGGGCGGGGGTGCCGTCGTTCGGCACCTCCATGCGGGTGAGCAGGTGGATCACGGTCTCGCCCGCCGCGAGCGAGCGGAAGCCGGCGAAGACCGACCCGGCGGTGCTCGCGGCGGTCACGACCACCGTGAGCACTCCGAGCACGCGGATGGTGATGCGGTCGGCGCGGTGCAGCTCCAGGGGTGTGGCACTCATCCGAGACTCCTTCCTTATCGAATGTCGTTAACATAACGACTATCGATAACCCGCGCAACCGGCCCCCCGCTGACTGGTCGGTAAATCCCGTTATTCGGCACGAATAACGGGATTTACCGACCAGTCAGCGGGGTTGGCCCGGGCGCCAGGAGGCCCGGATGCGCCGAGGGCGAACAGGGGCATGCGGCACCGCGACCCCTCGTTACCCTCGAGGTATCGCGGAGGCGAACGGCCGCCGCGTGAGGAGTCAGAGAATGTTCGAGCGCTTTACCGACCGAGCCCGTCGTGTGGTCGTCCTCGCCCAGGAAGAGGCGAAGATGCTCAACCACAACTACATCGGCACGGAGCACATCCTGCTCGGTCTCATCCACGAGGGCGAGGGCGTCGCCGCCAAGGCGCTCGAGTCGCTCGACATCTCGCTCGACGCCGTGCGCGAGCAGGTGCAGGACATCATCGGCCAGGGTCAGCAGCAGCCGACCGGCCACATCCCCTTCACCCCGCGCGCCAAGAAGGTGCTCGAGCTGTCGCTGCGCGAGGCGCTGCAGCTCGGCCACTCCTACATCGGCACCGAGCACATCCTGCTCGGTCTCATCCGCGAGGGCGAGGGCGTCGCCGCCCAGGTGCTCGTCAAGCTCGGCGCCGACCTCAACCGCGTGCGCCAGCAGGTCATCCAGCTGCTCTCGGGCTACCAGGGCAAGGAGCAGGTCGCGGTCGGGGGCAACGAGCAGGCGGCATCCGACAAGGGCAGCCAGATCCTCGACCAGTTCGGCCGCAACCTCACCCAGGCGGCCCGCGAGGGCAAGCTCGACCCCGTGATCGGGCGCGAGAAGGAGATGGAGCGGGTCATGCAGATCCTCTCCCGCCGCTCCAAGAACAACCCCGTGCTGATCGGCGAGCCGGGCGTCGGCAAGACCGCCGTCGTCGAGGGCCTCGCCCAGGCGATCGTGCGCGGGGACGTGCCCGAGACGCTGAAGGATAAGCAGCTCTACACGCTCGACCTCGGCAGCCTCATCGCCGGGTCCCGCTACCGCGGCGACTTCGAGGAGCGCCTCAAGAAGGTCACCAAGGAGATCCGCACCCGCGGCGACATCATCACCTTCATCGACGAGATCCACACCCTCGTCGGTGCGGGCGCGGCGGAGGGCGCGATCGACGCGGCCAACATCCTGAAGCCCCTGCTCGCCCGCGGCGAGCTGCAGACGATCGGCGCCACGACGCTCGACGAGTACCGCAAGCACTTCGAGAAGGATGCCGCGCTCGAGCGCCGCTTCCAGCCCGTGCAGGTCGCCGAGCCGAGCCTGCCGATGACGATCAACATCCTCAAGGGCCTGCGCGACAAGTACGAGGCCTTCCACAAGGTCTCGATCACGGATGGCGCGATCGTCGCCGCCGCGAACCTCGCCGACCGCTACGTGCAGGACCGCTTCCTGCCCGACAAGGCGATCGACCTGATCGACGAGGCCGGCGCCCGCCTGCGCCTCAGCATCCTCTCGGCCCCGCCGGAGCTGCGCGAGTTCGACGACCGGATCGCCGCGGTGCGCGCCGAGAAGGAGGGCGCGATCGAGGACCAGGACTTCGAGCTCGCCGCTACCAAGCGCGACGAGGAGAAGCGCCTGCTTGGCGAGCGGCTGCGCCTCGAGAAGCAGTGGCGCTCGGGCGACGTGGCCGCATCCGGCACCGTCGACGAGGGCGTCATCGCGGAGGTGCTCGCGAACGCGACCGGCATCCCGGTGTTCAAGCTCACCGAGGAGGAGTCGGCGCGGCTCATCTTCATGGAGGACGCGCTGCACCAGCGGGTCATCGGCCAGCACGAGGCGATCTCGGTGCTCGCCAAGACCATCCGCCGCACGCGCGCCGGCCTCAAGGACCCGAAGCGTCCGTCGGGCTCGTTCATCTTCGCCGGGCCCACGGGTGTCGGCAAGACCGAGCTCGCGAAGGCGCTCGCCGAGTTCCTGTTCGACGACGAGGACGCCCTCATCTCGCTCGACATGAGCGAGTACGGCGAGAAGCACACCGTCTCGCGGCTGTTCGGTGCCCCTCCCGGCTTCGTCGGCTTCGAGGAGGGCGGCCAGCTCACCGAGAAGGTGCGTCGCAAGCCGTTCTCGGTCGTGCTCTTCGATGAGATCGAGAAGGCGCACCCCGACATCTTCAACTCGCTGCTGCAGATCCTGGAGGAGGGGCGCCTGACGGATGGTCAGGGGCGCGTCATCGACTTCAAGAACACCGTCATCATCATGACGACCAACCTCGGCACGAAGGACATCACGGGCGGCCCCGTCGGCTTCACGCTCGAGGGCAACACCGAGAACTCCTACCGCGCGATGCGGGCGAAGGTCGTCGAGGAGCTGAAGAAGAACTTCAAGCCGGAGTTCCTCAACCGCGTCGACGAGACGATCGTGTTCCCGCAGCTCAGCCAGGAGGAGTTGCGCCAGATCGTCGAGCTGTTCATCACGCGCCTCTCGGAGCGCCTGCTCGACCGCGACATGACGATCGAGATCACGGATGCCGCCAAGGCGCGCCTGATCGAGCTCGGCTGGGAGCCGACCCTCGGTGCCCGTCCGCTGCGTCGCGCGGTGCAGCACGAGGTCGAGGACAGGCTCTCGGAGGAGATCCTGCACGGCCGCCTCGAGGCGGGCGACCACGTGCACGTCGACCTCGTGGACGGCGAGTTCGTGTTCACCACGGGCCGCCAGCCGGGCCGCGAGCTGCCGGCGGGCGTGGGGGCGGCATCCGCATCCGGGGCCGCTGCCGACGACGCCGACCCCGTCACCGCGTAGGCGCGGGCGGAGGAACGCACACGGGGCGGGGGCAGGTGCTCCCGCCCCGTTGTCGTTTCCCCGCCCGCGCGCGCGGTTGCTCCCGCCGACGGTGCGGTTGCCCCCGCCGAACGGATGCGGGGCGGGATTAGGCTGACGCGGGGCGCCCGCGCGCGCCCGCGGGAGGTGCAGATGAGCGGATTCGATGTCTCGCTGGGGCTCGCGGGTGCGGTCCCGCTCCCCACGATCCGCGTGGTGGCGGAGGCCGCCGAGCGGGCGGGGCTGCACGCGCTGTGGCTCAACGACACCCCCGTCGGCGACTCGCTCGCGGGGCTCGCGGCGGCCGCCGAGGTCACGACGAGGCTGCGTCTCGCGACGGGCGTGATCCCGCTGGACCGGGTGGAGGCTGCCGGAATCGCCGCGCGTGTGGCCGAGCTCGGGCTGCCGCACGACAGGCTCACGCTCGGCGTCGGCTCGGGCGCGGCCCGGCATCCGCTGCCTCTCGTGACGGCGGGGCTCGCCGAGCTCGCCTCCCTCGGGGTTCCCGTGCTGCTCGGCGCCCTCGGCCCCCGGATGCGGCGGCTCGGCGCCCAGCGCGCCGACGGGCTGCTGCTGAGCTGGCTCACCCCCGCGACCGTGGCATCCGCCCGCGCGCAGGCGCTCGCCGACGCCTCCGCGGCCGGGCGTGCGGTGCCGCGGGTCGTGCTCTACGCGCGCGCGATCGCCGACCCCGCCGCGCGGCCCGAGCTCGAGGCGGAGGCCGCCCGGTACGCGGGCTTCGCGAGCTACGCCGCCAACTTCGCCCGCCTCGGCCACGGGGCGATCGAGACCACGGTCGACGCCTCGGTCGACCCCGCCGCGGCGGTCGCCGGCTACCGCGACGCGGTCGACGAGCTCGTGTTCCGCGCCATCACCGTCGACGGCTCGACGGAGGCGATCCTGCGCGTGGTGCAGGCCGCAGCATCCGCCCGCGGCTGAGGCGCAGATCGGCTATTCCCCCGGGGGCTCGGCGGCGCTACGCTTGCGCCACCCCTGATCGCGCGCACCCGCGCGGAACCGCCACCCCACCCGACCGGAGCCCCCATGCGCCTTCGTCGTAGCTTCGTCATCACCGTCGGCGCCGCATCCGCCCTCACCCTCGTGGTGGCGCAGCCGGCCTTCGCCGCCGACCGCACCTGGACGGGGACGAGCGACGCCGCGTGGTCCACGGGCGTGGGGTGGGGCGGCACGGCGCCCACCGACCTCGACGCGTTGACCTTCGCGGCGGGCCCGCGGTCCACCTACGACCTCGGCAACCGCACGTTCACGAGCCTCAGCTTCGAGGCGACGCACGAGGTCGCGAACGGCGGCGGCGTGATCACGGTCGGCGACGCGCTCGACGTGGGGGCGGATGCGGACGTGCTGATCGCGCCGCAGCTCACCGTGCCGGACTCGCAGACGTGGACGGTGGAGGAGGGGGCGAGCCTCACCCTGCCGTCGCTGGTGCGCGTCGAGGCGGCGAGCACCCTGCGTCTCGACGTCGCCGGCACCATGACGATCGGGGCCGCCGGCAACCTCGACGGGCTCGCGACGGCGTGCGTCACCAAGGAGGGCCCGGGCGTGCTCAACATCCTGGGCGGCGGGGGCGGCCTGGGGGCGTGCCCCGGTCAGGCTGCGGGGCTGCACGTGCAGGACGGCGTGGTCGCGGTGGGCGAGGCGCAGATCGGCGGGAAGGACTTCGCGGTCACGGGCGGCGTCTTCGCGGGCGGCACCGTGGCGACCCCCGCGACGGTGCACGCGCTCGCCCTCTCGGGCACCGGCGTGGTGAGCCCCGGTGCGGGCAACGGCTCCGGGTTCGGGGCGGTGGCGCTGTGGGGCACCTCCGCCTGGACCGGCGGCACCTACCAGGTGGACTGGGATGTCGATGCCGGCACCTCCGACTACGTGTACGGCGACGGCCAGGCGATCAGCGTCTCGGGCACCGTGCTCGACGTGCGGCTCGCCGGCACCCCCGAGGTGGGCGACTCGGTGCGCATCCTCGGGTCGAGCATCGCCTTCAGCGGCAGCTTCAGCGCATCCGACGGCACGCCGCTCGTCGACGGCGCCGAGTTCACCTCGAACGGGCAGGTCTACACGGTCGCGTACCTCACGCAGGGCACCGCGTCGGGGGTGACCCTGAACTGGGTGCGCGCCGCGCCGCAGCAGCCCGGCGACGACGACGGTGACGACGACGGTGACGACGACGGCGGCGGCGACGGCGACGACGACGGTACCGGGGGCGACACCGGCACCGCCGACGACGACGAGCTGGCCGCCACCGGTCCGAGCGAGGTGGCGCGCGCGCTGCTGGTCGCCGGGGGAGCGCTCGCCGCGGGCGCCGTGCTCGTGACGACCGGCCGCCGTCGCGCGCGCATCCGCCGCGCCTGACCGGCACCCCGGTGGCTATGCTCGGCTGGTGACGCGCCACCACCTCCACCGCCTCCTCGTCCTGCCGACGCTCGCCGCGAGCGCGGCGCTGCTGACCGGATGCCTGCCGTTCGCGCCGCCGACGCCGCACTCCTCGCAGGGTGACCCGGCGCCATCCGTCGACCTCTCGCAGATCGACCCCGTCGCCGCCGAGCGGATGATGCTCGACGCGCTGCCGACGTTCTCGGAGGAGTACGCCACCGTCGACTCCACGGGGCTCGACGAGGTGAGCTTCGGGTCCGACTGGACGGCGGTCGACTACGATGCGATGCGGGTCGCGCGCGTGCGGCGGTCCACCGAGACGCCCGGCTGGGGCGACTACAGCAAGGGCGACTCGTTCTGGATCGACGTCGAGTACGTGCTGATGAAGGACGAGATCAGCGCGGCCGCGATCTACAACGAGCTCGCGGGCCCCACGAGCGAGCCGTACAGCTTCGACGACGAGACGCCGGAGGGCACGGTGCGCTCCGACTACACCCCCATGACGCCCCCCAGCGGGCGGTGGCCGTTCGGCACCGCCGAGCAGAACCGCACCCGCACGTGGTCGAACGGTGTGCGGGTGAGCGGATGGGTCGCCTACTACCTGAGCGGGCCGATCGTCGTGCTCATCTTCGCCGAGGCGGCCCCCAACAACGATTCGCTGGCGGTGCTCGACGCCTACTCGGACGAGTTCGTGCCCGAGCTGGTCGCCGCGGTCGACGCACTGCCGGAGGCGTTCGCCGCGGGCGCGTAGGGTGAACGCGTGACCTCACCCTTCGTCGTGCGCCGGGCCCGCACGGCCGACGTCCGCGGCATGCTCGAGCTGATCGACCCGTACGTCGAGCGACGCATCCTGCTCGGCAAGGAGCGGGTGACACTCTTCGAGAGCATCCAGGAGTTCCGTGTGGCCGAGACGCCGGACGGCGAGCTCATCGGATGCGGTGCCCTGCACGTCATCTGGGAGGACCTCGGCGAGATCCGCACGATCGCGGTGGCGGATGCCTGGCTGCGTCGCGGGGTCGGTCACGCGCTGCTGGCCGAGTTGGAGGAGGGCGCGCGCGAGCTGGGGCTCACCCGGCTCTTCTGCCTGACCTTCGAGACGGACTTCTTCGGCGGCCACGGCTTCGCGCCGATCGGCGAGCAGGTCGTCGACCCGGAGGTCTACGCCGAGCTCGTGCGTTCGCCCGACGACGGTGTCGCCGAGTTCCTCGACCTGGCGCGCGTCAAGCAGAACACCCTCGGCAACACCCGGATGCTGAAGACGCTGTAGCGTGCGGGAGCCGCGGAGCGGTTTGTAACACGCTCAGATATCATTTATCAAAGATATCGACCGTGAGCAAGGAGGGCCCCGTGCCTGCAACATTCGTCTACGACGCCCTGCGCACCCCGTTCGGACGCGCCGGAGGCGCGCTGGCGCGCACCCGACCTGACGATCTCGCAGCGCACGTGATGGCCGAGATCGTGCGTCGTAACGGCGTCGACCCGGGGAGCATCGACGACGTCGTCTTCGGGGATGCGAACCAGGCGGGCGAGGACAACCGCAACGTCGCACGGTTCGGCGCGCTGCTCGCGGGCTTTCCGACGAGCGTCACGGGGGTCACCGTCAACCGCCTCTGCGCCTCGTCGATGGAGGCCGTCATCCAGGGGTCCCGTGCGATCGAGACGGGCGACGCCCGGCTTGTGCTCGCCGGGGGCGTCGAGTCGATGAGCAGGGCCCCATGGGTGGTCGAGAAGTCGCCGAAGCCGTGGTCTGCCGTCGGCAATCAGACGATGTGGAACACCGCGATCGGTTGGCGGATGGTCAACCGGGCGCTGCCGACGCAGTGGACGATCAGCAACGGCGAAGCGGCGGAGAAGATCGCTCGGGAGTGGGGGGTCACGCGCGAGGAGCAGGATGCCTTCGCCCTGCGCTCACACCGGCGTGCTGCTGCGGCTTGGGCGGACGGCGTCTTCGCAGACGAGGTCGTGAGCGTGCCGGGGGTGGAGCTGGGTCGCGATGAGGGGATCCGCGATGACACCAGCATGGAGGGCCTGGGGGCGCTCAAGCCGCTCTTCGCATCCGACGGCACGGTGACCGCTGGCAACTCCTCGTCGATCAACGACGGAGCATCCGCCGTGCTGCTCGGGGCTGAGGGCGCGATCGAGGTCGAACCGCTCGCCCGCATCGTGACTCGTGCTGCGCATGGCGTCGACCCCGACCTCTTTCCGATCGCACCGATCGAGGCGGCGAACAAGGCCCTCGCGCGGGCCGGGCTGAGCTGGGCGGACGTGGACGTCGTCGAACTCAATGAAGCTTTCGCCTCCCAGTCTCTCGCCTGCATGCGCGGGTGGCCCGACCTCGACCCTGAACGTGTCAATGTGCACGGTGGAGCCCTTGCCATGGGGCACCCGTTGGGAGCCTCGGGCGGGCGGGTTATCGGCCATGCGGCGCGGGAGCTTGCGCGGCGGGGTGGTGGCGTCGCCGTCGCCGCCGTGTGCATCGGGGTCGGCCAGGGTCTCGCCGTCGTGCTGCAGCGCTGAGGCGCGTCTGTGCGGAGCCGCTAGTCGCGGTCCCAGAAGCCGGCCGTTCGCAGCAGGCGGACTGCTTGCTCGCCGGTGTGCGCGAAGTGCACCTCGAGGTGGCGCGTCGCGGCCTCCGGGTCCCGGTCGCGGATCGCTCGGAGGATCGAGTCGTGCTCGTCGATCGTCTGACGGTGGTAGTCGCCGTCCGTGTTGTGCTGGAAGTAGTCGGTCGGCATGCTCGATGAGAGGATCCGCAGTACCGCGAGCAGCCGTCGTGAGCCACCGGCCCGGTTGATCGTGCGGTGGAAGTGGAAGTTGAGCCGGTCGTACTCGGCGCCGTCGGCGGCATCGCGCATCTCGTTGTTGAGTTGCTCGAGCTGTGCCACGAGATCGTCGGAGCGGGTCTCGGCCACACGAGCGGCCGCGATGCCGCTGATGGCGCCGTACATCCGGTAGTGGTCCTGGATGTCGTCGGGCTCGATATGCGCCACGAATGCGCCCCGGCGCGCGAAGTTCTCGACGAGTCCTTCCGCTTCGAGGGTGATGAGCGCCTCGCGGACGGGAAGTCGACTGAATCCCAACTCGGCGGCGATGCCGTCCTGGTCGAGTCGTTGCCCGGGCTTGAGTTCCCCCGAGTGGATGAGGTCGCGGAGGTAGGTCTCGGCTTCGCGCTTGAGGTTCTGTCGCGCGGGTCGAGTCTGCGCCGTGAGCCGCTCGATCAATCTGGTACCACCTATCTCTACCTGTGCGGAAGATTACTGCCCATTCGGACCTCGGGTTGTCGATCTCATGTATATTTCATCAATTATCAGAGATTGGAGCGAGTCGCTGTGGAGACAAACGACAAGGTGATCCTCGTGACGGGGGCTGGTCGAGGCATCGGGGCGGATGTCGTGGCCACGCTCGCGCGCAGTGCACGCGTGTACGGAATCGACCTCGCCCCGGGCGTCGATGCAGCCGTCGTCGCGGCGGGCGGCGTCAAAGGGTTCGCGGCGGATGTCGCCGACCCGCAGGCGATGCAGGATGCGGTCGACGCGGTCTTGGCGGAGGCGCCTCGGATCGACGCGCTCGTGAACGCGGCCGGGATCCACCGCCCTGCCCCGTTCCTCGAGGCGAGCCTCGACGACCTCGAGCTGCTCATGCGCGTGAACCTCTACGGAACCTTCATCGGATCCCAGATCGTCGCTCGCTCGATGGTCGAGCGCGGCGTCGCGGGGGCGATCATCAACTTCACGTCCGTCGGCGCCGAGCACACGACGCCCAACAGCGCGGCGTACGGTGCGAGCAAGGGCGCGGTCACCTCGTTGACGCGCGGGATGGCGGTGTCGCTCGCCGAGTACGGGATCACCGTGAACGCGATCGCGCCCGGGCCTGTCGAGACCCCGATGAACGCTGCCAATCGCGAGAACCCGGAGTACGTGGCACGGATGATCGAGCGGGTTCCGCTCGGCCGACAGGGCCAGCCGGCCGACATCTCGGCCCTCGTGGAGTTCCTCGTGGGCGACGGTGCGCGCTGGATCACCGGTGAGGTCATCCATGTCGACGGAGGTATCTCCGTACTGCGGTGATCACCGCTTGCTTATTCATCAATTATCACGTATCAATAATCAATGAGACCACGCGTGTCTCCCCCCACTCACTCTGAGTACCTGCAAAGGAGCTGGTTCATGAAGTCGAAGATGTTCCGTGCAGTCGGAGCGCTCTCGCTGGTCACAGCGTTCGCGCTCGTGGGCTGCGCACAGACCCCCACCGCCGAGCCCACCGGTGACACGACCGAAGATGGCCTCGCGCGCAACTGGGACGAGGTCGTCACGCTCGCCAAGCAGGAGGGGTCGCTCACGCTCTACTCCTCCGACACGAGCGAGCAGCTCGAGGCGCTCGCCGCCGGCTTCGAGGCCGAGTACGGCATCAAGGTGGAGTACGTGAAGCTCGCCAGCACGGCGGTGGAGCAGCGCTTCACCGAGGAGCTGCGCTCGGGCATCGTGGCAGCCGACGTCATCCAGCAGGCCGACCCGAGCTTCTTCAACCTGTACCCCTCCGAGTTCCGCAAGATCTCGGACGTGGGCATGCCCGCTGCCGCGGACTACCTCGACGACTACATCAGCGACTACAGCGTCGCGGGCGTCATCTTCACCTCGGGCCTGCAGTACAACACCGATCTCGTCTCGCCGGCCGACGTGCCCCAGAACTACGACGACCTGCTCGACCCGAAGTGGAAGGGAAAGATCCTCTTCATCACGCCCACGGCGTCGCCGACGCCGCTCAGCCTCCTGCAGCTCATCGCAGCGGAGAAGGGTGAGGACTGGATCAAGAAGTTCGGACAGCAGGACCTCCAGTTCGTGGACAGCGCCACCCCCGGTGGTCAGCAGATCGCGTCGGGCGCCTATGCGATCAACTTCCCGACGGCGAGCGGCGCCCAGACCGAGCCGCTCAAGGCGCAGGGCGCGCCCATCGACTGGGTCTCCTTCGACCCGATCCAGATCGGCACGAACGAGCTCTCTCTTCCCATCGGTTCGCCTCACCCGAACGCTGCGGCGCTGTACCTCAACTACCGCATCAGCAAGGACGGCTGGAAGGCCGTGTGCGACACCAACCCGCAGTATGCGACTCCGTTCAAGGACGGCTCGACCCTCGACGGATGTGTGACCGTTCCCGAGAACGTCACCCGCGTCGACTACTCGGTGCTGAGCGACACTGCGAAGCGCGACCACCTGCTGGACCTCCTGGGTTACCAGCAGTAATCACGACACCATCCGCCGTCGGTGGGCCGGCCCGGGACTCCGGCCGGTCCACCGACGGACGGCGCGACGACCGAGGAAGAGGATCGACGGTGACCGACGTTCGAATCAATGCGAGCTCCCTGGCCAAGACCTACAAGCGCGCGGGCGGTGAAATCGTCAACGCCCTGGACCACGTCGACCTCGCGGTCGAGGCGGGCGAATTCGTCGTGCTGCTCGGACCGAGCGGCTGTGGCAAGACCACCCTCCTGCGATCGATCGCGGGGCTCGAGACGCCCGAGTCGGGCGAGATCTCCGTCGACGGCCGCCCCGTCTACGCGTCGGCGCGCTCGCTCAACATCCCGCCGGAGCGCCGCAACATCAACATGATGTTCCAGTCCTACGCGTTGTGGCCGCACATGACCGTGTTCCAGAACGTGGCCTACCCGCTTGTCTCGAACAAGGTGCCCAAGAGCCAGATCGCCGACAAGGTGGAAGCGGTGCTCGCCCGGGTCGGCATCCCCGAACTCGCGGAGTCGCATCCGGCAGACCTCTCCGGCGGCCAGCAGCAGCGCGTGGCTCTCGCCCGCGCCCTCGTGTTCGACCCGAGCTGCATCCTCTTCGACGAGCCACTGTCGAACGTCGACGCGAAGGTGCGCGAGCAGTTGCGCATCGAACTCGTCGACATGCATCGGAAGATGCGCTTCTCGGCTCTCTACGTGACCCACGACCAGACCGAGGCCATGCAATTGGCCGACCGGCTCGTGGTCATGCGCAAGGGACGTATCGAGCAGCAGGGCCGCCCGGAGGAGATCTACCGTCGTCCGGTCAACCGGTACGTCGCGAACTTCATCGGCGTCTCCAACGAGGTGCTCGGCACCGTCGTCGAGGTCGCGACCGACCACCTCGACATCGCGACCGGCGTCGGCACCATCCGCACCCGCCGCATCGACGGATTCGCGGTCGGTGACGAGGTGGCGCTCATCCTGCGCCCCGAGGCGCTCCACATCCACGAGACGGCTCCCGCATCCGGCACCAACAGCTGGACCGCGACCGTCCAGACGGAGATGTTTGCCGGCTCGCACACCGAGTACGTCGTGTCTGCGGGTGACGCAACCATGCAGATCTGGGACTCCGCACGATCGGGGTTCTACGCGGCCGGCAGCGAGATCACCGTGACCGTCGCCGCCGACGACGTGCACGTCGTCCCCCGAGGGGACGCCTGATGGGCTGGCCCAGCGATCCCACGAGGAAGTACGTCGGCCCGCTCCGCGGCCTGAAGGTGGTCGACCTCTCGCGCATCATCGCGGGACCGCTTACGAGTCTCTACCTCGCCGATCTCGGCGCCGATGTGATCAAGGTCGAGCGACCCACAGGCGATGAGATGCGCGGATACGGCCCCAGCAAGTGGCAGGGCGTCGGGACGACCTTCCTGGCGATCAACCGCAATAAGCGCAGCATGGTCCTCGACTTGAACCGAGCCGAGGAGCGCGAGATCCTGCTCGAACTCCTCGCCGATGCGGATGTGCTCATCGAGAGTTTCCGTCCCGGCATCATGACCCGCTGGGGACTCGACGACGCGAGCCTGCGCGAGGTCAATCCGCGGCTCATCTTCTGCTCGATCACCGGCTTCGGCAGCGACGGCCCCGCCGCGGGGCTTGGTGCGAACAACCTCATCGCCGAGGCGTTCGGCGGGTCCACGAGCGTCTCCGCCGAGATCCAGGCGTCACGGCTGCGCACGGGTCCGCCGATGACCGACTTCTTCACGGGCACGTCGACAGCTCTCGCGATCATGGCGGCGGTCATGCTGCGTGAGCAGACAGGCGAGGGATCCCGAGTGACCAGCTCGCTGCTCGAGTCGCAGACCACCATGGTGAGCGCCTACATCCTCGGCTACCTCGCCACCGGCGTCGACCCCTCGCCCGAGGCTGGCCTGCCGTTCACGGTCCCCAATCAGTCGTTCACCGCGGGCGATGGGCTCAAGTTCGTCCTCGCCGTCAACAGCGAGGACATGTGGCAGCGGATGTGCCGTGCCATCGACAAGCCCGAGTGGTTGGAGCGCCCCGAATACGCAAGTAACGCCCTGCGCATGCAACGGCAACAGGAGATCATCGAGCAGCTCGACGCGATCGTCGCCGAGCGACCGCGCGACCACTGGATCGCGGCGTTCGCCGAGCAGCGGGTCACTGCGAGCCCCATCAACTCGGTCGCCCAGCTCGTCGCGCATCCGCAGTTCGCCGAGCTCGAACTGCTGCAGGACATGACCGGGGGCGACATCAAGGGCCTCCGGACGGTGCGGCCGCCGTTCTCGATCTCCGGGCTCCCATGGTCGGAGGTGCCGCATGTGGCTCCGCCTGCGCTCGGTGCCGATACCGACACGATCAAGGAGGCGCTGCGGTGAACGCGACGGATGCGACCAGGGCGATCGGTGTCGGCCGCGCAAGCAAGCGCCGACTCAGCGCCTTCGAGTGGGTGAGCCTCGGTCTCGGCGGCCTGATGGCGGCGATCTTCCTCTACACCGTCTTCATGGTGCTCTTCCGCTCGTTCTGGGTGGACGGGCGACTCGACTTCGCCGGGTTCCTCGCGGCGTTCCAGTTGCGCGGGCTGTGGACGGCAGTCACGAACACGGTCATCATCGTCGTCATCGCGGGTGCGATCTCGGTGGTCATCGGCACTCTGATGGCGTGGCTCAACGAGCGCACGGATGCGCGGATGGGCGTGCTGGGCACCGTTCTTCCGATCGTGCCCCTGCTGCTGCCTCCGATTGCCTTGAGCATCGGCTGGTACACCCTCACCGAGCGCACGGTCGGCTATCTCAACTCCGCGATCCGCGGCGTCATGCCGTGGATCGGAGACACGGGACCCTTCGACATCGCGACCTGGCCTGGCCTCATCATGGTCTACGTCCTCTACGAGGTCCCGTTCGTCTACCTCACCGTCTCCGCGGCATTCCGCAACGTGAACCCGGCCCTCGAGGAGGCGTCGCGGGTGAGCGGTGCGGGACGCATCCGCACCCTCTTCAAGGTGTCGCTGCCGGCAGTGCGTCCGGCGATCGCCGCCTCGTTCCTGCTCGTCACACTCTCGGCGTTCGCACTGTACTCGGTGCCCGTGATCATCGGAACCGCCGCGAAGATCGATGCGCTACCCGTGTTCATCGTTCAGCTGATCCGCGCCACGACGCCGTCGAAGACGACCGAGGCGACCTCGATCAGCCTCATCATGATGACGATCCTGTTCCTCCTCTGGCTCGTCCAGCAGCGGATCTCGCGCGGTCGCAACTTCGACAAGATCGGCGGCAAGGCGACGGCGGTGTCCCTCGTGCGGCTCGGCGCCTGGAAGCTGCCGGCGCGAATCCTGATGTTCGGGTACGTGGCGCTCGCCTCCGTGCTGCCGCTCATCGGTCTCGTGATCCTGTCGCTGTCCAAGTTCTGGGGCAAGACGATCGACTGGGGCAACCTGAGTTTCGACAACTACGTCACGCTGCTCGTGACCGACGTCAACTCGCGCACCTCGCTCATCAACAGCCTCGGGCTCGGCTTCGTGGGGGCGACGCTCGGAATGGCGATCGCGGCGATCATCATGACCCAGGCCGCCGCGTCCGGTGGATGGTTCAAGAAGTTCCTCTCCTTCGTCACCACGGCTCCCGGCGCGGTGCCGCACATCATCCTCGCGATCGGCATCCTCGCCGGCTTCTCCGGCTCTCCGTTCTTCCTGTACGGGACGGTCATCATCCTGCTGGTGGCCTACGTCGTCATGAACCTGCCCCAGGCGTCGCTGCAGGCGGGATCGGCGATCCAGCAGATCGGCGGCGAGCTCATGGAGGCGTCCTCGATGTCGGGCGCGAGTCGCAGTCGAACGTTCTGGCGGGTGACCTTCCCGCTCATGCTGCCGGGGCTGGCATCCGGCTGGGCGATGCTCTTCGTGCTGATGGTCGGCGACCTGACCGCATCCGCGCTGCTCGCGGGCAGCCGTAACCCGGTCGTCGGATTCGTGATCCTCGGCATCTGGGAGAACGGCCTCGTTGTGCGGCTCGCCGCTCTCGCGGTCGTGCTCTGCCTCATCTGCGGAACCGTGATCTGCGCGGCGCTCATCCTCGCCAGGCAGCTCGGCAAGACGACGACGTCGCGAAAGAAGAAAGGGAGCAAGCGATGAGCATCACGGAGGTCGACACCACCGCTCGGGGTTACTACTTCGACGACCTTGCCGAGGGACAGCGTTTCACGAGTGCGGCGCGGACCATCACCGAGACGGATGTCGTGAACTTCGCGGGCCTGAGCGGTGACTTCAACCCCATCCATCTCGACCGTGAGCTCGCCGCGAGCGGCGCATACGGTCAGCGTGTCGCACATGGAGTGCTCGGCATCTCCGTCGTGACCGGCTTCATCGACGCCATGGGGATCTTCCGCGAGGCGATGGTCGCCATGCTCTCGATCGACAACTGGAAGTTCACCGCACCGGTGTTCATCGGCGACACCGTGCACATCGTGCTGACGATCGACGGTCTCCGCCGCACGAGCAGTGGACTCACCGGCATCGTCACGCGGGGGATCCAGCTCATCAAGCAGGACGGCACCGTCTGCCAGGAGGGGAAGATCACCGTCATGGTCCGCACCCGGGCATCGCTCGAAGCCTGAGCGTCATGAGCAGCGCACCCTCGTCGACTGTCAGCCGACAGCTCGTCTCGACCGCACGGCGGCTTCTCGCGGCAGTCGACGATTCACGTCGGACACGTGCCGTCGAGCTGCTGCGCGACTCGATCGGCATCACGCTCGCCGCTACAGCGACATCGGATGTCGCGCGGAGCGCCGCGCGGGGAATCGCGACGGGTGCCCGCGGTGACTGCACGGCATGGGGTGTGCCGGAGAAGCTGCCTCCTGCGGCGGCGGCATTCGCCAACTCGGCTGCGGCACACGCCCTCGACTTCGACGACACGCACGACCTCGCACGGCTGCATACGACGACCGTGGTCTTCCCGGCCGCGCTCGCCATGGCGGAGCTGTGCGACCGGACCGGTGCGGAGCTGATCGACGCGTTTGTCGTCGCCTCCGAGCTGAGCTGTCGGATCGGGCTCGCGGCCAAGCCCCAGGGAACCGGGCCGACCTCGCACTGGTTCATGACCCAGCTCGTGGGGTACTTCGGTGCGGCCCTCGCAGCGGGGCTCGTGGGAGGGCTGGATGACGACCAGCTGGTCTCGGCGCTCGGAATCGCGCTGTCGCAAGCTGCAGGAGCCAAACAGGCGGCCGTCGGGACCGGGAGCAACCTGCGGGCGATCTATCCGGCATTCGCTGCGTCAGGCGGTGTGACCGCGGTTCAGCTTGCGCAATCCGGATTGGTCGGTCCCCCCGCATCGCTGGAAGGTGTCGCCGGCCTGTGGCCGGCCTTCATGGGGGCCGAGCTGAGCGCAGAGGTGCTCGCGGAGCTCACCCAGTTGGACGGCTGGGAGTTCGACAGCATCGCGATCAAGCCGTGGCCCTCGTGTCGGATGGCGCATCCGTACATCGACGCAGTGCTCTCGCTCCCGGTGGTTGACACGCTCCCGGATGATGTCGTGATCGGGGTCAACGCATCCGCACACCGGCTCTGCGTCCCCGAGGGTGACCGTCGTCGCCCGATGACCCTCCCAGATGCCTGCTTCAGCGTGCCGTTCATGACCGCGGTGGCGATCGTGCACCGGCACGTCGATCTCGCACTGCTCGGCCCGGAGATTCTCGAAGACGGCCGAGTGCTCGAGGTCGCAGCGCGGGTACGTGCAGAGATCACGATCGAGGACGGGCCCGGCAACCCGGCGGGCACGGTGGCGATCGCGACCGGAGGGCGACGCCTCGAGGCGACGGGAAGTCCCGCACCGAGCGCGAGCCCGGAGGCCATCCGCGCCAAGTTCGACGACTGCCTCTCTCGAGCGGGGTCGGCGGATGCGTCCGGAAGCGTGTGGAGGGCCGTGGGGCACCTCGCCTCCAGCAGCGTGCGTCAATTCGTGCAGGACATTATTGCGGCGACGTCGACCGGCGCCGCCGCCCATAGCGAGCAGTGAAGGAGCTGTCGTGGAACTCGAGACGATGAAGCTGGAGGTGGCGGATCACATCGCCACCGTGACGATCGACCGTCCTCCGGTGAACGCCCAGAACGGGCAGTTCCGCCGTGAGATCCTCGCGCTCTTCGACGAGCTCAGCGTGCGCGACGACGTGCGGGTTGTCATCCTCACTGGCGAAGGATCGATCTTCTCGGCCGGTGCAGATATCAAGGAGCGCGGTTCGCTCGTCGCCTCTCCGGGGGAGTATCTCGGCCACAACCGGATCACCCGCGAGAGCTTCTTCGCGATGACGGATTGCTCCAAGCCGGTCATCGCGGCGATCAATGGCGCCTGCATCGGCGCCGGGTACGCCCTGGCGGCGAGCTGCGACATCCTGATCGCGTCCGAGGATGCGTGGGTGCAGATGCCCGAACTCGACCGCGGACTGGCCGGCGGCGCGAAGTTCCTCTCGATGCACTTCACCCGCTCGCGCTCGCGGTTGCTCTTCTTCACCGGCCGCAAGATCAGCGCCGCCGAGATGTACCGCATCGGCGCGATCGACGAGGTCACCGCCCCCGATGAGCTCATGCCTATGGCGCGGCAGATCGCGCAGGAGATCGCCGAGAAGAGCCCGCTTGCCATCAAGAAGGCGAAGCTGTCGTTCAACGTCGCCGAGTCGATGCCGCACCTCGAGGGCTACCGCTACGAGCAGACCGTCACGCTCGAACTCGCCGACAGCAGCGACGCCACCGAGGCACGGCAGGCCTTCCTGGAGAAGCGCGCACCCGTCTTCACCGGGAAGTGACCGTGATGCTTCTCGAGGGACGGACGACCGTCATCACAGGTGCCGCCGGCGGTCTCGGCTGGGCGATCGCGCGCCGCTTCGCGGAGGAAGGCTCTCGCATCGTGCTTTCGGACGTGCGGCTCGACGCTGCCGAGGAGCGGGTCGAGCGGTTGCGCGGTCTCGGTTTCGAGGCGGTCGCGGTCGGATGCGATGTGACGCAGGAGGAACAGGTCTCGGCGCTTACCGCATCCGCCGTCTCCGCGTTCGGCGGCATCGACGTGTTCATCAACAATGCGGGGCTCACGCGCGACAACGTGCTCCGCAAGATGAGCCTCGACGACTTCCGCTTCGTGATGGACGTGCACCTCGTAGGTGCCTGGCTCGGCACCCGTGCAGCCGTCGCAGCGATGCGTGAGGGTGGAGCCGGCGGCTCCATCATCAACATGTCGTCGATCTCCGGCAAGGTCGGCAACCCCGGCCAGACCAATTACAGCGCGGCGAAAGCCGGGATGGTGGGTCTCACGAAGGCGGCCGCCAAAGAGGTCGGCCGGTATGGCATCCGCGTCAACGCACTGCAGCCGGGGCTGATCGATACCGAGATGACCGCGACGATGGATCAGGCGGCGCTCGCTGCGGGCGTGGCCGCGGTCCCGCTCGGCAGGATCGGGACTCCGGACGAAGTCGCCGACGGCGCTCTGTTCCTCGCGAGCGACCTGTCGAGCTACATCACCGGCACGGTCATCGAGATCACCGGCGGCAGGAACATCTGAGTCGGACCGTGGGCATGGCAAGGATGACGAGATGAGGGTCGTCGACGACGTCGCGGCCGCCGTGGACCGGATTCACGACGGAGCGACAGTGATGATCGGCGGATTCGCAACGGCGGGGCAGCCGTTCGAGCTGATCCGCGGACTGATCGAACGCGGAACACGCGATCTCGTCGTCATCGCGAACAACGCAGGCAACGGCGATGCGGGGGTCGCGGGACTCATCGCGCGGGGACGGGTGCGCAAGATCATCTGCTCGTTCCCTCGTCAGCCCGACTCCTACCATTTCGATGACGCCTACCGTGCCGGACGGATCGAGCTCGAACTCGTCCCCCAGGGCACACTCGCCGAGCGGATCCGCGCGGGCGGCGCCGGGATCGGCGGCTTCTTCACCCGCACCGGATACGGCACCGCGCTCGGCGAGGGCAAGGAGACGCGAGTCATCGACGGCCACGGCTACGTGCTCGAGACCCCGCTGACCGCCGACGCCGCGCTCATCCGTGCCGACGTCGCGGATCTCCGCGGCAACCTGACCTACCGCAAGACGGCGCGCAACTTCGGGCCGGTGATGGCGACCGCGGCGCGGGAGACGATCGCGGAGGTGCGGCGCGTCGTGCCCGCGGGAGAGATCGACCCGGAGGCCGTCGTCACCCCCGGGATCTACGTCGACACGGTCGTTGCGGCCGCGCCCATCGACGTGAGGAGGAACCCCCTTGCCGGCTGAACGCCTCAGCAGGCCCGACCTCGCTGCGCTCGTGGCCCGCGCCATCCCCCGCGGTTCGTATGTCAACCTCGGCATCGGACTGCCCACGCTCGTGTCCGACCACCTGCCCCCCGATTCGGAGATCATCCTGCAGACCGAGAACGGTCTGCTCGGTATGGGTCCCGCTGTCGACGGCGACGAGGCCGACTACGACCTCGTGAATGCGGGCAAGACGCCCGTGCGGGCGCTTCCCGGAGCCGCTTACTTCCATCACGCCGACTCCTTCGCGATGATGCGCGGCGGCCACCTCGACGTGTGCGTACTCGGCGCCTTCCAGGTGTCGACGACCGGCGACCTCGCCAACTGGCACACGGGTGATCCGGATGCGATCCCCTCCGTCGGCGGCGCCATGGACCTCGCCGTCGGGGCACGGGAGGTCTACGTGATGATGGAGCTCTTCACGAGCTCCGGTGAGCCGAAGCTCGTGCCGCAGCTCAGCTACCCCGTGACCGGGTACCGCTGCGTCACCCGGGTCTTCACCCCTGTCGCGAGCTTCACGCTCGGCGCGGGCGCCCCGATCGTCAACGCCCGCTACGGGATCGGCGCGGGCGAGCTCGAGGACCGCCTCGGGATCCCGATCGTCTTCGACGAGAACGACTGACACCCCCCGACATGGCGAGGAGGCCATCTGTGACGACATCGCGCGAGTTCCCCGACCTCGGCGCCCTGCTGAACCCCGCATCAGTGGTGGTGGTGGGCGCGTCAGCGAAGCCCGGCAGCTTCGGCGGCGAGACGCTGAAGAACCTGCAGCGCTTCGGGTACGGGGGGAGGCTGTACGCCGTGAACCCGAAGGGCGGCGAGATCGAGGGGATCACCGCTCACACCGACGTCGCCTCACTCCCCGAAGCGCCCGACCTCGCAATCCTGTCGGTGCCGGTCACCGCGCTGCTGGGCGCGATCGAGGAATGCGTCACGAGGGGCATCCGCGCCGGGATCGCCTACGCCGGCGGTCTGCGGGAGACCGGCCCGGATGGGGCGCGCCTCCAGCAGGAGATCGCCGACTACTGTGCGCGGAAGGGTTTCGTGCTCAACGGGCCCAACGGGCTCGGTGTCGTCAACCTCGCCGAGTCCCTCGTGGCGACGTTCTCGACCCAGATGGCGAGCCTCAGCTCGCTCACGCCCGGTCCCATCTCCATCGTCAGCCAGAGCGGCGGCATCGCGACCAACCTGATGAAGCTCATCGACGAGGCCGGCTTCGGCACGCGAATGCTGGTCAGCACGGGCAACGAGGCGGTCATCGGCACGGCAGACGTCATCGCGGCGTTGGCCGCCGACGAGGGGACCCGCGTCATCGCGATCTACGCCGAGGGCATCGACGACGGACCGCGCTTCATCCGCTCGCTCGAGCTGGCCCGTGACAGCGGCACGTCGGTCGTCATGATCAAGTCCGGCACGACCCAGGCCAGCGCGGCCGCGGCGAAGGCCCACACCGGCGCGATGACGGGTGAGGACAGGGTCTTCGACCACATCGTGCGTCAGCTCGGCGTCATCCGCGTCGACTCGGTGCAGGAGCTGCTCGAGACGAGCGTGCTGCTCGCCGGACGCAGCCGGCGAGCAGAGTTCTCGGGCGGCGGCCTCGGGGTCGCCACGATCGGCGGCGGCAACGGGGTGATGGCGATCGACCGGGCATCCTCGCTCGGGCTTCCCGTGCCTGCCCTCGACGCGAGCGCGAAGGAGCGTCTCTCGGAGCTTCTCGTGGAGGTCGCAACCGCCTCGAACCCCGTCGACCTCACACCCGCGAGCTTCTTGCGACAGGACGCCTTCGAGCGTCTCCCCCAGGTGTTCGGGGCGCTCGCCGCATCCGAGGGGGTGGACGTGCTGCTGCTGCTCATCGGTTCGATGGCTGCGCGAGCCGACGCCATCACGACGATGCTCGAGGAGTTCGCCCGCGAGGTCGACGTGCCGATCGTGGTGGCCTGGCCGCCTCCTCCGCCCGGCGTCGCGGAGCGCCTGGCACGCGCCGGCATCGCGATGTATGCGGATGTGGTGCGGGCGGTCGAGGCGATCGCACGGGTCGCCGCACGAGTGCCCTCGCCCGCCGAGGGCGGCGCGCCGATGGATGCGGTGTCCGCGTGGGGCGATGTCGGCGCGGGGGAGACCGCACCCTTCGTGCTCTCCGAGGACCGCGCGGCAGCGCTGCTGGGCGACTTCGGCATCCCCGCGGCTGCCAGCCGACTGGTGGCCACCGCGGACGACGCGGTGCGCGCCGCAGCCGAATTCGGCTATCCGATCGCGCTCAAGGGCATCAGCCCGCAGATCACGCATCGTGCCGCCGTCGGCGCACTCGCGCTCGACATCCGCGACGAGGCCGAGCTGCGCGCCGAGTACGCGCGGATCGCGGGCGTCGCGACGGCGCTCGACGCCGAGCTCGAGGGGCAGCTCGTCGAGAAGATGTACGCGGGCCGCATCGAGGTGCTCGCCTCGATCTTCCGCGACCCCGTGTTCGGCCCGGTCATCTCGGTGGGAAGCGGCGGTGTTCTCACCGAGCTCATCGACGACATCCGGATCTCGCCCGCGCCTGTCGACGAGACGCAGGCCCTCGAAATGCTGCACTCGCTCAAGGTCGTCGAGAAGTTCGGCGGGCCCGGCTACGCCGACGCTCTCGCCGAGACGGCGCGGCACATCGCGGCCCTGTCCGCCCAAGCCACGGTCGCACCGTGGGCCGGCTACACCCTCGAGGTCAACCCGCTCAAGATCAGCGAGGCGGGACCCGTCGCGGTCGACGCTCTGTTGATCGTCGACCACCACTGAACCCCCGGAAACACAAGGAGAGAAATGTCTTTGCAACTCGAGCAATTCCGATTCGAGGTCGAGGACGGCATCGCGACCGTCACGATGGACCGCCCGCCGGTCAATGCGCACAACCAGCAGACCCGCCGCGAGATCATCGACGTCTTCGACCACCTGGGCGACCGCGACGATGTGCGCGTCATCATCTTGACCGCGACCGGCAAGTACTTCAGTGCGGGCGCCGACATCAAGGAGCGGGTCGGCCTCGTGCAGGAGCCCGGCGACTACCAGCGCAATAACCGTCTCGGGCGCGAATCGTTCTTCGCGATCGCCGACTGCCTCAAGCCCGTCATCTGCGCGGTCAACGGCCCCGCCCTCGGTGCGGGTGTTGCGATCATGTTCTGCTCCGACATCATCCTGACCACCGACGACACCTACATCCAGATGCCGGAGATCAACGTCGGGCTCTCGGGCGGCCAGCGCTTCCTCATCGAGCACCTCGGGCGCTCGATGGCGCGCCGGATGTACCTGACAGCGGCGCGTGTCAGTGCGCAGGAGCTGCAGCGGATCCGTGTCATCGAGGACTGCGTTCCCCGTGAGGAGCTCATGACGAAGGCCCGCGAGATCGCGGCCGAGATCGCCAGCAAGGACCCGCAGGCCGTGCAGCTGACGAAGCGCGCATTCAACGCCGTCGAGCACATGTCGATGAAGGACGGTTACCGCTTCGAGCAGAACATCACGGTCGACCTCTCGCGCACCGATTACGCGAAGAACGCCCAGCGCGCCTTCGCCGAGCGCAAGCGCGACGCGAAGTAGGACGCCGGTGGCTCGGTCCGTCGTGGTGCCCGGTGCGGGCGAGGTCGTCGACCTCGACGCACGGCTGTGCCGCGTGCGGATCGAGCTGCCGGGCCACAGCATCGGCCACCTGAACTCGTACGTGTACCGCACGGATGACGGGCTGCTCGTGATCGATGTGCCGTGGGATGCTCCGGGGAGCGCCGAGAACTACCTACGGCTTCTCGAGGCGGCGGGGCTCGACGTGCACGCCATCCGCACGATCCTCGTGACGCACTATCACTCGGACCACTGGGGGATCGCGGGGCGGTTGCGCGCGCTGAGCGGCGCCCGTGTCGGTCTGCATCGGCTCGACGCGTGGAACCTGGTTCGTCGCTTCGACGACGGGCGCGGATTCGCGCGTGATCTGCGGGCCTGGCTCGAGCTGGTCGGCGCCGACGATCGCGCGACGGACATCGCGATGCACCAGGCCTTCGACCTCGTCGGACAGGACGGCCACCTGCGCCCCGACTTCCTGATCGCCGACGGCGAGCTGCTTCACCAGGGTGGGGTGTCTCTTCGGGCACTGCACACGCCCGGCCACACCTCGGGCCACCTCGCCTTCGCCGACCTCGAGCGCTCCGTCGTGTTCACCGGCGACCACATCTACCGACGTCGGCGTGGAACCGCCTCGACGCGCCTCTACTCGTCCGCGGATCCGATGGGCGACTTCTGGCGTGCCAACGACGCGCTCCTCGCGCTGGCGCCGCGCACCGTGCATCCGGCCCACGACGAGTCGTTCGATGATCTCCCGGCCCGCCTCGACGAGCTGCGTGGGGTGGCGGCGCGGCACCTCGAGCAGATCCTGTGGATCGCCGATCGGCCGCGGTCGGCGGCCGATATCGCGCGTGAGGTGCCGCGATCACGCGCATGGCATGAGCTCGGCGACACCGCCGTGCTCACCGCGATCGGTGAGACGCACGCCTACCTGATCGATGCCGCGGCGCGCGGACTCGTGCGCCGAATCCCGGGTCCCCCTGAACTCTGGGTTCGCGATGACGCGGGTCCCGAGCATCCGGGCGACGCCCATGACCCCCGCGCGGCCTGATGGTCGGGCGATGACGGAGAGGAACAGAGAATGAGCGAGATCGAGATCCCACGCCGGATGACGGCAGCCGTGTTGACCGGGAGCGAGCCGCGGCTGACCACCATGGAGATCGACGTGCCGGTCCCCCGCGCGGGTGAGGCGCTCGTGCGGATGGTCGCGTGCGGCGTCTGCCACACCGACCTGCACGTCATGAAGGGCGAAGTCGGCTTCCCCCGCCCCGCCGTCATGGGGCACGAGATCAGTGGTCGGATCGTGTCGCTGGGCGAAGGCACCGCCGACACCCGCGGACTTTCGGTGGGGGACGCCGTGGTCGGGGCCTTCATCATGCCGTGCGGCACCTGCGCCGAGTGCGAGCGCGGCCGCGACGACATGTGTGCCAACTTCTTCGCCCAGAACCGGCTCAAGGGCACGCTCTACGACGGGGAGAGCCGCCTCGCGATGCCCGACGGCTCGTTCCTCGCGATGTACTCGATGGGCGGCCTCGCGGAGTACGCGGTCGTCCCGCTCACCGCCCTCGTCTCGCTTCCTGCCGGACTCGATCCGGTCGCCGCGGCGGTGCTCGGTTGCGCCGCCTTCACCTCCTACGGTGCCGTGAACCGGGCCGGACAGGTGCAGAAGGGCGATGTCGTCGCGGTGGTGGCCGTCGGAGGCATCGGCAGCGGCATCATCCAGACCGCCCGTGCCGCCGGCGCGGACACGGTCATCGCGGTCGACGTCGCCGATGACAAGCTCGAGGCCGCCCGCGCACTCGGGGCAACGCACACCGTCAACTCACGCGAGACGGACGCGGTCGCCGCCGTCCGCCAGATCACCGGCGGGCGAGGGGTCGATGTGGCGTTCGAGGCGCTCGGTCGTGCCGAGACCTTCCAGCAGGGGGTCGGGATGCTCGCGGACGGCGGCCGGATGGTCGCAGTCGGCATCGCGGCCGGCTCCACTGTCGTGCCGATCGAGATCACCCCTCTCGTGCGGCGCGGGTACACGATCGTCGGTTCTTTCGGGGCTCGCACCCGCGAGGACCTGCCGGCGGTTGTCGACCTCGCGGCACGCGGCGGCTTCGACGTCGACGGCCTCGTCACCCGCCGTTTCCCGCTCGAGCAGGCCGACGAGGCCTATCAGGCTCTCGCGCGCGGAGAGATCACGGGGCGCGCCGTGATCGACTTCGGCGTCGAGCGCTGAGCCCGCGCGCCGAGCGCGGCCCGTGCCGATGACGCGACGGATGCGGAGCACCCCCGCAGCGAGCGAGGTGCTGCAGACAGCGTTCGCGGTGATCATGCTGTGCACGATGGCGGCGGTCGCGGTCTCGGTGTTCATCCCCGAGGTGAACTACATCGCGGGTGCCCTGGCGCTGCTGGCCATGGTCGGCGGCATCCTGATCGCGGCGCGACGTACACGGATCGTGGCGCTCATCATCGCGGGCGTCGGCACGACGGCGCTGCTCGTCGCCTGGCTGGGTTTCGGCCTCGACCCGTCACCGAGCGTGCTGCTCGATCTGAATCAGGACTTCATCACGATGATCGCGGCTGTCGGGCTGCTGCGCCTCATCGCGGTATCGGGCGATGCGACGCCGCGCCTGCGTGGTCGCGCTGCGCTCGTCCGCACGGGCTGGGTGGTGCACCTGGTGGGGTCGGTGATCAACGTCGTGGTCGTGGGCCTCGCGGCCGATCGTCTGCGGGTAGGTGGGCGTCTCGCTCTCGCAGACGCCTCGTTGCTCTCGCGCAGCTTCATGACGGCATCCATCTGGACTCCGTTCTGGGTGGCGCCCGCGGTCGCCGCGAGCCGTGTCGGTGAGACGAATCTTCTCGGATACACCGCCATCGGCTTCTGCATCGGGATGGGGCTCACAGCGATATTCGCGCTCGACAACGCCCGTGCCCGCACCGCTGAGGAACTGCGCGCGTTCACCGGGTACACCCTGTCCTGGCGCTCGGCGGTCGTCCCGATGGTGCTCGTCGTGCTCATCGCGATCGCTCACACCGTGTTTCCGGACACGTCTGTTCCGCGGCTCGTCGTCGTCGCGGTCGTGCTCGTCGTCGTGGTGGCGCTGATCCCCCGCGAGGGTGTGCGCGCCCTCCCGGCGGTCGTCGGCTACGGCGTGCGCAACTTCGCGTCCAACCGCTCCGAGACGAGCATTCTGACGTCCGCGGGCCTGCTCACGACCGGATTGCTGGCTCTTCAGACGGTCACCCATTTCGCGTTGCCGGTCGCGGAGTTCAGCGGGTGGACCGCGTGGCTGGTCGTGGTCTTCATCACGGTGCTGTCGCTGGCCGGGGTGCACCAGTTCATCACCTTCTCGATCGCCGCGAGCGTCATCGTTCCGCTCCAGCCCGAGCCCACCCTCTTCATCCTCTCCTCGACGATGGGGTGGGCGATCGGTTCGATCGTGGGGCCGCTGTCCGGGATCGCCAACTTCCTCAACGGTCAGTACGGAGTGCGGAATCTCGAGTTGGTCCGATCGAACCTGCCTGCCGCGGCGGTCGGTCTCATCGTCGCGCTCCCGGTCCTGATGCTCATCGACGTCACGCTGTAGCGTGCGGGAGCCGCGGCCCCCGCCGCGCCCGCCGCAGTCGGCGCCATGCCGGTCCCGCATCCGCGTTCCGTCGCGCGCTCGGCATACCCTGGCACCATGACGAGCCAGCAGCCGGGCCGCCTCCCCGCGTCGGTGTACCGTCGGCGACGGATCGTCGTGGGCCTCGCCGTGCTCGCGGTGATCGTGGTGATCGTGCTGCTGATCGTGCGTCCGGGAGGCGAGCAGAAGGCGGCGCCGGGCGACACCGAGACGCCGAAGGCCTCCGCATCCGTACCGGCGGCCGTCGACGAGAGCACGCCGTGCGACCCCGCGGTGATCACGCTCACCCCGGTGACCGACAAGGCCAGTTACGAGGCGGGCGAGACCCCGATGATCTCGATGACGATCGTCAACTCGGGCGCCGTGGCGTGCACCTTCGACGTCGGCACGGATGTGCAGCTCTACGAGATCGTGAGCGGCTCCGACCCCATCTGGAACTCGCGCGACTGCCAGCAGCAGCCGACACCGCTCCAGCAGGTGCTCGACCCGGGCGTCGAGCTCACCACGACACCGTTCGGCTGGGACCGCACCCGCTCATCCGCCGACACCTGCGACAGCGCCCGGCCTCCGGTGACCGCGGGCGGGGCGACCTACCGGCTCTCGGTGTCGCTCGGTGAGGCCGAGTCCGCGAGCGACACCCCGTTCATGCTGCACTGAGACGCGCGCGGGCGGTGACCGGATGCGATAGCGTCGCCTCACCGGAGCCCGATGCCTGAGACCACCACCCTCGACGCGCCTGGCGAGAGGGGCATGCCCGCCCCCGTCTCGCTGCTGCGGCGTGCCGTCGCCTGGGTCGGGGTCGTGGGCATCTCGGCGGCCGCCGCGATCGGGCTCGCCCTCGCCGACGTCGCCCCGCCGTCCGCCGCGGGCGGTGCCGCGGCCGCCTTCGTGCCGCCCGACGGTGCCGTCGCCCTCGTGACGGCGGACGACGGCAGCCGCACCGTGCACGAGCACGCCCGCGACACGGGACCGTCGATCCTGCTCGAGGCGCCCGCGCTCGCCGCCGCCCACTTCTTCAACGACTACAGCGAGGAGCAGCTGCGGCTCGCGCAGTTGTGGCGCGAGACCGTCGCCTCGCCCGACGACGCGACCGTCGCCCAGACGGCGGGCGTCTACCTGCTCGACGCCCGCGGTGTCTCGCTGCTCACCTCGACCGGCGGGGAGGTGGGGTTCACCTACACGCCCGGGCTCGTCGTGCTGCCCGCGGATGCGGCACCCGGCACGCGCTGGGAGGGGGAGGGCACGGCGCTCCCCGGCGAGCTTCTCGACTACTCGATGAGCGGCGAGCTCACGGCGGCGGACGAGCCGGGCTGCATCCTGGCGTCGACGAGTGTCAGCTACGTCGACCCGTCGACGGACGCCGAGCTGGTGCGCGTCGAGGAGGAGGCGACCTGGTGCCCCGGCCGCGGGGTGGTCGCGGATGTGCAGCGTGTCGGGGAGGAGACCTTCAGCGTCGTGAGCGGCGAGCTGCCGGGCGATCTCGCATCCGCGGCGCTGCGGACCGCGCCGTCGACACCCGACTGGAGCGGGGCGGCGGACTGGCGTGCCCGCAGCCTCACCTTCCGTCTGCTCGACCCCAGCTACGGGGAGTCCGTGCTCGGCTCGCCGATGGACGGGCCGGTCGCGACGCTGGCCGACGGCACCCTCGTGAGCTCCGCGTCGAGCCGGCTCTCCGGGTTCTCGTTCGACGGCACCACGGCGACGCGCGTCTGGCAGGCGGCGCCCGGCGGGGACCTCATCGGCCTCTCGGCGGTCGGCGACGTCGCGCTCGCCGCGACCACCGAGCGGCGGCTCGTGGCCTACGACGCGCGCGGGCTGCGCCTGTGGTCGCTCGTGTTCCCGGATGCGGTGCTCGCCACCCCGACCGCGACGGGCGACGGCGACGTGGTCGCGGTGAGCATCGACGGCACGGTGCGCCGGGTCGACCTCGCCACGGGCGAGCCGGTGTGGTCGGTCGAGCTGCGCACCGACGTGGATGCCGCCCCCGCGGTGGTGGGCGACCTCGTGGTGCTCGTGGATCGCGGGGGTGTCGTCACGGCGCGCGCGCTCGCGGACGGCACCGACCGCTGGAGCACCGAGCTGCCCGACGCCGGCGTCGTGGCCGCCGCGGGCCGCACGCTCGCCGCGCAGTCGATGCGGGGCTCGGTGTGGCTGCTCGACCCCGACGACGGCACGGTGCGCTGGCGGGCGCGGCAGTTCGGCGTCGGCCAGCGTCTCGTGGTGATCGACGGGCTCGTCGTGTCGCAGACCGATGAGGGGACCGAGGCCTGGCACGCGCAGAGCGGCGAGCTGCTGTGGTCGGATGCCGGGACCGAGGGGCTGCTCACCGACGGCTCGCGCGTCGTGGTCGCCGGCGTCGACCGGATGTCGGTGCGCTCCGCCGACGGACGCGTCGAGGCCGAGGTCCCGGTCGACCCCGGGGTGCCGACCCTCGTGCGCACCCTCGTGTCGACCCCGGATGGGGTGCGCCTGATCCAGACGGACGGCACAGGAACGGAGGTGTCGCGATGACGCGCCGCCGCATCCGCGACGTCGCCCGCGCGACGCTGCTCGAGTTCGTGCGCCGCGTCGTGGTGGACCCGGTGCGCGCGGGCCGCCTGCGCGACGTCGACTGGCCGCTCGGGTTGCGCCCGATCGCCGTCGTCGCGCTCGTCGGCTACGTCGCGTCGGGCGCTCTCGTGCTGCTGTCGGGGCCGCTGCGCGAGTGGTTGCCGCTCGCCGCGCAGCCCGGGATCGTGCCGCTCATCCTGCCCCGCGCGCTCGTCTGGGTGGTCTTCGCCTGCACCGCGCTGTCGGCGACCCTCGCCGCATCCGGTGCCCTGCACGTGCGCCCGTGGCTGCGCTGGGCGACCACCGCCTTCGTCGCCCTCGTGGTGCTCTTCGTCTCGATCTCCGACCCCTCGGACGTGCCGTGGGCGCGGTTCTGCTCGATCGCGGCGTGCATCGGTCTCGTCGTGTTCGTCGCGCTGCGCGGCGGGCGCGGGTTCCGGTGGACGGACTTCCTGGTGATCACGCTCCTGGTGTGGGTGCCGATCATCGTCACCGCGGCGAGCTACACGAGCGTCAACCGCGCGCTCGGCTACGACTTCATCCCGGTCATGCTGAGCCTCATGCTCTCGAGCCTCGGCCAGCTCGCGGTGCCCGCGGCGCTCGCCGCCGGGGCGACCGTCGCCGGGTTCACGGTGTCGTCGGCGCTCTGGGCGGCGAAGATCGTGCGCCGGGTGATCGGTGCACGCGCGATCTTCGTCGTGCTGGGGATCGTCGCGGCGTGGCGCGTGTGGGATGTCACGGTCACGGCCCTCGGCCTGCCCGCCGACGCGCAGCTGCAGGGCGAGTTCGGGGCGGCCGCGGCGCTGCTCGTGCTGATCTCCGCGGCGTGGGTGGTGCTCGCCCGCGTGCGTCGGGGTCGCGGGATGCCGTCGGCCCAGGGCATGGCGGATCGCATCGACGGCCTCGCCCTCGTGGTGGCCGCGTGCACCACGACGAGCCTGCCCGCGACCCCGCTGATCGTGCTGTCGCAGGTGGTGATCGGCTACGGCGCGCCGCAGGAGATCGCCCACGCGATGCTGCTCGCCGCCGACCTCATGACCACGACCGTCGCCGTGTTCGGGGTGCGGCTCGCCGGTGCCTGCGTGCTGCTCGTACTCGCCGTGCTGCAGGCGCGACGCGGGCGGCGCACGACCCCCGAGCTCATGGCATCCGTCGGTGTCGCGATGGCGTTCGTCGCGATCGGTGTGCTGTTCGGGGCGCCTCCGGCGTGGGGGTCGGATGCGCTCGCGGCGCTCGGCGCGGTGCTCGCGCTCGGCGTGCTCGTGGTGCTGGCGGTGCGCCGCTCGCTGAACGCCGGGCGCGCGACCTGGGTGCTCATCGCCCTGCTCATGTCGGCGCTCTTCGCCTACCGCGAGTTCGTGACCGACCCGATCGCCTTCCTGCTCGGCTTCGCGGGCGGTGCCGTCGTGCTGTTCGGCTTCGTGTGGTCCTTCCTCACCGGCTACGAGCAGGCCAACGGCGACTCCCGCGCCTACCCGCGGCCGGCCCGCGTGCAGCTCGTGCTCGCGAACGCGCTGTTCGGCATCACGATCCTCGCCTTCGTGGCGCTCGCGCGCGATCCGGATGCCGCGATGTCGCTCGGCGACTTCGCCGACGCGGGGGCGCAGCTCTACGGCGACCCGCTCGTGGCGTCCGGCCTGCTGGTCGCGCTGTGGGCGGCGCTGCGCGGGCGTCCGGTGGACGACGCGGTGCCGGCGGATGCCGCGCCCGAGGCGGATGCCGAGGCGCCTCAGAACGCGGGGGCGTCGACCGCCTCGAGCCCGCGGGCGGAGAAGGCGAGCGACTCGGCGGTCTGAATGGAGCCGACCTCGGCGTCGATGATCGTGCGGTAGCCGAGCCGGGTGGCCTCGGCGGCGCGCTGACGACCGCCCGCGACGGGGCGCACCTCCCCGGCGAGGCTGATCTCGCCGATCGCCGCGAGGGTGCGCGGCAGCGGCTTGTCGCGGGCGGCCGAGGCGATCGCGAGGGCGATCGCGAGGTCGGACCCGGGCTCGGCGAGGCGGATGCCGCCCACCGTCGACACGTACACCTCCTTGTCGCTGAGCTTGATGCGGCAGCGCTTCTCGAGCACCGCGAGCAGCATCGCCACGCGCGCACCGTCGACCCCGCTCACGATGCGGCGCGGGTTGGGAGCGCTCGTCTCGACGACGAGCGCCTGCACCTCCACGGGCAGGGCCCGCCGTCCCTCGAGCGCGACCGTGACGCACGTGCCGGGCACGGGGGTGCGCGAGTGGGAGAGGAAGAGGCCCGACGGGTCGGGCACCTCGGCGATGCCCTCGCCTGTCATCTCGAAGCAGCCCGCCTCATCCGTCGGCCCGAAGCGGTTCTTGAGCGCACGCACGAAGCGCAGCGCCGTCTGCCGGTCGCCGTCGAAGCTCAGCACGACGTCGACGAGGTGCTCGAGCAGGCGCGGGCCCGCGATCGAGCCGTCCTTGGTGACGTGGCCGACGAGCAGCAGCGGGATGCCGCGCTCCTTCGCCACCCGGATGAGGGTGCCCGCCACCTCGCGCACCTGCGCCGGCTGGCCGGGGGCGCCGTCGGAGAGCGCCGAGGCGACCGTCTGCACCGAGTCGACCACGAGCAACCCGGGCCGCACGGCGTCGATGTGGCCCAGCACGGTCGCCAGATCGGTCTCGGATGCGAGGTACAGCTCGTCGTCGAGCGCGCCCGTGCGCTCGGCCCGCAGGCGCACCTGGCTCGCCGACTCCTCGCCCGAGACGTAGAGCACGCGGGCGCCGGCGCGGGCGGCACGCGCCGCCACCTCGAGCAGCAGCGTCGACTTGCCGACGCCCGGCTCGCCCGAGACGAGCACCGCGGCGCCCGGCACGAGCCCGCCGCCGAGCACCCGGTCGAACTCGCCGATGCCGGTCGGGCGGTGGGCGGCATCCTGGGCGATGTGCGCCGTGATGGGCTTCGCGGCGCGCGCCTCGGGAACGGATGCGGCCGCCACCTTGCCCGTCGGCGCTCCGCGCTCGACGATCGAGCCCCACGCCTGGCACTCGGGGCAGCGGCCGAACCACTTGGCACCCGTCCACCCGCACTCGGAGCAGGCGAAACCGGGGGCGGTGGGGCGGGCCATGCGGTCAGCCTAGGCGGCGCCGCCGACAGCGGGCCTCAGCCGAAGAGGAACACGGCCAGCCCGACCGCCGCCGCCGTGAGCGAGGCGACGAGCAGCGCCGCCGAGGTGGTCGCCACGCGCCCGTCGCGCCAGTCCAGCACCGCCGGCTCCGTGGCATCCGGGTCGATCAGCAGCCGCTGAGCCCCGGGCAGCGAGTGCGAGCGCCCGACGCGCACACCGTGGTGGTCGACGGTCTCGAAGCCGCCCGCGACGAACTCGACGGTGCCGACGAACTCGCCGTCGCGCGTGCCCGCCCAGAGGCCCTCGGCGACGAGGTTCCAGCTGGGGGCGTCGGCTGCTGCCGCCGTTCGGGCGGGGCTCAGGGTGGCGGTCATGGTGCTCGTCCTCTCGTGGTGACGATCCCGGGGGGAGGGCGGTGGTGGCGCCCTGCCTCGATCATCACGGCATCCGCCGACACGGTCCAGCGGCGGGGAGGGGGCTTGCGGCACGAGCCGCCGTGGTGCTATCGCTGCGGCGGCGTGCGCTCCAGCAGCACCATGACCTCGTAGTGCTCGGTCTGCGGGAACATGTCGAAGACGCGGATGCGGCGGGGCGCGAGCGACGGCATCGCGGCGAGGTCGCGGGCGAGGCTCTCGGCGTTGCAGCTGGAGTAGACGACGGTCGCGACGGTCGAGGCCTCGAGGGTCGCGCACAGCTCGGGGCCGAGGCCGCGACGGGGCGGGTTGACGATCACCGCATCCGGGGCATCGGCGCCCGTGATCGCGGTCGCGTCGCCCACCTCGAAGCTCACGCCCTCGAGGCCCGCCTCCGCAGCGGAGGCCCGCGCCGACGCGATCGCCGGCTCGCTCACCTCGACGCCGCGCACCCGGCGCCCGGGGGTCGCGACGTGCAGGGCGAAGCCGCCGACGCCGCAATAGAGGTCCCAGACGGATGCGGGCGCGGCCTCGTCGATCCACTCGCGCGCCTGCCGGTAGAGCCCGGCCGCGACATCCGAGTTCGTCTGGAAGAAGCTGCCCGGCCGCAGGTGCAGGGTCACGTCGTCGAGCCGCATCGCGAGGGTCTCGTCGGCGGTGAGCGGCACCTCCTCCTCGCCCTCGAGCACGGCCTTGTGCTCGGGCAGCAGGTTCGCGGTCACGACGGCCAGCTGCGGCAGCTCGGCGAGGAGGCTCGGCAGGTGCTTGCGGATGCGGGCGAGCGACTCCGTCGAGCGCAGCACGAGGCGCAGCATGAGGCGGCCGTCGGGCGACTCGGTCAGCAGCACGTTCTTGAGCTCGCCGCGGCGGGCGGGGACGTCGTAGGGCGTGAGGGACGCGCGCGTGATGAACGCGCTGACGCCTGCGAACGCGGCGCGCAGACCCTCGGCCAGCACCCCGCATCCGCTGAGGTCGACGCCGCGGCGCTCGCGGTCGAGGATGCCGAGCGTCGGCTGCGCGACCGTGCCGCCGACCACCATCTTCGCCTTGTTGCGGAAGGCCTCGGGCCGGCTCGCGACGGGCGGCAGCCAGACCGCGCCCGACGCCGCATCCGCCCACGGCGCCAGCAGCCGGCGCGCATCCGCCACCTTGCCCGCGAGCTGTGCGTCGTACGGGGTGCCCATGAGCGTGCACGAGCGGCACACCCCCGCGTCGAAGTAGTCGCACTGCATGGTCGCGTCCCCGCTGCTCATCGCCAGAGCACCTCATCCGCCCAGCCCGGTGCGAAACCCATGTCGTGCTCCGGCGACACCAGCTCGCTCGGGGGGAAGCGACGGGCGAGTGCAGCGAACCGCCGCGGCCAGTCGGAGTCCGGATCGATGGCGCGCACCAGGTGTGCGATCACTGCGGCGGCCGCATAGATCTTGCGGCGCTCGGCGTCCCCCAGCTCGCGAAGGTGGACGAGGCCGGCAGGCCCGGTCGTGCTCGGGCGAGCGATCGAGTAGGTGAGCCTGCGGTTCCACAGGCGTGCGTGATGCGCCGCGATATTGCGGACGTAGTTGACCGTCTTGAGCCACCGGTGCACCACCGTGCCGGAGGTCGCCCCCAGCGCCCGCGCGATCTCGCTGCGGTCCGCAGCGAGCATCAGGCCGTAGAGGCGCACCAAGGGGCCGAACTCCATGATCTCGGTGCTCACCCAGATCGGAAGGTGGCCGTCGTATTTCTCGACGTAGTGGCGGACGAAGTCCTCTGACTCGGCTTCCTGTTGCGTCGCGAGGTATCGCGCCACCCAGTTCTCCCACGTGGGCGCGCCGGTGCGATCGGCGCGCGCGCACGCCTCCGCATCCAGGCTGTCGCGATTCAGGTATCCGAAGGGATCTCGACGGCCCAGAACATAGGACACCTGCACCCGCAGGCCGATCTCGATCGTCTCGACCGCATCCAGGAGGAGAAGGCGGAGCTCGCGGTCGAACTCCCAGAGACCGATGACGAGATCGAGGCCCGCATCGTCGACGAACCGGTCCTCGCGGAACTGCACGGATGTCGCCGGCACTGCGCCACTCGGGAGCAGGCGACGAAGGGGGTAGGCATACGCGCTCAGCCGGTAGTACCCGACGCGACGCAGCATCGCGGCCGCCAGCTCGGTGTCCGCGATGTCGAGCCCGCGCTCCTGCAGGTGCGCGACCTGCTGCTCGAAGCTCAGGTGCGGTTTGTCGTAGTCCATGAGGTGTCCGGAGAAAAGAAAACCAGCCCGTGACCGGAGTCAGAGGGGCTGGTGTTTATGGGGGCAGCCTAGCAGGTGGCCCCGACATGCGTCTCGGAAACGAACCCCCGCACCCGCGGCGCGGCCCCGGCTACGCGTGCGCGCGTGCGAGCGCGGCGCCCTCCACGTCGACGTTCGGCAGCATCCGGTCGAGCCAGCGCGGCATCCACCACGCGGCGCGGCCGAGCACGTGCATGAGCGCGGGCATGAGCAGCAGCCGCACGACGAAGGCGTCGAGCAGCACGCCGAGCGCGAGGCCGAGGCCCAGCTGGCGGATGATGACCGACTCCGAGAAAACGAAGCCGCCGAACACCGCCACCATGATGAGGCCCGCCGCGACCACGACCGAACGTCCGGCACGGAAGCCCTGCGCCACCGCGAGGCGCGCGGGCGAGCCGTGCACGTAGGCCTCCCGCATCCCGGATGCGAGGAACAGCTGGTAGTCCATCGCGAGCCCGAACAGGATGCCGACCAGGATGAGCGGCAGGAAGCTGAGGATCGGCATGGTCGCCTGGATGCCGAACACGGGCGCCGCCCACCCCCACTGGAACACGGCGACGAGCCCGCCGTAGGTCGCCAGCAGCGACAGGATGAAGCCGCCCGTCGCGATCACCGGCACCAGCAGCGAGCGGAACACCACGATCATGATGGCGAGCGAGATCCCGACGACGACCACGAGGTAGAGCGGCAGCACGGCCGCGAGGTTGTCGGAGATGTCGATGTTGATGGCGGCCTGGCCGGCGACGCCGAGCGCCGCGCCGCCGACGGATGTCGCCCGCAGGGCCTGCACGACATCCGCCGTCGACTCCGCGTTCGGGCCCTCCACCGGGATCACCTGGAACGCGGCGAGCGTGCGGTCGTCGGTGACGGCGATCGGGGCGACCGCGTCGACCCCGGCGACGGATGCGATGGCCTCGGCGATCGCGAGCTGGTGCGGCAGCACCTCGGCCTCCTCCGTGCCGGCGGGCAGCGCGGCGGTGACCAGAAGCGGGCTGTTGGCGCCCGGACCGAACGCGGACTCGGTCAGCTCGAAGGCGCGGTGCGTGGTCGAGTCGGCGGGCTCGGAGCCGCCGTCGGGCAGCCCGAGTCGCATCGAGGCGGCGGGGATCGCGCACACGAGCAGCGCCGCCACCGCGACCACGATCGTCACGATCGTGCGGGCCCAGCCCATCGCTCGCACGGCGGTCGACGGATGCGGTGCCGCGCCCGCGGCGAGACGCGCGCGCCCGCGGCGGCCCAGCATCCGCTCGCCCGCGAGGCCGAGCAGGGCGGGGGTCAATGTGATGGCGATGAGCACCGCGATCGCGACGCAGAACGCGCCGACCGCCCCCATCAGGCCCAGGAACGGGATGCCGGTGACGAACAGCGCCAGCAGCGCCACGACCACGGTCGACCCGGCGAACACGACGGCGGTGCCGGCGGTGCCCGTGGCGAGCCCGATCGACTCGTGCAGCTCGGTGCCCGCGAGCAGCTGCCGCCGGTGCCGGTTGACGATGAACAGGGCATAGTCGATGCCGACCGCGAGGCCGAGCATCACGCCGAGCACGGGGGTGACGGATGCCATGGTCACGGCCCCCGAGAGCGAGAGCGAGCCGAGCACGCCGATCGCGACGCCGGTGAGCGCCGTGACGATGGGGAACGAGGCGGCCAGCAGCGAGCCGAGCATGACGAGCAGCACGACGGCCGCGAGCACGACGCCGACCGCCTCGCCGACGCCGACGATCTGGGGCACGCCCTGGGCGATCTCGGTCGAGAAGGCGACCTCGACGCCGTCGATCCGCTCCGAGGTGAAGTGGTCGACGACGCTCTGCTTCGCCTCGTCGGAGAGCTCGAGGCGGGGCTCGGTGAAGGCGACGTTGACGATCGCCGTGGCATGGTCGTCCGAGACGACGCCGATGCCCTGCGACAGCTCGGCGAGGCGCGCGCCCTGCTCGAGCGTCTCGGCCTGGGCCTCGAGTGCGGCGCGGTTCTGATCGAGCTCGGCCTGCTGGGCGTCGATCCCGGCGAGCATCTCGGGGCTGGCCCCCATGGCCTCGAGCTGCGCGCGGGTGCCGTCGAGCTGCTGCTGTCCGGCGTCGAGCTGGGCGCGGCCCGCGTCGAGCCGGCTGCGGCCCTCGACGAGCTGGGCGAGCTGGTCGGCGCGCTGCTGCTCGGCGGCGAACGGGTCGACCACCTCGGCCACGTCGACGAGCCCCGCGGTGTCGGTGGCGAGCGTGGCGATCGCGGCGCGCTGCTCCTCGGTGAACGGGGCGTCATCCGTCGTGTGGAAGACGACCATGCCGGCCGCGCCGCTGTACTCCGGCAGCTGAGACTGCAGCTGATCGATGACGTCTCCGGATGCCGTGCCCGGGATGTCGAAGCTGTTGCTGAGGCCGCCCGAGAACGCGGCGAACGCACCGCCCGCGAGGCCGAGCACGAGCGCCCAGACGGCGATGACCCATCCGGCGCGGCGGGCGGCGGCGCGCCCGAGTCGGTACAGCAGTCGGGCCACGGGGGTCTCCTCGGAGGTCGGATGTCGGATGCGGTGTCGGATGCGGTCGGCCGGAGGGCGTCGCGGCGTCGGCGTCGGCAAGACGAGACGGTGCGTCTCGCTATTACGATAGCCCCCATGAGCGACGCGCACCGCACGGGCCCCGCCCGCAGCGAGGCGGCCCGGCTCGCCATCCTCACCGCGACCGCGCGCATCTTCGCCGAGCGCGGCTACGAGGGGCTCACCATGGAGGGCGTCGCATCCGCCGCGGGGGTCGGCAAGCAGACCATCTACCGCTGGTGGCGCTCGCGCAGCGCGCTCGTGGCCGAGTGCCTCGCCGAGGGGCTCATCATGCCCGACTGGTTCGTGCCGCCCGACTCCGGCGACCTCCGCGCCGACCTCACGGTGTGGCTCGAGAACGTGGTCGACTTCATCGGCCAGCCCGGTCACGACGCGCTGCTGCGCTCACTCGTGGCGGCATCCGCGGAGGACGCGACGGTCGCGACGGGACTCAGCGAACGGCTCGGGGTGCTGCAGCTGCTCGGCGAGCGGATGCGGCGAGCCGTCGAATCGGGCGACATCGAGGCGCTGCCGGTCGAGGACCTCGTGGAGGCGATGCTCGGCGCGGTCGTGGTGCGCGCCCTGCGGCGCGGACCGGTCGATCGGGCGTTCGCCGCCCGACTCGTGGCGGCGCTCTTCGGGTGACCCCGTCCCGCGTCAGCGCGCGTCGAACTCCGCTCGGGCCCGCTCGATCGCCGGCTGATGCTCGAGCGCCCACTGCAGCAACGCGATCGACGCCTCCACGAGGCTGGCCCCCATCGCCGTCAGCTCGTACTCGACCCGCGGCGGCACCTCGGCGTGCACCGTGCGCGTCAGCAGGCCGTCGCGCTCCAGTTGGCGCAGGGTGAGCGTCAGCATCCGCTGCGACACCCCCGGGATGTGCCGCTGCAGCTCGCTGAACCGCAGCACGCCGCCGCGCAGGGTGGCGATCACGAGCAGCGACCACTTGTCGCCGACCCGGTCGAGCACCGTGCGGATGGCGCGCTCGTCGGCGTCCTTGTCGAGGCACGCGCCCTCGTACTCCGTCAGGGCGACGGGGGCGGATGCGGTCACGGTTCCTCCTGCGTGCCTCGGTGACGTGGATGTGCCTTTTGCGCGCACCTTCATGGTGCCTCATGATGGGGTTGCTTACAAGAGGTAACTGACCCCGAAAGAGGGAACCATGCTCGTCGCCTACTGGATCGTCGCCGGACTCGCCGCGCTGCTCTTCCTCGCCGCCGGACTCCTCAAGCTCGTGCGCCCGAAGGTGGCGCTGCCCGCCATGGGCATGGGCTGGGCCGACGACTACTCGACGGTGTCGGTCAAGCTCATCGCGCTCGCCGAGGTCGTCGGTGCGCTCGGCCTCGTGCTGCCCGCGGCGACGGGCGTTGTCCCGGTGCTCAGCCCGATCGCCGCGGTGTGTCTCGCCGTGATCATGGTCGGTGCGGTGGTCGTGCACGTGCGCCGCCACGAGCCGCCGATGGCCGCCGTGCTGCTCGTGCTCGCGGGCGCGAGCGCCGTGCTCGGGTTCCTCGCGCTCGTCTGAGCCGACGCTCGGCCGGTGCCCGGTAGGCTCGCACTCTGTGACCACCGAACCGGCCGCCGCCCCGCGGCGTCGCCGCATCCGGTGGCTGCTCGGCGCGATCGCCCTCGTCGCGCTCGCCGCCGTGGTGGTGCTCGCGGCGCGCTGGTTGCGCGGCCTCGAGCCCGTGCAGGGGTTCATCGAGACGTACCCGGGGTCGTATCCGCTGCCCGAGACCGCGCCAGTGGGGTTCCCCGCGTGGCTCGGCTGGCAGCACTTCTTCAACGTCTTCCTCCTCGTGCTCATCGTGCGCACGGGGCTCGCCTCGCGTGCCGAGAAGCGGCCGGCGGCGCTGTGGACCTCGAGGCGCAACCGACGGCGACGGATGAGCCTGACCGTCTGGCTGCACCTCGCGCTCGACCTGCTCTGGATCGTGAACGGCGTCGTCTACGTCGTGTTGCTCGTCGCCACGGGGCAGTGGATGCGGATCGTGCCGACCAGCTGGGACGTCATCCCGAACGCGATCTCGGCGGGGCTGCAGTACGCATCCCTCGACTGGCCGGTCGAGGACAGCTGGGTGAACTACAACTCGCTGCAGCAGCTGAGCTACTTCGCGACCGTCTTCGTGGCGGCGCCGCTCGCGATCGCGACGGGGGCGCGGATGTCGGCCCTCTGGCCGCGGGACGCCGCGCCGCTGAACCGGGCGTTCCCCTTCTCGGTGGCGCAGGCCGTGCACCTGCCCGTGATGGTCTACTTCGTCGCCTTCACGGTCGTGCACGTGGCGCTCGTGCTCGCGACGGGGGCGCTGCGCAACCTCAACCACATGTTCGCCGTGCGCGATGCGGGCGACTGGGTCGGCTTCGGCGTCTTCGTGCTCGCGCTGCTGGCGATCGCGGGCGGCTGGGCGCTCGTCCGCCCGCGCATCGTCGACCGCATCGCCGCCGCCTTCGGCGAGGTCACCCGTCGCTGACCGGGCCTCCCCGCTCCCGCGCCGGGTGTGTCATCGCTGACTGGTCGGTAAATCCCGTTATTCGGCACGAATAACGGGATTTACCGACCAGTCAGCGATGGTGGCCCGGGCTAGCCTGGCGGCATGCATCGGATCTTCAGCGCGAGCGTCGCCTCGGTGTACCCGCTCTACGTCGCCAAGCTCGAGAAGAAGGGCCGCAGCGCGGCCGAGCTCGACCGGGTCATCGAGTGGCTCACGGGTTTCGACGGGGCCGAGCTGCACCGCCACCTCGAGGCGGGCACCACCTTCGAGCAGTTCTTCGCCGCCGCGCAGCTGAACCCGAACGCATCCCTCATCACGGGCGTCGTCTGCGGCGTGCGGGTCGAGGAGATCGGCGACCCCCTCATGCAGAAGCTGCGCTACCTCGACAAGCTCGTCGACGAGCTGGCACGCGGCAAGGCGATGGAGAAGGTGCTGCGCGTATGACCGAGCCCCTGCTGTACACGGTGGGCGACGGCCTCGCCCGCATCACCCTCAACCGCCCCGCGAGCCTCAACGCCTTCGATGCCGCCCTCGGCGAGGCGTGGGCGCAGGCGACGACGGATGCGGTGGCCCGCGACGACGTGCGCGCCGTGCTGATCGACGGCGCCGGGCCGGCGTTCTGCGCCGGGGGAGATGTGCGCGCCATGGTCGAACTCGATTCCGGCGAGGGGATGACGGCGCTCGCGCACGTCATCAACCGCGGCATCCTCGCGCTCGTCGAGTCGGAGCTGCCGGTCGCGGTCGCCGCCCACGGCACGACGGTCGGCGGCGGGCTCGGCATCCTGCTCGCGGCCGACTACGCGATCGTCGGCGAGGGCTCGAAGCTCGGCAGCCGCTACGCGAACGTCGGCCTCACCCCCGACCTCTCGGTGTCGGCGCAGCTCGCGCGGGCTGTCGGCGAGCGGCGCGCCCTGCAGCTCGTGCTCGGCGACCGGATGCTGTCGGGAGCCGAGGCGGTCGAGTGGGGCCTCGCCGCCGAGGTGGTTCCGGATGCCGAGGTCGCCGCGCGTGCGGAGGCCGTCGCCCGGGGCTGGCTGGCGGGTGCCGCATCCGCCTACGGCCGGGCCAAGCGGCTCGTGCGCGACGCGGCCGCGCGCCCCCTGCGCGAGCAGCTCGCGGAGGAGGCGCGCTCGATCGGCGCGGCGTACGGCACCCCCGACGCCCAGCGGCTGACGCGCGCGTTCGCGGGACGGTAGGGGCGGGGCGGGGGATCTCGACACGCCGCTTCGCGGCTACTCGATCGCCGGGGTGGGGCTTCGGCGTGACTCGATCGGCGGGGTGGGGCTTCGGCGTGACTCGATCGGCGGGGTGGGGCTTCGGCGCAGGTACCGCGGCTCAGGTGAGCGCGGCGGCGACGTGCGCGCGCAGGGCGGGCACCACATCCGCCTCGAACCAGGGGTTCTTGGCCTGCCAGCGGAAGTTGAGCGGCGAGGGGTGCACGATCGGCAGGAATTCGGGCAGGTAGCCCTCCCACCCGCGCACCGTCTCGGTGAGCGAGCCGGCCCGCCGGGGCCCGAGGTAGTGCGCCTGCGCGTAGGCGCCGATGAGCACCGTGAGTCGGATCTCGGGCATGAGCGCGAAGAGCGGCGGATGCCAGAGCCCCGCGAAGCCGCGCCGCGGCGGCAGGTCGCCGCTCCGCCCGCGCCCCGGGTAGTAGAAGTCCATCGGCACGAGCGCCACGGTCGACGGGTCGCGGAAGCGCGCCTCCGTCAGCCCCATCCACTCCATGAGCCGTGCCCCGCTCGCGTCGTCCCACGGCACGCCGCTCGCCTGCGCGAGGCGTCCCGGAGCCTGCCCGATCACGGCGATGCGGGCCGTCGCGCTCGCGGTGTAGAGCGGGGCGTAGCCGAGCTCCCGCATCCCCGCGTTGTCGGGGTGCGCCTCGATCGCCGCGCGGATGCCGTCGAACGTCGTCAGCTCGCTCATGCCGTCCCCTCCTCGGGCGGATACGTCAGCACCCCGTCGACGAGCACCGCAGCTGGGTTCAGCTCGGCGGGCTCGACGTGGGTGGGCGAGAAGATGTGGAGCACCTCGGCACCCGCGACGAGCGCGGCATCCGCGATCAGCCGGCGGTGGCAGCGCCACGGCACGGCCTCGCTGCACATGATGCACGGCACGGATGTCGTGGCGAGCCCCAGCAGAGCGTCGAGCCCCGCGCGGAACCCGGGGGTCGCCATGTAGTCGGCGTAGTCCCGGAACGCGCGCACGCGCCACCATCCGTTCGGGCTCGCCACCCCGGCGGGGGTGCGCCGCCTGCCGCCGAGGTCCTTCGCCCATCGGTAGCCGATCCGTGCCGGCAGCGTCTCCTCGAGCGACTCGCGGTTCCACTGCGGGTAGGCGCGCGAGCCGGGCAGCGAGCGCACGTCGACGAGCTCGGTGACGCCGTTCACGTCGAGCAGTGCCACGACCTCGTCGACCTCGCGGGTCGAGTGGCCGATCGTGTAGAGCCGGGGCATGCGACCTCCCCCTCCGGTCTACCGAGCGGCGCGGGTTGGCGCAAGCCGATCGCGTGCCGACTACATGGCGGATCGACCGGATGAGCCCTGCCGGGCGGCGGCCGGGTCGATTCCCCATGTCGACGGCCCGCCGCCGCGCCGTGCTCAGGCGATCACGACCTCCACACCCGCGTCGCGCAGCCGCTGCAGCTCCTCGGGGTCGGCGGAGTCGTCGGTCACGAGGATCGAGATGTCGGTGACCTCGGCCATCTGGGCGAGCGCCGCGCGGCCGACCTTGGAGCCGTCGGCCACCACGATCGTGCGCTGCGCCTTCGAGACCATGGCGTGGTTGGTGCGCGCCTCGGTCTCGTCGTGGGTGGTGATGCCCGCCGACACCGAGACGCCGTCGGCGCCGAGGATCGCGGTGCCGACGTTGACGGCGCTGAAGGTGCCCTCGGCGAGCACGCCGACGAGCTCGAGCGACTGGGGGCGCAGGATGCCGCCCGTCATGACGACCTTGAGCCGCGGGTAGGAGGCGACGAGGGATGCGATGGAGAGCGAGTTGGTGACGATCGTGAGGTCGGCGTGGTTCACGAGCTCGCGCGCGACGCCCGCCGTGGTGGTGCCGCCGGAGAGGGCGACCGCGTGCCGCTCGCGGGGGATGCGGATGGCGGCGGCGCGCGCGATCCGGCGCTTCGCGTCCTGGAAGCGGGTGTCGCGTAGGGCGACGGGCAGCTCGGCGAGCGAGCCGGCGGCTTTCGCGCCGCCGTGGGTGCGCACGATGAGGCCCTGGTCGGCGAGCACCGTGAGGTCGCGGCGCAGGGTGGCGGCGGAGCTCTGGAACTGCTCGGCCAGCTCGGCCAGCGACACCTCGCCGCGTTCGGCGATGGCGTCGAGGATGTCGGCCATGCGCCGGGAGCGCTTGGGGGAGCCGCCGAGCTCGGCGACGGTGCTGGTGCTGTGGGCGGTGGCCATGATGAGCGAGCATGACAGATGAGCGAATGCGCGTCAATCCGCTCATTCGGTTGCGCGCAACGCTCAGTCTCTCGACAATCGACTCATGCCGACGATCGTCTTCCTCGGGGCGGGGAGTGTCGTGTTCACGCGACAGCTGCTCACCGACCTGCTGCGCCTCCCCGACCTGCCCGTGCTCGACATCGCCCTGCACGACGTCGACGCCGAGCGCCTCGACGTCGCGCGGCTCATGGCCGAGAACGTCGCGACGCAACTCGGGCGCGAGGTGCGGGTCACCGCATCCGCCGACCGCCGCGCGGCGCTCGCCGGCGCCGACGTCGTCATCAACATGATCCAGGTGGGCGGCATCGCCGCCACCAGGGTCGACCTCGAGCTGCCCGCGCGCCGGGGCCTGCGCCAGACGATCGGCGACACGACGGGCGTCGGCGGGGTGTTCCGGGCGCTGCGCACCTTCCCCGTGCTCACCGGCATCGCGCGCGACATGCGCGAACTCTGCCCCGACGCCTGGTTCCTCAACTACACGAACCCCATGGCGATGAACGTCTGGTGGATGTCGCGCGTCGCCCCCGAGATCAAGACCGTGGGCCTGTGCCACAGCGTCTACTGGACCGCGCACGGGCTGTGCGAGCTCGTCGGCGTGCCGTTCGAGGGAACGCACTACCGCGCGGCCGGCGTCAACCACCAGGCGTGGCTCACCGAGTTCAGCCGCGACGGCGAGGACCTTTACCCGCGCCTGCGCGAGAGGATCGCCTCCGACCCCGAGCTCGCCCGACGGGTGCGCGTCGAGATCTTCCGCCGCATCGGCTACTACCCCACCGAGACGAGCGAGCACTCCTCCGAGTACCTCGACTGGTTCCTGCGCGACGACGCCCAGATCGAGCGCTTCCGCATCGAGCCGCTGCAGTACATCCGCATCTCCGAAGACAATGTGCGCCAGTTCGAGGACGCCCGCGAGACGCTGCACGCCGGCCGGGACGTGGAACTGCACGAGGAGGGTGCAGCCGCGGAGTACGCGCCGCAGATCATCCACTCGCTGCTGACCGGTGCCGAGCGCGAGATCCACGTGAACGTGCCGAACGCCGGGCTCATCGACAACCTGCCGCAGGGCGCGGTCGTCGAGGTGCCGGCCCGCGTCGACGGCACGGGCGTGCACCCCATCGCCTGGGGCGAGGTGTGGCCCGCGGGCGCCGCGCTCAACCGCCGCTACCTCTCGGTGGCCGAGCTCACCATCCGCGCGGCCGCCGAGGGCGACCCCGAGCTCGTGCGCCGGGCCGTGCTGCTCGATCCGAACGCGGCATCCTCGCTCACCCCCGCCGAGATCTGGGAGCTGTGCGACGAGCTGACGGAGGCGCACGCCGAGCTGCTGCCCGAGAACCTGGGCGGCCGCGTGCCGCACGTGCTGCCGTGAGCCTCGCGCCCACCGTCGAGCTCGTCGCGGATGCCGTGGCCCGCGGCCGCGCCGTCGCGGGCTTCAACGTCATCACCCTCGAGCACGCGGAGGCGATCGCGCGCGGTGCCGCGGATGCCGGTGCCGGGGCGATCCTGCAGCTGAGCGAGAACGCGATCCGCTTCCACGGCGGCGACCCACGGCCGATCCTGGCCGGATGCCGCGCGGTCGCGGAGGCGGCGTCCGTGCCGCTCGCGCTGCACCTCGACCACGTCGAGGATCCGTCCCTCATCGACCTCGCCATCTCGAACGCCGCGGCCTGGGGCCTCGGCTCGATCATGGTCGACGCCTCGAGGCTCGACGACGCCGCCAACGTGGCGGCGACCGCGGATGCCGCGCGTCGGGCCCGGGATGCGGGGCTGTGGGTCGAGGCCGAGCTCGGCGAGGTCGGCGGCAAGGACGGCGCCCACGCGCCCGGTGTGCGCACCGATCCGGATGATGCGGCGGGCTACGTCGCCGCGACCGGTGTCGACGGCCTCGCCGTGGCGGTCGGCAGCTCGCACGCGATGCGCGAGCGCACCGCCGGGGTCGACGTCGAGCTCGTCGCACGGATCGCGGCGCGGGTTCCCGTGCCGCTCGTGCTGCACGGCTCCTCGGGGGTCGCGGATGACACGATCCGCTCCGCGGTCGCGGCCGGCATCCGCAAGGTGAACGTGGGCACGGCGCTCAACATCGCGGGCACCGGGGCCGTGCGGGAGCACCTCGCGGCGCATCCGGATGCGGTGGACCCGCGCCCGTACACCGCTGCGGCCCGCGACGCGATGGCGAGCACGGTGGCGCACTTCGTGCGGCTGCTGGGGTAGCGCGGGGCCTCTCTCGAGCCGGCCGAGGAGCGTCGTGACGCCTCGGCCGTCCGGCAGGCTCACGCCGTGCGTCGTGACGGCGGTTTCGAGACGGCGCTGCGCGCCTCCTCAACCGCCTGAGCCGGCTGAGGAGCGGCGCAGTCGCGTCTCGAAGCCACTGCCTCCTCAACCGACCGGGGTCAGAGGCCGAGCACCCGCTGCGCGTTCGTGCGGTAGACGCGCTCGAGCGTCTCGCGCGGCAGGCCGAGGGCCGAGACCGTCCAGCGACCCTGCGGCGGCGTCTCGGCGCCCGGCGCGTACTCGAAGGCCTCGTCGTGGGTCTCGAGGAAGCGGAAGTGCAGGCGGTACTGCTCCGCGGTCGCAGGGTAGATGTCGGTGCCGAAGAGCACCCGGTCCGGATGCCGCTCGAGCAGCCGGCGTACGCGCCGCGGCTGGCGGCCGAGCTCCGCCATCCGTCCGCCGATGTCGACCGTGTAGTTGGGGCAGTCGTCGAGCATCGCCTCGACGAGGTCGAGGTCCTCGGCCGCGCAGCCCACGTGCGCGCCGATGAAGCGCGTGCCGGGGCAGGCCTCGACGAGGCGCCGGTGGGCGAGCAGCAGCCGGTCGAAGGTGGGGTGCACCGCCCTGTCGCCGAACCACCACTCCTTCACCTGCATGAGCTCGTCGATGCGCTCGTTATGCGCGTCGAGCGGCTCGAAGAAGGCCTTCGGGTCGGCCGTGTGGATGAGCACGGGCAGCCCCAGCTCGCCCGCGTGCGCGATCACCTCGATGACGCGCGGGTCGTCGGGCAGGATGAGCGCGCCGTCCGCGTCGCGGATCGTGAGCCCGAGGTTCTTCCACACCTTCACCCCGCGGGCTCCCCGGGCGGCGCTGTCGTCGAGCGAGGCGCGCAGCGTCTCGACCCCGTCGGCGGATGCGAGCTGCGCCCAGTCGAGCTGGCAGAAGGTGAGGAAGCGGCCGGGGTAGGCCCGGTCGTAGCGTTCGACGTTGGCCGTGACCTCGTCGCCCCACATGCCGTCGAGGTTGACGATCGTCTCGACGCCGCACGCGTCCATGAGGGCGACGAGCGCATCCGGGTCGTCGATCATCCACTCGCCGTCGCTCAGCCAGCGGCCGAGGTGGTTGTGCGCGTCGATCGCGGGGAAGGCCGGCTTCTCGACCTCGGTGGCGGGCAGCTGCAGCTGCGCGACCGGATGCCATTCCGCCATGGGCAGGCGGCGCAGCTCGTCCCAGCTGAGGGCGGGGGTGGCGTTCTCGGTCACGGGCGGCTCCTGTGCTCATCCGGGCGGCGGCGGTGTGGGGGTTGGCCCAGGATATGGTCGAAACGACGTCCGTGGACATCAATGCGCATTCAGAGTGCGCATTTTGCGCAGATTCTTGAGTGAATGTTGCCCAAACGATCGGATCACGGGACTATCGATCAACTTGACGCGACGATGCGCAGTTCGCATCGGGCGCAAGGCACCAACCTCAGTCACCGGCTCGCCGGGCCCACGGGGTTCGGCCGACCACCGAAAGGACCAACCGATGCAACGCACGACACACCGTGGTGCTCGCGGGCGCATCGCCCTCGCCGTGACGGCGACGGCGAGCGCGGCGGCGCTCCTCGCCGCCTGCTCGAACCCGGCCACCGAGCCCGGCGGCGACGCCACCGGCTACGAGCCCCCGGCATCCGACACGACCGCCGAGCTCACCTACGCGTTCTGGGACGCCACCCAGCAGGAGGCCATCGAGGCCAACCTCGTCGAGTTCAACAAGCAGTACCCGAACATCAAGGTCAACCTCGACGTCACCCCGTGGGGCGACTACTGGACCAAGATCCAGACCCAGGCCTCGAGCAACACGCTGCCCGACCTGTTCTGGCTCAACGGCCCCAACTTCCAGCTCTACGCCTCCAACGGCAAGGTCGCCCCCATCACGCCGCTCGTCGACGCCGGCGCGATCGACCCGAAGAACTACCCGGCCGGGCTCGTCGACCTCTACAACCTCGACGGTGTGCAGTACGGCGTCCCGAAGGACTTCGACACGATCGGCCTCTGGTACAACAAGGCGATCTTCGCCGAGGCCGGCGTCGCCGAGCCCACCGACGCGTGGACCTGGGATGACCTGACGAGCGCCGCCGAGGCGATCGCCGACAAGCTCGGCGACAAGGGCATCTACGGCGCCGCGGCCGGCATGGACGGCCAGACGACCTACTACAACACCATCTTCCAGGCCGGCGGCGAGGTCATCACCTCCGACAACACCTCCGGCTACGACGAGCCCGCCACGCAGGCCGGCATCCAGTTCTGGACCGACCTCATCGCATCCGGCGCGTCGCCCTCGATGCAGCAGCTCACCGACACCCCGGCCGACCAGTGGTTCACCTCGGGCAAGCTCGCCATGTACTACGGCGGCAGCTGGTTCCGCGGTGCCATCGGCGGATCCGCGGTCGAGAACGACGTGCAGGTCGCCCCGCTGCCGCAGGGCACGGAGCGCGCGACCGTGATCCACGGTGTCTCGAACGTCGTCGGCGCCAACAGCAAGAACATGGATGCGGCGCGCGCCCTGCAGGCGTTCCTCGCGAGCAAGGAGGCCCAGCAGCAGCAGGGCGAGGTCGGTTCGATCATCCCCGCGTTCACCGGCACCCAGTCGTCGTTCGCGAACTCGCTGCCCGGCGTCAACCTGCAGGTGTTCCTCGACGCGACCGCCTACGCGAAGCCGCTGCCGGTGTCGAAGAACTCGGCGGCCTGGAACGCACTCGAGGCGGAGCTGCTGCCCGACGCGTTCTCCGGTGCGCGCTCGGTGGCGGATGTCACGGCCGAGCTCGCCCAGCAGATGACCGACGCCCTGGCCAAGGAGTGATGAGCTCCGCTCCCACCCGCCTCCGTCCCGCCCGCGCCACCCGGCGCGGCGGGGCGGAGGCCCAGGCCCGACGACGAGACGGGGCCTGGCCGTGGGTCTTCGTGCTCCCGCTCCTCGTCGGCATCGGAACCTTCTACCTCTGGCCCATCATCCAGACCTTCTATTTCTCCTTCACCGAGTGGGGGGTCTTCGGGGGCAGCACCTGGACGGGCGTCGACAACTACGTCCGCCTGATCGCCGACCCCAAGCTCTACCAGTCGATCGGCAATACGCTGCTCTACACGGTGATCGTGCTGCTCAGCATCCCGATCGCGGTCGTGCTCGCGACGCTTCTGAACACGCCGGGCCTGCGCTTCGCGGGCCTCTACCGGGTGCTGTTCTTCATGCCCTACATCGCGATGCCGACGGCGGTCGCGATGGTGTGGCGCATCATCTTCAACGGCGACTTCGGGGTCATCAACTGGCTGCTCTCGTTCGTCGGCATCGACGGGCCGTACTGGACCAGCACCCCGGGCTTCGCGCTCGTGGCGGTGGCGATCGTCGGCCTCTGGTCGTCGCTCGGCTTCGCGATCATCGTGCTCGGCGCCGGCCTCAAGTCGATCCCGCCCGAGTACTACGAGGCGGCCGAGCTCGACGGCGCATCCGCCTGGCGACGCTTCACCTCGATCACGGTGCCGCTGCTCACGCCGAGCATCTTCTTCGTGACGGTCGTCACGACCATCTCGAGCTTCCAGCTCTTCGACCTGCTCTACGCGATCCTGGGCAGCTCGAACCCGATCGTGCCCAAGAGCATGTCGCTCGTCTACTTCTTCTACCGCGAGGGCTTCGTGCTGAACGACAAGGGCTACGCGGCCGCGATCGCCATGGTGATCCTGCTGATCATCGGCATCGCGACGCTCATCCAGTTCCGCCTGCAGAGGAAGTGGGTCGTCAATGACTGACGCCGCCATCCGCCGCCGCCGCTCGGCCCGCCGCGGTTCCCACGCGCTCGCGCACATCGTGCTCGCGGTCGGCGGGCTGCTCATGGCCTTCCCGTTCCTGTGGCAGCTCGTGATGTCGCTCTCGACCAACGCCGAGGTGCAGTCGGTCACGCCGCACTTCTGGCCGGCCGAGCTGCAGTGGCAGAACTACGCGACCGTGTTCGAGCGGCTGCCGTTCCTCTCACAGCTGCGCACCTCGGTGGTCATCACCGTCATCCGCACCCTCGCCCAGATCCTGCTGTGCACCTTCGCGGGCTACGCCTTCGCCCGGATGCGGTTCTTCGGCCGCGGCTACATCCTCGGCGTGGTGCTCTCGATCCTCATGGTGCCCTCGCAGGTGTTCCTCATCTCGCAGTACCAGATCGTGCAGGGGCTCGGATGGTTGAACACCCTGGCAGGGATCGTCGCGCCCGGTCTGTTCAGCGCCTTCGGCACCTTCCTCATGTACACGGCGTTCCAGAACCTGCCGAACGAGCTCGAGGAGGCGGCGCGCCTGGACGGGGCGTCGCCCGTGCGGATCTTCTGGAACGTGATGCTGCCGCTCGTGCGGCCGAACATCAACGTGCTCGCGATCCTCACGGCGCTCTGGTCGTGGAACGAGCTGCTGTGGCCGCTCGTCGTGTCGACCTATCAGGAGAACATGCCGCTCTCGGTGGGGCTGGCGACGCTCGTGGGCGACAAGAACAACACGAGCTATCCGGTGATCATGGCCGCGAGCGTGCTCGCGCTCGCCCCGATCCTGCTGCTCTTCATCGTGCTGCAGCGCCGGGTGATCGACGGACTCGCGTTCTCGGGCATGAAGTAGCCGCCCAAAATGATCGACTCGCTCAAGCCAACTGACTGATTAGCGCATTTTCTTTCCCAAACGCGCACAACTGACCCACGATGGAGTCACCATGAACATCACCACCCTCGAGATCGAGAGCCAGCCCGAGATCTGGCGCCGCGCCCTCGACCTCCGCGACGACGCCATCCGGATGCTGACCCGCCCGGGCGAGCGCGTGCTCGTCATCGGCTGCGGCACCTCCGCCTTCGTCGCCGAGTCGTTCGCGCTGCTGCGCGAGCAGGCCGGCCACGGCGAGACGGACGCGGCCTACGCCTCCGAGCCGCGGCCCTGGCGCCCGTACGACGCCGTCATCGGCATCACCCGCTCCGGCACCACGACCGAGGTCATCGAGGCGCTGCGCAAGCTGCCCGAGGGCGTGCGCAAGATCGTCGTCACCGGCGTCGCCGACTCGCCCTGCGCCGAGCTCGCCGACGAGGTGCTCGTGCTCGACTTCGCCGACGAGCGCTCCGTCGTGCAGACGCGCTTCCCGACGACGTTCCTCTACCTGGCCCGCGCCGCGTTCGGCGAGGACGTCGCCGCGCTGCCGGATGCCGCCGCCGCGGCCCTCGCATCCGGTGCCCCCGAGGCACCCGAAGGCTTCGACCACATCGTCTACCTCGGGCGCGGCTGGACCTACGGGCTCGCCCAGGAGGCGGCGCTCAAGGTGCGCGAGGCGGCGCAGGCGTGGGCCGAGTCCTACCCCCTGCTCGACTACCGGCACGGGCCGCTCGCGGTCGCGCACCCCGGATCGCTCGTCTGGCTGCTCGGCGTCGTCGACGACGAGCTCGCCCGCGACATCCGCGCGACCGGGGCGAGCGTGTACCAGTCGGACGCCGACCCGCTCGTGCAGCTCGCCCTCGCGCAGCAGTTCGCGGTGCGGGCGGCGACCGCGCGCGGGCTCGACCCCGACAACCCGCGGCACCTGACGCGCTCCATCGTGCTCTCCTGAGCGGAGAATGGGCGGCGACGATGGCGACCACACCCCAGGCATCCGCGCACCCCGACCGTGAGGCCGGGCGGCCGCGCGTGCTCGTGGCGGGCGACGCCAACCTCGACCTCGTGCTGCGCGGCGACGTCGTGCCGCGCTTCGGTCAGGCCGAGCAGCTGCTCGACGGGGCCGACCTCGTGCTCGGCTCGAGCGCCGGCATCATGGCGGCCGGCCTCGCGCGGCTCGGCGTCGAGACGGCGCTCGTGGCGCGCATCGGCGACGACGTGTTCGGCGCGCGCACCCGCGAGCTGCTCGAGCACGCCGGGGTCGACACGGCATCCGTCGCGGTCACCGACGAGCCGACCGGGGTCTCGGTCATCCTCTCGGCGCCCGACGACCGCGCGATCCTGACGCTCACGGGCGCGCTCGCGTCGTTGACTGCGGCGGAGGTGGAGGCGGCGCTCGACGGCGCCACCCACCTGCACGTCGCCTCCTACTTCCTCGTGCCGGGGCTCGCCGCCTCGCTGCCGGGGACCCTGGCCCGGGCGCGCGAGCGCGGCATCACGACGAGCCTCGACACCAACTGGGACCCGGCGGAGGGCTGGGCCGGGGTCGCGGAGTGCCTGCCGCACCTCGACCTGCTGCTGCCGAACGCTCAGGAGGCCCTCGCGCTCGCTCGCGCGCTCGGAGACGAGCCGACGGATGCGGAGGATGCGGCGGCCGGTCTGGCGCGCCGTGGACCCGTGGTCGTCGTCAAGGACGGCGCCGCGGGCGGCTTCGCGGTGACGCCGGGCGGCGCACTCGTGCGCGCCGCCGGGCTCGCGCTCGACGTCGTCGACACGACGGGTGCGGGCGACAGCTTCGACGCGGGGTTCCTCGCCGCGTGGCTCGAGGACATGCCGTTGCCGGGTGCCGTGCGCCGGGGAGCCGTCGCGGGCTCGCTCTCGACGCGGGGCGCCGGCGGCAGGGGTGGCCAGGCCACGCGCGCCGAACTCGAGGCGCACGCGTGATCACCTGTCTCGGGCTCTCGCCCGCCCTCGACGTGACCTACGGCGTGCCCGCGCTCGCGGTGGGCGGCATCCATCGACCCGAGTGGAAGCTCGCGCTGCCCGGGGGCAAGTCGCTCAACGTGGCGCGCGCCGTGCACACGCTCGGCGGGCGGGTGCGGGCGATCGCGCCGCTCGGAGGCGGCGTCGGGGACGGCATCCGTGCCGCGCTCGACGAGCAGGGGGTGCTCGTCGAGGCGGTGCCCGTGCACGCGGCGACGCGGATGTGCGTGAGCGTCGTCGACGCCGCCGACGGCGCGATCACCGAGTTCTACGAGCGGGTGGCGGAGCCCGGGGATGCCGAGTGGGAGGCGCTCGACGCCGCTGTCGCGCGCGTGCACACGGGGTGGCTCGCGGTGTCGGGCTCGGTGCCCGAGGCGCGCGCGGGGGCGCTCGCGGATGCGCTTGCCGCGGCCGCCGCGCGGGGGGTGCGGCTCGCGCTCGACCTGCGCGGCGAGGCGCTCGCGGCGGCGCTCGAGCGCACCCGGCCCGCGCTCGTCAAGGTCAACCGCGCCGAGGCCGAGGAGGCGGTCGGCGCGGGGCCGCTCGAGCAGCTGGCCCGGGGACTGCGGGAGCGGGGCGCCGAGGTCGCGGTCGTGACGGATGGCGCATCCGGCTCGCTCGGGGCGGATGCGGAGGGTGCGTGGCAGGTCACCTCCCCGCCCGTGGGGCGCTACACGGTGGGGGCGGGCGACTCGTTCCTCGCGGGGCTGCTGCTCGCGCTCGACGAGGGGGTGGCGCTGCCGGAGGCGCTGCGGTCCGCATCCGCGGTGGCCGCCGCCAACACCCTGCAGCCGGGGGCGGCCGTCTTCGACCCCGCCCGCATCCCGGCGCTCGCCTCCCGCATCGAGGTCCGCTCTCTCGCCCCCTCCGCCTGACCCGGGTGGTGGCGCTGACTGGTCGGTAAATCCCGTTATTCGTGCCGAATAACGGGATTTACCGACCAGTCAGCGCCGGAGCGACGGGGCGCGGCGTCGCGCGTGTCAAGCGGGTCGTGGGTCGGGATCCGGGAGCCTAGCCTCGGGTGCACCGCGCGAGGAGCGCGGCATGACGAAGGAGGAAGTCGTGAGCATCAGCAACAACGTGCCCATCGTGCCGCCCGTTCCCGGGCTGAGCGACGACGTCGCGGATGCGGCGGTGGTCGAGCAGGACGGCGAGAAGCGCCTGGACCCGGACGTCAACCCCGAGCTCGTCGACAGCGCCGAGGCGGACCGGCTGGCGGCCGAGGCGGCCGACACCGACGAGGACGCGGACGAGTGATCCGCCCGCGGGCCCGGTGCGCGGGGGCTGAGCCCGCACCGGGCCCGCAGGGCGCGGGGCCGCGTGCGTTGGCTAGTCTGGCCCCGTGAGCGCGAGGTGGCTGCCCTGGGAGCAGGAGGACGAGCGGGCGCCGCTCGCCGCCCGCATCGCCGCGGCCACCGCCCGCGCCATCATCGAGGGCGCCCATCAGGGCGGCGACCTCCTCACCGAGGCGGAGCTCGCCGAGACCGCGCAGGCGAGCCGCACCCCCGCGCGCGAGGCGATGCTGCAGCTCGAGTCGTGGGCGCTCGTGCGCCTCCTGCCGAAGAAGGGCGCGATCGTCACCTCGCCGACGCCCAAGGAGCGGCAGGACATGCTCGCATTCCGCGCGCTCATCGAGATCGACGCCGTGCAGGCGATCGCCCGGGGCGAGGTCGACGAGGCGGAGCTCGCGGCGGGCATCGACGACGCGCTCGCCCGCCAGCGCGCGGCGGTCGCCGCCGCCGACAGCTTCGCCTTCGCGAGCGCCGACTACGCCTTCCACGCCCAGCTGATCCGCAGCGGCGGCAACATCGTCGTCGAGCGGCAGCTCGAGACCCTCGGACCCCGCATCGCCCGGTTCACCTACCTCGCGATCACCGAGAACCCGGCGCGCGTCGCGGTGCTGCTCGAGGAGCACGAGCGGCTCGGCCGCGTCGCGCTCTCCGGCGACGCGGCCGAGTACGGCGCGGTGCTGCGCACGCACATCGCGGGCGGCCACTTCGCGCACTGAGCCGCGTGCGGCATCCGGGGTCCCCCGCGCTCAGTCGGGGCGGCGGATGCGGACGGCCACGACGACCGCGCACGCGACGCACACCGCGGAGACCGCCGCGAGGCTCGCGCCGTAGGGGGCGACCGGGAGCAGCGCGGCGAGCAGCGTCGGCAGCAGGAAGCCGAGGTAGGTGAGCGAGTAGTAGACGCCGGTGAGCCCGGCGAGGTCGCCCGGCCCCGCGATCGCCTGCACGATCGTGAGCCCGCTGACGACCGTGATGCCGTACGCGACGCCGAGCACGACGGCGACGCCCAGGGCGAGCACGGGGTCGCCGACGACCGCCCCGACGACGGCGAGCAACATCCCGAGCGCCATGAGCCCGAGCCCGACGGCGAGCGAGCGCCCGCCGGTTGCGCGGTTGAGGCGCGGCACGAACGGTTGGGCGAGGGCGCCGGATCCGAGGGTCAGCAGGGTGAGCACGGTCGCGTAGAGCGTCGCCCGGTCGCCGAGCCGGTGCTCGACGACGGCGGGCATGATCGCGTAGGCGACGCCCGCGGCCGCGAACACCCAGGGTGCGGCGGGCAGCACGAGTCGCGTGAAGCGCCGGTGCCCCGCTGCCGGCACGCGGAGTTCGCGCCACCAGGCCGCGGTCGTGCGGTGGCCGCGGGGGAGCGACTCCGGCGCGGTCAGCAGGGCCGCGCCCGCGAGCAGGGTGAGCGCCCCGTGCACGAGGTAGGGCAGCATCGTCGGCAGCGGCGCCCACTGGGCGAGCGCGCCGGTGACGCCCGCGCCGAGCGCGAAGCCGAGCGTGAGGGTGAGCGAGGGGCGGCGGGCGCCCGCGGATGCGGTGGCCCGCGGGTCGAACGGTGCGGAGGAGAGCTCCTTCATCCAGCTCGTCCCGACCGACATGGCGATGCCGACGCCCGCGCCGGCGAGCGCGCGGCCCACGAGCAGCAGGGCGAGCTGCTGCACCCCGATGGCGAGGAGGGCGCTGCCGCCGAGCGACAGCAGCACGCCGGCGAGCATCACGGGCTTGCGCCCGGAGCGGTCCGAGACCGCGGATGCGATGAGCAGTCCGGGCACGAGCCCCGCCACGTAAACCCCCAGCAGCAGGTTGGCCTGCCAGGCGGCGAGGTGCGCGGTCGTCTCGTAGAGGTGCAGGAGCGGGGTGACGTGGTTGCCGCCCCAGGCGAGGAGGAACATCGCGGGCGCGGGTCGCATCCAGGCGGGCACGCCCGTGCGGATGCGGGGTGTCGGGACCGTCGCGGTGGGCGGGGTCGCGGCGAGGGTCACCCGCCGATGCTAGTTGATGGATGCGTAGATAGATGCATCTCTCGGGAGGTCGTCGGCCCGCGCTCAGGGCGTGCTCAGCCGCCGGTCGCTCAGCCCTGCTCGGCCGCGTACGCCTCCGGGCCCTTCTCGGCGGCGACCGGATCCATCCATCCGAACTCCAGCAGGTTGCCGTCGGGGTCGTTGAGCTGGCGCTGGTACATGAAGCCGTAGTCGGATGCGGGCCGCGGCTCGCTCCCGCCCGCGGCGAGGCCCGCCGCCACGGTGCGGTCGACCGCCTCGCGGCTGTCGAGCATGATCGCGGTCGTCATCGACGGGTTGACGGCCGGGTCGCCGATCGGCAGATCGGTGAAGGTCTGGAAGAAGTCCCGCACGAGGATCATGAAGTAGTTGTGGCCCTCCTCCACGACGACGCAGGCCGCGTTCTCGTCGGTGAAGGCCGGGTTGATCGTGAAGCCGAGGGCCTCGTAGAACGCCTTCGCGCGATCCAGCTCGGTGACCGGCAGGTTGACGAACATCTGGGGCATGGTCTTCTCCCGGGCTGCGGCGGTTCCAATGTGGACGCCGTACACATTCGCAGGGTGTCCGTGCGGTGTCAAGGGGGAAGCGGGCCGACTACATGCCGAACCGACGCTCTCAGGGGTGAGAAGGGGGCCGGCGTGCAATCCACCATGTAGTCGGCCCGCAACCGGGCGGGATCGTCGACCCCGCGGCTGGTTGTGGGGAATATGTGGGGGCCGTGCCGTCGCCGAGCGCACCGCGCGCGGATGCCACGATCTCGCGTGCCGCGCGGGGGCGAGCATCCCGGATCAGTGGCGGTACCGGTGGCGGCGCGGTGCGCTCGTGCCGCATTCCCTGGCGAAGGGAAAGAGGCGCCCGCCCCGTGGGGCGAGCGCCTCTCTCCAGTGGCGGTACCGGTGGGATTTGAACCCACGGATGGCGTGAACCATCACATGTTTTCGAGACATGCTCCTTCGGCCGCTCGGACACGGTACCGCCGACGAGTCTAACCGACGCGCGGGCCGCTCGCGCACACGCGTCGAGTGTGCGCCGAATCGTGCGAAATGGGCCTCATGGCGCCTCATGAGAGCAATTCGGCACGAATCGACGGGTGGTCGCCGGAGCCCATGCCGCCCGCGGCACCCCCGGCACCCCCGTCAGTCGCCGCGCCGCGAGGCCGTCACCGTGAACTTCGGCGTGCGCGCGAGCTGCCGCGTCGGGCCGACGAGCCGCTCGAGCACCGGCCGGTAGCCGAGATGCGAGTTCCACACCACGCGCAGCTCGCCGCCGGGGCGCAGCACGCGCGCGGCATCCGCGAAGAGCCGCTGCGCGATCCCCGTCGTCACGGCCGCCCCCGCGTGGAACGGCGGGTTGAGCACGACGAGGTCGGCGGATGCGTCGGGCTCGCCCGACAGGCCGTCGTCCTGTCGCGTGGTGACCTGCACCCCGTTGGCGGATGCGGTGAGGGCCGCCGACTGCACCGCGATCGCCGAGACGTCGCAGGCGAGCACCGCCGCATCCGGAGCCCGACGGGCGAGCGCGACGGCCACGACTCCCGTGCCGCACGCGAGGTCGATCGCCCGGCCGTAGGGCGGCAGGCGCTCGAGCGTCTCGAGCAGCACGCGCGTGCCGATGTCGAGGCTCGCGCCCGCGAACACGCCCGGCACGGCGACGATCTCGAGCCCGTCGACGACGGCGCGGTGCGGCTCGGCGGGTGGCAGCATCCGCGGCCCCCGCCCCACCACGAGGCGCGACTTCGCCCGCGCGAGCGTCACGTCGATGCGCCCGAAGCCGCGAGCCAGCACCTCGTTCTGGGTGGGCGTCATGTGCTTGACCCGGTTGCCCGCGAGCAGCACGAGCTCCGGGCCGGCGGACGAGGCGACCGCCCGCGTCACGGCGTCGAGGCGGGCGAGCGAGCGCGGCATCCGCAGCAGCGCGAGCGTGGTGTGCGCCGTCACGACCGAGGCGAGCGGATGCTGCACCCCGCCCGGCAGCCCCGTCGCCTCCGCGTTCGCGGCGAGGGCCCGCTGCCCGACGATCGAGTCCTGATGCACGCGCACCGTCTGCGCGCCGAGCAGTTCCGCGCCCAGCGCGAGCGCCCCGTGGGCGTCGTCGATCACCGCCACCTCGCCGGCGAGCGCCTCCGGAAACTCCGCCGCCGCGTACTCCAGCAGGTACCTGTCGGCCGCATCCCACGCGCGCAGCTCGCCGTCGCCGACGTCGGGTGCGCGCCGCAGCGCGTCCAGCATCCCCTCGAGCGCGTCCACCCCATGACGCTATCCGCGAAAGTACGCGCTTTGGGGCGGGGGCCGCCGGGAGACGGCGTAAGAGTACGTACTTTCGGGGGCGCGGGGACGCGGGGACGCGGGGACGCGGGGGAGGCGGGGCCGGGTGCCGGATGTCGCCCGCACCCGGCAGGATCGGAGCATGACCGAGATCGGCGTCATCTTCCTGCCCCAGTTCGCCCCCGAGACGCTCGTCGCCTACGCCCGGGGCGCCGAGGCGGCCGGGCTCGACGAGCTGTGGCTGTGGGAGGACTGCTTCACCCAGGGCGGGCTCACGACCGCGGCGGCGGCGCTCGCGGTGACCGACCGCATCCGGCTCGCCACGGGCGTGCTGCCGATGCCGCTGCGCAACGTCGCCCTCACGGCGATGGAGGTCTCGGTGCTCGCCCGGCTGCACCCCGGGCGCCTGCTGCTCGGCGTCGGCCACGGCGTGCAGAGCTGGATGGGGCAGGCCGGTGCGCGGGTCGCGTCGCCGCTCACCCTCATGCGCGAGTACGTGCCGGCGCTGCGGGCGCTGCTCGCGGGTGAGGAGGTGACGGCGTCGGGCCGCTACGTGAACCTCGACCGCGTGCGGCTCGACTGGCCGCCCGCCGACCCGCTCCCGCTGTGGGCCGCGGGCGAGGGCCCGAAGACGCTCGCGCTCACGGGCGAGCTCGCCGACGGCACGGTGCTGACCGGCGGCACCACGCCGGCGCTCGCCGAGCGCGCGCTCGGCATCGCCGCCGCGGGACGCGCCGCCGCGGGGCGCCCGGGTGCGCAGCAGTCCGTCGTGTTCGTGATGACCGTGTTCACCGAGACACCGGATGCGGCTCCCGCCGCCCGCGCGCGCCTCGAACGCCAGTGGGACGACTGGGGGCTGACCGGCGAGATGCGCGGCGGCGCGGCCGGAACCCCCGCCGAGGTGGCCGAGCAGCTGCACGCCTGGCAGGCGGCGGGGGTCGAGCGCATCGCCCTGCAGCCGATGCCGGATGCTGACCGCGCCGCGTTCCTCCGCGCGGCGGGCGAGGTGGCGGCGCTGCTGCGCTGACCGTGAGTACGGGCCGGGCCTCGCCGCGGCTCCGCCCCAGCCCGCACACAGCATCCGCCCAGCGCGGCCCAGCCGCGCCGGATAGCGTCGATCGGGTGACCGACACCGCCGCCGCGCCCTCCTCCGGGGACGCGACCACCGCATCCGAGCTCGCGACCACCGCATCCGGCCTCGCCGCTACCCTCCCCGCGGGCGACCTCGCCGTCTACCGCGGGCTCTTCCAGTCGATGACGGGCCTCGACGCGGCCGCCGCGACCGCGGGCGAGGTGCCGCTGCAGACCATCAAGACCCTGCAGAAGCGGGTGGCCGCGTTCCACCTGAGCTACAAGTTCGCGATCGACGAGCTCACCACCAAGATCGAGATCCTGCAGGAGGAGTTCGAGCACACCCACGACTACTCGCCGATCGAGCACGTGCGCACGCGGCTGAAGTCGATGGACTCGATCATCGAGAAGGTGCAGCGCATCGGGTGCCCGCCCGACGTCGACAGCGTGCGAGAGCGCATCCGCGACATCGCCGGGGTGCGGATCACGTGCGCGTTCGTCGCCGACGCCTACTGGGTCGCCGACATGCTCACCTCGCAGGCCGACCTCGAGGTGCTCGAGGTCAAGGACTACATCGCCCACCCGAAGCCGAACGGCTACCAGAGCCTGCACCTGATCGTCACGGTGCCGGTGTTCCTCAGCGACCGCACCGAGCTCGTGCCGGTGGAGATCCAGCTGCGCACGATCGCGATGGACTTCTGGGCGAGCCTCGAGCACAAGATCTACTACAAGTACGACCGCGAGGTGCCCGCCGCGCTCGTCGCCGAGCTCACCGAGGCGGCGGATGCGGCGCGCGCCCTGGACGCGAAGATGGCGCGCCTGCGCGAGCAGATCCGCGGGGTGCCGCCGGGGCCCGAGGCGCCGCTCGCGGCCTCGGGGCCCGCGCCGGCCGAGGTCTGAGGCGCCCGGCGGCTGAGCTGCCGGGCCCGCGGGGCTCGCGCGTGGGTGGTGCGGTTTCGGCTGGATGGTGGGGCTTCGCGCCCACCATCCAGCCGAAACCGCACCACCGGCTGCCGGACCGCGCAACTGACCGTCTGCGCGACGCGAGGGCGGCTCAGGTGAGGCCCTCGGCGGTCTGCTCGAGCTCGGATGCGGGCGCCGGCCGCTGGGTCGCGATCGCGGTGCCCGCGGCGGCGCACACCAGCAGGATCGCGAGCAGCTGCACGGGCCCCAGCCGCTCACCCAGCACGAGCCAGCCGAAAACGGCGGCGACGACCGGACCGAAGGAGGTGATGATCGCGTACAGCCGCGCCGTGATCCGCCGCAGGATGAAGGTGTCGAGCGCGTACGGCACGGCCGACGACAGGATGCCGATGCCGACGAGCAGCCCGGCGATCGGCCACGAGAACTCGGCCCCCGGCAGCGTCGCGACCGCGATCGGCAGGATGAGGGCGAGACTCACGATGCTCGCCACGGTGAGCCCCTCGAGGCCCGGCAGCCCGAGCGCCACCCGCCGGGTCAGCAGGATGTAGGCCGCCCACGCGGCGGCCGCGACGAGCGCGAGCACGACCCCCCACGCGTCGACCCGCCCCTCGAGCCCCGTCAGCAGCACGACCCCGGCACCCGCCACCACGACGCACGCGACGTCGAGCAGCCGCCGCGAGGTCGCGAGCGCGAGCAGCAGCGGCCCCAGGAATTCGACCGTCGCGGCGATGCCCAGCCCCAGCAGGTGCACCGCCTCGTAGAAGCTCAGGTTCATCACGGCGAGCGCGACGCCGAGACCGAGTGCGGGCCACATCCGCCGCCAGGTCAGCAGCGAACGCTTCGGCCGGTAGAACGGCAGCAGCACGACGAGCATCACGAGCTGCCGCGCCGCCACGACGATCGGCGAGCCGACGAACGGGATGGCGACGCCCGCGAGCGCGGACCCCAGGTTGATCGACACCTCGGTGCCCACCTGCGTGCTCGCGCCGACGACGGTGCGTCGCCTGCTCGCCCCCGGCACCTCGCTCACCTCCCCATTCTGGGGGCTCGCGCGCTGTGCATGGCACGCCGCGCGCCGAGCCGCAACCCCTGCCGCGGCGCAGGGCCGTGGGGGCACACTGCCCGGGTGAGCACCCCCGCCTCCGACGCCGAGCACCTCGCCCGCTCCGCGCGCGAGCGCGGACTCACGATCGCGGTGGCCGAGTCGCTCACGGGCGGCGCCCTCGCCCAGGCGCTCGCGGCGGCCCCGGATGCGAGCGCGTGGTTCGCGGGCGGCGTCGTCGCGTACACGGTGCGCACGAAGGCGCGGGTGCTCGGGGTGCCGGAGGGCCCGGTCGTGACGGCCGCGACGGCGCGGCGGATGGCGGAGGGCGTGCGCGGTCTGCTCGCGGCCGACCTCGCCGCGGCGGTGACGGGCGTCGGCGGTCCGGGCGAGGAGGAGGGGCATCCGCCCGGCACGGTGTTCCTCGCCGTCGCCACCGCCGAGGGCACGCGCGTCACCGAGCTCGCGTTCGACGGGGGACCGGCATCCGTCGTGCGGCAGACGGTCGCCGCGACACTGCGCGCGCTGCGGGCGGCCCTCGACTGAGCCCGGGCGGCGCGCGCCTCTCCTATGCTCGAGGGCATGGCAGAGCGGCCCGAGATCGACCCCCGCTACGACCCCGCCTTCCAGCGCGGCTTCGACGCGTCGCGCACGGGAGCCCCGGATGCCGCGGTCGCGGCCGCACCGCGCGTCACGAGCGCACTGCAGCGGCCCGTCGCGGCGGCGGCCGCGCCCGCTCAGGTCACCTCGGCCGAGCGGGCCGAGCGGGCCGAGCGTCACGCGTCGGCGGATGCGGGGGCGACCCTGGCGACCGGTGCGGGGGACGCGGCGCCGCATCCGGGCTCCGCGACCGCAGCATCCGGCGCGCACGCCCCTCAGCCGGCGCTGCGCCCGCCGTGGACGAACCCCTTCGCGATCGTCGTGGCGATCGTCGGCATCGCCGTGCTCGCGACCGGGGTGTGGATGCTGCAGGAGACCCACCGGCTCGTCGAGTCGGGCGAGGCCTTCCAGACGCAGGTCGACTTCTGGTTCCAGCAGTGGGCGATGGTGGCGGGGCCCGTCTTCACGGGACTCGGTGTCGCGATCCTCGTGGCGGTGCTCATGCTCTGCGCCGTGTACTGGGGCCGCCGGCCCGCGCACGGCGACGAGGGCTGACCCCCGCACGCGGAATCCCCGGCGCGGAATCCCCGCACCCGGCGCCCCGCACCCGGCGCCCCGCACACGAAACGGGGGTGCCGCGTTGCCCGGCGGGCGGATGCGGCACCCCCGTGGGGTGGGTTCGGGTCAGGCTGTCGGCGGGGTGACCGGCGCGCCCGGCTGCTCGCCGGCATCCGCCGACGGCTCGGGGGCCGCGACGGCCGGGTCGACGATCGCGGGCTGGGCGGGCGCGGGCTGGGCGGGCGCGGCGAAGCCGGCCGGTGCGGCAGGGTCGGCCCCCTCAGCGGCGGCAACCTCGGCGGCCTCGGCCGCGGCGGGCTCGGCACCGGCCTTCGCCTGCGCGAACGCGGTGCGCAGCACGGCGAAGCAGCCGAGGGCGCCGAAGCCGAGGGCCAGCAGCAGGTCGACGGTGTAGTCGCCGAACGCCTCGGGCAGCACCTGCCAGAACAGCTCCCAGAAGGTGGGCGCCGTGATGATTTCGACCCAGCTGAGGCCGGTCGCGTCGGCGAAGCCCCGGACGCCGTCGAGCACGATCCCCGCGAAGAACGCGATCAGCAGGGTCACGACGGTGATGCCGGCGACGACGAACGCCCCCGCCTTGCTGATCGGGCCGCGGGCGCCGAGGCGGTAGAGCCACAGTGCGCCGACCGCGACACCGAAGGCGACGATCGAGGCGATGTAGCCGGCGCTCCAGATCAGCAGCCAGACGATGACGCCGACCGGGAGGATGGCGAGGGCGACGAGCGCGCCCCGCCCCACATCCTCGCGGGGTGTGGGGGGAGTGACGGGCTCGGGTGTGGTGGATTCGTAGCTCACGGACAGAGGGTAGCGGTCGCCGGGAGGAAGACTCAGCTGCGGCGGGGTGCGTGTCACGCGAGGTCATCGGCGGCGGCGCGGGGGTGCGTCACCTGGGCGCCCGCGCGCGTCACCGCTGGCAGCTCGGGCACCAGCTCACGACGCGCTCCTGCCCCTCGCGCCCGAGCTCCCCGCCCGCGAGCGTCGTGCCGCAGCGCAGGCACGGCCGACCCGTGCGCCCGTACACCCACGCGCGCCGACCCGCACGCAGATCCCCGGTCGTGCTGCGGGTCCAGCGCGCGCGGTTGGCCATCAGCATCCGGTGTGCGAGGTCGACGAGCGCGGGCACGTCGTCGACCTCGCCGACGGGCCGCGTCGGCAGCACGCCGCGCACGAAGCACAGCTCGTTGGCGTAGACGTTGCCGACGCCCGCCATGTTGCGCTGGTCGAGCAGCGCCGTGAAGACGGGGACGGATGCGTCGTCCGCGATCCGCCGCGTCGCCTCCGCCGCATCCGTCGAGCCCCAGCCCGGCCCCAGCAGATCGGGCCCGAGGTGCCCGATCACGCGCTCCTCCTCGGAGGTCGGCAGCACCTCGAGCACGCCCAGCTCGAAGCCGACCGACTGGGTGTCGCCCGCCGTGAGCACCGCGCGCGCCTGATGCGCGGGTCGCGTCCAGCGCTCGCCGCGGCGGAAGAGCCGCCAGGCGCCCTCCATCTTGAGGTGCGAGTGCACGGTCAGCTCGCCGATCCGGTGCAGCAGGTGCTTGCCGCGCGAGACCACCTCGTGCACGGTCTGCCCGCTGAGGTCGAGGGTGGCGAAGGCGGGCACGCGGAAGTCCGACGCGGTGAGCACGCGGCCCGCGAGGGCGTCGTGCTGCTGCCGCGCCGTCAGGTAGACCGTGTCACCCTCGGGCATGCTCGCACGGTACCCCACCCCTCCGACGTGCCACCCAGCATCCCGAATGTAGAAAATGCAGGAGATTTCCAGCGCCTCCCCCGGATCTACGGGCACATCCGCCGCGACACGCCCGGGAACTCCTGCATTTTCTACATTCGGGATGCGGGGGCCGGGCCGGGCGGGCGGATGCGGGGGCGGCGACCGGATGCGGGGGGCGGGGTGGGCGGTTGCGGCGCTACCGCAGGCGCAGGCCCTGCGGGGTGGGGGCGAAGCCCGCGCGCACGAGGGCGTCGCCGAGCGGGGTGCCGACCGCGAAGACGCCGTCGACGCGCTCGACGCGCAGACGCCCGCCCGCGGCACGCACGGTCGCGGCGAGGGATGCGGCGGCGGCCTCGCGTGCTGCCTCGGCCTCCGGTACGAGGAAGTCGAGCACCGACTTGCCGCCCCTCTCGACGAAGAGCGCGAGCTCGCCGTCGACGAGCACCACGAGCGCACCCGCCTTGCGGCCGGGGCGGTGGCGGGGGGATCTCGATACGCCGCCTGCGGCGGCTACTCGATCGACGGGGGTGGGGCCGCCTGCGGGGGCTGCTCGATCGGCGGGGGTGGGCGCGCCTGCGGGGGCTACTCGATCGGCGGGGGTGGGGGCGCCTGCGGCGGCTACTCGATCGGCGGGGGTGGGGGCGCCTGCGGGGGCTGCTCGATCGGCGGGGGTGGTGGCGCCCGCGGCGGCGGTGCCACCGGCGGGGATGGCGTGCTGCGCGGGCTCAGGCGGCTGAGGAGCCGCCGGGGGCGGCGTCTCGAAGCCACCGCCCCGCGGCCACGCGAGTGCGGCCCCGTAGGGGTTCGCCGGGTCGGTGGCGCCGAGCGTCACGGCGAGGTGCGGGGCGTCATCCGTGCGGTCGGTGTGGAACGCGCGCAGCCGGTCCACGGTCGCGGGCGTCGCGAACTGGGCCGCGCCCAGCTGCTCCACGAAGTAGCCGCGGCGCACGCGGCCCGTCTCCTCGAGGCTCGACAGCACCCGGTAGACGAGCGCGAACCCGCCCTCGACGCCCTCCGCCTGCACGGCCCCGCGCGTGACCACGCCGTACCGCTCGAGCAGCTGCTCGGCGAGCGCCGTCGCGCGCGCGGTGGGCACGGCATCCGGATGCGGCAGCAGGCTCCAGCGCCCGGCGACGGTCGGCGGGGCGGATGCCGCGAGCGACGCCGCCACGCGGGCCCGCGCCCTGTGCGCCCGACTGCGCGGCGTCGCGCGCGACCGCGTCGTCGTCGCGCCGAGTCGCGCGCGCAGTCCCGCGAAGGTGTCGCCCGTCACGTGCCCGGCCCAGACGAGGTCCCAGAGCGCACGGGCGAGCTCCGTGTCGGTGAGCGGCTCGGCGTCCGGGTCGGCGACGGCCCCCGCCAGCTGGCGGAAGAAGTATCCGCCGCCGCCCGCGAGCGCGCCGAGCAGGCGCTCGCGCAGCGGGTCGGGTTCGAGTGCGAGCGGCTCGGGCAGGGTCAGCGGGGCGGCATCCGCGAGGTGCAGGCTCACCCAGCCGCCGCCGCCCGGCAGCTCGCCGCGGCCCGCCCACACGACCTCCCCCGACGCCATCAGCTCGTCGAGCATCGCCGGGGTGTAGTCGCGCACGCGCGCCGGCAGCACGAGGCTCTCCCAGCTCGTGGCGGGCAGCGGCAGGCCGGCGAGCTGGTCGATCGCCGAGACGAGCCCGTCGACGCCCCGCAGCCCCCCACGGCCCGGCTCGGATGCCACATGCTGCCAGTCGGGAAGGAAACGCCCCAGCGCCGCCTGCGGCACGGGCTCCACCTCGCGTCTGAGCGCGGCGAGCGAACGGGCGCGCAGCCGGCGCAGCACCTCCGGGTCGACCCACTCGAGACCCGTGGCGCCGGGGCGGAACTCCCCCTCGACCGCGCGACGGTCGGCGGCGAGGCGGCGCAGCGCATCCGTCACGACCGCGACGCCGAGACCCAGGCGGGAGGCCGCATCCGCCGCCGCGAAGGGGGTGTGCGTGCGCAAGAAGCGGGAGACGAGGTCGCCGACGGGGTCGGCGACGGGGGCGAGGAAGGCGCTCGGCACACCGATCGGCAGCGGCACGCCGAGCGCGTCGCGGAGGCGGGCGGCGTCCTCGACGACGGCCCAGCGTTCGGTGCCCGCGAGCTGCACGCGCAGCACGCGGTTGGCGCGGGCGAGCTCCCGGAGGGTGGCCTCGAGCTGCTCGGGGTCCGCGGATCTCGATACGCCGTCGCTGCGCGACGGCACTCGATCTGCGGGGTCCGCGAAACGCGCCACCACCTCCTCCACCGAGAGCGGCCCGAGCACCCGCAGCAGGTCGACGATGCCCTCGGCGTCGCGTGCGCGCCGCTCCGGCTCGAGCCGCTGCAGCTCGCGCTCCACCTGCGCGATGACCTCGGCATCGAGCAGCTCGCGCAGCTCGGCGCGCCCCAGCAGTTCGGCGAGCAGCGTCGGGTCGAGCGAGAGCGCCGCCGCCCGGCGCTCGGCGAGCGGCGAGTCGCCCTCGTAGAGGAACGCGGCCACGTAGCCGAACAGCAGGGTGCGGGCGAAGGGCGAGGGCGCATCCGTCTCCACCTCGACGAGCCGCACGCGCCGCGCCTCCAGGGAGCTCGCGAGCTCGCGCAGCGACGGCAGGTCGTAGACGTCCTGCAGCACCTCGCGCACCGTCTCGAGGATGATCGGGAAGCTCGGGTACTTGCGCGCCACCTCGAGCAGCTGCGCCGAACGCTGCCGCTGCTGCCAGAGCGGGGAACGCCGCCCCGGGTTGCGGCGCGGCAGCAGCAGTGCGCGCGCCGCCGACTCGCGGAACCGCGACGCGAAGAGCGCCGACCCGCCCACCTCCTCGGTCACGAGCGCCTCGAGCTCACCCGGCTCGAAGGCGAACAGCTCCGCGCCCGGCGGGTCGGCATCCGTCTCGGGCAGCCGCACCACGATGCCGTCGTCGCCCGCCATCGCCGAGCCCTCGACGCCGTGGCGTTCCCGGATGCGCGCCGCCACCGCGAGCGCCCACGGCGCGTGCACGGGGGTGCCGTAGGGGGAGTGCAGCACGAGCCGCCAGTCGCCGAGCTCGTCGCGGAAGCGCTCCACGAGCAGGGTCTGATCGCTCGGCACGACGCCCGTGGCCGCCTTCTGCTCGGCGACGTAGGCCAGCAGGTTGCGCGCGGCGCGCTCGTCGAGCCCGTCGGCCTCCAGGCGTTCCGCGCTGACGGATCCGGATGCCAGCTCCGCCTGGAACGCGCCGATCGCGCGCCCCAGCTCGGCGGGCCTGCCGAGCCCGTCGCCCTTCCAGAACGGCACGCGCCCGGGCTGCCCGAACGCGGGGGAGACGAGCACGCGATCCGAGGTGATCTCCTCGATCCGCCAGCTCGTCGCGCCGAGCGCGAAGACGTCGCCGACGCGCGACTCGTAGACCATCTCCTCGTCGAGCTCGCCCACGCGGCGCGCGCCCTCGTCGCCGCCGACGATGAACACCCCGAACATGCCGCGATCGGGGATCGTGCCGCCGCTCGTCACCGCGAGCCGCTGCGCGCCCGGACGCCCCGTGATCGTGCCCGCCACCCGATCCCACACGATGCGCGGCCGCAGCTCCGCGAACTCGTCGGACGGGTAGCGGCCGCTCAGCAGGTCGAGCGTCGCCTCGAAGGCGCTGCGCGGCAGCGTCGCGAACGGCGCCGAGCGCCGCACCGTCTCGAACCACTCCTCCACCTCGATCGTGTCGAGGGCGACGGATGCGACGGTCTGCTGGGCGAGGATGTCGAGCGGGTTCTGCGGAACGGCGATCGCCTCGATGAGCCCCTCCCGCATCCGCTCGGTCGCGATCGCCGTGTGCAGCAGGTCGGCGCGGTGCTTGGGGAACAGCACGCCCGTCGAGATCTCGCCCACCTGGTGACCCGCGCGGCCCACGCGCTGCAGGCCGGATGCGACGCTCGGCGGCGACTCCACCTGGATCACGAGGTCGACGGCGCCCATGTCGATGCCGAGCTCGAGCGAGCTCGTCGCCACGACGCAGCGCAGGCGCCCGGACTTGAGGTCGTCCTCGATCTGGGCGCGCTGCTCCTTGCTGACGGAGCCGTGGTGGGCGCGCGCGAGCACGGGCTCGGCGCCGGAGGTGGAGCCGGATGCCCCCATGAGCTGGGCGGGAACGCGAGGTGGTTGGGGAGCGCCGTCGGCGCGTCTCGAAGCCTCCGGCCCGGGCCCAGCGCCCGGGGGTTTCGAGACGCGATCCTGCGGATCGCTCCTCAACCCGCTCGAGTCCTGCAGCTCCTCCCAGATCTCATTCATCGACGCCGTGATCCGCTCCGCCAGCCGCCGCGAGTTCGCGAACACGATCGTCGAGCGGTGCCGCAGCACCTCCTCGACGATGGCCCGGTCGACGTGCGGCCAGATCGACCCGCCCGAGGCGAGCGCCTTCTCGTCGGCGTCGAGTGACGCATCCGTCGCGCGCGCCCCCAGCTCGGTCATGTCCTCGACGGGCACGATGACGCGCAGCTCGAACGTCTTCTCGATGGGCGGCGACACGATCGTCACGGGCTCTCGCCCGCCGAGGAACCGCGCCACCTCTTCGAGCGGCCGCACGGTTGCCGACAACCCGATCCGCTGGGCGGGCGTCGGCAGCAGCGCGTCGAGCCGCTCGAGCGTGACGGCGAGGTGCGCCCCGCGCTTGGTCGCCGCGACCGCGTGGATCTCGTCGACGATGACCGTCTCGACGCCCGCGAGCGTCGACCGCGCGGCGCTCGTGAGCATGAGGTAGAGCGACTCGGGGGTCGTGATGAGGATGTCGGGGGGCTCGCGCACGAGCGCGCGGCGGTCGGATGCGGGGGTGTCGCCCGAACGCACGCCCACCCGGATCTCGGGCGGGGTCAGCCCCATCCGCTTCGCCGTCTGGGTGATGCCGACGAGCGGGGAGCGGAGGTTGCGTTCGACGTCGACCCCGAGCGCCTTGAGTGGCGAGATGTAGAGCACGCGCGTCCTGCGGGCGGGCTCCGCGGGTGGCGCCGTCAGCAGCCGGTCGAGCGACCACAGGAACGCGGAGAGGGTCTTGCCGGACCCGGTGGGCGCCACCACGAGCGCGTGCCTCCCCGAGGCGATCGCCTCCCAGGCCCCCGCCTGCGCCGCGGTCGGATGCGGGAACGCGCCGTCGAACCACTCCCGCGTCGCCGGGGAGAAGCGCTCGAGGGCCGCATCCATCCCCCCATCTTCGCCCCCACCCCTGACGCGGTGTCCGCGCGAGGACGTACTCTCGGGCCCCGGCGCCCGAGAACGGCCCCGATGCACGTACTTTCGCGGAGGCGGGGCGCGCAGCCCGCTACCCTGGCCGCGTGGACGAGGGCTGGCACCCCGACCCCGAGCGCGACGGGGTCGAGCGCTGGTGGGACGGCGCGGGGTGGACCGAGCACACGCGGACGGCGACCCCTCCGCTCGGCGCAGGTCGCCGCGTCCTCGAGCGCGACCGACTCAACTTCGCGCTCGACGAGCGCACGTGGGCCATCGACGCGGTCGTGTCGTCACCGTTCTGGGCGGGCACGGTGCTCGTGATCCTGAGCGTCTTCCGCGCCCCCTGGCTGGGAACCGCCGTCGTGTTCGTCGGCGTGGTGGCGGTGCTGTGCCTGCTCGATCGGCGGATGCTGCGCCGGCGCCGCGCCCCCGTGCTCCCGCACCGCCGGTGGGTGCTGCTCGGCGCGATCGGCTACCTGTACGCGCGCGGACGAGCCCTCGGCCAGTCGGAGGTGCCGCGCATCGGCATCATGGGCGTCGGGCTGGCGCTTCTCTCGGTGCCGTTGTTCGTGTTCACCGCGGTCGCGCTCGGCCTCAGCGTGCCGATCTGACCAGCCGCAGCGGCTGCCGGGCTCCGCGCGCCAGCCTCAGCGCCGCGCGGAGAGGAACGCCGCCACATCGCGCAGCATCTCGTCGCTCACCGAGTGGCCGAGCCCCGGATACACGGCCTCGGTGAGGCTCGTGTGCCGCGGCAGCCAGTCCTCGGCGCGGCGCACGAGCTCGGGCGTGAAGAACGGGTCGAGGGAGCCGCGGCCCCAGTACAGCGGCGGACGCTCGGTCGCGAGCGCGGCATCCGCGGGGTGCACCCCGCCCACGACGAAGCCCGACATGTTGACGGCGAACGACACGATGCCGTGCCCCTGCCGCAGCAGGTGGGTGGCCATCGCGCCGCCCTGCGAGAAGCCAAGCGTGCCCACGGTGGTCGGGCGCCAGGGGAGGTGCCGCACCCAGGCGAGCACGGCATCCGCCATCGCGTCGGCGCTCTCGCGGCGCGGGTTGCCGGGCTCCTCTGCGGCGTCGTCGAACCACGCGAAGCCGGGGCCGAAGCCGTGCGGCGCGCGCAGCGAGGCGTAGACGAAGCCGGACGGCAGCATCGGGAAGAGCCCCGCCAGGTCGCGTTCGTCGGAGCCGCGCCCGTGCATGACGACGACGAGCGGATGCTGGTCGCGCGCGCCCGCATCCGCGCTCCAGACGACGAGTTCGGGATCGATCACGATGTCGGCCATGCCCCCATCCTGCCCCCGGCTCGCCCCCATGCCGATGTCGAAAATGCAGGAGTCTTCGGGCCCCGACCCCGTAGCGACGGGGGCGGGGGCGGATGCGGCGGCGGAATCTCCTGCATTTTCGACAATCGCGGGGGGCGGATGCTGGGGGCGCGGGCGGATGCGGCGGGGGCGGGCGGATGCGGCGGGCGGATGCGGCGGGGGCGGGAGCGGCGCCGGGGCGCGTGGGACACAATGAAGCATGAGCACGATCGGCGCAGGCATCCCCGAACCCCCGCGCGAGGAGCCGAACTCGGCGTGGCTGAGCGACGAGGACCTCGCCTGGGCGCGCGAGCGGCTGCCGCTGCTCTACGTCGAGGCGGTGCCGGTGCGGGTCGACGGGCTCGGCGTCGTCACCCACGTGGGTGTGCTGCTGCGCGCGAACGCGGTCGGCGAGATCACCCGCACGCTCGTGTCGGGGCGCGTCATGTACGGCGAGACGATCCGGGACGCGCTCTTCCGTCACCTCGAGAAGGACCTCGGGCCGATGGCGTTCCCGCAGCTGCCGGCGAGCCCCGTGCCGTTCCAGGTGGCCGAGTACTTCCCGATCCCGGGGCTCTCCGCCTACCTCGACGAGCGGCAGCACGCCGTGTCGCTCGCCTACGTCGTGCCGGTCACGGGCACCTGCGAGCCGCGGCAGGATGCGCTCGAGCTCACCTGGGTGACGCCGGCCGAGGCCTCGTCGTCCGCGTTCCACGCGGAGCTCGAGGGCGGACGCGGCACGCTGCTGCGCGCGGCCCTCGCCTCGGTGGGCGTGCTGGGCTGAGGCACCCCGCGCCCCGCCGCAGCCCACCCCGCCGCCGAGCCCCCGCATCCGAGCCCCCGCGAGGCATTCCCCCGAGACCGTTCCGTTCGGCGGGAGCAACCGCACCATCGGCGGGAGAAACCGCATGCGCGGGCGGGGTTGTGGTCGGGCGGCGGGAGCAACTGCTCCCGCCGCCCGACCACAACCCCGCCCGCGCTGGTCGTAGCGGTTCCGGATGCCTCAGCCGGCCGGGCGGTTCGCCCGACGTCCGCCCTGGCGCGGGGTGCCCTGCGGCGCCGAGCTCGACGAGCTGTAGACGGTCGTGCTGCCGGAGCGTGTCCCGCCCGCGCGGCCGCCGGCGCCGCGGCCCGAGCCGCCGCGCCCGGCACCCGCACCCGACCCGGCGCGTCCCGCGCCGGCACCCGCGCCGCCGCGCCCGGCACCCGCACCAGCACGCCCGGCACCCGCACCAGCACGCCCGGCACCCGCGCCGCCGCGCCCCGCGCCCGCGCCACCCGAACGACCCGCGCCACCCGAGCGCTGCCCGCCGCCGACCCCGCCGGCACCGGACCCGCCCGCCGCCGCCGCGGGCCGCCCCGAGCGGTCGCGCCGCGGGCGGTCCGAGCGCGGCTGCTGCGCCGCATCCCGAGCCTCGCGCGCCGCGCGCTTGCGCTGGGCGTTCGCACCCTGGCTGCGCCCGCCGCCGCCCTGCTGCTGCCGCGGCTCGCGCGGTGCGGGTGTCACGTATGGCGCGACCTCGCCGACGAGCGCGGTCACGGCCGCGGCATCCGGGGTCACCTTCGTGACGGTCGCCGTGATGCCGGCCTTGCGCATGAGCTGCGCCACATCCTTCTCCTGCGTCGGCAGCACGAGGGTGACCACGTCGCCCTCCGAGCCCGCGCGCGCGGTGCGGCCCGAGCGGTGCAGGTAGGCCTTGTGCTCCGTGGGCGGGTCGACGTGCACCACGAGCTCGACGTCGTCGACGTGCACGCCGCGCGCCGCCACATCCGTCGCCACGAGCACCCGCACCGAGCCGTCGGCGAACGCCGCCAGGTTGCGGTCGCGCTGCGGCTGCGACAGGTTGCCGTGCAGGTCGACCGCCGGGATGCCGGATGCCGTGAGCTGCTGCGCGAGCTTCTTCGCGTGGTGCTTCGTGCGCATGAACAGGATGCGGCGGCCGGTGCCCGAGGCGAGCGTGCTGATGAGCTGCTTCTTGGTCTCGACACCCTCGACCCCGAACACGTGGTGGGTCATCTTGACGGGCGGCTCGTCGATCTCGTTGACCGAGTGCAGCACCGGGTTCTGCAGGAACCGGTTCACGAGCTTGTCGACGCCGTTGTCGAGCGTCGCCGAGAACAGCATCCGCTGCCCGCCCGCGGGGGTCGCGGCGAGGATGCGCGTGACGCCGGGCAGGAAGCCCAGGTCGGCCATGTGGTCGGCCTCGTCGATGACGGTGATCTCGATCGCGTCGAGGCGGATGAGCTTCTGGCCCATGAGGTCCTCGAGGCGGCCCGGGCAGGCGACGACGATGTCGACGCCCTCGCGCAGCGCCGCCACCTGGCGGTTCTGCGAGACGCCGCCGTAGATCGTGGTGACGGTGAGGTCGTAGGCCTCGGCGAGCGGCGTGACGGTGGCCGCGATCTGGGTGGCGAGCTCGCGGGTGGGGGCCAGGATGAGCGCGAGCGGCAGGCCCGAGCGGCGCGCGCCGCCCGCGAGGCCGGTGCCGAGGCGCGCCACGAGCGGCAGCGAGAACGCGAGCGTCTTGCCGGAGCCGGTGCGGCCGCGGCCCAGCACGTCGCGCCCGGCGAGCGTGTCGGGCAGGGTGTCGACCTGGATCGGGAACGGGGTGGTCTTGCCCTCGGATGCGAGGGTGGCGACGAGCGGTGCGGGCACGCCGAGCGTGCTGAAGGTGGGGGTGGTCATGGTGTCTTTCGGGATTCGCGCGATGCGCGCGGGAGGGCGAGCGTGCCGGTCGGCACGTCGGTTCGCCGTGAAGGAATGTCGGCGCGGATCCGGGAACGGATCGGCGGCGAGGGAAGCGTTCGACGACGCGGGCGCGGAACTGCGCCTCGGCAACCCTACAGGCATTGCGCTGCATGACATCCGCTTCGGGGCGGATGCTCAGCCGCCGATACCCTCGCAGCTATGACGACGCCGCGCACGCAGAGCTACTACCAGGTCCGTTTCGAGTGGGGCGCCGAGGGCGCTGCCGCGGTGGCGGATGGCGTGCACGCGATCGTCTGGGTCGACGAGCTGGGTGCCGAGGAGGTGCCTGAGCTCGACGTCGAGGTCGTCGCGGGTCGCCTCGCGGCGGCGGATGCGGTGGCCCGCTGGGCGCTCGAGCGCCAGGCCGAGCTGGGCGGCCGCTTCGTGCTCGCCGTCGTCGCGGCGGGCGCGCGCCAGGAGGACGGATCGCTGCGTTTCGCTGTCGAGGACCTGCTCGCCGCGGGTGCCATCATCTCCGCGATCTCCGACCTCGGCATCGACCACACCTCGCCCGAGGCGGCGGCGGCGCTCGCGGCCTATGCGGGACTGGGGAACGCGCTGCGGCACCTGGTCACGGCATCCGTCTCGGCGCGCGAGCTCGGCGTCACCGCGCTCGACCTCGCGCCGGTGGCGGCGGTCGAGCGCCTGCGCTGAGTCGCGCCGGGGGTGGCGGCCCGCCGGTCGAGTAGCCGCGCAGCGGCGTGTCGAGACCCAGCGCCGCCCGGCCACCCCGGCGTAGCCTCGAGCCATGTACCAGGCGAAGCTCGGCGACCAGGTGATCGCTCAGGCGTCGGAGGCCGACGTCATCCACATCGAGGGGAACGTCTACTTCCCGCCGTCGTCGGTCGTCGACGGTGTGCTGCGCGAGAGTCCCACCCCCTACACCTGCCCGTGGAAGGGCGAGTGCCAGTACTTCAGCGTGAGGCAGGGCGACGGGTGGCTGACCGACCGCGCGTGGTCGTATCCGCACCCCTACGAGGGCGGCATCGCCAAGGTCGGTCGCGACTTCTCGGGCTTCGTGGCGTTCTGGAAGGACGTCCAGGTCTCCCAGGCCTGACCGCGCCTCGCCCGCTCAGCCGAGCGCGGCGACGGCCTCGACGCCCACGAGCGCGCCGGGTCGCCCCAGCGCCGCCACCTTGAGCACGGTGACCGCGGTCGGACGCATGCCCCACACCTCGGCGGATGCGCGGAACGCGTCGTTCGCATCCACCGAGGCATCGAGGTAGATCGTGAGCTTGGCGACGTCGGCGGCGGTCGCGCCCGCCTCCTCGAGCACGGCGAGCACGTTGCGCAGCGCCTGCGCGGTCTGCGCGGCGAGACCGTCCACGAGGGCGCCCTCGGCATCCGTGCCGTTCTGCTCACCGACGTAGAGCGTGCGCCCCGCGGGGGCGACGACCCCCTGCGAGAACGCGGGGTTGCGGTGCAGGCTCGCGGGGTTCAGGTGGGTGAGGCTCACTGCTTCTCCTTCTGTCGGGCGCGGTGCGCACGCACCTTCGCGCGGTTGCCGCAGCGCTGCATCGAGCACCAGCGGCGGTTGTTGGTGCGGGACTCGTCGCGGTAGATCATCCGGCAGTCGTCGGCGTCGCAGCGGCGGATGCGGTGCTCCGGGTCGTCGCCGAGGTTGGCGACCGCCTCGCGCGCGAGCGTCGAGAGGGCCTGGGCGATGCGGATGCGTCCCGCTCCCGCCTGGCGGCGTCCGCCGGCGAGTGCGGGCGGGATGTCGGGGGTGGCCGCGAAGAGGTTGAGGGTGTCGACGTCGTCGGCCGCGTACGGCTCGTCGTCGGCGGCGGCCGTGTACAGGCGGGTGAGTGCGCCGCGCAGGATGAGGGCGTCGGCGAGGTCGCGCTCGGTCGCCTCGTCGCCGCGGATGCCGCCCACATGCTCGGCGAGCCACGCGCCGAGGTCGGTGGGGGCGTGCATCCGCTCCCACTCGGGCACGCCGCGGCCCATGTCGCCCGTGTAGGCGAAGTCGAGGCTCTCGGCGCCCGCGTCGAAGTACCAGGCGGTACCCCGCGTGGGCTGCATCCACTGACCGGTGCTCATGTAACTACCGTAGCCAGTTAGGCGACGCGGCGCACCCCCCCACGCGGGAAATGTAGAAAATGCAGGAGATGTCGGGCGTGTCGGCGCGGCGTGCCCAGCAGGCGCGGGCGGGTGCGCCGGATTCTCCTGCATTTTCTACACACGCATACACACGCACACGCACACGCGCACGCGCACACGCACACGCGCACACGCACCGATGCGCGCACAGACGCGCGGACACGCACGCGGGCCGGATGCGGCCGCGGCCGCGCAGGGGGCGTCGCCTAGCTGTTGTTCCCCGTGAGGTTGTGAACGCGGGCGTTGGGGACTTGGCCTCCGATGCCGGTGTGGGGTCGGTGGTGATTGTAGTGATGGAGCCAGCTGTTGTAGGTGGCTGATCGGGCGGCGTCGCTGAG